>Ga0181517_10000069_pt1 | contig 129511 bp, 79 predicted proteins | sample PEATcosm2014_Bin_31_FD_119748 | JGI IMG/M metagenome (GOLD analysis project Ga0181517, IMG submission 119748) | Peatland microbial communities from MTU Mesocosm Facility, Houghton, MI, USA - PEATcosm2014_Bin01_30_metaG | ecosystem: Environmental > Terrestrial > Soil > Wetlands > Peat | place...
ATGGCCAGTTTGCGGTATTTGCCGCCGGGGACGCTGCCGCCGATCGTGATGCAGTTTGACGCCTCGAGTTTGCCAGTGTGCCTGGTGACGCTGAAGGGAGAGGGGCTAAGCGAGGCGCAGTTGAGGGACCTGGGGCAGTTTACGATTCGCAACCAGATGGCGGGGGTGCCGGGGGCCTCGGTGCCGCCGGCCTTTGGGGGCCGCTACCGTCAGATTATGGTCTATGTGGATCCGCTCAAGCTGGAGGCGCACGAGATGAGCGTGATGGATGTGGTTCGAACCGTGAACGAGGCCAATCTGATTCTGCCGGCCGGGGACGTCAAAATCGGGCCACAGGACTACAACGTCTATGCCAACAGCCAGATCAACGCCATGAGTGAGATCAACCTGTTGCCGCTGAAGACCAAGAGCGAGGCCTCGGTGCTGGTGGGGGACATCGGCAAGGCGGAAGATGCCGCCCAGATCCAATACAACAAGGTGCGCGTCAACGGCCAGGCCTCGGTCTATCTGCCGATTTTGAAACAGAGCGGCGACGCGAACACGATTGCGGTGGTCAACGGGATCAAGCACATCGTCTCGCACCTGCTGGATGTGCCCCGGCAATTGGTGACGCAGGTGGTATTCGACCAGTCAGTCTTCGTCAAATCGGCCATCGAGAACCTGGTGCACGAGGGGGCCATCGGCCTGGTGCTGACGGGGGCGATGATCCTTATTTTTCTGGGCAGCGTGCGGGCCACGCTGGCAGTATTTCTTTCGATCCCACTTTCGGCCTTGGCGGCATTCATCGCGATGGCCTTGGGCGGGAACACGGTCAACACGATGATCCTGGGAGGTTTGGCGCTAGCTTTCTCGCGGCTGATCGACAACTCGGTGGTGGTCCTGGAGAACATCTTCCGTCATCTGGAGATGGGAGAGCCTCCGGCGGTTGCGGCGGAGCGGGGCGGCCAGGAAGTCGCCCTGCCGGTGCTGGCGGCCACCTTAACGCTGGTGGTGGTGATGTTTCCAGTCACCTTGCTTTACGGCGTCAGCAAATTCCTGTTCAGCGCCCTGGGGACCGCTTTGGTCCTGTCGTTGTTTGCCTCCTATTTCGTGGCCATGACAGTCGTGCCTCTCTTTTGCGCCAATCTGATCAAGGACCACCAGGAACAACCTGGCGGGGAGAGCCAACCGCAGCCCAAGGGCTGGGGCGCGCGGTTCAATGCCTGGTTCAACGGCAAGTTCAAGGCCACGCTTAACGGCTACGAGCGGTCCTTGCGCGTGGCGCTCCGGCGTCCGCTCTTCACGGTTTTGGCCATCCTCGGGTTGTTCCTGCTCAGCCTCTCGCTCTACCCGATGGTGGGCAAATCCTATTTTCCGCGCACCGATCCGGGACAGTTTGTCATTAACCTCAAGGCTCCCTCGGGAACGCGCATTGAACTGACTGACGAACTGGTCGCCAAGGTTGAAAATCTGGTCCGGCAGGTAGTGCCCAGACAGGACCTCAAGATCATTGTCTCCAATATCGGCATTACTCCGGGCTTCTCGGCCATCCTCACGCCCAACTCAGCTCCGCACACCGCCTTCGTTCAGGTGGGGCTCAACGAGAGACACCAGCTGAGCAGCTTCGCCTATATGAGCCTGGTCCGGGAGCGCTTGCGCGAGCAACTGCCCCAGGTGAGCGCCTACTTTCAGACCGGCGGGCTGGTGGATGCGATTCTTAACCAGGGCATGCCCGCGCCCCTGGATATCCAAGTCAGCGGGATGGATTTGCAAACCGCCCACCACATCGCCACCGAGATTGCGCGCCAGGTCCGCGCCCTGCCAGGGGTCAGCGACGTGCTGGTCCCGCAGGATGTCGATTATCCGGCGCTCAAGATCGACATCGATCGCGAGCGGGCCAGCGAGTTGGGCCTGACGGCCAAGGAAGTGGTGGACAGCCTGATCACGGCGCTGACATCCAACGGCATGATTGCCCCGAGCTACTGGATCGACCCCAAGACGGGAAATAATTACCTGCTCACGGTCCAATACCCGGAAGACACGGTGAAGAACCTGGCCGATTTCGGATCGATGCCGCTGCGCGCCGCTCATCTCAAGGAGCCGACGCGGCTGGATTCCGTGGTTCACATCTCGCACATCCAGGCGCCGACGGAGGTGGACCATTACCAGATTCGGCGCACGGTGGACGTCTATGTGGCGCCTTCGGGCGAGGACCTGAGCGGGGTGTACGCGCAGGTGCAGAAGATCATTGCCAAGACCAGCCTGCCTCAGAACATGACCATAAACGTGCGCGGTTCGGTCCAGGCCATGCGTGAATCCTTCAAGAGCTTCGGCGTCGGGCTGGTCCTGTCGGTCATTCTGGTCTATCTGATATTGGTGGCGCAATTCCGCTCCTTTGTGGACCCCTTCCTGATTCTGCTGGCGGTGCCACCGGGTCTGACCGGCGTGCTGCTCATTCTGTATCTGACGGGCACCCCGATCAATGTCATGTCGCTGATGGGCATGCTGCTGATGGTGGGCATTTCGGTTTCCGACAGCATCCTCATCGTGGAGTTTATTCGCCGCATGCGGGAGGACGGTTCTTCGCTGGAGGAGGCCGTGGCCTTCGCCCCGCGCGTGCGCTTGCGGCCGGTTTTGATGACGACGCTGGCGACGTTGATTGGTCTCATTCCGATGGCCGCCAAGCTCGGCACCGGAAGCGAGGCCTACGCGCCCTTGGCGCGCGCGGTCATCGGCGGCCTGGCGGTTTCCGCTATCCAGACCATTTTCCTGGTCCCGGCCTGTTATTTGTTCCTACATGGCCGCAAATCTGCCCGGGGCCCCGCGCCGACGGGCCTTCAGGAGCAGGCTTCGGGATGAAACTCCGAATGAAAGCCGGCTTTTTAGGGTTTAAAAAGAGCACCAGCCGTTGGACTAAAAACCGGCGTCCGATACACCGTGCGCTATGTCACGCTTCGCCATCCGCTATCCTTATTTGATCATTGTGATCTGCCTCATCACGTGCGTGGTGGGGGTCACCAGCCTGCTGCGCATGCCGGTGGATCTGTTCCCGCCGATTAAGATTCCGGTGGTGGTGGTGGCGACCTTCTATTCGGGCATGCCCCCCGAGCAGATTGAAAACGACATCACCGGCCAGTTTGAGCGCATGTTCACGCTGGCGCCGGGCATCGACCACATGGAATCGCGCTCGCTCACCGGAGTGAGTCTGATCAAGATCTACTTTCAGCCCGGGTCCAACCCGGACTCGGACGTGACGGGGGTGGCGAACCTGGCAATGGCCAGTTTGCGGTATTTGCCGCCGGGGACGCTGCCGCCGATCGTGATGCAGTTTGACGCCTCGAGTTTGCCGGTGTGCCTAGTGACGCTGAAAGGGCAGGGGCTAAGCGAGGCGCAGTTGAGGGACCTGGGGCAGTTTACGATTCGCAACCAGATGGCGGGGGTGCCGGGGGCATCGGTGCCGCCGGCCTTTGGGGGCCGCTACCGTCAGATTATGGTCTATGTGGATCCGCTCAAGCTGGAGGCACACGAAATGAGCGTGATGGACGTGGTCCGCAATGTGAATGAGGCCAATCTGATTCTGCCTGCCGGGGATGTTAAGATTGGACCCTACGATTACAACGTCTATGCCAACAGCCAGATCAACTCGATGAAGGACATCAATCTGCTCCCGCTCAAGACCGTAGGCCAGGCCTCGGTGCTGGTGGGAGATGTTGGCAAGGCGGAAGACGCCTCGCAGATCCAGGTCAACAAGGTCCGCGTCAATGGCCAGGCCTCGGTCTATCTGCCGGTCCTCAAGCAGGGTGGCGACGCGAACACCATTGCGGTGGTAAACGGGATCAAACGCATCGTGTCGCACCTGCTGGATGTGCCCAAGGAACTGGTGACTCAGGTGGTGTTCGACCAATCGGTGTTTGTGAAGTCGGCCATCGAGAACCTGGTGCATGAGGGGGCGATCGGGCTGGTGCTGACGGGGGTGATGATCCTGATTTTCCTGGGGAGCATGCGGGCCACCGCGGCGGTGTTTCTCTCGATTCCACTTTCGGCCTTGGCGGCATTCATTGCGATGGCCTTGGGCGGGAACACGATCAACACGATGATCCTGGGAGGCCTGGCGTTGGCTTTTTCGCGCCTCATCGACAACTCGGTGGTGGTTCTCGAGAATATCTTCCGCCACCTCGAGATGGGAGAAGCGCCGGCGGTCGCGGCGGAGCGGGGCGGGCAGGAAGTCGCCCTGCCGGTTCTGGCCGCCACTCTGACGACGGCAGTCGTGTTCTTTCCGGTAACCTTTTTGTATGGGGTAAGCCGCTTTCTGTTTTCGGCGTTGGCGCTCTCCGTGGTGCTCTCCCTCTTTGCCTCGTATTTCGTCGCCATGACGGTAGTGCCGCTTTTCTGCGCGAATTTGATCGAGCGGCACCAGGGCCACCGCGATGCGGGCCAACCGCAGGCCAAGGGCTGGGGCGCGCGGTTCAATGCCTGGTTCAACCGCGAGTTCAGCCGAATGCTGGACCGCTATGAGAAGACGCTGGGCATCGGGCTGCTCCGCCCCTTGGTAACCGTGCTCGGACTAATTGGCATCTTGGCCCTAAGCCTCTCGCTCTACCCGATGGTGGGCAAATCCTATTTTCCGCGCACCGATCCGGGGCAGTTTGTCATTAACCTCAAGGCTCCTTCGGGCACGCGCCTGGAACTGACCGACAAACTGGTCGGCCAAGTCGAGGGCATTGTGCGGCAGGTGGTGCCCAAGCACGACCTCAAGATCATCGTCTCCAATATTGGCATCACCCCGGGGTTCTCGTCCATCCTGACGCCCAACTCGGCCCCGCACACTGCCTTCGTTCAGGTGGGGCTCAACGAGGGACACCAGCTTAGCAGCTTCGCCTATATGAGCCTGGTCCGGGAGCGCTTGCGCGACGAACTGCCCCAGGTGGGCGCCTACTTTCAGACCGGCGGGCTGGTAGATGCAATTCTTAACCAGGGCATGCCCGCGCCCCTGGATATCCAAGTCAGCGGGATGGATTTGCAAAGCGATCACCACATCGCCACCGAGATTGCGCGCCAGGTTCGCGCCCTGCCTGGAGTCAGCGACGTGCTGGTCCCGCAGGATGTTGATTATCCCGCCCTCAAGATCGACATCGATCGGGAGCGGGCCAGCGAGCTTGGGCTCAGCGCCAAAGAGGTCGTGGACAGCCTGATCACGGCGCTGACCTCCAATGGCATGATTGCCCCGAGCTATTGGATCGATCCCAAGACGGGGAATAACTACTTGCTGACGGTGCAATACCCGGAGAACTTCATTAAGAATCTCGCCGACCTGGGGTCGATGCCCTTGCGCGGCGCGCATCTCAAGCAGCCGACGCGGCTGGATTCCGTGGTTCACATCTCGCACACGCCTTCGCCCACGGAGGTGGACCATTACCAGATTCGGCGCATGATCGACGTCTATGTCGCGCCTTCCGGCGAGGATTTGAGCGGGGTGTATGCGAATGTGCAGAAGATCATTGCCAAGACCAGCCTGCCTCAGAACATGACCATAAACGTGCGCGGTTCGGTGCAGGCCATGCGCGAGTCCTTCAAGAGCTTCAGCCTGGGACTGATTCTTTCCACGCTGCTTGTCTATCTGATATTGGTGGCGCAATTCCGCTCCTTTGTGGATCCCTTCCTGATTCTGCTGGCGGTGCCGACGGGGCTGACGGGTGTGTTGGTCATCCTCGTCCTGACCGGAACGACGCTCAACGTGATGTCCCTCATGGGCGTTGTCATGATGGTCGGCATCGTGGTCTCCAACAGCATCCTGATCGTGGAGTTCACCAACCGGTTGCGCGCCGAAGGGCGCCCCTTGCGCCAAGCCGTGTCGTTGGCCTGTCGTGTGCGCTTGCGCCCGGTGTTGATGACTTCGCTGGCGACGTTGATTGGGCTGTTGCCCATGGCCGCAAAGCTGGGCACCGGCAGCGAAGCCTACGCGCCGCTGGCCCGCTCGATTATCGGGGGGCTGGCCGTGTCGGTGGTGCTGACCGTTTTCATCGTGCCGTGCGCCTATTACCTCATTTACTATCGACGCGAAGCGGCTGCCGGCCCCAAAGACCCGGGATTGGCCGCCCAGGGCGACGTTGGCTTGTGAGGCCCATGTCGGAACCCACGGTGATCGCCGCTCTCTTGCTCAAACTGAATACAAGTGATAAAGGAAATAAACTACCCGTTTGTCTGTCAAAGGAAGCTTATGAAAACGAGGTTCTGCCTAATAGCCGGCTCGCTTCTCCTGATAGTGTCTTTTGCCAGGGCGCAGGAGCCACCCCAACTCACCCTGCAGCAGGCCCACGAGATGGCGCTGCGCTACCATCCCCAGATCCGCGTAGCGGACCTCAAAGCGCTGGTGGCCCGCCAGGTAACTCGGGAAGTCCGTTCCGGCTTCTTTCCCAATGTTTCGGCCAACGTCATGGCCGTCGGCACAACGGAAGACAACACACGGCTGGCCGCTATCGGCGCCTTGAACGACCCGGCCATCTTCGACCGCAATGCGGAGGGGCTGCTTCTCTCGCAGCTCATCACCGATTTTGGGCGGACAGCCAACCTGACCGGCAGCGCCAGGCTCCGGGCTCAGGCGGAGGCGGAGAACGCAACGGCGACGCGAGAGCAAATTCTGCTGGGGGTGGATGGCGCCTATTATGCCGCACTCCAAGCCCAGGCGGTCACGCGCGTGGCGGCGCAGACCGTTAGCACACGGCAGGTGTTCCTGGACCAGGTGGCGGCGCTGGCCAGCAACAAGCTGCGCTCGGACCTGGATGTGAGCTTTGCCCGGGTCAATGTTGAGGACGCCCGACTTGTCTTGATTCGGGCTGACAATGATTTGCAGGCGGCGTTCGCGCAGCTTTCGGACCTGCTGGGCCAGCGCGAAGCCAGAAGCTACCGGCTGGCGGAAGAGCCCCTGCCGCCGCAGCTCTCAACGAATGCCTACCTGTTCGTCGAACAAGCGCTGAATCTGCGCCCCGAGCTGCTCAGCTTGCGCCACCAGCAGGAGGCCGATTTGAGGTTCGCCCGGGCGCAGAAGGAGGCGCGGTATCCTTCGATCTCGGCGATCGGCGCCACCGGCATCATCCCCATCCATGACTCGGCTCTGCCGGACTACTACGCGGCCGCCGGCCTGAGCATGAGCATGCCGCTGTTCGCCGGAGGCTATTACTCGGCTAGGCAGGCGGAAGCCGAGTTGCAGGCGCAGGTGGCGGCGGAGAGCCTCCGCGATCTGGAGGACAACATCATTCGGGATGTGCGCGTCACCTGGCTCAACGCGCAGAATGCCTTCCAGCGCCTAAGCGTCACGGCCCAACTCGTAGAGAATGCCAAGCAATCGTACGACCTGGCCCAGGCGCGCTACCAAAACGGAATTAGCTCCATCGTCGAGTTCAACCAGGCGGAACTGAACCTCCTATCGGCTCAGATTACCTATGCCAACACACAATACGAGTACCTGGTCCAGCGCTCGGCCTTGAGCTTCCAGACGGGCACGCTGCGTTAAGCAAGACATTAAATTCCGCTCATAATCTTGCGTCTGCCGTGAGCTGTGGCATAGAGGAAATAGAGGCTATCGGTCCTCATGTCAGGCTTATGAAAATGAAAATAAGGTGGCTCTGTTTGAGTTTCACTCCGTTGTTGACATCCTGCGCTTCGCAACCTGTCGCTTTGGCGCCCATCGGGCCCGGCCCGGTCCCAATTAGGGCGACTGCCTCCGGCGCTGGCTATTTGCGCGTCTACTCGCAACGCATGCCAGTGACCGAGGGCTTTGATCAAGGCGCAAATCCCACCTACTATCAGCACGCTGCCTACCGCATTTTCGATACAGCGGGAAAAGAGGTAAAGTACGTGGGGAATAGCACAGGCCATTATTCGTCTTCTCCTCGGCTGGTCTCGTTAGCGCCCGGAAACTATATCGTGGAAGCCCGCGCCAGAGATTACCTGATGGTCAAGGTTCCCGTGGTGATCGAGAGCGCCCAAACCACGACTGTCCACCTGGACGATCGCTGGCAGCCCCCGGCAGGGACGCCGAAAACCCAAGTTGTCATGGAGCCGGACGGCTACGCTGTTGGCTGGCGGGCCGGACCATGGGAAGGACATCCGTCCCCGGAACCACCGCAAAATACCGCGGAGCCGCGCTCCGGGGGCTAGCCCAATCCCCGCAGGAACCGCAGCGTCAGGCACAACCGGATCCGGGATTGGCAATCCAGGCGATACCCCCCCGTTTCAAAACCACGTCATCAGTTCACTTAATCCACGGTCCGTTGACAGTGTCCTGGCAAAGCCTCTATATGGGGTGAACACCCCATGTGATAAACAGGTCGAGCCAACGCTTGCCAATCGCAGTTGTGCTAACGTTTCATGAGCCCAAAGTGAACACAGACTAAACGCATAATTAAAAACCATTCATGTTCTAGCCCTCTCACCGGTTTGTGTGTCAAATTAACAATGTCAATAAAGATAAAATTATGAAGACAACCGCTCTATGGTTATTCTGTTTGGTCCTGGCCGGGTGCAGTTCCGCTCCCGTGGCCAGGAACGCCGCCGGCAGTTCGCAACCGGTAGCGGCTGCGAGCCTGCAAACGCCTCGCTATCATTATGAGACTGTGACCGAGTACTCGGATGGGGCAACCCAATTCCTCCATCTGGTGCCTGATAGCAATCCGTAGCCCGCTGGCGCCGCCGACCGGCCGCGGCGCCTGAGGAGAGCGATCAGAACTGAACGGCCCGGTTCAGCTCTGATGTGGGGCGCGGCATGGCGCCGTATCACTTTGGAGCCGGCTCGGTCGCCATGCGGTCGCGGACGAATCCGATCGAGCCGCGGAGCGTGTAGAACTGGTCGGCGAACGAGGCTGGAACTTTCATCTTGTTGACCTCCCGCTCGATATGATCCAGCCGTGCCACCAGTTCCCGGCGCTGATCCGGCAGCCTGGCGTGGGACTCGCGCTCGAGCGCCAATAAAGCCCGATACCAACGGTAGAGGCGTAATCTCACCCTCAGGCGCAGCAGCGTCGGGATGAGGCGCATCGCCGGAACCAGCACCACCACCAGCGGCACGAACGCGACGAGGACGCGATTGGCCAGGCTCGCCAGCCGAAAGGGCAAAGACCGGTATAGGAAGCTCTTCCCCGTTTTGTAATACCGGGCCGCTTCCGTGCTGATAGGGTATTCCTGCTCGATAGGCGCCGGAAACTCTCCTTTTCTCTTGAGCAGGCTCGCGGAGCCGTTCACCTCCTGGGCGGCTTCGATGAGCAAATCGCACAACGCCGGGTGCAAATGCGGCCGGGCCAGGAGTTCAACGGTTGGCGAAATCAGGGCAACATCCCGCGGGGGAATGTTCCTGCCAAAATCAATTGAGCCTTGGGGCAGATCGAGCTTGTTCAGGTACCTGACGCGGCGGGAGTAACCGTCGGCTTGCGGAAAATCCAGCAGCCGGATCTTAGGGTCCAACAGCAGTTGTCTCATGAGCTGGGGCGAGGCGGAGTCTCCCATCAGGAACACCGCGTCCACGTCGCCGACGAGCAACGCCTTGGATGCCGCTTCCGCCTCAAGGTCCTCAAATGCGGTCCCGTCGCCGGCCTGAATTTCATTCATTTGCAGCAGCGTCAGGGCCAGAGAGCGAGTCCCGCTGCCTGTGGGGCCGATGGCCAGTCGCTTGCCCTTCAACTCCGAGAGCAGCGTCAGGTTGGAGCCTCGGTAAAAAACCAGGAGCGGCTGGTAGGAGATGCTGCCCAGGGAATCCAGCTTCGCTGGGGAGGGGCCGTTGCTCGCCCCGCCCTGGACAAAGCCGACGTCCACTTTGAACGAGGGATCCTGGAGACGCTGAAGATTCTGGAGCGAGCCTTCCGAAGGAAGCACCGTCAGGGTCACGCCACTGCGCGCGAGGATCTGCCGGTACTTGATGGCATTGCTTTCAAAACTGCTGCCCGGGCCGCCGCTGGTGATGATGATTTGAGTGGGCGGCGCGGAATAGAAGAACCAAAAAACGGCAGCCACGAGGACCGTAGCGAGGAATAGAACAGTGCCGACCGCCATCGCGCGGCTCAGCCCGAAGATCTCAACAAACGGCGCCGCCACTCGGCTCAGCGCGTTCTTGCGGCTTTCATTGTCGCTCATAGGTAACTGATGAATTCGGCACTTGGCCTCCGTTGTTCGGAGGAGCTACCTATTTTGCGATCCACGATGGCGGAGCGCAACCGGCATTTCGGAGCCCTTTAAGGTGCCGATCTTGCGCTTATGCCCGGCTTTGGAGCGCATTCAGCGGGGTGGGGCAGGGGGGTCCGGGTTCGGCGTTAAATGAAAGTTCTCACATTTTCCCCTTAAGTTGATTTGGGATCCGCCGATAACCGAACTGCGTTCGCAACAAATGTGTTGCGTAGCTTTCTCGGACAGGACAAAGGGCCTGTAAGGCGAAGGCACGGTTGAAACGGTGTCTCCTCGGGAGACAAGGTTTCAGAAGTGCCTTTTTTGTTGCCTGAATGGCCCCGATGCCGGTGGCAACGCGGGCGTGACGGCATCAGCCTTTGGAAACGCCGAATCGGGATACCCCCCCGATGGTGACAGCGGCGTGCCTGGGCGAGATGGCGCTCGTTGTAATGAGTAACTAGAACAGAAAACGACAACAAAGAAACGACAACATAAGCCAACGGCGGCCGGAGCCGACTAAAGGGTTCCGCAAGCGCCAAATGAAATCCCCCATGAACAAGAAACTGCTCCCTCCATCAATGCCAATCCTGAATGCAAGCCGTCCGTGGCGATACAAACTGCCCGTGCTCACCTCGCGCCGGGCTGGAATACTGGCCTTCTGCATGACCTGTTCGCTGGCTCCCTTGGCCCAAGCCGATCCGGCGCAAACCTCGGCGGACGCTTCCAAAGGCGCGCCAGGCGCGGTCCCGGCACAGAGCGCCAAACCGGCTGGCGCATTGACCCTGGCGAACAAACCCGCCTGGCTGACCGACTTCTCCTTCGGCATCAAGGAGAGCTACGACAATAACGTGTTCTACGTTTCGGGCCGGAACGCCCCGGAGCGCGACTCCTGGATCACGACCGTGTCGCCGAAAATCGGTTTCAACTTTGCCCCGCTCTTGGGAGACCAAAAAATCCTGCAGGTCCTGGCTTTGGGCTACGCGCCGGACTTTGTCACCTACCATGAGGTGTCCTCCGAAGATTACAATGCCCACCGGATAGCCACCACCTTGGCAGGCAAAACCGATGCTTTCACGTTCTACGGTGAGAATGGCTTTAACTTCATCGACGGCAGCAAGGAGGCGCCAATCTACGCGGGGAATGACAGCCAGCGCAGCGCCTATGCCACCGCGGCGCCTCGCGAGCGGCGCCAGCAGATGCAGGACCGTGCCAAAATCAATCTGCAATACGACGTTGGAAGCTGGTTCGTCCGCCCGACGGCATACCTCCTCGACTATGATCTGTTGACCGACCTCAAGACCAACGCCGGTTACCAGAATTACGCCAGTCGCTATGATGTTAACGGAGGGGCGGACCTCGGCTACCGGGTGAATCCGAACGTAGCCGTGACTTTGGGCTACCGCTACGGCCATCAGTACCAGGAGCAGTTTCCGACAGCGATTGACAAGACGCACACCAGCTCGCCCAGCGATTACCAACGCGTGCTGGCGGGAGTCGAGGGCAAACCGTTCAATTGGCTGACCGTGTCCGTCCAGGGCGGCCCGGATTTCCGGACCTATCCCGAAACCTCGGCGACCCACATCACGCCAGTTGATGACCACCACCCGATAAAATACTACGGCGAGGCCGCCATCACCGCCCAACTGGACGCCAAGGACAGCTTGACTTTCAAGTACAAGCAGTACCAGTGGGTGTCCAGCACCGGGAAAGTCCCGTACTTTGACAGCCTTTATGATCTCATGTATCACCGGGTGCTGACCAAAGCTCTGAGCCTGGACCTGGAAGGACGCATCCAGTCATCGGACTATACGTCAGGGACCGGCACTTCGGCGGACCGCGATGATTGGCTGTATGTCGGTGCGGCCAGCCTGACCTATGCCTTCACACCCAACTTGAGCGTGAACCTGGCTTACACGGCGCAACTGGGCCGAAACCAGCAGGACAACCTGGAGGCTATCAAAGTGGACGGAAGAAACCGCCAGTTTGATGATCATCTGGTCTCGCTCGGCGCGACCTTTAAATTCTGATCTAATTCCGGTCCGCCCCAGGGGCCAAAGGCTCGGAAGCAGAATACTTCCGAGCCCATGGCCGCGGCAGCCCCGACGCCCGCCGCAAACCGATCTCACCCCACCCTCTCCCCACTCGATGGGGAAGGGGTTGGGGTGCGGTGTTGAATCTGCCAGCCGTTTCCGGAAATCGTCTTTCTGCAATTCCCACCGGACGCCAGGCGCACAGCAACAGCCGCCTGCAGCTCCAGAAATGGATCGACGGCGGCGGTGCGCCGCTTTTGGGGGTTTGCCCTTGGATCCCCGAATTCTCATTTCTATACTCCGTCCGTGACATCCCTGGGCAGCCCGAACTTTGAGAGCGAGAATACCGCGGACAAGCGCACCAGGCTGGGAACTCCTGGTTCTCTGGTACGCAGGTCGCTGCTGATCTATGCGGTGGTGGCGCTGGCTTTGGCATGGCGCCAGCGAGGTTTCTTCAACGCGGACTTTGTTGCCTATGTGACTTTGGCCCGGCGCTTGTTCGATCATTCGGCGGGAGTGGTTACGGGCTATTGGTCTCCGCTGTATTCGTGGTTGATGGCGCCGCTGCTGTGGCTGGGAACAAGCGACCTGGTTGCCGGGCGCCTGGTGCTGCTGCTGGCCGGGGCGGGCTACGTAGTGGCCTGGTGCGGGCTGGCCGCGCGCCTGGGCCCTAAAGAGGAGCCTTTCCGCGCTGTCTTTCTGACCGGCATGAGCTGCTGCGCGGTCTTGGAGGCGACGGTCTGGTCCACCTATCTTCTGGACCCCGATCTGCTGGCCAACACGCTCCTGTTTGCCTATTGGTGGTTGTTAATGGACGAACGATTGCCCCGCAAACCGTGGCGCGCGATCGGAGCCGGCGCATGCGCCGGGCTGGCCTACCTGGGAAAGGCATATATGTTGCCGTTCATCCTGGTCCAGTTGCCGATCACAATGGTGTTGCTGGCCCGGCGAGCCAGTCGCTCAGCCGAGTCTCCTCGCGCTAGCCTTTCCTGGGTGGCGGCCTTTGGAACAGTCCTCCTGGGGATGGCGCTCATCGCCGGGCTGTGGGTCTCGGTGCTGTCGCGCCATTATGGCCGGCTAACCTTCTCGACGGCCGGCCCCGCTAACCACGCCAACGTCGGACCGGCCTGCTTTCGCCTCGATCCATTGTGGCATCCTCCTCTGGAGGCGAACTTTATCTGCGACCCGCACTTCGGGCCCGACTGGTCGCTGTTTGATTCCTGGAATCACTTCCGCCATCAGTTCTATCTGTTCTTTGTCAACACTCGCAATGGCTTGGGGCATATCGCGGGCTGGCTGGCGATGCTCGGGGTGTCTGCGGCCTGGTGGTGGCGGAGCCAAAGCCGCGTTCCGCGCCAAGCCCTTGGCGCAGAAAGCCGCTGGCTGCTCCGATGGATACTGCTCACCGCTCTCGTCTATTGGTCCGGCTACGCCCTCGTCAACCTCGAGGCGCGCTACATCGTGCCGGCGCTCGCGCCGTTATGTTGTCTGGCAGCGCTGCGGTGGTTCTATGAGGCCATCCGAGCCCAGTCGGATCACAAGCCGCTGGAGCTGCGGGGACCTCGCGCGGTTCTCTTGGGATTCCTCCTGGTCATCCCGTTTTCCGTCCAAGACCTTTGGCGTCTGAGAGACAACGCCTGGAAGCATTCCCAAAGTTGTTCACTGCGAAGCCTTGCGCCGATGGTCGATGCCCTGGCAAGGGCCGGGAAACCACCGCCGCCCTTTGCAGCTAGCGACTGGCACGCCGGGCTGAATATTGCCTACGCCGCCCATTCTGTAGACTCTTATCTGGGCTGCCCACACGCGACCGATTCGGCCGTCCGCGCGCGTGAATTGGAGGCGGCTGGCGCACAGGCCTTCGTTAGCTTCTGCCGCAGTACAAACGCCCCGCATGGACAGGCCCTTCCGGCCCCATGGAGGCCGGAATTCAGTGCGCTTCAGTCAAACGGCACCCGGCTGGAGGTTTATGTGAACCGGCCCGAGAACGCTCGACAGTGACTCGCGCTTCGGCCGCGGGCTATCAGCGCCAGTCCCGGCCCCGGCGATAGTGATAGGCGCCTCTGCGCCATCCTGGATGGTAGCGCTCCCAACCATGGAATCGCCCGAGCACTATGGGGTCACAGACTATCCAGGCGCCTCCGTGCCAATACACATACTGGTCGCCATAAACGCCGACATATTCGTACCCATCCCACACGTAGTAGTCAGGCGCGTAAGCCGGAACCACGGCACCCGGCGGAGGTGGAGGGGGCGGAGGTGGCTCGACAGCGGCTGGCTGTGGCGGAGGCGGAGGAGGGGGCGGAGGTTCATGGGTAGCACAACCAGCCGCGATTATTCCCAACGCGATTACAACAGAAAAACCTATTCTTTTCACAGTAATAATATCCTGCTCGCGACTCCATACCCGGAGCGCTTTCGGCGTAACTTAGCCCACTGTGCGTTGGAGCGTCAACTCCAGCCTCGTCGTTTCGGTCGAGCCGCTGAAGCGCCCTGGATCGCTCCATCCCTCTCAATGACCGCGGTGATATTCGGGTGGCATTCTAATCCTATCTGGTCAATACTTCGCGCAAATCTTTATGCGTGACTCAATCAATCGTCGGAGTTTTCTCAAACGAGCGGGCGTCGCGGGAGCCGGCCTCGGCCTGGCCCAATATCTCTATCCGTTGAAAGCAGCCGAGCCGTCCACGGCTATGGCCCGCCGCAGACCTGGTCCCAACGACACGATCAACGTGGCGGTGGTCGGCACCAACGGCCGTGGCCTGGCCCATATCGACTGTCTGGCCGGTCTGCCTGGCGTTGCTATCACATTTATTTGCGATGTGGACGACCGCGCTCTCGCCAAGGGTGTCAAAGCCACGCTGAAGACGCAGAAAGTCGAGCCCAAAGGCATCAAGGATTTTCGCAAATTGCTCGAAGACCCGTCGCTCGACGCCGTAACGATTGCGACTCCCGACCACTGGCACGCGCCGATGGCCATTCTGGCCCTGAACGCCGGCAAGCACGTTTACCTTGAAAAACCTTGCAGCCATAATCCTTATGAAGGGGAGCTGCTCATCCAGGCGGCGGGCAAGTGCAAAGGCGTCCTGCAGATGGGCAACCAGCGCCGTTCGTTTCCCAACATGCACCTGGCAATGAAGGAGTTGCGCGAAGGCATTATCGGCAAGGTCTATTTCGCGCGCGCCTGGTACGACAACCGCCGCGTTTCAATCGGCCATGGCAAACCCGCCCCCGTACCGAGCTACCTGGATTACGAGTTGTGGCAGGGGCCGGCTCCCCGCCGTGCCTACCGCGACAATCTCGTCCACTATAACTGGCACTGGTTCTGGCACTGGGGCACAGGCGAAGCCCTCAACAACGGCACCCACGAGGTCGATGTCTGTCGCTGGGCTCTGGGCGTGGACTGGCCCACGCGGGTGAGCTCCAACGGCGGCCGTTATCAGTTCCAGGATGACTGGGAGACGCCCGACACGCAGGTCATCGCCTGGGATTGCCCGGATGGCAAGACGATTAGCTGGGAAGGCCGGAGTTGCAATGATTATCCGGTTGAAGGCCTGAGCCGCGGCGTCATGGTTTATGGCACCGGCGGCGCCGCCCTGCTTGAAGGCAACAACTATACTGTTTTTGATAGCAGGAACAAAAAGGTCAAAGCGGTCACGGGCAACGAGCAGGGAGATGCCACCGACACGGTTAGCGCCAGCGGCATCGCCCTGGACCAGTTGCACGTGAAGAATTTTCTCGAGTGCATCCGCAGCGGCAAGCAGCCGAATTCCCCCATCGAGGAAGGCCACAAGAGCGTCGCGATGCTGCACCTGGGCAATATCGCCTGGCGCGTCGGGCGCCAGCTCAACATCGACCCGGCCAATGGCCACATCAAGAATGATGAGGCGGCCATGAAATTCTGGCGCCGCGACTACGAGCCGGGGTGGGAACCCAAAGTGTAACGGATCAATTCGCGGGTGCGGGACTGCGGCTAAAGGGCAGCCCTGTGGCAGGCCAATGGCTTACCTGGGCCTCTTCATTCATGGCAATGGCCGCCTGACGGGACGCGTGCGGCTTGACAGCGACGTTCCAGCCGTCAACCGCTATCAACGGGGCTTCTCCTTTCAAATCAGATTGGTCCGCCTCGATGGAAATGCTCCTGGATTCGCCGGGCGCCAGTGAGACGTAATTGTCGGAGTAATATACCGGCAACACACGCTCCCCGGAGTTTTTCCGTCGCAGTTGGAGATGGGTCATCAACGCGATTTCTCCAGAGGGGTTGCGCAGCGCCACCTCCAGCAGGCACTTGCCTCCTGAAGAGCGGCGGGAAACTTTCGCCTCCAGCGTCACGGCAGGGAGGGACTCAAGCGCTTTCAAATCATTCGGCTCCGATGGCAAGGCGTGCCAGTAAAAATTGTCGGAAATCAACGCGCCCCGGGTGTCGCGCAGTTCGAGCTTGATGAAGGAAACGGCTGAAAGGTTTGCTGGCCAATCAACCAGCCCCAGGCCGGTCGCAGCGCACGCTTGGGCATTGACATCAAAAGCGAGTCTGTGGACGGCGGTGCCGTCGAGATTGTAAATCGTCACCGCAGCCCGCGCCTTGCTCAGCGGCGATGGAGCATTATTGATGACTTCCACCTCCCCGTTTTCTTCGTTGAGCTGGATATGGACCATCTCGCAGGCCTTTTTCACCGCAAACAACGACGCGTTCGGTTCCAGGTCGTGGTGGTAAAGCTGCCAGACAAAGCTCGGTTGAGCCGGGTGGCTCATCCAGGTGAGGACCCCGGTGCAGGGGGTGAAAAGTCTGGCGTTGCGTCCTTCATACATCGCCCGAAACGCCTCATAGTTCGCCAACTGCCCCTTGCGGACGAAGTCGGCCAGGTTCGCCACCTTGCCGTACCGATCCGCGATGAGTTGCGGATAGCGGTCGCCCCGCTGCGCGCCCTTGGCCAGGTCGTGCTCCGCCCAGTCGTCATTGATAGTCTCCCAGTCCTTTTCCGGCATCATGCCGTGGATCGATTCCAGGGTCGGGATGGAAACGCTTCCGATTTCCGTCTTAAAGATCTCGTTGGCCGGGAACAGGTAGTAGTCGCGCGGCGGTCGCCAGAAATAGGGGCCATGCGAGATCACGCCGCGTCCCGCGGTGGAACTCGGCTGATAGAGCCGATTGGGGTCCAGTTCCGCCATCATTTTTCGCAAGGCGTCATCAATGGCCTTGGGCGGATGGCCTTCGTTGCGGGCGCACCAGACCGCTATGCAGGGATGGTTGCGAAAGCGCAGGATCTTATCCTGAACATTCGCCAGATAAATGTTGAGGTCGATGGGATCCGGACCGTCGGAGGGGTTCGGCTGAAAGAATTCATCCCAGAGCATGAGCCCATACTTGTCACACAGGTCATACAGGTCCTCGCTGGTGCTCTGGCCGACCCAGTTGCGGATAAACGTGTAGTTGGCGATCTGGTGCATCCGAATTTCGGCTTCCAGGCGCTCCCGTGGAATCCGCTTCATGGCGTCGTCCATTCCCCAATTGCCGCCCTTGGCGAAAACGCGAACGCCGTTTACGATCAGGGTCAGGTTATCGGAGCCGGGAGCCTCGTAGCTGATCTTGCGAATGCCGAACGTGACCTCCTTTTGATCCGACACCGTGTTCCCGGCCACAAACGCCAGGTGCAGCCGATGCAGGTTCTGAGGCCCAAATCCATTCGGCCACCAAAGCCTGGGATGCAGCAGGTGCAAGCCCGGCGTGGTTTGCGAGTTAAACGAAACCGCCCGCGAAGCCCGAGGCGGCAGCTCGACCGGCGCTTGGAAATGAACATCGCCGAACTCTCCCTTGAGCACGCCTCTCTGAGGCGCGTCGCTGACATTCTCCACCGTCGCCTGAATCGCCACCTCCGCGCTGTCCAGCCCGGGCAGCGCCACATCGCTCGTCACCTGCGGATCCTTGATTGCAACCGGGCCGGTGGCCGAGAGAAAGACCTTCTGCCAAATGCCGCTGTTGCGGTCGCGGATGGCGGGAATCCAGTCCCAGCCAATCGAACAAAGAAAAGTCGGCCCGTCGATCGCCGTGATGCCGCCGTTTTTCCCCAGGCCGTCGGCGAGAGTGTGCTCATGCGGATCGCCCGGGTGCGGCTGCGGAGTGATGCGCACAGCCAGCGCCGCTTGTTTGCCCGGGATCACGGCTTCGGAAACATCGAAAACGCCTCGCGCAAACGCGCCAAACATGGTCCCGACCGCTTTCCCGTTCACCCAGATCTCGGCGGCGTAATTGATGCCATCAAAGTTGAGCCAGATCTTCTTCCCGGCGTAATCGGACGGCACTGTAAAGGCGGTCCGGTACCACCAGGAGGTCCGGCACAGGCTTTCGGGAATTCTGTCCGGCCGGTTGTTTTCCCCGTAGAGCGGCTCGGGGTAAACCTTGTTGTTGACCAGGGTGGTCAGCACCGTGCCCGGCACGGCCGCCGGATACCAGCCCTCTGCCGAAAACCCCACCTGGGAGATTTCAGCGCCGGTTCGCGGAACCTGGGCCGCGCTTTGCAGCCGCCAGCCTGAGCGAATCTCCAGTGGCGGTGGCACGGCTTCAACCTTGAACGGGAAAACGGACAGCGCCGCAATGGCTCCAGCGGTAACACACGGGATCAACGGCGATTTCATTTTCTGGTCTCACAGGAATGCAACATGCCGGCAGCATGTCGGGGAATGACAAAAACCGCAAGGGCACAGTTGGATTGACCCCGAGCACCAATCCTGCCTCCAACTGGAACGCTGAAAAAACAACTCAAGTTTCCGGCTCAGGCGCCGATATCCCTAGTACCAGCCTCGGGCTGATGAGTAATTGTATCGATTATGAACGTCGCAAGCGTGAACTCCGCCACCTGCTCGTACGAAAACAGTGCTACGAACAACTGGCAACAAACCACCCAGTATTTTAACCAGCTCCAGAGCGCCCTGCAGTCGGGCAATCTGAGCGGCGCTCAACAGGCCTATGCCTCGTTGCAGCAAAGCCTGCCGACCGCTTCCCAGACTAAGGGAACAGCAAGCGATTCCACCGCTCAGACAAGCCAGGTCACGAAGGACTTTACCGCGCTCCAGAGCGCTCTTCAGTCGGGCGACCTTGCCGGCGCGCAAAGCGCTTTCACGACCTTGCAGCAGGACCTGAAGGGCGGCACCAATGGGACGCAAGACGGCAGTGGGACGGAACCAACCCGCGGTCATCACCATCACCATCACGGCGGCAGCGAAGCCTCCTCGAGCACAACCCAGGACTCCAGCACCACCGCCGATTCGACCTATAGCACCCATCCGAGCTATAGCGCCAATCAAGCCTCCTCGACCAACTCTGAAGCGGCTCCCTCGACGCTCTCGTTGCTCGATGCGGAAGCCTAACCGGGTTGAAGGGCAGGGGAGCATTCAGGGGAGAAGGCCGGGATCAGCGGGCACCCGGCCTTGGCCTCATCCCGAATGAGCTCTGGGCTCCGCGGAATACTGGAGGCGTTCCTGAACCTCGCGCACTCCGCGCGTCATCATCAATTGGGTGCCGTTCTCGAGCAACACCACGTATTCGCCCGGAGAGGCGGACTGGATTCCCTTGATCCGGTCCACATTCACAATAGTCGATCGGCTGATGCGCAGGAACCACCGGGGCGGTAGGCTGGCCTCGAGGTTGGTCAGGGTCTCGCGCAGGATATGGCTTTCACCGCGCGCCTTGACCACCGCGTAGTTGGCCGCGGATTCGATGTAATCGACGTCCTCGACCCGGATGAAAAGGGTTTGGTTGCCGGCCTTCACAGCAATCCGGCTCAGGTAAACCGGCTCCGAGGAGGAGGCCTTAAGCCATTCGGCTAATTGCTGGTTAAGCGCGGCCATGTCCCGCGCCTGGAGGTGTTGGCGGGCGCGCTCAACGGCCGCCATAAGCCGTGCCTGGGTGAATGGCTTGAGCAGGTAGTCCAGGGCGTGGACCTCAAAGGCGGCGATGGCATGCTGGTCGTGGGCGGTGACGAAGATAACCGCGGGCCATGTTTCCGGAGGCAATGCCCGCAAGACATCGAAGCCGCTGACCTCGGGCATCTGCACGTCCAGAAACACCAGGTCCGGCCGTTTGTCCCGTATCGAGGTGATCGCCTCGGGGCCGTTGCTGCATTCGGCGACAATCTCCAGGTCCGTCTCCCCGGCCAATAGCTTGCGGAGGCGCCCGCGCGCAAGCGCCTCGTCATCGACAATCATGGCGCGAATTGTCATGAGACCAATTCCGAAGGCTGCGCGGCCCGGCCGCTTAGAACCGTTCGCCAGGGGATCTGAATTTGCACCGAGAGCCCGCAGGGTTTGCCGGGGTGCAGCTCCAGCGAGGCTCGGGCCCCGTAGAGTTCCTTCAACCGCGCCCGCGTGTTGCTCAGCCCCACGCCTTCCTTCACTTTCCCGTCGCCGCTGGCGCCAAGCCCGCGGCCGTTGTCGCTTACTTCCAGGCGCAGGACCTCCCCGACCCGCTCGACGCCGATCCGTATGACCCCGGGAGCAATCTGCGTTTCAATCCCGTGCTTGACGGCGTTTTCAACCACCGGCTGCAGGATCAGAATTGGCACAACCGCGTCCAGCGCCGACGCCTGAATGTGCTTCTCGACGTGCAACCGGTCGCCGAAGCGGATCTGCTCAATCAATAGGAAGCGCTCCAGAAAATGGAGTTCCTCGCGCAGCGCAACCTCCTGGCGGTCCGAGGCGCTGAGCGTCAGCCGCAACAGGTCGCTTAACGCCTCAATCATCTCCTCCGCCTGCGGCTGTTCGTGGACCAGTGAGGCGATGGAATTGAGGGTGTTGAACAGGAAATGCGGATTGAGCTGCATCCGCAGCGCCTGAAGACGGGCCTGCGCCAGCCGCGTTTCCAGCTCGGCCTCGCGGCGTTCCCGGGTCTTCGTGTGCTCGTAAAACCGCAGCGCGTGCGCCACCCCCACCAGCCCCCAGAAAACGGGCAACTGATACGTGATTCGCCTCAGCACGAGAAATGCCGTGTCCCGGCCCTCCCGGTTGGCCCGGCTCACCTCCGCAGGGTCAGGTCGGGCCAAAGAGGGCACCGGCGGGCTCAGGTAGGCGAAGACACCGACAATGCCCATGCTGAGCGTACAGAGCGCCAGGTGAACGCACAGCGAATATTTCCAGGTGGAACGCCCGAGCGTGAAGGCGGACGAGACCCATACCACAATGGGTGTTAAGAAAATCCAGGGCAAGAGCCGCACGAGAGCCACCACCAGCGCCTGGCCGATGTTGGCCGACTGGAACACCGCCATTTCCAGCGCCGAGGCCAAGGCAATAAAGAGCCAGAAGGCCGTCACCAGCCACCAGAAGCTCGAAAAGCGCCAATCCCGCGGATTTGAGTCCTGGGGCACCCCGTCAGTAATCTGCTCTGCTGGCATCCCATTCATTCTCTGGCTCATGGATGCCGTGGAACCACAAAAGGTTTCACTCATCTTGAGAATAATACCCGACGAGCAATTCTAAGTCACGCGGCTGGCACGGATCTTATCCCAAATTTGCCCCGGTTCGTCCCTCCTGAGCCCCATTTCATCACATGCGCCGTCTTTGCCGCGTCCCCAAACCGTCTGAACTCATGCATGCAGAAGAATAAATCCATTCGCAATGCGCCATCTGTCAAGGCTTCAAGCGGGCCCGGCGCCGAGGCCGGTCCCCCTGCCGAGACACTCTCCAGCATGCTCGCTCCCCAGGCCGCGCGGCCGGCCGAAAGCATTAGCTGCTTGTCGGAAGGGCTCGATTCGCTTAAATTCGCGTCCACACTGCGTCAAACCGGCGCCTGCTTTGAACACAAACGCCTGATGCGAATGACTCATCGACAAAAGAACGATTGGATAGAAAATGCCTGAATTCATGACAAGACCGACGAAGTCCGGACCTGCCTCCGCGCCGGCTCCGGAAAAGCCGTCCCAAGGCAAGAGCCGCTCTTTGGTCTGGCTGCTCATTCTGTGCGTTCTGGTTTTCGTGGGACTGGCGGCGCTGCTGTATCACCGGCCCGCCGCAACGGATTCCCAGCCGCGCAAGGGCAGGGCAGGGTTGGCGCCCCCCGCCGTGCAAGTGGGCACCACGTCCGTGCGAAAGGGCGATGTCGGGATTTACGTCAACACTCTGGGCTTCGTCACGCCGGTCAATACCGTCATGGTCAAAAGCCGCGTCGACGGCCAACTCATGGATGTCAGCTATGTCGAAGGCCAGATGGTTCACGTGGGCGATCCGCTCGTGGAAATCGACCCGCGTCCCTATGAGGCCCAACTCGCCGAGGCCAAAGGAGAGTTGGCGCGCGACCAGGCGCTTCTCGAAAATGCGCGGGTCGACTTGGACCGCTACCAGACCGCTTACAGCAAAAACGCCATTCCCAAACAGCAGCTCGATACCCAGGTGGCGACCGTCCACCAATACGAAGGCACCGTTGAGTTCGACCAGGGCCAGGTGGACAACGCCAAGGTGCAGGTGATTTATTCTCATATCACCTCTCCAATTTCCGGTCGCGTCGGGCTGCGCCTGGTCGATCGCGGTAACATTGTCCATGCCACCGATTCCAATCCGCTGGCGGTCATCACGCAACTCCAGCCCATCACTGTGGTGTTCAGCGTCGCGGAGGACTACCTGCCTCAGATCCAGCAACAACTGCGCCAGGGCCAGATACTCACCGTCGAGGCTTTCGATCGGGCGCAGCAGAAAAAGCTCGCCGACGGCACCCTCCTGACCCTGGACAACCAAATCGACACCAACACTGGCACCGTCAAACTCAAGGCCCTCTTCACCAACGAGGACGTTTCCCTTTTCCCCAATCAGTTCGTCAATGCCAGGCTCCTGGTCAAGACCGACCACGACGCAACGCTCGTGCCGACCTACGTGGTGCAGCGCAATGCCCAAGGGGCCTTCGTTTATGTGGTCCAGGCCGATGAGACCGTGGCCATGCGGCCCATAACCCTCGGCACGAGCGATGGAACGGTAACCGCCGTGCAAGGCGTCCAGCCGGGAGAAACCCTCGCCGCCGACAATTTCAATCGGCTGCTGGACGGCGTCAAAGTTACCGTCCGCAAACCGGAGGAAGGCCCCGGGCGGCACGGCGGCAAGAAGAGCGACCTCGCCGCTTCGGCGGATTCCGGCTCGTAAACGCTCTCCTACCGACATGAGTCCGTCTCGCCCATTCATTCTGCGCCCCGTCGCGACGTCGCTCCTCATGCTGGCCATTCTGCTGGCCGGCCTGGTTGCCTACTTCCAACTGCCCGTCTCGGCGCTGCCAGAGGTCGATTATCCAACCATCCAGGTCGTGACCTTCTATCCTGGCGCCAGCCCGGATGTCATGGCGTCCGCCGTGACCGCGCCGCTCGAGCGCCAGTTCGGACAGGTGCCCGGCCTGAACCAGATGACCTCGACCAGTTCCGGGGGCTGCTCGGTCATCATTTTGCAGTTCGCGCTCAACCTGAACATTGACGTCGCCGAGCAAGAGGTCCAGGCGGCGATCAACGCGGCCCAGACCTATCTGCCCCCGGATCTGCCCTCGCCCCCGATTTACAGCAAGTCCAACCCGGCGGACGCGCCGATTCTGACCCTGGCGCTGACTTCGACTTCCGTGCCCATGTCCCAGGTGGAAGACATGGCCGACACGCGGCTGGCGCAAAAGATTTCGCAGGTGCCGGGTGTCGGGCTGGTCACCATCAGCGGCGGCCAAAAGCCGGCCGTGCGGGTCCAGGTCAATCCCACGTCCCTTTCCGCCATGGGATTGACATTGGAAGACGTTCGCACCGCCTTGCAGCAGACCAGTGTCGACCAGGCCAAGGGCAACTTCGACGGACCCCACCAGGCCTACCAGATCAACGGCAATGACCAGCTCCTGACCAGCCAGGATTACCGCTCCACGGTGGTGGCTTACCGCGGCGGCGCGCCCATCATGCTCTCCGATGTCGCGAGCATCATCGACGACGCGGAGAACGTTAAACAGGCCGCTTGGATGAACCGCGCTCCGGCGGTCATCTTGAACATCCAGCGCCAGCCCGGCGCCAACATCATCCAGGTCGTGGATCGTATCAAGGCGCGCCTCCCCCAGCTCAAGACCACCCTCCCCGCCAGCATTGAGGTCTCCGTCCTGACCGACCGCACCAGCACGATCCGCGCCTCCGTCGCGGATGTCCAGTTCGAGCTGTTGCTTACGGTGGCGCTGGTGGTTATGGTCATCTTTTTGTTCCTGCGCACGTTCGCGGCGACGATCATCCCGAGCGTGGCCGTGCCGCTCTCGCTGGTGGGCACCTTCGGGGTCATGTACCTCCTGGGCTACAGCCTGAACAATCTCACCCTCATGGCGCTGACCATTTCCACCGGCTTCGTCGTGGACGACGCCATTGTCATGATCGAGAATATCGCCCGTTACATCGAGGCTGGCGAACCGCCGTTGCAGGCGGCCCTCAAGGGGGCCGAGCAAATCGGATTTACCATCGTGTCTCTGACCGTCTCGCTGATCGCCGTCTTGATCCCGCTGCTCTTCATGGGCGACATCGTCGGCCGGCTGTTTCGCGAATTCGCCATCACGCTCGCCGTCACTATTCTGGTTTCCGCGGTGGTCTCCCTGACGCTCACCCCGATGATGTGCTCCCGGTTGCTGCGCCATAAACCCCAGTCCCGTCAGGGCTGGTTCTACCGTTCCTCGGAGCATGTGCTGGAGCGGACCATCGCGCTTTATGGCAGAACGCTGCGGTGGGTCCTCAAGCGCCAGGGAGCGACCCTGCTCGTCGCTGTCGGAACGCTTGGCCTCACGGTCGCCCTCTACATCTTCGTGCCCAAAGGCTTCTTCCCGGTCCAGGACACGGGCGTGATTCAGGGCATTTCCGAAGCGCCCGAAATCATCTCCTTCGAGGCGATGGCCCAAAGACAGCAGGCGCTGGCGGAGGTGATTCTCAAAGACCCGGCCGTCGAAAGCCTTTCCTCCTTTATCGGCGTCGACGGCATCAACACCACGCTCAACAGCGGACGCATTCTCATCAACCTGAAAACGCTGGAAGAGCGCAAGAAACTGGCGCGCGCAACTCCGTCCGGCCAACCCCAAGCCATCACCGCCTCCGAGGTGATGCATCGCCTCCAAGCTGATCTGGCCAACATCGAGGGTATCACTCTCTACATGCAGCCCATCCAGGACCTCACGGTCGAAGACCGCGTCAGCCGCACGCAGTTCCAGTACACGCTGGAGGACCCGGACGTCAACGAGCTCAACTCGTGGACCGCGCGGCTGATGGACAAGCTCAAGTCCGCGCCCGAGCTTCGGGACCTGGCGACGGACCAGCAGACCGGCGGCTCCTCCACCTGGCTTGTGATCGATCGCCAGACGGCTTCGCGCCTGGGGATTACCCCCCAGGTGATTGATGACACGCTTTATGACGCCTTTGGCCAACGGCAGATCTCGACCCTGTTCACCCAGTTGAACCAGTATCACGTCGTCCTGGAAACCCTGCCCGACTTTCAAAAGAGTCCGGCAAAGTTGAATGACATCTACGTCCGGTCCTCCAGCGGCGGTAAGGTGCCGCTCAGCGCGTTCACCCATTTCGAGCAGGGCAGCGCCTCGCTGACGGTCAACCACCAGGGCCAGTTCCCCGTAGTGACCATCTCGTTCGACCTGGCGCCCGGTGCGGCTCTGGGCGACGCCACCCGCGCGATCGAGCAGGCCCAGAAAGAGTTGGGCATGCCGCTCAGTGTCCAGGCGGCCTTCCAAGGCACGGCGCAGTCCTTCCAATCTTCGCTCAAGAACGAACCGCTGCTCATCCTGGCGGCGCTGATCACCGTCTATATCGTGCTGGGCGTCCTGTACGAAAGCTACATTCATCCCATCACGATTCTCTCGACGCTGCCGTCGGCCGGAGTGGGGGCCATCCTGGCGTTGCTGGTCTGCGGTTCCGAGCTGAGCGTCGTGGCGCTCATCGGCATTATTCTGCTGATCGGCATTGTAAAGAAGAACGCGATCATGATGATTGACTTCGCGCTGGATGCCGAGCGCAGGGAAGGCAAGAGCCCCGAACTGGCGATTTACGAGGCCTGCCTGCTTCGGTTCCGGCCGATCATGATGACCACCATGGCCGCCTTGCTGGGGGCCTTGCCCCTTGCCCTGGGCACGGGCACAGGCTCGGAGCTGCGCCGCCCCCTGGGCATCTCGATTGTCGGAGGCTTGCTGATCAGCCAGTTGCTGACCCTCTACACCACCCCGGTCGTCTATCTCTTCTTCGACCGGCTCGGGTTCAAGACGGCTAAGGCCGAGGCGCACGAGAACGCTGCCGAGCCGGCTCCCGCGTGATCGGATGAACCTCTCGGCACCATTTGTCCGGCGTCCGGTGGCAACGACGCTGCTGACCGCCGCGGTGGCCTTGGCGGGCGCTGTGGCCTTCAGGTTCTTGCCCGTCTCCCCACTGCCGCAGGTCGATTTTCCGACGATAACGGTAGGCGCCGGTTTGCCGGGGGCCAGCCCGGAAATTATGGCCTCCGCGGTTGCGGCGCCGCTCGAACGGCAGCTCGGGCATATCGCCGGGGTCAACGAAATGACCTCGTCCAGCTACCTGGGCACCACCTCCATCACGTTGCAGTTTGACCTGAACCGCAACATCGACGGGGCAGCCCGTGACGTGCAGGCAGCCATCAACGCCGCTCGCGCCTACCTCCCCTCCAATCTGCCGGGCAACCCGACCTATAGGAAAGTCAATCCCGCCGATGCGCCGATTCTCATCCTGGCCCTGACGTCCCCCATTTACAATCGGGGCCAGCTTTACGATGCCGCCTCGACGATCATCATGCAGCGCCTTTCCCAGGTTCAGGGCGTCGGCCAGGTTTCGGTGGGCGGCAGTTCGCTGCCGTCGGTCCGCGTGGAGGTCAATCCGACGCAGTTAAACAGCTACGGCCTCGGCCTCGAGGACGTCCGCTCCATGTTGAGCGTCCAAAACGCAAACAAGCCCAAAGGCCAGATTGCGAACGGGCAGAAGACCTCGGACCTTGCCGCCAACGATCAGTTGCTCAAGGCGGTGGACTACAAACCTCTCATCGTCGGGTATCACAACGGCGCCGCCATCAAGCTCTCCGATGTTGCCGACGTGCAGGACTCGGTGGAGAACATCCGCGCCGCGGGGTTCGTGAATGGCAAACCCTCCGTGCTGGTCATCGTCTTCCGCCAGCCCGGCGCGAACATCATCGAAACGGTCGATCGGGTCCGCAGCGCCTTGCCGTCCTTGAAGGCATCCATTCCCTCCGCCATTGACCTTACGGTGGTGCTGGATCGAACCACAACCATTCGCGCGTCCGTCCGCGATGTCGAGAGGACGCTGTGCATCTCGGTTTCGTTGGTCATCCTGGTGGTGTTCGTCTTTCTGCGCAGCGCGCGCGCCACCTTCATTCCGAGCGTCGCTGTGCCGGTCTCGCTCATCGGCACGTTCGGCATCATGTATTTGTGCCATTACAGCATTGATAATCTCTCGCTCATGGCCTTGACGATCGCCACCGGCTTCGTCGTGGACGACGCCATCGTGGTCATCGAGAACGTCTCGCGCCACCTGGAAAAGGGGCTCACGCCGATGCAGGCTGCCCTGAAAGGGGCTCGCGAAGTCGGGTTTACCGTCTTGTCGATTAGCATCTCGCTGGTGGCAGTGTTCATCCCGCTCCTGATGATGGGCGGCATCGTGGGTCGCCTCTTTCGCGAATTCGCCATCACACTCTCGGTCGCCATCATGGTTTCGCTGGCTGTCTCGCTCACCACCACTCCCATGATGTGCTCCCGCCTCCTTCGCTCTCACAGCGCCGAGAAACACGGCCGCCTCTACCGGGCCAGCGAGAATCTATTCGCCTGGGTGCTCGGTCTCTACGAGCGCAGCCTCGCCTCCGTCCTGCGGCATCCGGGCATTACGCTCGCCGTCCTGCTGTTCACCGTGGCCCTCAATGTCTTCATGTTCATCAAGGTGCCCAAGGGTTTCTTCCCCCAGCAGGACAATGGCACCGTCTTCGGCGGTATGCAGGGCGCCCAAGACGCCTCCTTCCAGTCAATGCAAGGGGTCGCCGACCGCTTTGTCAGCCTGATCAAGACCGACCCGGCGGTGGAAAACGTGATGGCCTTCACTGGCGGTGGTGGCGCCGCCAACAGCGGCTTTGTCTATGTCGGCCTCAAGCCGGTCGAGCAGCGCCGGATTAGCTCCAGTGAGGTCATCAACCGGGTGCGTCCCAAATTGGCCAAAGTCCCGGGCGCCACGGTGTTCATGCAGGCCGGGCAGGACTTGCGCATCGGCGGCCGCCAGAGCAACGCCCAGTATCAATACACGATCCAGAGTGACACCCTCCAGGATTTGGTCAAATGGGGGCCCCGTTTGCTCCAGGAAATGAGGAAACTGCCGGGCTTCACCGACGTTAATAGCGACCAGCAGAACAATGGTCTGCAGGCTTCGTTGCAATATGACCGGCTGACGGCGAGCCGGCTGGGGCTGTCAACCTCGTATATCGATAACACCCTCTACGACGCCTTTGGCCAAAGCCAGGTCTCGACGATGTACACCGCCCTCAACCAGTACCACGTCGTCATGGAAGTGGCTCCGCAATACTGGCAGGGCCCGGAGGGACTCAACAACATTTATCTGACCTCCACCAACGGCGGCCAGGTGCCCTTGAGCGCCATTACGCGATTTGAGCCGACCACGGCCCCCATCACCGTCAGCCACCAGGGCCAGTTCCCGTGCGTGACCGTCTCGTTTAACCTGACGCCGGGAGTGGCGCTCAGCCAGGCGGTCGAGACCATCCGCCAGATGGAGCAACGCATCGGGATGCCGGAGCGGATTCACGGAAGCTTCTCCGGCACCTTGCAGGCCTTCCAAACCTCGCTGGCCAGCGAGCCTATTCTTATTATCACCGCGCTGTTGGCTGTCTATATTGTGCTGGGTATCCTCTACGAAAGCTACATCCATCCAATCACGATCCTCTCCACTCTGCCCTCCGCCGGAGTAGGGGCCGTTCTGGCCCTGATGCTTTTCCACACGGACCTCAGTGTTATCGCGTTGATTGGCGTTGTGTTGCTCATCGGCATCGTGAAGAAAAACGCCATCATGATGATTGATTTCGCCCTGGCCGCCGAGCGTGAACAGGGCAAACCGCCCTCCGAAGCCATCTACCAAGCCTGCGTGCTGCGCTTCCGCCCGATCCTGATGACCACCATGGCCGCCATGTTCGGAGCGCTGCCGCTGGTCCTGGGACACGGAGCTGGTTCGGAACTCCGCCGCCCACTGGGCATTGCCATCGTCGGCGGACTCCTGGTGAGCCAAGTCCTGACCCTCTATACCACCCCCGTGGTTTACCTGACCCTGGACCGCCTGCGCCTCCGCTGGGACGCCTGGCGCCACCGCCCCGCAGCCGATGTCCCCGATGCCGCCGCGGGCGAGATCGTTACGAGATGATTATGTCGAACAAGCTCCGAGCCGCCTGTTACACGTTTTTCACTATGAAATCTCGATTCCGCGCCTCCTGTCCTGCCGCCGCCGCGCTGCTGGTTGCCTTCGTCGTGCTCGGCGGTTGCAGCTTGGCTCCGAAGTACCAGCGGCCCTCCGTGGAGACGGCTCCGGCGTTCAAGGAATTGACGCCGGAAAGCCCGGAAGTCACCAACATCTGGAAGGTGGCCCAGCCTAGCGACGCTGTCCTTCGCGGCAAATGGTGGGAGATATATAATGACAAGGATTTAAACGCGCTCGAGGAGCAGGTCGCCGTGTCAAACCAGAACGTCGTCGCCGCGTTCGAGAGTTTCCTTTCCGCCCGCGCGATCGTTAAGGAAACCCGCGCCCAGTTGTTTCCGACGCTGGCGACCAGCCCGGGAGTCACAAGAAGCAGGCAACCGGTGCTGCAATCCGGCCACGGATCGAAACCTACGACGTTCAGTGAATATTCGCTGCCGCTGGACGCCTCCTGGCAATTGGATCTCTGGGGCAAGATCCGGGACACCGTGAAGGCCAACGCTTTTGAAGCCCAAGCCACTAAGGGCGACCTCGAAAACACCCGCTTGAGCGCCCAGGCCGAACTTGCCTCGGATTATTTTCAACTGCGCGTGTCGGACTCATTGATACAATTATTTAACGATACCGTTCGCGCCTACCGCGAGTCCCTGGACTTGACCAAGGTCCGCTACCAGACCGGCATCGCCTCGGACGAAGACGTCGCCCAGGCCGAGACGCAGCTTGAAACCGCCGAAGCCCAGGCCACAAACCTTGAGATCCAACGCGCGCAGTTCGAACACGCCGTAGCTGTCCTCATCGGCAAATCCCCATCCGCGTTTTCCATCCCCTTCCAGCCGCTCCAAGCCGTGCCGCCCGTGGTCCCCTTCGGCGTGCCGTCGCGGCTTCTGGAACGCCGCCCCGACATTGCCGCCGCAGAGCGGCGCGTGGCCGAGCAGAACTCGCTCATTGGCGTCGCCAAATCCGCCTATTATCCCACTGTCACCTTGAGCGCCTCTGGTGGCCTTGAAAGCCTCGCAACCTCATCCCTGTTTAACTGGTCAAGCCGTTTCTGGTCCCTTGGTGCCAACATGGGCGAAACCATCTTCGATGCCGGCTTGCGCAAAGCGACCGTCCAGCAATTCAAGGCCGAGTACGACCGCTCGGTTGCCACCTACCGCCAGACCGTCCTTACCGCCTTCCAGCAGGTCGAGGACAACCTGGCCGCCCAACGTATCGTGGCCCACGAAATCGAGCAGCAGCAGACCGCAGTTAACTCCTCCTTGAGGTACTTGAACCTTGCCACCGACCGCTACAAACTGGGCATCGACAGCTATCTCAACGTGATCACCGCCCAAACTACCTACCTCAGCAATCGCCAGACCCTGGCGAATCTCCACATGCAACAGATGGTCACGAGCGTCCAGTTGGTGGAAGCCGTTGGCGGCGGATGGAATGCCGACCAGCTCCCCGCCTACAAACAGCTTATCTCCAAAACACCATAACGGAATGGTCGAGTGGCATAAGAAGCCGAAAGCCGATGGGTGAAGCTGGCTTTCCGAGAAACCGAGCCCGCCTTGGTTTGGCCCTCTCTGAAGACCTGGTCATTTGGCTATCGGCTATCGGCGATTGGCTATCGGCGATTGGCTATCGGCGATTGGCTATCGGCGATTGGCTATCGGCGATTGGCTATCGGCGATTGGCTATTCCGACCGTCAAAGCGTGCGGGTCTGGCCTCCGTCGATATCGAGGACGGCACCTTGGCAATATCCCGCCAAGGGCGATGCAAGAAACGCGACCGCCGCCGCCACTTCAGCCGCTCCTCCAAAGCGGCTCACATTCAATGTCTTCGCCATCTCCGCGGCTGCCGCGTCCAGGTCCAGCCCTTTCTCCGCGGCCAGCCGCTCGATTCGCCGTCGAAGCCGATCCGTTACGATGGCCCCGGGGTTCAGCGCATTGACCCGCACACCCTCGCCCACTCCCCGGTCGGCAAGCACCTTCGTGAGGTTGAGTAACGCCGCATTGACGGCTCCGCCGATTGCAAATTCCGCGCTGCCAGTGCGGCCGCCGACCCCGACGATGTTGATGATGCTCCCCTGGGTGGCCCGCAGGTGACTCCAGGCAGACCGGCAGCAACGCATCGCGCCAAAAAACTTCAGAGCAAACCCGTCCTGCCAGTCCGCCTCGGTCAGGTTGAGGAAATCGCCTCGGCTGGTCGCCCCCGCGTTGTTTACCAGCAAATCGATGCGGCCAAATCGGCGGAGCGTTGCCGCGACCACCGCCTCGGGAACCGCCGGATCACGCAGGTCTGCCGCGTGAACCAGGCTCAACGTCGGTAGCGATTTGGCCAGCTCAGCGAGTTGATCACCCGAGCGGGCGACCAGGGTGAGTTGCATGCCCTCGGCGGCTAAAGCCTCTGCGATGGCGCGGCCAATCCCCCGACTGGCGCCGGTAACGATCCCAATCTTGCCGCCAAGATGCAGGTCCATGCGAATGAGTCCCTCAAGCCCCGCTGTCTACGGCGCCGCTATCCAATGGCCGGCCACCCAAACCCAGGCGCTGCCGGTCCAGACCCACGCGCCGGGAACCCATACATAACCTGGGCTCGGAGGTGGGGGCGGTGCCGCGACATACACCGGCTGCCTGGCCTGCTCGTCCATGGAGTGCCCAATGAGCCCGCCGGTTATCAGACCTGCGACTCCGCCAATCAGGGCGCCAGCCGCCGGGTTTCTGCGGTCGATCACAGCGCCCAACCCGGCGCCGGTCGCCCCTCCGACCAACGCTCCCGTGCCAGTATAGTCGGGCGTCCCATAGCGCGTGGTGCATCCAGCCGCCAGCACAGCCAGCATCGCGCCAATCGCAGCCAATTCTAAGAACTTCGCCATAATCAAATCTATTGCCGTTATATTCCTTTGGACGAACCCGATGTCAATCTTGTTCACGGCTGACCTCTCTGGAAGTGATAAACGTATCCCGGGGCTGAAAGGTTACATCTGCCCCGCAAGATAAGCGGCTAACGCCATAACCGGAAACACCTTCGGATACACCGGGTATTCCATGTAGAGCAGCCCGGGATGCCCCGTCCCGACGACCGACCCGTCATGCCAGGAGGCCAAGCCGTCCCGCGTTTCCACCAAGTAATTGGCCGCCTTTATCGAAGTGTGAGTATCTTGCAACCCCATGTGGCACAGGAACTCGAGCACCCAAGCCGTCTGGGTTGGGGTGCTCACGCCCCGGCCGCGATACTCCTCGTCGATGTAAGACAGGGTGGATTCGCCAAACCCGCCGTCGGAGTTTTGCAGCGCCATGAGGCTTCGGGCTGCACGCACCAAATAGGGCGAACGGGAGGATTCACCCGCCTGTATCAGGCCGGTTCCTGCCTGGGCGGTGCCATACAACCAATTGATTGCCCATCGGCCTTCCCACAAACCAGTGACAGGGTCTTGGGCGCATTGCAGAAAGCGAACAGCCCTTCTTACCGCCCGGCAATTGCGCAGCGTCAGGCCAAAAGCCCCTAACGCCCTCAACACGTGGCCCGTGCTGTCCGCGGAACTGGCGTCGAACAACTCCACCGAATCGCTGAGACGATGGGTGAAAAGCTTGACGATGCGGCTGCCGACATTGTCCTGATCGAAAGCGCCCCAGCCGCCATCGCAGTTCTGCCGCTTCAACAGCCAGCGGAGACCCTTCCTCCGGGATTGCGCCGCGTCCCGTCCTGGGGTGAGCGGCGCCATTTTCTTGAGTACCACCAGCGCCCGCGACGTGTCATCCACATCGGGATAGGCTTCGAAATCCTTGCCGTACGGGAATCCGCCGCAAGGCACTTGGAGTTGATAAAGATTCCGGGCAGCTCGCACGACCGCGGTGCTGCGCTCGCCGGCCAGCACCAGGCCCTGCGCCGCCAGGATGGTGTCCCAAACCGCGCCGTGCATCAGGCAACCCAGGTAGCTCCCCTCGCCGTGGTCGAAATAAAGAGAGTCCACGAACTCCAACCCTCTCTTAATCGCCGCTGGAATCGACGGGGAATGGCCGGGGCATTTCCGGTTGAAATGGTCCAACGCGGCGATGCTCAACAAAGTCGAGACCGTGTATCCCCCCCAGCTTCCATAGCTGCGCTGCTGATGCAGGATCTTCCGGACCAGCAACCCGTCATACCAGGAGCTGGGCCGGGCTTCCTTTTCCAGGATTCGCATGCCATCACCAGCGGATAGTTCGTCCAAACGCAGCTCCGGCCCGAAGGTACCGCGGATTCTTCTGGAGATGCGATTGTGCCGCAGATAGGCCATGGGAATCAGGTGCGGGATCACCCACTGCGAGAATCTGCGGTAGTTTTGCGGCAGCCCGTCCAAAAAAATAAGGTAGGGGATGTCGCGAATGTCCTCCCACGTATGCAGCCCAAAAAGGGCCAGGAACGTCTTTGTAAACTGGTTGACCGCCGCCAAGCCTCCGGACTTGAGAATGAATTCCCGCGCTCCGTGCATCGCCTCCGGGACGCCTGCGATGCCGATGACGCTTCGGAAGAACTTGAGGGCGGCATAGTTTATAATGGTCGCATTGATATCGCCCGAATCGAGGGCTGGATCGCGCACTTGCGCCCAGGAGCCATCGGGCAACTGGGTTGCCACCAGGATCTCCGCCAGCCGGTTCAAGTTCAGCCGGGAGGAGAATCCCCGAAAGCGGAGCCATTCCACAAACAAGGCGTAAAGAGAAATGTAATGAGTGCCCAGATAAGCCGGAAAGCTCCACCTCCCCAGGCTCTCCTGCTGCTCCAGCAGGGCTTGCGCTGATTCATCCAATACCCTCCTGACATCCTCCCTTGTTGGACACGTAAACATCAAATCATCCCATCGCTGAATGCCTCACCAAAGGGCTGAGAAACCAAGCCCCTACTGGATACAACGAATCCCTTTTATTCTAAACAAGCTCTCCGATTAGAGTATCACAACCCGAGAAATGCGCCACCGGGAGATAGAGACGCAGGAGCGGCCGTTCAGCTCGTTTAGGCGCACCAGGACAAATCCGTCGCTTCTCCTTGGGAAACCGAGTGCCCCGCGCTTCAACGTTCTAACGCTTCAACGCTTTAGCGCTCTAACGTTTCTGCTTTCGGGAGCTTGTGTTCCAACGCCGCTGCCAACGGGGCGGAGCCGTCGGCTCCGGGAGGAATGGCCAGCGTCCGGAGCCATTGGTGACGCTGCTTCTTAGGCATCTTCGAGAGGCGCTCCACGGCTTGATAGAATTGCTCCAAATCGCCGCCATGACGCTCGAGAAGGTGTTCGAAGCCGGGCAGGAAATCGTAGTAGGCGGCGACGGAGTTGAGCTTGGCGTTGTTGATCTCCTGGGCGAACCACTGGTCGTAGTCGGTGTTGCCGTGCCACTCGGTTTTGAGCTGAGCGAATTGCCGTCGAAGATCGGTCAGGATGCGTTGCTTTTGCTCGCGCAATTGGTCGCGCGGGACGACACGTTTGGTCGCGGTCGCTGTGACCCTGCCCTCGGAATCCTCCGCATCGCCGTAGAGCGCTTCCAGCCGGGTTCGGGTCTCCATGATCAGATGGACAAACTGCCTGGTCCGGTGGAGTTCGGCAAGGTAGTCATCGTAAGCGGCCTGATTGCCTTTGGCCTTGAGCCAGCGCCGGGCGCCTTCCTGGCCCACCGTGGTAGCGTAGGCCTCGTTGAAATCGGTATCGCCGCGGGCGAAAACGCGCGCGTGGCCAAGTTCGTGGAAGATGATCTCCGCCAGGTCGGCATCGGGCTCGAAGATAAACGTGTTGAGAACGGGGTCCCGGAACCAGCCGAGGGTGGAATAGGCCTCAACGCCGCCGACATAGACGTCGAGGTCCTTTCTGCGGAGCCGTGCGGCGTAATTGGTAGCACCCGGCTTGGAAAAGTAGCCGCGATATTCGAGACTCCCGACCAGGGGATACCACCAGGTTTTCGGCTGGAGTGAAAACTCCGGAGCCGCCTCAACATTCCAGACGACAAAAGGCCGATGCACGTCCGTGTATTTGAGGTAGTGCCCATCGACCGGCAGGCTCAGGTCGCTCTTGGCGAAGCGGCGCAGGTCTTCAAGCAACACCAGCCTCGCCTTGAGCTGCGGCGGCGTATTGGAGTCCGCCAGCAGTTTCTCGATCGGCCGCTCCAGGGCGAATATCTGGTATTGGCCTTTGACGGCCTGGGCGTAATAGCTCAAAGTCTGGCAGCCGGAAACCACCCCCACCACGCCCAGGAGCAGCAGCCAAACCAACCACTTCCTGGCGCGGCGGACCTTGCCGGAAAGGCTGAGACCGCTAGGACGAAAACCTGGAAACTTCGGATCATTCATCAAAACACGTTCCAGCTTAATTAAAGCGAATAGGGAGGCGTTTGGCAAACGTCGATTTGGAGCAGGGATCGTGAGGCGCGTCGATAGTAATACCAGGGGTGGGGACGGCTCTCCCCAGAAGCAGTTTTTGACGCATCTCGAAAGTGGGAGGGGGCTGAAACGCCCTACCCACCAGCACCATGCCCTCGGACACGCGCACCTAACTTCTGCACCCCATCCACTTCTCCCACAACCCATCCACCACCTCCCCAAACCGCGGCCCCGAGCTCGGCTTGCCTACCAACTCACTTGCCTTCAGTTCAGGCGCCTTCACCCGGTCATCCTCCCGCATTGAAGACGAAAATCTGTGAGTTTCGCCCTCGGCCGCAACTCCCCCAACTTTAGCTCAAGCCAGAAACGACTGCCTTTGCCTTCCTCCGACTCCACCCCGGCCTTGCCGCCCATTCGCTGAGTGACCTTCCGCACCAACGCCAGCCCGATTCCTGTCCCCTCGTAATCCTTGCTCCCGCGCGAAAACATGTCGAAGACGCGCGGCAGCATTTCTTTCGAAATTCCAATCCCGTTGTCTTCTACCCAAATCCTGGCCCAACCTGACCGTTGGCCGGCCGCAAAGACCTCGGCCCAAACCCGAATCTTTGGCCTCTCTCCCGCGCGCACAAACTTCACAGCGTTGCCGAGCAGGTTCGAGAAACACTGCGTCAACCCCGCCTGGTTGCCCAACACTACCGGCAACTCCCCCTCTAACCGGACATGCGCTTTCGACGGCTGCAAGTCCGGGTAGCTCTCCAGCATCCCTCGCAGCAGCACTCCCGTGTCCACATCGGTCAGCGGTAACTCTTGCCGCACCGACCGGCTGTAATTCAGCGCGTCCGTAATCAGGCATTCCATCCGCTCCGCTGAAGCCGCAATTCTCGCCAGATACTCCTTTGCTCCCTTCTGCGCACATCCCCCGCAAGTCATCGTCGCTATGTCGGCAAATCCCTTCATCGCCCGCAACGGCGACTTCAGATCGTGGGTAATGGTGTAGGAGAAATGCTCCAACTCCCCGACCAATTCCTGTAGCTTCGCGGTTCGGTCCGCCACCTCCCGCTCCAGTTCCGTCTGAAACTCTCTCCGCTCCGTGATGTCCTGTACCGCCCCGATGGTCCGCACTGGCCGGCGATGGCTCCCTTCCCCTTCGAAATAAGTCCGCGCGCGTGCACTTACCCAACGCACCTGCCTGCCGGCGCTGCCCACCCGGTATTCCACCTCGAAACCGCCATTCCCTGCCGGGTCGAGTGACTGCCGAACCGCCCTCGCCAGCATCTCCCGATCCTCCGCGACAACATGTTCCAGGAACCTTCCAAGCGTGATGGGCTCACTCGCCCCAACCCCCACAATCTTGCGCAGTTCCGGTGACCATTCCAGCGTGTTCAGTCGGTGGTCGTGCTCGAACAATCCCAACCCTGCGACCTCCACCCCATGCGCTAGCCGTGCTTCGCTCCGCATGAGCGCCTCCTCCGCTTCCTTTCTCTCCGTGATGTCTCGCAGGACGCCCACCGACCCGCAAGGCTGGCCCCGGCTATCTCGAAGGAGCGTCACCCGCGCCTGCACCTCTACCTTCCGCCCATCTCGGTGCCAATGAGTGGCCTCAAACTCCACATTCCCGCGCTCCATCAGTGTCGCCAGTGCCTCATCCCTCTTCCCAGCGCCGAACTCCGCCCTTAACGCCTCATCCACATTCCGGCCGATCACCTCCTCTGCCTTCCAACCGTAAATCCTCTCAGCAGCCTTGTTCCAGGTCCTCACCCGCAAGTCAGGATCCACGGTAATCACCGCGTCGGAAATCTGGTCCAGCAGGGTAAAACCTTCGCTCCAGCTTCCCTCCGCAGGAAACCCGTCTCCACCGCCATAAGCTTGCATCGAACCCTTTCCGCCTGCCATAACACCTTCGTCGTAACGGGATAGTCGGCAGCGTGATTAGTTCAGCCCCGCTGGTGGACGGGGACTGGAGGACAGAATGTCAAAAACCCGGGCCTTCAGCAAGCCCCAAAAGAGGTGACGTTTAAGAGCGGGTGTGATTAGAAGCGGGTGAGACACCCGTTCAGCCGTTCCTTCTGGACTTACCTGGAATTGCGTCAGAACCCAGTACTGAATCGCTTGTCTTTGCCCACATTCATCCGGGGGGCCCTTTCGCTTCCGCTCCAGGAATTACTACCCGCCTCCGCGCCAGAAAGCCCGGCGAGGCAGTTGCCAACCGGCCGGGGTCCTGACGCCAACAGCGTCGCTCATACCAGCCCAGGGCGACAGCCCTGGGTTCGCCGATGTCTACAACCGCGGGGTTATTCTGATTAAACACGTAGGACCACTTGAAATCTCCGCAATGGCCGTCAACGAAAGCAAGCACGCTGCCTTCGCCCGCGCAGTGGCGCCTGGCAAACACGGTCCACCGGCCGGCGGGATTGACTGAGTAATATAGGTTAGCGTAAGGGAATTCCTTGGAGTTGAAGGCCATGTCGAACAGGAACACCGTGGCTGAGGGTTTCGGCAGCGCGGTAGTTTTGGGCATCTGCGGGTAAGGCATAGCGACGTAAACCCCCTCCGAGGAAACGTACTCGCGCTTCAGATCGATATTCATTCCATAGCTGAAGAAGCCGCGCAAGGCGCACCAGAGGGCATTGTGATGGGGTCAGACCATACTTTTACACATTCAGTTGACAAAAGGGGGGCTGGGATGGGTGCCACGGCAATTGCGAGTTGAGTAGCCCGGGGCCATCGATAGAAACGAGATGGATAATCCGGCAAGTTGGTATCGCTGAAGCTCCATGCACCGCTGCCAGAGGCCGGATTCGTGGCAATGCCCGCCCAGGAAACCGCCGCGGCTAAATTCGTCGCAGTTCAAAGCCGGTGTGTCAGGCCGACAGCCTGCTGCGATCGGGTTGCTCAAAATGACTCCGCTCGACATTCCCTTGGAATCGGCGGATCATGTCCGTGCCATTTGTGTGGGAACGGCGGCAACGGACGTGCCCGTTGGTTTCTTTCGCTTGGGAGGCCCAAATAGATTTGTTAGCGGGGTCGGGCGAATGACGATTTCAAACACGGCCAGCGCGATGGCTGTAGTGATGGCCACCGTGGCCAGTGCCTGGAGGATTCGCGGCAGGCCCCACGGGCGCACCCAGTTAAGGACAACCATGTTCATCAAATCCTGGTGAACGATGTAAATCCAAAACGCGGTATCCGCCAAATACCGGCCTGCCCTGGTGGGGCGGTTAAAGTAACGCTGAAAGAAGCCCATCAGGCCAAACGAGGTGCAAGCAACCGCGATGGCAAACAGGACATGCTGAGCGAGGACCAGGACAGTCAGCCTTTGCGGGCCCGGCATAAAGAACCTCGGACCCTCGCCCGCCAGAGCTGCTGACGCAATGTAAGCGCCGAAGCCAACGGCGAGGGTAGGCAACCAAAGCCTCGCAACCTCTCCCAACCGGTCCCGCAGGGAATACAAACTCCAACCGCCGAGGAAATAGATAAAGAAGTAAGGCCAATCCGAGTCATAGCGCAGGAACACGTCCGGAAACACTCCCATGATAGCGGCGTAACCCGCGGGCGGGCGCCCCGGAGAGGTGCCGGAGAGGACCAGGCCCATTACACTTGCCAGGCCAAGAGCCAAGGGCGCCACCCCCCACCGCAGGCTTAACACACTGGCCCTCGCGGCGGCAGCCGCTCCGCCAGTCTTCCCCAGGATCCACCCGAGGCCAGACGTCACAACCGGTCCTATGGTGGCAAAAACCAATAGATACCAGAGAAACCAGAGGTGCTGCAGATTGAGATTGCGCGAAAAGCTGCCAAACAGTCTCGCTGATATGGAAGCTCCGCCTCCAAAGGGCCCGCCCATCGGCCCGCCAGGTCTGAACCCAGGTCCCCCGGCAAAGGGGGCGCCGCGTCCCCGTCCGCCCGCCGCCTGGCCCATCATGCCTCCCTCAAAACCCTCATCCGGCTTCCAAACCTGGCCACTCGAATCCGTAAATGGCGCCGACAGACCTGCCTTGATCCGTAGCGTTGCCGCGGATGGCGCCGCACCGGGGGCGGCCTCTGCCTGCGGAATGAGTTCAATCGCCTTGATGGCCGGGTTCTCGACCTGGCTGGTGAAGACAATGCGAAACTCTCCTTTGGTGACTTCCACAGCCACGGTTTCGATATAGGCGCGGTTGGGACCACCGGCTTTCGCCCAAACGTCAAAGTCCTTGAATTCATGCCCCTGGACATTGAAGGAAAAAACGCGTTGGCCAGGCCCGGTAATACCTTCGTAGGTCTCCGCAAAGTAGAGCTTCGCGAAATACTCGCCATTGGGAATCTTGGAGGAGAAAGCGCTCATCCCCCAGTGGTCGCTCATGAACAAGCCCGGGTCTTTGGTTCCGGTGACAACCGCACCCGAAGCACCGCCAGGACCAGCGGGGCCCGCGAGAACGCCCGCTCCACCGCCTGGTGGAGGACTACCGAATCCCGCAGGCTGGAATCCGCCGGGGCCGCGTTCGCTCGGAAGTCCCGACCCAGACCCGCCGACAGGAAAGCCCGGTGTGCCCGAGAGGACCCCGGCGGATCGATCGCCTCGCGCCTCCGCACCGGGGTGTTCCGAAGTTCCGGCTATGGCAGGACTGCCAACGCCAAGGCCGCCCCTCTCGAATCCTGCAAGGGGACCGCCCGCCCGCGAGCGTGGCCCGCCACCCGGGAAACCGCCCGACCCGGTCCAAGCCCGGATGCCGCTTAGGGCGAAGAGGACGAGGAGCAGGGGAACGGCAATTCGCCAGTATCGGCGCAGGAAGTAACGGCGCCACCCGTACTTCGTCAGCATCATGTGACTAAAGAAGCCCGAAATGAGGAAAAACAGCGGCATGCGGAAGCTGTGAATCCAATCCATAAGCCGGTTGGCGAAGGGCGGCGGCGAGGCTCCGAACCCCATCATCATCATGCCGCCTCCGAAAAGGATCGCATGATACAAGACGCCAAGCATCATTGCCGCGCCGCGCACGCAATCAAGAGCGAAGAATCGCCCCGATCCTTCATTCCCACCTGAGGTTCCTGAGACACGGTTAGTCATTGGATCAATGCTTTTATCCGTTTTATCTTCCTGCCAAAAGCAGCGCCGGTCGGGAGGTCCAGAAACAGGACCACCTTGCCGAGAATATCGGCTTTGGTGACTATCGGATGGATCGCCAGGGCAGAAACAATCGACCGGTTATCACCCAAAGTTGCAAAGTCCCCATCCATCAGCGTTCCCTTTTCAACATCAAGCGGTCCCGGCATAATCTGGTGGCCTTCAGCCATCAGTTGTCCGTTGATGTAGAGGCCCCCGTCCCGGACCTCCGCTTCTTCGCCCGGAAGGCCCACAATCCTCTTAACGATCCAGCCTCTGGAGTCGCGTGCGACAACGAGGTCGCCCCTATTGGGCTCAGAGCGGTCGTATGCCTGCTTATCGACCACCAGAATATCGCCTAATTGCAGCGTTGGCTTCATGCTCTCTCCACTCACAATCGTGATGCGGTAGCGGGCATGAAATAAAATGCCGAGAGTAACCAGAATAAGACCGACTGCCGCGACCCATGTCCGGCAAGAAACGAGCGGTGCTATCCCTCTCTTTTTCATCGGAGCAAGATCAATTCCGCAAAGATATGGCTTTTATGTCGTCGGCCGTTGTCATTGCGAGCGGATTCCGAAAATCGTCTGTTTTGGCGAGGCGAGGCGAGGCGGATTTCAACACCTCCTGAATCAAGGCTTTCCCCATGGTATCGAGTGGATGACCGTTGAGCCATCGGAGTGCGGCTAGGACGCGGGCCTGCTGCCCGACTGAATCGCTGAAGCTTATGGCGTTGGCAGCAGAAGTGAGTATGACCGGACAAGTAGGATGCTCGTAAAGCGTCCGCAGGTACACCTCGGTCCATCGGTCGTAGAGTTTGGCTTCCTGAAGAGCGAGCAACAGAGCTTGGGCAACCACCGCTTGTTGTTCGGTCCCGTCGAACTCCTGCATTGTCGACTCGGCAGCACGAATAATGCGCCCGAGGTTCTCCTGCGCAATTCGTTTTTCCGTGTCAGTGGTCTTTGGAAGCTGCCAATAGGCCACAACGGCCTCCATAATTGAGATTTTGGCCCGCCGGCTCATGGCATCGAGCATGCTTTTCGTATTCTTGACTCTTGAGAAAGTGTCCGGTCCCGCTAAAAGCTCCAAGTCGGGTAGACTCCGGGACGCTTCCGTTTTGTATGCGCCGAAATACCCCCCTGCGCCGCCGATGGCTAGTGCGAGCAAGATGATTGAGATTGCTACATTAGTTTTCACGGATTGACGAATCTCTTTTGGATTAACGCAATGGGTCTTTTTGTTGTTCTGTGAGTTTCCGTCACGATTACTTGGCGTTCATAGTTCGTTCATCGCTAGGCCCAGGCCGCCCAACTCCGCCACATGAGCTTTTGGGGCACCTGGCTGACATGACATGCGGAGAATTACGAAGGAATCCGCCAAATCTTTTTGAGTCCGTCCACATTTCCAGCATTTATTCAGGATATGCCATGGCGTCTCGTCTCGAGAAGCACCGCATGCTGGATGTTGCGGCCTACGGCGGTGCCCGCCTGAAGCGGAAACAGACTTTCGGGCGTTTGGGTGAGCGCGGGAGGCCTTAATGTGGCGGCGGCGGGCCGAACCGTGGACGCTTTACTGACCGGCCGCACTGCGTCCCAAAGCCGTCGTTTTGGCCGCATCGCTATCTCGTGACCCATCCAACAGCCGTAAGCCGCTGGTTGTTTTGGCTGCGAGCCAATTGCCGTCTGGAGAAAAAAGGATGTCGCCAACGGAATCAGCCAGTCGTTGAATCGACAGGAGTTCCTGTTGGGTACGAACATCCCAAAAACGAAGGGTACTGTCGCTGCTTGAGGACGCAAGGGTCTCGCCATCGGGAGAGAAGGCAAGCGACATCACGCCCTGCGTATGCCCTCTGCAGACACCGAGGAGTTCTCCGCTCCGCGTGTCCCACAGACGAATGGCGTTGTCGGCATCCGTCAATGGATTGGACCCGATCGCTAGAATGTTGCCGTCGTCGGAGATCACCATGGGAGTCATGAAGCCCAGATCAGCCTCCACCTGGAAATCCGCCTTAAGCGACCGCGATTTTGCATTCCATGCTTTGACGGATCCGTCGTGAAGGGTAACCAAAACATTGCCGTTTCGAGCGAAAAGCGCCCGTTTGCCTTCGATTCGCACCGGCGCCTCCGAAGGGTCCTGGAGATTCCACCACAGCACGGAATCTCCTCCCGCTCCCGCCAGGAGTGATATTCCGTCCGGAGAGATTGCCGTCCAGGATGTGTGTGTTTCCTCGCTCTCGAGGTCCACCGACTTTCTGGATTGCAGGTTCCAAACGCGAAGCCCGCCTGTGGGCAAGGGATCGACCAACACGCGGAAATCGTCGCTGATGGCGCCGGCCCAGAAACCCCATTGGCTTTGACTCAGTTGGAGTTGGTCATTGGGCTCCCCAGTCCTCAGGTTCAGCAGCACGAACTTGGACGGCTCCTCGATGGCGGCCACCACTTGCCCGTCTTTCGAGAACTTGATCGGCGTCCACCTGCCTTCGTAGAGTTTTTCCTTGGGTGCGGCGTTGGTTGGCCATAGGCGGACCGTCCCATCTTTGGCGCCGCTGATAATGCCCTGGCCCTCGGCCGTGAACGCCACCGCCCAAACCTCCGAAGGATTCCCGTGCAGCCTTTCAACACACTGTAGCGTGCTAATGTCCCATAACCGAATCGAGTGGTCCCAGCTTCCCGACGCGAGAAGTTGCCCGTGGGGATCGAATGCAAGGCTCGCGATCATGCCGGAGTGTTCAGTTGCGTTCGGGCGCTGGGGCACGCTAGCCACCTTCTTGCCCGTTGCGGAAGCCCATGTCTCGAGAACGAAAATGCTGCCCTCCCGCAGCGTATTCCGGGCGCCGACAATTAAACGTCCGTCCGGAGAAAACGCCAGATTAATCATGCCCCGCAGCCACGGGGCGTCGAACATCCCCTCAGAATGTTCGAGCGTCCGCAACGCTTTCCCCGCGTCTATGTCCCAGAGCACAATCCCGTTGGTGGAGTCGACCGCGATGACATCGCCGCGCGGGCTCCAAGCAAACGGCGGCATGCCGTGCGGGACTTCACCCACAAGCTTGCCCTCGGCACTGCTATAAACCTGGACCCCTCCGAACGAAGTCGCCGCCAACCGTCGTCCATCGGGCGAGAATGCTACCGGAGCCATATGCTCCGGGACAGAATAGGCCTCCGCCCAGTCAGACGTTCGCCAGACCCTGACGGTTCCCATGCTTGCCGTCGCCAGCAAACCGGCAGTCGACAGCGCAACGCAAGAACCCGGCTTGGCCAGGGTCTTCACCAGGCTTCCGGTTTTCGGATCGTAGATGCGAACCGAATCCTCCAGGCCGACTGCCAGCCATTCCGGGGAGTTTGCCAGCGACAGAACACTCGACGCTTCCTGCGCGAGAAGCCTATGCTCATCGCCCTGGGCCGCATGCCATAGGTAGCGCCATTCAAAGCGCTGGGGGCCTTTGGCTCGGTGTTTATCCAGGAGCTCCGTGGCTCGGGCCAGGTTTCCGGCAAGGATCGACTGGTGGGCGAGATTGATGTCGGCCACGTATTCGTTGAGTTCGGCCCGCTCCTGGCTCTCCAAAGCGCGTTCTCGCTCCCGCTCCGAGTTATGGCGAAGCACCTCCTCGTTTTTTCGGCGCTGTTCCGAAACGCGCTCGGCGCTCGTGGCGCGCAATGCCTGCCAAACGCTGACGGTGCTGCCGGCAACGACTGCAATGAGAATTGCCGCGGCCGCGGCAAAGGCCGCGCGGTGGCGCCGCAGTGCTTTCTGCAGACGATACGCCGTGCTCTGTGGCCGGGCCAAAACCGGTTCCTGCCTCAAGTACCGCTCGAGGTCGGCCGCAAGTTCCCGCGCGGTGTCGTAGCGGCGCGTGCGATCCTTCTCCAGGCATTTCATCACGATCCAATCCAGATCCCGATCCACGTGCATGGCCGGCGCCTGGGCGGCGATTCCGGCTACCGCCCGGCGTAACCGGGTTGAAGGGGCGGCCGGCTCGACCTCCTTGATGATCCGCCGCATTCCGTCCAGGCCGGATTGGGTCAACTCCTTCGAATCGAAGGGCGTCACGCCGGTAAGCAATTCATAGAGCAAAACGCCCAACGAGTAAATGTCGCTCCTGGTGTCCACATCCGCTCCAGTCATCTCCGCCTGTTCGGGGCTGGTGTAGGCCGGCGTCCCAATGAACGCATGAAAGTTGGTCAAGATGGTTTTCTCGGTGAGCGGCTCCTCAATGGCTTTGGCGACACCAAAATCGATGACTTTAGGGATTGGCTTTCCATCCTGGACGGTGACCAACACGTTCGAGGGCTTCAAATCGCGGTGGATAACCCCCTTTTGGTGCGCGTGCTGGATGGCGTGGCAAAGCTGAATAAAAAGAACCAGCCGTTGCTGGAGCGAGAGCTGATTCGCCTCGCAGTATTCCGTAATCCGCACCCCGCGTACTAACTCCATCACGAAAAACGGACGGCCAGTTCCGGTTGCCCCGCCGTCCAGCACGTGGGCAATGTTCGGATGATCCATCAGCGCGAGCGCCTGACGTTCTGCTTCGAACCGGGCCACAATGCTCTTGGTGTCCATGCCCAGCTTGATCACCTTGACCGCCACCTGGCGCCGAACCGGTTCGCGTTGTTCAGCCCGATAAACCACGCCAAAGCCTCCCTCGCCGATCTTCTCCAGGAGTTCGTAGCGGCCGATGGAATCACCAATCTGCTCCTCTTGGAGCGTCAGCCTGCCGGCGGCACCCATCGATTCGCGGAGAACGCCGGCAGCCCCTTGTTCGAGAAAGGTGTCCGGTTGGTGGTTCGCCAACAGAGCTTTAACCGCTTCCCTTAGCTTCGGATCGCCCGCGGTGGCTTGCTCCACAAAGATCGCGCGCCCCTCCGCGGAAGGCTGCTCCAGAGCTTCCAGAAAAATCTCGCGTTCGCCGGTCATTTGAGCGTTTTACCGCATTAAGCCGATATGACATGCGGACAATCCCATAAAAGTCCGCCAACTTCTTACGTTCGGTCAAGCGTCGAGAGCTGTCTCCCAATTTGCCGTCTCAACCAGGCTCGTGCGTACGCCCATGTGCGCTCGGCATTTCGCAACGACACGCCCATGGTCGCTGCCGCCTCATCCATGGTCATCCCGACGAAATACCGCAATTTGACCAGGTTCGCGGCGACCGGGTCTTCCTTGGCCAGTAAGTCGATCGCTTCGTCAACGGCCAGCAGTTCATCGGAAACCACTTCCTGAACCAGGTGATCCTCCTCCAGTTCCTCACGCGTCACCCCACCGCCGCGCCTGATGGCCCTTTTCCGGCGTGCCGAGTCAACGAGGATGCGGCGCATGGCTTCCGCGGCCGCCGCAAAAAAGTGAGCCCGGTTCTCGAAGGGCGCATCCCCGTCTCCCACCAGCTTTATCCAGGCCTCATGGACCAGGGCTGTAGGTTGCAGCGTATTTCCAGGTGCTTCACCCGCCATTTTCTGGGCGGCGATCCGTTTTAGCTCCGTATAAACAAGCAAGAGCAACTGCTCGGCCCCCTGTTGGTTGCCGCCCCTGATCTCGCTCAGAAGTTGTGTGATTTCCGACATACTCTTTTAGCCTTTTTGACCGGCCGCAGACTTCATGCGCCTTCCCGCGGCCCTTCGGGAGGCGGTTCGTGTCCCGGATGGACGCCAGGGCAGAGTATCAGTGGTGGCAGCTTGATTCTATTCCGAATTTCTCGTCGCGCTACTTGCTTGTGCCCAACGCGAGCCAAACGAGGACCAAATCTGTGATGTTCAGGCCTTTTTTCAGCTCCCCCTTGGCGGCGGGTTGGGAACGTGGTCTGCTGCTTCCTCCGATTCAGGGCAAGCTCACGCGATAGAAACGGGATGGATAATCCGGCCAGTTGGTATCGGTAAAACGCCATGCGCCGCTGGCAGCGGCCGGATTTGTGGCAATGCTCTGCCAGGATACCGGCGCCGCCAAATTCGTCGCCGCCCAAAGCCGGTGTGTCAGGCCGGGCATTCCCTGGCCGGAGAGCGTCAGGCTGCCGGCTGCGCGCAGCAGGTTGGTGATGGCAACCACCGGCTCGGTCACCACCAAATCGTCCATGGCGAATCGGCCTTGCGCCAGCAGGCCGCTGAAATGATTCTGGTTGGTATCCGCCCCCGCGTACCAGGATTGAGGGTTGGCGGACAACACACCGTTGACCCAAGCCCGGAAATAACTCGGGCCGTTGGCGCTGCCGCTGTAGGCGGCTTCCAGCGTGACCCGAATGAACTGGTTGGAAGCAATCGAGGTGTCCAGCAGTTCGGTCCAGCCGTTGCCGGCAGCCGGCGGATTGGTGCGATTCCACAAGGCCAGGTGCCCGTTGGTGGTGATGCAAAACGCCACAGGCGTATTGCTGGGGGCCGGCAGGATCGGGTCGGTCCAGTACTTCGCTTGCACGATCATGTCCACCCAAACGTTGGACAATGCCGACGGGCTGAAAAGATTGGTCGCCGCGCCGTCCACCTCCAGGACCTGCTGATGCGGCCCCGGGATAGGAAACGCGCCGCTGTAATTGGTGCTGTAGCTGTTGTTAGTGACGATTGCCATTTGGCTGTCCTCGGCGGACCAGCCGTTGGTTCCCGCCAGGCTCGCTCCATCAGGGTAGGCCTCGAACGACTCCGCATAGGGAATCGAGTTGTTCGCGGCGGCCGCATTCTCGGCGAAGGCGACCAGGGTTTCGTCCCGGTCCAGGGCCACCTTGACGACTTGATTGGTGTAAGGTTGGGGCTGTTCATCCGCGAAGTCGCGCCCGATGTAGGCGAAATCGCGCACGGGATCATAGACCATACTCCGGGTAAACACTTCACCCCAAAAGCTGGTGTTGGTGGGATTGGTTCCCCACGCCGGCACAGTGGCGTTGGTGGTGTTCAGGAGGGCGATGTTGCCGGTCTCCACCGGCGCATTGGTGCCGGGGGGCAAGCGGTAGCGATAGAAGTGCGCCGGATAGGCCAGGTCGTCGGAGAAGTAGAGCAAGCCGTTTTGCGCCTTGATCACCGCGACGTGGCAGTAGCCCTCGTTCGTCCGCATGTCCACATAGGACGCCAGCGTGGGCGTGCCTGCGCCGTTTAACACCCATTTATAGACCCGGCCATGGCCGAACAGGAGATCGTTGCCATCGCTGCAGCAATAGCCATAGCCGTTGGCCACGTCCAAGGCAATTCCCCCGACCGAGCGGTTGGTTGCGGTGTCCAGCGATACCCCGCCTAGGTTGGTCGGCCCGCTCGAGCCCGTTCCCAGGGCGAATTTGGCGATATATGGAGGTTGGGTCGTTGGAGTAAAGGTCCCAAAATAAGCGCAGCGGTTGGTCAGATCGATCACGCCGTAGCCCAGAGCGGGTTGTTGGGCCGTGGTCGATGCCGACCCGACGACCGCTCCCGCGCTCGGATAATTATTCAGCGCGATCTTGTAGAGCGTCGAGGAGGTCCCTCCCGTCTCGGTCATGACGTAGAGGTAATGGTTCGCCAGGTCGGAAGTGTCGATCAGCAATTGGGTCAGGAACGCCGACGACCCAAACGGTAAGGTCATGATCGAGCCCAGGGTAGGGGAGTTGGTTCCGTTGGCCAGGATTTGATACAGGCTGCTCCCGGCATCAAAATAGGCGCATCCGCCGGATGAGTCCACGACGCCGGAATACGCCTTTCCAATGTTGATGCCCGGTCCTGCCTGTACGGGCAACGACCCGGAAATATTGACCTTGTAAACATACTTGGCGGCGAAGTAGGCGAACCCGTTTGGCGGATCTACGGCTGCGGCGTAAAAACCGTGGTTGTCGTCGCTGGTCTGGACCAGGGTCAATGCTCCTTCCCGCCGCATGTTGGCTTGGGCCGGCAGTCGCATAGGCAGGAACATCGGCGCGAGCCCCGCCGCCCCGCAAGCGAAGGCAAGGATCATGGCGCGGTATGCTGCATTCATCAGGTGTTTGCGAGACGCAGGATTCGGGCCAATTCTTATCCCGTTCGCGGATTTCATGTTGTCTTCATACGTTGGCTTGACAACCTTGCCGAGGAGGGGCAATTTCAGGCGTCCCCAGAGCGCACCAGCAAGCAGGCTTTTTCCGAGGTTCGACAAATGGACGTATCGGTCTTGGTAGTCGAAGACGATGCAAACAATGTGCTGCTTTTGCAAATCGCCCTGGAGGACACGCACATTGCCTGCCCCGTGAACTTCGTTTCAGACGGCCAGCAAGCGCTCGATTACCTTGCTGGCAAAGGCCAATACGCCGACCGGACAAAATTCCCAATGCCCTCCCTGGTCCTGCTGGATCTGAAACTGCCTCTGGTCATGGGGCTGGACGTTCTGGCGTGGATTCGCCGCCAGCCTTCGCTCCTTTCCCTTCGGGTGGTGATTTTTTCCTCTTCGAAGGATCAGAGCGACATCACACGCGCACACGAGCTCGGCGCCGATGCCTATTTTGTGAAGCCGTTCTCGATGGCGGAGCGGCGAAAAGTCGTCAAGCAGATCGATCGGCGTTTCCTGGACCCGAAGTCACGGCCGGGACGCCGGGCGGGAAGAAGCGCGGGCAACCCGCGTTTCTAACCTGGAACGCTCCACACCGGGCGTGCTCCGCACTCATGACTCCGTAAATCAAGTTACCTTGGCACCTCCTGCCAACACGCAAGCGCCAACAGGCTTCGTTCGCGGAGTACCGAGTCGGGGCCAGCTAGTCACGCAGTGCTATTCAGCGCGAAACCCATCAACCATGCGAGCGCAGCGAGCCTGAAACCAGAGTCCTGAAGGGACGAAGTATTTTAGCCTGGGGCAAGGCCGGAGGCCGCCGCCCCAGGTACGGCGCCCAAGAACAATTCCCTCTCTTTTTTTCCATCCGGTTTGGCGCGCCCCGCCTTCGGCGCGCCAAACCGGATGAAAAAAAAGAGAGGACAGCCTTAAAAGACTTCCATTACGGAGTACTTACCGCTCTTTCTCCCGGATAGCCCTGCATCGGCCTTGCATGCGAGACAGCGTCAGAAAGAATTCTTTTGTTTTTTTCTTGTTGACAAGGACTCCATAATGGTATATATGTTATGTAGTATTATGGATACCATATCCAGAAGCGCCGGAAAGCGGAACAAAACCCGCGAGCCAGTTCGCGAGCGTGGAGGAACTCGTCGCCTGGACCGCGACGCCCAGCCTCCCCGCATTTCACGCTTTGCCGCGCCGGCTTGCCGCGCCGAAGCATCAGCACAAAGGCGGGAGCATCAGCGCGAAGGCGGGTTCACGCCCATTGTCACCGCAAAAGTTGACATTTTCTTTACCATTTCCATACCAAATTTTGAAAACACACACGATCGACCGTTGCCCCTCAACCACTTGCGCAAAATGCCGGAGGAAACTGTCAAATTCCGTGTTGACTTTGCTCGCCGCGCCGTCTTGCCGCGCCGAAGCATCAGCGCGAAGGCGGGTTCACGCCATTGTCACCGCAGAATTGCACCATTACTGCACCGTTTCTTCACCGATTTTCGATTTTGTTTTTTATTACCCCTTGCCCTGCAACAACTTATTTTTTTCCTCTCCAAAAACGGTGCAATTCCTGGTTCAGTCAACTTACGGTCACCTACGGTCACCAACGGTCACCTACGGTAACCTACGGTAACCAAATTTTTTTCTATGAAACAGACATCCTTGCGGGAGTTCGCAACCGCCACATTGCGGGCTTCAGTTCTTCCGCGTATTCGGTGCATTCCGCGGTTCAAAACAAATCACGTGGGCGAGGGTTTAGGCTTCTGCGTTTTGCCTTTCGCGCCCGGGACCAAGCCGCTAGGATGCCGCCCATGGAAATGAAAGCATATAAAGCTCTGAATGGACTCCTGGTCGGCGTAGCGCTCTTCGCCGCCGCAATCGCACAGGCGGCGGACACCAAGGGCGCGGCGGCACAAAACAACACCCTTACAGAGGCGGAAAAGGCGGCGGGGTGGACCCTCCTCTTTAACGGCCAGGACCTGAGCGGCTGGCACAACTTCCGGAGCCAGACCGTCCGGCCTGGGTGGCAGGTCAAAGACGGCCTGCTTATCTGCTCCGATCCGCACAACGCGGGCGACATCGTCACCGAACAGCAGTTCGACTGGTTTGAACTTCAGCTCGACTACAACATCTCCGTGGCCGGCAACAGCGGCATCATGTTTCATGTCGCCGACACTGGCCCCGCCGTATGGGCTACCGGCCCGGAATTCCAGCTCGAAGACAATCAGGCGGCGGCCGACCCGGTCCGCTGCGGCTGGCTTTATGCCCTCTACCAACCCCCGATCGATCCCAAGACCGGCAAAACGCTCGATGCGACCAAGCCCGTCGGCGAATGGAACCACGTCCGTTTGGTTATCAGCCCCGAGAAATGCATACACGAGATCAATGGCGTGAAGTATTTTGAATATGTTCTCGGCAGCCCCGATTTCACCAACCGCGTCGCCCACAGCAAGTTCGCCGCGATGCCCGGCTTCGCCAAGTCGAGCGCCGGCCGGATTGCTCTCCAGGGCGATCATGGCTCGATAACCTTCCGCAATATCAAGATCCGGCCCATTAACACCAAGAGCGCCTCCGAAAAACCATAGCCACCCGGAATCCGGTTGCGAATCCGGCGCAAAGGGGCATCTTACTCGCTCGCTATGAGTGACAAATCCAAGCATTTAAGCACATTGGCGCTGCACGCCGGACAGGTCCCCGACCCGTCCACCGGCGCGCGCGCGGTACCGATTTACCAAACCACCTCGTTTGTTTTCAAAGACTCCGATCATGCCGCAAATCTCTTTGCCTTAAAGGAGTTTGGTAACATCTACACCCGGATCATGAATCCGACCACCGACGTGCTGGAGCAGCGGTTGGCCGCGATTGAAGGCGGCACTGGCGGCCTGGCCGTCGCTTCGGGCCAATCGGCGACCACCTTCGCCCTGCTCAACATCAGCCAGCTCGGCGACGAAATCGTCTCCTCCAGCAGCCTTTACGGCGGCACGCACACCTTGTTTCACTACACCCTGCCAAAGCTGGGCCGAACCGTGAAGTTCGTCGATGTGCAAAAGCCGGAGACTTTTCGCCAGGCCATCACCCCCAAAACGCGCGCGCTTTACGCCGAGACCATTGGCAATCCCAAGCTCGATGTGCCGGACTTCGAGGCGCTGGCCCAAATCGCCCACGATGCCGGAGTGCCGCTCATTATCGACAACACCATCGGAGCCGGCCTGGTCCGGCCTTTTGATTTTGGGGCGGACATCGTCGTCGCTTCGGCAACAAAATACATCGGAGGCCACGGCACCGCCATCGGTGGAATCCTTGTCGATTCCGGCAAGTTCAAGTGGGACAACGGGAAGTTCCCCGAGTTCACCGATCCGGACCCGAGCTATCACGGGCTCAAGTTTTGGGACACCTTCGGCAATTTCCCGGGCATGGGAAACATCGCCTTCATCATCAAGGCGCGGGTGCAGTTGCTGCGGGATTTGGGAGCGGCGCTCAGCCCGTTCAACTCGTTCCTCCTCCTGCAAGGGCTGGAGACCCTGCCGTTGCGGCAGCGGCAGCACTCGGAAAACGCCCTCGAGCTGGCCTGCTTCCTTAAAAAGCACCCGCTCGTAACCTGGGTCACTTATCCGGGGTTGCCCGACGACCCCAACCACAAAACGGCGGCGAAGTACCTCAAGAACGGCTTCGGGGGCATGATCGGCTTCGGCATCAAAGGCGGCTTGGAGGCCGGCCGCAAATTCATCAACTCGGTCAAGCTCTTGTCGCATCTGGCGAACATCGGAGACGCCAAGAGCCTGGTCATTCACCCCGCCTCGACCACGCACCAGCAGTTGTCGCCGGCCGAGCAGGTCGCCAGCGGCGCGACCCCGGACTACGTCCGTTTCTCCGTGGGACTGGAGCATCCCGATGACATCAAAGCCGACTTGGACCAGGCGCTCAAGGCGTCACAGAAGTAAAGCAGTCAGGGTCAGCTCAGTAAGCCGGCGTGGGCTTTGAGCCAGCGTTCGGCTTGGTCGAACTCGGGGCACAGGCGGGCAACCTCGGTCCAGAACCGGCGGGAATGATTCATCTCTTTCAAATGCGCCAGTTCGTGGAGGATGATGTAGTCGCGCACCAAGATCGGCGCTTGGATCAGGCGCCAGTTCAAGGAGACGGTGCCGCTCCTGGAGCAGGATCCCCAGCGTGACCGTTGATTGCGCACCACCACTCGCCGCACTGGGAACTGGTGCTCGGCTGCCAGCTCCAACACCCGGCCCGGCAACTCCCGCGCGGCGATCTCCCGCAAGCGTCCCTCTACCGCCGGACGCAGATCCATCGCGTCAAAGCCGGGAGCGGAAGCACCTGGCTCAGACGCGGGCGATTTGGCCAGGCGCGTCCTTTCGCCGCCAAACTGGATGACATCTGGCGCATCCTGGACCGCTTCCAGCCGGACCCATTCGCCCCGCCAGAGAATCTCGGTTCCCAGAAACCACGTCCGCGCTCTAATCGGCTGGAGCTCGCGCCGCAAAAGCTGTTTCTCCAGCCACGCCGTATTGCGCTTGGCAAAGCGCGCCGCCTCCGCGACCGAACCGCCGCGGGGAATCGTTACCCGCGCATTGCCGTCCGGGCGCAGGCGCAAGATATACCGCCTCGCCCGGCGGTTGCGGACAAAGTGCAAACGCACGCGCCGGGCCCCGGCCGTCAGCCAGCGATCATCCGCCGGTTCCGGCCGCCCCGGGGCCAGGGGCAATTCGAACTGCATGATGCGGCTATCATAGGCGCCTCATGCCGGAGAGTCCGTCAAATTCTCGCGCTGCTGCCGTCTCGGCGATCCTTGACTAACAGGGCAGGGGGCTACTAAGCTTGCGTGCCATGAAACGAAGCCAACTCATCAAACGCTATTGTGTCTCCCGAGAGAAAAAATTCCGCCTTTCAGACATCGATCCCGCCGATACCTGGCGTCTCAAGTCCAAAGAGCACGCCCAGGAATGGGTCGAGCAAGGCGTGGCGCAACTCGCCGACATGCAGTCCCGGCTCTATGCGCAAAACCAGTGGGCGGTGCTGCTCATCTTCCAGGCCATGGACGCCGCCGGCAAGGACGGCACCATCAAACACGTCATGTCGGGCATTAATCCCCAGGGCTGCCAGGTCTTCTCCTTTAAGAGCCCCTCAGCCGAGGAATTGAGCCACGATTTCCTGTGGCGCACCACCCGCTGCCTGCCCGAGCGCGGACGCATTGGCATCTTCAACCGCTCTTACTACGAGGAAGCGCTCGTGGTGCGTGTCCACCCCGAGTTCCTCGGAAACGAGAAGCTCCCCCCGTCCCTCGTGACCGGGAACATCTGGAAGGAGCGCTTCGAAGACATCAACTCCTTCGAGCGGTACCTCTCTCGCAACGGCGTCCTCATTCGCAAGTTCTTCCTCCACGTCTCCAAGAAGGAGCAGCGCCAGCGCTTCCTCAGCCGCCTCGAGGAACCCGAGAAGAATTGGAAATTCTCGGCGGCCGATATGCGGGAGCGCCAACTCTGGAGGGATTACCAGGTGGCCTACCAGGACATGATCCGCCACACGGCCACGGAGCATGCGCCGTGGTACGTCGTCCCCGCCGACCACAAATGGTTCACGCGCCTGGTGGTCGCCGAAGTCGTTCTCGACGCCCTGGAATCTCTCGACCTCAAATACCCGGAGGTGACCCCGGCCAAGCGCAAGGAACTGGCCGCCGTCCGCAAAACACTATTGGCCAACAAGGCGGCGTGACGGCATGCCGGTGTCCTGGGAAGGCTTGTCCGCCTGTGAAGCCGGCCCGTTGGTCTTTGGCGGCGCGTTCGTAGCCGAGGTCAGATTGGTTCCCTTGGCCTCGGCCTCCTGTTCGTCCAGGTTCCGCGCAATCCGCCGTTTCATTTCCGCGTACATGGTGTTCGTCACCGCGTTGAGGTGCGCGCGCGCTTCGTCGAAGCGCTTGGCCATCAGTTTAATTCGGGCGAAGTGGATATAGACCCCTTCTCGTTCGATCTCGTCATGGGCGATGTTCAGGGCGTTGGTCCAGGCCTTCAGCGCCGCCTCCGTGCGCATCGGCCGGACGCCGTAGTAGGTTTCGGCGACGTCCGTGGCCAGCGGAAAATCATCCGGTGCCAGCCGCATCGCGTTGCTGTAGAGCTCGAATGCCTTGGCAAATACCTGGTCCTCCGTGAAGCCAAAATACTCCTTGGCGTCCTGGCGAAACAGATAAACCGTGGTGCCGAAATTCTGGTAGTAGACCGGCTCGTTCGGATTCAATTTGATGGCCCTGGCATAAAAATCGAACGCGTTGGTGACGGGGCCGTGATGGCCGTAGATATTGGCCAGGTTGTTGTAGATGGCCGGGTCGTTGGTGTCGAGTTTCAGCGCCGCTTCCAACTGTTCCTGCGCCCCGTCCTCGTCGTTCATATCCCCCAGCAAGCTGCCATACGCCACCCGAGCCTTCGCATGCTGCGGATGCTCCTTGATGAACTCCCGGTAGCCCTGAGCAATGCCTTGCATCCGTTCACGAATGCGCTGACGCAAATTGCCGCTCGCCACACCCCCGGCCGCCACAAACGCCTGGTCCTCCTGAATCCACCGGTCCACTTCCGCCTGCGCCGCGTCATCCTCCGCCATCAGCCTCTTGAACTCGCTTTCCACCGGATCATTCGTCGCCGCGGCGGCCTCAAAGGCATTCGTCGTCTGAATTACGCCATTGGTGGCCTTGCTGGCGGCCAAGTTGGTGGTCTCAGCCGGCAGTTTGATTGCCACCAGCACACCCAGTAACCCGATGATAAGTCTGCTCACGCTCGAAAGTTATCATGGAATGAATCTTAAGAAAGGACAAAGGATGAGGCCCAATTCGCCCGCAAACGCCTCGCCAGAGGGCCGAGTTCCTTTGAACACAATTACCTTCCTTAGGGGATCCAGGCTATGCGACGTCCTCACCAGAGAAGGCCGGACACAGGACCTGGCAAAGCGTAAACCTTGTTTTGGCTAGACCCCTAAGGGGACGAAGTGGGGGGAGCGGAGGTTGGGGAGGGTGCCTCCGGATAGGCAAGCCGCAATAGCCAGGGGGCGCCCCGGATCATCCACCAGGCAATCAGCAGTGACAAGGCGATGGTGATAAAGTTCGGAATGAGGCTCCGAAAGTTCAAATACTTGATGCTGGGAGGAGGGAACAATGGGCAAAGATCGCCGAAAGCGGTCGTCACATGTGAGAGACCGTGATACAGAAATGCCAGCCCGATGATCCGGACTGCCACACCAAAAACGTCTTTTGCTTTCATTTAGGTCCCTGAGTTTACGCAAACGAAACGGGGTCGCCTAGCCATTTGTGCTCCGGGTTCAGCTTTGGCTTGAAAGCTGTGATGGCCTTGACGGATAGTTGTCTTTTAGTCGAGGGCTGTTTTTTTAGAGAATGGACGGACGGCGTAGTGCTGCGCGATTCCGCTCAGGACTTGGTTGTGGAGAGCCATGTCCCACGCCTGGAGATCGTGGCAGTGGGCTTTGAAACTTATTAACCTGAACCGATTCAATATGAGAAACGAGACGCGCATTTGCAGATTAACCGCTCCGTGGGTGTTGGGTCTGGCTGTTGCCGCGGCGCCAACCGGGATGTCCTTGTCCTCGGCCTACGGCCTCGAGACCCAGGCCAATCCCTCTGTGGCTGTGCAAGGGGGAGGCGAAACAACCAACAAGCCAGGGATTCTCATCGAAGCCATTGAGCCCGGAGACTCCCGCAACGACGAGGCATGGCTGGGGGTGGCGACCGAGGAAGCCCCGGAGGCACTGGCGGCCCAGCTGGAGTTGCCCGCCGGCTCCGGACTGATCGTCACTTTCGTGGCGGAGCAAAGCCCCGCCGCCCGGTTGGGCCTCCAAAAAAACGATGTCCTGGTTCAATTCGATGATCAGGCGCTCGTGCTTCCCGCCCAGTTGCGCAAACTCGTGCGCGTTCACAACGAAGGCGAAACTGTAAAGTTGGCCTTCTATCATGCCGGCAAGCGAATGACGAAGTCCGTCACCCTCGCAAAAGCCCCGGCTCCGACCACGTGGGATCACTTGCGCCAGATGCAGGGGGACGTCAAAGGCCTTCATCGGGACTTTCAGAACATGTACACAGACCAGGCGCTGCGTGAGCAAGCCAAGGAACTCAGCCAGGAACTGCGCAACCTCAAGCTGGACGAAACGCGTGAAGCGGTACAGAAGGCAATCCGCGACATCAAGCTTGATAAAGATGTTCAGGCGGAGATCCGGGGCAGCCTGGACGAAGCCAGCAAAGCCGTGCAGGAGGCAATGCGCAGCCTCACGAATGCCGAGATCGGGCCCGCTATCCACAAAGTGCTCGAAGACCTTGCGCGATCCGGGGTGTCGGCCGACACCAAACCTTCGGTGACCGTTCGCAGCACCGAGCACGGCGCCAAAAGCCTGGTGCAAGCGGACGAGTCCGGCACCATCGTCCTGGTCAGCAACCCCAGGTTGCATCTGACGGCCCACGACCGGGACGGCAAACTCCTTTTCGATGGCGAAGTCGAAACCGCCGACCAACGCGCCAAGGTGCCTCGAGAACTTTGGGAAAAAGTTGAGCCGCTCCTGGAGAAGATGGGGAAGCCCGCGGCGGACCGGCCTGAGGCGTCAAACTGAGCGGTAACGAGGATGGCGCGGACACCTCTGGAATCGCCCGGCAGTGCTCCCTTCCTCGGAGCAGCACCCCCCAACTGGCGGGCACGGGGACTGATTAATACTTTCTGGCCAAGGCTTGGTGCCTCTGAACACAGGCGTTCCGCCGAACTCGGGATGCGCTCGACAAGACGCCGGGGGTATGGTGAATTGGCGCTGAATGAAACGATTCGATTTCGTGGTCCTGGGCAGCGGCATTGCCGGGCTTTTCTTTGCCCTGAAGGTGGCGCCGCGAGGGCGGGTGGCCATCATCACCAAGAAGGACCGCGCTGAGTCCAACACCAACTACGCTCAGGGCGGCATCGCCGCCGTGACGAGCAAGGAGGATTCGGTGGAGTTGCACGTGCGGGACACGCTGGAAGCGGGCGCCGGGTTGTGCAGGGAGAGTGCGGTGCGGACGATCATCGAGGAAGGTCCCGCGCGGATCGCGGAGTTGATCGAGCTAGGGATGCAGTTCTCCGAGCGGGAGGTCCCCCTCTCGCACGGAGCGCGGGAATTGGACCTGGGAAAAGAGGGGGGGCATTCCAAGCGGCGCATTTTGCACGCGAAGGATGTGACCGGCCGCGAGATCGAACGCGCGCTGCTGGCGGCAACGGCAGCCCAACCGAACATCCAGATGTTCGAGAATCACCTGGCCATCGACTTGATTTCGAGCCGGAAGCTTGGCCAGCCGGGGACGAACCGCTGCCTGGGTGTCTATGTGCTTGACCGGGCCAGCGGCCGGGTCGAAACCTTCGTCGCGCCCACAACCGTCCTGGCGACCGGCGGATGCGGCAAAGTCTATCTTTACTCGACCAACCCGGACATCGCCACGGGCGACGGCGTGGCCATGGCCTACCGCGCCGGAGCCGCGGTGGCCAACATGGAGTTCATCCAGTTCCACCCGACTTGTCTCTACCACCCCCGCGCCAAATCGTTTCTGATCAGCGAGGCGGTGCGAGGGGAAGGAGGCGTGCTGCGCTCGATCAACGGCGGCGAATTCATGGACGGCTATCATCCGCTCAAATCGCTGGCCCCTCGCGACGTGGTGGCCCGGGCGATCGACAGCGAAATGAAAAAGAGCGGCGCCGCCTGCGTGCTGCTGGATATCACGCACAAGCCGGCCAGATTCATCATAGACCGGTTCCCCAACATCTATCAGACCTGCCTGCGCTACGGCATTGACATGACCAAAGAGCCGATTCCGGTGGTGCCGGCGGCACATTACCAGTGCGGCGGCGTGCTGACCAATCTCGATGGGGAAACCGAAATCGCCGGCCTCTACGCCGTGGGCGAGGTGGCCTGCACCGGCTTGCACGGGGCTAATCGACTGGCGAGCAATTCGCTTCTGGAGGCTCTGGTTTGTTCCCATCGGGCGGCGCAACGCCTCGCGGCTTCACAGCCCGACCGCTCCGAGTTTTCCATCCCGTTGTGGCATTCGGGCAACGCCCACAACCCCGACGAACTGGTCGTTGTCTCGCACAACTGGGACGAAATCCGGCGCGCGATGTGGGATTATGTTGGAATCGTCCGCACTAACAAGCGGCTTCGCCGAGCCCAGAAGCGGATCGCCAACCTGCAGGAGGAAATCCAGCAGTACTACTGGGATTTCATCGTGACCAGCGATCTGCTCGAACTGCGCAACATCGCCACGGTAGCCGAGCTCATCATCGCCTGCGCGCTGCAGCGGCCCGAAAGCCGAGGCCTCAACTACAACCTCGATTACCCGCACCCCGACCCCGCCTGGGCGCAGAGGGAAACCCTGCTGCGGCGAGCGGAACGTGGAACCTGAGGCGTGGAGGAGCGTGAAGCTGGGAGGCTCCTGACATTTTGGGTTGTCCAAGCGCCCGCATCAGGGCAAATTGTAGCCAGTCGGCTGAAAAGCCAAAGGCCGAAATCGGTCCTCGGGCAAGAAAAAGGGTGAAACCTTTTGGCATGGTCTGGGCTCTAAAGGAATGACAGTTGACAGCGGTGGCAGCGTAACTGCTAGTGCTGGAATATATTATGTCTGCAGGAACGTTGGGCGCGCGAAAGCGTGAGACGGTAAAGACTCGGATGGGAAACAGGGCTTTCGTCGCGCCCGGCGCGAGCGATGGCCCGTCGGCAACCCCAGGGCTCGGCGCACCAGGAGCGCCAGGCTCAATGGTCCAACTGAACGGAGCGGTCCGCTTAACCTTGATGGTCACCCCTGAGGGGCGAGGATCGTTCTCCGAACAGACCCGGGAGGCCTTGGCCCGGCTGCGGACGGCGCTCTCCCGGCAGCCGATGCCGATAAGGGTGACGGTCCAGACGGTTTTCCTTGGCGATGCCGGGGACCAACTCTCCTGCGAAGCCTTGTTGGCCGAGCATTATGGGGCGGAGCGTCCGATCACAACATTTGTCCATCAGCCTCCGTGCGGCGGAGCCGCGCTCGCCATCGAGGCCTGGGCGATTGGCGGCGATGACGTCAAGCTGGAATGGTTTGGCGCGCATGCGCTGGCGGTAAGCCATAACGACGTGCGGTGGGTTTACGTCTCGGGCATCGTCCCGCCGGATTCGGACGGGAGTGTTTATTCGGGGACCACGGAAGTGCTTTTGCGCGCTCGAAGCCTGCTGGCGCAGGCGGGGGTGTCCTTCGAGAACGTGGCGCGGACCTGGTTTTACCTGGGCGACATCACGGGCCCGGAGTCGGACACGCAACGATACAAGGAATTGAACCGGGCACGAACCGACTTTTACCGCGGCTTGCGCTTTGGCGGTGGCTTGCTTCGCCCGGCGAAACCGCATAGCGGCTATCCCGCCAGCACCGGCATCGGCATGGCAGGACGGGGCCTGGCCATGAGCTGCTTGGCCGTAGCGACACAACGGGAGGATGTGAAACTCACGCCCCTGGAAAACCCCTGCCAAACGCCCGCCTACGCCTATCATCTCAAGCATTCGCCGTGCAGCCCCAAGTTCTCGCGCGCCATGGCGCTGGTCATGGGGGAGAATGTCACCACCTGGATTTCCGGCACCGCGAGCATCGTCGATTCGGAGAGCCTGCATCCAGGCGATGTCGAAAAGCAGACGCATCAGACAATTGACAACATCGAGCGCCTGATTGGGCCCCAGAACTTGGCCGCGCATGGACTGAAGCATGCGGGGGCAACCCTGCGCGACCTGGCCAAGGTCCGGGTCTATGTGAAGCGGCTTGAAGATTATCCACGATGCAAAGCCGTCTGCGAGCAGCGCTTCGGCTCCGTGCCGGTGATCTATGCTCTGGCGAACGTCTGCCGTCCCGAGTTGCTGGTCGAGATCGAAGGCGTGGCGTTCACAAAACAGCGTTAAGTCGGGCCATAACTTGGGAGCGCGGACGCCTCGTCCGCGCGATTCTACGGCTGTGAAATTCGCCGACGAGGCGTCCGTTCGTGCACCGACGGACAACCGGGTATTCCAACCTTGCTTGCTTGGGCTCAGCCCCCTTCCAACCCTTTGAGGTACTCCAGGATGAGGTTCGGGAGTTCCGTGCTGTACCCGCCTTCAAGGACGCTGAATAGGGGAACGCCCAGTTCGCGAAAGGACCGGCCCAGCCAATTGAAATCCTCCGCTTCCAATGTCTCCTGCGCCAGGGGATCGCGGGCATAACAATCGAACCCGGCGGAGACCGCGATCAGTTGCGGCTTGAAGGCTGACAAGTTATCGAGCGCACTGGCCAGAATCTGGCGATACTCGAAGCGTGGCGTGCGCGGGGGAACAGGATAGTTGAAGCAATTGATGCCGGCGTTGCGGGTTCCGGTGCCCGGGTAGCAGGGATGCTGATGGATCGAATAGAAGGCGACGCCGGGCCGGTTCAGCAGGATCGCCTCGGTTCCGTTGCCATGATGGACATCAAAGTCAAAGACAGCGACGCGTTTGACTCCGTTCTCGAGGGCGGCCAAGGTGGCGATAGCTATGTTATTAAGGTAGCAGAAACCCATCGCGCGGCGGGGTGTTGCATGATGGCCCGGGGGACGCATCAGGCTGAACGCAGGCTCTCCGGCGCGGGCGATCCTGGAGGCTTCCAGCGCTGCAGCGGCCGATGCGCGAGCGTGACGACCGATATGGGGAAAGGCGGGGGTATCGATGTCGAAATCTTTGGGCTCCGCGAGCCGGGCCAGATGCTCTGCGGTGTGTGCCTGGAGCAAAAGGGCTTCCGGGCAAGAGTCTGGCCGGACCCAAGTCAAAGGCAACTCCCTCTGAGCGCGGAGGGTTTGCAGGGTTGCGGTAATGCGCTCAGGCCGCTCAGGATGGCCTGGATGCGTGTAGCCGGCGCACTCTTCGTCAGTGATGATTCTCACTGGGTATCGTAAACGGGAGCGAAGCGGTTGTAGTCGAGCCACCAGCCTTTGAAGAGTTGGGCGATCTCCAGGGCGCGCTCGGCATCGGAGGGCTTCTGGACGTAGGAGTTGGCCCCCAGCTTGTAGGCGCGTTCGATATCCTGGGGTAGCGAAGAGGAACTGAAGACCACAACCACGAGGTTTCTCAGCGCGGGCTGGCGGCGAATCCATTCGAGCACCTCCAGTCCGTCCCTCTTCGGCAGCTTAAGGTCCAGCAGCACCAGGCACGGGAGCGGGTACCGTTCCCGGTCGCGAAAGTCGCCCTGGCCGGCCAGATAATCGATGGCTATCTGCCCGTCGGCGGCGATGCGGAGCGGATTGGCAATGCCGGCCCTCTTGAACACGCGCTCCAACAGAAACACGTCATTCTCGTCGTCTTCAACCTGAAGAATACATTTGTCACCATCATCAGCCATCATTCTAGACATAACTTATTCGGAATGAGTGTCTTGTCCAATCTCCCTACCGGGGATCGTCGATTTCCAGGCGCACGCAGTCGTAGAGAACGCCCTGAGGCCAGGAAGTGGCGGGAGACACGAGTTTGATCACGTTGCTGCCCGGGGCCAAAAGGGCGGCGTCAAAGGTTAGGTCTTTCTCGATCCAATAACCGCGGATGCCGTCGCGATGCATGGCGCCAGTTGAAGGAAGCGGGCCGGTATCGCCGATAGAGCGGCCATTGACGAGCGCCTGGACTCTGCACCCGGAGCCGGCTCCGCAGAAGGCAAGGCGCAGGGTAGCCTTGCCGCGGCCGCCCGAGGGCATTCTGAATGTTATGGACCACGTGGTGCTGATAATGCCGCTCTTGCCGCCGCGAATCTCATGGACTGCCTCGTCCTCGCCCTGTTGGTCGGTCTCGCTGGTGACGACCATGTCGCGGCTGCCGATGCGAGGCGGTTGGACGTAATTCCAGTCTCTTGACCAGTCGCTGATGCCGACAATGAAGTTCACGTCATTGGGGAATTCCTTGGGATAATCGTAATAAAGGCCCCAATGCCAGTAGTTGTTTCCGTGGCGGAATTCGCGAGCAGAGCGGTCCGGCACGCCGATTTCCCAGACTGTGCGGCCGAAGCGCACCGGGGTCCATTCCAGCCGGCCGAGGCTCTTGTTTTCACCGGAGCCGACAGCGAGATTGGTGCGGGTGAATTCGCCCAGCACACCGTCGGCAAAGGCGTGCAGCGTGTAACTCCCCGGACGGATATGGCGGATGGAGAAGCGGCCTTGAGCGTCGGCACGGGTCCAATACTGGTAGAACTTCGAGTCGCGCTGCCAATCGATCTCCAGGGGAAACCCACTGCGCAGGGCTGCCGGCCCGGAATTGGTTTTCGGGGAGTTGGCAGTATTGGCCGCGGCCGCATCGTCGGCATTGAGCCGCCTGGCCCCGGGCCGGCTGAAGCTCTTGACTGGCGGGAGGTAGTCCGGCGCGGTCACACCGACCCAGGCATTACTCATTTTAAGATCCGGAGCGAAGGGGTCCCTCAGAACCAGTTGACCGGTAACCACAGCGCGCTGGGATTCAGGAGGATAGTCGGGATCGGAAATCCAGGGATAGGGCCAGAGCCTGGATTCCAGATCGGCGCGGCTGAGAGCATCGTGCCAAAGCGTGTCCCTCGCCAGTTCAGTGGTTCTTTCGCCACCCTCGCGGGAAGCGGCGTTGCAGTAGAGCACGAAGGGGCCGACAACCTTGGTCCAGGCCTCGTTGGCGGCCACCGCCAGACTGGTGCCACCATAGTGGCTCCCGGCCCACATATTGAGGAGCGTGGGCAAACCGCCCGGATTGCAGTCCAGGTGAGCGGTCAACTCGACTTTAGTGGGACCGCCACCCAGATACTCCCCCGAGGGATTGATGAGCCAAAGGCCCACTCGCTCCCTGGTGCTGATCCAGCCGTAAGCCGGCGTTTCAGACAGAACGGCCGAGTAATCGTATTTATGCTCGGCTTCGCCTTTGTGGACGCCGGTCGTCATGCGGCGCGCCTCGGCGAGGTTGAGCGGAGCGCCGTGATCCCAATCGTAGCCGGAAGGCATGATCCGCCGGCGACCGGCATCGATGTTCAGGTAGTCGAACACCGACGGGTTGAGCTTGAGGCAATAACGCGCTTCGCCCACGCTCAGAACGGGGTAGCCCGGCTTGTGCGCCAGGATAGAATAGACGTAGAGCCAGTGCTCTCCTTTGGCCAGGGCATAGCGGTAATCGGCATCAAGCGGTGATTCAGGGGATCGCGGATCGTTGCGGAGACAGCATGAGATCTCAGCACGGGCGCCGCCATTAGTGGCGGGATTGACGACGACGAAGGCTGCGGCGTCCGGGCCTGGCTTGCTGTTGCCGACAGAGGACCAATAGCCGGCGGCGATGAGGCCGGAACGGCCATGACCGAGCAATTCAACGCCCTGGTAATGCAGCGAGCTGAGGCTGCCCGAACGCTTCTCGACGCGGGCGGAGATGAGGCCGTTGAACAAAGTAAAGCTCCGATCATCCTCCCGGAGAGTGACCCCCGCAGCAACGATGTTCGACGGAGCATTGGTGGGCGCCAGGGAGGCGAAGCTGGAGTTCATCCCAGCCACCATCAGCAGGGCGGCCAATCGAGGAAGAATGAGGACCGGCGTTCGCGGATGCCAAATCACGCGCGCAGGTTACGAATTGGCACCGCCGATGCCAACCGGATTTCATTTTAGGGGGAAAGGATGACGCGGCTGCTTTGGCTAGCGTGGAGCAGGAAACCGTACCCGGCCTGCGGCTGCAAGAGCGCGCCGCTGAATTGATACGTCCCCGCACCGGAAGGATCGGCGACGCTGCCCTTGAAAAGGCCGCTGGAGGTGACAAAGCTGAGGGTGAGATGCGAGCTATTCTGAGGGAACGCGCGGCTGGCGCTAACCAGCGTGACCGGATTGGTAAAAGAGGCCGGCAACGCGCCCCCAATGAAGGCGAGGTTGGCGCTAGTAAAATCGAGCGGTGGGGCCGAGGAAGTGGCGGGCCGCTGATAAGCGGATCCGAAGGCATTTGTCTGGTATGCGAAGCCAGCGGGGTAGTAAGACGCGCGCGCGTTGCCGGGCTTGATCCAGTTGACCAGACCCGAGATTTGGCCGCCGTTGGAATCGGCAAGGGTCAGCCAGCTCAGCAGCATTCCCTCACCCGAATAAAGAGGAGCATAAAAGGGCCAATTCCATTGGGGGGAAAGCGGTGCGCTTTGAGTGAGCTTGGAGCCGTCCGCCAGCGAGCAGACAGCCACCGCGACGCCGCTGGAATTGATGCGAACGGCTGCGTAGCCGTCGCCCGCCGGCTGCGAGGCGTCATCATCCTGGCCTGGGAATACCAGCGTGTAAGTGCCGGCAAGGGGGAACGGATTGGTCCGGGAGTTAAACGTGGCACGATCACCGATGAGGTTAGCATTCCAGCTTTGACAGGACACGGAGCCCGAAATGGTATTGGTCTCCGCGCCGGAGTTGATCCCGAATTGAAGGCTCAACGAGGGGGAGCCGGCGAGGGACAGGGCCTTTGTGCCTTGGCAGGCGAAGTTAAGCTGTCCGCTCAGGCCCAGCCGGTGTCCACCGATCTGAAGCCGGCCCGAATAGGTGCCCCGGGCAGTAACGTTGAGGCTGAATGAGCCCGAGCTTTCCTGTTGCATCTGGCCAGATTCGTAGAAGAGGCCATTATAGATCCCCGACGCGACAGGAAAGGGATTGGAGATGAAGTTGGCCTGAAGCAGCATGTTGGAGGCAAGGACAAAAGAGATCTTTGGCGTCGATGCGTTGATGCTGCCGACCCAGCCGGCGAAGATCTGCCCGGGCCGGGGTTGCGCGGTGAGGGTGCAGGTTCGACCCGGCGCCAAGGTTTCCGTGTCCAGGTTCGCGGCAATGTATCCCATTCCATTGGTTGCCAGGTTGACTTTTGGCCCCAGCCCGTCGGAGGCAACTCGGCTGAAAGCAAGCTCTTCAGAGGGAGCGCTTTCCACGCCGTTCGTATCGTAGGAAGTGACCATCGCGTAGTAGGTCAGGCTGTCCGGCAAGTCGAACAAAGTGACAACGGGCTCGGGGCAGGGGATTTGGCGGAAGTAGACTCCCGGAGCAATACCATAATAGAAATTGTAGCCCACGACTCCCGGGTCGGAGACTGGCTGCCAGCCCACAATGATATCGTAGGCGCCCAGCGTAAAGTTGAACGCCAGCACTGCCAACGCGCAGCACGTCTTGGCAAGAAGGGCTGCACGCTTGGCTCCGGGCAAAGCGATCGTTCCGTCCATACAACATCCCCACATCGAATCCGACGGAAGCCGACAGGGCTCCCGAATGCCGTCGCAAAGAGGGCGGATCGCAAAGAAACAAAGGAACCGCGCAGGATAATCGTCTTGGAACACCTCCGGCGCAAGCTGGAAGTTCAGGCGTGAAGTTTACGATCTCACCCCTCCGGCCGCACCGTAGCGATGACCAGGGCATCGGGACGAAGATACTTCCTGGCCGCGGCTTTGACCTGATCGAGGGTCACAGCCTCGTAGAGGGCGTCTTCGGCGTCGGAATGGGCAAAGCCGAGGCCGAAGAGTTCATCCAGCGCAGTGCTCATGGCAAGGCTGCCGAGGTCCTGCCGGGCGATTTTCCTCTGGCCGATGACTTTGGCTTTGGAACGACTGAGTTCTTCTTCGGTAAGGCCCTCGCGGCGAAGCAGTTCGGCCTCGCCAAGGATTTCCTTTTCCACCAAATCGGCTTTCTCGGGCACGGTGCCGACATAGAAGGCGAAGTAGCCGGGGAGGAGGCCGGCGACGTTCTGGGCGCCGACAAAATAAGCGAGCCCGAGTTTTTCCCGAATGCGCAGGAACAGGCGGGAGCCCAGATCGCTGCAGGCCTCCTGCAGGAGCTCCAGCGGATACCGTTCCGGATCGTCGATGCTCACGCCGCGATAACCTATAACCAGCACGGCCTGTTTCTTGTCGCGCGTTTCCGCAAACCGCAGCGGCGATTTGAGGATCTCGGAGGCGACGGGCCGGAGCGGTTCCTCGGGCGCGGGCTGCCACCGGCCAAACGCTCGCTCCACGGCATCGCGGACGGCGGCGGCATTGATGTCCCCGTAAATAGCGAGGACGCAGTTGTTTGGGCGCGCGAACTGCTGATGGAACTCGCGAAGGTCGGCTGCCTGAATTTTTCGCACGCTGGACTCAGAGCCCTGGCAATCGAAGCCGTAGCCGCGCTCGCCGAAGAGCCCGCGGCGCATGGCTTTGGTAGCGCTTTGGAGCAGATGATCCTTTTGGGCGCGAATGCCTGCCAGTTGCACCTCGCGCTCGCGTTCGAGCGCTGCCGGGGGGAATGCCGGGTTCAACAGCACATCGGCCAGCAGGTCGAGCCCGGTGGAGAAATCCCCGCTCAACACTTCGACGTTCACCCCGAAGCTGTTGTTTCCGCCATAGCTGTCGATGCTGCCGCCGACCGATTCAATCTCGAGGGCGACCTGCTCGGCGGAGCGCGTGGCGGTACCCTTGAGCAGGAGCTTGGCCATGAGCTGGGTGACGCCGTTATTGGCGGCCGACTCGGCAAGCACGCCGCCTTTGAAAGCGGAGCGAAAATCAACGAAGGGCAGGCGATGGTCTTCCTTGAGCAGGAGGCGCAAGCCATTGGCCAGCTCGAACCTGGCGATAGGGAGGTCTTGGGCGATTTCGGCCTGGCTGGTTTGCTTGGGAGCGGTGCCGGCCGGGAGCAGGGCGTAGAGGGTCTGGTTTTCGGGAGTGAGATGCTCCCGCGCGGCCCGCTGCAGGTCGATGGGGGTGGCGCGCTTGACGGCGGCCAGGTAGCGCTCGGAGAAGTTCAGGTCGCTGGCGGCCAGCCAATTGCTGCCGAGGTCCTGCGCCTGGCCCTGCATGGTTTTGCGGGAGGAGAGGGTCGCGGCCACAAACTGCTTGACTCCCTTGCGCAATTCCTCCGCCGAGACGGGCGCGCTTTTGATTCTCTCCACCTCGGCCAGCAGCGCGTCGCGGGCGGCGATGAATTTGTCCGGATCCACCGTCGCGCTCATGCCAAAAAGGCCCAGCGCGCCCGGGCTGTAGGTCCAGGCGTCGGCCGAATGAACCAGCCCTTGGCGCTCGCGCACCTGCTGGTAAAGACGGGAGCTGCGGCCGTTGCCCAAAAGCGCGGCCAGCAGGTCCAGCAGCGGCACGTCCGGATGACGCAGTTCGGGGATGTGCCAGGCGATATGAAAATACCCGATCTCAATGGGGGCCTCTTCGATGACTTCCCGCGAAGCTGTTTGTCTCGGCTCCTCCGCCAATACGGAAGGCGCGATGGCCCTGGCCTTGCTTTTGGCGTAGGCCTGGCGAATCCGGGCGACCGCCTCATCCGCTTTGATGTCCCCCGCAACGACGTAGAAAACGTTGTTCGGGGCGTATTTCTCATCATAGTAGGCGCGGATATCCTCCGGCTTCAGTTCACCGAAAATGTCGGGGTAGCCGATGATCGTGAAGCGGTAGGGGCTCCTGGTATAAGCGGTTTCGAACAAGCGCCGGCTGGCCCGGCGGCCCGGGTCATCGACATTCATGTCCATCTCGCGCGTAATGACTTCCTTTTCCTTAGCCATCTCGTCCGCGGGCAGGGTGGCGTTCTGCATGATGTCGCATAGAATATCCAGCGCGACAGCCGCGCCCGTATTGGGGACGTCGATGTGAAAGACCGTGCGATCGAAGGAGGTGTAGGCGTTCATGTACCCGCCGGCTTCCTGGACTTCCTGATCGATCCGGCTGCCGGGGCGGGTAGTGGTACCCTTGAAGAGCATGTGCTCGAGCACGTGGGAAAGCCCGGCGCCGAGCCATTTGCCCTCATGAATGCTGCCGGCCAGGCTCCATGCCTGGGCCGAGACCACGGGCGCGCTGTGGTCTTCGCGCACGATGATGAGGAGGCCGTTCTCGAGCGTCGTGACTTTGACGCCCGGCGGCAGGGACGGAATGGGAGCGGCGGAGGCGTCCAAGCTCATTGGAAGCGCAAGTGGGTTAAATCCATATCGCGCGCCTAGGCCTTGGTGTCACGGGAGGCAGTGGAAGCTGCCCGAACCGAGGTCAGCTTGCCCTGGGGCAGGAAAGGCCTGCGGAAAGCCTCGAAGAAGTCATAGCCTCCCGCGAAATCGGTTCGGCTGTCCTTGTCGGTCTTGGCCAGCAGGCCGATCTCGACCATGTTGAAAACGATTTCGCCGAAGTCGCCACAGGCGCGAATGCCCCATTCCTCGAGCACGGTGATGGCCATCGGCCCGAACTGGGCCAGGGCGAACTCGCGGATGCCCGAGAGCAATTCCTGGCCGGTAACATGCCGGATACGGCCTTTGTTATCTTTGCCAATGGATTTTTGGGTATGATCCAGCGCTTCGCGGACAAAGAGATACGCATCGCGTTGATAACGAGGATCTTTGGCCTGAATGAGTTCGAGCGCTTCTTCGAAACTGACTTCGTGCATGGTTATGGTGTTGCCGGTTCGACGGTTTGCAAGGGCGGACGGGCGGCGCGATAAGCCTTCACAGCCCATCCGGTGAGGAGCAAACCCAGTACAATACATAGAACCCACTGTTCCTGTTTGGTCAAGCGGTTCACGCAACGGAAAATAGCATGAACCGGGCCGGGACACAAGAGTCTCGGAAACCGTCCTGCACGACTCGTGTTGATCGCGGCTCATTTCTCTGTCTCCGCATTTTCTCCCGGCAGGTTCTGGCCGGCGCCGGGGTAGAGCGAATTATACTCGATGGCCTGGACCCCGATGATTGCGGCCACGCCGAGGATATCGTGGGCGGTCGAGCCCCTTGAGACATCGGCGGCCGGCCGGTCCAGCCCGAGGAGGATCTGGCCATAGGCGTTGGCTCGGGCGACGTGGCGCACCAGTTTGCTGGCGATATTGCCGGAGTTGAGGTCGGGGAAGATCAGGACATTGGCGTTGCCGGCGATAATGCCGCCGGGAGACTTGCGCTGGGCGATTTCCGGGATCAGGGCGGTGTCCACCTGGAGCTCGCCGTCGAAATCGGCGTCCAGTTGTTTTTCAAGCGCCTTTTTCTGCGCCAGAGCGGTCGCAGCCTGGATTCTGCCGAGCGACGGGTGTTTTGAGCTGCCTTTGGTGGAGAATGAGAGCAGGGCGACGCGCGGGCGGATTCCGAGCAGATGGCGCGCCAGTTGCGCTGTGGAAACGGCGATGTCCGCAAGCTGCTCGACGGTCGGTTCGGGTATCACGCCGCAGTCGGCCATAAACAGCACTCCCTGATCGCCGAAGCGCGAATCCTCCACCTCCATCACCAGGCAACTGGAAGCGGTAAGGGTCTCAGGGGCAACTTTGATAATCTGAAACAGGGGCCGCAGCACGCTGTTGCCGACCAGGGTTGCACCGGAGACGAACCCATCCGCCTGGTGCATGGCCACCATCATCGCGCCGTAATAATCCTGCTGCAGCATCGCGTCGCGCGCCTCCAGGCCCTTAAGGCCTTTGGAACGGCGCAGCACCTCGAAGCGGCGCGCAAAGTTTCCCAGGTCGTCGCTCTCGGCCGGATTAACAATACGGATGCCTTGAAGCGAGACGTTGAGCGCCTCGGCGATGGCTTTTATCCGGGAGCGATCGCCCAGCAAAATGGGCGCCCCGAGCCGGAGCGAATAGTACTGGCGCGCCGCCTGGAGGACCCGCGGCTCCGTTCCCTCCGGGAAGACAATCCGTTTGGGATGGCGCTGGAGCTTCTCAATGATATTACCGATAAATCGCATGGGCCTTTTAGTATCGCAGTGGGCGGGGAACCGCAACTCAATCGTGGAGCGTCGGAGCGTGAGGAGCGTCAGGAGCGTGTGCCCCTCGCCCCGGCCCTTGCGGGCGGCCACCATGGGGAGAGAGAGATGCCCAGGAGTGGAAAGCGCGAAGTCGGCAAGCGACTGTACGGCACTGTCAATGAGGAATTGCACCATTTTGGTGGGGGTGGTTTTGCAAGTGGTTGAGGGGTAGTGAGTAATGAAAAGTGAAATCGAAAATCGGTGAAGAAACGGTGCAGAGACGGTGCAATTCTGCGGTGACAATGGCGTGAACCCGCCTTCGCTCTGAGGCTCCGGCGCGGCAAGACGTGAAACGTGATGAGTTAAAACATGCGTGATGCGCAGGTCCATGGCATTCGCGGTGTTTCCGGCGGGCAGGTTCATCGGATCCGGGTGGTGGGTAGGGCGCGAGAAAAATTTTTCGGTTACCGTAGGTTGCCATAGCTTACTGTGACTTACCGTGACCTACCGCCGGGTTACCGAGCCGGAAGGTCAGCGGGAGTTTGATGTGCTGGAAGCGGCCGGCGGGGCGCTGGGCGAGACCTGGCCTGGCCGACGTTTGACCTCTGCCCCCTTGAACTCCCACCGGGGCGGCGGCGTCTGGGCAGAGGGCCGATGGAGAGGAGGAATGCCTTGGCGGGGCGACGATACCACTTTCGGGCGGAGGGGCTCCTTCGCGCCAGCGGATTGGCCGCCGGGTGTTGCGCCGCTTTCCAGTGCATTTCATTATAGTTTCCATACTGCTATCCATATCATATAACACAATGAATAGCGTGTCAAGGGGAGAGAACTGATTTTCTCCTCCCTTAGGACCTAGGGGTTATTGGGAACGGCCGGTCCCAAAAGAAACCGATTGACAACGCCTAAGATCGCAACTCATATAGTTACGATTTGAACGTATGGTCAACTGTCGTTTTACGGTAGCGATTCATGTATTGTGCTTGCTGGCCGCCCAGCATCCCCAGCCATTGACGTCCGAATTCATCGCGGGCAGCGTAAACACAAACCCCGTTGTTATTCGGCGGATTCTGGGCGTGCTGCGGAAAGCCGGTCTAGTGAAGTCTGAGCCCGGCATGAGCGGCGGCTGGGAGCTTTTGGCCAAGCCGGAGGACATCACTCTGGGAGGGCTTTACCAGATCGTGCGCCCAGGCACTGTGTTCGCCATGCACAGCCAGCAACCCAACGTCCTCTGTCGCGTGGGGCGCAACATCCAGCGCGGCCTTGGCTCCCATTACCAGAAGGCGCAAGCTGCCATGGAGGCCGAATTGGACCTCACCACCATTGCGGATGTGCTGAAGGACGTACTGGGAACCTCCAAATAATTGTTGTCGCCATAACCGTAACCATATTAATTACATATAACCCAAAAAAGGGAGCACACGAATGAACACCACAGGCAAGAACTACAAAGCAACATCCATCGGAGACATCCAGGCGCGTGGACGGGTCACCCTCCACAATGATCTTGCCCTTACGGGTTCGGAGGTCTCCATCAATGAACTGCCCCCAGGCGTCAGCGTGCCCTTCGTCCATTCCCACAAACGGAATGAGGAGGTTTACATCGTCGTCAAAGGCAAGGGCCGGTTCTACGTGGACGGCGACGAGTTTGAAGTTGCGAAAGGCAGCGTCATTCGCGTTGATCCCGCCGGACAGCGCTGCATTACCGCCGATCGTCAGACCTCCATTGGCTACATCTGCATCCAAACCGAGGCCAAGAGCCTCGTCCAATTCACCGAGGCCGATGGGGTTATCCTCGAGACCAAGCCTACCTGGCTCGAAAAAACTGGTGCCTGACCGGCATCCAACCTGCCCCAGATAATCCACGCTGAGGTGCTGCCTGACGACCCGGACTGGCTACGGGACGCATTCCCACCCTTATCCACCTTCCTCTGGGCAGGCGGTGAATAACTTTGAGTCGCCAGACGGCCGACATTATGCGAAAAGGTTAGGGGAAAACCGCCCGTGGGCGAGCGGGCAGTTCTCAGAAGTTCTCAGAGAAGCACAATCCGATGAAGACCGAAGCAGTTGCACTGGCCCAGGAAGTCATGGGCTTGCGGGGGCACCCGAGCGTGGCATTTTGTCGCGAACCGAACGCGACCTGGCCTCTGATCGTGTGCCCCAAGATCCTGGTGGTGGAGGAGGATGCCGGCGATGCCTTTTTACTCCAATGCGCGCTCAACCGGGTTTGGCTGGGAGCCATTGCGAGTTTCGTCAGCGACGGAATTGAAGCCATCGAGTATTTGCGGGGCAAGGAACTTCGCAGGCAGGTTGCCTCATCAACTCTTCCGCAACTGCTCCTGCTTGACCTGCGAAAGCCTCGGCTGGACGGTTTGGGGGTGCTGGAATGGCTGCGCGAGCACGCACATTTGCGCCCCCAGCGAGTCGTCGTTTTGAGCGCCTCGATGGAAGAGCGCGCGCGGGTGAATGCATTGGGCGCGGATCAGTTTCTCATCAAACCCTCGACCCCTGCGGGATTCACGACCTTGTTAACGGAGTTGCAGGAGTGGTATTTCAGGCAAATCCTCATGCCGAGGAGTGGAAATGCGCCAGAACGTCATCTGCCGCAGGCGCGCAGCGGCACCGGGGCAGGGCATGCGGAATTTCCGCAATAGGGTGGGCTGGAACGGGAAGCGCGTTTATGAGGACGATTCTCTTCCTGCTGGTGATCACAATGGCCGGGCTGCGACTTCCGGCACAGGTGACGGATGACATCCAGGATGCCGCCGTCCGAGACACTAATGTTGCCTATGCGCCGTTGCTGCTATTCACCAACGGAGGAGGGAAAATCATTCTGCATCGAGACGGCCAGATGCTTCGAGTTGGTCAGCGTTACGCCATAGCGGCGATTCCGGATCGGGGCTTCGCGTTTACGAACTGGTCGCGCGTGAACGAATTTTGCTTCACTATCGTGAACTATGATACCTCAGGCGCTGCCATCACAAACGCAAGCACGGTTCTTTCGGAAGCGCCTGACTCTCATCGTGGCGCCATACTGATATTCACGATGGAACCGGTAGAGGTGGTCGCGGATGTTCCTGGGGTGCTGACAATCACTGAAAGCTCCGGATACCAAGCGAACTTCGTCCCGCTTCCGAAACGGTCATTCCTGGAAAAGCCTGCGGCCCAAGCGCCGACCGAGTGATGATGCTGAGCAACGGCTTCTGGATGGCATTTGGTTCAATCGGCGTGAGATCACGCCGACATGGGGTAGAACACTTATGTGCGCACAATGTTTGCAGTCAACACCTTTTATTCACAGCCTGTGAATAACTCGGAAGGGGGGTATTTTCGATTAGTCTCCATTATGTTTACGTTCCGCGTCGTTGGTCTCCAAACCGCGACCTGTGCCAGTGGTCGGCATCGTTAACCAGCGCCTACCGCCCCGACCGGAAAAGACCGCTTTGTATGGGTGGTCAATCCCCCCGACCTCGGCCCCATAGGAAGTTACTACGTCGTAACCCGCCCCCTAAGTCGCCGGTAAGAATCAGTGGGCCTATAGTCCTCTACGCCGGACAGGCGAATCTTGACGCGACGGGGCAGGGAAGGGCTTAATAGGTGGCACCTCTGCCGCGCCTGGAGACGGCCAGATAGGAGCCGACTAGCGCGCTATGCGCAATCGTTCCTCACTGGAAGCCATCCTGTCGGCGCACTCCACGCACCCGACCCCACCCGGGGCAGTTGTGCGCTTGCGGTGCAAAGCACCCATAGAGGCTTTAAGACCCCTCCTTTTAAGCCCAAGTTGTTTAGGTATTAAACAAGGTAAGGGCGGGCGGTGGCGTGGCCGCGCGGCTTCGCCGCGCTGGCCCCGCCTCTCGCCGCCCGCCACCCGCGCCGCCGAGGCACCCGGAGCCCTTTGAGGACAGGGAACTGTTAGCCGGGACTCCTCGGACGCCGAAAACGGTTACCACGTGGTAACTCGTCAAATTTGCCCCCGGGCGAGGATTGGAGCCGCAGAATCAGCCGGGGTAGGCCCAGGGGGGATGTCCTGGTCTACGGCTTGAAGGTCCTCGCCCGGAGTAAAATCGCCCCCCTGGATTACGCGTAGCTCAGGCGCTATGACAACCCGTCGCGGGCGTCTCCGTTTGATGGGGGGCTTAAAGTGTGCAACCTGCGCCGATATCGCGTCCAGCTTGGCCGCTTGCGCCGCCAGGATATCGAGCTTGCGGTTAATCTCCGCAATGTCCGAAACGTCGTATTTCGCCAGCGGCTTCCTCCGGTTCCATTGCTGGCCGCACTCCCACAGCAAGTCGTCAATCGACTTGGAAAGCGACTCCGCATCGACCCGCAATTCTCCAGCCTGCGGGTGCTGTTCCAGAAGCTTGATGATGCCGGAGAATCGGACCCACCGGGCGAAGTTGGAAGCCTCTGCAAGATTCTTGCCCTCCTTGGCTTCCCGCGAGAGAGACGCCAGGCGGTTACTGGTTTCTTTCCAGAGCCAGTGATAGGTCACCGCAGATTCAGAGTCAGAATGCATTAGTGCGCTTTCTGACTCCGGGGTGCTTTTGGAGTCGCGAGACCGGCGGGCTTTCCGTTGCTGAGCCCTCAGAGGATACGCCACCGAGTCAGCCGGTCTGTCATTAGAAAAAGGATAGCAAATGCGAGGTTTCGCGTCAACTACAATCGCCTCAGGAATTGTCCGGGTTGCCATAGTCCGTAAATAATACGGCGCACAATGTTTGTTATATTCAATACAGATTAGGGCAATTACGGACCTTGGAACCTGTGGCCAACGCTGTTATCGCGGTCTTCCGGTGATGTCCCGGCGCGAACCTTCTTAGCAACTCCCCTTTCCGGCTCGCACTATCCCACACCATTCTCAGAGGCGTTGGGAATCGCTTTGTGGCAGTTGCTTCAACGACGCACAGTGCTAGATTGAGTCGCTGTGCGGCAAGCCCTTGCGGGCTATCTTTGCTGCACGGACAGCCGTTCGTGGCTCGGACGGGTTGATAGTTGACTTCAGCCAGCGGGATTGCAGGGTTTAACAAGAAAGGTATTTTTTTATGGCGGATACGTTTATACCGAAGAAAAACGACAAATTCAGCTTTGGGCTCTGGACGGTTGGGAATGTAGGCAGCGACCCGTTTGGCACGGCGGTCCGGATACCGCTGTCGGCGCCGTACATTGTCCGGAAACTGGGCGAACTGGGCGCGTATGGAGTCAACCTCCATGACAACGACCTGGTGCCGTTTGACGCCACGCCGTCAGATCGCCAGAAGATCGTGCGCGAATTCAAGCAGGCCCTGGATCAGGCCGGTCTTGTGGTGCCGATGGCCACGACCAACCTGTTCAGCCATCCGGTGTTCCGCGACGGCGCTTTCACGTCCTCGGACGCGGCGGTCCGGGCGTTTGCCTTGCAAAAGACGGTGCGGGCCATCGACCTCGGCGCCGAACTGGGCGCGCGCATCTATGTATTCTGGGGCGGGCGCGAAGGCTCGGAGACGGATGTCTACTGCGACCCCCGGGATGCCGTCAAGCGTTTTCGAGAAGCCATCAACTGGCTCTGCGCGTACGTCAAAGTCCAAGGCTACGACCTGCGCTTCGCCCTCGAACCCAAGCCCAACGAGCCGCGCGGCGACATTTATCTGCCGACCATCGGGCACATGCTGCATTTCATTTCCACGCTCGAGCAACCACAGATGGTCGGGGTCAACCCGGAATTCGCCCACGAGACGATGGCCGGGCTGAATTTTCCGCATGCGGTGGCCCAGGCGCTTGAAGCGGGCAAGCTCTTTCACATCGACCTGAACGACCAGGTCATCGGGCGGTATGACCAGGATTTTCGTTTTGCGTCGGAGAACATCAAGCGGGCCTTTTTCCTGGTGAAACTCCTGGAAGAAAGCGGCTACGATGGGCCGCGTCATTTCGACGCGCACGCCTACCGGACGGAAGACGAGGCGGGGGTTTGGGCGTTTGCGCGCGGCTGCATGCGTTCGTATCTCATTCTCAAGGACAAGGCCCGGCGCTTCGCAGCGGACCCCGAAATCCAAGGGGTGATTCGTCAATTGCGGGCTGCGGACGAGGCCTATTCCGGACCGCAGGCGCGGGACGGTTTCACCAAGGACAAGGTCCAGGGGTTACGGGATTACGAGTTTGACGTGGCGGCGCTGGCGAAACGCGGCCGGCGATACGAGGAGTTGGATCAACTGCTGGTGGAATTGCTTCTCGGGGTGCGGTGAGGGGCCTAGTCGATCTTGTATTCGAGGATCTCGGCGTCACGGTTTCCACGGAACGGGGCGGCGATGTAGATCGCGCGGCGCGAGGGGACATAGATGCCGGTGCGGGCGTGCGGCGCGGTGGGGGTGGTGGAGAGCCGCGTCAGTTCTCCCTTGGCTCCGACAGCAAACACGTCGAGGGCGCCGACTTCCCCCTGAGGGGAAACCGGGCTGGCTGTCCCGGGCGCCTGGAGGTCGGGGCGGAATCCGCCGCCAATTAGCAGCACATGGCCGGTCTTCCCATCATAATACAGGTCGTCCGAATCGTCAGTGCACGGAGCTTCTCCCAGAACTTTCCCTTCCCGGGCGTCAATCTCGATGAGGCGCGCCGGGAGGCGGGTCGCAATAAAGAGCCGCTGGTGCGCCGGGTCGAAGGCCATGGGGAAATTCCGCGCCCACTTCTTCAGCGGAATCACGGTTTCGATGCGTCCATCGTCGCGATGGGCCACAAAGACCGAACCCGCGTTGGTGGCCCTGACGCCTCCTGGCGCATTGATAAATACTCGTCCGGCGGCGGGGTCGATCTGGAAAGACTCAGGGTGGGACTTTACGCGAATGTCGCGCACCTTGGTCCAGGCGCGCGTATCAAAGACGGCAACCGCGCCATCGCCGTCGCCACCGTAGGCCACCAAAACCGTGTCGCTGTGGGCGTCGTAGCGGACGTTGTCGGCATCAGGGCCGGCATCCAATTTCCGGATCTCTTCGAGCGTGCGGGTATCGTACACGTGCAGCGTCCCATCGCCGCCGCAGGCCACCGCGACACAATGCCGGTCCGGCACGAGGGCGACGCCCTGCGGTTCAGTCAGGCCGCCGATGCTACGAATGCGTTCGCCGCGATCCAGGTCCAGGACTTCGAGCGAGCCGTTTTCGAGGGCCGCGACAAACAGCCGTTTAGTCGCCGGATCGTAGGCGAAATGGTCTATCCGGCCAGGGACACCCACATCCGGCCGCGTGTGGCGCAGGCCGGGGAGGACAATGGTGCGCGCGAGGAGCGGGGTTGTGTTTCGGCCGGTTCCGTTGGAGGGACCGGCGCATCCGGACAGAATAGCGGCCAGGCAGAGGATGAGGAGGGTTAGGGTTTTCATAGGTGGTTGAGCTAGTGACTCTCCCCTGCCCTTTCATAGACAGCGAGGTATTCGGAGGCGGTTCGGTCCCAGGAAAAGTTGGCGGCCATGGCGTTTTGGCGGAAGTCATCGAGCAACTCGGGTTGCTCGAAAAGGGCCAAGGCTTTGCGGATGGCCTTGGCCAGCGCGGCGGAGGAGTATTCGTGGAACTTGATTCCATTGGCCTTCCGGGAGTCTTCGCGGATGTCAATGATGCTGTCGTCGAGGCCGCCGACGGCTCGGACGATGGGGATGGTGGCGTAGCGGAGGCTGTACATCTGGTTCAGCCCGCAGGGTTCGAAGCGCGAAGGCATGAGGAAGAAATCGCATCCGGCCTCGATCCGGTGGGAGAGCCCTTCATCGAAACCGATCCTGACGGCGACCTGAGCCGGATAGCGCCGGGCCAGGTCGCGGAAGGCGGCTTCGAAGGCGGGCTGGCCGGTGCCGACGAGCACGAATTGCAGATTGGCGCTGACCATCTCCTCCAACGCACCAAGCATGATATCGACGCCCTTCTGCTGGACCAGCCTGCCGACGCTGCCGAAGAGCGGAATTCCAGCGTCGGCCGGCAAGCCGACCTCTTTTTGCAGATCGAGCTTGTCGGCGGCTTTTCCAGCAAGATCTTCGGCGGAGTATTTGAATGGGATAAAGGCATCGCTCTGGGTGTTCCATTCCTCGTAATCGACGCCATTGAGGATTCCCGAAAGGACCTTTTGCCGCTGCCGGAGCAGCCCATCGAGGCCGCAGCCGAACTCCTCGGTGGTGACTTCGCGCGCGTATCGGGGGCTGACGGTGGTGATGACGTCGGCGTAGGCAATGCCGGCTTTGAGCAGCCCCATCTGGCTGTAAAACTCCACGCCCTCGGAGCTGAAATACTCCCACGGCAGATTGGTAAGGAGGTATTTGGCGGTGGGACAGAGGCCCTGGTAGGCGAGGTTATGGACGGTCATGCAGGTGCGCGGCCCGTTTTCCCAGCCCGGCAGCCTGCGCTGATGACGGATGAAGAGGGCGGCCAGCCCAGCCTGCCAATCATGAAGGTGCACCAGCTCGGGTTTCCAGGGCAGGTGCATCCCCAGATGGGCCGTGGCCTTGGAGAAGAAAATGAACCGCTCGGCGTTATCCGGGTAATCGATGCCGTGTTGCTGATAGATTCCCGCGCGTTGGAAGAAGGACGGCTGGTCGAGGAAATAGAGGGTCAGGCCGGGAATGGGCTGCCGAGTCCAAACCTCTCCGTGGACCCTTTGCGAGCCGAAGGGAAGATCCAGAGGCAAGTCAAGGCGCCGGAGATCGGGGTATTGCTCGCGAGTCCCGGGGTAGAGAGGGGTGACCAGCCCCACCTCGAGGCCCTTCCGCGCCAGCGCCTTGGCCAGCGCGCCAACCATATCGGCCAGCCCACCGGTCTTGGAGTAAGGGTAAACCTCGCTGCTGGCCAATAGGATGCGCTTCACCCGTTAATCCGTTCAGCCTTGAGGTATCCACGCAGCGCTTCGGGCACCAGCAAACTGCCGTCCGCCTGCTGATGGGTTTCGACCAGCGCCACAAACAGGCGCGCCAGGGCCGTGCCGCTGCCGTTGAGCAGGTGGGGAAACCGGTTCTCACCCGTCTCGGTTTTGAATCGAAGATTCATTCGGCGCGCCTGGAAATCCTCGCAATTGGACACGCTGGAAACCTCCAGGTAGCTCCCCTGCCCGGGCGCCCAGACTTCGATATCGAAGGTGCGGGCGCTGGCAAAGCCCATGTCGCCCGTGCACAGCAGCACGACCCGATAATGCAAACCGAGCATCTGGAGCACTCGCTCCGCGTCGGCCAGCATCTTTTCCTGCTCCTGGTAACCGGATTCCGGCTTCACGATCTTGATCAGCTCGACCTTGTCGAACTGGTGGACGCGAATCATGCCGCGGGTTCCGACTCCCGCCGCTCCGGCCTCGCCACGGAAACAGGGGGTATAGGCGCAGTAATAGATCGGCAACTGGCGCTCGGGCAGAATCTCCTCCCGGTGAATGTTGGCGACGGGAGTTTCGGCGGTGGGAATCAGGTATAGCTTGCCCAGCGTCGCCGCATCCAGGCCCTCCTGGACCCCATAATACTGGTCCGCGAACTTCGGGAACTGTCCCACGCCTTCGAGGCATTGCGGCCCGACCATGAATGGGGGGGAGACCTCGGTGTAGCCGTGCTGTGCGGTGTGCAAATCCAAGAGAAACTGGATTAGGGCGCGCTCCAGCTTGGCTCCCCAGTTGGTATAGAGCAGGAAACCGCTGCCCGCGAGCTTGGCCGCGCGCGTAAAATCGATCAGCTTCAGCTTCTCGCAGAGTTCAACGTGGGATTTCGGCTTGAAATCGAAGGCGGGCTTCTCGCCGAAGGTGCGGATGACGGGGTTGTCCTCGGAGCTCTTGCCCAGCGGCACCGATTCGTGCGGAAGGTTCGGCACTTTGAGCATCAGAGTCCGGAGATCGGCCTCGAGGGCGCCGGCTTCCTTGTCCAGGGCCGCAATGCGGTCGCCCAGATCGCGCGTTTCCTTCTTCTTGGCTTCGGCCTCGGCGATTTTCTTTTGCCCCATCAGGGCGCCGATCTCTTTGGAGACGCGGTTGCGCTGGCCTTTGAGAGTTTCAACCTCGGCCAGTTTCTTCCGGCGTTGTTCATCGGTCTGAAGGATGAGGTCGACCTGGCGCTCATCCCCTGCCCCGCGCGTCGCCAAGCGCTGGCGCACGAACTCCGGCTTCTCCCGAATCAGCTTGATGTCGAGCATCGAAGCATTATAGGTGGGCGCCTCCCCAGGGCAAGTGGGAAGGGTCCCTGGTTGACCAAGTTACGCGCGCGTTCAGGCAGCCTTTTTGTCGGCGGGGGTGCGGGACTGGAGACCGGCGGCGCGGGCCAGGTCGCGATGGATGCGCGCGACGCGCTCGATTTGCCCCTTGGCGGCGAAGCGCTCGTAGAAGCCTTCGTTGCGGAATTCGCGCACCCGATCGGCCCACGGCGAGAGTTTCGAGCGCCAGCGATCGACGCGCCCCTCGGCGGGATCGGCATCCTGGGACGCGAGATCGGCACAAACCCGGATCATGCCTTTGAGGGTCACGGGCTTGGTGACCATGAAGGCATCGTTGCCCCAGGCATCCTCGAAAACCTGCGAAGCGGCTTTGAGAAAATCCCGCACCATCGCGTAATAGCGCTCGGCCCCGCGCTTGTCGGCCCCCTCCGGCTCGATCTTGGACCATGCCTGCCGCACCCAGCGGTGGATTTCGTTGAACAGCTCGGCCTGCAGAATCCACTTGTCCTGTTTGCTGCGGCCCCCCAGCCGATTGATGCGATAGCGCAGCGGGCTGTCGGATTCGCTGTAAAGCATCTCCACGATGCGGGCGGCAAACCGCCGGTCCGGCTCCGCCCAGGAGACACGCTCGTAGAGGTCCACCAGGTGGCTCTTGTTGATGCGCGTCGGAGTCGAGTTGATGATCACGAACATCTCGGTCGCAAAATCATCGCTCCGGCCGTCGAAAATGACACAAGGCACGTAGATGGATTTGGCCTCTTCGGGATGAGTCCGCTCGTAGAAATGCAGCGCCGCCAGCCGGTGCTGGCCGTCGATGATCAGGTATTTCTCGTCGGGGTTCTGCAAGTTCCCCACCGTGCCGTCCCCCTCGAAAGGCTGAAAATCCAGCTTCTGCGGCGTAAACAGCAGCACCGTTCCCGGGATCGGCGGCTGGCTGATGGCGGTCTCGTAGAAGTTTCGGATCGACTTCACCTTGGATTGGGAGATGGAGCGCTGGAACGCCTTGTCCGTGCGCTCAATCTTCGAGATAAACTGGGCCACGTCATCCTCGGCTCCCGCTTCCTCGGGCCGGATCTGCTCCCCTTCATCGTAAAAGCGGCTGATAAACCGAACCCGCGCGAGCAGGTCCTCGCTCGGATAGGCAACGAAGTAAAACATCGCATCCTTCTGCCGAATTTGCGTCGCGATCATATCAATTACACCTTTCGTTCAGTTCCTTACGGGCTCCTCTTAAGCTTTAGCCATAGGTTATCTGAGTTCGGGGAAAAAGACAAGGGAGCGTAAGGCGTGAAACGTAAAACGTAAGGGGACACCGGAGGGGGTGCTGCCGGGGATCGCTTTCCAGGCAGGCTTCTCGTTCTTTTCGGGACAGAATGTAAATGGGTTCCGGGGTGGGAGGCGCTTGACGCTTGCGAGAGGCAAGGACAGCCATGGGTGGATAACTTACCTCTTTTTGCCTTGCGAGAGCCAATATAGTGTTGGAGTGTCCCCAATCGAATTGTTCCGGGTTGCGAATGGGAGCAACCGGGTTGAGAAAGAGGAACGGACATGAGTAGCGCGCAGTTGTCGGTGGCGTTTTTTTTGCAAATGTTCGTTATTCTGGCGGCCTGCCGGCTGGTGGGTTTGCTGGCGCGGCGGCTGGGGCAGCCGCAGGTGGTTGGGGAAATGATCGCCGGGGTATTTCTCGGGCCATCGCTCCTGGGATTCTGGTTCCCGGAATTGCAGGGGCGGCTATTTCCGAAGGAGTCACTCAGTTTCCTGTATATCGGGGCCCAGTTGGGGGTAGGGCTTTACATGTTCCTCGTGGGGGTGGAATTCAATGCCGGAGCCTTCCTGGGCCGCGCGCGGAGCGCGGCGTGGGTGTCCATCGCGGGGATGGCGGTTCCTTTTGTGATGGGGGCGGCCTTGGCGATTCCCCTGCTGAGGCTGCCAGGCTTGTACTCAACGAAAGCCACCACGCTGGAGGCGATGTTGTTCCTCGGGGCGGCGATGTCGATTACCGCCTTTCCCATGCTGGCTCGGATTCTCTACGAACGCGGGTTGACCGGGACGGCGGTGGGGACACTGGCGCTGGCAGCGGGGGCGATTGGCGATGCCGGGGCGTGGTGCGTGCTGGCGATTGTCGTGGCGAGTTTTGGCGCCGGGCCGATGCTGGCTGTCCGGGCCATCGTGGGAGGGATTGTCTATGGAGCGGTGGTCCTAACGATCGGCCGGAGGCTGCTTGCCGGTTTGGGCAAGGCAGCGGAACGGGCCGGCCGGGTTTCACCTGCCCTGCTGGCGGTGACCCTGATGCTGTTCATGCTGGCGGTTTGGATCACAGATGGCATCGGGCTGCATGCCGTGTTCGGAGGTTTTCTGCTGGGAGTGGCGATGCCGCGCGGCCTGTTTGCCCGTGAGTTGCGGCGGCAACTGGAGCCCTTCGCGGTCGTTTTCCTGCTGCCGATGTTCTTTACGTTTTCGGGCCTTAACACGCGGCTGGACATGGTGAACAACGTTCAGCTCTTCGGGGTGGCATTGGCGGTGTTGGCCGCGGCGTGTCTGGGCAAGGGGGGGGCCTGTTGGGCGGCAGCCCGCTGGCATGGAGAGGACAACCGGACGGCGCTGGCTATCGGCGCGCTCATGAATGCCCGCGGGTTGATGGAACTTATCATCATCAACATCGGGTTGCAGAAAGGCGTCATCCAGCCCGCGATGTTCTCGATCCTGGTGGTGATGGCGATAGTCACCACCTTGATGGCTTCGCCCATGTTCGAGTGGGTTTACGGGAGGCACAGCCGGAAAGTCAGGGGCCTGGAGGCGGCGCCAGCCGAGGCGTGAGCCCCGCTGGCCCCGAGTGTGGATGACCTATGGAAAGAGGCCTCCTCTCCCCAGCCCTCTCCTCCCGAGGAGAGGGAGCATAGGCGGGCGCCGTTGGGGCGGGTTGTCGCCCAAACTCCGGGGCAGCGGGCTTGAGCCCTCACACCTTCCGCGTGAGGGATACGCCGAGCTTAAGCAGCTTCCGGACGTTCTCTTCGGAAGCGGACTCGGCGTAAACGCGCAGGATCGGCTCGGTGCCCGAGCCGCGCAGCATCAGCCAAGAGTTGTCCCGGGCAATGAACTTCACCCCGTCGAAGCTCTTCAGGTCGGCGAGGGGCGAGCGCAGCAGTTTGGCGGGGGGGTTGTTCCGGAGGAATTCCATCAGCGCACCGCGCTTTTCGAGCGGGAAATGCATATCGACCCGCCCGTAGCGATGCGGTCCAAACTCTTTCTCCAAACCGGCGACGAGCCTGGTCACCGGCACGCGCTCCATGGCCAGCATTTCCAGCAACATCAGGCCGGCGGCAATGCCGTCGCGTTCGGGGATATGGCCGGGGAATCCGATGCCGCCACTCTCTTCGGCGCCGAGCAGCACTCCGCCTTTGATCATCTCGGCGGCGATGTACTTGAAGCCGACGCCGGTCTCAACGAGAGCCAGCCCCTGCGCGGCGCACATCTTGTCCACCATCGATGTGGTGGTCAGCGCCTTGACGACCCGCCCTTTGCCGCGGCGGTTGCGGACGAAGTGGCGGAGCAGCAGGCAAATAATCTGGTGAGTGGAAAGGTAATGGCCCCGCCCATCCATGCCGCCGACGCGGTCGGCATCGCCATCGGTGACGAGGCAGACATCATGAGGGTGCTGCCTGAGGAAAGCGGAGCTGCGGGCGTAATTGCGCTCGATAGGCTCGGGGTTGATGCCGCCGAAAAGGGTATCGTGGGCCCCATTGAGGGTGGTGACCTTGCAGGTGGTGCCGGCCAGCAACTGGTCGAAGCAACCGGCGCCGACGCCGAACAGGGCTTCATGGGCGAACCGCAGCTTGGATTTGGCGATGAGCTTGAAATCGACGAGATTCTTAAGCGCCGCATAATGGGCCGGACGCACGTCCCGGACGGTAATCCGCCTGTCCTTCACGCCGGCGGCCAAGGGCATGGATTTGACCGGGTTCCGGTCCAGGAAGCTCTCGACCGCTTCGCAGGTGGCGGGCTCGGCGGAGCCCCCGAAGTGCGACTTCAACTTGAACCCGTTGAAGATCGGGGGGTTATGGCTGGCGGTGATCATGACCCCACCAACAGCCTGCTGGTCTTTGACCGCATGGGAAACCGAAGGCGTCGGCAAAGGTTCAGGCGCCAGCACGACCTGGAAGCCATTCCCGGCAAGAATCTCGGCAGAGCGCCGGCCGAATTCGTCCGAGAGAAAACGCCGGTCATAGCCGACGATGACCTTTTTTTCCGTGCCGGAAACGGGGTTCGCAGCCCAATAATCCGCAGCCGCCTGCGCAACGCGATCGACGTTGGCAAAGCTGAAATCCTCGGCGATAACCGCTCGCCAGCCGTCGGTGCCAAACTTAATCTGTGACATTGGGATTGGGGACTGAGAGTCGAGATCGGTGGAGACCCGCTGATTCCCGATCAGGCAACCTGGGTGGCGGACGCCGGAGAACGAAACGCTTCCATTGCGGCGGTTTCGGCGATCTTGCGGAGCTTGCGCACTGCCGCCCCAAGATTGTGCTGGCTGAAAAGGGCGGTCCCGCTGACAAACGTATCGGCGCCCGCCCGAGCGCAATCCGCGGTGGTCTTGAAATCGACGCCGCCGTCGACGGCGATGGAGTAGCCGAGATTGCGCTCCCGTCGCCAAGCATGGGCCTGCTGGATTTTCGGCAAGGTTTCGTAAATAAAGGATTGTCCCCCGAAGCCCGGATTGACGGTCATGATGAGCAGGTGGTCGATTTGGTCCAGGTAAGGCTGGATGAGGGAGATGGAGGTGGGGGGGTTGACCACCAGGCCAACCTTCTTGCCGAGAGCTTTGACTTTCCAGAGCAGCGGGATGACGTGGTCGCCGAGCTCGACATGGATGAGAATCTGGTCAGCGCCGGCTTTGGCGAAGGGTTCGAGCAGGATCTCGGGTTTGGAGCACATCAGGTGCACGTCGAAGAAGAGCTTCGACAAAGGCCGGAGGGCGCGCACGAGGCCCGGGCCGAACGACAGATTTGGCACGAAATGCCCGTCCATGATGTCCACATGGACCCAATCCGCGCCGGAAGCATTTACGCGCTCAACCTCCTTGGCCAGGCGGCCAAGGTTGGCGGCAAGAATCGAAGGCGCAACAATCATTTCGATACGCTAAGGACTGGGACGTCAATTGTCGAATAAGAAGCGAATGGGTTAAGCTTCCTGCCGGGCGAAAACTGATCTGCCCCCGTTCGCGTCAAACCTCCATGATTGGGTTTTACAAGTTCACCGTTTTCGCCCAGTTTTGATTGATGGATCTGGACAAAACGGCTGAGGCGCCGGAAGTCTCGGTTATCGTTCCGACAATCGACGAAGCGGAGAATCTGCCCACTTTGGTGGAACGGATTGCCTCCGCTCTGGCGGGCCGCAGGTTCGAAGTGCTTATCGTCGATGACAACAGCCGTGATCGCACCCCGGAGGTGTGCGCCGCATTGGCTCGCACCTTCCCGCTCAAACTCCTGGTCCGGCTCAAACCGGCCAACGGCCTGAGCGGTGCGATCCTCCACGGAATGGCGCAAGCGCGCGGGGATATTCTGTGCGTGATGGATGCGGACTTGCAGCATCCGCCGGAAGAGTTGCCGGAATTGATGGCGCCGCTGCTAAACGGGACGGCGGATTTTGTCATTGGCTCACGCTACGCCGCAGGCGGAAGCACGGAAACCAGATGGGGATTCCTGCGAAAAATCAATTCGACCGTCGCCACCTTGCTGGCCCGCCCGTTTGCGGGCCGCGTCACCGACCCGATGTCGGGCTTTTTCGCGCTTAAGCGCCAGACTTACCTGGGCGCGCGCAATTTGACTCCGCTGGGTTACAAGATCGCGCTCGAATTGATGTGCAAGATCGGCGTCAGCAGGCCCGCGGAGATTCCGATCCATTTCGGCATCCGCTCGAAGGGAGAATCCAAGCTCTCGCTTAAGGAGCAGTTCCACTATTTGGAACACCTAAGCCGGCTGTATGACTTCAAATTCCCCCGCACATCGCCAGTGGTGAAGTTTCTGATTGCGACCGGGCTCGGCTGGCTGGCGGGCTACGGCGGGTATTTGGGGTTGTTGAACCAAGGACCCGTGGTGGGGGTGTTCGTCGGCTATATTGCGGCTTTGCTGGTGGGAGCGTTTTTCCAGGCCCGCTACATCAAGACGCAACGCGAGTTTATGGCGCGCCAGACGCCGTGGCTGGATTTTGCCATCATCTCCGCGGCGGAATGGGCCGCGGCAACGGCAACGGCATTTTGGGGAGAGCGGCGTTTGTGGTGGCCGGAAAACGGCGAGCTTTTTGTGCTCGCCTTTGGCGCCGCGACGCTCGTGCGTTACGTGTTACGGAAGGAATTCTTGCAGGACATTCGCGGCCTGAGGCGATCGCCTCGGGATGAGCGGTAAACTGTCACCACGCGAAAGCTACTTCCTGGCCTTGCAGGCGCACCAGCCTGAAGACCCTCGCCCGGAAAAGGCGCGCGCAGAACCAGGAAATGGAGTTGCCGCGGCGGCGGTCAGACCGCGGCGGGCGCGGGTGAGCCAAGGCCGGGGAGTTTTGGCGGCACCGGTTTTCCGGGCGCCTCGGGCAACGGCGTGCCGGCCGGAGCGCCATGAGGCGGTTCGACCTGCGGTGTGGGCGGGGGCGGGGTGAACTTGCCGGTGCGGACGATTTCCTCAACCTGCTGGCCATCCAAAGACTCGTATTCGAGCAACGACTTGGCGATCAGTTCCAGCTTGTCCCGGTGGGTGGTCAGCAAATCTTTGGCAATCTTGTAGGCTTCGTCGATGATGCGCTTGACCTCGGCATCGATTTCCTGCGCGGTGAATTCGCTATAGACCTTGGCGCGGGCCATCTCGCGGCCCAGGAAGACGTATTCATCGTCGTTGCCGTATTGGACCATGCCAAGCCGGTCGCTCATACCCCATTGCATGGTCATCGCCCGGGCCATACTGGTGGCTTGCTGGATGTCGCTGGAGGCCCCGCTGGAAATATCGCCCGAAACGATTTCCTCCGCGATACGGCCGCCCATCGTCATGGCAATCATGTCCAGCATCTCCTTGCGCCGGCGATTCAGCACATCGGTTTTGGGCAGCGACATCGTCGAGCCCAGGGCCTGACCGCGCGGGATGATGGTAACCTTATGCAGCGGGTGGGTGTGTTGGAGCAGGACATTTACCAGGGCATGCCCCGCCTCGTGCCACGCCGTAAACTTCTTTTCCTCGTCGGTCATGGCGAGGCTGCGGCGTTCGCGGCCCCAGCGCACTTTGTCGCGCGCCTCCTCGAGTTCCTCCATGTTGACGGCCTTCTTATTCTCACTGGCAGCGAGGAGGGCCGCTTCGTTGAGCAAGTTCGCCAATTCCGCGCCCGAATAGCCGGGCGTGCCTCGCGCGATGACCGAGAGATCGACCCCCGGGGCGAGCTTGACGTTCTTGGCGTGGACTTTGAGGATGGCCTCGCGGCCGCGCACATCGGGGAGGTTAACCGTGACCTGGCGATCGAACCGCCCCGGCCGCAGAAGCGCCGGGTCCAGCACATCCGGCCGGTTGGTGGCCGCAATGATAATGATGCCTTCCTGGGTGTCGAATCCATCCATCTCGACGAGCAGAGCGTTGAGCGTTTGCTCGCGCTCGTCGTTGCCACCGCCCAGGCCGTGTCCGCGGCTGCGGCCTACGGCGTCGATTTCATCAATGAAAATCAGGCAAGGCGTGTTCTTGCGCGCCTGCTCGAACATGTCGCGCACGCGGCTGGCGCCGACGCCGACAAACATCTCGACGAAGTCCGAACCGCTGATGCTGAAGAACGCGGCGTCGGCCTCGCCGGCAATGGCTTTGGCCAGGAGGGTCTTGCCCGTTCCGGGCGGACCGATCATGAGGACGCCCTTGGGGATGCGTCCGCCGAGGCGCTGAAACTTCTTGGGATCTTTGAGGAACTCGACCAGCTCGGAGACCTCCTCGATGGCTTCATCGACGCCGGCGACATCTTTGAAGGTGGTCTTGTTCCGCTCCTTGGCCAGGAGCCGGGCTTTGCTCTTGCCAAAACTCAGGGCGCCTTTGCCGGCCATTTTGATCTGGCGGATGAAGAAGAACCAAATGAGCGTCGCGATCACGATAAACGGCAGCACGCTCCACATGACGCTCAAGAGCATGGTGTTGGGCTCATGCGGCTTGAACTGGGGAAGAGCATACAGCTTGTCTTCCATCTTCTCCGTCAGCCGCGCCTTGGTCCGGAAGGGGACCAGGTTGTGCGGGTCGCTTTCGACCAGCGGCTTGCCCTCGGCGTCGGTCTTCACAAATTCGCCGGTTATGTCCATCAGGAGGGTGTTCTGCGGGTTATAATTGATGGTCGCCCGAACAATCTGGTTGGAATCGACCTTCTGGAAGAACTCGTATTGAGAGATCTCCTGGCCGGGAGCCTCGTAGCGTTCTTTAAAGAGCATCAGGGCGATGATGCCGCTGAAAATCACAATCCAGACGATCCAGGTCCGGGGAGGGACTCTGAATTCGCCCTTACGTGGGTTCTTATCGTCGTCGTTAAATCTATCGTCAGGCATTGAACGTTATAGTTGGGCCCATAATACCATGGGCGCCCAGAGGCCGCAATCTTGGAATTAGAGCCGCTGCCAGCGCCATAGCAGACGGCGTGTTGTGCTGTTGGTCAGCTTAAACCGTTCCGAAATCCGCAATCCCTCGACCCAAAAGATCTCACCTGTCGCGGTAGCTGCTACAATCAGCCTGTGCCGCCGATCACGCAAGATCTTTTGGTTGGTAAATCTGTCCTGCAATTTGACAGCCTTTGCCATGCCAATCGGCTGGTAGCGGTCACCCGGCTGCCAATACCGCAGCCGGACCCGCGGACCGATTCGGTCGGCATCGAAAAACTCGCGGCCCGCAGCCGGCCGAAACGCCCGCCTGGCGCCGGAGGCGGAGATTCGCCACCGAAGGCTCATCCCGGCAAAAAGCGCCTCCCCTGCCCTGCCCCGCAGGCAAACTTCAACCGTATCCGGCGCGAATCGCGCTCCCGGTTCGAGCGTCCGGAGCTGGACAAGGCCTTGCCCATTCCGCACCGCCACGAATTCCCTGCGATCCGCATTCTCATTCTTATAGACGCCGACAGGTCTATCTTCATTCAGCCGAAGTTCTTCGACCAGATCGAAATCGACCCTAACGCCGAGGCGCAACAACTGGAGCTGGAGACAGCGGCGCTGAACCGCCAGGCTCAGGCCATCGAAACCTTCAGTTTGCGCCGGACCCCGGCGCGCGGGGATTCGTCCGGGCCTCTTGGATTCCTGAGGGCACACGGACGAGGCGTCCGCTCTCCTGCGGGCCAGCCAGTCTTCGGCGGCTTGCGTCACAAACTCGGCCTCGGCGCAGACAATCTCCATCAGGCGAAGGATGCTTCTATCCAACGCCGGCTGGTAGTTCTTGCGGAGCAGCGGCAACAATTCATGGCGGATGCGGTTGCGCTGAATTTCGAGGGATGCATTGGTGCTGTCCTCGCGAAAGGGAATCTTCATCCGCGCCGCGTAGTCCACCAGGGCCGACTTCGGGAGATCGAGCAAGGGACGAACCAGGGTGATGGCGGGGTCGTTGGGCGAGGGATTGCGCCATTTCATCCCCGCCAACCCCTCGGCGCCGGTTCCCCGCAAGAGCCGCAAGAAGAACAGCTCGACCTGGTCGTCGGCATGATGGGCGAGGGCGATGCAGGCGCAACGCGACCGGGCGGCAGCCCGAGCGAGGAACTCGTGGCGGGCTTTGCGCGCGGCCATTTCGACGGACAGTTTCTCAGCGCCGGCCAATTGGCGCACGTTGGCCTGTCCAACAACCAGGCGCAGCCCCAGCGCTTGGGCCGCGCGCCGGACCAGGCGTTCATCCGCGTCGCTGCTGCGCCCGCGCAACCGGTGGTTGAGATGGGCGACCTTCAGGCGCCAGCGATGGCTTGGCGCCAAGCGGTGCAGCAGGTGAAGCAGCGCCATCGAGTCCGGGCCACCCGAGACCGCCACCAAGATCGCCTGGCCTTCGGGCAAGAGCTGGTGCCGGCGGATGCGCTCTTCGACATATTCAGGCAAGGAACTCACAAGGCGGAAACGTTACATGACGCCGCGGCCGCCAGCTACCGCTTCAAAAACTTGGCGACGGCTTCGGTACGGGTCCGCACCTGGAGCTTTTCATAAATGCGCCGGATATAGGTATGGACGGTCTCGTAGCTGATGCCGAGCTTCTCGGAAATCTCTTTGTAAAGGAAGCCCTGACTGAGGCAATCGAGGACCTGCTGCTCGCGCTCGGAGAGATTATCAGTCGCCTGCGGCGAGGGGCTGGCCTTGAGGAATGACTGCGTTACCTTCCGAGCGATATGCGTGGTCATGGGCGAGCCGCCGCGGCGCACCTCCTGGATGGCCTCCAGCAGTTCGGCGCTCTTGGTGCGTTTGAGGAGGTACCCGGCGGCGCCGGCAGCCAAGGCGTTAAAGATATTCTCGGTGTCCTCATACACCGTCAGCATGATCACCTGGATCTCGGGGAGGAGCGGCTTGAGCCGCCGAACGCATTCGACGCCGTTCATCCCCGGCAGGTTGATGTCCATGAGAACCACCTGCGGCTGGTCCTTGGGCAGGGCTTCCAGGGCAGCCTCGGCCGTGCCGTATTGGCCGACGCACTGGAACCCGGCGGCTCGACTAATCACCCGCGCCAGCGTCCCGCGCAACTGATCATTGTCTTCAACTATGGATACCGTGATTGGCACGCGTCTATGTCCCTAGAGAGGTAAATGAGTTGGCCGGGTTAAACAAGTTAAATGAGAGGCGCCGCAGCAGCCCGAGAACGTCAATTCAAAGTCTAACCTTGCGAGCGAAGCGGCGCGGTCAGGCGAATCCGGGTGCCTCCTTCGGGACGCGGCATGGCCTCGAACGCGCCGCCGACATCTTCCATCCGCTTGCGCATATTGCGCAATCCGTTTCGGCCTTTGTTGCCGGCGTCGGGCGCGAGCCCACGACCGTCGTCCTCGATCTCGAGGACGAAGCGGTCCGGCTCCAACCGCAAGCGCACCCAGGCGGAGGAAGCCTTGGCGTGTTTGACGACGTTATTGACGGCTTCTTTAGCCGCGAGGAAGACGTTATGCCGCAGCTCGGGGGTGATCGGCGTCGAGGGCAATTGGGAGGTTACCTCGAGCCGGTAGCGCAAGCCGGCCATGGCAAGGTACTCCTGGGCGTATTTGCAGATATAGTTAATGAGGCCGTCGAGCGTGTCGTTGGAGGGATTGACCGTCCAGACAATCTCATCGAGGGCGCGCGTGGTTTCGACGGCGGTTTGGGAGATTTGGCGCGCATGGCCCTCGACCTCGGCGGGCAGTTCCTTGTCGCTTTCGGCCAACTCGCCCAGCAGGGAGATTTGGGTCAGGTTGGCGCCGAGTTGATCGTGCAGGTCGCGGGCAATGCGGGCGCGCTCCTTCTCCAAAGCCTCGTGCTGGCGCAGGACCGCCAGTTGCCGCTGCAAGCGCTGCGTCGAAACATAGTGGACCGAGCCGACGATCAGGCCCAGCAGAGCCAGGGTGGTCACCACGACAAACCATGGCTTCTGCCAAAACGGAGGCAGCACCTTGACCGCCAGAAAGCGGCCGGCGTCGTTCCAAACGCCATCTTCGTTGCAGGCCTGCACGTGGAACCGATAGTTGCCGGCGGGCAGCTTCGGGTAATGCGCTCGGCGGGAATTGCTATTGTCGGGAATCCACGCCGTTTCGTGCCCTTCCAGCCGGTGGCGAAAGCGGACTTTATCCGGAGCCGAGAGGTTGAGGCTGGTGAAATAAATGTCGAGGGATTCCTTGCCCACGGGGACGGTAACGGACGCAGGCGGGGAGGCGCGAAGGGTATCCGGGTTCTGGAGTTGGCCGTCGATCCAAACCGTTTCAATCAGCACCGGCGGCTGGTTGGTGTTGACGGCGAGTTGCTCCGGATCGACCGACACCAGTCCGCGGATGGTAGGGAACCAAAGCTTGCCGTCGCGAGTGCGGCAAGCGGCGGGCTGGGAGCCGGAGGTGCATTGTCCCGCGGGCAGTCCGTCGGCCTTGCCGAACGTCCGGCACGCCATTGGCGCGCCTGAACGCGGCTTGTTGAGCTCCTCTTTGGACACCCGCATGAGTCCGGAGCTGGAACCAATCCAAAGCTGGCCGAGTCCGTCTTCGAGCAAGTAGCCGATATTGTCGCAGGTCAAACCGTCCCGTGTCGTGTAACGCCGCCATTCTCCGCGATGAAAACGGGCCAAGCCCCCGGCGGTCCCGATCCAGAGCACTCCCTCCTTATCCACATAGAGCGAGGTCACATTGTCGTTAGGCAGTTCCGTCTGCTCCCGCCTGCGAAAGGCGGTGAGCTTGCCGTCGCGCAGGCGATAGAGGCCGCTTCGCTCCGTGCCGATCCAAAGGCTGCCGTCGGGGTCATCGACCAGCGCCTGGACATTATCGGAGGGCAAACCAATATTCTCGTTGTACACGGTCCATTTCTGCTGGTCCCACGAGACGACAGTCCCGCGGGTGCCGAACCAGAGCACCCCGCGCTGGTCCTGGTACAACGCCGAAATGTCCTGGCTGAGGGCGCGCGGACCACCGATCACCGGCACGAAGCTCCCCTTCTTGAGGCTAAACAGGCGCCACCAGGGGGAGTTCTCCGGCGCGATCTCACTCCCGGCCCAAACGTGTTGATCGCGATCTTCGAAAACGCTCCGCACGTAGAAGAAAGTATCGGCCGCGCCCGAAGCCGGAAGGGGCGCCGGCCAGATGTTGGTGAAGCGCTCGATGGCTCCCTGGCTCCAGTGATCGATATGATCGCCGTTATACCCGATCCAAAGGCCGCCCTGGGGATCCTCGCAGACCGATTGGACCGTCAGATCCAGCGTGCCTTCGAGGACCTCGAAGACCTGCCGTTTGACGCGGCTCAAGCCGCGGCCATTGGTGCCGATCCAAAGGTCTCCTTCGCGATCGACGACCAAAGACCAGATTGCGGATCGGCGCGAGAGCCCTTCGAGGCGCCTCGCTATGCCGGAGCGGTCAAACCACCAAACGCCGTCCTCAGACGTGCCCACCACCAGGTTGCCTTCGCGATCTTCGCAGGCGGTCAGCGCCCGCGCCCCGGGAGCCCAGGGATACGGACCAAGGTCTTTCTCGACCTTGGCCCCCACGCATTTCTGGACTCGGCCGGCTGCCAGGCGCCAATACCCGCCTTGCTTGCTCGCCAGCAGGAATTCCAGTCCTGGAACGGGAAAATCAGATGCCACGAGAATTGCCGCCGCCGATTTGGCTATCGGCCCAAGGCCAACCATCCGGCCGTCCGGTGTGCCTATCCAGATCAGGCCCGACGCATCGGCGATCAGCGGATGGCAGTTCTCAATCACGAGCCGCGCGCTTCCTCCCTCATAACGGTAAAGCTGGCCCTTGGGCAGGTTGAGCCAAACCCCGCCGGCGGGATCTTCGCACACTCCCGTCAAAGGCCCCTCGTTGCGATTCGCCGGGATCGGGTTGGTCACCTTGCCGTCCTTCTCGACCAGCAAAACGCCCGACGCGTCGGTTCCGATCCACAGCCGGCCCTGGCTGTCCTCGAACAATTTGACGATCTTGCTCCCGTTCAAGCCGGGAATGTCCTTGTCCTTGTAAATCCTGAAATGATCGCCGTCGAAACGGGCCAACCCGTTTCCCGTTCCGAGCCACAGGTACCCGTCTTTGGTCTGTGTCACCGCAAAGACAACATCCTGCGGCAGCCCCTCCTCAACCGTCCAGGTATCCACCCGCAGGCCGGAAGCCGCGCCGGCATTGCCGCCCAACCCGCACAGCGACAACCATGCGATGGCCAGGATTGAATTGAGCTTCGGCATATGCGGCAGTTCAGGCGCCAGCCAACGTTTGTGGCGATCCCAGGTCTTAGATTGCCTGGATGTCACCCCCGATGCAAGGACAGGCGGAGCCTCGCGGGGCATTCTTCGTCAACATTCTGTGGCGACCTGGACCGAAGACGATTATCTTTGACGAAAATTGTCCGCGCATGAATTTGTCCAGACTTGCATTGCTGCCGGCGCTCCTAGCCGGACTGGCTGCTCTCCCCTGCCCCGCGTCCGCCAAACCGGCAAACGCCAACCTCGCCCTGGCCCGCCAGCTTGACCAGGCTTTTGCCGAGGTGGCCGAACGGGTCTCCTCCGCCGTTGTGGTCATCAGCGTTGTCCAAAGGGCCGCTCCGGATCCCGGCACTTCGGACGAAGGGTTCGAGGCCCTGCCGCCCGGTTTCTGGCGCGAGTTCCACAGGCACTTTCGCCAACCCGAGACCGCTCAGGGCGAAGGCTCAGGCGTTATCATCCGCCAGGACGGCTATATCGTCACCAACGGCCACGTCGTCGAGGACGCCGAAAGCATCGAAGTCCGCCTTCGAGACGGCCGCCGTTTCCAAGCCACCCTCCGGGGCTTCGATCCCCAATCCGATCTGGCCGTCATCAAGATCGACGCCAAGAACCTTCCGACAGCCGCATTCGGCGATTCGGCAAAAGCCCGTGTTGGCCAATATGCCATAGCGATCGGGGCGCCCTTCAGCTTCGAATACAGCGTCACCTTCGGCCACGTCAGCGCCAAGGGCCGTTCCAATGTGATCCATGGCTACGAAGCCTCCGCCATGGACCAGGACTTCATCCAAACAGACGCCAATATCAATCCCGGCAACAGCGGCGGCCCGCTGGTCAACATCGATGGCGAGGTCATCGGCATCAATACCCTCATCGAAGGCTTCCACAGCGGCGTCGGCTTTGCCATTTCCAGCAACCTCGCCCGTGAGATCACTGACGAGCTCATCGCCCACGGCAAAGCCGCGCGCGCCTGGCTCGGCCTGGAAGTCCGCGGTCTGCGGGAAGATCCCGATTTCCGCGACCTGGTCCACGGCGTCGATGACGGCGTGATCGTCCGCGCCATCCTCCGCGACGGGCCGGCCGCCAAATCCGGCTTAAACCCCGGCGATGTTATCACGGCCGTGGATGGCCAAGCCGTAGCCACCTCTCAGCAACTCCGCACCGCGATCCGCGGCAAACCTGCCGGCCGCCCCGTTTGCCTGGACATCCGCCGCTCGGATGCCAGCGGCGGCGCTGCCCGCCTGACTGTCAAACTTAGTCCCGGCGAATGGGTCCAAACAACTCCCGTTCCCGCCACCCAGCCATCAAACCCGAGCACGAACACCGTCCCTGCCCGCCTCGGCCTGACCGTCCGCGCGCTGACATCCGACCTTGCGGCTGAGTTTGGCTTCGATTCCCTCGAAGGCGTCCTCGTTCTCGCGGTTGAAAAAGATGCCCCTGCGTCCGGGCATAACATCAAACCCGGCGACATCATCACCGCCATCAATCAACAACCCATTGCCACACCGATTGAATTCTCCAATGCGCTCGAAAAATCCGATCTCAGGAGAGGCGTGATCCTCACGCTCACCAACTCGCGGGCCACCCGCCTCGAGATCATCAGACAAACCGAGCCGTAAATCGGCGTCAGCCCACGACGATATTCACCATCTTCCGCGGGACAACGATGATTTTGCGGACGGTCTTCCCGGCAAGGAATGGCTGGGCCTTCTCCGCTTTCAGGGCGGCCTGCTCGAGGCCGGCTGGCGGCGTGTTGGCAGGCACCCGGATGACGTCGCGAAGCTTTCCATTCACCTGCACCGGGATTTCGATGGTGTCCTCCACCAGCAGCGCCGGGTCGAACTTCGGCCAGGGAGCATAAGCAAGCCCGGCGGCTGCCTGCCATTCCCCGCCTGCGGGCCGGCTGCCCGGAGACGCCAACCGGCTCCAGAGTTCTTCCGCCACGTGCGGCGCAAACGGCTGCAAGAGGATGAGGAACTCGCGCAGGACTGTTGCGGGCCGCGTCTCCCAGGTCATCGCCTCGTTGATAAAAACCATCAGGGCGGAAATGGCGGTGTTGAAGCGCATGCCGTCCAGGTCTTCGGTCACCTTCTTGATGCAGCCGTGCAGCGCCTTGAGCTGGGCCGGAGCCGGTTCGGTTTCCTTGATGGCGGGACTCAGGCGGATGGCCTCCAGGAACTCCGCGGCTCGCTGCGGCTCCGCGGTCGTGCTCTGCTCGAATTCCGTCTCGCTCTGTTCCTCGACAAACAGCCGCCAGACACGGCCAAGGAACCGATAGACGCCCTCGACCCCTTTGGTGCTCCAGGGCTTGGTCATCTCCAGCGGGCCCATGAACATTTCGTAAAGACGGAAGGCGTCGGCGCCGTAATCCACCAGGATGTCATCGGGGTTGATGACGTTGCCGCGGGACTTGGACATCTTCTGGCCGTCCTCGCCCAGGATCAGCCCCTGGTTGACAAGCTTGAAAAACGGCTCCGGAGTCGAAACGCAATCGAGATCGAAGAGCACCTTGTGCCAAAACCGGGCATAGAGCAGGTGCAGCACAGCGTGCTCGGTGCCGCCCACATAGAGATCCACTCCGGGGGTTACCGACTTGGAATTGCCGCACGTGCCCATCCAATAGCGCTCGGCGGCAGGGTTGACGAAACGCTCGCCGTTCTTCGGATCGAGGTAGCGCAGGTAATACCAGCAACTGCCGGCCCATTGCGGCATCGAGTTTGTCTCCCGCTTCGACCCGTCGGGCAGGTTGACCCAGGCGGTCGCGCGGGCCAGCGGCGGCTGGCCGTCGGGAGTCGGTTTGTAATCGTCCAAGGCCGGTGGCAATAACGGCAGCGCGGACTCCGGCAGGGCCTCGTGACACGGCTGTCCATCCGGCCCGGTCTTCCAAACGATGGGAAACGGCTCGCCCCAATACCGCTGGCGGCTAAACAGCCAGTCGCGCAGCTTGTAGTTAATCGTTTTCTTCCCCAGCCCTTTGGATTCAAGCCAGGCGGTGATCTTGCGCTTGGCCTCGGGCGTCGGCAAACCGTTGATCGAAATCTCCGGGCCGGCGGAGTTGACGGAGACACCGTCGTCCACGAAGCCATGCCAATCCTTGCCCTCGGGCGGCTGGACCACCTGGACAACATGCAGGTTGAACTTGGTCGCGAACTCGAAGTCGCGCGTGTCATGCGCCGGCACCGCCATAATCGCGCCCGTGCCGTAGCTGATGAGCACGTAATCGGCTATCCAGATGGGGATTCTCTGGCCGTTGACCGGGTTGAGCGCATAGGCTCCAGTAAAGACTCCCGTCTTCTCTTTCGCCAACTCGGTCCGCTCAAGATCGCTCTTCTTGGCAACCTCCGTTTTGTAGGCCTGAACCGCTTGTCGTTGTTCCGGGGCAGTAATCTCGTCCACGAGCCGGTGCTCGGGGGACAGCACCATGTAAGTGGCCCCAAATAAAGTATCCGGCCGAGTCGTGAACACGCGGATTTTCTCCGATGAGCCTGCGAGCTGAAAATCGACTTCCGCGCCTTCGCTGCGGCCGATCCAGTTGCGCTGCATTTCCTTGAGCGAATCGCTCCAGTCGATCGTATCGAGGTCCCGCAACAAGCGCTCGGCATAGGCGGTGATGCGGAGCATCCATTGGCGCATCGGCTTGCGCACCACCGGGAAGCCCCCAACCTCGCTCTTCCCATCCACGACCTCTTCGTTCGCCAGGACTGTGCCCAGTTGTTCGCACCACCAGACCGGAGCTTCGGTGACATAGGCCAGCCGCTTCCCGTCACGGTAAGCCCGGCGCTTCGACTCGAGTTCGGCCGATGCTCCCTGCAATTCCGCCGGGTATTTCAGCATCTCGACAGGCTCAGCCCGATTGGTTTCAGGGTTGAACCAGGAGTTATAAAGCTTGAGGAAAATCCACTGCGTCCATCTGAAATAGTGCGGATCGGTGGTGTTGATTTCCCGGGTCCAATCGTAGCTGAATCCGAGCGAGCGAATTTGGCGCGTGAAGTTGGCGATATTCTGCTCGGTCGTCTTGCGCGGGTGCTGACCGGTTTTGATGGCGTATTGCTCGGCGGGGAGGCCGAACGCGTCCCATCCCATCGGGTGCAGCACCTGCATGCCTTTTGCCCTTTGGTAGCGGGCGAGAATGTCGGTCGCCGTATAGCCTTCCGGATGCCCCACATGCAGGCCGGCTCCCGAGGGGTACGGGAACATATCCAGGATATAAAACTTGGGCACGCGCTCAGGACCACCGCCGCCGTGCCGGATGGCAAAGGGATGGTCGGCCGGAACCGACTCGCCCGGGTTCCAGGCACGGAAAGTCTGCTGCTGCTCCCAACGAGCCTGCCATTTAGGTTCAATCAGATGAAACGGATATTGTCTGCGACCGAATGCCATAAGCCGGGCAATATTGCGCAAAGGCTGCCGTCGCACAATCCCGGAATTATGGCGGAAAAGGCGCGGGTTCGTCGCACCGATCAGAGAGTGCACGATGCCGGCCTTGTTCCGAACCCAGCCGGCTTAAACGAACCTTAGCGGGTTTCCGACGGCTGTCCAAAACTACTAGCGGACCCGGCGCCGGGCAAACCAGCACAGCCCGGCAGCCGGGATTAGCAACGACATTACGGCCGGTTCCGGCACATTCCGGACAGTGAAGGTGTCGCCCGGGCCAGATTCTATGCCGCCCGAATAGGCAACTGAGACGCCGGCGTCAGGCGCCGCTCCCAATTGCGTCGGCGAAAATGAGGCCACATAGTCGAAGCCGGAGAGCGAGTTGCCCGGCAAAATGTCATTTGCCACCGAATTGGCGGAAAACTGAATCGAATTGGCAACAATGGACGCGGTCCATCCGGCAGGCGCTGAGGCACTCGTAGGAGTTCCCGGCAGATAAAACGAGCCCGGAATCCAGGCATACCAAACGCTCCCGATCGCCGAACTCGCCCCAGCCGCATCGCTAAATGTCAGTGAGTAGGTGGATGGGCCGCTGCCGGAGCCAGCAATGGTCCCGCTGGCGATTTGCCCCTGCCCGAACACGGGTGCGGCCGCACCGGCGGCAAGCAACAAGCCGAGCCATAAGGCCGAAAGGCCGCCGGCATCGTGGAGGGCAGGATTGGTTCGCATTTGCAGTGAGGTTCTCATGGTTTGGTTTCTATTTGCGTTAATGGTTAAAAAGCGGTTCGTCATTCCTTGGTAAGATGCTCGATCACGAACTTGGTTCCCGAAAAAGAGCGGTCTTTAGCCATGGGGGGACTGGAAGTTGCCGGAGCTTCGCCCGCATGGCTTATCGCCAACTACCACAATGGGATTATCTGCGCCCCCTCCGGGGCCGCGCGGATTCTTGGAAACCACGCCGTTGGCGATCGGTACAGGCTGCCAGCCGCTACGGGGAAAGGAGCTTGATGCGGTAGAAACGCTGCGACGCGGAGGGGGGCGGAGAGTCGGTCAGATTCAGCATCATCTGCGGAGGCGTGGCATAGTTGGAGCCGCTGGGAAGGTTGGTCCACGGGCCGGCGGGTGAACTGGCAATCTGCGCCTGGTAGCTGCGGCCTGGCATGGCGGCAAAACTGAGCGCGCGGTTTGTGCTCGGCGCGGTGACCGACAGGATCTTGAAGCCGCGACTGGGGTCGCACAAGTCGAAAGTGCCATTGCCGTAGGAGTCGCGCAGCGCGGCGACCGGCATCTCCAGGAAGCCGTTGGTGCCGAGATCGGGGCCGGAGCCAGCCGGGCACTGGGCGACCAGCGAGCCTCCGTTGGTGGTAATATAGGCGGCGGCGCAGAGGTAAAGGGTTGTGGGCATGGAACCGAATGCGGCCACTAAATCGAGCGTGCCGGACATGGCGCCGGAGGTGGTCGAGGCTTTGGCGCACGTAAAGTTCGTCGAGCTGATCGACGCGTTATTAATGTACCAGCTTACATAGGTATTCTGGCTTTCGCCGGCGAGGAAAGGTTTGGTGGAGGCAACGGCGACGTTGCCTGACTTGGCCCAGGGGGCGGCAACGCTCGCGCTGGAGAGGAGTTGGTCGGAGACGAAGATGAAATGATCGTTCGGACCGTTCGTCCCCGGCGACCAGGTCGCCACGTAGAGCGTCGTGCCGCGCACCGCGCCGTAGAGCACCATGCCGTTCGAAGCCAACAGGTAGCCCGGATACTCGAATGCGCCGTCCACGGCAAACGCCGGCAGGTTGGTTAGGGGCATCGCCAGCGTGTTGGTGCATACCGTGGCGCTCGCGGGGGAGAGGCCGACGCTATTGGACGCGGTGACGAAGTAACAATGAGAGGAACCCGCCGCCAGGCCGGCATCCGAATAGGCCGTCCCGCTGGTCGAGGCGATGGTGGCGCTGTCACGGCTGATGAGATAGCCGGTCGCCCCCGAGGCCGCCGACCAGCTCAGGTTGATTTGGTTGGTTTGCACCGGAACCGCGGAGAGGTTTTGCGGCTGGGACGGCGCCGCAGGGCTGGAGTTGGCGGCGACCGCAAAATTCCAATTCGCGCTGTTGTTGTTGTCCCAGGTGCCGGCGCCATTGTTGAAAACGCAATTCAGGTTCGTCGCCGTCGCTGGCACGGTCACGGTATATTGCCAGCAGTTGGAGGCTGCGTTGGACGTCATGAGTGGATCGGGCGAAACGACGGTGCTCCAGTTATTCCAGCCCAGGTGGATATAAACCGGGTTCGCGGAAGCCAGGTTGCGACCCGTCGCAACGTATTGAATGGTGGCGGAATTGCCTGCCACCGGCGGATTAGGCAGGACATTGACGACACTACCGCCAGAGTTGCCGCTGTTTCCGGCCCCGGAGCCGGCGGCCACCCACACGTGCTGCAGCGGGGTCTTGAAAGTATTGCCGTGGGCGTCGGTCGCGCTCACGTAATAATCCACAAAGGCGTTCGAGACACCGCTGACTTCGGCGTAATAGTAGTCGGCAATGTATTCCGGTGTGTCGCCGCTGACGGGCGCCGTAACCCGCCGGGTCATGTTCGATGTCTGCCAAGGGCCCGTGAGCGGACCGCCGGCATAGGTCTTAAACTGGTCAGAGTTCGGCGGATTGGTGCCGTCCATGCGAAGCAACAGGCTGACATTCGTGATGCCGGAAACGTCATAGGCATAGGTCCACACCCAAAAATCCGAATTGGTTGCCACGGTGGTTGCATAGCCATATTGGACGCCATAGTTCGTCCCGCCGGGGTTCCACGGATGGCGTTGGGGCACGAAAACGGTGGGTGGAGTCGTATCGGCGGCGGGATTGGAAATCAGAAGCGGATCCACATTCCGACAGGCGTTGGACTGCGCCACGATGGCGCGCAGGCATTCGTCGCCCGTGCAGCCGTAATAGACGAAACCGCTGTCCAGGCTCGCGAGATAGTAATGCCAGCCCAGATCCACCGGGCTCGGGGTGCCGGAGTAGCTTCCCGGATCGCGCACCTGGTCGATGACCGGCGAAATTCCGGAAATCTGCTGCGCGGTCTTCACGCGGTTTTCCGTGGCGATAATGACCCGCCAGTTATCAGCCTTGTCGCTCGTGCCGACACTCGGGTCCACCACGTTGAGGCCGCTCACGGTCGTGCTCGGCGGCCAATGCCAATTGATGAAGATTGGCGAGCCAAAATCGCTGTCGGCGAACACCCAGCCTCCATCTTCGACGTGGACGACGTCGTTGGTGCTGGGCGGAAAATCGGCGATCAGTTGCTCGACGGTGGTTGGTTCGTAACCGTCGGACACGGCCGTGCCGGCCATCTGGCCAACCCATTCATTGTAATAGCTGTAGCCGCCGCTCCAGGCGTTGTCGCCATCATGGGCGCAAAGCACCAGGGCGGGTTTGGTGGGATCGTTGCGCGCGGCCAGGGGCGAGATCTGCCCCAGGTCCCAGGTGCTGTAGCTGTCGTCCCATCCGAAGACCTGGTCGGCGGGCACCACGATGATGGTGCTGGGGGTCCCGTTGGAGGGATCCACGTAACGCGCGTAATGCAGTTGAAAGCCGAAAGGCATGACCTGGGTTGGCGAGCAGCCTCGGGCGATGGAAGTGCGCTGGTAACTGCCCGCCCCCTGGGCCGGATTCAATTGATCGGCCGGGTTAGGCAGGTCGCACATCTCGCCACCGCTGCCTGTCACGATGGGCATATCGGGACAGGTGCGCGCGAGGTGGTTGTTCGCAATAACGGTCCAGGCAATGCCCACCTTGTTGAGAATGGGAATGAGCCGCTCGGAGAAGCACGTCTCCGCCGGGAAATAGCCTCGGGAAAGCGGAGGGTTTGTGCCCCAAAAGATCTGCATCTGGCGCTGGTGGATGAGTAGTTCCATCTCCAGGGTCTCGTCGCTGACCAACGGCGCTAATGCGTGGTGGTAGGTGAAATTCAGCAAGTCCATCCGCGGTTTGCCCCCGCTGGTGGTCCATCCGCGCGCCGCGCTATTGCCGTTGTTCCAACCGCTGGCGTAGCCCAATTGCCCGGCGACAGCCAGGCTTTGAACATTCTCCATCAGAGCACCCGAATAGTTGACTTGCGCCCCCGCGTTAGGGTACCCAAGCAAGCCGCTGATGGTCGAACTGGGCTCGCCCTGGTAGGCATTAACTCGATCGGCGTCACTAAAGATAGTGCTCAGCACTTCCGGGGAGGGATCCGGACGCCCGGCGTTTTGCTGCTGGATTGTGTCCCACGCGTTCTCGTAATGGTCGACGCCATAATCGCGCCGGTCGGGCCAATAAATGGGCTGATGCAGGTGCCAAAGCCAGCTCGTATGAACGCCGGTGCTGGCGGCAAAAAGGACTGACGGGGCTGCGACGCAAAGCAAAACCGCTTGCCTGGCGAAGCGGACGAGAAGTTTCATAGTGGAGATTGAATCGAAACAGCCTGCTTCACGAATGCTAGTGTGAAGGTCCTATCTGGTCTTGACGATTAATAGTCACTCGTCAACAGCCGAAAGCCCATGGCCGCAGCAGCCAATCGCCCAGCCTGTGTAACAGAGTCTACTGCATGCTCTTTCGCTGAATCTATCGCATAAAGATGCGGTGGATTCCGATACCGGACCTTTGCTATACTATCTATAATTGTGAAACAGACCTTCCGCCGCCCTTTTTGTACTCTCCTGCCCCGTTTGCTCGGAGGAGCAGTTGTTCTCGCATTCGCTCTGGCCGGCTTTCGGCCGGCGCGCGCCGAAGCGATGCTCGAGTTGTTTCAAATGAGCTGGAACCAGGTCTCGCAAAAAATGCCCGAAATTGCCGAGGCCGGCTATGACAGTTTGTGGCTGCCTAATCCGGCCAAGGGCAACAGCGGGGCCTACTCCATTGGCTACGATCAGTTCGACCCGTTCGACCTGGGCAGCACCAACCAGCAAGGCACAATCCCAACCCTTTACGGAACCCAATCGGAATTGATTCAGATGGTCCAAACGGCGCATCGATTCGGCATCCGCGTCTATTTCGACAACGTGATGAATCACCGCTCAAGCACGGTGCCGGGTTATCCCGGCTCCGGCACGCCGACGAACTATTATCCCGGCCTCATCCCGCAGGACTTTCACTTGCAGGTCGTCACAGGCGGCTATGAAAACTGGTCGTCGGTGAGCGACTGGTGTGATGTTCAAAACGTCGAGAACAATCCGCTGCTGGGCTTGTGCGACATCGCCAACGAGCCTGGTTCGGTGAATTGGAACTTCGGCGCCAATTATGGCGACACGATCAGCAAGCCGGTGTTTGTCCGGTTCCCGGGCCGGCCTGATTTATATATGGACACCAACAGCGCGTTTCTGGGAGCCGGCTGGGGCGGCAACGGCTGGCACGGATTCGACGGCAAGGGCCAGCCGGTACCCGAGGATGCTTCGACTTATCTGTGCCGCGCCGTGGCCTGGACGCTTTACATGACCAAATGCGACGGTTTCCGACTCGACGCCGTCAAACATGTGCCGGTGGGGTTTTTCGGAGCCGAAACCGGCCAGACCGATGATCCGTCCTTTGCGGGCTACACCGGGGCCATCCAAGCGATGTATGACTACGTCCACGGCTACGGCAGCAACGTGACGGGCAATGGCTACGTCGAGACCGACGGCAACCGCAACAGCCTTTTCAACACCGAAGCGACGCGGAACGACGCAATGATTTTCGGCGAATATGTCCCCTCCGCGCTCCCTGCCGGGGATGACTTCTATGACTATCTCAATTCAGGCATGCGCCTGTTGAACCAGCCGCTTTACAACCAGTTAAACAGCGTTTTGGATGGCTCGTCCATGTTTGGCATGGATGGCCGCGACTACATTCCACCCGGGAGCAATTGCGATTCCAACGGCAATTACAGCGCGGCGCAGGCCGTCAATTTCCCGCAGACGCAGGACGGCGGCACTTGCTGTCCCGTCAACGAGGGAATGATCAACGCCTATGACTTTATGCACGAGGGCTTGCCGATGGTCTATTCAGACGGCTTCAACCATAACACCGGCGGCGGCACGCCGATCGTCTCCTACGCGAACTTCCTCGGCGAGTTCGGCGATACCTCGATGCCGGAGACCATGTATCTCCACAACCAACTCTCTCGCGGCGGCACCTGGTCCCGCTGGAGCGACCAGAATCTGGTGTTGTTCGAACGCTACGACTATCGCGAAGGCAACAGCTCCCAGCCACAGACCCAGGCCGTCGCGCTGCTCGGCCTCAACGACAAAACCAGCTATCCAGGCGATATCACGTTCGATGACGGGGTGAGCCGCACCAGCGACGGCTACTATGGAAGCCTCCCGGTCTCGAACTCGAAAGGAGCCGGCCTGGCGGTGGGATTCGCGCCCGGATCCGTGCTGGTGCAAATGGCTGCTTCGTCGCCCACGGGTGGCCGCGCCTACCAGAAGCTCCTGGTGCACGAGGCCACCTCAAGCCTATCGGCCGCGCAATCCAGCGCGAATGCCTCCGAACCCACACAACGCCTCATCTATGTCGGCGGCCAGTCCATTCCCTCGGGCGGCGGGGCGATTGAACTCAACCTGCCCAGTGACAGCTGGGTCATCTACGCCTATCAATGGCCCGAAGCGAGCCGGGCCAATCCTTCGACCAACGCGATTGTCCTCCGCCAGGGAGGCGCGGAGGCGCCGCACATCACCGTCTATCGCACCGATGGCACCAACGGGGACTCCGCCTATAATCCGCTCTTCCCCTTCAAAATGCGCGGTGGCGTGGATATCTACGGGAATGTCCTTGCGGGAGCCAATGTCTCGAACCTCACTTACGCGATTGACGTGCCGATTGTGACCAACGCGGACTTTGACATCCTCATCCGCAGCGACGCCTCCTGCTCCAACACGCTGGTCAAGCTGGACGGCGGGATCGATCTCAACAGCCAAATGGGGCTGGGTCCGACAAATTTCCAGGCTGGCATTGCGCCGACGAATTTCCTCGATCTTCGCGATAACCCGCCCGGTTACGCGAGCGACGTGTTCCTCGGCTATGAGCAGACGGCCTTCCAATTCCGCAACGGTCCGGAGAAGTTCGCCGCAAGGAATACCCTCAGCAACACTATCGTTTCGCTCGGAGCCGAAACCTACTATTACACCGTTGGCGGCGGCAGCAACGTCATCTCCGGTTCCGGCTATGGGCAGGACATCACCAACCAGACGGCGGACTGGGTCTATCACGACCCACTGGCGACGAATACCGCCCTGGCCCCCAACAACACCGCGACGCAGCGCGCGCCGTTGAGCCCCGGAGCCGGGCAGTCCGCCGACATCTACGTCAAAGTCGGCTACCAGTTCCAAATCAACACCTGCTTCATCTATTACACGACCGACGGATCGAATCCCGAAGGCGCGTTCGGCATGGGCCAGGGAACCACGCAGGTCGTGCCGGGATTTTGGGTCAATCATGACAGCGCGCAGAACAATATCGATTGGTGGAAAGGCACGATCCCCGCGCAAGCCAACGGCACCCAGGTCCGCTACAAAGTCGCCCTGTTTAATGGCGGCAGCTACGGCATTACCCAAAACAACACGAACGGTTGGCCCAGCATCCAGCCCATCTCCGACGCCGAGCCGCAGGGCTCCAAATACTACGGCCTGACCCAGGCGGCGATTACCAATTTCAACCCCACTACCGCCGTGGTCTGGCTGCACAGCGACCTCAATACCAACAACACCTCCATTGGGCTGCAGCCCGGTTTCCACATCATCCGGGCCCGGCCATTCCTGCCGCGCCCGGGCCAGTCCTCCGTCTATAACACCTTCGCCCAGACCTTCTATTACGACGGCGCTCTGCCGACCGGCGTCATTGCCTATCCCCCCGCCGGCAGCGCCATCAGCAACGCGGCTTATACGGTGGTTGTCCGCACCGACAACACAGTAACCGGCGTCGATTTTAACATTCAGGACAGCAACCCGACCAATGATGATATCGTCACCGGCCAGACCAATGGAAACGGCAATAACGCCGCCGGATCGCCTATTTTTGTGTCCGCAACACTGGTGAGTCCCAACCCGACCCTGAGCGCGCTTTACACGAACTACCCCCAGGAATTCCGATTTGTCTATACGAACGTGCCGGCGAGCGGCGCCGCGACCATCTCAGTGCGGCTGAACGAATACAGCACCAGCGTTTATTCAAACCGGTACACGCTCCTCACCGCCACCCCAAACACGCTGGCTCCGCAGCAAGTGGTGTCCATTTCCAGCCCGGCCTCGGACAGCACCGTTATCACTTACAGCAGCAACATGAATTACATCGTGGTGGCTTGCTTTACCCCCACGCTGCCGGCCTTGGCGAGCGATTTCAACCTCTTGATTAACGGCGTTCTGCAGCCGCAAAGCTCCTACTTGCTTCGTTCCTCCGGCTCGGTCGCCGGGTGCCCCAATATGGACTCGCTTCTTTACGACTGGATCAATCCCCCGATTGGCACCAATATCATCGAGGTCACCTACACCAACACCTTCGCGCCACTGAGCGCTACACGCCTGGTGACCGTGGCGCCGCCGCTCGAGATTTCCGCTCTCGGCGGCAATAACCAGTTGGTCTTGTGGGCCAGCGCGCCAGGGGCAAATTATCTCGTTCTCGCCACCACCAACCTCGCCCAGCCTTTCCAGCCCATCAGCGCCGTCATCCCGGCCCAAGGCCCCACCACCTCCTTCTATGACCAGAACCCCGCGCCGCAGAAATTCTACAGAATCGAAATGCTCCCATGAAATCCAATCCGAGTCATCGCTCTGCGTCCGCTCCCGCGCTCCTGGCCGCTTTATTCGCGGCGCTCTTGCTTGACCCGGCATCCCCAGCCGGAGCGGCGCTGGCAACGGTGTGGCACATTCCCGACGACACGGCCGATCTCGGGTTCAACATGCGCAATCCCGAGTTCGAGATCGGAACGAACACCACCATCACCTTGTATACCGGCCTGTGGAAATGGAACAACGGCGCGCAAATCGCCAACCAGACCGGGGGCTGGCTTATTTACAAAGGAGCAAGCCAGTCTTCCTGGAGCAGCAACGCCCTGTCGTGGCTGACGAATACCTCCGCCAACCAATATTGGCAGGCCTCGCTTAACACTTCCGCTTTCGGCCCGAACGATGTCATCCAGTACTATTTTCTCCTCACCTTCGACGGCTTCAACAGCGTCAGCAATACCTACCTCTACGGCGCCGACAGCGGAAGCTCTACCGCTGCCTCTTCGAGTATCGCCCCCGCGAGCCTCTTTTCCATCCGCAACCGGGCTGCTTGGATCTGGCACAATGGCAACCGCGTCATCACCGCGGGGTCGGATGCCAACCACATGGACGTCGCCTTCTGGACAAAGATTGGCTACATGGCCAAGGGTGACGACCCAACCTCGTCCTGGGTGGACAACGCGGCGATCTATTACACGACCAATGGCGCGGCGCCATCCGGCTCCCTCGGCGTTCCCGGCACCAACACCTTCGCCGCCGCCCTCAACTACGATCATGAGGAGGACGATCCCAGCATCGCCGGCAATGCCATGTGGTGGTCCGGATCGGTCAGCAACCTGCCCAATTACATACCGATCCACTACATGATTGGCGTTTGGAACAACGCCAATGACGAGGAGAAGTTTGGCGATTACGGCGCCGCAGCCGCTAACACCATTTTCAACTTCACCAACGGCGTTCTCGGCGATCCGGTCCTCACCGTCAATGGCGTGAACGCCGATTATACCACCACCCACGTTTTCGTAAATGAACTCAACGGCGATGCCATCCCTCTGACCATTCTCTTCACCCCGAACACCAACGATGTCGTTGAAGCTGATGTGTTCTCCAACGTCAACCGGCGCGACCGCGCCACGAACGACGCCAACGGGGACGGCATCGAAGACGGGATTCTTCCGCCGGACGGCAACGCCATCCCGGCCGGGGATGACAGCAACTATTACAAAGCCTATGCGATGACGCCTCTGGGCAACGGCCAATATTCCCTCACCCTCTATGTCACCAACACCGGCGCCTACCGGTTAACCGCCCGTTTCATGGTTTCCGGCAATACCAACTGGGTCTGGTACTCGAGCAACGGCCGCCGCGATCATTGCATTGTCTCCACGCCTTCCAAGGCCCAGGACATCATCCTTTACGAGCTGGACCCCATGATTATCGGCTCGCAGGGCATCAACCCGGGCGATCAAAGCACCTTCGTCGATCTCTATGGCGGCCCCGACTCCCGGCCCTACGACCCGATAACCAACCGATTCAACCTGGGCTATTTCCAAAACCTCGGCGTCAATTGGCTCTGGTTCCAGCCGATCCACCCCATCGGCATCGAGAATCGCCAGACGAATGCCAGCACCGGCCTGCCTTATGACGTCGGCAGTCCCTACTCGGTTAAGAACTTCTTTCAGGTCAACCCTCTGCTGAGCAAATCCAACACCCGCGCCGCTGCCATGCAGGAATTCACCAACTTCGTCGCCGCAGCCGATGCGGCGGGCATCAACATCATGCTCGATGAGCCGTTCAACCACTCCGCCTGGGACGCAGAGTTGGATGCCAGCGGTGTCTTTTACTTCGCCTCCAACGCGCAGCCGACCAACCTGATTGCCGACACAGAGGCCAGGTTCTATTCCCGGCTCAACGAATATGACCAACGCGCTTACAGCGCGGTGAGCGTGGCTCCCGCCCCTGACCGCTACGATTTCGGCAAATGGACTGACGTGGCCGACATCTATTATGGACGGTATGCGGCGCTGGTGCCCAATGTGGCAAACTCAGGCGATTACACGAGCGAAGGCGACTGGTTCGACTATTCTATCGGCAGCGAAAGCGCCACCGGCAGCGGCAATGGCCATTTTGACGCTATCACCCAAAATGTTTGGCGCTATTTCTCCGACTGCATTCTCTACTGGCTGGACATGACCGGCTGCCCCGCCGGCACACCGCCGAACCAGACGTACAAAGGCATCGACGGCTTGCGCGCGGATTTCGGCCAGGGTCTGCCGCCCCAATGCTGGGAATACATCATCAACAAGGTCCGGTCCCGCAAATGGGATTTCGTTTTCATGACCGAATCGCTCGATGGCGGAGCGGTCACCTACCGTTCGGATCGCCACTTTGATATCCTCAACGAGAACCTCATCTTTTCCCTGCAATCGGCTGCGACCGCCAGTGATTATCGCAACGCCTTCGAAAGCCGGCGCACCAGCTACGGCCCATCGCTCCTGCTGCTCAACAACGTGTCCCACGACGAGGAGTCTTTCAGCGACCCGTACCTGGCGCTGATCCGTTATATGGCCTGCAGCGCCATTGATGGCGCGCCCATGACTTTCTACGGCGAGGAGCTTGGTATATCGACCACCTTTGGCTTCAACAGGTATCAACTGAATTTCGGCAAGACCATCCCCGACTTCATGACCTACAACTCACTCCAGCCGATCTGCTCCCCGGCCAACCGCACGTTCGGCCTGGATCAGCTCTGGCCGGTCTATGCCGCGGTTAATCAGGCTCGGAGTTTCAGCGGCGCCTTGCGCAGCACCAACCGCTACTTCCTCAACCAGACCGGCTCCGAAACCCCGCAGCCTTCGATCTTCTCCGTTGCCAAATACGCAGCCGCCAATGCGTCGCCAAACGTCGCGGACGTGGTCTTGGCCTTCACCACCCTGGATCGCAACAACACCCAGACGGGGGTGTTCGACGTCAACATCACCCAAAACGGCTCGAACCTGTTCGGCATTCAGCCGCAGCGGCTCTACAATGTGAAGAACATCGCCGCCTACCTGGGATCCGACCCGAACCGGCGCAATTACTGGCTCTGGAACAACGGCGCCGGCGGCCTCGCCGGCAGCAACATCCTGTCCAACGGCATTTACGTCTCGCTCAACCCCGTGCCGACGAGCGATGCCGGATGGGCCACGGCTCCCTTTGAAGCCCAATATCTGAAACTCTACGATGTGACTCCGCCCTCGGCCCCTCTGGCGCCGTCAACGCCGAAATCATATGTCCTGGGCACCAACGTCACTTTCACCTGGCCGGCGCTTACCGACCCAACTGGCGGAGTGCAGGGATATAATGTAATCGTCGGATCCTCGCCCGGCGCCTCCAACGTATTCGATGGGTTTGTCCCCGGCACGAACCTGACGGTCTCCGGCGCCTTCGGCGGCCTCCTCTATGCGGAAACCAGCGCGGTTAATGGCGCCGGGATCCAAGGCCCTTTCAGCCCAGCCAGCGCCGGCGCCCTGTTGTTAGACGTCAATTCCGTGCGCCTGCGGGTGGCCGCCGGCCTGAATGGCGTCGCCTTGAGTTGGCCGGCGAACCTCAGCAACTCGGCCACCCTCTATACCACAACGAATCTGGCACTGCCGGTCCACTGGTCTCCGGTGGCGGGCAACCCCGTGCTGACCAACTCCCAGGGCATCATAACCGTGCCCTTCTCATCGGAGGCAGCCCGGTTTTACCGGTTGCAACTGAATTAACCCTCTACCCGCATGTTCATGCGGTTGCTTTCCAGGCCGGCATTTTGGTAAGTTCTGGCTTGGAACGCACGTATAAACCCATGCGTTCCACAATGTTTCAGAAGGCAATAGCACTAGTATTGAACAACCAAATCATTCATTCAAAACCACAATGAAAACCCTCCTTGTAGCAGCCACTTCCCTGGCCTTGCTCTCCTACACCGTCCGAGCCCAAATTACGGTGGACGGCAACCTGGACCCCGCCTACGGCAACCCCCTGGCAGTCCAGACCATTAACACCGGCTTCGGCAACGCCGCCGGCGGCAACGACTCCGTTGGCGGTTCGGAATTGGATGCCGGCTATGGCGTGATTCAGAACGGAAACCTCTATCTCTTTCTGGCCGGCAACTTCGAAAACAACGGCAACCACCTCAACCTCTTCGTCGCCGGTGGCGCGGCGGGCCAAAGTGTGTTGAATGTTCCCAGCACCGCTACGCTTCAGACGATGAATGGATCGGTCTTTAGCCCGGGTTTTGGCGTGACCTACGCTTTTGACATGAATAATTACGCCGGCACGCTCTACAACGAGGAATATGTCTATAGCGGACCGGGCTCGCTTTCCGGCGGTTACGTCGGCGCCGTAGGCGAATTCGCCGCGGGCCTCGCAGCCGGCACCCCAAGCGGAGGGAGCTTTGCCGCCTACGCCACGCTCGGCCTCAACAATAACCACGCCAGCACGATGGGCGCCGCGGGCGCCGTGGCCAACCAAGCCCAGGCTGCCTCGGTCACCACGGGCCTGGAATTAGCTATCCCTCTCTCGGTGATCGGTTGGACCGGCGGTTCGGTTGAAGTGTTGGCCGATATCAATGGCGGCGGCGACACCTATCTTTCCAACCAGTTCCTGCCCGGCGCGGCGGTTGGAACCGGCAATCTCGGCACAGCGACCTTCAATTTTGGCTCCACGCCCGGCGAGTATTTCGTCGTGCCTGTCCCCGAACCCTCGAGCCTCTCATTGCTCGGGCTTGCCGGATTGCTCTTGAGCCTCCGCAACCGCAAGCGCTAACAACCCATTTGCCCGCTAAAACGCGCAGAAGCCCCGGTCTGAGACCGGGGCTTTTTGTTCTATCTCCACTTGATAACGGACCCGGATTGAACACCCATGCGGCTAACCCGTGCCGTTGGGGCCTTGCGCCAAGGCTAGCACCGCGCTTCAGCGGGTGGCAGACGGCTCAGACTCGCGCAGAGCCGTTTCAACAGCTTCGCGTCTCTTGTACCAATCGCGTGTGCCTCGGTTTCATCGAACCCCTCTCCGTTTTCCTCCTCCGGACCCTCCTGTCTGCATTTTCATGCGATGTTCAAACTCTGTGCCAGGTGCTACACTGGCCCGCAGATAATTCCTTGAGCAGTTACCCGCTGCCGAGGGATCGCGTTATCCAACAACTAACTACATAGATCAACCAAACCAAATCTCATGAAAAGAATCCTCGCCGTCGTCGCTGCCGCAGCGGCTGTCTTGCCGGCCCTGGCACAAAACACCCCCTTCTACATCGCTGGTGATTTCAATGGCTGGAATGCCTCTGGCGATCTCATGACCCAGATCAGCCCCGGTATTTGGCAAGCTACGATTCCAGACGTCGGTGGGCGCCATGAGTTTAAGGTCACCGAGGGAGATTGGAATTGGAGTTTCCCCGCCAGCAGTAGTGGCAACAGTTGGTTCTATGGCGATGCCAACGGGAACATCACCATTACTTACGATGTGAATACTTATTCCGATGGGTGGTCCGCAGCGAGCGGTCGCATCGGCGTGAGCGTTGACCCTGGCACCTGGACAGCCGTTGGTGACTGGGAGGGCTGGAACAACGCCAATCCCGCCACGCAGATGACGGCTATAGGCGGCGGCATTTACGACCTCTCCTATGCAATTGCAACCCCAGGCACTTATCAGTACAAGGCCGTGGACACTGGCTCCTGGGATGCGATCGGATCGGATGCCCGATGTGTTAATGCCAGTACTCTCTCGTTCACAACCCTGCTTCCCAACCAAACGGTCGACTTCGAAGTCAATGCACTTGTGGGCGACATCATGGTCGTGGTGCCCGAACCGACCTCTTTGGCCCTCGGCGTTTTCGGCCTGGGCCTCTGCTATCTGCAGCGCCGTCGCCTGTAAGTTGGGTCGAGTACGTAGACGCTAAAATCTGCGCAAGCATCAGCCCCGGTCTCAGACCGGGGCTTTTTGTTCAATCCACGAAGGGCGGACGACCCCTCGGCCGCGCCTTTCCACACCATGGAAATTGCGGCTAATCCGTGCCGTTGGCGCCTTGCGCCAAGGCCAGCGCCGGGTTGTGCGCGCCGATCTGAAGGGACCACCAGCACTCTCCCTGGTCGCAACGGATGTCGTTGGCATTCAAGAGGTCCCTGTGCCCGTCGGCAAAAACGTAGTTGGCCTTGCCATTATGCCGTTGGCACCCGTAGTCGTCTTGCTGGAGTCGGTTGAAACCGGGCTCGTCCTCTGCTCCGTCAACAATATCCTTGATCCACCAATTGTCGTCGCTCCACATGGCGGTCCCGCTGCCACCGTCGCCGAACCAAATCAGCTTGGCCGGGGATGATATCTCGGTGGTTTTGTGGAGTCCCTCGTAGTAGCCCTCATTTTTTGGACGCCCAAAGGGCATCGTGCTGACTCTTGCCAGGGGGTCTGCGTCGTCCCGCACCGGAATCCAGTGTCCCCCGGCCACCCCGATGCCGCTAGCGTTCCAAACCTCGTATGGGCTGGGATAGCCGTAGAGATGGCTCCAGTCAATGCCCGGGGTCATGGTGAAGCCGCCCATCGCGGCATCGTAGGCTGAAATCCCATCGGCGTAGACGGCCACGTGTTCGGACGGACAGTCGAACACACTCGGCGCGTGCGCCACGTAGTCCCAAAGAACCACCCGGTACGTCGTCTCGTCCTGACTGCCATCCGGACCCGTGCGAACATCCTGGAGCGGATTCATCCACTCGTTGTAGTCGAACGAATAGGTTATCGCCGCGATTGCTATCTGGCGTTGGTTAGAGGCGCACAGAACCATCCTTCCTTCTTCCTTGGCCTTGCTTAAAGATGGGAGCAGCAGGGCCGCCAGGATGGCAATGACCGCAATCACCACGAGCAGTTCGATCAAAGTGAAAGCCTCCCCCCGGTTCCATCGCGCCAGTCTCTTTATCATCAGCGGTTTGGACCGTTCGTCACGCAATTCCTCACGTTCCCGGCTCGCTGCCACGTAGCGACTCTGGAGCAGCCTGCACGGGATGTCAATCCGGTGGCGACTGTGCTGTGACTGAATTACCGTCCGTTCTCACGGATCAGCCGGGCCAGCCGGGAATTAAAGACATCGGCTTCCTGGAGTTTCTCGAGCGTCAGGTGCATCCGGTAGCGCCAGTAGTAATTTGGAACCGCCGGCACGTTAATTCGCTCCACCTGAGCGTCTGGCCGGCGCAGCTCCCCGTCCAAGCCCAGCAGATCCTGCAACTGGAAGATGCCCCACATCGCCGGGGAAGCCAAGTGCTGCCGCACCACCGCCTCGACCATGCCCGGTTCCGCGGTGAGCGGCGCCTCCCCCGCAAGGCCTAAACCCTGCTCAAAGAACTTCTGCGTAAGCGCCCGGTCTTCCTCCCACCAGCCGCGGATCGTGCTCATATCGTGCGTTGATGGTGTCACCACGCTCAAGTACGGGGCGTCGGCCGGGTGTGAGAATTCCTTGCCGGCGGCCTTGGGCATCCGCTGCACTTCGAGACTCAGGAACCCCAAGTCCTTCATTACCTGCGGCACGCAGGCCGGCACCAGGCCAAGGTCCTCCCCGCAGATTAGCATATTGGTCACGCGCTTGAGCGCCGGCAATTTCTGGAGCGCCTCTCGCTGCCAGAAATCATCCTGACGTCGGAAGAAATAATCGATGTAGAGCTCGCGCAATCGGCTCTGCGTCTGCGCCGGCAGATGCCGGAACGAGGGGGTTTGATCCATCCCAAACCGGAAGTGCAACTCCCCATTCGCCTCCAGCAGGATTACATTGCTGATGAGGTCAAATAGCCCGATTTTCAACCTGGCGTTGCGCTCGGTCTGCTCGCGTGCCGCAAAGCACTTCTCGACTTGCCGCTGCGTGCCATAATCCGGCTTCAGCATGTAGCGCCCCTCCCCGTCGGGCAGGAGGAACTCGCGCCGAACCGCCTCGGCCTCCTCGCCGAAGATCTCGCTTAGCACCGCCGCGGAAATAAACGGCTTGGTGAGCCGCTCCCGCTTGAAACCCAGCCACTCCCCGCTCAACTCCGCCGACTCTACCGGCAGGGCGGGCACGAAATAGCCCAGGATGCCCTCCACCGCGTGGGCCGGGCTGCTCCAGATGCGGAAAAAGCCCAGAATGTGATCGATGCGGAAGGCATCGAAGTAGCAGCCCATCTGCGCAAACCGGCGTTTCCACCACGCAAACCCATCGGCCGCCATCCTCGGCCAATTGTAGGTCGGGAATCCCCAGTTCTGCCCCTTGGCCGCGAAGGGATCGGGCGGCGCCCCCGCCTGCATGTCGACGTGGAACAACTCCGGCTGCTGCCAAACGTCCGCCCCATGCCGATAGACACCGATGGCAATATCGCCTTTGAGCACCAGGCCCCGCGCGTGCATGTAGGCGGCTGCCTCTCTGAGTTGCAAATGCAGGTGAAACTGGACGAAATAGTGGAACGCGATCTCGTCGTTGTCCTGGGCCAGCATCGCGATCTTCCGCGCGTCAAATTTCTGATGCTCCGGCCAGCGGCTGAAATCCGCCGTGCCGAATTTGTCTCGCAAGCAGCAGAACGCCGCATAGGGCGCCAGCCAGTGCTCGTTTTCCGCGAAAAACGCCTGGTACTCGCTTTCCCCGAACGTCGCCGCCTTTTGTGAGGGAAAAATCCGCTTCAGGAAGCCCATCTTGGCCGCCATGACCGCCTCGTAATCGACCGTTTCCAGGGCGTTGAGGCGCTGCCGTGCCGGCTCCAGCTCCGTCAACAGCCGGCGGTTCTCAGGATTCGCGGCCGCGGCAAGGTTGATGTACACGGGATGCAGCGCGAACGCCGAGATCGCCGCGTAGGGATACGAATCCTTCCAGCTATGCGTGGCGCTGGTGTCGTTGACCGGCAGGATCTGAATCAGTTTCAGCCCTGCTTTCCGGCCCCAATCCGCCAGCGGTTTCAGATCGAGAAACTCGCCGACGCCAAAGCTCTGGTCACTGCGCAGGCTGAAAACAGGCACCGCCATGCCTGCGCCGCGCCACGTGTCCGCCGGCAGCGCCGCAAACCCGTCATCCACCAGCGTATGCTTGCCGGGTTCCAGCGTGTCATTCAAGAGCCGGTTCGCTCCCTCCTCGTAGCGCACGAACACATTCCTGGCCACATCGAACACGCCATACTTATACGCCATCGGAAATGCCTGGCCGCGCAAATCGAGCTGCGCTGAAAAATAGTCCTTGCCCACGCCACGGCGCAACAACACCGGCCGGCCCGTCTCCCAGTTGCCTAGCGCCGCCCCCTCGCCTGCCAGGCAAAGCGTCTGGCCTCTGGCCAGCAGCGGCGCCTTGACCCGAAAGGTGTGCGTCGCGTCCACCGCTTTCGCCTCGGGGACCTCGGTGACATTCTCCGCCAGCAGCACCTTCTTGAACGGCTCGGTATAAAAGGCATTGGCCAAGGCCCCGGGATCATTCCACGAGTCGATCACCAGGAGTTTGGCGGCTTTGAAATCCGCCGGGCGCAACGCTCTGTCCCGTCCCCAATCGGTGGTCTGCGATCCGTCGGTTTCCGTCACCCGATAGCTATAGTTCAGCGGCTGGGCCGCGGACTCCGAGTCCAAGGTCAACGTGGTTTCCCAGGATTCGCGGTCGCGGAAGCGCATCGGCGCCGGCGAGGCCGGCAAGGGCCGATGGCCGGCCAGCCACAGCGTTTGTCCCAAACGCGTGCTATACCGAAGGCGGAAGGTCACATGCATCCGCCATTTTTACCAGCGCTCGGTTCCCGTGCCCATCGCATAAAAATGCGGATGGAGTTGACCTGCAGGCAGCGGATGCTAACAATCCCCGTCATGAAACAAACCATACCCGTCCTGGTCCTGGTTATGCTTCTCGGAATCGCCCGAGCCGACGATCCCATCCTCGAGATCCGCGCATCTCAGACCGCGGGAAAAGTAAGTCCGATGCTCTACGGGCTCATGACGGAGGAGATCAACCACGCCTATGACGGCGGGCTGTACGCGGAACTGATCCAGAACCGGGCGTTCACTGATGACGCCACAGAGCCGATCCACTGGGCCGCGGTGCAAGCAAACGGAGCCGCCGCAAATATCGCCCTCGACCCGGCCCAACCGTTCAACGGCGAGTTCCGAACGAGCCTGCGGCTGCAGGTCGTCTCGGCATCTCCCTCCGCAGCCGCCGGTGTGGCCAACGACGGCTATTGGGGCATCCCGGTCAAACCCGACACGCGCTACCAGGCCTCCTTCTACGCCAAGGCTGCTCCCGGTTTCTCCGGGCCGCTCACCGTCGCCATCGTCAGCACGAATGGAACGCTGACTTATGCCCAAGCCCAAGTGCGGCACATCACGTCCGAATGGCAGCGCTATGAGACGACCCTGAAAACCGGCAGCGTGCAGCCAACCGCCGCGGCGCGTCTGACCTTGTCCGTGACCAACCCAGCCACGGTCTGGTTTGGCCCCGTCTCATTATTTCCCCCCACTTGGAAAAACCGCCCGAACGGCCTCCGGCCGGACCTCATGCAGATGCTGGTGGATCTCAAACCTGCCTTTTTGCGCCTGCCCGGCGGCAATTACCTCGAGGGCGACACCATCCAGACCCGGTTTGATTGGAAGAAAACCCTTGGCCCGGTCAGCCAACGGCCCGGCCATCCGGGCTGCTGGGGCTATCGGTCCAGCGATGGCCTGGGGCTCATGGAATTCCTCCTGTGGTGCGAAGATATGGGGGCCGAGCCCGTCCTGGCCGTTTATGCCGGCTACTCGCTCAAGGGAGCCTACGTGAAGCCAGGCGAGGATCTCGAACCCTTCGTTCAGGAGGCGCTGGAGGAGATTGAATATGTCACCGGCCCCACGACAACCAAGTGGGGCGCGCAGCGCGCCGAAGACGGCCATCCCAAACCATTCCCATTGCATTATGTCGAAATCGGCAACGAGGATTGGTTCGACAAATCGGGCAGCTATGACGGCCGGTTCGCCCAATTCCAGATGGCCATCAAAACGAAATATCCCCGGCTCAAGTGTATCTCGACCGTAGGCAATGAGCAGCCGGCCGACAAGCGCGTCCACACCGTTGTTCCCGGCGTCCTCGACGAGCACTATTACCGCTCGGCCGCTGAGTTCCTCAAGGACGCTCCCACGCGCTTTGAGCGCTACGACCGCTCCGGCCCGGAAATCTTCGTGGGCGAGTGGGCCGCCTATGAGGAGGTCAAGCCGTGGGAAAGCGCTTCCCGCCAGTTGCCGCGGACCCCGACCATGAAAGCCGCGCTCGGCGACGCCGCCTGGATGGCGGCGATGGAAAGGAACTCGGACCTGATTTCCATGCAGTGTTACGCGCCGCTGCTGGTCAACGTTAACGCCGGCGCATCCCAGTGGCGGCCCGACCTCATTGGCTATGACGCCTTGCGGGCCTTTGGCTCGCCCAGCTATTACGCCTTCCAGATGTTCAGCCGCCACCATGGCGACTCTATCCTCAAAGCGACCCTCACAGAAGGTCCGCTCCAGAGCGTCGTGACCCGCGACAGTCGCACCGGCCGCATCACCATCAAGCTGGTGAACCCCCAGCCCGCCCCCCAAGCCGTGGCGATCCATCTCAACGAGGTTCGTTCCGTCGCTCCCGAGGCTGACGCCATCATACTGGCCGCCGATCCAAACGATGGCAATTCGATCGAAGAGCCGACGAAAGTCATGCCGGTCACTTCGAAAGTGCGCGGCATTGGCCCTTCATTTAGCTACGTGGCGCCGGCTTCATCCATCGTCGTACTGCAAGTCGACGCCCGATAGCCCCCGCAACCCTACTGTTGCAAAAAAGTCCAGCCGCGTGCTTGACGCGGGTGAATCCAGGGCGATAGTTAGTTTGTCGTCCATAACTCAAACCGATGACTAGCATTAGTTATCAAAACGAAAGAAACACCATGGAAACCAGACTCGCTACTCCCACCAACGAAGCCAGAGGCCGGCCGGCTGAAAAGCTGGTCGATGACTTCAAAGAAATCATCCAGCGCGCCGAGCAAAAGGCGGTTGAACGTGCCAAAGCCGCGGATCAACTTGTCCGCAACCATCCCTACCAAACGATGGGCCTAGCCGTCGGCATAGGCGTGATCATTAGTCTCTTGGCTGGCCGCAAATGGCGCTCTTGAGTGCTCCCGTCGCTATTCATGCCTGCAATTCACAAGTCGACAATGACGTCCCCGCGAGGGCGAGAACAACAGATTAAGAGGTTGCCCTCAGCGGGTGGTTCGACTGGCTCGGGGTCGTAGCTGACAGTGCCGGTGATAAGCGCGCTCTCGCAGGTGTGGCACACTCCGGTGCGGCAAGCCCATCGCACCGTCACATCGCAGGCTTCGGCAAGCTCAAGCAGGCTCTTAAAGGCCGGGTCCCAGGCAACCTCGAGACCGCTACGGGCAAATGACACGCGTGGTCCCGGCCCAGGCGCCCCAGCCGGCGGATGCGCAAGCCGCCGGGTCGCCGGTGCTATCCCAGGGGTAAGGGATTTGCCCGAGCCGAAGATTTCTGTGTGCACCCGTTCGGGAGCCACACCCCAGGCGGCCAGACCCGTGGTGAAGTCCCGCAGAAACGCGCTCGGACCGCACAGGTAAAAATCCGCCTCCCGGCTCACGCCCAAGCGCTCCAGCTCGGTCGGTTCCAGATGCCCGCGTGGAACGAAGTTCACGCCCGGCTGGTCCTCGGGCCGCGGCTGGCTGTATTGCACATGGCTCCGGCTGTGCGGTAGCCGACCAAGCAGGCGGCGGGCTTCCTCGGCGAAGGGGTGTTCATCGCCGCTACGGGCTCCATGGAGCCACCACACCTGACGCACCGAGGGCTCGGCCGCCAGGGCGTAAAGCATCGCTAGAACCGGGGTGACCCCGATGCCCGCGCTCAGCAGCACAACCGGGCGCTCCCCAGGCTGCAACACGAAGCTGCCTCTTGGGGCGCTAACCTCGAGCGTGTCGCCAGCCCTGAGCCGCGTGGCCACGTAGGTGCCGGCGGCGCCCCGGGGCTCTTGTTTGATGCCCAGGCGATAGCACTTAGTGCCCGGCGCGCCACAGAGCGAGTAACTGCGCAATAGCGGTGGCGCCTCGGGCCGCGGGCGCAAGCGCACAACCACGAACTGTCCAGGCAAAGCCGCCGCCAACGGATGGTTGTCCGCGGGAACAAGTTCCAGGGAAAACACGCTGGCGCTCTCCCGGGCAATCCGTGAGACGCTCAAAGGACGAAACCCGGGCCAGGCGGGGGGTGGTCCTCCGGCCGAGGTCAGACCGGCGTTGCCGCTCACCGTGCCTCCTTTCAACTCCTGCTGCAGCAGCGCCTGGAAAGAGCCCCGCCAACCGGCGCTGAGCGCGGGGATGCGCAGCGCCCGCTCCAGCTCTTGACGCGGATGCCCCGGCAGGTACAACAGCCGGTTGATTTCAGCGACACTCATTCTCTCCGGGCCGTCGAGGACTTTCAGGATCTCATCGCCGGCCTGGACCTCCCCCTCCTGCAAGACGCGGAAATAAAAGCCGGGCCGGCCGTGAGCCACCAGGAGGGCGGCCATCCGCGGTTCGTCCATGCGGATGCCGACACGGTAGCAGGTGACGCGCGGCTGAGTGGCCTCGAAGAGCGCGCTGCCAATCCGGTAGCGGTCGCCGATGCAGACCTCGGTATCGGGCAAGCCATCCACCGTGAAGTTCTCTCCGAACTGCCCAAAGGTGAAGCCGCTGCGATGGAGTTGCTCCTGCCAGTAGCGATAGGAATCGAGTTGGTAAACGAACACGGCCCGGTGCTCCCCTCCGTGGCCTAGAAGGTCTCCCTGCCCGTCGCCGTCCAGGTTCAACCGCCGCACCAGGCGCTTGCCCGGAACCGGCTCCTTCCAAATCGCCGTGCGGACCGTTTGCCCGCGCCAGCGAACCTTCCGTGGCAGCCCCACATTCACCGAGAGCAGCCGCGCTACCATCCGCGCCTCCTCGGGCCCGTCTCCACAACGACGACTTGCTTTCCGACCTCGCTCAGGCCGTCCTCCGGGGATGGCCCAACTTGTCGACTTTCCATGATTATGGCGTTGTGTGGGGTTGCCACCCGCTTGCTCCTTTCGTTCTAGCCCCCAGATGCTCCGATCACCTTGGGAAGGATGCCCGCAAACCCTACCTCCATCACCTGGGGAATACACCCCGAACCCGCGCGCCGTTGTTCATTTCACCCGCTTCGGCAACTGAGTTTGAACTGGGACTTGAATATCCGGTCCTTCTGCGAGAGGGTGTGAGCAGGAGAAAAAGAAAATGAGGTAAACAATGAAATTAGATTATTCTGTTGATCTTCGACATGCGAGAATACCACTCACGAACGGCGCCGGTGCCATTCCCGGTCTCGGCTTCGGCACGTTGATTCCGGACCCGGCCGAGACGAGAAGAGCCACCCAGGACGCGTTAGAGGCTGGATTTAGACACTTCGATTGCGCCGAACGGTACCGAAATGAACGGGAAGTTCGGGAGGGCTTGCAGGCGGGCATGGCAGCCGCGGGCATCCCCCGTGAGGACCTCTTCATCACCACCAAGCTGTGGAACAACAATCACCGGCCGGAACGCGTTCGGCCGGCGTTCGAGGCGAGTCTGGACAGACTCGGACTGGATTACTTGGATCTGTATCTCATCCACACTCCCTTCGCGTTTAAGCCGGGAGACGACCAGGATCCGCGGGATAAAGACGGCAACGTGATTTACGATGACGGCGTGACTCTCGCCGAAACCTGGCAGGCGATGGAAGAGCTGGTGGATCACGGCAAGTGCAAAGCCATAGGTTTCTCCGACGTCGAAGTGGAGGAACTGCTCCCCATCTTTGAATCTGCGAGGATCAAACCTTCGGTCGTGCAGGTCGAATCCCATCCGTATCTTCCTCAAACCGAACTCCTGGAAGTCTGTAATGAGAAGGGCGCCGTGCTGTTGGCTTTTGCGCCCCTGGGTCACGGAATAAAACCGGGCCCGCTCCAGGATCCCGTGGTCTTGGCTGCGGCCAGCCGAGTCAACCAGACTCCAGCACAGGTCCTGCTCGCGTGGGCGCTTCAGCGCGGCACAGCCCTTCTCACCACTCCGAGAACTCCGGATCGCGCCCGGGAGAACTTCAACATCTCCCCCCTTCCGGAAGACGCCTTTGAGGAAATCAACCATATCGAGACCAGACAGAGGTTCAATGCGGTGGTCAGCACCGGCGTTCCGGGATTTATTCCAGGACGCAGATGAAACCGTGTCACCTATACCAGCGGCCCGGTTTACAACGTGAGCATCATGGAATTCTCCAGCGGCAAGGTGGCCCATGAAACGCAATATTTCGCCGAGCCCTTTGAAGCGCCCGCCTGGCGGTCCCAATGGGTCGAACTGACGAGGATCTGAAAAACTTCCCACTGTCTACCAATAGGTCAGGATGACGTCTACCCGCCGGAGAAGCTCCTTGCGCCAACCGCCCCCAGGCCGGCCCCGCAAGCCGGAGGCTTGCCAGACGGTAGCCGGATGGGGGAGAAACCGCCCCACCCCGCCCGCCCGCGTCCGATCGCCGCTTTGTCAGACCGAATCAGTTGCCGCATTAGAACCACGCGCGGTCCTCCGCAGAATAGCGTTTGACTTTCCAAGCAAATCCTGCCAGCCTCGCTTTGTGGCTCATTGGCCATGCGGCGGCATTGGGTACCCGGGGCAGGCGCCTTGGCCAACGTGGCCTCGGCCGTCAGGTGCGCCGGAGCGCCGCGATTTCATAGGAAAGCAGACCCGATTATGAACTACCGCTCCCTCAGGCCCCTCGCTCTTGCAGCCGCATTGGTGCTCTCCAGCCTCGCGGACGCACCCGTTCACGCCGGACCGGGCTACGCGCTGGCATTCAACGGCGCCAACCAATACGTCAGCGCCACCATCCCCTCGCTGGCCAACAACTACACCGTCAGCATGTGGGCCTTTGTGCGCGGGGGCGGCAACTACGCCATCCGTTTCGGCGCGTTGACCGGGCCTGACTGCGGTAGCTCAGTTGAGCTGCTGATTCACAGCGCGACCTCGAGCGCCAACGACCCGCAATACCTGGAGTTGGGCCGTTGTAACTATTACGAAGGCACGACCAGCACCAGCACGGTGCCGGTCAACCAATGGGTACGTGACCGCCACCAACCGCACTGTCGTGGTGTGTTCGACACCCGCGCCGCCGGTTTTCACCCTCCCCGGCATCTACACCAACAGCTTCGGATTCACCATCACTGCCGGTTCCGGACAGACGGTGGTGGTGGAAACCTGCACGAACCTGGCCGCGCCGGCCTGGGTGCCGATCCAGACAAACGTGCTCGGCAGCTCACCGGTCGCCTTCCGCGATTCCAGTTGGACCAATCGGCCCCGCCGTTTCTACCGCCTCCTTTCGCCGTAAGGCACCGCGAAAGAATAACTGGAGCAGCTATGGCGCAGGAGCTTTGGCCGCTAGCGAGGCGCATATTCGAGAGAAATCTGTAACCGAGGAGCGACGACTTGTCCGCCGTCCTGTCCTCCGTAGTTTTAGCGAAGGAGGAAGCCTTGGCGAAAGCGGAAGCCAGCCGCCCCTCCCCGCCGCAAGACTGCCGGAGATGTTTTCAAATCGCGCTCTTCGACCGTCCTCATCGAACCAACATATCGTCCAACTGGGCGTTGCCGGTGTTGCCTAGCAGTTCGATTCGACGGATTCGACCGTTGTAAGCCGTGGTGTTCAGATTGGTGCATTCCACCCACCGATAATTCCCGGGTCCGGCAAAGGTTGGAGAAGAAACAAACTGGGTGCCGATCAGAGATTTGCCCTCCTCATCGCTGTAGGCGCTGATGGTGATCTGGTCACCGCTCCCCCAATAGGTGCTTAACCAAAAGGATGGCAGGCTTACGGGCTTGCTGAAGGCAAACACCTGCGGCGCCCCATCATGGTATTGATACGAATTATAATTGCTGCCCCCCGCAACCCCGGCGGTGTGATCCGGCCCTTCATTGTATATCCCTACGTTGTCGTATTTCACCGTCAGGCCAGGGACGGGTTGGTAGCAGGACGGGATTGGCACCTTGTTGCCAAAACCGGCCAATTGGTCGAACGAGACCAAAGTCCCCTCCAATGGCCGAACCAGGACCTTTAAGTGCCGTTCCATTCCGTGGAAGGAGGCGGTGATTTCTGCTGATCCCGGGCCCACCGCCTGAACCAGGCCGGAGCCGTCAACGGTCACGACTTTGTTGTCGCTGGAGCGATAAAGCGTGTCCGACATGCGCGACACGTCGCAGTCCTGAACACAATCGTAGTGCGCCAACACGGCTGCGGGCCGAGACATGCCGGGAACCAGTTCCTGCAGCGGCAGGGACAGGGTGAGATCGCGCAAATTGCCGAGGTTGCCGCCGACGCCAACTACCAGGTCATCGAGGTTTGCGTTATCCGGACCGGAGATCTCCAGGCGGCGAATCTGGCCGTTGAATCCGGCCGAGTCGAAATTCGTGCATTGAGTCCAAACATAATCTCCCGCGCCGGCGGACCGGGCGGGAACGAAAAAGACCGAGCCAATCAGGTCAGTTCCGCAGGTGTCGCCGTAGGCGCTAATCGTGACTGGGGAACCCGAACCTTCGTACGTCGCCAAAGAAAGCGTTGGGATACCTACGGGGTAGTTGAAGGTAAAAGCCTGCGGTTTCTCTGCCTGGAACTGGTACGTGTTATACCGGTTTCCACCGGGCTCGCCGGTCGTATGATCGGGCCCGCCATTGAACAGACCAACGTTTTCATACCCGATGATCAAACCCGGGACGGGCTGATAATCGGAAGGGATGGCCACGAAGTTGCCGATGCTTCCCTCAGGCAGGTTGAAGTCCACCAGGTGGCCCGGCAGAACCGCCACTTCCTGGCTGGAACTGAGCGCGCCCAACGTTGCGGTCACGGTCGCTTTGCCGATTCCGATCGCGCGCACGAATCCATTGGCATCGACCGCGGCCACCTTCTCGGCACTCGAGGCGTAGGCCACGCCGAAACCGGTCGTAACCGCTGATTCACGGCAGTTTTCATAATCGGCCAGGACTTTTGCCTGGGCCCTCATCCCTTGATACATCAGGCCTGCGGGTAATTCCAGGTCAACGGCCTGCAACGCTCCCAGATTCGTGGATACGACCACTGATAGGTCGTCCGCGTTTGCGTTCACGCCGCTCGCGGTGGCGATTTCCAGGCGCCGAATCTTTCCGGCATAGGCCGAGTCTGCCAACCGGGTGCATTGGGCCCAGGCGTATCCCCCGGCGCCAGGGGATGTTTTGGTATCGGCAAAAGCCGTTCCCAATTTGCGTTCTCCTTTCTCATCCGCATAGGCATTGAGCGTCACAGGGTCGCCATTCCCCGTAAAAGTCGCAACCCAAAGGGAGGGGATGCTCACCGGCCGGCTGAACGTAAATACCTGCGGCTGGCCGTCTCGGAATTGATACGTGTTGAAGCGGTTGGCGCCTAAAACCCCCAGCGTGTGGTCCGGCCCTCCGTTAAATAGACCAACGTTGCCATAGCCGATTTTAACGCCCGGGACCGGTTGATAATCCGCCGGCACCAGCGTGCGATTCTCAACGCCCTCCAGGCCGGCGTTGAAGTCCATCAGCGCGCCCGGCATCACGTCGATCGGCAACCCGGCGGAAATCCCCTTCAAGGCCGCCGTGATAATGGCTCTGCCGGCGTGGACTCCGGTGAGCCGCCCCGCACCCGTAATTCTTAAGATGTTCGTATCGCTGGAGGACAAGGCGAGGCCGGGAGCGGAGGTAACGTCGACGCTCCCGCTGTATTCGTCATCCGCGGACACTTTCACCTGAACCGATCCGATTTCGTGCAGTTCGCTGGCCGGGATCCTCAGGCGCAACGCCTTCAAGGGACCCAAATTGGTGCTGATGCCGATCGTCAAGTCGTCCACTTGAGCGTTGCCGTCGGAAAAGATTTCCAGCCGCATGATTTTTGGCCCCACCTCCTTGAGGCCATCAAAGCGCACCCATCGGTAATGACCTCCGAAGGGATGAGCGGGCGCGACACATATCCGGTTGGTGATTGGCTGTATCCCGTCGGCGTCCGCATAAGCAGTCACCCGGACCTCGGCGGAACTGCCGTCGGTGCCGCCGGCGTAGGTTGCCAAAAAAACGGACGGCACCGAGACGGGCCGGCTGAAGGTAAAAACCTGTGGCTTCGCAACGTCAAAACAGAACGTGCTGTAGTGGCTTCCTCCGGCGATGCCCGTCGTATGGTCCGGACCCTGGTTAAAAACCCCCACTTTGGAATACCCAATCGTCAACCCGGGGATGGGTTGGTAGGTACCTGGAATGGGCACATGGTTCAGGCTGCCATCCAGCGACACGCCATCGAAGTCGATCGTCGTTTCTCCCGATCGGCTGCAAGCCACAATCCGGGAGATGACCGCAAACCAGTTGGTGGCCATTTTGTCGTAGCCGGTTTGATTGGGATGCAAGCCATCGGACAAATCCACGACGTCGAGGGCGGAACGCATATCCACAAACCAGACGCGCTGTCCTGCCGCTGCGTGCTTGCCTGCGATCCCGGAAACAAAAGGATTGAACTCTCGTCGCACCGCTTCGTCCAACGCCCGATTGTCATCCCGCGGCGGCAGGTTGGCGACGACGAGGCGGGCCGCCGGCCGTAAATCCGCGATTTGTTCGATTAACCGATCCAATCGCTGCGGCGCGTGGGCCGTATCATGATGCTGGCTGTAGTCGTTGGCCCCAACCAGGAGCAAAATAATATCCGGGTCATCGACCGCCCCGAGCCATCCCGGCACGCCCGCGGCGATCTCGTCGATCCGATAGCCCGAATGGCCTTCGTGATGGGCATCCCCCATCGTGGCAGTCCCGTTGTTGGTCTGCGTGCCTAGGAACTCAACCGAGTAGCCGGCATTGGTCAGCAATTCAAACAAGGGCGCGCGATAGCCGCCGCGAACGGAGTAGCCGTCCGTAATCGAATCACCGAGCGGCAGAATGCGGATCGGAGCCGCGAATGATGCCTGGACCGACAGTATAAGAGCGAGAGCGAATCCCACCCGTGACATTCGGCAGCCCCGAAGCCGAGGCAGGCGATTAGAAGAGTCCGGCGGCACAAGTTTTGAAATTATGAACTGACGGGTAAACACCGCAAGGCAAAGCTGTCTCACCCCAGCGGCACTGCCCCAGAGTTTGGGCGACAACCCGCCCCTACCGCTCCCGCCTATGCTCCCTCTCCGCCTCGGGAGGAGAGGGCTGGGGAGAGGAGGCCTCTTTCCATAGGTCATCCAAACTCGGGGCCAGTGCACCCCAGCGGCCGCTCGCCCTTTCTTCAACTGAACAGAACCGGGCCCGCCGGAGGACCGGCGAGCCCGGCGAATCTTCTGAAACATGTGCGGAATTACTGCAACTGCAGCCGGAAGAACTGGCTGCGAAGTTTGGGATTAATCGCATTGGTAACGCTGAACCTGCCGTTTGCGTCAAAGGCGTTGGTGGAGACCCGGGACCACGTGCCCAGGGGGGCGGCAACATTCGTCGAGGACAAGACGTAGTAAGTGCCAAAAGCCACTCCATTGGTTCCGCTCAGGATAAGGTCGCTGTCGTTGAACGCAGTCTGGTTAATGACCGGTGAGGTGGCTGCGCCGACATTCCCAAACACTTCGATTTCCTGGAGGAGCTGGCCTTGCTGCAAGGCCCCATTGGCATCGGCCCCCGCCGACAGGCTGAACCGTATCGCCTTAGCTCCCGAGACCTTCAGATTGGACAGGCTTACCAGCGTCGAGGCCAACTGATCCCCCCCGGGAACGATGTCATTGGCCACCGCGAACGGCATGAAGTTCACCGCGTGCAGGTAGGTGAAGTTCGTTCCGTCGGTCGAAACCGAAACGGTGTAATACTGGTCGTTGAAAGAGGCATGATCCGACCAGCCCTCAAACACCTTCATGTTGTTCAGGGTATATCCTCCCGGCGCCGGGTTGGCCCCGCCCAGGGGAATGGTCAGTGTTACCACCCCGTGCGTGAGCGCCGTGCTGGGATTGAGGCTGCTGCCAAACTGCGTGTTGCCGTAGTAGGCGATCGCCCCCGTGCCCGACACCGCGTTGAGGTCGTTGACGGCGGAAACACCCCCGACGTCCGCGCCCCCTGTGCTCGACGTGACAGTCGAACCCGTCAACAGATTGGCTATCAACGCCGCGCCCGTGGTCGTGGTCTGGCCGCTGGTGAAGTAGAATTGGCTGTTGCCGCTGTCATCGCCATTGTCGCCGATGTTGGATTGGTCGTTTTCCACCACCGCGTCGGCCGGCGTGGCGGTGCCAAACACTTCGATCTCCTGAAGCGCCAGGCCTTGTTGCGCCTGATTATTGGCATCCGATCCCGCGGAGAAGCTGAACCGGACGTATTTAATCCCCGTCGCCAGGCCGGAGGCGTTCAGGTTGGTCAACGCAACCGCGCTGGAGCTGCTTTGACCCGCACCCTGGTCGTTGGCGACCAGGAACGGCATGTAATGAACCGTGTAGAGATACAGGTAATTGACGCCGTCGCGAGACACCAACACGTCGTAGTTCTGGTCGCTGAAGGAGGCGTGGTCCTGCCAGCCGCAGAAGACTGAAAGGCTCGAGAGGCTGTAGCCGGTGGGGCTGGGGCTGGCGCCGCCCAGAGGAATCGTCAGCGCCACTTTACCCTGGGTGGCGCCGTTTCCGGAGTTGAGACTGCTGCCATAGAGAGTATTGCCATAATAATCAAGGCCCCCGGTTCCGGGCTGACTCAGCCCATCGTTGGCGGCGGCGGTGCTGCCCACATCGGCGCCGCCGGTGCTGGAGATAACCGTGGAACCCGTAAGCAGGTTGGCCTGCAAGGCGGCGCTGGTGTTCAAGCTCTGGCCGCTGGTGAAA
>Ga0181517_10000070_pt1 | contig 129146 bp, 99 predicted proteins | sample PEATcosm2014_Bin_31_FD_119748 | JGI IMG/M metagenome (GOLD analysis project Ga0181517, IMG submission 119748) | Peatland microbial communities from MTU Mesocosm Facility, Houghton, MI, USA - PEATcosm2014_Bin01_30_metaG | ecosystem: Environmental > Terrestrial > Soil > Wetlands > Peat | place...
CACAGACGCGAAAGCGCCCTTACGATTGTTTGTTTCGCGATTAACGGTCTCATCATCCTCTTGAAAAAACTGCTGTTGCCTGACGAGCTAAAGAAGGCAGCAGCGCACCTCACGCAGAAACAGCAACCGCAGACACCTAAAGGGGGTCACATATGCGCGGATTCAAAATTTTCCTCGGTACAGCAGCACTGCTTGCGGGCCTGGTCCTTGTGCCAGCGGCAAAGGCACAGGTTGACATCGAAGTCGGCGTTCCACCTGTCTGCCCATACGGCTACTACGAATATCCACCCTATGCCTGCGCACCAGTGGGCTTTTACGGGCCGGGATTCTTCTTCAACGGGATCTTCCTGGGTGTGGGTCCCTGGGCCGGCTGGGGCTATGGCCACGGCTGGGGCGGGCATCGCTTTGTGGATGGCGGCGGCGGCCGTTATCACGGACGCGGCGGTTATGAAGCCAATCGTGGTCATTGGGCTCATGGCGGCGGATATGGTGGACATGGCGAAGGCCGCGGCGGTGGACATGAAGGACACCCGGGTGGCGGGCACGAAGGACATCCCGGCGGCGGGCATCCCGGTGGACATGCCGGTGGCGGTGGGCATCCTGCTGGTCACTCCGGTGGCGGTGGGCATCCCGCTGGTCACTCCGGCGGCGGTGGACATGCCGGTGGCGGCGGACACGCGAGCGGTGGTGGTGGCGGGCATTCCGGACACAAATAACCAGTAGCCGCGGAATCACACCGCGGCTCCAGACAAAGAGCGGCGGGGCCAGACGGCTCCGCCGCTTTGCATTTGATGTAAATTACAGGCCATCGATTATGGTGCGCCCGGCAGTTGCAAAGTGTATGCTGTCTGGCAGGTTATCTTGAGGCACGAGGCAAGAATCGGATGGACGTCTACTCGCAACTCCCCCCTGAAGCCGTGAAGATTGCCCTGGTGCTGTTTCTTTCGTTTTTGATTGGACTGGAGCGGGAAGAGCACAAGGCGGCCAACGGCGCGTACTCCTTTGGGGGCGTACGCACATTTCCGCTGATCGGCTTGATCGGTTATTCCATTGCGTTGGTTTCAGGCACGCAACTACTGCCGCTGGCCATCGGTTTTATGGTCATCGCTGCATTCCTGCTTTTGTCTTATTGGCACAAGCTCACCTGTGCGGGAACGGTTGCCGGCGTGACCACGGAAATGTCTGGCCTGGCCACGTTTCTGGTGGGAGCGCTGGTCTATTACGGGCATTTCTGGATTGCCACGACGCTGTGCGTTGCCAGCCTGCTGCTGTTGGATCTGAAGGCGGTGCTTGAGAAGCTGGCTACGAGCGTCGCTCCGCACGAGATTCTTACCTTCGCCAAGTTTCTGCTCCTGAGCGGGGTGATTCTGCCCGCGTTGCCCAATCAGGAGTTTACTCAATTCCACATCAATCCATTCAAGACCTGGCTGGTGGTGGTGGCTATCAGCGCCATCTCTTACGCCAGTTATGTATTGCAGTTGCTGACCAAGGGGCAGGGCGGGGTCGTGCTGTCAGCGTTGCTTGGTGGCGCTTACTCTTCCACGGTAACGACGGTGGTGATGGCGAAGAGGGCCGCGCGCGAAAATCGTCCTCACCTGTTCGCGGGCGGAATCCTCGTCGCTTCCGGTGTGATGTACATACGGCTGGCGATTCTGCTTGCCTTGTTCAACCGGCAATTGATGGCTCTGCTTTGGGCGCCTTTTCTCGTGCTGGCAGTCCTGGCGGTAGGCGGCGGCTGGCTGTGGTCGCGGCGGGCGGATAAAAACACGCAGGACGTTCAGCGGGAGTACGAACCGAAGAATCCCCTCGAACTGCTAACGGCGTTTTTCTTTGCCGCGCTTTTTCTGGCTATGCTGATCGCTACGCAGTTGGCCGTGACTTATCTTGGCAAAGCGGGAGTGAACACGCTGGCCGCGATCATGGGCGTCACCGATGTGGACCCGTTCATCATGGGGCTCACCCAGGCGGCGGGCAAGCTCACGCCTTTGAATGTAGCCGCGGGAGCAATTCTGATTGCCGCATCAAGCAACAACGTTGTGAAGGGCATTTACGCTTACAGCCTGGCCGATCGGAAGACGGGCGTGCAAAGCCTGCTGTTCCTGGCCGGGCTGGCAATTGCGGGGTTGGTTCCGATCATTTGGCTGGGATGGTGAAGAGCCGGCTATTTGATCGGGTTGCCGTTATCGGTGAGTTGAGCCAGCAGCGCCTCGCCCTGATGCTGGATGGCGGGCGGCAGCTTTGCGTAGCTGAGTTCTTCTGCCACATCTTGCCCGGTTGAGAGCGCATATTCGAGATAGTCCTTGAGCGCTTCCTGCTCGCCGTCGGGACTCAGGTTGTCTTTGGGAATCAGGATGAAGGTCATGCCGGTGATGGGGTATGCGTCTTTTGCCGATGCCGGGGGATCGACGATGGGAGTGCGCAGGTCCTTCGCCAGCACATCGACCGAAGCGCTGACCGCGGCGTATGCGCTGGCCGGGCTGGGAGCGACGAATTCACCGGCGCGATTTTGAATCGAGGCAACGGGGACGCCGGAGGTCCGGGCAAAGGTCAGTTCCAGATAGCCGATGGTTCCGGGAGCGCCCATCACAGTGCTGAGAACGCCACGGCTCCCACTTGCGCCTATACCCGCCGGCCAGTTGATCACGATGTTCTGGCCGTACTTTTCCGCCCAAGTGGTGCTTACCTTGCTCAGGAAGCTTGTGAGAATACCGGTGGTTCCGCTGCCGTCAGCGCGATGGACGACGATGATGGCCTGATGAGGTAGCTGGACGCCGGGGTTTTCACGCGCGATTGCGGGGTCCTGCCAGCTGATGATCTCGCTCGAATAGATGCCGGCCAGGGTTTTGCCGCTGAGTTTCAGAGGGGATTTGAGGCCGGGCAGGTTATAGACCACGCAGATGGGGCCTGTGCTGACGGGAATCTGAACAATGGCCGGAAGTCCCTTTAGCTGGTTGTCGCTGAGCGGCGCATCGCTGGCGGCGAAGGCCCCGTAGCCGTGGCGCAGATTGTCGATTCCGGCGCCGCTGCCGGTGGGGCGGTAGTTCACGTGCATGGGGTGGGACTTCTCGTAGTCCTTGCCCCAGCGGTCAATCAGCGGCTCAATCGCCGTGCTGCCGGAAGCGGAGATGGTGCGTATCTGCGCTGACGGGACCTTGGCTTCGGTTTGCTTTCCCTCTTCGGCCAGGTTGCAGCCCGTTGCGAGGAGAACCATGAAGGTTGAAAAAACCGCAGCCGCCGTAACGATCGCTTTCGAATTCAGATTCATCTGACCCTCGGAAAAATTGGGCAGCGCGCACACGATCCCTTCGAATCGCAGATGCCTGCTCAGTAGGTCAATATAGGGACCGAATGTGAAAACGGGGTAAATTTTATTTTTCGGCTATTTGGCAGGTGAGCACATTTTACGGGAAGAGACGCGGGTTGAGAGCTAAACCCGCTCCGACATCGAAGAAGTTAGCATTGAGAATTCAGGCAAAAGGCTTTGGCTGATGGCTCTGCATTTAGGATTAAAGCGTGCAGACCATACGAGTTGAGACACCATCGGCGAAGTACGACGCTTTCGCGGGCAGCGGACTCTTGGAGTCGATTGCGCCGCGTATTGAGAGAGTTGTGGGTAAGTTGCCGCGACGGGTTTTTGTGCTTACTTCGGCGCCTATCTGGGCATTATGGGGTGAGGCTTTTCTGTCCTCTTTTGCCGAGGCGCCGATGGTGCTGTTTCTGGAGCCGGGCGAGAAGCACAAATCCATGGCCAGCGTGGAGCGGTTGCTGCGGCAGATGGCGCAGGCGGGCGGAGATCGCGGCAGCTTGCTGATTGCCTTTGGCGGCGGGATTGTAGGCGATGTGGGCGGGTTTCTGGCCGCGATTTTTATGCGCGGCATCCCCTATATTCAGGTTCCCACTACGCTGCTGGCACAGGTGGATTCGTCAGTGGGCGGCAAGACTGGCGTGAATCTGTCCGAAGGCAAGAACCTGGTGGGGAGTTTCTGTCAGCCACGTGCGGTTTTTGCCGATATCGGCGTACTGGGGACGCTGCCGGAGCGGGAGTTGCGCGCCGGGCTGATGGAGAGCATTAAAGCGGGCATTATCCGTGACCGGGCGCTGGTGCGGTTTATGGATGAGCACGCGGCAGACGTGCTGGGCCGCGACCGCAAGGCTCTGGAAAAGGTGATTGCGGCGTCGATCCGGATGAAGGCCGGAGTGGTGGCCAGGGACGAGCGAGAGAACGGTCCAAGGATGATTTTGAACCTGGGGCATACGGTGGGCCACGCGCTGGAGCAGGCGACCGGCTACAAAACTCTGCTGCATGGCGAGGCGGTGGGGTGGGGGATGGTGGCTACGCTTTTTCTGGCGTTGCGACGGGGAACGATTTCGCCGGCGCAGTTTGAGCGACTGGAGGGGTTGATTTATTTGTATGGGCCGCTGCCGCCGTTGAAGCTGAAGGCGGCTAAAGTGGTTGCGGCTACGGGCGGCGATAAGAAAAATCTGGGAGGCGTGAGGCGGTTTGTGTTGCCGATTGGGATTGGCGATGCAGGAGTGGTGGAGGATGTGACGGCGGAGGAGCTCGAGGGCGCGGTGAAGTATATGCTGGCGCGGGCGGCGGGGAAGCAAGCCTGATGACTGCGACCGGAGCCAAGCCGGCGGGTGCTGTGGATGAAGCTAGCGCTGCTGCCGCGGTGCGGGAGATGTTCGACTCGATTGCGCCGCGCTATGACTTGCTGAATCATGTGCTCTCAGCGAACGTGGACCGGGTGTGGTGGTGGCGGACAGCGCGGCGATTTCGAGCTGTGCTTGCGCAGCCCGATGCGGCGGTGCTCGATATTTGCTGCGGGACTGGCGACTTAACCCTGGCGCTATTGAAGCTTCGGCCTCAAGGGGCGCGTCCTGTTCTGGCGGCGGATTTTTCACATGCAATGTTGAGCCGCGGGGCGAAAAAATTTGCCGCACGAAGGCCCGGAGCGCCGTATGCAGTGCCGGTGGAGGCGGATGCGCTCCATCTGCCGCTGCGCGAGAGTTCGATGGATCTGATTGTGACCGCATTTGGGTTTAGAAATTTGGCCAATTATGAGGCCGGTTTGAGGGAGTTTCATCGCGTGCTGAAGCCGGGCGGGCGGTTGGGGATTCTGGACTTCAGCGAGCCGGGGGGCCTCATCGGCAAGGTCTATGCGGTCTATTTCCGGCGCGTATTGCCGGCGATTGGGCGGCTGGTTTGCGGCAAGGCGGGAGCCTACAATTATCTACCTGCATCGGTGGGCAATTTTCCTCCGCCCGGCGAGATGCTGGAGCTGATGCGGCAGGTGGGCTATGCCGAGTGCGCGTGGCAGCCGTATACCTTTGGGATTGCGGGGTTGTACACGGGCGAGCGCACCGCTGTAGCCTAGGAGCGTGTTTCTAGCACGACTCGACGGATGTTGGCGGTAATTCCTCAGGGGCTAAAGCCCATTGTTCTTGCAGCCTTATTCGGCACGACTGAAGTCGTGCCCTGATACAAAACGGATTTCTCACAAACAAGCTCTTAGAACTCGATGACCTCTGACCTAAATCAGTTTGACTCCAGCCCGGCAGGCTTTTCCGCCATCAAGCGGCGCGTGGCGCTGCACTCGATGATGGTGGCGGCGGCTATGACTGTGCTCAAGCTGGCTGCCGGATTGTTCTCCGGATCTCTTGGCGTGCTATCGGACGCGGCGCACTCGGGGCTCGACCTGGTTGCCGTTATGCTGACGTTTTTTTCAGTGCAGGTGAGCGACAAGCCGGCCGATGAGGACCACACTTACGGACACGGAAAAATTGAAAACCTCTCCGCATTCGGCGAGGCGATGCTTATGATTGTCTCCTGCGTGTGGATTATCTGGGAGGCGATGTCGCGCATCTTCTATCACACGGTGGAGCTGCGCAACTCGGTGTGGCCGGTGCTGGTGCTGCTGCTCTCGATTGGGATGGATTACTGGCGGTCGCGGCGGCTGCAGGCGGTGGCCGTGCTGACGGGCTCGCCGGCGCTGGCTACCGATGCCTTTCATTTTGCTTCCGATATCTGGTCCACGCTGGCGGTGCTGTGTGGGCTGGGCGCCAGTTGGGTGGGAACGCACTTCGGAATCGGTTGGCTGCGGTTCGCCGATCCGTTTGCGGCGGTGGTGGTTTCGCTTATGATTTTGCGGCTGACGCTGCACCTGGGCCGCGAGACGGTTTCCGTGCTGATGGACCAGGTGCCGGCCGAAACCCGGCGGCGGTTGGTACGCGAAGTGGAACAAGTGAAGGGCGTGCTGGCCGTGGAACAAGCGCGGGTGCGGCGCGCCGGGGCCGGCTACTTTGCCGACCTGACGCTGGCTCTGCCGCGGCGCTATACCTTTGGGCACACCGGGGAACTGGTGCGGGAGGCTACCGAGGCCGTGCACCGCGCGCTTCCGACGGCGGACGTGGTGATCCATACCGTGCCCCGCGAGGACAGGACAGAGAGCGTATTCGACCGGGTGAGGGCGGTGGCGGCGCGCAACAATGTGAGCGTGCATGAGCTGAGCGTGCAGTCGCACCATGGACGGTTGCGTGTGGAGCAGCACGTGGAACTGGACGAAAAGATGCCGCTGCTGAAGGCGCATGAGTTTGTTTGCGCGCTGGAGGCGGAGATTCTGCGCGAGGCGCCGGAGATTGACGCCGTGCTGACGCACATTGAAAGCGAGCCGGCCACGATTGAACAGCCGGAGATGATGGTGGAGGAGAATCGCAAGATCGAGTCTGCGCTGCGGGCGGCGGCCAGGCATTTTGCGGAGATTGTGGATGTGCACGAGATTAATGTGGGCCGAACAGGTGAACACATTTATCTCTCCTGCCACTGCACCCTGCCGGATGATTTATCGATGCTGAGGGTGCACGAGGTGATGACCGGGCTGGAGGATCGCTTCAAGCTGGAGTGCCCGGAAGTATACCGGGTGACGATTCATCCCGAGCCGGCGACGGATAATCTGCGGTAGAGCACGAGAAGACTTATATACGAGAGTGATTACTCGCAGCAAATGGACGGGATTGGCGATTCACGAATTTGTATTGCGGAGGGTGAGACTGAGCCATGGCCAGCCGTGCGATTAAGAATTTTTTCCAGGTGGCCTCGCTGCTTCTTCTGCTGCTGGCAGCAGCGCTGCTGTCCGCGATCACCACGATGCATTTCGCCATTCACGGCGCCGAGGTGCAAGTGCCGTCGCTGAAGGGAATGACGGAAGAAGACGCGCGCAGTGAGACGGCCGGCCTGGGGCTGAACCTGGACGTGGATAATCGCTACTACTCGGCAGACGTGGCCGCGGGGCATATTCTTACGCAGTCTCCTGCACCCGGGACGGTGGTGCGCCGGGAGTGGCTGGTGCGCGTGGCCCAGAGTCTGGGTCCACAGAAGGTGGAAGTGCCGGATACGGTGGGCCGCGGAGAGCGGGTGGCGGCGCTCACCTTGCGGCGCGTGGGGCTGGAAGTGGGCGCGACAGCGCGGCTGCCCTATGGCAAGGCGGAAGAGGGAACGGTGCTTGCCCAAGACCCACCTGCGCACGCGCAGGGCATCGCACGACCGAGCGTTAATCTGCTGGTGGCCGCAGCGAGCGACGATGTGCCTGATGGTTTCGTGATGCCTGAGCTGGTTGGATTGCAGGCGGTGAGCGCGCAGGCGGAATTGGAACGGGTGGGCATTCTTGCGGAGACGAATTCAGTGGACGTGCCGGTGGGTCCTGTGGGCAGCGGAGATGCGCAGCCAAGACTGCCGGTGAGGCCAGGTGCGGTGACGGCGCAATCTCCGCCTACCGGATTTCGTGTGGAACAAGGTACGGTGGTTCGGCTGACGGTGGCGAAATAAGCGGAGTTAGCAGGGTTAGCGGAGTTGGCGGAGTTAGCAAAACCAGTAAAGTGCGAAAGGGGTAGTGAGATGGGATTGAGCGAAGATCAGGAGCGGGTGGCGCTGCAGGAACGCGAATTGAAACTGCCGGGGCTGGATGCGCGGTTTGCATGGGAACTGGGAGTGCGCATGCGGACTCTGGCTGAAGAACGCGGGCAGTCGGTGGTGATCGATGTGAGGCGCTTCGGGCAGCCGCTGTTTTATTGTGCGCTGGAGGGCACCACGCCTGACCATCCGGAGTGGGTGCGGCGCAAGAGCAATGTGGTGGCGCGTTTCCATCGCAGCTCCTATGCAATTGGATTCAAAATGAGGTCGAAGAAGGAAACGCTGGAAGCGCATCAAGGGCTGCCGCTGGTCGACTATGCGACCGATGGAGGTTCGTTTCCACTGGCGGTTGTGGGCGCTGGAGTTGTTGGAAGCGCAACCGTCTCCGGCCTGCCGGAGCGCTTCGACCACGAACTGGTGGTGGAAGCTCTGTGCGCCTTGCTGGGGCGCGATTATGAGGCGCTGAAGTTGGCGGCGGAGTAGTTGCTGAAGCAAGTCTGTAAGCTTGGATACGATGACCGAAGATCTTGGTCTCCCAGGTCTCAAAATCGAGACCAGGGGCACCCGCTGAACGCTGTTCTTCAGGCAGTTCTCTTTATCAGGGCTACAAAGAAGCCGTCCGTGTGGAATGCGCCGGGGAGCAGGCGAAGTGAACCTTCGGGCATCAGGCAGCAGGTAAGCCGTTCCGCGCCGAAATCGCTGAGAATGCCTTCGCTGCGCAGGGATTCGATGCGGGGAGCTAGAGAGATTTGGCCGGCATTGGAGGTCGAGACTAGCACCGCGGCAACGACCTGCTCGTTTTCTTCCGGCTCGAGGGAACAGGTTGAGTAGAGGACGCACCCGCCGGGGCGGACGGCGCGCAGAGCGGCCTGAAGAATAGCCCGCTGGCGTTCGGCCTGGCGGGCGAAATCTTCCGGACGAAGGCGGTGGCGAATCTCGGGATTGCGGCCCAGAGTGCCGGTGCCGCTGCACGGAACGTCGGCCAGGGCCAGATCGAAGATTGAGTCTTCAGTAAGGGCGGTTGCATCGGCGAGGCGGCACTCGATTCTGTCGGCGTAAGCGGTAAGGCGGTTGCACAACTGGTCGAGGCGCTGAGGGCTGGATTCGCAGGCGACGATGCGGGCTTGAGGATTGCGCTCGGCAAGGATGAGTGTCTTTCCGCCGGGAGCTGCGCAAGAGTCCAGGATTTTTTGCTCGTTCTGGGTGAGTGAATTCCCGGCAAGTTCGGCGATCAACTGGGAGCCTTCATCTTGCAACCGCACTCGCCCTTCGTGAAAGGCCGGCGTGATGGTTACATCGCCGTTGAGGATGGTGCGGGCGGCGACGAGCATTTCGCCGGGCGAGAGTTGAATTCCTGATTCGATCAGTTCGGCTTCGACGGTGGGGCTGGCCAGGCGGACGGATAAAACGGGCTGGCTCTGGCCGTGGTTGCAGATTGCGCGCGCCGTTTCGAGTCCGTAGAAGTTCGCCCAGCGCTCAACCAACCAGGCTGGATGAGATTCGGTCAGTGCGAGTGCAGCGATGGATTCTTTTGGATGCATTCCCTCAGGGGCTAAAGCCCAATCTGTTTTGTCGTTCTTTTCGGCACGACTGAAGTCGTGCCCTTTCAAAGCAAAATCATTGTCTAAGGATGAGGCGTATGAGGCTTCTGGTACCGCGCCGAGTTTGCGCAGGACGGCGTTGACCATGCGGGAGGCGAAACGGTGGCCTGATTGCTTGGCCAACTCCACGCTCTCATCGATTGCAGCGCGGGCGGGGATGCGGTCCAGATGGAGCAGTTGGAACGCGCCTACGCGGAGGGCAATCGAAATCCCGGGGTCGAGTTTGGCGTTGGGACGCTTGAGGAACTGGTGGATTTGGTGGTCGAGTTGAATTTGCCAACGGAGCACGCCCAGCACCAGCGCCGTGGTCAGGTTGCGGTCGGCAGGCGAGAGAGCGTTGACGTTTTTACCACGGAGTAAATCGTCGGAGTGGGATTGGCCGCGCTCGACGGCCATGAGGATCTGGAACGCTGCTTTGCGTGCTGGAGAGACGGCGGGCATTGCTATGAGACTAACCGTTCAGCCCAATCGCGCGTTGGCGGCGAGTGAAGCGCCGCGCAGGAACTCGGCCGCGGTGAGGCGCTTTTTTCCTTCGAGCTGAAGTTCGAGGAGTTCGAGCCAGGTATCTTCTGCGCAGCGAACGAAGAGGCGTTGGTCTTCGACGATCAAGTGGCCGGGTAACGCGAGGACAGACCCGGCGGGATCGGATTCGGCGCTGGAAGGCTCCGCCGCTACTGCCATGCGACGGACGATGAGTTTTTTGCCGTCGAGCGTTGCGAACGCGCCGGGCCAGGGCTGGAAGCCTCGCCAGCGGTTATAGAGTTCGTGAGCGGAGCGAACGGCAAAGTTCATGCGTCCGTCTTCGCGATCGAGCAGCGGGGCGAAGGTCGCGAAGGAGTGGTTCTGCGGCTGGGGTTGGATGGCGCCGGCGGCGAGGCCGGCCAGGGTTTCAACCACCAGTGGCGCGCCAGAGTGGGCGAGCTGATCGAAGAGATCGACTGCGGTTTGGTCAGGCTCGATTTCTACAGTCTGCTGAAGAAGAACGGGGCCGGTATCGAGGCCTTCCTCCAAGAGCATGGTCGTATTTCCGGTGAAGGCATCGCCCATGGCTACGGCCCACTGGATGGGCGCGGCGCCGCGGTACTTGGGCAGCAGCGAGGCGTGGAGGTTGATGCAGCCGAGGCGTGGCAGAGCCAGCATCCATAGAGGGATGATGCGGCCGTAGGCGACGACGACGATTGCTTCGGGGGCGATGGCCTCAAGCTGCGCGCGGAATTCTGGATTGCTGCGAATCTTTTCCGGCTGCGTGACGGGAATGCCAGCGGCTTGCGCGGCCAGCTTGACGGGGGGTGCGGTAAGTTGTTGCGAGCGGCCCGCGGGGCGGTCGGGCTGCGAGACGACCAGGGCGATTTCGTGGCCTGCGGCCAGCAGCGCCTCCAGAGAGGGCACGGCGAATTGGGGAGTGCCGCAGAAGACGAGTTTCACATCTCTACCACTCGCCCGCGCGCTGCATTTTGCGGATCTTGCGCAGGCTCAGGTCGCGCTTGAGGGCACTCATGCGGAAGATGAAGAGCATGCCATCAAGGTGGTCGATCTCATGCTGAAGGCATCGCGATAGTAGTTCCTCGCCGTCCATCTCGAACCACTTGCCGTGCTCGTCCTGGGCGCGGATGCGCACCTTGAACGCGCGCGAAACCTTTTCGCGAATCTCAGGAAAACTCAGGCAGCCTTCCTCCTCGTATTGCTTGCCGTGGCTGAAGATGATTTCTGGATTGATGAGCACCAGCTTGTCTTTGGGATGCTTGCCCATACTCAGGTCGACGACTGTTACGCGTTTCGAAACGCCCACCTGCGGCGCGGCCAGACCGATGCCCTGGTTGGCATAGGTGGTCTCAAACATGTCGGCCACGAGTTTGCGCAACTCGGCGTCGAATTCGGTGACCGGTTCGCCGGGCTGGGAGAGCACCGGCTCAGGATATTTAACGATCTTGAGAATCATCGGCTTGCTAAAAGCTCCGTATCTGTTCGATGTATCCGAGGAAATTTCGTTGCATTTCGACGAGCGAGTCGCCGCCGAATTTCTGCTGCGACTGGGCCGCGATGGTCAGCGCCACCATGGCTTCGGCGGCCACTCCGGCGGCGGGCACGACGCAAATATCGCTGCGCTCGTAACTTGCGCTGGTGGCCTCGCGGGTATCGAAGCGCACTGATTCGAGCGGCCGGCGGAGCGTGGAGATGGGCTTCAAATAGCCGCGCACCACAATATCTTCCCCATTCGAAACCCCGCCCTCAATGCCGCCGGCGTTGTTTTGCGGACGGGTGAAGCGAGTAGGCCCCTTGGGCTCGGCTGAGTATTGAATGGGATCGTGAACCTGGGAGCCGAAGGACTCGGCTGCGGTAACGCCGCGACCGATCTCGACAGCTTTGACAGCTTGCAGGCTCATCACAGACCAGGCCAGCAGCCCGTCCAGCCGCTCGTCCCAGTTGGCATAGGTGCCCAGGCCGGCGGGGACACCGTGGGCCACCACTTCAAACACGCCACCTACTGTGTCGCCGGTTCGGGAGACCTCTTCGACCTCTTCTTTCATGCGGGCTTCCGTCGCGGCATCTACACAACTCAGAACTATTTCGTCTCGGAGGGTCACAGCTGCAATCTCGTCCCATGAGGCGGCGCGGTCCAGCTCCACGCGGCCCACGCGGATTACGTGGCTGGCCACTTCAATGCTCAGGGCGCGCAGGAGCAATTTTGCAAAGGCTCCGGCGGCGACGCGGGCGGCAGACTCTCGGGCTGAGGCGCGCTCCAGCACGTAGCGTGCGTCAGGAAAGTTGTACTTGAGAGCGCCGGCAAGATCGGCGTGGCCGGGGCGCGGCGAAGTTACGGCCTGATGCTTGGCGGGGTCGCCGGCCTCAACGGGGAGCTTTTCCTCCCAGTTCTTCCAATCACGATTCACGAGTTCAATCGCAATCGGCGAGCCGATAGTCTTGCCGTGGCGCACGCCGCTGAGCACGTGGGCTTTGTCGGTTTCAATCTTCATGCGGCCACCACGGCCATAACCCTGCTGCCGCCGCCAAAGCTGACGGTTTACGAATTCCATATCGACTGGAACGCCGGCAGGCAGACCGGAGATGAGAGCGATAAGAGCCTCACCGTGCGATTCTCCGGCAGTTGAGAAACGAATCATGTTCTTTTGATTGTAATGGGGAAGAACAGGGAATAGGGAATAGGGATTAGGGAATAGGAAAAACCAACCCGTTCCTCTTTCGTGTTCTCGCGCCAAGATGAGATAGCGCTATGACCGCAGTTTCCTTACTCGACGAACCACTTCCATTGCTCCTCAGTCAGCGGGACTACGGAAAGCCGTCCGATCATGACGAGCGGGGATTTTGCAAAGATGGGCTCGGCTTTGATTTCGGCGAGGGTCTTGGGATGTTTGAGGCGCTTGCCCACCTTGACTCGCACGATGGGGACCTTGGGATCGGAGGCGTCCACGCTGACGACTGTGCCGGTGCCTACGGCGGTGCGCTCGTCGCCGGTGTGGTAGAAGATCCACTTTGTGCCCGGCTTCATTTCGCGCAGGTGTTTGACGGCGGTGGGATTGGTGACTCCATCCCAGATGGTCTCCTTGTCACGAAGGAAATCATCGAAGGAGTAGACTTCGGGCTCGGATTTGAAGAGGAACCAGGTCATGCGGTTTCAATCTTAAGCGGAAGGCCGGGAATTTGGAAATAGCGCGCTGCCTTCCGGCTCTCACGTGGAGATTAGTTATGATGCTCGCCGGAGCAACAATCCCCGCCGATTTTCTCCGGTTGCATATAGGGTTGGTTTGGGTCGACGACGCATCCTTGCGTGTATTTGTCGTGGTGGCGAACCCAGGCCATGGTGTGTGCCAGGCCATCTTCATCGCGGCCCTTGGGCGCCATATCGAGGAAGTTATATGCGCCCACCAGAATGTCGAGCCCGCGCGCATAACTCGAATAGGTGTGAAAGACGTTGCCGTTTTTGTCCCTGAAAAACACATTGAGCCCGGGACCCTCTTCGCTGGGAAACTCGGTCAGTTCGTAGTTATAGAGCACTTTGCCCTCGGCGCGTTCTTCCGAGGTAAAGGAGACGTGATAGTCGTAGTTGAAGTCGCCGCCGAAGGAGGAGTACCAGGGGAAACGCCAGCCCATACGCTGCTTGAAGACTTCAATCTCCTTGTAGGGTGCGTGCGAAATCACGGCGAGGGTAACGTCGCGATTGGCCAGGTGAATCGCGGCGCCATCAAAGTGATCGGCGAGATAGGAACAACTCGGGCAGCCCTCTTTCCATCCCGGCCCGAGCATGAAGTGGTAGACGATGAGCTGGCTGCGCCTGTCGAAGAGGTCGGAGAACGGCACTTTGCTCTTGGGCCCTTCGAAGGTATATTGTTTCTCGACTTTCTCCCAGGGCAGTTCGCGGCGCTGCCGGCTTAGCTCATCACGGAGCCGCGTGAATTCTTTTTCCTTCTTGAGGAATGCTTTGCGCGCGGCAAGCCACTCGGCTTGCGGCACGACTTTTGGATGCTCAACTACTGTGTTAACGCTTGCCATGATGATCCTCCGTTGATGGGGAATTGGTGGGGGTGTTGTTTGCGGACTTGCTGCTTGCAACTCTCTTGAGTACCAGCGCAGTCAGGCCGCCGGTGGTGGCGATGCTGCCGGCGATCAACGCCGCGCTCGCAAAACACAATGGGCACATCATAACCTCCTCGGTTGCGCGACGGGATGGCCGCGCTTGCTTTTTACGCGGCTATTTAGCTTCCGCGGCCTTGCGAACCTGCCCCAGCATCGTAGTCCAGCCCTCTTCCATGTTGTCCTTGACCTCGTCCTGAATAAAGCCAAGCGCCGTGTGGCGGAAGGCAATGTTCGTTGCGCCGTCCGCCTCGGTCAGCCGGTATTGGACGTTGGAAACGAAGGGGTACGAGGCAAACAGCGGCCCACAAATCTCAAGAAGAGTGGGCCGCTTGATGGCTTGCACTTGGCCCCACAGATGGCCGTTGTTGTTGCCCAGGTCGCGGAACCATCTTCCGCCCGGCCAGGGCTCGAGCTTCATTTGAAGGGAAGCGCCCACATCGTTATTGAATCGCGGGCCCATCTGTTCGAGCAGTGCGTTGAAGGTGACTTCAAGCGATGCGTTGACGCGGATCTCCTGGGTGATGGTCAGGGTCAGTTTCTCAATACTCTCAGGGGCCTGAATCATGGTTTCTCCTTTGGTATGGGATTGGAATCCGGTATGGATTTGCTCATCTGTTCCTCGGCAAGTGTTTTGATGTCGAGCAACTGGCGCTGCCACAGGCGCTCAAACGTGCTCGCCCACTCGTGAAGCGGGCGGATGGCCTCGGCGTTGGTCCGGTAATATTTGTGGCGGCCGTCGCAGCGCACGCGTACCAGTCCGACGCTGCGCAGCACGCGAAGATGCTTGGAGACGGAGGGTTGGTCAAGGCTGAGGGTCTCCGCGATCTCGCCCACGGGGCACTCCCGCGACGCCAAGCAGGTAAGAATTGTGCGCCGGCGAGGTTCGGCCACTGCGTTGAAGGCGTCGGAGGTGGTTGAGGCACGCGGCATGGATGGAAAATACATACTTATATGGGAATATGTCAAGCGGAATTTCGGCCTAATAGCCGGATTTTTGCATTTTTGAACAGTTCTTGGTAAGATTTCCTTGTTTCCTTACTTCCTTGTTTCCTTGTTTGGAGGTATTATGCTTGCTAATTGACCGTCAAAAACCAGCTCACTCTTCCCAAGGCTGTCGCAACACGCTTTGCGGGAGTCGAGTATTTCGAGATAAGCACGGATGGAAGTTCCATCACTCTCAAGCCGTTTCGGCGTAGCAGGATAGAAGAGGTCTGGGCGCACCTGGAAAAGCTAGGCATCACTGAAAAGGACGTAGATGACGCTGTTCGCTGGGCGCGCGAGACCCATTGAGCTTGCAGCCCAAACGCCGGGTAGTATTCGACACCAATGTTGTCCTGTCGGCGCTATTGTTTCCCACGGGCCGTTTGGCTTGGCTCCGTCAACACTGGCGGGAGGGTGGCGCGTCGCCGCTGGTTTCTCCAGCAACAGCGCTGGAATTGATGCGGGTTATTGCGTATTCCAAATTCAGGCTTTCCGAACAGTACCGTAATGAACTGCTGATGTTGTACATTCCCTACTGCGAGAGGCTCAATCCGACGGATAAGTGCCCCGTTCTGTGCCGCGACCCGAAGGATCAGTCGTTGCTCGACCTCGCGGAAAGCGGGAAGGCCGATGTGCTGATGACGGGGGATGAAGATTTGCTGGTGCTAGCCGGGATGACGGGGTTTCTCATCGAGACGCCTGAAGCTTATCGGCGCAGAATCTGCGACGACGAAGAGTAGCCATCAATCCAGCGGCATGGCGCTCAAGCTATTGGATATTGTCGAGAACGTCCTGACCCAGTAACCGTCCATCCAAAGGATTTCGCTGACGAGTTGCTCGAATGCGTCCATCCCTATTCCTTGTCTTCTGCCAGCCAGCGCTTCGTATTGAGCAATTGCCGCTGGTCGAGGGCCCAGACTTTGCCGGTCATCTCGTCGGGGCCTTTGCCTTCGCGGATGCACTTATCGAATTCGCCCTGGACGGCCTGCATCTTGGCGTCGAGGTCGTCGAGGAAGTTGAGCACCAGCGCCTCGGGAATCATGGGGAGCTTGGGCGAACCGAATTCGAGCTTGCCGTGGTGGGACAGAATCATGTGCAGGACCAAGGTCTTCAGCTTCGGCGGGAAGTTGGGAAGGCTGTCCATGGTGCGCTCGGCCAGCGCTGTGCCCATCTGAATATGACCCAGCAGCGTGCCTTCGACGGTGTAGTCGAAGCCGGTATTCCAGCTCAACTCGCGCACCTTGCCGATGTCGTGCAGGATTACGCCGGTTAACAGCAGGTCGCGGTCGAGGAGGGGATAATGGGGGACGACGCGGTCGGCCAAAGTGAGCAGGCTGATCACGTGTTCCAGCAGGCCGCCGAGCCAGGCGTGGTGAAGTTGCCGGGCGGCGGGAGCTTCGCGGTAGGCCTGGGCCAGGTCCGGCTCAGCCAGCAGGGTGGTGAGCAGCAGCTTGAGGTCGGGATTGGTAAAGCTGACTACAAAACCCTCAAGCTGCCGCCACAACTCCGCAACGTCATAAGTGGTGGAGGGCAGCAGGTCTGATTTGTCCACTTCACTCGTCGTCGCTTTGCGCAACTGGTCGATCTTCATCTGCAGGCGGTCGTCGAAGCGGCTGGCGCTGCCGCGGGCCTTCACAATATCGCCGCGCTCGAAGTCCCTGGCAATGCGCGGGTCGTCCGGCGCCCAGACGCGGCCTTCGAGCTGGCCGGTTTTGTCTCCCAGGATAAGGTTCAGGTAGGGCTTGTTGGATTTGGTGGAGCGCTGCTGTTTGAGCAGAACCAGGAAAAAGCTGTCAAAGAGCTTGCCCTCGTCGAAGTTGGCCAGATCGGATATATAAATGTCTTTCATTCTGACCAGAAGCTTAAATCAACCGGCTGCTTCTGCCCAAAAAAAGAGCCGGGCCTGGGAGCAAAACTCCCAGGCCCGGCTCTTTGATTTTGTTTATTCCGTCATGCGGCGCCCATTCGGCTCCGCTCAGGGCAGGCTTTAAAGCCGCGCCCTTTCAAAGAATGCTATTGCTTTGGAGCCGGTGCAGGAGCGGGCGGCACATCGCTCGGATTCTGCTCAGGCGCAACCGGCTTCTTGTTTTTTTCAGCCAGGCGGGTCTTTTGGCCTACGGTGGTGGCCTTGGACTTTTTCTTTGGAGCCGTATTTCCGCCCAGTCCCAGAGGTGCGGATTGGGTCTGGCGGTCGGCTACCTCGGCAGCATCAGGCGGCGGGGGAGCATTTGGGTCTATCTTTGGTACGCCGGGCGCGTTCTTGGATGGCTTGGCCACTCTGGGGCGCTCGCTGAAGCGGGTCTTCTGCGTCGGCCTGGTTGGTTCCAGTGGATTGACTGGCTCCGGCGTGGTATTGGCGGCCTGTTGCACCGCGCCTGCATCCTCGGCACTCACCTTGGCCGCGCTGGGGAGGGTCTCCTGGGGCGCCTTGCCGTAACGAATCTTCTCCTTTTTGCCAGCCTTCATCGTTGTCAGATTGACCGGCTGCACTTTTCCTTTTTTGCCTTTTGGAGCCAGAGCTGCGGCTTCAGCCGGAGGCGCTGCCTGCGGCCCTTTCTGACGGAAGGTGTGGGTGGTCTCGCGGTAGCGGGTGCGCTCCACCTTCTTCTTTTTCTTACCCGAGGGCGGCACATAGGCGCTATAGACCGGCTTGATCTGCTTGGGGCTGGCGCCGGTATCGGCAAAGCCGGGCGCCACTTCGACGTAAGCTTCTTCGCGCATTGTCGTGAGATACGCGCGGATGGCTGGTTCCATCCGGCTCATGTAGAAAGCTTCCTCCACCTGCTCTTCAACATCTTTTAGAGGCGGAACGCCGCCGGCAGTGTGCTTCACAACTCTGAGAATGACATAGCCCTGCCTGGTTTGAATGGGCGCGGTAAATTCGCCGTCCTTGAGCTTGAAGGTCGCATCTTCCAGGACCTTGGCAAGGGCTCCGGGCTTGAACTGGCCCAGGTCGCCGCCCTCGGATGCCGTGGTGCCGTCGCTGAAGGTGCGCGCCAGTTGGCTGAATTCGCCACCGGCGTGGAGCTTGGCCTCGATATCGTCAGCCTTGGCCTTGGCCGCGGCCAAAGCTGCCGGATCGGGCTGATCGCCGGACGCAGGAGCGGGAACGGAAACCAAAATCTCGCTCAGGTGCACGCTCTCCTGCTGCACGTATTCCTGTTTGTGCTGCTCATAATAGCGCGCCACTTCACCGGGGGTGAACTGAACCTTTTCGCCCACCTGCTGGCGCATCACCAGCTGGGTGACGATGCCGTTGCGAATATTGGCCTTGAAATCTTCCCACGATACGCCCTGGTCCTTGGCTGCCTTTTCCAGGTCTTCCATGGATTCCATATTGTATTGCTTGCGGATTTCGTTCAGCTTCTTGATCAGCTCGGTATCGCCGGTAATGCCCAATTCCTTGCCCTTTGAGAGCCAGAGCTGCTGGTCGATGAGGGTGCGGAGCAGGTCCTTGTGGCCCTCGGCGATGTCCTGCATGGAGGCGCCGTGCTCACGCGCTTCCTGGTCCATTTCCTTCAAGGAGCGATCATAGTCAGAACGCGTGATGATCTGGTCGTTTACGCGGGCAACGATCTCCTCCACCGGGGTGCCACCGTAAGGGCTCACCGGCGCGGCGGGGTGCGATTGCGCGAGAGTGGAAGCTGCGAACAGCAACGTACCGATGAGGAACGCCGCAGGAGTGCGAAGACGAGTATGAGTCATAGGTTAGATAGCTGCAGGCGGCAAACCATCGCCCCCTTATGCATAGACGTCATTGTAAATGCCCGGGGAGCAGGTGCGCTCTGCGGGGAAAGAATCCTGGTCCGATTCCGGGGCGAAATCCGCTGATTCCGGCTGGATTGGCGCGCAAATGGCGAATTCGCACGAACTTGGCGTGGGAAACAGAGGATTCCGCTCCGGGATCTCACATATTCCAAAGGCGATATCCGGTCATTAGTCTCCCGGCAGGATCGCCGGCTGTTTGGAAAATGGAACTCCGCCTTAGCTGTAGTGCAAGCAAAAGCACGCCTCAATGACACAACGGCTTTCCGAGAGCTGCGCCGGGCCATTCTTCTTTGTAAAGCAAATCTGATGATTTTGTAACTTAAATCACAGGAAACAGCATGAAACCGGGATATAGCTTGGTTCCATCAGCAAGCTCCCAAGGAGTCACCAATGCAAAGATGAGACGGACCTCCGTTGATCCACAGCAACCGATATAGCGCGGATTCGGCTTGCGCGCATTGTGGCGGAGTCATTCGTCACGAGCGTTGGTGCAGAACGCAGAAAGCCGACGTCCAATATGCATACCAGATCGTCACTGACCCAACCCATCTGAGCGTCGAAGACCGCCTCATCCTGCACGCTTTGGGGGCAGCATGGACAACAGCGACGGCAAGCTAGTTTTATATATAGGATTCTGCCGGGGTTAAACCCTCGACCCACCCACCCGTCGTCCTTATTTGCAGCCACGATTCGTGAGGTGCGCCCGGGTGCTATAGCTACCGGAACCCACCTGCCGGCGTCAAATGAAACGAGTGATATACTTTAGCTCACGACTGCTTTTTCAGGGCCTTTAGAGCGGTTTTCCTGTGACCCCTTAGCCTTGCCGGAATCGGGCAAGGTTAATTTTTTAAGAGCCGCAACTAACTGCGGTTTGCGCTCGTCAATTGGAATACCGAAGGCGTTCGAGTATTTGCAGTCCGGAGGTTGGATCTGATTATGACTCCTCGCGCCCGTCGCGCACTTTTCAGCGTTGTCCTCTTTCTCGGCGTCTGCGCCGTAGCCGGCAGCATCCTGCAGGGCAGGGTGGGAGCCCAGTCTTCGGCTGACGAAAGCCAGTTGCGTGACAGCCTGAAGTCGTTCACCAACGTTTACGCGATTGTGGAGCAGAACTACGCCGAGCCCATCGACGGCGAAAAGGCCGACGTAGCTATCTACGATGGGGCGATTCCCGGCATGCTGCGAGTGCTCGATCCGCACTCCAATTTCTACGATCCCAAGGCCTACGCCCGCATGCGCGAAGAGCAGCACGGCCGTTACTACGGCGTAGGCATGCTTATCCAGCAGCAGAATGCCAAGGTTTACGTGCTCACACCCTATGAGGGCACGCCCTCGTTCCGGGCCGGCATTCACCCCGGCGATATCATCTTCGCCATCGACGGCAAGAGCACCGAGGGAATGTCCTCTGACCTGGTGGCCAAAGCGCTCAAGGGACCCAAGGGCACACACGTGCAGGTGACGATGGTTCGCGAAGGGCAGCCAAAGCCGCTGGTCTTCGATCTTATTCGCGACGAAATTCCACACCCATCGGTCGATTTGCAGTATGAGATTCGTCCGGGCGTGGGCTACATTCACCTTACCCAGTTCCAGGAGACCACGGCCCAGGAAGTGGATGACGCCATCGACAACTTCGGCGATCTGAAGGGCCTGATCTTTGATCTGCGCGGCAATCCCGGCGGCCTACTGAGCCAGGCCGTGGAGGTTTGCGACCACCTGCTCAGCAGGGGACAAAGCATCGTCTCGCAACGCGGGCGCGCTTATCCTGACCAGGTTTATACGGCAACCCACGGCAATGGCGGCAAGACCTTCCCCATCGTTGTGCTGGTGAATCACAATACGGCTTCGGCGGCTGAGATTGTCTCCGGCGCCCTGCAGGATCACGATCGCGCACTGATTGTGGGCGAGACCACCTTTGGCAAGGGACTGGTGCAGACTGTCTACAATACGCCCGATAATACCGGGCTGGCGCTGACCACCTATCACTACTACACACCCTCCGGCCGGTTGATCCAACGCAACTATGAAGGTGTTTCGCTTTACGACTACTACTACAACCATGCCGGTGCTCAGCCCAACAATGCGACGAATCTTGAGGTCAAGCTCACAGACGCAGGCCGCACGGTATACGGTGGCGGCGGCATTACTCCCGACGAAAAGATCGAGAGCCCCAAGAGCAACCACTTTCAGGACGAGCTGCTCTACAAGGACGTCTTCTTCCACTTTGCGCCGGTTTATGTGGCCGATCACACCGTGGATAAGAACTTCCAGGTGGACGATGCGGTGCTGGCCGACTTCAAGCGCTATCTGACCAGCCAGAACATCGACTGGACCGATGCCGATCTGGCCGGAGTGATGGACTGGCTGAAGACCAGCATCAAGGACAAGATCGTGACCATCCAGTTCGGGCAGTTGCAGGGGTTGCGCGTACGGGCCGAGTGGGACCCGATGATCCAAAAGGCGCTCACCTATCTACCCGAGGCGCAGGCGCTCGAAGATAATGCGCACAAGGTGCTGACCGAAAAGGCGCTGGCGCGGAATCCAGGGGCCGTGGGCGTACCGGTGCAACCATAAGCCGGCGAGTTAACCGGCGGATCATTCAAACAGCAAAAAGGCCATTCCCTCGGGGATGGCCTTTTTTTACTTGTGCGTGTTGTCGCTTCCATGAAGCTATGGCACTTTCACGACCCCATCTTTGGCGCCTGTGACGTTGGCCGTCGGTGTGCTTTCAACCAGAGTGCGATTGAATGGACCAAGATCACGTACGAGATTGTTTTCGAAACGCACTCCATCGGACTCGGTAACATAGATCAGTGCGCCCGGATCCTCGCCCCATCCGGCGCCGTCAACACCCACCTGCTGTTGCTGCGCATGCAGGAACAAATTGTTGCGCACCACCACGGCCTTGCTTGAAGTAATCAGAAGGTTCACGCCGTTGATCCCTTCCAGTGTGTTGCCTTCCACAACGATGTGCCGATGCCCATAACCGGCAACCGGAGCGGGTCCGTTCAAGGCGGCGATGACTACGCCTCCCAGTTGCTTTGGGGCGTAGGCCACATGACGAATCACATTATCGCGAATGATCACGGTGCGGCTGAAGCTGGCCTCATTCCACCAGAACTCCGGGGTTACGACAATGCCGCCCATGGTGCTGCCGTCGATGGTATTGTGCTCGACCAGCCCATCGGACGCCTTCAGCAGCATTCCCCGCGCGCGATGATTCATGATCGTGTTGTATCGCAGGACATAACCAGAGCCTGTAGCCGATGGATTTTCCGCCAGGTAGTCGAATGCCGCCCCCACCGCGTGGTCCAGAGTTACCGCGAAATAGGGACCTTCAGTATTGTCTGCCCTCAACTCTCTGGAAGATTTTCTTGTGTTCCGATAATCCGGCAGTGGCGCAATGCCGCAAACAATCGCTTCATCAGCGGGTCGTCCCTGCACGTCGTAAATCCTGATGGGGTTGCCGGGCCGGAATGAATTCTGGTTGATCACCAGCTTATCGGCCTTCGATTCAAAGATAAAACTGTAGGTCCCCTGGATGGCAATTCCATCGTCGGGCATCGACTCAAAGTGCGAGTGCTCCACCAACGGCCCTTTGCGAACATCGGTGCTGTGAAATCCGTCGGCGGTCCCTGAGAATAGTGGCTCCGCCGAAGCGCCCTCCGGTTTTGGCCCGCGCGTCACGGTGATCTCGTCGTAGCTGTTGCCGCCGTCGCCGCCGTGTTCCCACACCGCAAAATCGCCCGCGTTCAAAATCGTAACTCCAAAGATGTGCATCTTTGCAGAATTGATGAGCGTGAGGTTGGTGTCCCCATTGCCGCGAAACGCCATCGGATCGCCCACGGAGACCGGATGCAATGCCGGCCCAGACGGCCTGTCCCAGTAAAACCGAAATTTGTCAGCCGCAAGTTTTTCCACCCTGCGGGCATTCAGGTCGTATGTTCCAGGCTTCCAGAGCCGAGTTTTAGGGTCGAAGAGGTACCCAACCGGTTTCGCAGGAAAGTAGCGAAGATCGTCGAGATCGACGGGATAGCCGCGATCAATCTGCACATCGTAGAAGCTGCCGTCGGGTGCGATGGCGGCGACGACGCCCTGGGTAAATGGAGGCGAGATGTAGCGGATGGTCGCCCCGCGAAAGGTCACGTTGCGGCAGTTGCGGAATTCAATTCCGCCGCGTGTGTTATCGGAGAGCAGAAACAAAACTCCTCGCGCATCGATCTCAAAATCGCTTAGATCGTGAAGCTGCAAGTGAGAACCATGAGCGGGAGGGTCCAGGATATAAGTTCCGGCGGGGATACGGACGATCTTCATGTGCGCTCGGTAAGCCGAGTCGATTCTTTTCTGGATTGACTGGGGCGATAATGCTGCGACCCCGTTCGCCATTGCAGCAAGGCAAGGATGCGGAAGGCAAACAAAAACCAGCAGGCATGCTGAGAGACTCAAACGCTTCATCCGTTCAGTGTAGCGGTTGAACGGTACCAATAGAGGCCATCGTGTGTAATCTGCATCACAGTCCGGCCCCGTCGGGGACTCCTACTCTCTTCATGAGGACTTGAGAGGAAAACCAATGTCAGTCGTAATCGCTGAAAACACAGCTACCGTTCACAATCTTCTGGCCGCCTTTGAGGGCGAATCGAATGCGCACGCCAAATATACGGCGTTTGCCGTGAAGGCCGACGCAGACGGGCTGCATGGAGCGGCCAGCCTGTTCAGGGCCGCGGCGCGCGCCGAGCAAATTCACGCCGCCAATCACGCACGCGTAATCAAGCAGTTGGGCGCCGAGGCGCAGTGCACCATCCATGCCGTCGAAGTAAAAACCACGCTCGAAAATCTGAAGGCCGCGCTGGGCGGCGAGCAGTACGAGATTGAAACCATGTACCCCGCTTTTATCGCAGAGGCCACGGAGCACAAGAATACTGCTGCGATGCGCACCTTCCACGGCGCAATGGAAGCCGAAAAGACCCACGCACGGCTTTACGGTGAAGCGATTGCGTTGCTTGCCGGCGGAAAAAAAGACTCGTGGATCGGCGCCGTGCGCGACTTCTACGTCTGCCCGGTCTGCGGTTATACCTCGGAAACCGAAGAGGAGCACGAACGCTGCCCCGTGTGCAATTGCCTTTGGGAGCGCTTCGAGATCGTTCACTAAGGTTTCGCGTTTTTTGCGATGGACAGTTATTGCTCCATTTGTTCAGCGCCCGTTCCGCCTACCGCCGCAGCAGATCGATGGGTTTTGTGAAGTCGGTTACGCGGATGTAGGCGGCAAGCGTGGGGTGCTGGCGCTGGAGGGCTAAAAACATCTCCCAGGCTACGCGGCGATAACTGAAGTGGCCGGCGGGGGCGGATCGAAGCTCAGTGATGTACTGCGCTTCGGCGAAATCCATCTTGAACAGAGAACGAATATTTGTGGCCAGCGGAAGCAGGTAAAGGGCGGACTGCGCGGCCTCAAGCGCCTGGCTGGCCGCAATTTGCGCGCTGGCGGCGTGAGCTTGTTTGATGGCGGAGATGAAATCGGCGCGACAGTAAGCTTCAATGAGGATGTCGATGTAGCCGGAGTCATCATGGGGGCCGAGATCGCCGTAGGTGGGGATCTCGAAGCCGTGCAGGGTGGTGAAGGGCTGGATGATCTGGGTGCAGCGGCGATGGCGGTGCATATCGCGGAAGCCACCGATGTCCATGAGAATGTCAAAGCGCAAGGCGGCTCCTGCGTGGAAGGCGCGCAGGGCTTCGTCGTGCTTGCCTCGATGCCGTAGTCCAATCTCGATAATTTCGCTGATGCGTGCTTCCGGCAACTCGGCGACCAGGTCTCGAATCTGGCGATAGGAGTGATGACTGGCGGAGTAAAACAGTGTGGAGGCCAGTTCGACTTCGAGGCTTTCCGTGCGCTCCACCAGATCGACCAGCGGCGCATCGGCGATAGGCCGGCCGGCGAGAAATTCGGCAGCGGCCTGGGTCAGCTCGGCGCGGGTTTGCATCTCGTATTCATTGGGCTGGGCATATTTGACGAGCGTGGGGGCGGTGCGGACCTCAGGGGTCAGAAGCTGGGCGGCTTCGGCGGCCAGATCCGGATCGGATTCAGCCAGCTTCTGAACCAGCGCGGCGCCGGCCTGGCCGTTCACGTTCCACGCGGGGCCTGAGGCGGCTTCGCGGAGTTTGATTCCCAGGTCGCGGACCTCTGCGGCGGGGTGGGAGAGCAGGCGCGAGACCTGGCTCTCAAGCGTGCGGGCGTTCACGATCTGACCCAGAGAGGTGTTGGTGGCCAGCGGCAGCAGAAAGCGGGCTACATCGAAGGCGCGCGCCTTCAGGGTGCGCTCGTATGCTTCCTGCTTCATGGTCTCGGGACATTTGACTTGCCGGCGAAACGATTGAAAAACGGCCTCTGTAACGCGCACATAAGCGGCAAAGAGATCTTCTACGGTCTTCGCGTAAAGTTGTCCTGCGTCTGAATCCGTGCCGAAATCAGGAAAATACCAGCCCGATTTGAGGAAGTTCTGGTAACGAGTGGAGCGCTCCTGTCCGTCCCAGCGCTGCTCGTCGACCAGCACAATGGCGGCCAGCAAGCTGAGCCGCTCGACGGCAAACCCGATGTGAGCCAGGTCGGCGATGGAGCGGTGGCCATATTGAAAATAAAATGTATTGAGGAACTGCTCGGCGCGCTGGGCGCTGATTTCCGTGAGCGATTCGCGCATGGAAAGCGCGGAGCGGGAGTATTTGGCCATGGCGTAGGCCAGTACCTCCGGTTCTGCGCCGTGAACGGCGAATACGTCGGTTTGGTTGCGTGCGCCGGGGGGGAGTAAAGATTCACTGGACATGGATAAGGGCTCGCGAACAGAATACGGCATGAGGGGTAAGTCGAGGTTTGCACATTCGGCACCCTCCCAGGATCACTGGGCAGAAGAGACCGTAACGCGGGATAATAAACGCGAAATGCGGCTGCGCAGGAGCAGGCAATGCAAAAGTTTCTGATAAGGACAGCACACAGGCCGCGGCCACTGCCTTCGGGCCCCTGGAGAATGACCCAGCGGTGGAACGATCTGCTGTTTGCGCATTGGCCAGTTCCCACGGCCGCGATCGGAGCGCTGCTGCCAGAGGGCGTGGAAGTGGATACGTTTCAGGGGTCGGCCTGGCTGGGGGTGGTTCCGTTCTGGCTGGATCGCATCAAAGTCCGCAACGTGCCACCTATCCCCGGAGCGCGCAGCTTTCCCGATCTTAACTTGCGCACCTACGTCCGCGACCAGCAGAACGGCACTGCGGGCGTGTTTTTCTTCTCGCTCGATGCGAGCAATCTGCTGGCCGTGGTTGCCGCGCGCGCCTTCTATCACCTTCCCAGCCACTGGGCGGAGATGCGGCTTGAGCAGCGCTCTGAGCGGGAGTTCTCGTTCTATAGCCGCAGGCGATTTTCAAGCAATCCGGTAGTCTTCAAGGCGCGCTACCGTGGACTGGGCCCGGATCGAAGGCTTGCGGAAGGGCGCCCGGGAACGCTCGAATATTTTTTAATGGAACGCTCCTGCCTGTTTACGCGCAACCATGCGGGCCAGGCCGTGCGGGCCAACCTGCACCATGTTCCCTGGCCTCTGGAAGAGGCGGAGGCAGAGATCGAGCGCAACGACCTTGCGGCTTCAATCGGAATTCAATTACCGAACCAGGAACCGGTGCTTCATTATTCGCGGCGGCTGGCGGTCTACATCTGGCCTGCTGAGCTGGTGCGTCCCGCTCTTGCTGGACGGCCTGTGACCGCGGTGGCTACGCCGTCAATGTAAACCCGCTATAAACTTTCGCCGTCTAATCAATCACTGCTACAAAAAACGGCTGATCAAGCTTGTGCTGTACGTGTCCCATTCTTCAGAGTTCGACACATAATTCAAAGTACAAAAAGACTGAATATTTGCCTTAAATCGAGCTAAAAATTAATTTTCGCTTGCATCGCACAACTTGTCGCCAGGCGCAGGGTTCTCGCGTTAGACCGCTGGTAGAAGCTGCAAAGTTTTTCCCTGGTGCGTCTTCATCAATTCGGATATGACTCCGAAAATTCAGAGAACGAGGTACAACTTTCATGGTATCCAGGATGCAATTCAAGTTTTTGCCGGTCGCGCTAACCCTTATGGCTGCGGCCTCTTTGATCGTGGTGGGCTGCTCCAGTGTCGCCACTCCTTCCAACAACACCCCGTCCGGCTCAGGTCCTGCATTTGTGGTTGGCACTGACGCTCCTCTGGCGGGCATCGTTTCGTTTTCGGCCCAGGTTGAAACCCTCACAGTCACTGATACCAACAACAACGTAGTCCCTCTCATTACCGGCACACCCACGGTGGATTTCGCTCGCTACAACGGCTTGCAGACCCTGATGGACGTGAATACGCTTCCACCGGCAACGTATAACGAGGTTTCGATCACACTGGGAACAGCGACCATAGGCTACCTGAACGTGCCCGGCGGCGGCGAACCCACTATCGCAAGCCAGACGGCAACGTACCCCAATAGCGCATCCACTTACACTTACACCGTAAGTTTGCCCAACCCGATCACGATTACTGCGTTGGGTGGACCGGTGGGTGTGCGCGTGGACCTAGATCTGCGACAGTCCATCAGCGTGGATGGAAACGGCAATTTCACCGGCGCTGTGACTCCGACGTTCGACATAAGGGGAGTTACAAGAACCGGAGCCGGCGGTTACATTGACGAGTTTGTCTCGGCCGTAGTTACGGCACCTGGCGGCACCACCGAGCCGCAATCCTTCACGGTCCAGGGGCCGCACGGCGAAAACTTCACCATCGATACCACCGCACAAACAGAGTGGGACGGCAACGCCAGCCTCAGCACTCTGGCCGCCGGCAATATTGTGCAGATTTCCGGCACATTAGATCCGGCCAGCCAGACCTTTGATGCCGACGAAGTGGCGATTCTCTCTCAGGGTGGATTTGCTGCAGGCGGCCTGGTGACCTATGTTAACCCGTCAACCGGACCCGCCAACTCCTTTGACATCTACGTTCGCGGCGTACTGCCTGGAACCACAGGCGTTCAGCTAGGCACCCTTGCCACGGTTGAACTGACCGGTTCCGAGAATTACACCGTCTTTCGGATGCATAACTCCTTCTCGAATTTCACGCAAACCTTCTTCAACCGCAGCGGATTGGTTGCGGGTCAGGACGTAGTGGTAGGCGGATCGGCCGCCAATGCATCGAGCGAATCCGATGTGACGGTCAACGACATTACCCTGCGCCCCTGGGGCTACAATGGCACGATCGTTCCTGGCAGCGAGAATGCCGGAGCCGGCACTTTCAAGATGCAGGTCAAGGGCTTTGCGGGACAGGTGATTCCACAAGCGATTACGGTCTACCTGGGATCGAATACCGACTACCGCTTCGGACTGGCCGCATTCGGCGACGTGCTTGATGGCGCCCAGGTCCGCGTCGTCGGGCTGTTAATTGTGAATCCGTCCAACGGCAATACGGTACTGCTGGCTCGCCACATCGACGGGATTGTCCTTACCGATTTTTAACCGCGCAGCAAGACCTCTCAAACGCGTTTTCCTATGGCGCCGGAGCTGGAACATCAGCTCCGGCGATTTTTTCTGAGCCCGCATCCAGCTTCCGTTATCCCCAGCTTTCCCGCGCCCGCAAATCCTCCACAGTTGCCCATCTATAATTGAGGACGAAGAGGGCGCGAAGTCTTGCGCGGAGGCTGGAGAGATGGGTGATTTGCAGGGAAGAATTGCGCTGGTAACCGGAGCGGCGCAGGGCATTGGTCGCGCAATTGCGCTGGAGCTGTCGCGAGCTGGAGCAACTTTGGTGCTGGCTGATATCAACGAGGTCAAGCTGGCCCAGGTGGCGGCAGAGATTGAGGCAGCCGGCGGCCAGGCCGCGATTTTCAAGATCGATGTTTCCAATGAGGAGTCGATCCATGCCGGCGCCAAAGCTGTGCTGGAGCGCTTTGGCAAGGTCGAGATCCTGATCAACAATGCCGGCATTACCCGCGACGGGCTGATGCTGAGGATGAAGCGCTCCGACTGGGACCTGGTTCTGGATATCAACCTGACTGGGGCCTTTCTGCTGACGCAGGCGCTGCTCAGCCCGATGCTCAAAAATCGCTGGGGAAGGATTGTGAATATGGCCAGCGTGGTGGGTCGAGCCGGCCAGGCGGGCCAGGTGAACTACGCCGCCTCGAAGGCCGGACTGATCGGGCTCACGCGGTCTATGGCGCGCGAGTTTGCATCGCGTGGTATCACCGTAAATGCCGTTGCGCCAGGTTTTATTGAGACACCCATGACCGCGGTGCTGACTGAAGAGCAGAGCGCGGCCATGCTGACGCAGATTCCGCTGGGCCGTCGGGGTACGGCTGAGGATATTGCCAACGCGGTCAAATTCCTGGCCTCCGATGCCGCTTCGTACATTACCGGCCAAGTGCTCGACGTGAACGGCGGCATGTTCATGGGTGGCTGATCTCCTCCCAGGGCGGCTGCCGGATTGTCGCGGCCGCCTACACACCTTCAAGTTGTGTCCGCTACCGGCCGATATACGTTATGGGTGGTACGCATGGCGACCCTGGCAATTCCTGTCAAGAAATCCGTGCCCGACCTGCACGAGGCGGCGGGCGGAGTGCGCTATGTGGCGCGGCAACCGATCATGGACCTGCGCGGCAGAGTGCACGGCTATGAACTTCTGTTCCGCGCCGGGCCGGAGGCGGTCTTCCGCGGCGACGGCAACCTGGCCACCCGCACCATGCTTGACAATACGGTCATTTACGGACTGCATCGACTGACCGGCGGGCTGCCCGCCTTTGTGAACTGCACTAGTGAATCGCTCGTCGATGACCTTGTGCATATTCTTCCCACCAGCATGACGGTTCTTGAGATACTGGAAAGCCTTGATCCCACGCCCAGCCTGGTCGCCGCCTGCCGCAAGCACAAAGCCTCAGGCTTTCGTATCGCTCTGGACGATTTCACCTGGAAGCCGAAGTTCGATCCTCTTGTAGAGCTTGCCGACTATATCAAGGTGGATTTCATCCAGACCGATGCGGCGGAACGGCACAGCCTGCTGAGACGGTTGAGGATGGTCACGGTGGCGCTGGTTGCGGAGAAAATTGAAACGCAGGAGGAGTACAGGCTGGCCCGTAAAGAGGGCTTCACGCTCTTCCAGGGCTACTATTTCTGCCGCCCGGTGCTGATGGAAAACCGCAAGGTGCCTGCCAATCGGCTCTCGCAGATCGAAATTCTGCGAATGCTGCACGACGAGTCGATTGATGTTCGCAAGCTTACCCGACTGGTGAAGCGCGATGCGTCGCTCACCTACCGGCTGCTGCGGCTGGTCAACTCGCCTATGTGCGCTGTGCGGCAGGAGGTGAGTTCCATTCAGTCGGCCCTGCTGGCCGTGGGCGAGGAGACCTTCCGCCGCATCGCCACGCTGGCCATCACTAGCGAACTGAATGCCGGACAGCCGGCGGAGATCCTGCGCATGGCATTTGTGCGCGGGCGATTCTGTGAACTGGCTGCAACCCTCTGCGAACTGGACCCCACTGAGCAATACCTGCTGGGGTTGCTCAGCATGCTTCCGGCCATGCTCAGGGTGCCCATGGAAGAACTCACGCCGGCACTGCCACTTCGCTACGAGATTCGCCGCGCGCTGGAAGGCGATGCCAACTCGGAAAGTTGCATGTTGAAGTGGTTGGAATGCCACGAGTATGGAGATTGGCTCGGATGCGATGCAGTAGCTGAAGCCAACGCGTTAAATGCCGAACTGATGGTTCGCTGCTACGTTGAAGCTGTAGCCTGGGCTGAAGAGGTGCTCCGTTCCGTCGCCTGATCGACCGGCTGGTTCAGCACGGGAAGTTAAATACTGAAAACCAGGTGCTCCAGAACAGGGCCGAGAGTCAGAACGGGAAGATAGCTCAATGCGGTAACGATGATCAGGAACGTCGTGAGCAGGGCGCCGAAGGTAAAGGTATCAGTGCGCAGAGTTCCCCGCGAAGGCGGCCTGTTTTTTTGCTGCGCAAAATGTCCGGCGAAGATGAGCGCCGGAATCGCGAGGCCAAATCGTCCCGCCATCATGGCTATTGCCGTCAGAATGTTATAGAACGGCGTGTTGGCGCTGAGACCGGCAAAGGACTGGCCATTGTTGGCGAATGAGGAAGCGAAGCCGAAGAGAATCTCGGTAAGTCCGTGGGCGCCTGAATTTGTGGTCAAGCCAGCGAGTCCGGCTTTGGTCGCTATGGAGATTGCGGTCAAAATCAGGATCGTAACTGGACCGGTTAGCGCGTAGAGCACCACCATCTTGTTTTCGCACGGCCCAATCTTCTTGCCCAGGTATTCGGGAGTGCGGCCAATCATCAGTCCAGCCAGAAAAACTGCAATTGCAGCCGTCATGATCAAGCTGAAGATTCCTGTACCCAGGCCGCCAAAGATTACCTCGCCCAGCAGAAGGTTAACCAGCAAGACCAGTCCCCCCAGCGAGGTAAAGCTGTCGTCCGCCGCATTTGCCGACCCGGTTGCGGTGTTCGACGTTACCGCTCCGGCAAGCACCGTTCCCCCGATTCCAAAGCGAACTTCCTTGCCCTCCATGTTGCCCCCGGACTGAAGCCGGCTCGCACTGAAATCCGCGGAATGAAGCAGCGGATTGGCGCTCCGCTCACTGAAGTGCATTGCGACCAGCCCGCCGGTAAAAAGAAAGAGCATCACCCAGTAGAGAAGCCAGCCCTGGCGCAGATCGCCCACCATTCTGCCGAAAGTGTTGGTCAGTGCAGCGGGTAGCAAAACAATCGAGAGCAGCTCAAGAAAATTGGTCAGTGGCGTGGGGTTCTCGTAGGGGTGAGCGCCATTGGCGTTAAAAAATCCTCCGCCGTTGGTGCCCAGGTTCTTGATGATCTCCAACGCCGCGACCGGCCCCTGCGGAATCGCCTGCCGCGTTCCTTCGAGAGTCGTGGCAACCGCATAATGATTGAAGTTCAAGGGAACGCCCTGCCAAACCAGCAGCAGCGACCCAATTAGCGCGCCCGGCAGCAAAACCCACAGCAAGCCGCGGGTCAGGTCGACCCAGAAGTTTCCCAGCGACTCGCAGGATTCCCGCGCCAGCCCTCGAATGAAAGCGACGCCCACAGCCAGCCCCGCGGCTCCAGCCAAAAAATTCTGGGTGCACAGTCCCGCCATCTGGCTGAAGTAGCTCATGGTGCTTTCGCCCGCATAGGCCTGCCAGGTGGTGGTGGTTGCAAAGCTGATGGCTGTGTTAAATGACAGGTCTGGCGACAGAGGCGTGGTTTGGTACGCGGGGTAAAACCAGGGAAGGAAGCGTTGCAACCGGAGGATGGCGTAGAGCAAAAGGGTGCAGATCAGGCTGAAGATAACGAATGAAATCAGATATTGTCCGGCGCTCATTTCCACTTCCGGGTCGACTCCCGCCAGACGATAGATCCATCGCTCCACGGGAACGCATAATCGATCCAGAGCGGTTCTTTGCCCGGCAAAGACCCGGTACAAATATCCACCCAGGGGCCTCACCAAGACGGTGACGATCACCGCAAACAGTAGATATTGAGCCGCGTTGTACAAATTCATCTCAAGGCCGGTCCGCATGCCTTTTGAGCTAGTCCGGCAGAAGATATTCTTTCACAATAGTTATAAGAAAGTGGAGTGGGAACTATAAAGAACACGGGGTAAGAATGCCGCTCGCGGCATAACCAGCTTCTGCAACATAAAGCGAAGAGATTATTCTGCGCCGGCGGGTTCCTGCGGGCGCAGAATTAATCCGGGTGGTCGACCGTCTACTTGGAAGCTATTACAGGCTTCTCTACGCGCACCAGCAGCACGTCGTGGCTGGCCAGTTCCAACGGCTCATTTTGGTTGAGCCTCACAGTTTTCCCGGTCCATAAATCCTTGCCTGTTTGCTCGCCCGCAAGTCCAAGCTTGCGCAGGTCCAGATGGAAGGGATGAGTGGAGTAACGATTGTCGCCGGCATTGATTACGGCGATGGCCATTGCGCCGTGAGCCAGGTGCCGGGTCCACACCTCGACCTCACCTTCGCTGTAAGCGCGCGAACCCTGCTTGCCCAGCGGGTCCTGGTCAATTGCAATGACGTCGCGGTTGGTAAGAATCGCCTTGATCTCAGGCTTCATGTTGGGCAGATCGTTGCCAGCCAGCAGCGGCGCGGCCAGCATGGCCCACATGGAAAAGTGCAAGCGGTTCTCAGCCAGTGTGAGCTTGCCGTTGCCCACTTCCAGCATGTCAGGATCGTTCCAATGGCCGGGGCCGGCATATTTTTCGAGGCCCGCCTGCTCGTTCAGGATCACGTACATTCGGTCCCAGTGGGGCGAAATATCTCCGGTCGTCCGCCACAGGTTGCCCCCAGCCGAGGGTCCCCACTCCCACACAGCGTCCATGCCATACTGGCAGAAGGAATAAACGATTGGCCGCCCGGTGGCCTTCAGCGCCTTGTCCATCTTGGCGTAAGCGGCGCGCATCATGCGCATCTGCTCGGCCTTGTCGTTGGGCGCCTGCTTCTCCATCACCTGCTCGATGAAGCTGCACGCGTCGTACTTCAGGTAGTCGATGCCCCACTCGGCGTAGAGCTTGGCGTCCTGCTCCTCGTGATTGTACGAGGCCTCAAAACCGGCGCAGGTCTTCGGTCCAGGCGAGGAATAGATGCCAATCTTCAGCCCTTTGGAGTGGACATAATCCGCCAGCGCTTTCATGTCGGGGAACTTCGAATTCGTGTGCAGCACTCCGTTCGCGTCGCGCTCACCCTCCCAGGTGTCGTCGATATTCACGTAGACGTAGCCCGCGTCTTTCATGCCGGTGGCGACGAGTTGGTCGGCGGCGGCGCGGATGTCCTTGTCGCTCACCTTTCCGGCAAAGAAGTTCCAGCTGTTCCAGCCCATCGGCGGCGTAAGCGCAACTTGCGCTGAGGCGTTCTGCCCGACGGCTGTTTGCGATTGTCCGGCGAAAGTTGCCAAAGCGAGAACGGCGATAGAGAGCGAAGCGAAAATGCGCATGAGAGTTCCTTTTGGAAATGATTTCAGGCTGAATTCTATGCCGACTGCGTCCCTTCCGGCAATCTGCCCGTTCTGGATCGGCGATTCTACGAACGGCCCGTTCGATGAGAGAATCTGGAAGGAACGGTTGAACCCCACTCAAAAAGAAAAAATTTCCCTAAGGAGCCTTGATCCGATGCCAGCAAACGATCCATCAGTGACCACCCTCTTTCTTGAGTTCTCGCGGCATAAGCTATTGGAGCAGTATTGGCCCCGCCTGCGTGAATGCGTTGAGCCGCTCGCGAATGAGCAGATTTGGTGGCGTCCCAATGAAGCCTCAAACAGCATTGGAAATCTGCTTCTGCATCTGAACGGCAACGTGCGCCAATGGCTGGTTGCGTCGTTCGACAAACTGAAGGACGAGCGAAACCGTCCCGCCGAATTCAATGCAACCAGTACGTTTACGGCCGCGGAGCCGCTCGATCTATTGCGCGGGACCCTCGATGAAGCATCGCAGGTTCTGGGGCGTCTCACCGAGGAGGACTTGCTTGCTCCTTTCGAGATTCAGGGTCACAAAGTCAGAGGCCTCGATGCTGTTTACCAGGTGGTGGAGCACTTCGGAATGCACTATGGGCAGATTCTCTATATCACCAAGTACATTTCAGGCAAAGACCTGGGGTTCTATCGCCACCTCAACAAAACCGGCCGGCCTGAGTGAAAATTGGGCGAATTCCACGGCTGGAGTTGCGAAACGGAAGAGCGCCGGAGCCTTCGGACTTGGCTCACGGACTACAACTGATTCGTCATTGCACGAGTTGCGTTTTGTACCTATTATTTTGAGATCAAGCCGAAAAACTCAAATCCGAATCGATGGCTACCGCTGAAACTTGCGCTGACTCTGGCGTGTGTCTATATGGCGTTTTATGTTGCCGCGCCCAGGCCGGGAAGGATAGCTGGGACCTGGGTCTCCGATTCCGATTCGGGATTGGTGGAGGTGGAGGCGCTGCGCGACGGTACATTCGTCCAGTACGAAAACGGCCAGGAGATTAGCAGGGGACGATGGAAGCTGAATACGAGCTACCAGATATTCGGCAAGCTGGAGCTGGACGATTCGTATCGGCTGCCGGTGTGGCCGGATGATTTGCAGCGCGGCAAAGGCGCGATGGCCTATTCGCTCCTGCACAGGGCAGGAAAGCTCTGCCTCAAGACGGGCAAAGACCCGGCTTACTGGTGCAAGGTGAAGTAGAAGCACAGGCCACGCGCGCAATACCTTGCAGATCGGGAAAGAATTCGATCCCCTCAAATCCTGAGTCCTCAAGCAGTGCGCGAATCGCTGCCTCCTGTCCATAGCCGATTTCGAATGCAACACAACCGCCGGGAGTTAGCGCCGCGAAGGCTGCTGGAATCAGTCGGCGGTAAACTTCCAGCCCATCGTCTCCGGCAAAGAGTGCCAGCGCAGGCTCGTAGTCGCGGACTTCGACAGCGAGAGAAGCTTGATCCCTCAAAGGCACGTAAGGCGGATTGGAAACCATAATCTCGAATCGTTCTTCAGCCACAGGCTCCAACAAGTCACCCTCAAGAAAACGGATGCTGCCGGAAACGCTGTTGCGCTCTGCATTCTCCTGGGCAATGGCCAGCGCGCTCGATGAAAGATCAATTGCCGTTATGGTTGCCGCGGCCAGCTTGTGGGCGAGAGCGATAGCAATGATTCCTGAACCGGTTCCCACATCCACAATGCGTGGCTGAGTGAAGTTTGCGGCCAGCTCAAGAACCTTCTCCACCAAGTGCTCGGTTTCGGGGCGGGGAATCAGCACCTCTGGCGTTACGCGAAATGGCAGCCCATAAAATCCCGCCTCGCCGGTGATGTACTGGATGGGTTCGCCGGCGAGACGGCGCCGGAGTAGAACGTCAAATTCCACCCGCGCGTCCTGACTGGTCGGATCGTTGGCGTGCGCAAGCAGCCAAGCGCGGTTTCGCTCGGGATCACTTCTGCTCAGGATGTGCAGCAATAGCTGTTCCGCATCCAGCCGCGCCCGCTCCGGCTGCGGGCCATGCGCGAGAGCACGCTCCGCTTCGGTCCGTAACGAACGAATCCGCGAACGATCAAGCTGGTTGGGTTGCATCGGCTTTCAACTGCTCCGCCTGGTAGTGAGTGATGAGCGCATCGACGATGGGCTGCAAGCGGCCTTCCATCACCAGGTCCAACTGATGCAGCGTCAGCCCGATGCGGTGGTCGGTCATGCGGTTCTGGGGGAAGTTATAGGTGCGAATTTTCTCGCTGCGGTCGCCTGTGCCCACCATCTGCTTACGCTCTTTGGCCAGCTCCGCATTCTGCTTGTCCATCTCCATCTCATATAAACGCGAGCGCATGACGCGCATTCCTTTTTCACGATTCTTGATCTGCGATTTTTCATCCTGGCAACTGACCACGGTGTTGGTAGGCAGGTGGGTAATACGCACCGCGGAGTAAGTGGTATTTACCGACTGGCCGCCGGGTCCCGAAGAACAGAAAGTATCGATGCGAATGTCCTTGGCCTCGATCTTCACGTCCACTTCCTCAGCCTCCGGCAGCACGGCTACCGTGATGGCCGAGGTATGCACGCGTCCCTGCGTCTCCGTCTGCGGAACGCGCTGCACCCGATGCACGCCGCTCTCCCACTTCATTTGCGAGTAGACGCGGTCGCCTTCGATGATGGCGATCACTTCCTTGTAGCCGCCCACGCCGGACTCTGAGACCGAAAGCACCTCAACTTTCCAGCGGTGCTGCTCGGCGAAGCGGGTATACATGCGGAAGATTTCCGCGGCAAAAAGCGATGCCTCATCACCGCCCGTACCCGCGCGAATTTCGAGAATCACGTTCTTCTCGTCGTTGGGGTCCTTGGGAAGCAGCAGGACCTTGATCTCTTCTTCGAGAGCCGGTTCGCGCGGGGCGAGCGCGGCGATCTCTTCCTCGGCCATCGCGCGCAGATCCGGGTCGCTCTCGGAGAGCATTGCGCGCGCTTCGATGAGCCCCTGGCGTACCTGTTTCAATTCACGGTACTTCATCACCGGGGTTTCAAGGTTGCTGAGCGCCTTGCCCGCCTGTTGGTATTTTTCGCGGTCGTTGACCACCTCAGGCAGCGAGAGCTGGTTGCTCAGCTCATCGTAGCGTTGCTCCATTTGTTCCAAACGATCAATCACGTGCGCCCTCCGGGCCTTCAGGTTTTGGTGGATATTTGCGGAATTCGGGCAGGGAAAAAGTGTAGGCGGCGGGCGCCGCTAGAGCAGGGCCGGAATGGGCTGACGAATGCTCATAAGTGCAGACTCTATTTTAGCGCGAAGAACGGGCCAATGCCTGCTCTGATCGGAGCCGAAAGAGGGGTTCAGTCCTCGCCCATGCCTAATGCTCATCCATATATATATCCACTTCGAGCTTGCCGCCCTCGGTCAGCCGGGCGCGAAACATGCCTGGAGTATTGAAACTAAAGGCGGTTTGGCCGTCTGGAGCGATGGCGATGACCCCGCCGTCCCCATGCAGCGCGACCAGTTCCTTGTGAATCACTTCATCGGCAGCCTGCTGCAACCCCATCTCCTTAAAGGCGACCAGGTTGCAGATTTCGCGGGCCACGCCCAGGCGGATAAAGAATTCGCCCGAACCGGTAGCGGAGACGGCGCAGGAAGCGTTCGATGCATAAGTCCCCGCGCCGATAATCGGCGAGTCGCCCACGCGCCCCGGCAGCTTGGCCTGCAATCCGCCCGTCGAAGTACCTGCGGCGACGTTGCCCTGGCGGTCGAGCGCCACCGCTCCAACAGTGCCGAAACGGTGCACATCGGGCGGTTCATCCAGCAGCGCGACCGGTACGGCTACTCCCGCAGGCGGCGCGCCGACCGGACGCTGCGGAATGGGCTTGCCCTCCTTATTCAACTGCTTGATCAGCCCCTGCCAGCGCGCCTCAGTGAAAAAGAAACTCGGGTCCGCCTGCTCGAGTCCAACCTTCGCGCCAAAATCTTCGGCGCCCGGGCCGATCATCATCACGTAGGGCGACTTCTCCATCACCGCGCGCGCCAGACTGATGGGGTGGCGTGTGTGGGTGATGCCGGCCACTGCACCGGCTTTCAGATTGGAACCATCCATGATCGATGCGTCCAACTCGTTTTTGCCCTCGGAGGTGAAGACCGCGCCGCGCCCCGCATTGAAGAGCGGATCGTCCTCGAGAACCTGGACGGCAGCCTCAACCGCATCGAGCGCCGAACCGCCCCGGTCGAGCACCTTTGCTCCCGCCTCAGTAGCCTGGGTCAGCGAGGCGCGATAGGCCGCGTCGCCCGCAGGGGTAAGAGCGGAGCGCTCGATCACTCCGGCGCCGCCATGCACCACGATGCTCCACTTATGTGCAGGCTGCTGTGCCTGGGCTGCAACTCCGAGGGTGGAAACCATGATCCCTCCAGTGAGTAAGAACCGAATTTTCCGCATAACGGATTCCTCCGGCAGACACCATCTTACTTCTTCGGAATTGTAAGCTCCGCACCTTCACCAACTTTATAAGTCGTGGAAAAGTTGCCCTGATCGATGCCCACCGAAAGCCGGCCCCGCGAATCAATGAAGAAAAGCTCCTTGCCCACCGGCACGTCGCTGAAGGTCTTCACGAACGGAATCGTATAGCTCTTCCCGGCCAGCGTTACGGGAACCTGGTCGCCAAGTTTGTAGCCCAGTTGCGCGAAAGTCTCGGCAGGGACGTTCAGCACCAAATTGCCGAAGGGCCCGTCGGTGCCGATGACCTGCCCATGCAGTCCGCTCTCATCGACGGTAGCGCTCTTCAGGTCCAGCCGGACCAGGTTTCTTACGTCGATGGAGGGGCCGGCATCAGCGAAGTCATCGCCGCGGGCCAGGTGCGCTCCAGCCGGCGAAAAAATATCTCTGCCGTGAAAGGTGGAGGAGATGCCCGGTCCGATCATCCACGCGGGGTTCACAATCTCGCGCGCCTCAACAATGCGGTCGCGGTCCTGGATGATGGTGAGCAGGCCGTTGTCCGGCAACACAAAATACTGCCCCACGCGCGATTTGGCGATGATCGCCTTTCGCGTAGATCCCACGCCGGGATCGATGACGACCACGAAAACAGCGTCCTTGGGAAAATAAGGCGCCGAGCCTGCCAGCAATCGGGCACCCATAGCAATGTTGTAAGGCTCAGACTGGTGAGTAATGTCTATGATGCGCGCGCCGGGCGCGATGCCATCCATCACCGCCTTGCAGATGCCCACGGCATCGTCTTTCACGTCGAAGTCGGTCATAAAGCCGATTACCTTAGTAGGAGCCGCAGCCGGCTGTTGCGCCGCAGCCACCGCACTCATCAATGCCGCACCCGCAAAAGCCAGTCCCGCCAAAGCCGCACCAATCAGAATTGTTCTTGTCTTGTGCATGTGAGTAATCTCCATGTTTCCTCTATGGTATAACTCAACTTCGCTGAGGCCAGCCAGTTGACTGCTTGATTTTATTCCCTATTCCCTACTCCCTATTCCCTGTCTTCTCAAGTACTATCGCAATCAATGACGACTCGCGCGCTGACCATCCTCAGTTTCTTCCTTCTCGTCGGCTTTGCCGCTTACGGCTCCGCCAGTTCCCGTCCGATTGTGGTGAAGGTGGTTGTGGTGGCAATGTTTGAAGTAGGCGCCGATACCGGCGACCAACCCGGCGAGTTGCAATGTTGGGTGGAGCGCGACCATCTGGACCGGGTCTATCCGCTCCCCGGCGGCTATCATGCAGTGCGCATGAACGGCCAGGGCGAGATGGCTGTGCTCACCGGGCAGGGAACTGCGCACGCCGCGGCGACCATCATGGCTCTGGGCCTTGACCCGCGTTTCGACCTGACCCATGCTTATTGGCTTATCGCCGGCATTGCCGGTGCGAGCCCGGAGCGTGCTTCGCTGGGATCGGCGGTATGGGCGCGTTGGGTGGTCGACGGAGATCTGGGTTACGAGATCGATGCGCGCGAGATTCCGCCCGGCTGGACCACCGGCTATGTGCCGCTCAGAAAGGCGATGCCATTCGAAGAGCCGGCGGAGCCGCAACCGGGCCAGGTCTACGCTCTCAATAAAGATCTTGCCGAGTGGGCCTTCAACCTGACCCGCGCCACGCCGCTTGCCGATTCGGAGAAGTTGAAGGAGATTCGCAGCCACTTCGACGGCGCAGCCGCCCAACGCCCGCCCTTTGTAACCATGGGCGACGAGCTTTCTTCCTCGACCTACTGGCACGGGAAGTTCTTTGACTCGTGGGCAGCGGAGTGGGTGCCCTACTTTACCGGTGGCCAGGGAGAATTTACCACCACGGCGATGGAGGATACGGGAACGCTGCAGTCGCTCGAATTTCTCTCCCAAGCCGGCCGCGTCGATTTGCGGAGAGTTTTGGTGCTGCGCACGGTGAGTAACTTCGACCGTCCGCCGCAAGGCATGACGGCGGCCGAGAGCCTGGCCAATCAGCGCGTAAGCAAATTTGGCGCCTACCTGCCCTCGCTTGAGAGCGCTTATACTGTGGGTCACGTGGTGGTGAGCGAACTGCTTACCCACTGGCCACAATATTCTCAGGCGGTCGCGGGCGCGGACAAAGCTGCCGCGTCCAAGCCGTAGCCGGGAAGTGCGGTATTCAGGAAAGAAGAGGTCGCAAGTGAAATTGAACTACGGAACGCTGGTCTTTCTCGCTGTCGTCGTACTGGTCTTCTTAATTTTTGCCTGGCAGCTTCCGTGGACAGCTCCGCGAATCGCCGGCGTTGCCATTGCCGTCCCATCCTTCTTGCTTTTCGCCATCGCCCGCATTCAACTCGGAAAAGCGTTCAGTATTCAGGCCAAGGCAACCACACTGGTGACCACCGGCCTCTATTCCCGCATCCTCAACCCGATCTATGTATTCGGCAGCCTGATGATCGCCGGAGTTCTCCTCTGGTCTGGTAGGCCCTGGTTCCTGTTGATTTTCGCCGTCGTCATCCCCATGCAGATTCTTCGCAGCCGGAAAGAGGCAAAGGCGCTCGAAGAAAAATTCGGCCCGGCCTACCAGGAGTACAAACAAAAGACCTGGTTCTGATCTGGTTTGAATTCAAGGGATCGATATCGCTCGAGCGCCCATCCAATGCGCCGTCACGATCTTCAAGGAAGTCGCAATGCATTCAATTTGGTTTGGCGAGTTTATGGGCACTCTCGTTCTGCTGCTTCTGGGCGATGGCGTCAACGCCGGCGTAACCCTGCGAAAGTCCTATGCCGCGAACGCAGGCTGGCTGGCGGTCACCGTCGGCTGGGCTCTGGCCGTTTTGTGCGGAGTGATGGTAGCGCAGGCCTTCGGCAGTCCCGGCGCCAACATAAATCCAGCCGTCACGCTGGCCGTCGCGGTAATCAGCGGAGATTATTCGCAGGTGCTGAGCATGTGGTCGGCGCAGTTGCTGGGCGCAATGGCGGGTGCGGCGCTGATGACCCTTCACTACGCGCCGCACTGGAAGCTCTCGCCCGATCCCGCGGCCAAGCTGGGCATCTTCTGCACCAACGGAGCGGTGCGCAGCCCGGCGCTTAATATTCTGAGCGAGGCACTGGGCACGGCGGTGCTGGTCGTGGTGGTGGGCGCCATCTTCTCGCGTGGCGTTTCAGCCAACGGGCCTGCCGCGGGACTGGGGCCGTGGCTGGTGGCCAGTCTGGTATGGGGCATCGGCCTCTCGCTGGGTGGAACCACCGGCTACGCCATCAACCCCGCGCGCGACCTGGGCCCGCGCATCGTTCATTGGCTGTTGCCTATTCCCGGCAAAGGCAGTTCCAACTGGAGCTATGCACCCATCCCCATCATTGGAGATCTCGCCGGAGCGGCGCTTGCCGGGTTGATGCTCCGCTACGCGCATCTGTAGCTCAGCTAAGCGGGCCAGCCCTAGATGCGGCTGGCCCTTGAAGCTTTCGGATTCCTACTTGATGTCCTCAGATTTCTCTCGATACTCCGCGTATCGCTTGCCGTCCCACCGAAACAAAACGCTGGAAACCTCTACTGCGGTGGCGGCTAACATCTCTATCTCAAGGTGGCCATTCCAACGCTTTTTCCTCACGATAAGATCGTGCGCAGCCGCAGTCAGGACCAATTCATAGCCATGAGGTGAGGCACAGAAAATCCAAAAAGTGACTATATTCGCTCCGGAAAGGGGCGGTTCCCCAACGACGATCAGGTCTTCTTTTTCTGGGCTGCTGAGATGAACCACAGATGCTGAGAACCACGTCGAGGGTAGCTTGTCTGCGGGCACGTTCTCGTCTTCAAGTGCGTTGCGCACCATTTCGTCCTGCTTCAGGATCACTAGAACATCCTCAGGAAGAGGAACTGGCTTTTGCACACTTTCATTTTCAGCGCTGAAGTGGGTCTGCTCGGGCAACTGAAGGTGTTTGAATTGCGAGATTGCCGACCCACAAAGGGTAAGGGGAACAAGCAGGACGATTACTGTCAAGCTGACTTTCATGATTTCGATCCTTTGAGGCCCAGTTGCTTCCATGTAACCAAACCAGGGTATTCTCCGTCCCCTATTCCAGGAAGGAAGCCACCACCGCCAGTGACGCGATGGCTGCCGTCTCCGCGCGCAGAATGCGTGGGCCCAGCGAAGCGGCGCGCCAGCCGTTGGCGTCGAAGAGCGCCTCTTCAGAGGGAGCCCATCCGCCTTCGGGACCGATGGCGATCTCAATTGCCGGCATTTCTTCATTGGCCGCTTTCACGGCCTCGTCCATAAGGCTGCGCAGCGTAGTGGTGCGCTCCTGCTCAGCCAGCACGATGCGCGTGGCCTCGGAAGCAGCCCGCACTCGCTCTGCCAGCGGACCCGGATCGTAGATCAAAGGCACATCGCAGCGCCGCGCTTGCTGCGCCGCCTCGTGCACAATGCGCCGCCAGCGCTCCGCGCGTTTCTCTGCCGCTTGCGCCAGGTGCTTCTCCGTCCGCCGCGTGATCACCGGAGCCACCTCGGCAACTCCCAGTTCGGTGGCCTTCTCGATGGCCCATTCCATGTGATCGAATTTGTAGATGGCCATCACCAGCGTGACCGGCAGCGCGGGATCGGCCTCGAGTTCGGTGATCAGGTTGAAGCGAACCTCGTGTGGGGTGACGGCCGCTACCTCGGCGTGAAAGACGTGCCCGCCCGCCACCACGTCCGCCACCATGCCGGGCTGCGCGCGCAGCACGCGCGCCATGTGCTCGGCCTGCCCGCCATCGATGGTGGCGGTGGCCTCGTCCCAATGCTCGGCAATCCAGCGGCGTCGCGTCATAACGTTCGTTAGTTAACCTCTCCTTACAAGTCTAATTCTTCCGCATAAACACTAAGGGGAACGCTTAAAGCGTCCCCCTGAAGTGTTGCCTTATTGGTTGGAATACCGCTACTTCTTCTTGGCGGCTTTCTTTGCTGCCTTCTTCGCGGGCTTCTTTGCTGCCTTCTTGGCTGCCTTTTTTGTTGCCATTTGCCTATTCTCCCTTTTCGATGGGTTGCATCGAGTTCTGCAAATCGTAATATGCAGATGATGAATGTATAGAATCATGAAGCATCGATGTCAAGAAAAAAACGTACAAAGAGTGGAAAAAAGGTCAACAATTATTTTTGATCGGAATGAGGGTCGAATGGAAATTTTCAGTTACGCGTCGAATTTGATCGCTCTCGAATCGCTGTGAGCGGATTTTTTCGTCAGTGCGACCGAAGAAAAAATGCGCGCGAGATGCGATTCTCGCGCTTCTCTTGTCAGCACTCAATTACGTTCAAAGCCAGTCCTGCCTGGCTCGTCTCCTTATAGCGAGACTGCATATCCAGGCCGGTTAAATACATTGTGCGGATCACCTGATCAAGCGAAACCTTGTGCTCTTCCTGCTCGTTGAGCGCAATGCGCGAGGCCTGCACCGCTTTCGCCGCGCCTATGGCGTTGCGCTCGATGCAGGGAATCTGAACCAGGCCGCCGATCGGATCGCAGGTCATTCCCAGGTTATGCTCCATCGCGATTTCAGCCGCGTGCTCAATTTCTCCGTTGCTCCCGCCCAGCGCCGCCGCAAGTCCGCCCGCGGCCATTGAGCAGGCCACGCCCACTTCGCCCTGGCAACCAACTTCCGCTCCGCTGATCGATGCGTTCTCTTTATAAAGCATGCCGATCGCCGCCGAAGTAAGAAAAAATCTCTGAATGCCTTCGCCGTCCGCGCCGGGGATGAAGCGGGAATAATAAAGCGCAACTGCGGGAACCACTCCGGCAGCGCCGTTTGTAGGCGCAGTGACCACGCGTCCGCCGGCCGCGTTCTCCTCGTTTACCGCTATGGCGTAAACCGTCAGCCAGTCTAGCGGCGCCAACGGATCGCCGACGAGCCCCTCCGCTTCTTTCGATCGCAGCCGTTGGGCGAGCCTGTGCGCGCGCCGGCGAACATTTAATCCGCCGGGCAAAATCCCCTCCGCCGCAATGCCGCGCTCAACGCAAGCCTGCATTGCGCCCCAGATGCGCTCAATGCCTTCCCGCACCACCTCGGCCGGCGCCTTCGCTTCGTCGCTCGCGACCAGCACGCACTCGTTCTCAAGCATCAACTGGCTGATGGAGAGATTGTTCGCCTGAGCGGTGGCCAGCAGCTCCGCCGCGTTGTGAAAGGGAAAGGGCAGCCTTGCCTCCCGGCTTTCGCCGCCGGGCAGCTTCGAATCCGGATCAACCGTGCCGTCCTCAACAATGAATCCACCGCCGACAGAAAAGAACGTCCGCTCGCAGACCACCGACCCCGCCGCGTTGTAAGCCTTGAACCGGACTCCATTTGGATGCTGGATGTGCGCGCCGGGAGGAAACATCGTGGCCCGGTTCCAGACAACATCGCTGGATTCATCCAATGCGATGGAGCGATTTCCATTCAGATTGATTCTTCGCGCCGCGCGAATCTCCCCCACCGTCGACTCAATGGTCGCCGGATCAATCGAAGCCGGCTCATTACCCGCCAACCCCAGCAGCACAGCCCGGTCTGTCCCATGCCCCAGCCCGGTAAGCGCCAGCGATCCGTAGAGCTCCACCTGCACCCGCTCCACCCGATCGAGCAAGCCGTGCTCCTCTAGTTCCCGCGCAAATCGGCAGGCGGCCCGCATTGGCCCCATCGTATGCGAACTCGATGGCCCCACTCCGATTTTGTAAAGGTCGAAGAGACTCGTCGTCACAGATGAAATTGTAGCGGTCCAACGGCCCACTTGGACACCTGGGTTCAACTGTGGCAAGACTGCTGAATTAGTCAATTGCGGCGATACGAGGTTGACGGTCGATCAGGGCATCTCTGGCCACACCGCATCGGGACTGTTTGGAAGGGGCTGTTCTGGACCCAGGTTGGCCGACGAAATAGCGGCAAAGATGAAATTCTCCGGAGGTACCGGACTTCCTGAAAGCCGTCTCAGCATCGCCAATTGGCCGGCATGAGTCATGGCATCAGAGAAGGGCCCTTGCAGCAGAATTTCCGGAGTGATGCCGCTCATCTTCGTACCTGCGTCGAGGTGGCGTGCGAGGTCCTCCACCACCTCGTGAAAATGCGCAATCGTAGCGGAAAACTCCGGCAGTTCGGGCGGGCTATAAATACCTCCGATGAAGAAGGTGCGCGCGTAGCCGAGCACACTGTCCATGTGGCGAACCAACTCCCACGGCGTTCGGACCTTGGGCGCGGCACGAAAGACCGCGAACTCCGTCGGCGCATCGCGCAGCGCTTTTTGCGTCCGGTAAGCCAAGGCCGCCAGGAAATGCGTCAGTAGTTTTCTTTGTTCGTCCATATTCCGCTCGTTTTTGAACGATCCCAGCCTTATCATAACCGAGGATCCGGGCAGTGGCGTTGCCATGAAAGCCGACCACCGGTACCTGCCCCCTGACCCCCGTTTCTGTTACACTCGCTGCAACTATCCATCATGCTTTTTAAAGTCCTCAGTGCGGCCGTCTATGGGATCGATGCGAGTCTAATCGACGTCGAAGTCGACTATAGCGGCGCCGTCATGGAAAAAGACATCTTCCACACCGTAGGTCTGCCGGATGCCGCTGTGCGCGAGAGCCGCGACCGCGTTCGCGCCGCAATCAAGAACTCCGGCTACCTGATTCCGCCCACCTTCATCACCATCAACCTGGCCCCCGCCGATTTGAAGAAAGAAGGCTCGGGCTTCGATCTGCCCATCGCCGTCGGCATCCTGGGAGCCTATGGCGCGCTAAAGGCCGACGACCTGAGCAGCTTTCTGATGGTGGGCGAACTGGGACTGGACGGCAGCGTGCGCGCCGTGCCAGGAATGTTGCCGGTAGCGATTCTGGCGCGTGAGAAGGGAATTGCGAATCTCATCCTGCCCGCGGCCAACGCCGCCGAGGCCGCAGTGGTCGAAGGCGTGAACGTCTATCCTGCCTCCTCGCTTCTCGATGTGCTGGAGCTCCTCAACTCGGCGGTAGTTGGCGTCATCCAGCGCGAGCCCTACCGCGTCTCCACTGAAACACTTCTTGGCGAGCTGCAGCACTTCAATGTTGATTTCAGCGACGTGCGCGGCCAGCAGACGGCCAAGCGCGCCCTCGAGGTCGCCGCCGCCGGCAGCCATAACATTTTCATGATCGGCCCGCCCGGCTCGGGAAAAACCATGCTGGCCAAGCGGCTGCCCTCCATCCTTGCCCCTCTTACTTTTGAGGAGGCTCTGGAGACCACCAAGATTCACTCCGTCGCCGGCGTGCTCGATGCGGGTGCGGGCCTGGTGACGCAGCGCCCGTTTCGCTCGCCCCACCACACCATCTCCGATGCGGGTCTGATCGGCGGCGGCATCGTTCCCCGTCCCGGTGAGGTATCGCTAGCTCACAACGGCCTGCTCTTCCTCGACGAACTGCCGGAGTTTCCCCGCAATGTTCTCGAAGTATTGCGCCAACCTCTTGAGGACCACACCGTCACCATCGCCCGCGCCTCCATGTCGCTGAGTTTCCCTGCGCGCTTCATGCTGGCCGCGGCCATGAACCCCTGCCCCTGCGGTTTCTTCAACGACAAATCCCGCGAGTGCATGTGCACCCCGCCGATGATCCAGCGCTATATCGCGAAAATCTCCGGCCCTTTGCTTGACCGCATCGATATTCATATCGAGGTTCCGGCCGTTCAATATAAGGAACTGCGTGGCGGCGCAGCAGCTGAGGGTTCGTCCCAGATTCGCGACCGGGTGATGGCCGCCCGTGAACGACAGCGTGCCCGTTTCCGCAAGGCCGGCGACAAAATCTACGCGAACGCGCAGATGACCACCCGGCAGATCCGCACCCACTGCGAATTAGGAGCCGATGCCGAGCGGTTGCTGGAGCGCGCCATGCAGCAACAAGGCCTAACTGCGCGCGCCCACGACCGCATCCTCAAAGTAGCTCGCACCATCGCCGACCTCGAGGCCGCGGAGCATCTCACCGTAGCTCATCTGGCCGAGGCCATTCAGTACCGCACGCTCGACCGCAGTTATTGGGCGTGAGTTACGAACCATTTACCCCGTTGCCGCTCGTCTCGTTCGAGGGCGGTTCGCATATCGTGGTCTGCAATCTGGCGGCATTTAACCAGAAAGAAGGAGACGGAAATGCAAAAAGCGATCGTTTTGCTGTTCGCGATTTTTATGCTGGGCGGTTTATCGGGATGCTCGGTGGCCTCGCCCGATGCCGGGCATGAAGCCGTATGGGTTGAAAAACCCTTGTTCTTTGGTCATGGCGGCGTGGAAGAGACACCTGTTACTACAGGCCGTTCTTATGGCGCCATCACAAGCAGCGCCATCGACGTGAACATGTTGCCACAACGGATCGACATGGAGTTCGACGACATGATGACCAAGAGTGGCGTGCCTGTCAGCTTCCATGTTGTGGCAACCTACCGCGTCGTTGATTCCGTAAAGTTGGTCGGTAAGTACGGCGCTGACGTGGACGAAAAAACAGGCATACCAGGATTTTGGGACCGGAACATTGACCAACCCCTACGCACCGCCGTGCGCGACTCTGTCAAGCAGCGGGACATGCAGGACATGGCTATCTCGCAGACGGCAGCAGACGCAGTCGGGAAAGAAGTTTCAACGGCGGCTATCCAGATCGTCCAGCAAACCGGCGTTCCTATCTTATTTACGGCAATCAATGTGGGCCGGGTGAACCCACCGGACGCGATCAAGAACCAACGTATTGAAACCGCCGCACAGGAGCAGCGGGCAATTACCGAGCAGCAGACGAAATTGGCAGAGGACCAGCGCAAGGCAGCTGAACAGAGTCGAGCGGCCGCCGATAACGCCTATCGCGAAGCCATGCAATTGTCGCCGGATCAGTTCCTGCAACTGGAGCGGATCAAGATGCAGCGTGATGTTTGCGGTCACGGAGGAAACTGCACGTTCTTCATCGGCAGTGGACCTTCGCCAGTGATTGACGTTGGGAAAAGGTAACGCAGGTTGACCCCTGAAAGAGGGCGTAGAGGAGTGCAATCAGGACGGAGGGAGCAGGGCCTTCAGGTGTCAAGTTCGAGGACACATGTTAGGCTCTGTCTCCAGACCTCCATTGCACCTTAGTCTTTCGGCGCTGTTGCGCTATCAGCTACAGAGTTGAAGTTTTCTCCAATCGGACCGATAAACGCTTTGAATTCATGAGAAACTCTTCATGAATATCGACCACAAAGAGGAGGATCGCGATGAACGATGCAACGCTCATGACCGGCAGCGATGCATATCTGATCGGGATTCCCTTGATCATCGTCCTTCTCATTGCGCTTTTTCGAGTGGATGAGCTGATTTCCAAGCCAAAAAAGTCGCTCAAACGGCGCAGGCCGTCGTACCAGATGAATGAGAACGGAGTGCCGGTTATGAGCGATCCGGATGGCCGACAGTCGAGCGTTCACTCCCCGTCAGGTGACCAGTCAGGTCCCAGCCGGGTCGAGTAGCCTTAATACCGCCCCCTTATGAAGCTCGAAGAATTTCCGGAAATGACCGTCATCTCTCTGATAATAAATAAGTAATACGCAAGGATCGATGCCCTGACCCACGGCTGGCCGAAGGCCAAAAAACCTTGAAAAAACTGTTGACCCGGATGCCGTCTGGCGATATATTCATTATTGCCATCCATACTGGACAAATAAAGTGTGTGGTTTTAGCAGACGTCTCACAATTCCTGCATCAAAAATGAAGCGAATGCTCGTTATTTTGATGCCAAGGCGGGCATTGACCGTCCGAATCGGGAATTCAAGGCGCATGGTTTCCAAGACCGTAATCTTTATCCCAGATCTGGCAAAAAACCTGTAACAGTGTGTGTGTTTGCGCGTCAAAACATTGAACGGTGATCACACCTGCCGCGTCTAATAATTTGGAAGTGGAAATCTGGGTAGCCATCGGAGGATTGCTGGCTTCCCCGGCTTCCCCGGCTGCACCGGCGGCGCCAAGCAAGCACCTCCGGGCAGACAACTCAACAAGGAGAATTTGCAATGCGTTCCGATTTAGTTTTTGGGGCACTCTCTCATGTGTCCAATCGCTACCGGCTCTGTCAACTGGCTAGCAAGGCTACCCGCAAGCTGCACAAGCCGAACACACGGCTGCAAGACACCACCAATGAAGTACTGTGCCGCTTCCAAACCACCGACCCCAGTTCTACGGCGGCCGTCAAAGCGCCCGCGGAGTTGCCGATTGAGGTGCGCCGCGCCGCTTGAGGGATTTAATCCGCAAGCGTTTATCGCCTGAACGTGTATAGTTAACACACGGGCAAAGTTGTTTGCGGCTAGCTTCACAAGGCTGCCATCTTTTCCTGGTGTTCTTGATTTATCCTGTTCCTGGGAGCTTCAGCTCGGCTCGCCTACTGCCGGCAGCTCCCTTGAACTTCCGCTCGGTTTTTCCTACGGAGTTATACCCCCCTTCGGATTTCCCCCGCACCCCATCCCAACCTGAACCAGGTGAATATGACCATCGCCGAACTTAAAGAAAAAAACATCACCGAACTGAGCCGCATCGCGCGCACTCTTGAGATTCCCGGCACCAGCGGCCTTCGCAAACAGGACCTGATCTTCAAAATCCTTCAGGCACAAAGTGAAAAGGAAGGCCACATCTTTGCCGAGGGCGTGCTTGAGATTCTGCCCGACGGCTACGGCTTCCTCCGCTCTCCGGATTACAACTATCTGCCCGGACCGGACGATATTTATGTGTCTCCTTCCCAAATACGCAAGTTTGACCTCAAGACCGGCGACTCCATCAGCGGCAACGTCCGTCCTCCGCACGAAGGAGAAAAATACTTCGCCCTGGTCAAGATCGAAGCCATCAACTTCGAATCGCCTGAGGAAACGCGCAACAAGATTCTCTTTGACAATCTCACCCCGCTCTATCCCCAGGAGCGCATCAAGCTTGAGACCGTGCGCGAGGCCATCAGCGGCCGAGTGATGGATCTGCTCACGCCTGTGGGCAAGGGCCAGCGCGGCCTCATCGTCGCTCCGCCCCGCACCGGCAAGACCATGCTCCTGCAGGCGCTCGCCAACTCCATCACCGCCAACCACCCTGAAGTCGTCCTCATCGTCCTGCTCATCGACGAGCGGCCCGAAGAAGTTACCGATATGCAACGCTCGGTGAAGGGCGAGGTCATCAGCTCCACATTTGACGAGCCCGCCGCCCGCCACGTGCAGGTAGCCGAGATGGTCATTGAGAAGGCCAAGCGCTTGGTCGAGCACAAGCGTGATGTAGTCATTCTTCTCGACTCCATCACCCGCCTGGCCCGCGCCTACAACACCATCGTGCCGCCCTCGGGCAAAGTCCTCTCCGGCGGCGTCGATTCCAACGCCCTCCAGCGGCCGAAGCGCTTCTTCGGCGCGGCGAGAAACATTGAAGAAGGCGGGTCCCTGACGATTATTGCCACCGCGCTGGTCGATACCGGCTCCCGCATGGATGAAGTCATCTTTGAAGAGTTCAAGGGCACCGGCAACATGGAAATCATCCTTGACCGCAAGCTGGTCGACAAGCGCGTCTTCCCGGCCATCGATATCCAGCGCTCCGGCACCCGAAAGGAAGAGCTACTCATCCCCAAGGAAGATCTCTCCCGCATCTGGATCCTGCGCAAGGTGCTCAACCCGCTCTCGCCGGTAGAAGCGATGGAGCTTCTAATCAGCCGTCTTGAGAAGGTTCGCAACAACGCCGAGTTCCTTGCCAACATGAACCAGCTGTAGCCACCTGCGGTGGGGCGGACCGCCTTCGGCTCGGGATCGCGCAGATCTCAGCCGTGTGCCCCATCGGGGTGCCCTCTGGGCCCCACGTCTTGTCTTTGTGGCAAGGGTGGGATAACACAGAAACTCATCCCCGTGTTTTTGAAAGAGCGATCTGGACGGCCTCTTCCGTGATAAGCCGTCCGCTGCTAAGATAGAAGAGTCGTGGGGCTGTAGCTCAGCTGGGAGAGCGCCTCGTTCGCAACGAGGAGGCCAGCGGTTCGATCCCGCTCAGCTCCACCAATTCCTTCCGTCGGAGAGTTGAACCTAGGGCATTTACAGCAGCCTTGCTTCTCTGAACCCCACTCATATCGGTTTGATTTGTGAAGGCCTGGATACCCGTACTCTGACAGAATTGAAATTACCGGCAACCCCGTAACCGCTCTAGCGGCGCGTGGCCGGCCTCGATCGAATGCGCGGGGTGGCCGAACCGGGCGGTCTCTCGGGATTACGCTGAGTAAATTGATCGTGCAGAACCACATTGAGCAGTGACTTGTTGACCCGGATGCGGCCGTTGTATTCGATAAGGCCTAGCTTGCGAAAGCGATTCATGAAGAAGCTGACGCGGGACCGGGTGGTGCCGATCATCTCTGCGAGAGTTTCCTGCGTGATCGGAGGGATAAAGGGTTCCGGCTTCCCCGCCTCGCCATATTCGGCCATCAATAATAGAATTCTTGCCAGACGCCTCTCACTGGAGTTGAAAAGCTGATCGACCAGATCGGCCTGGGTGCGCATGCTCCGGGCCAGTAGAAATTTCAAATACATCTCGGAGAGGGAATGCTCTTGGTGCATCACGCGGATCATCTCCTGCCGCGCTATCTTGAGCGCCGAACAGACATCAATTGCGGAGGCAGTAGCCAAATGCATCCCGCCCACGCTCGCCAGCGACTCCTCTCCAATGAATTCTCCGGCGGAGAGCAGCGCGATTGTGGCTTCCTTGCCGTTTTGCGAAACAACAGTGAGTTTTGCGCGGCCCGTCCGAAGATAGAAGATGGAGTCAGCCGAATCTCCCTGCGAAAAAAAGGTCTGCTTGGGATGCAGGTGGACGAGTTGTCGCCCCACCCCTGCTTGTTCCAGAAAGATGGCTAGGTCAAAGGTCATGCTTCTTACCTCAGTTATTCAAATGACCCGTCACGGATGCTGTTTTCACGAGAGAAGTTCGGAAGGGTATTTGTTGCGATAAGCCTCCATTGCTCCTCGTCCCTCGGAGGCGGCGAGAAGGGGTAACAAAGAAGGATGCGATGCTAACCAGGAGAGCTTTCATCGGGAGGTCCGTGATTGAAAGTTAGAGAAGATTGACGAGTCTGCTAAGTATAGCCTACTCGATTAGTCTCGCGGTCTCTGTACGGTATCCGACATAACCAGAAAGATATATGTACGCTATCTGACATAACCAGAAAGATATATGTACGGTTCCTGACATAACTGGAACTTTGTCAGGCATCCTGAGCTTTACGCATACTAACTATGATAGGGTTTTTATTTGTCTGAAAGTGAGGAATACTTGCGCACGAGCGGCTTTAAGAACACTCTTTTGAAGGCTCTGGACGCGGACATCATTGAACGCCTCCGTTTGCAACCGGTCAAATTCGAGCTCAAACACGAAATCGAAAACCCGGGCGACCCGATCGATCACCTCTATTTTCTCGAAGAGGGTATGGCGTCGATGACGACCACATTCAAGGATGGGTCTCAGGTTGAGGTAGGGATGTTCGGTTATGAGTCGGTCGTCGGCGTCTCAGCTCTGATGGGAACAAAAAAGAGTCTGAATCGCGTCTACACCCAGATTGCCGGCCATGGCTATAGATGCCGCGTGGAGGACGCGAGAAACGAGTTTCGTCTTAACGGGGTATTTCATTTTCTGACGCTGCGCTATGTTCAGGCGCAACTCGTTCAGGCTATGCAATCCGCCGGGTGCAATGCGAAGCACAACTTCGAACAGCGGCTGGCCCGCTGGCTGCTTCTCTGTGCGGACCGCGCGCACATCGACACGTTCAAGATTTCGCATGAGTTTCTCGCCAACATGCTGGGGGGGCGCCGGCCCACCATTTCTACGACAGCCGGGATTCTCAAGCGAAAAGGACTTATCGAATACAGTCGCGGAGAAATTCGCATCCTCGACGTCCCTGGGCTCACGAAGGCCTCTTGCGAGTGCTATCTGATCATCAAAGATCACCTCGACAATTACGCAGAGTTCGACACCTCAATCACGGCGTAGCCAGTTGCTCACGCTTGCTCCAGACATTAGATGGGTTCCCCATCCTTCCGCCGGAAAAAGGCGAATGATGGGGCGTCCAGTTGGATTTTCCCGAGCAGGCAAATCCCTATTCCCCGTTCCCTAATTAAACAAATCCTTCATCTTCTCAATCAGCCCAGGAGAAGCGGGCTTATTGTCCACCGTCAGCGACTCGGAGAGTTTGGCGACCAACTCCCGCTGTGCGCGATTCAGCTTTCTGGGAATCTGCACCATCAGTTTCACAATCAGGTCGCCATGGCCTTTTTCGTTGAGATAGGGAACGCCTCGCCCGCGAATGCGCAACTCCCGTCCGCTCTGCGTGCCCTCGGGAATCTTCACGTTCACCGGACCGTCGATGCCGGGAATCTCAAACTCCGCTCCCAGCGTCGCCTGCGGAAAGCTGATGGGAATCACGCAGTGCAGGTCGTGGCCGTGGCGCTCAAAGAAATCGTGTGGCCTGATCGAGAGCACAACATAAAGGTCGCCTTTGGCTCCGCCCGAGCGGCCTGCGTCGCCTTCGCCCGCGTAACGGATGCGGGTGCCTTCCTCCACTCCCGGCGGCACCTTCACGGTGAGCTTCAGTTCCTTGGCCACACGCGTTTCGCCGCGGCAGGTGGTGCACGGATCACCGATCACTGAACCGGTGCCGCTGCAAGCTCCGCAAGTGCGCGCCACGGAGAAAAATCCCTGTTGATAGCGAATCTGTCCCCGGCCCTGGCACTGCGGGCAAACGCTCGGTCCGCGCCCGGATGCGCTGCCCCGGCCTTTGCAGACAGTGCAGGTCTCCAACCGCCGAATCCGCACTTCGGTCTCGGCGCCGAAAAACGCATCCTCAAAGTCGATGGCCAGATCGAAGCGCAGATCGTCACCGCGCCGCTGGCGCGAAGTGCGCTGTCCGCCTCCGCCCACGTTGAACATTTCGCCAAACAGATCGCCGAAAATGTCGCCAATGTCCACGCCGCCGGCAAACGGCCCCGAGCCAAAGCCCTGACCGCCCAGACCGGCATGCCCGTAGCGGTCATAAGCGGCGCGCTTGTCCGCGTCGCAAAGCACCTGGTAGGCCTCGCTTGCCTGTTTGAATTTTTCTTCTGACACTTTATCGCCGGGATTGCGGTCAGGATGGTATTTGAGCGCCAGCTTGCGATAGGCGCTTTTCAGCTCCTGGTCGTCAGCATCCCGCGAAACTCCCAGGACTTCATAGAAATCGGCTTTACTCACTCTTGAACTCATTCACTTTTCTGATTAGGGTTATGTGCCACACGCACCAGTGCCGGTCGCAAAAGCCGCTCGCGTATTTGGTAGCCACGACGAATCTCCTCGGCCACATGCTGGTCAGGCAAATCGTCGCGATCCACCGCGCCCAGTGCCTCGTGGAGCCGTGGATCAAATGCCTCGCCCACGGCTGGAATGGGCTTCACGTGCAGCTTGTGCAAAATCTCTTCCATCTGTTTCACGATTAATTCCACGCCGTGGCGCAACTGTTGCGCCGAGCCGCTGGACTTGAGCGCCAATTCGAAGTTATCTACTACGGGCAGAAACTGCTCCACCACGTTGCCGGCCGCATACTCGCGAAAATCGTGCCGTTCGCGCTCGCCCCGCTTGCGGGCATTTTCAAACTCAGCCTGCAATCGCGCCAGGCGGTCCAGCAACTGGTCGCGCTCCGCCTTCAACTGCTCAAGCTCCGTAGAGCCCGCGGGCACCTCGCCGCTCGCTGCTGCGACGTCAGCAGGTCCTTCCCCTGCTGTGCCGGCCGTAATTTCCACCGGCTCCGGCTTGGGCGACTCTGTTTTCTTTTCCGGCATAAGTCTCTGCCTTCTCCTGAAGAATCTTGCGTTGCCTTTATTCCATGATAATTCGCGCGGCTTGAGCTTCTTGTTTCCGCCGGTCCCGGTACCGGAACGGCCGCCGCTCTAATGAATTTTCTGATCGGAGGGAACTTCCAGAATGCGCTCTGAAAGCCTTGCTATGTATCGCACCGCTTGAATCATCTCCTGATATTGGATGCGCGTGGGCGCGATAACGGCTACGGCGCCTTTATTGTCGCCGCCCAGCCGGACTGGCGAGCCAATCAGCACCAGGTCCTGCATAGCGGGCGAAGCCTCATCCAGCCCCACCACCACGCGTACCTCCTGCTGCCGTCCGTCCACGTAAGCGGTCAGCAACTCCACCAGACGCTGTTTAGCCTCCAAGGCAAGAAGCATCTGCCGCAACCGCTCGCGATCCACCTCCGCGGCAATCAGGTTGGCCATTCCGTCCACAAAAATTGCGGGCCCGGCCTCGCCGCCGGTCAAAGCACCCTTGCTGCAGAGCTCCTCCACTGAGGCCAGCATCTGGCGGTAGGCCTCGCGTTCCGTCTCCACGCGCCGCTCAACTTCTGATCTGATCCGCTCAATCGCCCAACCGCGGAAGTTCTCGTTCAGATAGCGTCCTGCCGTCTCAAGCTCCAGGTGCGTCAGATCGCGGTCCAGCGTCAGCACGCGATCGAGCACCGTGCCGGCCTGCGTAACCAGCACCGCCAGTACGCGCCCCTGCGATAGCCGGGAAAAATGAATGTGCTCCAGCACCTGGCCGGCGGTGGAGCTGGCCAGCGCCACGCCCAACCCGCTCGATATCAGCGCCAGGACGTGCGAGGTGCGCTCCAGATATTCGTTCGAGCTGGCCACGCCGCTGAAGCTCTCCTCGATCTGCCCGCGCCGCGCCTCACTCAGACTCGAAGCGCCTTGCTGTATCGTCCCGCTTTGCGCGCCGCTCATGCGGCCTGCTGGCCCATCCTGCCGGATAATCTGCTCCACGTAATATCTGAAGGCCGCCGCGGTGGGAACCCGGCCAGCTGAGGTGTGCGGCTGCTCCAGCAATCCCGCGTCGCCCAGGGTGGCCATCACGTTGCGCACAGTGGCGGAGCTCAGCCCCTCCTTGTTTGCGAAATAATGCGCAACCGCCTGCGATGCTACGGGCTCGCCGGTAGCGATGTAAAGCTCGATGATGGCCGTAAGCACCAGCCGCTCTCGCGGACTGACGCGCGCTTCAGGCATCGTCTCTGTCCTCCGTCCTTTTCGCTCCGGCAGTTCTCAAAAAAATAATTCGCTTTCCGGCTTAGTCCCTGCCGGATAAGTGCATGGTAAGCGCTTGTTTATCTAGCGCTTATGCCGGGGAAAGAATACGGTAGCCCCTCTTAATTCTAGGCAGCAACAAGTGAGGTGTCAACACGAGCGTCGGCCAACCGAGGCAGCGCTAAGCCTCGGGCTGGTAGATTTTGAAGTAGGGTTTCCCGTCTCGACTTCCGCGTCTGTGCGCGCCGGCGGAGATGCGAAACCGAAAAATGTGCCGCAAGGAAAGCGAACCATGCTCCACGCCACTGAAGACATTCGCCTTAAATGGATCAAGGTCGTTCTTCCCCCCGTTTTTCTTGAGGAAGAACGACCGGTCTCTGAGGCCGCTTCGACCACCATCTTCGACGCCCGCAGCGATATTACTGAAATTCTCAACCGCCGCGACCCGCGCCTGCTGGTCCTTGCAGGCCCATGCTCCATCCACGACACAAAAGCCGCGCGCGAATATGCCGCCCTACTCAAATCCGCCATCGCGGAGTTTTCCGCCGACCTCCGTATCGTCATGCGCGTTTATTTTGAGAAGCCCCGCACCATTGTCGGCTGGAAGGGACTCATCAACGATCCTTATCTCGACGAATCCTTCAAGATCAACGATGGCCTGCGCCTCGCACGTAATCTTCTGCTCGACCTGGCTGAAATGGGCGTCCCCGCTGGAACCGAATTCCTAGATATGATCCTGCCCCAGTACCTTGCCGGCCTTGTCGGCTGGGGCGCCATCGGAGCCCGCACCACCGAGAGCCAGATTCACCGCCAACACGTCTCCGGGCTCTCCTGCCCGGTCGGCTTCAAAAACGGAACCTCGGGCGACGTGCAGATCGCCATTGACGCCATTCTTTCCGCCGCCCACTCCCACACTTTTCTTGGCCACACCAAGCACGGCCAATCCGCCATCTTCGTCACCAACGGAAATCCCGACTGCCACATGATCCTTCGCGGCGGCCGCAAAATGGTGAACTACACCGCGGATTATGTCGCCGATACCGCCGCCCAAATGGAAAAAGCCGGACTTGAGCCGCGCATCATGATCGACTTCAGCCACGCCAACAGCAACAAGGACTACCGCCGCCAGTCGATAGTCTGCCACGATGTAGCCGCCCAAATCGCCGCTGGAAATAAGAAAATTATTGGCGCAATGATTGAGAGCAACCTGGTAGCCGGCGCGCAGAAGCTCATTCCCGGCCAACCTCTGATTTACGGTCAAAGCATCACCGATGCCTGCATCGACTGGAATGAGACCCACGCGATGCTCGCCGAACTGGCAGCCGCCGCCCGCGCCCGTCGCGACGCTTAGACGATGCGGTATTGTTAGTGCAAATGGGCACCTGATCGAAAGGGAATGCAAGGAGACCCTCATGAATCGTCGCAGTTTTCTTAAATCATCCATTCAGGCAGGATTGACGGCAGGCGTCGCGGCAACCGCGGCTGCACAGTCAGCGGAGAACATGGCCCGCCCGCTGCAAGATTCAAATGCTCCTCCAGCCAACATGATCGGCAAAGCTGCAACGGACAGCTACTTCACTGAACAGCGCCTCCATGAGGCATTGGGAACCGATCAGTTGCAAAAGCCAACAGATGTGCAGGTAGTCGCCTATAACTTTCCCAGTTGGCATCCCTCCGAATATATGGAGGGCATCTTCGGCAAGGGGTGGACAGAGTTTGATACTCTGCGCAATGCGCGCACGCTATTTCCCGGTCACTCCATGCCGCATTACCCGCTGTGGGGATATTTTGACGAATCCGATCCAGCCTGGGCCGCAAAAGAGATCGATCTCGCCGCGGCTCATGGAGTCGATGCATGGATGATCGACTGGTATTGGCACGAGGGCACGCAGTTCTATCACGAGCAGCTTGAACGGGGCTTCCTGAAAGCAGATAACCGCTCAAAACTCAAATTCGCCGTGATGTGGGCTAATCATGATTGGAAAAATGTCTACCCCGCCCGTTCCAACAGGGAAGCGGCCATACTTCTGCCCCAGGTTCACACCTTTATCGATTTCGAGAATGTGCTGAACTATTGCGCGGAGCATTACTTCAGCCAGCCTAACTATCTGCAAATTGACGGCGTTCCAGTTTTTGCCCTATTCGATGTGAAAAAAGTAGTTGAACAACTGGGCATGGATGGATTGCGCCGCGCTCTGCAACTGATGCGCGACCGCGCACAGAAACTGGGCTTCGCAAAACTGCACCTGCAAGCCAGTCACACCTACGATCGGTACGAGACCCAGCTTAAAGAACTGGGTTTCGATAGCGCCACAACCTATGGCACCTTCGCGTGGACCTATACCAGCACTCCAGGCTCACGCCTACCTTATGGCGTCGGGGCCTTCGAAGCGATCGCATCCTGGAAGGCGAAACGCGATCAAGTGAACGTCCCCTTCTTTCCCTGTTGCACGATCGGTTGGGATGACAGTCCGCGCTTCGGTGAAGCCTCTTCGATTGCCATCGACCGCACTCCCGACCAGTTTGAACGCCTCATGCGAGCCGCTCGCCACTTCATCGCGGAGGCCTCGCGTAGCAAGCTGATCTACATCAATGCCTGGAATGAATGGACAGAGGATAACGTCCTGCTCCCAGACTCCTATTGGGGATACAGCTATCTTGAAGCGCTGAAACGCGCGGTGAAAGGCTGACGTATTACACGTAGGTCATTTCTCGATTTTGAGAATCGGAGGTGCCCAACCAGTGCGACTCCGCGCTTAGGAATCCCGTGGGCGATTTATCCCAGGCGCGCCGCTCGACGCGCCTGGGAACGGCAGCCGTGAGCCTACTGCTTCATTGCGTCGAATTCCATAGTTCTGTTTTGCAGTTTGTCGTCAAAGCTGGCTTTGGCGGTCTTTCCGTCGCCCGCGACCGTCATCTTGAAGACGCCTATCACCTTGTCGCCGCGCTTATCGGTCTCTATCAGCGTGTTCTTGCCCATCATCTTCACAATTACGCTGGAGATGCCCGGATCGCCCTTCATCGGAGCCTCGGGGCCATTCACCTTAGCTGTATAAGACTGGCCGGTCGGGTTGGTCATAGTGATTTCGTCGCCATTTACCTTGTAGGAAAAGACAGTCGCATTGTCTGACATGCTCTCTATCTTGGTGGTTCGCCACGAACCGGAAATTGCATGCGAACCCGCCGGGCCTTTCGCTACGCGTGTCGATTCGCCGTTGCCCGTGACTGGAGGGCCACCGTTCGTGTTGCTGCTGTCGCTGAATTCAACTGTCAAAGTGTTGCCGTCCGGCGAGAGGGTCGTGGCCGCGGTTGCAACAGTCTTGCCGTCTTTCTTGTCCGTTTCCTTGATCTGGTGGTCGTTCACCACCGTAATGGCCGCGCTGTCGAAGTAGGGATGTCCGCTGACGGGTTGATCTGTTCCGTCCGCTTTGATCTTGTAAGGCGGAACGCACGTCTTGCAATCGTAAGTGCCGTTCTGCACCACGAACACGTCGGGCTTCTTGGGGAAATTGACGTTGTTCATGTTGACTTTCCATGTGCCGTCGAATGCGCTTTGTGCTGCAACAGCTGTGGGGATCAGCAGGGCCGCGAAAGCAAAGGTGAAGAACAATTTTTTCATCGTTAACCTCCTCCGGATTTGAAAATCCAGGTGCTGATTATATCGAAATCTATATTGAAATTTCGAGAATTTTCGTGGCTTTTGCCCGCCGGATTGAAGATCACCTTCAGCCCAGTCATCGGCCTGAGCCCGGCTCCGAAACACCATTGGGGAGCCACCAAAACGCCAAACCAGTATGATGGTGTGCAGCGCATGAAAGGTGGCGCAAAGCGCGTCCATGCCCCCCATCATCTTCATCTCGGCAGGCGAGGCCAGCGGCGAGCACTACGGCGCACTGCTCATTGAGGCGCTGAAAACGAAGCTAGCCGAGTCCGGACAGACTGCAAATTTCATCGGCATGGGAGGCGATCGCATGGCCGCCGCCGGCCTCGAGCGCATCGTCCGCTCCGAAGATATGGCCGTGATGGGGCTGACTGAAGTGGTCCTCCACCTGCCTCGCATCTACCGAGAGTTTCGCAAGCTGAAAAGAGCCATTCGCGCCCGCCACCCCAATGTAGCCGTGCTGATTGATTTTCCTGAGATACACTTCCGGCTGGCCAAAGAATTCTACCGGCTCGGCATTCCGGTCATTTATTTCGTCAGCCCGCAGTTGTGGGCCTGGAAGAAGCACCGCATCAAGCTGGTCAAAAAATATGTCCGCCGCATGCTGGTGATCTTCCCCTTCGAAGAGCCGTTTTACCGCGAGCACGGCGTTCAGGCGGAGTTCGTTGGCCATCCGCTGGCGGAGTTGCCGCCGCCCTCCATCAGCCGCGAAGAGTTCGCCAAGGCCAACGGTCTTGACCCGACCAAGACGTGGATCGCTCTCCTTCCCGGCAGCCGTCCAAAAGAAATTCGCCATAACTTGCCGGAGATGCTGCAAGCGGCTGACTTCCATTTCCACGGCTACTGCCTGGAACACGGCCACCCTGAGCCGGAGTTTGTTCTGCCACTTGCACCAACGCTTTCCGCTGCCCAGCGTGCCGAGGTAGAGAGGATCGTCGCAGCCTGGCCGCCGTATTTGCATTTCAGGATGGTCGACGATGCCCGCGCCGCGCTCTTCCACGCCCGCGCCTCGGTGGTAGCCAGTGGCACGGCCACGGTGGAGGCGGCGCTGATTGGCAATCCTTTTGTCGTGGTCTACCGTGTTTCACCGCTCACATATGCCATCGCCAGACGGGTGGTCAAGGTGGACCACGTAGCCATGGTCAATCTGATTGCCGGCGGGCGAATCGTTCCGGAGCTGATCCAGCACGACTTCACGGCTTCAAATGTGGTCCGCCAGATCGAACTGCTACTACCCGACGGCGCCCCTCGCGAGTCAATGATGAAGGACCTGGCACAGATTCGCGGCAGGCTGAACAGTCGGCCAGCAGGCCGTGACGGACAAACCGGTGCAATCGAGCGAGTTGCATCGATTACGCTTAAAGAGATTCGAGCAGATTCTCCTGCGCGAAACCAGGAATCAGTCTGAAATTGAATTATGCGGATACAAGGCAAGAATTCGCGACCCATGAAGTTGCACCTTCTGTGCGCAGTTCGTCTTTCGCTCACGTGCTTATTTGCACTGATCCCATTGATTGCATTTCCACTTCTCGCGCAGGAACCCGAGCAGCCCGCTCCTGTAATCGCCGGTTACGTCATCGATGCCGAACTCGACCCGGCCACGCACCACATCTCCGCGAAAGCAATCGTCAGCTTTACCTCGCCGGAGAACGCCGACGAAGTTATTTTCGGTTTTCATCCCGCGCTGAAGATAAGAAAAATCATCGACGAAACCGGTAAGCTGCTCGTCAGTGATCGATTGACCGATGGAACTGTCCGCGTAGCCCTCGCCGTTCCCTTGGCCAAAAGCCACCCATCGCATTGGACCTTCGAATACGACGGCACGATCACGGGCAAAGAAGATGGTCCCGCTGAAGGCCAAAAACTAGCCGCTATCCAGGAGCCGATCACTTACCTGCTTTACGCAGCGCGCTGGTTTCCCACCGCTGGTTACCTGACCAACCGCTTCACCGCCGAGATGCACATTCGCGTGCCGCAGGGGATAATGGTCTTCGCAAGCGGCGCTCAAGGCCCGTCGCACCCGGTAAAGCTGGCCAACGGCAACGATGGCGACCAATACGATTTCAGTTGGACCAAGCCGGGTTTCCCCGGCACAGTGATTGCCGGTCGCTATCTTGATCCGGTCTCCGCCGGCGCGGGCAACGTGAAGATTTATCTGACCGCCGCTCATCAGCAATTCCTCAACGAATTCGCGCAGACTGCAGCCAAGGAGTACGACTTTTTTACCGCCAGCTTCGGCGCGCCGGAGGTCACTCGCTTAAACGTCGTCGAACTGGCCGACAACACTGTCCCTTCAGTCTGGGCTCCCGAACTGGCGGCGATTTCCGGCTCTCGCGTTGGCGATAAATCCGGAATCCGCCTGCTGGCCAATACCATCGCTCGCCAGTGGTGGGGCTCTGAAGTCAGCTCGCGCTCCCTCAACGATGCCTGGATTACCAACGGCATGGCTCGCTATAGCGAGCTGATGTTCCTAGAGAACGAGAGCGGCAGCAGCGCATTCGAGACGGCGATTCAGGACGTGGCGGCTGGAGCTATGGCCTACGACTCAATTCCCCTGTCGAGCGCCGCCCGCCTCAACCCGTTCTCGACCGAGTTCCAGTTCATGACTCTCGAAAAGGGCGCAATGGTCTTCCATATGTTGCGCTGGGTTATGGGCGATCAGGCTTTTCTATCTACACTGAAGAGTGCACTCAGCCAGCACTCCGGTAGTTCCATCAGCGCAATGGATCTCGAAAAGTTGGCCGAGGCCGAAAGCCATCAGCCGTTGACAGCCTTCTTTATGCAATGGATTGACGGCACCGGCGCACCGCAGTTCACCGATAAGTACGCGGTCTATCGCCTGGGCAACAACAAGGGCTTCCGCACCGTGGGCGAAATTCAACAGGACCTCGACCTCTTCCGCATGCCGGTGGAACTGCGCATCGAGACCGACGGCAAAACCGAAACCAAAAAGATTGAAGTCGTCGGCGCGGATACTCAGTTCACGGTGGATACTTTTGGCCGTCCGCGGCACATCGCCATCGATCCCCAGAACTGGGTGCTCAAGACCACCCCTGATCAGCAGTTGCGCACCGCCATTCTCAAGGGCCAGCAATTGGTTGCGAAGGGCGACCTGGCCGGTGCGGCGGCTGAATTTCAAAAAGCATTGCAGGCCGACTCCCAGAGCTCGCTGGCCAACTACCGCATGGGCGATCTGCTCTATGCCCAGCGCAACTATCAGGCCAGTGTGAACTACTACCGCGATGCGCTGCGCGGCGATGGCGAGCCGCACTGGACCGAAGTCTGGAGCCACATTCAGATCGGCAAAATCTACGACCTTACCGGCCAGCGCGATCGTGCAGTAAACGAATATCGACTGGCCGTGCAGACCAACGACAACTCTCAGGGCGCTGTCAATGAAGCCCAACAATGGCTGCAACAGCCATATAAGAGGCCGGAGAGCAACTAGCGTTCACTCTCACTTCATGCGTCCCAGCCCCCGCGACCTGCGTCTATTTATTTAATTGCAACCGTGCCGTCATACACTTGCAATAGAAGCCGGCTACCGCTCATAAGAGCGCTGACCCCAACCGGAGAACCTTGCATGCAGGAAGCGGTTTACCCCACCCAGTCCGAAATCCACGCCGCGGAACCCATCATTCGCGCTGAAAAAATTGAGAAGTACTACGCGCAGCCAAGCCAGAACCGGATTCAGGTGATCTCCGCCACTGACCTTGAGATCGTACCCGGGGAGATTCTCGCTCTGCTCGGCCCCTCCGGCTCAGGAAAGTCGACGATGCTGCGCATGCTCAGCGGGCTCTCCACGCCCTCGGCCGGCCAGGTCTACTGGCACGAGAAGCCCATCGCCGGCGCCGAGATCAACGTCTCCATCGTCTTTCAGAGCTTTGCTCTTTTTCCCTGGCTCACGGTTCTTGAAAACGTCGAGGCTCCGCTGCAGGCCCGCGGCATCGCTCCCGGCGAGCGCCGCGAACGCAGCATGAAGATGCTCGATACGGTCGGCCTCGACGGCTTTGAGGGCGCCTATCCCAAAGAACTCTCCGGCGGAATGAAGCAGCGGGTTGGTTTTGCCCGCGCCCTCGTCGTCGAACCCGAAGTCCTGTTCATGGACGAGCCATTCAGCGCGCTCGACGTGCTCACCGCCGAGAACCTGCGCAGCGAACTGCTCGAGCTCTGGGCTAACAAAAAGATGCACACCAAGGCCGTCTTCCTGGTCACCCACAACATCGAGGAAGCTGTTCTGTTGGCCGACCGCATTATCGTGCTGGGTCGCAACCCCGGTCACATTCGCACCGACTTTCGCGTGCAGATTCCGCAACCCCGCGACCGCAAATCCGAAGCCTTCACCCAACTCGTCGATTACATCTATAAAGTTCTCACCAAGCCTGACGTCGTCCCCGCCGAAGCTCCCGATCAGCAAGCCGGCCCGAAGGTTCGCGACCAGCGCCAGATGCACTACCAGATGCTGCCCCACGCACGTCCCGGTGGCATGGCTGGCCTGCTCGAATTGCTGCTCGACAAAGGCGGCCGCGACGATATCTACCGCCTCGCAGATGATCTGGCCTTCGAAATCGATGACCTGCTGCCAATCGTCGATGCAGCCCAGTTGCTGGGCTTCCTCACCATCGAAGAAGGCGACGCGGTCATCACTCCCAGCGGCGCTGAATTCGCAAACTCCGAGATTCTCCGTCAGAAGGAACTCTTTCGCGACGCAGCTCTCGAGCATGTCCTGCTGCTGCGCCAGATTCGCCGCGCTCTGGAATCCAAGAGCGACCACACCATTCCCGAGGACTTTTTCCTCGATATGCTTGACGAACAGTTCACCGATGAGGAGTGCTTGCGCCAGATGGAGACCGCCGTCGCCTGGGGCCGTTACGCCGAGCTGTTCGACTACGATGCCAGCCGCCGCCGTTTTGTGTTGCCCGATGCGCAGGAGGAAGAAATTGCCGCCAACGAGGAAGCCGAGTGAAGATTCAGCACCCCCTGGCACGAACTCTGGTTACCGTTCGCACGTGGCCATTTCTCATCGATCTGGCCGTGGCCGCCTGTGGTCTCACCATCTTCTTCTCCATCGTAAGCACCGGCGCTTACTGGATGGGAAAACCCATCCCCGTTGTTCCCATCTCCAACTCCATCTCTGCTCTGCCGCTTTACGCTTTCTACTCCATCGTACGCATGGCAATTGCGTACTTCATCAGCCTGGTCTTCGCCATCAGCTATGGCTACATCGCCGCCTACAATCCCCGCGTTGAACCATGGATGATCGCGGTCCTCGATATTCTGCAATCCATTCCCGTGCTCAGCTTTCTGCCTCCCGTGGTCCTGGCCATGGTCGCCCTCGTTCCGGGCCACCAGATGGGTATCGAAATGGGCGTTATCCTGCTCATCTTCACTGGCCAGGTGTGGAACCTCGCCTTCAGCTTTTACACTTCGCTCAAGTCCATTCCGAAGGAGATGATCGAGGCCTCGCGCGTCTACCGCTATTCCGCCTGGCAGCGCTTTTGGCAACTTGAAATGCCCTACTCCGCCATTGGCCTGGTCTGGAATTCCATCGTCTCTGTAGCCGGCGGATGGTTCGCACTCATCTTCTGCGAAACCTTCACCATGGGCGATCGCAACTTCCAATTGCCCGGCCTCGGCAGCTATATTCAAACGGCCACTTATTCCGGCGACGTCCGCGCCCTCATCAGCGGCATCGCCGCTGTGGTCCTCATCGTCGTCGCAACCGATCAGCTCGTCTGGCGTCCGCTCATTGCCTGGAGCGACAAATTCAAATTCGAGCAAACCGAGTCCGCCGACCGCGTGACTTCGCCCGTCCTTGAGCTGCTGCGTCACTCCTCTCTCTTTAGTTCTGTTCCCGGCCGCGTTTGGAGCGATGTGGACGAACCCATCTGCCGCCGCATGGCGAACTCCAGCGAATGCCGCACTATCAAGCCGCTGGACGAAGAGCCAGACCGCAAGTATTCTCCCGCGCTTTGGGCACTCGCCACAGCCGCAATCGTGGTTGCCGGCTGGGGAGCAACGCAGGCCGTCCTCATGCTCCGGACCGTCACCTGGCCTGACATGCGTCTCCTGCTTGAAGGCGCGGGTGCAACCTTCCTCCGGGTTAACGCCGCGCTGCTCATCTCTGCCGCGTGGACCATCCCCGTCGGCGTCGCCATCGGGCTCAATCCCCGCCTCGCCCGCATCGTTCAGCCCGTCGCGCAGATACTGGCCTCGGTTCCGGCCACGGCCTTCTTTCCCATCCTGCTCATCGGCCTCATCAAGATCGGTGGCGGACTGGGAATCGGCTCCGTCGCTCTCATGCTTCTCGGTACGCAGTGGTACATTCTCTTCAACGTCATCGCGGGAGCCATCTCCATCCCTACCGATCTCCGCGAAGTCGCTTCGCTCTTTCACTTCACCCGCTGGCAGCGATGGACCCGCCTCATCCTCCCCGGAATCTTCCCTTACCTCATCACCGGCATGATCACGGCCTCCGGCGGAGCATGGAACGCTTCCGTAATGGCTGAGTACTCGCAGGTAAGGGGCCACACGCTTGAAACCATCGGCCTCGGCGCACAGATCGACGCCGCCACAGCCAGCGGGCGTTTCCCCATTCTGCTGCTGGCCACCATCATGATCTCCCTCATGGTAGTCACCATGAACCGCCTGGTCTGGCGCCGCCTCTACCGCCTCGCCGAAACGCATTATAAACTCGAAGGATGATTCGTGTTGGCTTGGTAGGCTTCGGTTTAGGCGGGCGCGTCTTTCACGCCCCGCTGATCTCCTCCGTTGAAGGACTAGAACTTTCCGCCGTAGTCGAACGTACTACCGACCATGCCGCCGGGCGCTACCCCGGCATCTCTACCTACCGCACCCTCGAAGCCATGCTGGCCGACCCCTCGCTCAACCTGATCGTGGTTAGCACTCCCAGCGGCACTCACTTCGACTTGGCCCGCCAGGTGCTCAACGCCGGAAAAAACTTGGTGGTCGACAAACCGGCAGCCGTCACCTCCGCCGAAGTAGCCGAGCTGATGCATTTGGCCACAAAGAAAAATCTTCTCTTTGCTCCCTTCCACGAGCGCCGCTGGGATGGAGACTTTCGCACCCTTCAAAAGCTACTGAGCGATGGCGCCCTGGGCCGCCTGGTTCACTTTGAAACCAATTACGATCGCTGGCGGCCAGTCACGAGAGCAGCCTGGAAAGAAGATCCATCCCAGGGCGGCGGCCTGCTGCTCGATATTGGAACCCATCTCGTCGACCAGGCCCTCATTCTCTTCGGCAAACCCCAGGCCGTGGGTGCCGAGGTGCTTCGCGAGCGCGCAGGCAACGGCTCCGACGATTCCTTCACTCTGCGCCTGCGCTATCCCGATCTTTCCGTCACGCTCAGCGGCAACTGCCTCGCCTCGCTGGCCCGGCCGTTCTATTACCTGCGCGGCACCAGGGGTAACTACTGGAAGTTTGGTCTCGACCTGCAGGAGTCCGCGCTCTCCAAGATCACCCGCATCGACAGCAAATCCTGGGGCGAGGAACCTTCCGCAAATTGGGGCACGCTAAGCGTGGACGTGGAAGGCGGCATGGTCACCCGGCCCGTCGAGACCATTCCGGGCGACTACCGCCTCTACTACGCAGCCGTCCGCGACGCGCTTCTCTGCAAAGCGCCAGTTCCGGTGACAGCAATCGACGCATGGCGCGTAGCCCGCCTGCTCGAGTGGGCCGTAGAAAGCTCCGCAAAGCGCCGCGAAATCCCCTGCGACTGGAGCGGGGAACCGAAGTAGACTGATTCATCAGCCGTGTTGAGAAAAATCTGGCTGTTACTCCCTGCCCACCGGCTCCTTCTCCACCAGCGGCACCCAGAAGCGGAAGCAGCTTCCTTGCCCCGGCTGGCTGGTAGCCTCAATCCCTCCGCCGTGCGCCGTAAGAATGGCGCGGATAATCGCCAGCCCCATCCCCGATCCTTTTCCCGTAATCGCGCCCCGCTTGCCGCGATAAAACTTCTCAAAGATCAGCGGCAGATCGAGCGCATCGATGCCCGGCCCATTGTCCTCCACGCGAAACTCCAGCCGGTCGCCGGCTCGACGGCTGCTCAGCGTAATGCTGCTCCCCGCCGGTGTATAACTGGCCGCATTTTCGAGCAAATGCCGCAAAACCCGTCCCAGCAGATGCGCATCAAACCACGCCGGCTTGTCCACAGCCTCCTGCCCGTCCTCGGCGGCAATCGTAACCCTGTGGAGGGCGAGAATCTTCCGCGACTCTTCCACTGTCAACTCCAGCAGCGCCCGGGGATTCTGCGGCGTCAGATGCACCTTAACCACGTTGGCGTCGATCTCCGCCATCTCCACCGCTTCGCCGATCAGCGAATCCAGACGTGCGGCCTCCTCGTCCACAACCGCAGCCAAATCCATCCGCGCTGCCTCGTCCAATCCTTTCGATTCAAGCAGCGTGGTAGCCGCGACCCGAATCGACGTCAGCGGTGTGCGCAACTCGTGCGTCAGTGAGTCGATCAATGCCGTGCGCAGCCTTTCTCCCTCGCGCGCTGCCTCCATTCGCGCCGTCGCTTCAAGTGCAATCGACCGCGCCAGCACAATCGCCACCTGTGCGCTCACCGCCGTGGCCACCTCGTGCGAACGCATCGCCGGCCGCCAGCCCAGGGCGCCCACCGGCCGCAATCCAAGCATCAGCGTCCTCACGGTAAAGCTGCCTGGAATCACCTGCGTCGGGTTCTGCCCCTGGGTCATGGCGATCATGCTGGCGCGGATGCTCATCGGCAACTCGGCGGCCGAAGAGTAGAACTGGTCCTGATCGCGAACGTACAGAACCACCCCATCCAGCGCAAAGATGCGGTTGATCAGCCGCGGCAGATCGCGAAGCAGTCCTTCGGCGTCCTCATGCAGCATCATTTCTTGGCTCAGCTCGTAAAGCCGCTCCACGTCCTCCCTGCGCTGATGGGCCTTCCGGGTCTGGCGTCGCGCCCGTTCCGCCACCCGATTCACCACAATGCAGCAGGCAAGGAAAGAAATCATTGCAAGCCATTCCTGCACGCCCGCCAACCGAAGCGTGCGAAACGGCGGCAGGAAATAGTAGTCGAACGAGAGCGCGCAAAGCACTGCTACGAACAGCGAAAGCGAAATCCCGGCCTGCGTCGAGGCCCACACCACCAGCACCAGAAACACCATCCCCGCGGCCGTCGAATCAGCCCCCGACCAGACCAGGAAAATCGTGGTCGCCACCGCCATCAGAGCGCCCACAACCCAGTGAATCACCCCCCGTGAATCGGAAAGCCCTTCCATATTTCCTCCACCGTGCATCATACCGGGGGAGCCCCAATGATGTACTCTTTCGATGAAAGAAGAAAGAAAGAAGAAAGTTATGCCCGGAAGAATTCTGGTAATTGACGACGAACCGCAGATCACTAGAGTGCTGCGCGCCGCGCTCTCTGCGCAAGGCTACGACGTGCGCACCGCCAACGAGCCTGAGGAGGGGCTGCAGGTCTTCAATGATTGGACCCCCGACCTGATTGTTACCGACCTGATGATGCCCGGAATGAGCGGCGTTGAAGTTACCCGCGCCATTCGCGCCCGCGCTCAAACCCCGGTTCTCATCCTCTCCGTCCGTGACCACGAGCGCTCCAAGGTGGAGGCCCTTGACGCAGGCGCCGACGACTACGTGACCAAGCCCTTCAGCATTCAGGAGCTGCTGGCCCGCGTCCGCGCCCATCTGCGCCGCGCCCCGGAGCGCACCACGGCCGCCATCGAGGAAGGCGATTTTGTCATCGACTCCTCCGCCCACTCGATCCTCGTCCAGGGAAAGCCCATCCACCTCACCCCCAAGGAATTTGACCTGCTGCTCCACCTGGCCCGGAACGCCGGCAAAGTCATCACCCATCGTGCCCTGCTCACCGCCGTCTGGGGAGCGCAGTCGGCCCACCAGCCCGAGTATCTGCGCGTCTTTATCGGCCAGTTGCGCAAAAAGCTCGAAGCCCAGACCGGCAAGCAATATATCCAAACCGAACCCTGGGTAGGCTACCGTTTCGTCCCCGAAGGCTGGGCTGGCAGCCCGGCGGAGTAAATGCCCGCTTCCTCATAATTCTTTATGGGCCTGCTGGTATCATCCACCCATGCAACCGGCCCCCAAAGACCGCCGTCCCATCGCCCGCATACGCCGCGTCCTCATCGAGGTGGCGTTCATCGTCTTTTTGTTCTACTCCAATCTCCTGATGGGCGAATTCACCGCCTCCAATGCCCACGGAAAAACCCTCGCCTTCGCCCTCCGCGATATTTTTACGCTGACCAACTTCGCCATTGCGCTCGCTGCCGCGATGGTCGGCCATGCCGTCTTTCATTCCTTGAGAAAATGGCTATAGGGTTCAGTGCGCAAATCGAGATTTTGGGCGCATTTCATTTTCTTCTCCATCCTTACGCTTTATTTAGGAAACATTTTCTATACTCGTATCTGGCTTGAGCCACAATGATTCTCAGGTTGGGAGTCTGATTTAAACTGAAAACGGCGATTCGCAAGTCATCATCCCCCCCACCCTGCTAAACCTGGTCGGCGGAATTCCGGCTGGAAATCGAGATCCCTGCTATGCAAGATCTAGTCATGTTGCTGTTCACCGTAGTCTTCTTCGCACTGGCGTTCCTCTACGTCAAGGCCTGCCAGAAGTTGAGGTAACCCCCATGCACATTGACGTCATCTCCATCATTGCGCTGATTCTGTCTGTCTTGTTGCTCGGTTACCTGACCCTCACACTGCTTTTCCCGGAGAAGTTTTAGCATGTCCGTCAACGGCTGGTTGCAGTTTGTCCTCTACTCTCTTGTTCTGCTTGCAACCGTTCGTCCCGTGGGCACCTATCTGGCCCGCGTGCTTGAAGGGGAGCGCACCTGGCTCGATCCCGTCCTCCGTCCCATCGAGCGGCTCATCTACAAGCTCTCCGGCATCAACGCCGCAGAAGAAATGAACTGGCGCGAGTATGCCTTTGCCATGCTGGGCTTCTCCGCCATCTCTCTGCTGGTCACCTACGCCCTCGAACGCTTGCAAAACCTTATCCCCTACGGCAATCCCCAGCATCTGGCTGCCGTCGGACCTGACCTGGCCTGGAACACTGCCGCCAGCTTTACCACCAACACCAACTGGCAGTCCTACACGCCCGAGTCCACCATGGGCTATCTCACCCAGATGGCCGGACTCGCAACCCACAACTTCTGGTCGGCGGCGGCGGGCATAGCAGTGGCCGTGGCCCTGATTCGAGGAATCAAGCGCACCTCTTCTGGAACTATCGGCAACTTCTGGGTCGATATGACCCGCACGTTGCTTTACGTGCTCGGTCCGGCATCACTGATCTATGCGTTGTTGCTAATCGCCCAGGGCGTCCCGCAGAATTTTCACCCATACACGGTCGCCCATCCACTGGAGCAACCGGCCCAGACGCAGACCATCGCGCAGGGCCCGGTAGCCTCGCAGGAAGCCATCAAGATGCTGGGCACCAACGGCGGCGGTTTCTTCAACGCCAACAGCGCCCACCCATTTGAGAACCCCACGCCATTCTCTAACTTCCTCCAGATCCTTTCCATCTTCATCATTCCCGCCGGCCTCACTTTCACTCTGGGCCGCATGACCGGCTCGCCCGGCCATGGATGGGCCGTGCTGGCCGCCATGTTCGTGCTCTTCGCAGCTGGGTTCGCGACCGTCTACTGGGCAGAGTCGCAGCCCCATCCACTTATCCACGGCGTTGCGCAGGCCCGCACTCTCACCGCCCCCGGCGGCAACATGGAGGGCAAAGAGGTCCGCAACGGCATCGCCGAAAGCTCACTCTTCGCCACCATCACCACCGATGCAAGCTGCGGCGCCGTCAACGGCGTCCACGACAGCTTCACGCCCCTGGGAGGCATGGTGGTTCTCATCAATATCATGATGGGCGAGGTGGTCTTTGGCGGTGTCGGCTCGGGCTTATACGGGATACTCATCATGGTGGTGCTATCGGTCTTTATTGCCGGCCTCATGGTGGGCCGCACCCCCGAGTACCTGGGCAAAAAGATCGAAGCTTACGATGTGAAGATGTCCATGCTGTACGTGCTCATCTTCCCCTTCGTCATCTTGTCGCTCACCGCCGTCTTTGTGCTCTGGCCCAGCATTGGGTTGCCCGCGCTCACCAACCTGGGGCCGCACGGACTTACCGAGATTCTCTACGCCTATACCTCCGGAGCAGGCAACAACGGCTCCGCTTTTGCCGGCCTTAACCTTGCCGCAAATACCTCCACATTCTGGTGGTACAACGTGGCCCTGGGATGGGATATGCTCATCGGCCGCTTCCTCATGCAGATTCCGGTCCTGGCTTTGGCCGGCAACCTGGCTATGAAAAAGAGCATCCCTCCCTCGCCCGGAACATTCCCCGTCAACTCGGCGCTCTTCACCGTGCTGCTGGTCGGTGTAATTTTGATTCTCAGCGCGCTCACTTTCTTCCCGGCCCTGAGCCTGGGACCAATTTTGGAACACCTGGTGCTGAAGGCTGGCCAGCTTTTCTAACCCGCGAACACCATCGCATCGGAATAAGGCGAAACGAACAAATATGACTACCAAGAAAAGTCTTTGGAACACGAAAATCATTGTTCAGGCGCTCCTTGACTCTGTGCGCAAGCTCGATCCCCGCGGAATGGTCAAAAACCCGGTGATGTTTGTCGTCGAGGTTGGCAGCGTGCTCACCACGGCGCTGCTCATTGACAACATCGTCAACCACCGGTCCGGCTTCGGATTCAACCTCCAGATCACTCTCTGGCTGTGGTTCACGGTGCTCTTCGCCAATTTTGCTGAGGCCATGGCTGAAGGCCGCGGCAAGGCCCAGGCCGATACTCTGCGTAAGGCCAAGGGTGAGACCATCGCCAAAAGGTACAAGGACGATGGCAGCTTGGAAGAGATCGCCAGTGGCCTGCTCCGCTTGGGCGACGTAATCTACGTAGAGGCCGGCCACTATATCGCCGGCGACGGCGAAGTGATTGAAGGCGTCGCTTCTGTCGACGAGTCCGCCATCACGGGCGAGTCCGCTCCCGTCATCCGCGAAGCCGGCGGCGACCGCTCCGCAGTAACCGGAGGCACAAAGGTCTTGTCGGATTGGATCAAGGTCCGCATCACCTCCAACCCTGGCGAAACCTTCCTCGACCGCATGATCGCACTGGTTGAAGGCGCAACCCGCCAGAAGACTCCCAACGAAATCGCCCTCAGCATCCTGCTCTCCGGCCTCACCATTGTCTTTCTGCTCGCCGTCGTCACGCTGCAGCCCTTCGCCATGTACTCCAAGGCCCCGCAAACGGTTTTCGTGCTGGTCTCGCTCCTCGTCTGTCTCATCCCCACCACCATCGGTGGCCTGCTCTCGGCCATCGGCATCGCCGGCATGGACCGCCTCGTCCAGTACAACGTTCTGGCCATGAGCGGCCGCGCTGTTGAAGCCGCCGGCGACGTAAACACGCTGCTGCTCGACAAAACAGGCACCATCACCCTGGGCAACCGCCAGGCCGCCGAGTTTTATCCCGCCCCCGATGTCAGCCAGGAGCGCATGGCCAACGCCGCGCAACTTGCATCGCTTTCAGATGAAACACCCGAAGGCCGCTCCATCGTTGTGCTGGCGAAGGAGAAGTACAATCTCCGCGGACGCGACCTTAGCGGCATTCACGCCGAGTTTGTCCCTTTCACCGCGCAGACCCGCATGAGTGGCGTCAACCTTCCCGGCACTCGCATCCGCAAGGGCTCCGCCGACGCCATCGCCCGCTTCCTCGAGGAGCAGGGGGCGCAATTGCCCCAGAAAGTCCGCGAGCAGGTTGAAGAGATCGCCCGCCTCGGCGGCACGCCGCTGGTTGTCGCGGAAAACGCTTCGGCCCTGGGCGTCATCTATCTCAAGGACATCGTCAAGGGCGGCCTCAAGGATCGACTCACCCGCCTGCGCGCCATGGGCATTCGCACCATTATGATCACCGGCGACAATCCGCTCACCGCCGCCGTCATCGCCCGCGAGGCGGGCGTCGACGATTTCCTCGCCGAAGCCAAGCCCAAGGACAAGATGGACCTGATCAAGCGCGAACAGGCCAAGGGCAAGCTCGTCGCCATGACCGGCGACGGCACCAACGACGCACCCGCCCTGGCGCAGGCTGACGTAGGCGTGGCCATGAACTCCGGGACGCAAGCAGCCAAGGAAGCCGGCAATATGGTGGATCTCGACTCCAACCCCACCAAGCTGATTGAAATTGTAGAAATCGGCAAACAGCTCCTCATGACCCGCGGCGCACTCACCACCTTCTCCATCGCCAACGACGTGGCCAAGTACTTCGCCATCATCCCCGCCATGTTCGCCGGTGTCTTCCCGGTGCTGAACGCGCTCAACATCATGGATCTGCACTCGCGCGAATCCGCCATTCTCTCGGCGGTCATCTTCAATGCGCTGATCATCGTGGCGCTCATCCCGCTGGCTCTCAAAGGCGTGAAATACGAACCCAAGGCAGCCGACATTTTGTTGCGCAATAACCTGCTGATCTACGGCGTAGGCGGCATCATCGTGCCCTTCGGAGGCATCAAGCTTATCGATGTGATTCTGGTAGCGCTGCACCTGGCGTAATGACCTGTCCGGTTGAAGGGCACGGGCTTTGGCCCGTACATTCACCCGGCAGATAAAAATCGGGGCTTTAGCCCCTGCGGTAAAGCAACAAGGAGTACGAAAATGCATTCCGTCTGGAAGACCTCGATTCGCTTCACCATCGTGACCGCCATCCTGCTGGGCCTGGGCTATCCGCTCTTCGTCACCGGCATCGCCGCCGTGATCTTCCCCCATCAGGCCAATGGAAGCCTCATCCAGCTCCAGGATGGTACCGTCATCGGCTCATCGCTGCTGGCCCAGAGCTTCACTTCCGATAAATATTTCCATCCCCGCCCATCCGCCGCCGGCAACGGCTATGACGCCACATCTTCCGGCGGATCAAACCTGGCTCAATCGAACAAAGCTCTTGTTGACCGCATCCAGGCCTCCATTGACAAGCTCTCCAAAGAGAACCCCGGCAAGCCCGTTCCCATTGACCTGGTGACCACCTCCGGCTCCGGCCTCGATCCAGACATCACTCCCGACGCCGCCGATTTTCAGGTTCCCCGCGTAGCCAAAGCCCGCGGCATCTCTGAAGACCGCATCCGCCAACTGGTCGCGCAGCACACCGCCAGCCGCCAGCTAGGCATCCTCGGCGAACCCCGCGTCAACGTCCTCGAACTGAACATCGACCTCGATAAGCTGGCAAAGTAACCTGTCGCGGTGCGTGGTTCGAGCTTTCCCAGATTTCCTAGGCAAGACCCGGGGCGCCCGGCACGCGCGCGATCTCGAATTTCAAAATCAAGACCTGCCGGCGCTGGGCGGATTTCGCACTCAAGCAGAAAAGGCGGCAAAGGGGGTACCCTTTGCCGCCCTCTGTCTTTTCCAAGTCTGCGCAGTGCGTGGTTAGAACACCTGAGCCGCGCGGCGCTTCCACATCAGCAGGCCAAGCGCCAGGCAGCCGGTGAGCATCAACACCTCGGTGCTGGGCTCTGGCGTAACTGTGCCCGGAAGGTTGTAGCTGACATCGTCGATACCGATGTAATCACCATAACCATCAGCGCCTGAGGTGATCGTGACGCTCGAAATCGATTTGCCTGGATCAATGAATCCGACAAAGGCAACCGAACCCGCCCCAGTCGCGACCCCGGGGACATCAATCACCTGACTGCTGCCGTCAGAGAAGGAAACCGTGTCCTGGTAGAAGTCAAGTTGGACGCCCGAAAGATAAACCCCGAAGGCGTCTATGGGAGTGGCGAAGCTGAAGGTCGCATACCCGGCAAGGTCTTCAATGTAATTTGCGCCACCGGGGGTGGTGTTGAAACCGTCCAATGAGGGGGCCGACGGGAGATTAGGCTTGTCGTTGATAAACAGGTTGTTGCCACTTGCGTCTGCCCCTGTAACCGTTACCCCGGGAGCGACGGTGAGCGAGGAGAAAGTTCCGACAGGAGAGCTTTCGAACGTGATGGTGCCCAGGGTGCCAGCCGCAGCGGCGAACGAGGAATAGGCCGCGTTGGAGTTAGGGAACGGGCCGCCCGGACCGGCGTTGAGGTCGTACGCGGTGAAGGTCTCTGGAGAAGCAGAGAGGTGAAGGGCTGAGAGCGACAGTGCGCCGAGCACGAACGCAAGCCGTCCTGCCGACCTGAAAGCAAGATATGGTTTGACCGCAGAAGTACGCAGGTTCATATGGATCTCCTTTGGCCCGGACGGAGATAATCGGTCTTGGAGTGCCTGAAGAAACAACCAGAAAGGGGATCCCGTCGCGGCTGAAGTATTCTTAGCAATTGAATGCCCAAAAGCTATGCCTGTAAGTTCTTTAGTATCAGTGGGGACACTGGGCGCACCGGAGCGAATTTGCAAGTGTTTGCACGCCGGAACAAAGATTATTTCCCTTCGCGGGTGTGGGGCTGTGTCAGCCTTGGAGCTGCCCAACGGCCCATGCCTCCCAACCATTCGCCAATCCGACGGCGAACGATTGGGGCGCGGACCTGATCACGAGCACGATTCAGCTTGTCCCGGAACGAGATGAGAGAGCTAATTCACAGTCACCGTAAATGTGATTGTGGGCGCAGGCGTAATTGAGGGGTTTCCGGTTCCAGTCACCGTGAAAGTATAGGTTCCTGCAGTCGTGCCCGGATTACTCGGATTACCGACTGTGAATGTGGCTCCTGAGGACGTTCCTCCTGCGGCGACGACCGTTACACTGGCCGTGCCTGCGGTGGCAATCAGATTGGCGGGAACGGTTGCAGTAAGCTGGGTGGAGCTCACGTAGGTTGTCGTCAGCGACGTGGAGCCCCAGTACGCTGTTGCGCCCGAAGTAAAATTCGTTCCGTTAACAGTCAGCGTGAATCCCGAGCCGCCGGCAGTAGCTGAATTCGGACTCAGACTGGAGATTGTGGGTTGCAGATTGCCTCCACCACCGCCCCCGCCGACACTTACACCGCCGCAACTGGCCAGACTGCCGATCGCCGTCATCAGCACCACAATGCCCAGCATCTGCCGCCAACTCCGCCGCCGCGACGGAATTCCAAGGAACACCAGCAACGCCAGAATTGCTCCGCTGCCCGCGCCGGCCCATCCTCCGCCGGGCAGCTTCGGATAAATCAGTTCGCTGGTAGCCGCCGTTGTGTTCACCGTAGCGGTTACACTTCCGCTCGTCGTTGTGCCGCTCAGCGTTATAGTCGAACCGTTAAGGAAGGAGCAGGTGGGTGCATCCCCGGTCGTATTTGTCGGGCCTTGCGTCATCGCACAACTGAGCGTCACGCTTCCTGCATACCCGTCCACCGCGGTCGCTGTAACCGTCGAGCTCGCGGAACCTCCAGGTCCGATTGAACTGGCTGGACTTGTTGCCGCCAGCGTAAACGTGGGTACTGACACAGTCACAGTATCCGCTCCCACGCCTTGGGAATAGTCCATGTCTCCGCTATAGATCGCGGTGATCGTGTAACTCCCGCCTGAGGCGAAGGTGTTGGCGGGAACGGCGAAGGTATAGGTGCCGCCCGACAGCACCTCCGCTGAAGCGCTATAGATTGCCGTACTGGAGTTGGTCGCCGCGGCTGAGAGTGTAACCGTTCCGCTCGGTGACGCCTCCTGATTGCTGGAGCCGGTGACCGTTACCTTCACACTCAGGCTCTGGCTTGAGTTGATTGGGTTGGGCGTCGGGGCTACCGTCACAGTCGGCGTCAACCAGCCGGTTCCCGAACTCCAATTGTCCACCAGTTGCGTCGCATCCACGCTGCCCATTCCGGTTGCCAGATCGTAATCGGCAGTCGTGTTGTACCCGCTCTCAAAGTAGTACCCCATCGAGTCGTCTGTGCAGTCTTGGGAGCCCTCGTCGCACGGCACAGAGTTATTGCCCACCGTTATATCGTGAAAGATTGTGCTCGCCGGGGCGCTGTTATACAGCGCATAAAGCGCTGAAGTCGCCTGTCCCAGCCGTCCACCTGTTTTCTGCTCCACCAGCGCGAGGATTCCCGCAAACGACGGCGCAGCAGTAGAGGTTCCGCCAAAACCGTCGGTGAACCAATAGCCGTCCGGCTGCGTCTCGCAATCCATCGTTACTGTCTGGCCATTGTAGGTGGTAGTATCGTCGTCGCATATCGCCCACGTTGCGGCGTCGTACCCATTGCCTGACATCAAAGACACGTCCGGCAAATCGCGTTTTCCATCCGCCGGCACGCCGGTCCCGGTCTGCCATGAAGGTTTGCTGTAAACCGAACTCACCCCGCCCGAGCCGGCAACAATATTGGCCAGGTTCATACCGTCAGAAGTGCCGGTCACGGGGACATTTGTGCTGATAAAATCGTCCGTCTTCGATGAATCGTTCCAGGTTGACTCCGGAATATACTTCAGGGCCGTTCGGTAGTAGGTGGAGGAACTACCCTGCGAAGTGCTCACATAAGTCGAGAACGAATTGGTCAGCGGATAAAAATCTGTTCCGCCCACTGCGATGTTGTACGGCGTCGAGGCAAAGCCGCTTACTTGCAACCCGCCCTTAGCCGTTGTCTGCGTGTTGTCGTTGTCGCAGCCAGCTGAACCGTCGTCGCCGCTCGAAACTGTCACCGCGATCCCCTGCGCCGCTGCTTGCTCCCAAAAGCTGTTGATCTGTGCGTTGCCGCTGGTGCCCATATCCGATTCGCAATCGCCGAAGCTCAGGCTGAAGATGTCCACCTGATTCTGGGTAATCGCCGCATCGATGGCAGTGGTCAGGTCTGGAGAAGCGTAATAGATTATTATCGCCCCCGGCGCCATGCCTCCCGCGAGTTCGGTATCGATGTATGCTTCGTCGGCATCGTTCGCGTCGTATCCGGAACCTGGACTGTTGGTGCAGCTGCTTGCGCTGGCATTGGTGCAATAGTTGAGGGTGGGCTGGGTTGAATCGCCGATGAACATAACCCGGTATGATTCCACAATGCTCGCATTGATCGCGGCATCGCCTCCAATCCCGATGTATACGCCCGCACCGTTGTAGCTTGTACCGCCTGAAAAATTCGCATTATAGGAATTAGGCGTGTCGTAAATGGTCGCCGCATCTCCAGGAACGATATAGAGATTGTTGCCGCCGCTGGTAAGGCTGGGATTTGCTCCGGCCGCCGGCTCCAGCCGCTTGCTCTGCGGATTGAACTTGCCCTCGCTTCCGCGCACAAACTGCGGCTTCGGACGAATCGTGTTCAGGTTTGCAACGCCCTTCACCACGGCGGCGAGCGCCTGGGGAATTTGCGGGTCAGTGGTATTTGAAAAAAACTGGCTCCCGTTCACTGTAAACGAGTGAATCGTTGTATGAAACGCCTCTTCCACCTGGCTCACCATTCCGCTGAATGCGATATTCGTGCGCCCCTGCGAAACCGCCTCCAGCTTCAGTCCGTGCGACTCAAGCCACGCTACCAGCGCCGCCACATCTGAGTCGGCGGGTCCATAGAGCTTGCCGAACTCTGCCGGCATAAGCCACTCGTGGTAGTTCGGTGACGACTTGTCCTGTAACTCGGCGAGGTAAGCATCCAGCGCCGCCTGTTGTTGGCTTGAGCGTTGCAGCACCAGGCGCACGTGGGTCATTTGCGTCGAGCCCGGCGCCTCGCCCTGGTCATACTCCGCCCGTGCGCGTTGTGGAACATTGCCTTTCAGCGTCGTCAGCAACGACTCATCCACATTGGCGGTAATTCGGGGCGCAACCGCGGAATTCTGGGCCGGCAGTGTTGAACTCGAAAGCAGGATCGCCGAACTAAAAAAAACGCCGGCTATCGCTTGGAACGAGAGGGGCGACCTGGTACGCATAAAGGCTAACCCGGACCTTTCTCGGGAGTAAACCCCCGAAAAACCAATAAGTTGCTCTCCCGATCAAAAAACCAGGGATGGATGTCAACCGACCTGTAATCCTGCCATGAGCGCGAAATCTTACACCATGATAGACCGAAGCCTTGCTCTCACGCGTGCTGAATTAGACCTTCCAGCCCGGAAAAGTGCAGGAATGATCCGAATCCCAGCGCCGCGCGGAGATAGATGCTGAATGCGATACGAGAAAGCAGGCCTCAATCCCCCGCCGGTCTTAAAAACCAGAATATTGCCCGGTTAGCTATAGACGGGATCTGGCCGGGAAGGTTGACCGCGCGCAGAACCCGCATAAAAACGGCATCTCCGCAGCCTCGCACATCATAAAAAACATTAAAGTGCAATAGACAATCGGTATCTCTATCGAATAATATACGTTTTCCGGTTACTTTTTTGATGAACGGTATCACGCATGCGCGCTTCACTTTTTATCACATGCTATAATGACACGCTCTACCCTGAAACGGGCCGTGCAGTCGTCAGCCTGCTTGAAAGGCTGGGTGTTGAGCTGGACTTTCACCCCCGCCAAACCTGCTGCGGCCAGATGCACGCCAACACCGGTTTTCGCGGCGAAGCCTATACCCAGGCCAAGCGGTTCGTCCGCCTCTACCAGGGCGCCGAGACGGTCGTTATTCCCTCATCGTCCTGCGTGGCCATGATCCGCGATCAATACCCCACGCTCTTCGCCGAACTGGGAAATGAATCTCTCCGCAACGATTTCGCCGCCCTCCTGCCCAGGGTCTACGAGCTAAGTGAATTCCTCATCGACCGTCTCGGCGTGGAAGATGTGGGCGCATCCTTCCCTCATCGCGTCACCTACCACGCCAGTTGCCACGGCCTGCGCGCTCTGCATCTTGGCGACCGTCCCTTCCGCCTGCTCCAAAAAGTTCGCGGTCTCACCCACGTGCCGCTTGCGAACCTCGACCGCTGCTGCGGCTTCGGCGGAACTTTCTCGGTGAAAAACGCCGAGGTCTCCTCCGCCATGTTGGCCGTCAAGCTTCAGGATGTGGCTGCAACCGGGGCCGAATATTGCACCGCTCTCGATAACAGTTGCCTTATGCATCTGGGCGGAGCCATGCACCGCCAATACGTAAGCATGAAGACCATCCACATGGCCCAAATTCTGGCCAGCACCGCAGCCTGTCCGGCGGAGGCGACCGCATGAGCCAACCAGCCCAGACACATCCCGTGCTCGACCCCGTGTTTGCGCCTCCATTCCCCCAGGCCGCTCTGACCGTCCTGCGCAATCCCCAACTGCGCAAGAACGTAGCCCATGCCATTGACGTGATCCAGTCCAAGCGCGCCAAGCTCGTCGCCGAAAAAACCGACTGGCAAGAGCTTCGTTCCTCGGCCTCGGCCACTCGCGCCCACACCCTCGAAAATCTCGACTATTATCTCGAACTATTTGAGTCCCGCTGCACTGCCGCCGGAGGCCAGGTCCACTGGGCCGCCGACGCCGCCGAAGCACGCCAAATCATCCTCGATCTGCTGCGCCAGGAGAACGCCACCGAAGTCATCAAGATCAAGACTATGACCTCGGCCGAAATTCAGTTGAACCCCTTCCTCGAGAAAGCGGGCATCAACGCCTATGAAACCGACCTGGCGGAAATCATCTTGCAACTCGGCGACGAAGAACCCTCCCACATCGTCGTTCCCGCGCTGCACATCAACCGCAGCCAGGTGCGCGAAATCTTCGCCCGCCGCATGGGACTCGAAAACCTCTCTGACGACCCCAAAGACCTGACCAACGCTGCCCGCACCTGGCTCCGCGGAAAGTTTCTTTCCATTCCCACCGCCATCAGCGGCGCAAACTTCCTCATCGCTGAAACCGGCTCCGTTGCCATCGTCGAGTCGGAAGGCAACGGCCGCATGTGCCTCACCTTGCCGCGCGCCCTCATCACTCTGGCCGGCATTGAAAAAGTCATTCCGCGCTTTCAGGACCTTGAGGTCATGCTGCAAATGCTGGCCCGCTCCGCAACGGGAGAGCGCATGAACCCCTATACCTCGCTGTGGACCGGTGTAACCCCCGGCGACGGCCCTGAGCGCTTCCACATCGTGCTGCTCGATAACGGGCGCTCTTCCATCCTTGCCCGTCCCCGCGAGCGCCAAACCCTCAAGTGCATCCGTTGCGCCGCCTGTATGAACGCCTGCCCCGTCTATCGTCAGACCGGCGGTCACGCTTACGGCTCCGTCTATCCCGGACCGATCGGCGCCATTCTCACTCCGCAGTTGATACAGATGCAACACGCGCAATCGCTGCCCTACGCATCCTCTCTTTGCGGCGCATGCTATGAGGTTTGCCCGGTCAAAATCAATATTCCCGAGGTCCTCCTCGACCTGCGCGCCCAGGTAACCGACCAGGAGCGCCACGATTTAGGCCGCTTCTTTGACCCAATGTATATAGGCCTGCGCATCGCCAATCTTCTCTTCGCCCGGGCCTGGCTCTTTCACACCGCGCAGTTCATTGGCCGCATCGGACTTCGCGTCTTTACACGCAAAGACGGATGGATTCATTCACTTCCCGGCATCGGCGCCAAATGGACCCAGACCCGCGACCTCCGCGGCCTTCCAGACCAAACCTTCCACGGCTGGTGGGCGGCGCGACACAAGGAGGCAAAATGACTGCCCCAGCCGAATCGCGTGAAAAAATCCTCGGCCGCATCCGCGCCGCTACGCAAACTGTGGCCAACGCTCCAGATGTGCTCACGACCGCTTACTCCACTTTGTCCCGCGCCTATGTCCGTCAAGGCAAACTCACTCCCGAAGCTAGCATCGATCTGATGATCGAGCGCCTGCGTGAATACGACGCAGAAGTAGTTGAGTGCTTTCCGGCTGAACTCCCCGCCGCCATTGCCAAACAGCTCGCCGCCAGCGGCAAGCATAAATTCTTATCCCCGTCCGGAATCCCATCCGCCTGGCAGGTCGCCGGATTCGACTGGAAAATCGACCACGGCCTCCCTACCTCTGAAATCGAGCAGGCCGAAGGCGTCCTCACTGCTTCCTCCTGCGGCATCGCCGATTCAGGAACCATCGTCCTCCACCACTCACCCACTGAAGGCCGCCGCGTGCTCACCCTGCTGCCCGATTGGCACCTCTGCATCCTGAAGGCCAGTCAGGTGGTGGAAACCTTGCCCGAGTACTTCACACTTTTTGAGCACGCCCCCCCGATTGTCACCTGGATCTCCGGTCCCAGTGCCACGGCGGATATTGAAATGACGCGCATCAAAGGCGTCCACGGGCCACGCTTTCTCCATGTAATTCTTGTTCGCGACATTTCGTAATTCAACAGGGCAATCAGCCCAAAAAGGCAATTGGACATGATGCAATCCGAATCTGCAACCTATGATCTGGCGGCACGAGTGCTGGATTCTTTCCAGATCGAAATCCCCTCCTGGGGTTTCGCCAACACCGGCACCCGCTTCGGCAAATTTACGCAGGCCGCCGCCGCTTCCACCATCGAAGAGAAGTTTGCCGACGCTGCCGAGGTCAATCGCCTTACCGGAGCAACGCCCACGCTGGCACTCCACGTACTGTGGGATCTGCCCAACGGCGTTCAAGACACCCCCGCCGTCAAGCAGCTTGAGTCCCGCTTCGGCGTCCGTTCCGGCTCCATCAATCCCAATCTCTTCCAGGACCAGGAGTACAAATTCGGATCGCTATGCAATCCATCCGCGCAGATTCGCCGCCAGGCCATCGATCATGTTCTTGACTCAATCGAGATCGCCAAGGCGCTCGACTCGCGCGATATCTCAATGTGGGTGGCCGACGGCTCTAACTATCCCGGCACCCAGAGCATGCGCAAGCGCATCGGCTGGATCGAGGAAGCCCTGCGCATCTCTCATGACAACCTTGCACCCAACCAGCGCTTGCTCATTGAATACAAACCCTTCGAGCCCGCCTTCTATCACACCGATATTGCCGACTGGGGCATGGCCTCTCACCTTGCGCGCATCTCCGGGCCGCAGTCCCGCGTTCTGGTCGATACCGGCCACCATTACAACGCGCAGAATATCGAGCAGATCGTCGCCTGGCTTCTCCACACCGGCCTGCTCGGCGGCTTCCACTTCAACGACCGCCGCTACGCCGACGACGATCTTACCCTCGGCTCCATTGATCCCTACCAGATCTTCCGCATCTTCCATGAACTGCACTGCGCCCAAAGCGAAGCCCTGCCCCACGAAGTGGCCTACATGGTTGACCAGAGCCACAACCTGAAAGGCAAGATTGAAGCGATGGTGCAAACCGTCGTCACCGCCCAGGAGTTGTATCTGAAGGCCGCGCTCGTCGATCGCGAGCAATTGGCCGTCTATCAGCAGTCCTGCGATCTGGTGGCCGCCGAGGAACTCTTCCGCGGCGCATTCTGGCGCGATGTGCGCCCCATGGCAGCTGCCTGGCGCGAATCTCGTGGCCTGTCCGCTGATCCCCTCACAGCGTTGCGCTCTGGCGGTTACGTCGAGCGCATCGCCCGGGAGCGCGGCAGCCGTCAATCAACCGTAAACAGTTATGCATGAAATTAAGTTTTCCTGATCTATAATTTTCCGGTTATTTATCAGGTCATATGATTGATCGACTCACAGGAGGGGCACTCCGTTGCCCAAGGCAAAAATCAAGCGGCTTTATCTGATTCCGATTCTCTCCAAGGCGCTCGACGTCATCGAGCTCCTTGAGGAGAGCCACGCCCCAGTGTCGCTCGAAGATGTTTTCCAGCGAACCAAAATTTCCAAGACCAGCGTTTACCGCATCCTCAAGACTCTGGTGCACCGCGGATATGTGGCCCAGGCGCAGAATGGTCTTTATCGCCTGGTATCGCGCCCTCGCCGCCTCCGCTTCGGTTTCGCTGTCCAGAACATGGAGCTGCCCTTCTCGGTTGCTGTCGCCCAGAGTGTCACCGCCGCCGCTGCAGCATCCGGTGTTGAACTGATCACTCTCGATAACCGATATGACGCCGCCGTCGCCATTCAGAACGCCGAGGAGCTCGTCGCCAAGCAGGTTGACCTGGTGCTCGAATTCGAGGTCACTGAGAACATGGCTCCGCGCGTGGCCCACATCTTCAAGAAGGCCGAGATCCCCCTCGTGGCCATTGACGTCCCCCATCCCAACGCCACTTACTTCGGAGTGGATAACTTTGAAGTGGGCTACGAAGCCGGCGTGGTCCTGGCCAAGCATGCCCAGCACAAGTGGAAGGGCAAGGTAGACTGGGTTCTCGGCATCGGCCTCTCTGAGGCCGGCAGTTTTGTCCAGAGCCGCGTCACCGGCGCATTCGACGCGATTCGCGAACGCATCGCCGATCTGCCCGAGGATCGCTTCATTCAGATCGAGGGCCGAGGCATGCGCCAGCCAAGCCGGCAAGCGGTGAAGGAGTTCCTCCGCCGCCATCACAATGATGAGCACGTCCTGGTCGCCGCCGCCACCGATTCCAGCGCCCTCGGCGTCCTCGACGCCACCCGCCACGCCGGCCGCGAACGGGACTTCGCCATCGCTGGCCAGGACTGCATTCCCGAAGTGCTCGACGAGATGCGCTCCGGAAAAAGCGCCATCATCGGCTCCATCTCCCATGAAGCGGAAACCTATGGCCCGCGCCTCATTCAACTCGGCATCTCACTCTTGCGCGGCTACGCGGTCCCTCCATATAACTACGTCCGCCATCGCGTAGTAACACCGGAAACCCTGGTCGCCAAATAGGAAACTTGGCTTATGAATAGAGCAGGGAATTGCTCAATTTTTCTCTCTTGCCGATTTCTTGTCGGTGTTCGTTTGCAAGCAAAATTGCGGTAAACTGAAACCAAGATCGGCCTGAACATATGCAGGAACCCGCTCGTATAGCCATAGACCTTGGCGCAGAAAGCTGCCGCGTCTCCCTGCTCCACTGGATTAACGGAGAGCCGCAAATCGAAGTCGTTCATCGCATTCCCAACGGTCCCGTCCATCGCGGCCGCTGGCTCTGCTGGCCGCTCGACGCTCTCCTTGCCGGCCTTGAAGAGGGACTGCGCAAAGCCGCGGCCGCTGCTCCTGAAGGCATCGCTTCCATCGGCGTCGACGGCTGGTCGGTGGACTACGTTCGCCTCGACCCCGATGGCCGTCCCTTGCACGAGCCCTTCTGCTATCGCGATGAGCGCACCGTCGCCTCCAAGGAAGCCGCCGATGACAAGATCTCTCCCATGGAGATCTTTGAGCGCACCGGCGCGCAGCCGCTTCGCCTCAACACCGTCTACCAGCTACTCGCCGATCCTGTCGCCAGCCACAAAGATCGCATTGATCCCCACGCTCCCTGGGTCATGCTTCCCGAGTACATCCTTTACTGGCTGGGTGGCCGTCGCGTCGCCGAATACACAAACGCCAGCCACACCGGGCTCGTAAGCCTGAAAACAGGCGACTGGGACCACGATCTCTTCCGCCTTCTTGATCTCCCCCTCGACGCCGCTCCGCCCATTGTTCACGCCGGAGAAATTCTCGGCTGCGTGCGGGGTCCGCTGGCTGCCCTCGAGGCCTATCGCGAAACCCATCTCATCGCTCCCGCAACCCACGATACCGCCTCGGCCATCGCCGGAATTCCTGTCAGCCTCACCTCCACCGCCTACATCAGCTCCGGAACCTGGTCTCTGGTGGGTACGCTCACCTCCGCGCCCGTCACTACCGCAGAATCCTTTGACGCACGCTATACCAACCTCGGCGCGGCTACCGGTGGCCTCTGCTTCCACACCCTGGTCAACGGCATGTGGCTCATCAAGCAATGCATGGATTCCTGGAGCGATGAGGGCCGCAGTTGGACCATCGAAGCTCTCGTACAACAGGCTGCCGTCTGCAAGACGGCTCCGGGAGTCATAGATGTTGACGCCGAGCCTCTGCTGCTCGACTCCAATATGCCCGAGCGCATCAACCACGAACTGTGGCGTCTCCGCATGGACCCCATTCCCGACCTTCCTGGAAACGAGCCCGTCTTTGCCCGGCTGATCTTCGAGAGCCTCGCAGACCGCTACGCCTCGGCCATCGGCAGCCTGGAACACATGCTGGCTCGCAAGCTTGAGCGCATCCACGTCCTCGGCGGAGCCAGCCGCAACAAACTGCTGACTGAACTCACCGAGCAGCGCACCGGTCTGCCCGTAGAAACTGGCCAGTCGGAAAGCGCCACGATCGGCAGCTTCGCCGTTCAGTTAGCCGCGGCTGGCTCCAACGGCAGTCCCATCACTCCCGAGTCCGCTCGCAAATGGGCCCAGCATCTCTGCCACGGTTAGCGGCTCAGCGTTACCATGAGATTTGAGTTCGTTCACCCTTCGCCACGAGGGTATTCACATGGTCTGTTGGGAGACAAAGCGGAAATTACGATTCTTCTTCATTCGCCGCAGCCTCACTGTGAAATGCTTCATCCTTGTCCTGCTTTTCCTTTTCTCCCTTGGCTTGGTGCGTGCCCAATCTTCCGCCGCACACGCTCCCATCATCTTCACGGTCGTCGATGAAAATGGCCAGGCCGTTCCCGGCGCCGAAGTTACGATTCTTGAGCCTTCGCTTTCCGCAGTTAGCCACTGGACCGATTACGCTGGCCATTGTTCCCACATCCTTCAGGAGGCCGTGCCCTACCAGCTTCGCGTCGATAAGCCCAACTTTTATCGGGCCGCCGAGAACGATCTTGACCCCAGCCTCAACAGTGTCCGCATCGTACTTAACCACGAGCAGATCGTCAGAGAACAGATAAATGTAACTGACTCAGTTCCCGGCATTGACATCGAACAGATCTCCGACAAAAGCACCATGGACACACCGGATATTGTGAACATTCCCTACATAACCTCTCGCGATATCCGCAATCTTCTACCCTTTTATCCTGGCATCGTGCAGGACCCCACCGGCCAGGTTCATGTGGCCGGCTCTGAAACATGGGGCACCCTCGACCTGATCGATGGACTGGATATGCGCTCTCCGCTCAATGGCGTGCTCAGCATGCGGATCAGCGCTGACGCGGTTCGCTCCATCGATGCTGAAACCACCCGCTATCCGGTCCAATACGGACGAACCACCGGTGGCGTGATCGCGTTTTTTACCGGCATGGGCGATAACAAGTTCCGCTTCAATGCCACCAACTTCGTTCCTTCCTTCCGTGACCTCAACGGCATTCGCTTCGATCAGTTCGTTCCCCGCGTCACCTTTTCCGGCCCGCTGGTGAAAGATCGCGCTTGGTTCTATGACGGAATTGAATTCGAATACGACAATATCTATATCGTTGAGTTACCCGCCAATGCCGATACTGACGAGTTAGTGCGTGGCAGCAACCTGTCAAAGTTTCAGGTCAACTTAAACCCCAAAAATATACTCACCGGCGCAGTGCTCTTCAACGATTACCACTCGCCCTACGACGGCATCTCCTCAGTCAACCCCCAACAGAGCACCGTCAAACGCAATACCATCGCCTGGCTCCCTTATTTGCGCGATCAGTGGAGCTTTGGCCGTGGCGCGCTGCTCGATGTTGCCGCCGGCTTCGTCCGTATTCGCGATGGGTACGAACCGCATGGAGACTCGCATTACCAGATCACCCCCGAACTACCCAACGGAAGTTATTTTGAGAATCTGGTCGGTACTTCTCAGCGCACTGAGGGAACCGCGGGCCTTTATCTGCCTCCACTCCACTGGGCGGGTCGTCACGACTTCAAGCTAGGCGCCGATCTCGACCATGTCGGCTACGACGAAAACGTAAGCCGCGCGCCTATCAGTTATCTACGCGAAGATGGAACGCTCCTGCGCCAGAGCATCTTTCCAACCATAACTCCCTTCACTCTCCATAACGCAGAATTAGGCGCATACGCGCAGGACCGCTGGCTGATGCGCCCTGGCCTTCTGGTCGAGCCCGGCCTGCGCTTCGATTGGGACGAGATCATTCGCAGCCCGCTCGTCGCCCCGCGCATTGCCGCCTCGTACTCGCCGCCACGCGCCGCGGGCTCAACCAAAATCACCGCAGGCATCGGCCTTTACTACGAGCACACGCAACTCGAATACCTTACCCGCGCGTTGGCCGGCATCCGCTATGACACGATGTACGATACAGACGGTACAACTCCCTCAGGCCCGTCGCAGGAAACCGATTTCACAGCTAACTTTAGTTCCCTTGAGGAGGCCCGCGCCCTCAACTGGAGCCTGGGCGTAGAGCAAAAACTCCCTCATTCAATCTTTGCCGCTGCCAATTTTCTTCAGAAGCGCATATCAAATGAATTCGTCTACGCGAATCAAAGCGGCCCCGCCGCTCTGTCGGGTAACGATCTATTAACCAATGGCAGGCAAGACCACTATAACTCCGTGGAGTTCGAAGCCCGCCACACCTTTGCCAATGCATACCCGCTGTTTGTTTCCTATACTCGTTCTTCGGCGCGCACCAACTCAGCCATCGACTATAACCCCACCCTGTCACTGTTAGGCCCGCAGCAGGCCGGTCCTCTGTCTTGGGATACTCCGAACCGCGTTATCTCACGAGGCTGGCTGCCCATGTTACTGCCAAAGCTCAAGCATAACTGGGACTTCGTCTACGCTCTGGACTGGCGCACAGGCTTCCCATTTACCTCCATCGACGATAATCAGCAGGTTGTCGGGTTGCCGGGCTCGCACCGCTACCCAAACTACGTCAGCATCAATCCCGGCCTCGAATGGCGCTTCCATTTCCGTGGCGCCTACTTTGGTCTGCGCGGGGTCATTGAAAACATCACCAATAGCGAAAACCCCGCCGAGGTGATCAACGATGTAGATTCGCCACAATACGGTACCTTCAGTGAATTTCAGGGCAGAGCGCTAACAGCCCGCATCCGACTGATCGGCTCAAAGTAAGTCCGGAACTTATAGAGTTGGATATTGATAACACGAGCGTTGAATAACCAAAAGTGACTGGGTGGGATACCTATAATTACAGTTCTTATATAACTAAGGTTCTTTTATAGCTTTTCGAAACCGTACGAAATCCGCAGCAAGCAATCACTCCCAAACCACAACCTCACCCACTGCTTTATCGATCCGTTCCAGCACCTCCGCCGGAAGTTTCACACCCGAGGCTTTCACATTATCCGCAATTTGTTCCGGCCGCGAAGCCCCGATGATCGCCGAACTTACCTCCGGCCGCCGCAGCACCCAGGCCAGCGCCATCTGCGCCATCGTCAGCCCCAGATCCGCCGCAATCGGCTTCAACTCCTTCACCGCCTCCAGCAAAAAATCCGACCGGTAATGCCGTCCCGCCGTCTCCATGAACAAATTCATCTCATCGTTTGCCGCGCGGCTGCCCGGCGGAGGCGGCTGCCCCGGCACATACTTTCCAGTCAGCACTCCATGCGCCAGCGGAGAAAAGGCCAGATTCCCAATCCCGTGCCGCGAGCAAGCCGCAAAAACTGACTTCTCCGGCTTTCTCCACAGCATCGAGTATTGCGGCTGGCTCGACGAGAACGCCGTCAACCCACTCTCGCCCACAATCGCTGCGGCCGCATCAATCTGCCCCGCCGTCCACTCACTGAACCCAATCGCCCACACCTTGCCCGCCTGCACAGCCCGATCAAGTGCGCGCATCGTCTCTTCGAGCGGCGTCTCCTTATCGAACCGATGGCACTGGTAAAGATCAATCTCGTCCACGCCCAACCGTTTCAGCGAGCGGTCCAACTGCTTCTCAATCTGCGCCGCTGAAAGCCCGTGATCCGTCTCCTCGCCCACCGGAAAATACAGCTTGGTGGCAATCAGATACCGGTCACGCTGATAGGCCTTCAGTCCCTCGCCAAGTACCCGCTCCGCCTCGCCCGCCCCATACTGGTTGGCCGTATCGAAGAGCGTAATCCCGTGGTCCACCGCCGCATGGATGCAGCGGATCGCCTGCTCACGCCCGATCCCCCCCGCCACCGTCAGCCAGGTGCCAAAGCTCAGATCTGAAACCTCCAACGGTCCGCAGCCCAGGCGGCGATATTGCATGATCTCTCCTTCGCTTACTTCGCCGCTTCAGGCAACCCAGCTTCCGTCAGCGAAGGCACCGTATGCGTAGTCCACCACTGCTGCACTACCTTTGACCGAAAGCGGTCGCTGCGTTCAATCCAGAGTTGCGTCGATTGGTCGTAGCGTGCCAAATTGTTCTCCAGCCAATAAGGTCGGTTGTCGCGGAGCCACGCTTGCTTATAGAGCTCGCGTGTCAGCGCATATCCGTCGCGAAGATCAAGAAATCTTCCGTTGTCCAGCCCGATGCTCCACAGAATCCGTTCCACTTCAGCCTGCCGGTTTTTGTCGCCGGCCGCAGCCTGTGCCTGTTGATAGAGCGCAATCGATTCGTCGGCCGCCTGCACTTTGAGTCCCACAAAATCGATCCGCCGCGCGCCCAGTTCCATCGCTTCCAGCGCCTCCTGATTATCCAGCTTCCCTGCCGCCCGCGCCTCGGCCAGCAGCGTAATCGCTCGCTCTGCGTGCAGGCGCAGTTCGCTCGCCGCTGGTCGCAGCTTCACGGCCAGTTGCTGCCCGTCCGCTGAAAACGGATCGACCCAGAAGTAGCTGTCATTCGCATCCCCAAGCCCGGCTTTCATAAGCACCGCGTGTGCCGCCATCAGCTCCCGCTGCGCCTGGCTGATCTTGCCCGTCTGGTCATGGTGAAACACCAGCCCGTACGAATCAGTAAATGCGTCTTCAGAGCTCTCACCCGGTTGCCAGCCCGCCGCTGCGCCAAACAGCACGCCAAACCAGTTCTCGTCGAAGATCCCCTCGCCGTCGTCGTTCCAAACTGTATTCAGCTCGCCCGTCGATCCCAGCTTTTGCCCATCGCGCACAAACCCGCGAATGTTTCCCAGCGCCACATTGTTATCCGGATACAGCCGGTTCCAGTTGCTCACCCCCGGCGCAACCCAGGTCTCCAACCCCGCCTTGGTAAAGGGAAGAATCGCCGGCGTAAAGTCCGGCCTGGCGTCGTAGATCCAGGGCACCGCAATCATATCCTTCTGCAGCGTGCTCACCAGTTCCGGCGCTTTCAGCGCAATATCGCCCCAGAAAAGCAGTTGCTTGTGATTCGGCTCGAGCGTCGAGTGGATCTTCGTCAGAAATTCGAGATAGACCTTGGCCAGCCCTTGCTGATCGACCTCCTCCCGCGTCCTTCCCAGTCCTAGCTCGAAGGTCTCGTCGGCTCCCACGTGCGCCCACGGCCCCGGGAAAATTTCAGCCAACTCCTTAAACCATCCGCCGATCAGGGGCAGGGAACCAGCGTCCCCCGGCGCGAGAACAGCCCCGTGCGCACTCTCACCCAGTGGGGAAAACTGCTCGAACTTCAGCACGTTGTGCAGGTGCCCAAACGACTCCTGCTCCGGAACGATGGTGATGTGGTACTTGGCTGCGTACTCCACCATTTCGCGTGCCTCATCCGGCGTCATCGCCCCGCCTGGATAAGCCGCAACCGGCGAACTCGCATAAGCAAATGTGTGCTCAAAGTAAGGCGAAAAAATGTTGTACTTATAAGCCGCCAGCGTCCGAATCTCGCGCTTCAGAAAATCCATATTGGGCAGCGGCCCGCGCGACCAGTCGTCAGAGATTCCGCGATGCGCCATCGCCGGCCAATCCCTGAGCGTAGGCGCCAGCAGCACGCCACTCTTCCCGCTGCCGCGAATCAACTGCTTCACCGTCTGCGCGCCATAGAAAAGCCCAGCCGAAGTATCCGCAATCACAAACAGATTTCCATGCACGTCGGTCGTAATCACGTACCCTTCGTCATGCATCGCCGGGTCAAAGGTTAAGTGATTGTGCGCCAGAAGCTCCTTCGCATACGTAGTGTTCGCGGGCCGCTCCAGCCCAACCATCGGAAATCTGCCGTTCATCGGAAGGCATCCCGGCTCCGCCCCAACCACCTGATTTAAATCGTTGGCGGCAAACTGATCCTCTTTATCTTTTTCATTTTCCGCCACGGCAAAAAAACAGCCGGTGGGTATCACCTTCACCGTTACGCACTCCCGCGGCGCAGGCACCATATGCAGGTCCGCGCAAGTATACGAGCCCGCCTTGGTCGTTTGCCCGTCCGCGCCAACTCCCGCACACAACAGAATCAATGTCACAACAGAAAAATGAATCCGCATATCTTATCCTCTCGAATTGCCAGTGAGGCTAGCGCCTCTCGGATTTTTTGACACTACTTCTCCGCTCCTGCATTCACAGCAAGTGCTTGCCGAAGGCAGTTGGCCCCACCGCAGGTGGCGGAGGTGGCTACCGCAAACTCTTCAGCGCCGGGTAAAGCTTTCTCCACTTTGCGTAACCGGCCTCGTAAGCCTTCAAATCCTCCGCATCCGGCTCGATCCGCTCCGCAACCTCGATCGCCTGCCCGCAAGCCTCGTCCAGGTTGGCCCAGTATCCCGCGCCCACTCCGGCCATCAGCGCCGAGCCAAACGCTCCGCCTTCTTCCGCTGTCAGCACCTCAACCGCGTGCCCATAAATCCCCGCCTGAATCTTCCTCCACAGCGGTCCGCGCGCCCCACCGCCGCCCAGCCGAATCCCGCTCACCGGAATGCCCAGCTCGGCAAACAGCGTAAACGTATCTTCAAGCGAGTAAGCCACTCCCTCCAGCACCGCGCGCACAAAATGCGCCGCTGTATGCGCCGTCGAAATCCCCGCAAACGCCGCCCTCACCTCGGGGTCCAGGTGTGGAGTCCGCTCGCCCAGCAGATAAGGCGCCCACTCCAGCCCCTCGCTGCCCGCCGGAATTTTCTCCGCCGCCGCACTCAGCTCATCATAATCATGGCTGGGGAAAAAAGTCTTCCTCAGCCAGTTCAAGCTCAGTCCCGCCGACTGCGTCACTCCCATCACGTGCCACAGCCCCGGAACAGCATGGCAAAACGTATGCAGCCGTCCTTTCGGATCCTTGGTCGGCGCAGCCGTCGCGGCAAAAACCACCCCTGAAGTTCCGATGGTTGCCGAGACCGAACCCGGCTGCAGAATCCCCATGCCCACCGCACCCGCGCCCTGGTCGCCCGCGCCGGCCACCACCGGCGTCCCCGCAGCCAGTCCTGTCAGTCCCGCCGCGCTCTCACTGATGCGGGCGCAAACCTCCGGCGACTCATAGACCTCCGGCAGCCAGCTTTCCTTGATCCCCGCCGCATCGGCCACTTCTTTTGACCACCGCCGGTGCGTCACGTCCAGCAGCAGCGTCCCCGATGCCTCCTGCACATCGATAGCAAATTCGCCCGTCAGCCTGTAGCGCACATAATCCTTTGGGCACATGATGTGCCGAATCTTCGCAAAAATCTCCGGCTCGTGTTCCTTCACCCACAGAATCTTGGTCACGGTAAAGTTAGGCAGCGCCGGATTGCAGGTCAGCTCGATCAGCCGCTCGTAGCCGATCTTCTCCGTCAACCAGTCGCACTGCGGCTGCGTCCGCGTGTCGCACCAGATCAGCGCCGGCCGCAGAACTTGTCCTGCCTCGTCCAGCATCACCGCCCCGTGCATCTGCCCGGTCAACCCGATGGCCGCAATCGGCTGCCGCGGTTCAGGTGCGCTCTTGAGCGCCCCACGAATCGCCTCCTGCGCCGCACGCCACCAATCCTCCGGATCCTGCTCCGCCCATCCCGGGTGCTCGGTCCTGAACGCAGCATGTTCGCTCGATGCCCCAGCAATCAGTTTCCCGTCGCCGTCCACCACCACCGCCCGCGTTCCACCCGTTCCCACGTCCATTCCCAGAAACCACATACCGGTTTGCCCTCATGTTTAAATCGCTTTTTCCAGCGCACGCAAGAATATCATTCCAAGCCATTGCGAAGACAGGGAACCAGCGCGGGTCAATTTGAATCGGATTGAACAAACGAAGAGACTACTGCGGCAGCACTTCAATCCCGGAAACAGTCGCATACCCCTGCACCGGAACGAAACTCAGCAGCAACTTCCCCTGCGCATTCGGCTCGAGGCCGGGAGCCTTGCGAATCACCACGTCGGTCCGGCGCGCCTCAAAGGCTAGGTTGAAGTTATTCAGCAGCGTACTTCCATTTGAGAACACATTAAAAATATGAGCGACTGGAACCTTGTCACCGTCGGGAGATGAAGACTGATCCCACTCTCCGTGCCGCGCCGCAAAATAAAGCGTGACGGTATACTTCCCTGGCGAAACCGGAATCGCATATGTGAAATTTCCCCAGCGCTCAGTTTCGTAAAGCTCAGGATCGTCGGTTCCGTTTACCGGCGCCGCATAAGCCGCCATCTGCCCGCCTTCAAAGTAATTATCCGGACTCCACCAATGGCTGTCGTTGGAGTAATAAGGCATTTGCCGAGGCAGTACGCGCACCGGGCGCATGTGCCCTTTGAATCCGGGCAGAATTTCGATCGCTGAAAGCAGCGCCTGCTTCCCGTCTTCGCCGGCAAACTCCAGATGCAGCAGTCCGTCCGCCGCCGGCGAAATATCGGTGAATACCTTCACGTCCGCAGTGCGATTCGCTCCCGCATCGGCCACAATATCGAATCGGTTCAACAGCGTTTTACCGTTGGCGTGCACGCTCAGAATGCGGCTGCCTTCTCCGCCCGCCTCCGCGGCATCTGGTCCATAGACCGTCTCCGCAAAATGCAGGTGCAATTCATAAAGGCCATTCTTAAGCGGAATCGCATAGCTGAAGTTTCCCTGCCGGCTAGTGCGGTAGAAATCAGGATTCTGCGTCCGCCAGATTTGCACAACGGTGTTTTTCACAGCCGTGCCCCCCGCAAACCATGCATCGGCATTCCACAGCTTGCCCGCATGATCCACAAAGCTGCGGCTTGAGCCGGCCAGAATGCGGATCTCCTCGCCCGTCGGCGGCCCCACTTGCGATTCTGCCGTTTGTGCGGCAGGTTGATTTGCCGCAGCCGGCGCAGCCCTTTTCTCGAGATAAAGCAAAACAAGACTGGGAATCAGCAGCATGAGCGCGATTACCGCAACCATCCACCGGGTCCGGCTACTGGGCCGGCGACCCCAGCGCTCGGCCAGCGTTTGAGCGGCACTTCCAATTCCAGTCGAGCCAGCGCCAGGCGCGACCTGCTCCGCCGCCTCACTCTCCTCCGCCACCGGAGTCACGGATTCAAAATCGGGAACATATTGCCCTAGCGGGATCACAATCCTCAGCCGGTGTGAAGCTCCCTCTTCCGCGTAATACTCGGCCAGCCGCTTGCGCAGCCGGTTGGCCTCCACGCGCACAATCGAATCGGAATCCTGGTCGAAAGAAGGTCCGCGGTGGAAAACTTCCACTCCCACGGAATATTCCTTTATCTGGTGAGCCTCCCCGGCAAAGAGCTTTTCGCACAAATAAGAGAGCAAATTAGCCAATGTGGGCGCGCGCGTAAAGTACTTCGACTGAAGCACCGCCTCCAATTCCGCGCGCTGTGCGTCGAGACCGGCCGATATTTGGCTTTCTGCCGCCATCGCTTCCATCCCCGCCCATCCTCGGACTGATTGTAATGTAGTCCTCCTTTCAAATTTGCATAGCCGTTAACGGTGTAGGAGCGACGGAAAATTGGTCGTGTAACGGCATGTAACCCCTGCGCCTGCAGCGCTCTGGACCGTTTCGGGCAGTTTCCCAATCGGTCTAAGTGCCAGCAGCAATGGCAGTTCCGCCCGTCGCAACCCATATTTAACCCCCCGCGCAACCTGCAGGTAGCAGGTGTAGCATTGTGGCCTCCCGCAGCCCGATTTCTAATGGGTATCGATGCGGGGAATCTCCCGGAGAAGTCGTTAGCCCGAAGGGCCGCTTCGATCCGGATGCCCGTAAGCAGCAGAGGTGACTCATGGGAAAACTCGCAATTGTGCTCGTTGCCGCAAGCCTGGTGGTTTCCGCAGCATCCAACGCAAGTCCGGACCCTTTTCAAGCCGCGGCCGCCACTGACAATATGGAGGGCGCCAAAATGGCTGAAGAAAGCGGAGACCTGGCGCGCATCCATAAGCAATATGGGCTGGCAATTTCCTCCTACCAGGCAGCCCTGCGCCTCAACCGCCACAACGCTGTGCTCTATGACAAAATCGGCGTCGCCCATCTTCTCGAGGGCCAGAAGGGAACTGCGCGCAAATACTTTCTTCAGGCCATCCGATACAACCCCACCTACGTCGCGGCTATCAACAATCTGGGCGTCGTAGCCTTGCTCGACAAGAAATACAAGACTTCCATCAATTATTTCAAGCAGGCACTCGCCCTTGAAGAGTCCAACGCCCCCATCCACGTCAATCTTGCCGAGGCCTGGGTAGGGCTGGAGCAAATTGATCGCGCCATGACCGAGTACACTCGCGCCCTCGAACTGGACGCCGATGTGCTCAACAGCAGTACCGAGGGACTTCTGGCCCAGCTCAGCACTCCGGAGCAGTACGCTCGCGTCTCCTACATCATTGCAAAGATGTATATGAAGCGCGGCAACCTCGACGGCGCCTTGGAGTATTTGCGCCGGGCTAAAGAAGAGAATTACTCCGAAATCAACAAGGTCTACACCGATCCTGACTTCACCGCTCTATGGAATGACCCCCGCCTGGCAAAAATCGTCAAGAGATAGCCAATGATGTCTCCAGATAGGGGAGTGGCGCAGGTCTCCGGACCGGCTGTAGTGCGGGCGTTAACGCCCGCATTCGTATCCATCGCCGCCTAACCTCATCTCATCATGCGGGACAAAGCCCCGGACTGTGATCAATGGCACAGGCTTTCGCCCCCTCCTGGCCGACAATAGATCTGTTAGGCCAGCCCGTCTTTTCCACCCGGCCGGCCAGGAGAAAATACCCATGAGCGACCTCGCCCAACTGGCTGAAGCCGTGGCCCTTGACCCGCTGGTCGGCCACCCCGCCGACTATCACGTCTTTCACAAGTTCATCCAGCGCTGCAAAGACCTTCCCGCCCTCTCAACCGCCGTCGTATGGCCCCTCTCTGAGGTAGCCCTGAAGGGAACCGTCGAAGCCGCGGTTGAGGGCCTCATCGAGCCCACACTCATCGGCGACGAAGCCGCCATGAAGGCGCTGGCCGCCAAAACCGGCCTGGATATAACCTCCTACCCCATCCTCCACGCCGAAACGGAAACTAAAGCCGCCGAGTTGGGCGTGGCCATGTGCCGCTCCGGCAATGCCCTGGCTATGATGAAGGGCAGCCTGCACACCGACGAGCTGATGAAGGTAGCCATGCAGCGCGACACCGGGTTGCGCACGACGCGCCGCATCTCCCACGTTTTCATCATGGATACGCCGGCCTATGCGCGCACCCTGCTCATCACCGATGCCGCCATCAACATCACCCCCGAGCTTGAAGACAAAATCCACATCGTCCAGAACGCCATCGATTTGGCACATGCTCTCGGCATCCCAGAGCCCAAGGTTGCGCTGCTCTCGGCCGTTGAAACGGTCAACCCCAAGATCAAGTCCACTCTCGACGCAGCCGCCCTCTGCAAGATGGCCGATCGCGGCCAGATCACCGGCGGAATCCTCGACGGCCCGTTGGCCTTCGATACCGCCGTCAGCGTAAAGGCCGCCAAGATCAAGGGTCTGGTCTCACCGGTCACCGGTCAGGCCGACATTCTGGTGGTTCCCGATCTCGAAAGCGGCAACATGCTGGCCAAGCAACTCGAATATCTAGGCGGAGCGCAACTGGCCGGCATTGTCCTCGGCGCGCGCGTACCCACCATCCTCACCAGCCGCGCCGACTCAGCCGAAACCCGCCTCACCAGTTGCGCAGTGGCTGTGCTCCTGCACTATGCCACCCACCCGCGAGTCAAAGTCTAGAGTGAACCCCGGAGCAACCGAGTCAGCGGAGAAAAAATCCGCTGACTCGCTCCATTTGTCCCTTCCCGCAACACTCTGAGAAACTAAATCCGTGCCCACCCCACTTCCAGCCCTCATCTTCGATCTCGATGGAACCCTCACTGACTCCAAACCCGGCATTGTCGGTTGTCTCCGCAAGGTAATCGAAGCCTACAAGATCAGCGATTCCGGCTCTCTGGACCGTTTCGTCGGCCCTCCCGTCGAGGAGTGGACCGTAGAACTGATGCCGCACGCAACCCATGAAGCCCGCGTCGCACTGGCCCGTGACTATCGCGCCTGTTACGACCGCGAAGGCTGGAAGAACAACTCCGTCTTTCCCGGCGTCCGCGAGATGCTCGCCCTTCTTCACCAGCAGGGATTTCCTCTCTACGTCTGCACCTCAAAGCAGCAGCACTTTGCCTTGCGCATTCTTGAGGCCTTTGAACTGGCCCATCTCTTTCGAGCCATCTACGGCGACAAAGCCGAATTCGCCAACCACGGCAAAGCAGGCCTGCTCGCCAACCTGCTGCGCGACTCCAGCCTCGAGCCGGGTGCGGTCTGGATGATTGGCGACCGGATCTACGATTACCAGGCCGCCCGCGCTAACCAAATCCGTTGCCTGGCCGCCGGATGGGGATACGGCTCGCCCCAGGAGAATGCACAAGCCGACGCCATCGCCGCTACCCCGGCAGATGTGCCCGCCCTCGTCTTACCTTCCTCCCAAATTCGCTGAAATAGCGCACGATAGCTCTCTCAAACGAAAAGGGGATGGACTTTACCCGCGTTCGGAGTAAAATTCTAGGCAATCCACCCGGGTCTTGCCAGATTCTTAAAGGTCGTTTCGCCTTTTTCCGATAAGAATGGGATACCGGTGTTTTGCGAGACTCGCATCTTGAGTAGTTTCGGGCCGGCACCCGTCATTCTGCGTCCGCCCGTTACCGCCCTCAAGGGGAGCCTCTGCCTCGCTTGGCGAGGCACCCCGGCGGGAAAGGTCGAAATGCCCTATCAAGCCAAAGCCAATCTAACGGCCTTGATCGAAAGCACAGATGACCTCATCTGGTCGGTGGACCTCGACTATCGCCTGATCACATTCAATCAAGCTCTCCAACGGGCGTTTGAAGTTGGCTATGGAGTCAAGATAGAGCCAGGGATGACCCCAAGAAATTTTCTTCCTCCGGAAAGAGCAGCGCTCTTCCCTCCGCTGTATCTGCGCGCGCTGTCGGAAGGTCCTTTTCGAACCGAATACATTCTCAGTGATGGTCGGACCGTGGAGCTGGCCTTCAACCCCATCGTGACCGATGGGGTAAACACCGGCATCTCCGTCTTTGGCAAGGACATTACGGAACGAAAGAACGCGGAGAGCGCTCTCAGGCAGGCCGAAGAAAAATATCGTGCCATTTTCGACGGTGCTCTTGAAGGCATCTTTCGGACGTCTCTCGAAAGCAAACCCCTGGCCGCTAACCCGGCAATCGCCAGAATTCTGGGGTACGGCTCCCCGCAGGAGCTCCTGTCTTCAGTCAAATCTATAAGGCGGGAGGTCTGGTTAGATCCGGAGGAGCGCGACAGGTATGTGCAATTGGTGAAAGAGCAGGGCGCCGGGCCCGTACTGGGCTACGAGTGCCGCTTCAAGCGCAAGGACGGGTCGGTTGTCTGGGTCTCTCTCAACAGCCGGATCGTCTGCGCGCCCGATGGAAAGCCGCTCTACAACGAAGGCTTCCTCGTCGACATCACCCAGCGAAAGCAAGCAGAGGAATCGCTGCGCGAGAGCGGGGATTTTCTTAAGGAAGCACAGAAGTTTGGCAACCTCGGCTACTACGTTCTCGACATTTTCTCGGGTGTGTGGACGGCTTCCGAAGCAATGGATTACATCTTCGGAATCGAAAAGAATTATCCCCATACTCTGGAGGGCTGGACGGCCCTCATCCACCCCGATGAACGCGCCATAATGACGGATTATTTCATCAATGAAGTCGTCGGCCGGCGCAAGGACTTCGATAAGGAATATCGCATCGTTCGCGCATCAGACCATGCCGAACGCTGGGTGCACGGTACCGGCAGGCTCGAATTCGATCCCCAGGGCCAGCCCTTGGAGATGCATGGCATCATCAAGGACATTACAGATCGCAAGCTCGCGGAGATGCAACTCCGCGATAGTGAAGCGAGTTACCGTTCCACCTTCGAGCAAGCCGCCGTCGGCATCGTTCATGCCACATTCGCAGGCTTGATTCTCCATTACAACGCACGCTTTGCCGCTATCCTTGGTTACACCGCCGGGGAGCTTTACGGAATCAATGTTCAGCAGATCACGGCGCCAGAGGATCGCGCCGTAAGCCTCGAGACCATGCAGCGAATCCTGAGCTGCGCTACTGACAAGGAGAGCCTGGAAAAGCGCTATCTTCGCAAGGACGGCAGCATGTTGTGGGTAAAGATAACGCTTTCCCTTCAACGTGACGCCGAGGGCCGCGCTCTTCGATTCATCGCCGTAGTCGAGGACATCAACGATCGTAAGATCGCCGAGCAGCGCCTGGCCAATGCGATGGAGGCGCTGCGGTTGAGTGAAACCCACTACCGCACCGTCTTCCAGACCACCCCCGATGCCATCATCATTGCCCGTGTGGCCGATGGCACCATCATCGACGCCAATCAGGCTTTCCTCGATTCGTCCCGCTTCAAGCGCAGAGAAGTCATCGGGCGCACCTCGCTGGATCTCGGCATATGGGTCGATCCCTCTGACAGGCAAACGCTGCACGATGCCTTGGCCCGTACCGGCGAGTGCCGCGATTTGAATGTCCGCTCCAGAAGAAAGGACGGGGAAATATTCTGGATGCGCTTGTCTGCCTCCCTGATTGAGATCGGAGGCGCCCAATGCACCATTACCTTCGCCAAGGATATAACTGAAGCCAAGATCGCCGAGGAGCGCCTTGCCGAAGCTGCGGACGCACTCAGGAAAAGCGAAGCTCACTACCGCACCGTCTTCCAGACCAGCGTTGATGGGATCGCAGTGAGCCAGATGAGCGATGGAAAATACGTCGATGCCAACGAGGCGTTTCTCCGTTTGATGGGGTACGAGCGCGATGAAGTCATCGGCCACACTTCGCTTGAACTAAATCTCTGGGTCGATCCGGAAGTTCGACAAAAGATGGTTGCCGCACTGCATGAACATTCAACCTTCCGCGGCATGCAGACCCGTTATGTAAGGAAGAATGGGGAGATCATCTGGATTGTGGTATCGGCAACGGTGATCGAGATTGAAGGCGTTCCCTGCATTCTCAGTGTCATTCAGGATATCTCCGCCACTAAGGCTGCTGAGCAGCGCCTGGCTGAAGCTGCCAATGCGCTGCAGGCCAGCGAACAACGCTACCGCACCGTCTTCCTCATGAATAGCGATGCCGTCGATATCTGCCACCTTGAAGACGGCCGGTTCATCGACGTCAACGACGCATTCGTCACCTGCACCGGCTTCAAGCGCGATGAAGCTATTGGCCGCACAGCCCTGGAACTTGGCATCTGGGCCAATCCCGGCGACCGCAATCAACTGCTCGAAATCATTCGCAGGGATGGTTCGTGCCGGAACCTGGAGGCTCAGTATCTTACCAAGGATGGATCCTTGCGCTGGGGTTTGCTTTCGGTGTCTGCAGTTGAGCTGGACGGGGTCCCTTGCATCCTCTCCGTCACCCGCGATATCACTGAAGCAAAAGCCACCGAGGAACGGCTGACCATCGCTGCTGAAGCCCTGCGCTCAAGCGAAGAACGATACCGGAAGGTATTCGAATCCTGTTTCGAGGGCATCATCATTACCAGGACTGACAATGGGGCGTGCATCGATGTGAATCAGAGGTTCCTCGATTCCATGGGATTCGAACGCCAGGAGGTTATTGGCCACACCCCCGCCGAACTGAAATTCTGGATGGATGAAAGCGATAGAGAAAATCTGCTTCAGATCCTTCGCCGTGACTCAATGTTCAAGAATTATGAGGCCAGATTCCGCAGGAAAAATGGACAGACACTCTGGGCTCAACTGGAGGCATCGATCATTGCGATTGACGGCGTTGCCTGCCTGTTCATTGCCGCACGCGATATCTCCGACGCCAAGGCCGCTGAAGAGCGCCTGGCCGCCGCAACTGAAGCGCTGCGGGCCAGCGAAGAGCGTTACCGCGCCACATTCCAGTTGAGTATCGATGCCATCAATATCAACCGTTTAAGCGATGGCGTATTTGTGGATGTCAATGAGGCGTTTCTTCACTTCGTGGGCTTCGAGCGCGAAGAGGTGATTGGCCGCACCTCGCAGGATCTAAATTTCTGGGTTGACCCCGGAGTCCGGCAGCAAATGGTCGAGACTCTGAGCCGCGGCGAAAGCTGCCGCGATTTGGAAGCCCGGTTCAGAAGAAAGAACGGGGAGATCGTCTGGGGACAAGCGTCGGAGTCGATCCTTGAGATTGACGGAGTTTCATGCATTCTCTCTGTCACCAGAAATATCTCCGCCGCCAAGGCCGCCGAAGAGCAGATCAGGGATCTCGCTTTTTATGACCCCCTGACGCATCTGCCCAACCGCCGCCTGCTCATGGAGCGGCTGCGCCAGTCCCTGGTCGCAAGCTCTCGCACCAACCGCAAGCGGGCTCTCCTCTTTGTCGACCTCGATAATTTCAAGACCCTCAACGATACCCTTGGCCATAAGACCGGCGACCTCTTGCTGCAGGAGGTTGGCGTGCGTCTTGCCGCCTGCATCCGTGAGTCCGACACCGTGGCGCGATTGGGCGGGGACGAGTTTGTCGTCATGCTTGAGGACCTCAGCGACATTCCCGAAGAAGCGGCGTCCCAGGCCGAACTGGTCGGCGAAAAAATACTGGCTGCTATTGATCAACCATTCTGGCTCTCCAGCCGCGAGTGCCTCAGCACCTGCAGCATCGGCATCACCGTCTTTGGAGATAAGCGCGAAAACACCGACGAGGTTTTGCAGCAGGCCGATATTGCCATGTACCAGGCCAAGACCGCCGGCCGCAATACCATGCGCTTTTTCGCCCCTGCCCTGCAGGCTGCCGTCAACGCCCGCGCAGCACTCGAAGAAGATATTCGCCAGGCCATCAAGTTCAGCCAGTTCGAACTCTACTATCAGCCGCAATTTGATAGCATCGGGCTAGTGGGCGCTGAGGCCCTGATCCGCTGGAACCATCCTCGTCGCGGGCTTTTGCTCCCGGGTGAGTTCATTCACCTCTCCGAGGAGACCGGCCTGATCATCCCTCTGGGCGACTGGGTGCTTGAGAATGCCTTCGCCCAGGTTGCAGCCTGGGCCGGGCGGCCGGATACTTCCCGTATATCGCTCGCCATCAATATCAGCGCCCGCCAGTTCCGCCAGACCAGCTTCGTTGACAAGGTTCTGGCGACGATCGACCGAACCGGCGTTAATCCGCAGAACATCAAGCTCGAACTCACCGAAAGCATGCTGGTGGATAACATTGAGGACGTCATCGCCAAAATGACGGTATTAAAGTCTCATGGTTTGAAATTTTCCCTGGATGATTTTGGTACCGGCTACTCCTCGTTGGCCTACCTCAAGCGTTTGCCGCTCGACCAGTTGAAGATAGACAGCTCATTTGTCCGCGACATTCTGGCCGATGTGGGCAGCCGCGCCATCGCTCAATCCGTAATTTCACTGGGCCGTGCGCTGGGCCTTTCAGTGATCGCAGAGTGCGTTGAAACCGAGGAGCAGCGCGCTCTTCTCAGCAGCATCGGCTGCCATGCCTTCCAGGGTTTCCTCTTCAGCCGCGCCATCCCCCTTGAAGCCTTCGAGAGGCAATGGCTAAGCCCCTCAGCCTTCATAGTCCCCGTAGCCGGATAAAAGCAGGGACTGGGACTAGGGAAGAGGGAATGGGATCATCCGACAGTCCCGAATGAAAAAATTAATCTACTTTCTGAAGCAAATTCCGGCGGACTCGCTGCTTTTCTATTCCCTATTCCCTGTTTTTATCAATCCATCGAAACGCTCAACTGGTGCCTTACGTCAGCGCCACGAATCCAGAAAATCACATCGGTCGCAATATTCGAAGCGTGGTCCGCAATCCGCTCCAGGTTGCGCGATACCAGAATGCCGATCAGCGCCTGCTGTGTGTACTCCGGTTTTTCCTGGATAAGCTGCAGCAGGTCATGGTGAGCGCGCCGGTTCATGCGATCGATCTCGTCGTCCATCTCCCGCACCGCTTCGGCCAGTCTCGCGTCGCCTTCCAGCAGCGCCTGCACAGCCGAGCGAATCATGCGCCCTGCAAACTCTCCCATGGCCGCAAAATCAACCGGCAGATCCACCTCTTCGGTCTTCAGCACGTCCTTGGTCCGCCGCACAACGCCCATTGCCTGATCGCCGACCCGCTCCAGGTCGCCGTTGATCTTGATCACCGCCAGGATGAAACGCAGATCGATGGCCATTGGCTGTTCTTTGGCCAGCAGTTCATACGCCATCTCGTCCAGCTCCCGCTGCGCGGTGTTGATGGCTGCCTCATTCCGCTTTACATATTGGCAAAGTCCCTTGTCCCGCTGCAGGTAGGCGTCTACCGCGGACTCCACCGACTGCTGCGCCAGCGCAGCCATGGCAAGGAGCTGGTCCTTGAGTTCGGCGAGTTGTTGTTGAAAATGGATTCGCGGCACGCGATTTCCCCCAATACTCCATTGTGCACCAAGCTATGTGAATGGATGACTAAAATCGGTGTACGCACCAGAACTATCACACCATTGGTGCAAATTCCCCGTGTGAATCCAGTTTATATACGATGCGCCCCATGCGCGAAAGACGCTCCCGGCGACATAATTACCGCTCTAAATCCTCGAACCCTTTCGCACCTTCAACAGCCACAGCCAGCCATAGAGGTCGCGCAGATCCACCAGTCCGTCGTGAACCGTCAGCGCTTCCTTGATTGCTGCAAAAAATGTCCGCATCCGTGACGGCTGAGGATAGGCGAGTGGATCGCGCCGGTTGCGCAGGGCATCAAGTGCCTGCACCAGGTTCAGACTGATGGTTGTCGCCCGTGGATAGACCCGCAGAAGAGGCAGCGGCTCCGGTCCGTGAAGATTGAAGGCTTCCAGCAGCAGCCCGGGTTCGTCGTAGCCCAACTGCATCGCCTTGGCCGTCGTTCCGCCCAGCCGACAGTTGATCTCTAAAAAATACAAGCGATCATCCGCATCGGAGCCGAGCAGTTCGAAGTGGAAAGGCCCGGTAAGTCCTGCCGCCTCCACAAACCGCCGCGCCGATTTTTCCATGCCGGAAGACAAATGAACGGGCGCCATTGAAGTAGTAAAACCGCGGTACTTGCGATAGGCCTTGAAGAGCCGAAGAGCGAGCATCTCGCCTGATTCCGACCGCATGCCGTGAAGCACGTAATTCGGACCCAGGCGAAATGGCTGCGCAATCGGTGCGCGGCTCCATTGGGTCTGGGCACACAGTCGGTCCAGATCCTCGCGAGTATTCATCACCAACGCCTTGAAGACCGGCCGTGCAGAGTCGTTCAGGCTGGGGCGGACGACCACCGGAAAGGCCACGTTGGGAATGGCGGCGATCGCCTCAGCCGACGCGAGCGTCCAGGTGGGCAGCAGGTCGAAGCCGCACTCGCGTGCCAGCTCAATCTGGTGAGCTTTGTCCAGCAGCGGTTCTAGGATCTCCGGTTGCGGAATCATCAGCCTGCAGGCAGGTTCAAATCGAGCGCGATTCTTACCCAGCCAGGTCAATGAGAAATCGTCCGTAGTCAGCAGCGCATCCGCGTGCACTCTATTCACAAAGTGGTGAATCGTCTCGAGGCCGGCCGGGGTTCCCACTGCGGACCAGTTCAGCGTGATGCCGTCTGGCTCAACCGCATTCGAGCGTCGCACAAATCCTCGTGGATTGCTCACCAGGTCGATGACGTAAACGCGAATGCTGGCGCTTGAAACGCGTCGCGCAAAGGCCAGCAGGTAGGTAGAGAAGCCCAGCAAAACAAGCGAATGCAAACTTCGCGCCTCAACGAACGCCGGGAGCGCTGGGCTTTGAACCTCAGTTTCCATCAAATCGCGCTCGACGGTCATTTATTTTCTGTACTGTCCTCTCCAGGATGGAAGGATCTGCACATCGTCGAAATTAATCTCGCGCTCGCGGCGATTTCTGAAGCGCCTCGGTTGAGAGTTCTCTTCCTCTTCAACCACAGATTTGGGAGGAAGAAATTCCGGCGCAGCGGTTACCGGTCCCGAAGTTTTGCCTGCGCCTTTTCCGCTTTGGATTGCCAGTTCCAGCGTCGTCGCGATGTTCCCCGCATAGGCTGCGCGCCCAATCGCTGGATCGGCGGCCCGCGCAACTTCGGCTTCTTTCGCCACCGCCTCTGCCGCCTGCTGCCGCTCCTTCACTCCCATGATCGAGAGCAGGCTCCTCAGCCCGCTCAGCCGCGTTGCCAAACCGGTCGAATTCTCTTCCAGTTCAGCTTCGCGAGTCTCTTCCGGAACTGTTACGGGCTTATACGCTGCGGACGAATCAGCCGCTATTGCCGCAAGAACCCTGGGCTTCCAATCCGCCGAAGAATCCGGCGCGGCCACGGGGACTCGTGGCAACCGTTCCCAGGACTGAACCGCCGTAGGCTTCAGTCGGTGATTCGCCGCCACGCCAGCCGGCCGCAGTTCGTCCACAACCTCTTGCGCCCCGCGAACTGCCGCCCGTTCCGGGTTTGCGGCGGGGCGGCTCTCATCGGACTGCGGGTACAGGTCCGCAAGCCACCAGGGCAAGTTGGAATTTTGAGTTGTCATATGCTGAGTTGCTTCCTGCGCATGCGGCCATTGTTCGCGCCGCGGTTTCTGAGTCGATAATTTTGTCAGGTCAGGAATGGGCGGCGGAGGAGGAGGTGCAACGGCCTGCGCGACGGCAGCCGGCGCTGCGAGCGGAGCGGCCGCCTGTCGGGTAGCCAAAGGCGCCAGTCGTGCTACGGATGCATGCTCAGGAACTAACGGCGCATACTGCTGCAGTGGGGCCACCTGCGGATTAGCCGGAGGCTTGAGTCGTGCTGCAGGTACGGGCACAGGCTCCGCTACCACAGCCGCATTTTCCGGCAGCGCCGCCGCTTCCCTCGAGTAAATATTCTCTTTAGCCTCTGTTTCCTCCGCTACAGGACGATTTCTCGGCGCCCGTCTGGCCATCGAACCGCTCTGACTATCCAGATGCTCCTCGATTGCTTTCACGGAAAGACGAAATGCCGGGTCGGCCTTTTCCAGTCCCACGCGGTTCAACACAAATCCCACTGCTGCCACATCCAGCTTCTGCAAAGTGGAGGCCACATCGCGAAGTTGCGCACGCGTGGTCACTCCGGACTGAACCACGACGACGGCGCAATCCACAAAGCGCGCCAGGTACTCGGTCTCCGCGGAAAGTACCAGTGGCGCGGTATCGGTCAGCACCAGGCCCTCTCCGTGCGTCTTGCTCTCATCGGCCATTTGTTTGAGCAGCGCACTCTGGCGGCTGCCGCGCTGCTGCGTAACCAGCGCTTGCGTGCCGGGCAGTTCGTTCGCGCTATCCTGAGCAACGCTGGCCGCAGTTCCTGTTGCGTCCACAAGCATCGTCGGCCTGCCCATGGCCTCCAGAAGATCACGTACCTTGCCAATCAGAGTTGAAACGCCGGTTCCTGGCCCGGTTCCAGTAAAGATGTAGCTCTTCAGGTTGCCCTGCTTGCGCGCATGCTCAATCGACGCTGCCAGCCGCAGCGCATGTTCCTCTGAAACTCCCACTGGAACCTCGTAGAAGTTTGGCAGTTGCGCCATTGGCGCATAGCCCAGAACCCGCTCCACATCGGAGGCGATATAAACCCTGGGGTCCATCTTGTGAGCAACCACCGCGGCCAGTAACCCTAAAAACAATCCTGCGAAAGCCAGCAGCGCTGTAATGCGCAATTTGCCCATCACTGCGGGATTCGTCGGCGGCGTCGCCGGTGCGCTCAGGAACGCTGATCCCGGCGCGCTTTCCTCCAGCGTCAGGTTGCGCCACTCCTCGTCCACCGTCGTAAAGCGGTTCTGCAAACGATTGATGTCGATAGCAAGATCGCTGGCCCGTTGCATCTTTGAAGTCGCGTCCCCCGCAGCCACGGTCAGTTGCGCCAGTTGCGAATTTAACCGCGCTTCCACGCCTGCGGTCCGCTCCAAATCGGAACGCAGTTTTACCTGAATACGCTCGGCTGCCTTCGAGCGCAAATCTGTCATCATCCCGTCGAGACTGCTATTGATCTGCGTCAGCTCCGCCGCGTCCTGCTTGTACTGCGGATGACTCGGCGTCAAGTTGGCCATCTGCGAAATCAACGCGGCTCGCCGCTGATTCAGCGAGGTCTTCATGCTCTGCAAGCCGGAGTCGCTAGCCACAATTTCGTCAGCCGTCGCATCCAGCGCCGAAGAAGTCCCGTGGTTGGCGTCCATTGAAGTCAAGTGCGCCGCGGCTTCGTCGTGTGCGGTGCGCGCCGTCACCAGCTCCCCGCGAATCCTGCCAATATCTTCGTCGTACACATCCGGGGCAGCTACGATTGAAGCCACGCCCAGTTGCATGTTCAGAGTCTTCTGCTCGGTGCGGTCGTCGTCCAGCGCCGTCTGCACCCGCGCCCGCTCCTCGGCCAATATGGCCAGCCGCTGCATATCGCCGGCCTTCTGCTCATGTGAAGCGCTCTCAATAAAACTCGCTGCGACGGCATTGGCCGCATCGGCGGCCGCCTGCCCATCGTTGGCGTGGGCGCCAATTGTGAATTGATAGCTGGTTGCCTGGCGCGTTACCTTGATCGCCGACTTCAGCCGATCCGCCGCGGCCTGGTCGCTCTCTCCGTTTTTGAGCCAACTGCTGGACTGCAGCTTGTGCACCGCCCCAGCAAGCACGTCCGCACGCGTCACGTTCTGCATCTGCTGCGTGATGTACGACTCGTAAGTATTCGAGTCGTAAGGCCAGCGCTGCGAGTAAGGCCAGCTCGGTCCCTGCGGCATCACCCTGGGCGGCGACGGCTGAATATAAACAATGCTTTCGGCCTGGTAAACCTGCCCCACATAAAACCAGTAGGCCACCCCCAGCACTGCTCCGGCAATCGCAAATCCCAGCGCAAGTTTGCGATGCAATTGCAGGCTGCGTACGAGATCAAGGCGAAAGACCGCCTGAGAACCGTTCCCCACCGGCACAGCGCGGCCAGCGTTCTTCGTCGCAGTCCCCCCATCGCCGGCCAGCAGCCGGTCCGGGGGTTCGGGTTGCAAGTGCATCGGCGTCATCAGTAAGCCACCACCATCGCCATTGTCGCCACTGAGGTCATCGGGTTAATCCGCTCAAGAAAATAAGTGGCGCGATAGAAACCACTCTGCGGAACAAAAATGATCTCGCCCGGTTTCAGCGTAATCTCCAGCGTTGTCGTTGGGTTCAGCACATCGTTGAATGAGATCACGCGCGAAGTGCTCTTGGCCGGATCCACAATCTGGATGTGCGGCTTGTTCCCGGCCTTTCCCGTAAATCCGCCCGCCTCAGCCAGTACGCTGGCCAGCGTGGAATTATTCGTCAGCGGAACAGCGCCCGGATGCTGCACTTCGCCCAGAATCGAAATAAAGCGCTCGGCCCCATTGGGCACATAGATCACGTCATCGCGGCGCAGGCGCAAATCGGCCAGCGCGTTCCCTGACTCGATCAGCGACTTCAGCTCCACCCACACCACCTGGTCGCGTCCGCGATAAATAGCGCAACGCTCGGGAATCTGTGCGGGCTTGGCGGGCGTTGTTGTGGTTCCGTTATTTGTCCCGGTCTCGAGGCCCCCGCGGCTCAGCGCTTCCAGCAAAGTCGGCGTGCCGTCAAACGTAATCATGCCCGGATGCGAAACGGCGCCCAGCAGCAGAACCCGGTTGGCCGTGTATTTAGTAACAGACACCTCGGCCGACAGGTTGGAGTAATAACTTGAAAGAGCAGCTTCAATGGCCCGCGCAGCCTCGCCGCGCGTCTGCCCTGATAGCACCAGGTCCCCCGCCAGCGGCAGGGTAATGCGCCCATCAGGGCCGATCACTAGCCTGGTCGCCAAATCCGGCCGCCCCACAAAGTCCACGGCAATCTCGTCGCCCTTGCCCAGCCTGTATTCTTCGTCGGCGGCCGGCTCAAAGTTGCGCAGCACCTCCAGCGGATTAGGCTTTAATTGCGGGTCGGGCGGTTCCTTGCCGTTCTGCTGTCCCGGCGATTGCAAATCCTGCACTTGGCCTGCCGGCTGCCCCTGAGTTTGCAAATTCAGTGCCTGGGCTGGGTTCTGTTTCGGAGCTTCCACAGCTTGTGAGAAAAGCATTCCGGGGACACAGCTTCCCGCCAGCAGCAGAAAGGCGAAATTGGCCCCGATTCGATGCTTCATGCCGTTGCCCCCTGGCTACGGAAACCGCCCAGAACCTGGCGTAGCAGTTTGATTCCCTTTTGTTTTTCCTCTTCCGTCAAAATCCAGTAGTGCAATGTTGCCGTAACCGCAGCCGCATAAACCATGCCCACCGCCGCAATCACTCCCGCACCCTGCCAGCGGTTCGTCTGCGCCACTAGCCGCGCAACGGGCCACGCCAGCAAGCCGGCGGCAATATACGGCCCCAATCCCGGCAAGATCACCACCCGCAGAAAACGCTCCAGCGGCAAATCAAGTACAAAAAGGACCCTGCCCATCAATACACAGGCTGATCCGGCCGTAGCTGTCGCTACCGCGATGCCAATGCCTAGCGGCGTCCAGCTCCCAATGATCCACCGAGACAGAGGAAGAGTGATTCCAAGCAACAGTAAATTAGGAACAGAGTAATTGAACTCTTCATACACTCTTCCCATCCCGCGAAATATCGAAGTTCCCGGCCCTGTCAGCATATGGAACTGCATCGCCAAACTGAATACCACGAATAGGGGGATGAGCGACTCCCTCATAGGTAACCTCGGACCTAACCAAACGTGCATTACCGGTGATGCCCAAAGGGCCATAGCCGCCGCAAAAGTGGCCGTGCACAGGTTGGAGTACCGGGCCCCGTTCAAATAAAGCCCCTGCAGATTTCCCAACCAGTCCTTGCGACCTGAAGCAGCGTCCACGTGCGAAGCCGCCGGCAGCAGCGTGGCAAAAAACGCCGTCGGAATCGACGAAAGCGCGGTCGGCCATTTCTTGGCCACATCCAGCAGCCCGGCGGCTGAAACTCCAATGAATTCGATCGCAACCAGCCGCTCCACCGAGTTCAAAAACGTCGAGAGCATGCTCTGGAACTGCACCAGCCCACCGAAATGTACTACGTATTTCAGTGACTTACGGCTCACCAGCCGCGGCGAAAGCCGGAGCCACTTCAGTTTTCTGAAGGCCCACCAGATGGTCAATCCGTCATTGATCACCGTTCGCGCCAGGTAAGCCTCAGCCAGCCCGCGTACTCCCCGACCGGCGCACACCAGCCACACGATCAGTGCGCACTCCACCACAATGCTCACCGTCTCAAAAACCTGGGTGGAGGCAATCTGGTGGGTTCCGTAAAGCGTGCAGGCAAATGCGCTCAACGCAATGCTCGACAGAAAGACTCCCAACACAATCAGCACTGCTTCCTTGCCGTCGGAGGCGTGCGCCGGGGGTAGTTGCAGGTACGGAGCAATCCATCTCCAGCCCAGCCAAAATATCAGAAAGATCGCCCCGCACAACGGAATGGTGACCGCGAGGCCGGTCGAGAGCAGGGAATTGGCCTTGTCATACGCCCGGCGCGCGTTGAACTCGGCGACATATTTTATATAGACATTGGAGATTCCCAGCGTGGTCAGGCCCACGTAAAGCACCAGGATAAAAATCGTGGTCCAGATGCCGTAGGCCTCCAGCCCAATCCGTGCCAGAAGGAAGGGAACCAGGCAAACTCCCCTGGCCATGTTCACGATGCGCGCTGCAATGGTCGCCACCACGTTGCGCCCAAACTGGCGATTGACCTCGTGCAGCGGCTCTTCACCGGCGGCTGCTTTCTCCACGCCGGTTTCGTATTCCTGCGCCCAATTGACTTCAATTTCCTGCGAATCGGGGATTTCGGTGGGACCACTCATGGCTGCGGCGCCTCCCGCTTGGTCCGTGCCCACTCAGCGCGGCTGCGGGACTGCAACAGCACGATCGGCGTAATGGCCACCTTCCAAACCAGGTACAGCGGTGCAGCCGCCAGCGAAGCCAGATCTCGCATTGGTTGCGGGCCCAGCAGTGCAGCCTCCAGCACATAAACCAACGCAATTCCCGCGCACACTCCGGCAAAGACGTGCAGCCAGTGCAGCGGCAGCATAGCGGTAAGCAGCAAAGTGAGAATGCCGCGCGAAAGCGGGAGACTCCAAACGTCGGCCAGCGTCTCCATGGCGCGCCACCTTCCCGTCAGCGCCGCCCTCATCAACTGCCCCGTGGCGCGGCTGCCCACCCTCAACCGTCCGCCTTCCCAGCGTCCTTCCTGCGTCGCCTGCGCCCGTCCTGTTGCGGCCATATGCGCGTGGACAAATGCATCCCCGACCCAATAAACCCGCACCCCTTCGCAGGCCAGTTTGGTGTGGTATTCCACGTCCTCCGCAATGCTGTTGGCGCTGAACGGTACGTGCGCCAGCGTTCTTGCCGTCAGTGCGAAGCCGTTTCCAAACAATCCCGTTGAAAAACCCAGTCCCGCGCGTCCTCGCGCCCTCAGCACGTTCATGCCGCGAAACGCCAGTGCCCGCAATCGCGCCATCGGCCGCCCCCATCCATCGGCCGGCAATTCCAGCTCATAACGGCACTGCGTAACTTCAGCGCCCTCTTCCAACTTCGCCCGCGTAGCCCGAATCAAATTCGAGCTCACCACTGAATCGGCATCAATCACCAGAACCGCATTGGCCCCCGCCTCCAGAGCCGCCGCAAATCCATGCCGCAGCGCCGCTCCCTTGCCGCGGAGCTTCGGGTTCTTCAGCTCCACAACCACGGCTCCGGCCTTCGCCGCCACCTCCTCCGTCGCATCGGAGCAGTTGTGCGCCACCACGTAAATCTGCGTCGCAGCGTCGGCCGCCTTCAGCGACCCCACTGTCCGCGCAATCATCATCTCCTCGTCGTGTGCCGGCACCACCACGGCCAGGCGGATCGTCCGCCGCTCCGCCGCATGCGGCTCCCGCGCCCGGAGCAGATTCCCCACGATCGAAAGCCCCAGGTCAAAGAACAGCGGCGTCGCGAAAACCACCATCGCCACTGCCAACGCCAATATTGTCCCTTGCTGCATCAATGACCCCAGATCACTTTCCATTCCCCACTAAGTCAAAACCCGTTGAAACTTGTACGGCGCAAGCGAATCCCCATCTCCGGCTCCCGCCAGAACCGGATTCATTGCCTGCACCCAGCCCGCAATCAGAAAAAACAGCGTCAGCGCCTGCTCGCCCAGAAAGACCGTAAGGATCGTCGTCAGCAGCCCCGTCATAATCGCCAGTTGCGCAAAAACTAGTCCCCGATCTTCGGCCCGCAGCGGTTGCCCCGCCAATCTGAATAGCCGCCCCACCGTCCCCGCCACAATCGCCAGAAAAACCACCAGCCCCGTAAATCCCTGCGTAACCGCCAGCATCAAAAACTGGTTATCGATGGACTTCTGTCCATTCGCCGCCGGGTAGTTGCTGACGCCCCATCCGAAAGCCTTGTGTTCCATCACCAGCGGCAGATAGTTCTTCAGAAGATCGCGCCGGTAGATCGCGTCTCTCTGTTCTTCGTTGCTGGCCTGGGAGATATCTTTTTCCGTGTACTTGCTGCCGTAATTGTAGGCAACCACTGACAGAAGCGCCATCAGCACCGCAAAAACCATTGCCGCCTTGCCCCATGAAAGCACTCTCACCAGCAGCGCAAACATGAGCGCCAGTCCAACCCCCACCCACGGCCCGCGCGATTGCGTCATCAGCAACCCGCCAACCATCGCCGTCAGCGCCAGTCCCCGCCCGGTCACCGGCAATCCCTCCACCAGTCTCCTGCTCCCCCAGCCCGGCGCAAACCTGCGCAGCCACATGCAATAAATCAATCCCATCAGAAAAATCATTCCTGCCAGAATGGCGTGCGCAAAAGGCCCGGCAATGCGTCCGAATCCCCAGCGCATCTGCATCGGCCACTGAGTCGCCACTTCCGCCAACTGGTCCGCGGGGAAGAAATTCCTGAACGCAATCTGCCAGCTACTCCATCCGGTCACAAAGTCGAAGATGCTGATGCAGGTCACAATCGCCAGCAGTACAACCATCCGCTCCACCAGCAGCTTTCTCACCGGTTGATGCCCAATCCTCAGCTGTTCAATCAGCAGTTTGCCCGCCATGTACGGCAGAATGATAGTCGTAATCTCGGCAAATAACTGCAATCCTCCATTGGCCACAACCGTGTTCAGTCCCTCTGAGAGTGAGGCGCTCAATGCAAACAGCACCACCCACAGGTCCATCCAACTCCACCGCCAGCGATGCATCTGGGTCAACAGCATGGCCGCGCCCAGCGGCAAAATCGCCGCGTCGGCAAAAGTCAAAGGAGGAAGATGCGGAAAACGCAGATTGAAATATACAGGAAAAAGAAGAAGCACAGGCAGGTAGACGCTGACCATGGCCTTTTGCGCGGAGGCTCGCGCCAATACCGCCCAGCAGGCCAGCGCCGGGATCAGGATGATCAGATTCATTTTGGCCCCACCCGTGCGAAGGGCTGCTCGAATTTATCCACGAGCACGATTCTGTGCCACCAGCGCGTCTCGCTCTTCATTTATATCCATGCGGGCGGCTGTCATAGTCCCCGGGGCCATCGATCGGCCATAAGCGATGGCAGGCTGCCACTCGTCGAACAGCGGCTGTGCGCACCAGGCATGAAGCAGCAAACGCATCTTGAAATTCAGTCCCGCCAGCGACAGTGAAAGCCCGCTGTCCAGCAGTTGCCTCCGCGCATCCATCAGAATCCCCAGTCCGGCCGCCGTCACCTGCCTCGTGGTCTGCAAGTGCACAACCATCACCTGCCCGCTGGCGATGGTGGCGTTGGTGGCCGCTTGCAGTTCCGGCCCGATTCCCGCCGACAGTTTGCCGTGCACATACACGTGCAGCGCCTGCGGGGTGGTTGCGGTCATCACGTACGTTTTTCCCAGGTAAGGCCGTTGCAGCCACGCCGAGACCAGCGTCATCGGCAGCCGTCTTGCCAATCCAAGAAAATCGCGCAGGTACCTCGGCCCCAGCCGCGACGGCTCCTGCATCAGTCGCATCAGCCATTCCAGGCCGCATCGCTGAATCAATTTGGGAGCGCGCTGCACATCGCCCACCAGAATCTCAAAGCTCCCGCCCACGCCCATCGCCACCGGCACGCCCAAACGCTTGCGATGAATCCAAATCCACTTTTCCTGCTTGGGATTTCCCAGCGCAACCAATAATATATCCGGCTTGGCCGCATGAATCCGGCCCAGAATATCGCTGTGATCCAGCCGTGCAATGTGCTCCTCAGTGGGTGAATACGTGCCCACGATGCGCACCCCGGGATAGTTTCTCCCCAGAAGTTTCGCAGCCCGCTCGGCCACATCCCCTTTGCCGCCCAGCAGAAAAATTCCATATCCCTTGCGCGCGGAAAGCTCTGCCAGCCGCGGAACAAGATCAACGCCCGTCACGCGCTCGGCCAGTGGGCAGCCCAGCAGTCCCGAGGCCCACACCAACGGCATTCCGTCCGGCAGCACCAGGCTGCATCCCGCAATAATCCTGTGCAGATGCTGGTCGGCCAGAGAGTTCAGCCAGAAGTCAAGGTTGGCCGTAGCCACCTGGTGCATTCCGCCCGACAGAATCAGTCCTTCAATAGCATCCACAGCCTCACTGGCCGTCAAACTATCAAGAGGCAACCCCAATACAGCAATCGGATGCTTCGATTTCCGCATCATCTCAACTTCCACTTCCCGCTCGACAGAGCCTTCCCAGCCCGCATGCCCTGAGCGATGCCTCAACGCGCATTTCCCCTGGCGCCCGCTTCCCTCCGGCTCTTTGCTAAAGCCATTTTGAGCGTTTTGGCTACAGTTTTTCTTCATCGACACACGATATCGATCCACTGTGAACGGTGGCTGCACTGATGATATAGAAGTTATCTGGATGATTGTCTAAGAACAATAGCGAATAGGTGGAACTCAAGAATTAGATCCCCTCCCCCATTCGTTTCAAGAACGCCCCATCAAAGTAACCAAGAATAAGTTACCTGAAATCTCTACCAATTTCTCCGTCCTTTACGTTCCGCGAGACTCGCTTTCTTAAGCGTGAGGTACCGCCAATCCGCCAGCAAGCTAACTTGCTAACCCGCGAAGCTGTGCTGACTCGCTGCTCTATTCCTGCCACTCCAAAACCGCCATCGAGCAAGCAGGCATCTCCAACTCCCCACCCTCAAACCGCTCCTTCCGGAGGGCCACCTGGGGCGTCTCTTCATTGCTGGCGCCCGGTCCCGAACTCACCAACCTCCATAAATCAGCTCCAGCCTTCAGCCCCGGTCCCTCCAAACTAACCCGTCTCGTCTGGTGCAATCCATAGTTGAAGACGATCACCCCATGCCCTCTGCCTTCCTCAAACGCATAAGCATCAATCTCATGAACCCCATTCAGTCTCACCCCATCGTTTCCCGCCGGTTGGTTGTGCGTAGGATCCTCGCCGCCAACCTCCACGCGCACCATATTCCCGCCCATCACGCGATTGGCCAGGCTTTCGGCGAGCAGCTGCGGCCGCTCGCGACCTCCCATCTCCACTACGCTCCCCCACAGCCTCACCAGCGTTCCATCCGACCTCTTGAACCGGAGCTGCGGCAAGCTGAAGAGCATCTCATCGCGCACCCCGTGATCCCGCATCATGCGCAGCATGTGTCCCGTAACCGCCACTCCTGCCGCCGCCGACGGAGTCAGCTGATCCAGCACCGTCTGCGGCGCCGTTCCCTCGGTCGTATGCAAATTCACCTCGTAGACCGCCAGTTGCCGTCCCCCGGCCGACGTCTGCGTCGCTTTCACCCGGCCCCCGCGCGACATCTCTTCCGGCTGCGCCATCAGCGGTCCATAAAGCTCATCGTCATTCCCCCACTCCGTCACGCTATGCATCAAATAGGGCGCAATCGCCAGCGAATTAGCCTGCTTCGCCGCCCCCAGCAGCGCTTGGTTTCTCTCCGGCATCGAGATAAAAGTCCCCACAACTAGATCGAACTGCCTCGCATCCGCCCCCGCCGCGGCGCGCATAACACTAAAAACCCGATTAGCCCGCCTTCCATAAGCAGCCGCATCCTCCATCGTCTCGCCCGCAAAAATCCCATTCCAAGTCTCGTTCCCGAACTCGATATGAATCGTCCTGAAAGCCCGCGTCCACGGCTCGCGTCTTCCCTCCGCAATCCGCATCGCCCCGCCCGCAGTTTCCGTCCCTCCGGCCAAATACTCCGCCAGCTTCCGTGCCTCCTGCTCGCTCATCGCCGTCGGCGCAACAATCCAAGGCTCCGCACCCACCTCCTTGCAAAGCTCAAGAAACTCCGGAATCCCCACCGGAATGTCTTCCATCGTCGTCGCCCTGATCGAATAACCCGACCGCACCCTCGCCATCGGCGGGGCAAGCAAATTGTCCACCGTGCTGCCGAGTTGCGCGTGGCTCGACATAAGCCGCAATACTCCCGGCCGTAGCTCCTTCAGCGTCCTCACCACCTCATCCCGAAAGGCCGTCCGATTCGTAGCGTCCCCATCAATTTGTTCCAGCACCACATCGTCCAGCAGCAGCGACCCTCCCGCCACGCTGAAACCAGCCTCCACCGCTCCCACCGTCCCCGCATTCTCATTCGCTGCAAACTCCGCGCGATAATCCGCCCACTGCGAAGTCAGCCGCACGTCCTGCTCCAGGTAATCGTGCATCCCCGCCGCATTCCGCCTGACGTGCACCTGCACCATCCGATTCCCAGCCAGCCCCTTGGCCCTGAAGCTCAGCCGGAACCGCCCTCGCAGCCGCACAAACGTAAACCCCTCCGTCGAATCAAAATAAGATCGCAACTCTGCCGACTGCCCCGCATTCGCTGCCTCCATCCGCAGCGCCTGCCGCCCCTCGGTTTCCGGCGAAAGATCCACGCGCTCAGCTTCGAGCTGCGCCCCGCCCTTCAGCACAGGCCACCACCCCGACGCCGCATCTCCCGCAAATTCCTTCTCGACAGCCAGCCAATCCCCGCTCCCAATCACCCCGCCGTCCAGCGTCAGCCCATATCCTCCAACGCCAGCCCCACTCGCTTTCACGCTCCCCCTCTGTCCCGCCGCCACACCATCCAGCACTTCAAAACTCGCCCCGTCCCAGAACCCCGCCGGCCACTCGAACCCTTGCCGAGTATCCACGCACCGCCCCAGTCCACCCATCGAGCAATGAAGAATGCTGCGGTAACTCATCCCCTCAAATCCAGGATTACGATAGAGCAGGTTCTTCATCATCTGCCCCGAGTCATAAAAATTCTGTTCCCCCAAATTGATCCCCAGCCGAGTAACTCCCGGCAAGACCACCTCTCTGGTCACTTTCAGATGAGTAACTCCGCCTTCAGCTCCCTCCACGCTCCGCGCCAGCCAAAACGGCGCAACCATCGACACCCCCAGCAGCAAGATCGCCGCGAGAGCCACTCCCCCCTGAGCCACGCGCAACTTCCATCCCTTGCTTCTAATCCTCATGACCGTCCTTTAGTCAGTTACCGGTAGTTTCAAACAAAGATAAGGGTGTCTCTCCCAAGGATACGGTGTACCGCCAGACTCCAGACAAACGGTGTAGCGCCGGCCTCCCGGCCGGCTGTAGTGGGGGCGTCCTCGCCGCGCCAGCACACAACGCTTCAAATCCCCCACCTCCACCGCCCGCCCCGCATATACTTGAGGCACTCCGATGAACCTCCGCACCTCCTATCCCTACGCGGTCTCTATCATCGTCGTCTCCTACAATACCCGCGACCTACTGCGCGACTGCATGAAATCCCTTCTAGCCGAATGCGCTCGTCTGCCTCACAATCAACCCGCCGAAGTCCTCGTAGTCGATAACGCCTCCACCGACGGCTCACCAGAGATGGTCACCCGCGAGTTCTCCACCTCCCACATCCCCGTACGCCTCATCCGCAGCGATGTGAATCTAGGCTTCGGCGCAGCCAACAATTTAGCCCTCAACAAAGCCCAGGGCCAGTACCCCATCCTGCTCAACTCTGACGCCTTCCTCCATTCCGGCGCCCTTTCGCTCGCCATCGAACACATGAATGTGACCCCCGAAGCCGGCGCCGCCGGAGCCCGCCAGGTCAGCCGGGACGGCTCCTGGCAACCCTCGGCCCGCTCCTTCCCCTCCATCTGGAACGCCGCAATTGTCCTCACCGGTCTCTCCGCCCGCTTCCGTCATTCCCGCATCTTCGGCGTACCCGACCGCACTTGGGCCGACCCCCTCCAACCCGCTGAAACCGATTGGGTCCCCGGGTCCTTTTTCATCCTCCGCCGCGAAGCCCTCCTCAAAACCGGCCTCTTCGACCCCGCCTTCTTTTTCTACTTTGAAGAGGTAGACCTCTGCCGCCGAATCCGGACCGCCGGCTTCCGGGTCTACTACTGGCCCGATATCGTCGTGACCCACATCGGCGGCGAATCTACCCGCCAGTTGCCTTCGCTCAAGCTTTCTGAATCCGACCAGCAGGTAGTTCTCTGGCGCATGCGTTCCACCCTCCTCTACTACCGCAAGCACCACGGCGCAAAGGTCGATTTAGCTTACTGGCTCGAACTCACGCTCTTGAAACTCCGCTGGTTGCGCAACGTCCGGAACTCCAACCCCGCCCGCCGGCCCCGCGCTGAAGAAGCCAGGCATCTAACCCGCCTGCTGCATCAAGCCTGGCATGAAACCAAAGGCGGCCGCATCAGCCCCCCGCAACCTTGGTAATCTCTCCGAACTTATCGCCAGGCGTCCCACCAAATTCGGGTGCCCCATCCTTTCGCGGTCTTCTTGGCGAAAGGGTGGGATACCTCAACACTTAACCACTCCACTAACAAACAAAATATCCTTTCAAGTTATCCCCACAAGCCTCACCAGATTTGCTGTAAGATTGTTTCGCCTCTCATCGGAGTTACCAATGACTCCCCAGTCAAAGCCGCGCAAGCAGAACCTGCTCGTAGCGTGCTTTGTCGTGCTCGCCATTTTCGTCCTTCTTCTGCGCCTCTTTGTATTCGTTCACGGCCACAGTCGCCGCACCTTCCGCACCGCAAAACCAACCAGCCTCTCCATCGCCGCATACAGCCCTGAAGCAAACCACCCCACCCCCGCCTGGACCGACAGCTTCCACGACGGCACCCCCGATTTCCTCCGCCTAACCGACCCAGCCGATCAAGCCGCCTTCCGCCAGTGGTTCACGCTCATCGCCGACTACCAGGCCATTCGTCCCAAATCTGAAATTCCAGCCGAAATCACCGACTGCGCCGGCCTCTTGCGCTACTCCTACCGCGAAGCCCTTAAACGGCACGACGATTCCTGGTTCCTCTCCACCGGCATCGAGGTCCCCGCTCTTCCCGGCGAGATCCACGCCTGGCATTACCCAATCTCTCCTCTCGGCGCATCCCTCTTCCGCATCCGTCCCGGCAGCTTCGAGCCGTCCGATCCCACAAACGGCGCCTTCGCCCAGTTTGCCGACGCCAAAACCCTGGCCCAGCGCAACGCATACTTCCTCACCCGCGACGTCCACCAGGCCCAACCCGGAGACCTGCTCTTCTACCGCCAATTCGGCCAATCCTCCCCCTGGCACTCCATGGTCGTCACCCGTACCGGCTCTCAGCCCGCGGTTGTCTACGATACCGGCCCCGATCACGGTAAGCCAGGCGAACTGCGCCGCGTAGCTCTCTCCGAGCTGCTCGACCATCCCCAGCCCCAATGGAGGCCGTTGCCCTCCAACCCAAACTTTCTCGGCGTTTACCGCTGGAATATTCTGCGAGGAACTTTATGAAGCTCCGTAATTCGCTGCTGTTCGCATTACTCGTTCTTGCCTTATTCGCCGCACAGCCGCTCGCCGCCAAGGATGCGCCGCGCTCCTTTTCGCTCTCCACGACGCAAACTTTCTCCCCCGGCGAAAGCGTAAAAATCCAGCTTTACTCAAGAAACGTGCCCGAGTTCGAGTTCCGCGTCTACCAGGTCCGCGACCCGCAAAAATTCTTCGCCGGTCTCAAAGACCTGCACAGCTTCGGCATTCAGAACTATTCTCCCTCCGAGCAGATTGACCGGCGTACCTTGATCGAGCGCATGCACGACTTCAAAGCCCACCTCTGGTGGCTGGTGCGCAGTTTCTTCCGTGGCCAATTCACTGACGAAGCCCGCGACAGCTTTCGCGAACAACAGGGCAAACTGGGCAAGCGCAGCCAGGTGGTAGGCCAAGCCCAGTTCGCGCGCATCCCGATTTTGAATCAAAGCCAACTCGTAGCCCGCTGGAAGCTCAAAACGCCCCCGGCTCTGGTCAGCGAGACCGAGCAGTTGCCCATTGACGGCCTGGGCGCTGGCGTTTACCTCATTGAAGCCACTGATGGCGCCTACAAAGCTTACACCGTGGCCATCGTCACCAGCATTGCCATTTTGGAGCGGGCGTCAACCGGGAAAGCCGACCTCTATGTAGCCGACCGCAAGACAGGCGCGCCGGTCCAGATGGCGGACGTCGCTCTGTGGTCTGACAAGCAGCTTCAGTCCACGGGCAAAACCGGCGCGGACGGCCTCGCTTCGCTCACGATGAAGGTGCGTGGAGAAGCGCAGGGAGCCACTCATGAGGATGTCTGGATTCTCGCCCGCCACGGTGCCGATACCGCCATTATCACTCCCTATGGCTATGCTTTTGGAGCCGATCGCAGCACCGATCTCACAGCCTTTGTCTATACCGACCGTCCCGTCTATCGCCCCGGCCACACCGTCCACATCAAAGCCGTAATCCGCAAAAAAGTCGGTGACGCGCTCGACCTGCCCGACGCTAACACCGTCACGCTCACTGTCACGGACGCCGATAACAAAGCCGTCTTCAAACAAGATCTGCCCGTCTCCGCGCATGGAACGGTAACTGCCGATCTCACGCTCGATTCGACTGCGTCCTTGGGCTTTTACGACGTTGCGGTCGGCGGCGAGCGATGGAGCGGAGCCGGCAGCGGCAGCTTCTACGTCGAAGAGTACAAAAAGCCTGAGTACCAGGTCACAGTGAAACCCGCAGTTCCACGCGTCCTCCAGAGCAACTCCCTGCAGGCAACCATCGAAGCGCGCTACTTCTTCGGAGAGCCGGTAGCCAACGCCAAAGTGAAGTACGTAGTCCACACCTCGCAACATTATTGGTGGGATGAAGACGAAGCCGACAGCGACGACGTCGAAACCGACAACTCCAGCGAAGACTCCGCCGACTCAGACTATTCGTACGGCGAGTCCGAGCAGCAGGAGCAGGAAGGCGTTCTCGATGCAAATGGCCGTCTTACCGTCACGCTTCCCACAGCAATCGACGGCAAGCAAAACGATCAGGACTACCGCATTGAAGCGCGAGTAACCGACGCGGCAAATCGCGAAGTAGCCGGCCACTCCACCGTCCTGGCCACCTATGGCTCCTTCCGAGTTAGCGTGGAACCAACCAGCTATGTGTATTCCCCCGGCCAAACGCCCAAGATAAAAGTCACGGCCCAGGACTACGACAGCAAGCCCGTGCAAACGCAGGTCCATCTGGCAGTGCATCAATGGAATTCAGATATCCACAAATGGGTAGAGGCAACATCAGCCGCCCGCGATGTTACCACCGCAGCCGACGGCACAGCGCTAGCCGAATTACCCGTAACCGGCAGTGGCGACTTTGAAGTGACTGCGACCGCCCAAACCCCCGAGAACCGCACCGTCGAAGGCAAAACCTGGGCCTGGATCTGGAACAACGCCGGGGAGTGGTACAACCAGAACACGCAAGCCCAGATAGTGGCCGACAAAAAAACCTACCAGGTAGGCGATACCGCCCATTTGCTGCTGGTCACCGGCCTGCCTGAGTGCTGGGCGGTAGTCACAGCCGAGGGCAACAGTGTGCAATCTCGGCAGCTCATTCACGCAACCGGGGCGAGTTTTGCCTTCGATCTGCCCATCACCAAACTGGCCCAGCCCAATCTGGTGGTTTCCGCACTGATCATCCACGAAAACCAGTTGATCACCGCGCAAAAAAGCCTCAAAGTCCCGCTCATCGAGCGCACGCTCACCGTAACAGCCACACCCAGCAAACTAAAGTATCTCCCCGGCGAAAAAGGCAGCTTCGACGTGCTCGCCGTCGATTACCAGGGCAAGCCCGTTGAAGCCGACCTCAGCTTCGGCGAAGTCGATGAAGCCCTCTATTCCGTGCGCCCCGACGAAACCGGCAATATCGTCAACTACTTCTATCCCAAGCGCTCCGTCTACCTTGATCCGCAAACCTCCTTCGAGTTCTTCTTCTCTGGCTCGGCGGGAACCAAAAGCCCGCTGCTGGCCCGCCTGGGCGATGGCCTCTACCACCCCCGCCTGGCGCAGGTAAAACCCGGCTCTGACCTTGTGGTTCCCAAGGTCCGCAAGGCCTTCCCCGACACCGCCTACTGGAATCCCAATGTGCACACCGGCTCTGACGGCCACGCCCGCGTCTCGTTCAACTTCCCTGACGCGCTCACCACCTGGCGCACAACCATACGCGCCATGACCGACGACGACAAAGCCGGCGGCGTAATTACACGAGTTTTGGTGCGCAAGAATCTCATCGTCCGCCTCGCAGCTCCCCGCTTCTTCCGTCAGGGCGACGAAGTAACTCTCCGGGTAATCGCCCATAACTACCTCGAAACCGCCAAAGACGTAACCTTCGCCCTCGACATAAATGGCCTCGAAGTATTCGGCGGACAAACTCAAAAGGTAACCATCCCCGCCAAGGGCGAAGGCTATGTTGACTGGCGAATCCGCGCTCACTCGACCGGCAATGCGGTCCTCACCGCCAAAGCTCTCACCAACGAGGAGTCCGACGCGTTGGAGATGACCCTCCCGGTGCTGCCCTACGGCGTAAAGCAGCGCTCCGCCGGCTCCGGAGTAGTCTTCTCCGGCTCCGCCCAGAATCAGTGGAGTTATAACTATCCATCTAACTCCGACGGCGGCACTCGCACCCTCACGGTTACCATTGCGCCCAGTGTAGCCGGAACGGTCTTCGATGCGCTCGATTACCTTACCAGTTATCCCTGGGGATGCACCGAACAAACCATGTCCAGTTTCCTGCCCGACCTCATCGTTGCCCAGGCGGTGGACAAACTCCACCTCAAGTCCCCCATCGACCGCGCCACTCTCAACGATATGGTCAAGGCGGGCCTTGAACGTCTTGCAACCTTCCAGCATGACGACGGCGGCTGGGGCTGGTGGCCTGACGATCAGAGTATGGTCTTCATGACCGCCTACGTAGTCAGCGGAATGGGCCAGGCCAAAGATGTCGGCTACGCAATCGAGAACGACCGCCTCAAGAAAGGCCGCGCCTGGCTCCAATCCATGCTCGCTGCCCATCCCGATATGATCCCCGACCTGCGTGCCTACACCGTCTATTCCCTTGCCACCACCGGCGGCGCACCCAAAGATGTCCTCGATAAAGCCTGGGACAATCGCAATAGCCTGAGTGACGAAGGCTTGGCCTTGACCGGCCTGGCTCTCGATGCCGCCGGAGACAGCCGCGCCAAAGATGCCACGCAGTTACTAGAAAAGAAAGCCAATGCAGCGGGCAGCGACGCTAACTGGCCGGGTAAATATGACGGCCTGCTCGATTACTGGGATGATACTTCGCCGGAGACCACGGCCTTTGCGCTCAAGTTACTCGTCCGCCAGGACCGCTCCAACGACCTGCTGCCCAAGGCGGCCATATGGCTGGGCAAGCACCGCGACGGCGATTACTGGTACTCAACCAAGCAAACTGCAATGGTTATTCAGGGACTTACTGACTATCTCGCTCTCAGCGGCGAGTTAGCTAACTCCTCCGATGTCGAAGTACTTATCAATTATACAAGCGTAGCCAGGCGTCACTTCGGCCCCAGCGACGGTTTCTCACCGCCCTGGCGCGTCACCATCCCCGCTGCCCAGTCGGGCGGCGGCGGCCAGGTCACCATTCGCAAGAGTGGCAACGGCATCACCTACTGGTCCGCGGAGAGTGCGTGGTACTCGGCGGACAAGAAACTCTACCAGCAGGAGAAACTCGCGCTCAATATCACCCGCGACTACTACGTTCTCCAGAAGAACCAACCCAAACCCACCGACCCCATCACCTACGACCTGGCTCCGCTCAAGGGCCCGGTCCACGTAGGCGATATAGTGGCCGTAAAACTGGCCGTCAACGGCACCAGTTGGAAATATCTGCTGGCCGAGGACCCCATTCCAGCAGGCACTGAGTTCCTGCCCAACACCGGCCTCTATACCCTCAACAACAAGCCCGACTGGTGGGCCGACTGGTTCACGCGCAAGGAATTCCACGACGACCGCGCAGCCTTCTTCAATACCAACTTCAACGGCCGCCGCGAGTACGTCTACCTGCTCAAGGTAGTCAACCCCGGCAAGTTCGCCATCAGCCCCGCGCAAGCCGGTCCCATGTATCAGCCCGGCATTCAGACCACCACCGATCCCGCAACCCTGGAGGTGCAGCAGTGAGTTTATTCAAAGATATTTTTCATCGTCTGCGTCAAGGTTGGCGCTGGGTTGCGGCCCAGTACGTTCTCACGATGCTGTTGATCCTCCTCGGCCTGGCCTGGACGCGCCTTCCCGACAAACACGTCTGGCAGGTAGCTCTAACTCTGGTGATCCCAATCCTTCTAGCGATCTCAATGCTAGAGTTACAAGCCGGCACCATGCGCTGTTTCGCAGTCGACGACGAAAAACACGTCAAACTGGTCTGGGGCGCTGTAACTCTCATCGTCTGGATCGCCATTGCCTGGGCCTTCTGGATTTTGCTCGACTGGTGCGACGACCAGATTCCGCAGTGGGCCGGTTACCTCAACTCCCAATCTTCGTCTCACGCCCGCGCCAGGATCTTCACCTATGACCACATTCAGCGCTGGCTCACCATCTTCGAATGGATTTTGCGCTGGATCGTCATGCCGGCCAAGATCATTCCTTATGCCGCCGCAACCTCCCAATTGGGCTGGCGCATACCCTTGCGTCGTGTTCTGCGAATCCTGTGGAACTGGCGCTGGTGGCCGGCCGTTGTGCTGGCATCGTTTCTCGCCGTCTGGCTTCCAGCCAAGTCATTTACTGAAACGCCTCACGGTTCGGTAACCGCGCAGGTATGGTGCGTAGGCCTGAAGCTGGCTTCAGCGTACCTGCTCGCCGTCACCAGTTGGGTTCTGCTGCTGGCGTGGGAGGCAACTTTGTTTGAGCGCCAGCAACCACCCGAGGCATCACGTTCCGCAACGGTAGAGATTCTGCCGCCTGATGAGACTCCGAACGCATAGGAATGGAGAATGTGGGTTACTGGAGTGTGTTTCATAAACACGCTTTGTATCAGGGCACGATTTTAGTCGTGCCGGAAATGGTCCGAAAAACAAGGAGTTTTAACCCCTGAGGGACCACAAGAGGGACACGAGGACTAATGATGAATCACGCTCTACCTGTTACTTACCCAGCCCAATCCACCAAGCCTTGATAAACTTCCAGTGAATATAGACGGAGTGATTCCAGTGCAGCAGCAGCCCTTCGCGCCCGTCCAGAAATCCCAGCCGGAAAAAGTAGTTATAAACAAAAGTAGCCACCGGATTCAGAATCGCGTTCCAGATAAATACTGGCAATGACTTACTCGTGCGCCCTTTGTCATAGAGTAACTGGGCAATCTCCGAGCTATAGCGGTTCATATGCTCCAGATAGATATTTAAATCCGGATAAGCATAGTGCAGCATATCGTGCTTCAACTTACCCCTCGGCCCCTCAAACTGCGGCGTAGAGTGCGGCCCCACTCCCTCGCTCAGCCGCGCCGCCCCGCGCCGGAAAAGCCGCAATTTGCGGTCAGGATAAAACCCTCCGTGCCGCATCCATCGCCCGAAGATATAGTTCAGTCGAGGAATCCAGTAAGCCCCGTACTCAGGCTTGCCAGAAAGCACCTTGCGAATCTCCTCCTGCAACCCCGGCGTGAGCACCTCATCGGCATCCAGCAGCAGAATCCAATCCGATGTGCAAAGATCCAGCGCCACGTTTTTCTGTTCCCCGTGCCCGCCGAAGTCGTGGTAACTGGTCTTTGCGCCGAACGATTGAGCAACTTCCAGCGTGCGGTCCTTCGATCCCGAGTCGACGACAATAATTTCGTCTGCCCAGCGCACGCTCTCCAGCGTCCGAGGCAAATTTGCCTCTTCATTCATCGCAATCATGGCAACAGAAAGTGTCTTACGCATCGATGGAAGAATAAACCAGCAGGCCTACGCTATGAAAAATGCGGGTGCCCCATCCTCGCCGCGTTTTTGTTTTTGCGGCATCGGGGTCCCCATGGACAGGTCCTCGTTCATGGGGTGATCTAGGGTGGGATTCGCATTCAATCCCAGTCAGCCCGTTTCAACGATCATGCGCCGCCACAGCGCTCGCAGGCAAACCGGTCCGCAACCATCCAATCACCTGCCCGCGTCCAAAGCGCTCGATCAACTTTGCCGCGTACCACCCCGCGGCCCGATGCGCAGCCTGCGACTGTGCCTCGCTCTCTGCATGAACCAGCGCCCGATCGATCTCATCGATCTTCAACGCCGGCGCCGCACCATTCGGTTTGACCTCATCACTCCAGGCCTCCACCAGCCCCTCGCGCAGCCAAAGCGGAGTCCCACCCGAAGCCTCGCCCTCGACCAAAGCGTGCAAAAACTCGTGGCGCAAGACAGAGACCAGCAGCCCACGCCCCATCAGCGTGCGCAACGGCTGTGTCCCAATCCAGTTCCCCTCGGTAAACGCCGCAACCCACCCCGGAGCCAGCGTCCCATCGCGAAACGCCGTCGTCGAATGAAAGGCGCGCACAGTAATCGTCTCCGCCGGCTGCAATCCGGAGCGGCTCTCAGCCTCAGCCAGCGCCTGGCTCAATCGGGGCAGATAAACCGCATCAGCGGGGTCGAGAGTTTCCAGATCGAATCCCTGCCCGCTCACCCTCTGCCAGCTCAGCCTGGTCCCTTCGTCGGCAGCTGTAGCCCCAGGAAAATACTGTCCCAAAATCTCGGTAACATCGTGCCCGCTCGCGCCCATCGCCGCTGCACCTGCCTGGCAAAGTCCCACCCCGTGCCCCGACCCTCGTCCATGAAAGTAAAAGCGATCGCCCTGCCCCGAGACCTCAAACCAGTTGCTCAAAATTTTGTTCCAACCCAGCGCGCGCCCCACCGCCAGCCGAAAATCTTCCGCTGAAATCTCCTTCGAATCCGCCAGCAGCGCAACCGCCCTACCCGATTCGCCTCTCTGAGCAACCGTCAGGCTCTTCCACCCAGGCCGTGCCAGTCCGGCCGCGGCCAGCGCTGACGTCAACTCCGTCAAAGACAAATCCGCCGCCCACTCCCGCGCGCCGCCAGCCGTGCAATATCTATCAGAACGCGAAGATAGCCACGGCATCGCCTTCCTGCCCACCCCATTTCCAGGCCAAACCTCGGCCGGCGAAGCGGTGCGCCCTCCGCAATTCTGATGGAACCACGCCTCAGCCCGCTGCCCATGAAACCACAGCGTCTCGCCCGCGGTAGACAGCGTTGCAGCGTGCGCCGCGGATTGCCGTCCCGCATTCCCGCCCCAGTGCAGCAGTTGGCAGTGCGTCGAATCGCACAGATCGTAATC
>Ga0181517_10000071_pt1 | contig 129060 bp, 90 predicted proteins | sample PEATcosm2014_Bin_31_FD_119748 | JGI IMG/M metagenome (GOLD analysis project Ga0181517, IMG submission 119748) | Peatland microbial communities from MTU Mesocosm Facility, Houghton, MI, USA - PEATcosm2014_Bin01_30_metaG | ecosystem: Environmental > Terrestrial > Soil > Wetlands > Peat | place...
CATTTCTGAAACAGGTTTGCCGAAGGTTTATCCCGGTTTTCAGGCGGGCGGAGAGCGGATCCTTTGGGGAGGCCATTGGAGTATTCGGAGTCAGGCGCTATTTGTTGCCCGCTGCGCCCGGGGTCCTTGCGGACGGCTAAGGGCGCACCCCGCGCCGTGTTCGATTGCGCCCAACCTCCCCCCTTTCGGGGATGGTCCGAAGCCATGGATACGGATACTCTAAGGGATCGACATTTCGATTTAATCAGATGAAACAGGCAACATCCTCCTGCGGCCTTTGGGTCCACGTCCAGATACTTTCTGTTGGCATCCTCCTTATTGCCGGCGCCTTTGCGGCTGCGGCGGATCAGACCAAGGTGAACAATAACGACAATCTGGAACTGGGGGCCAGTTGGGTTAGCGGCACCGCTCCCGGGGCAACCGATAATGCCATTTGGGATTCCACGGTGGCGACACCGGCCAATTGCACCAACACGCTGGGCAATGCGGTGACATGGAACGGCATCGTGATCAACAACCCTTCGGCGCCGGTGGTCATTAACGGCAACACAACCCTGACGCTCAACTCAGGCATTAACCTGGCCAATGCCACCGTGGACCTCGGCGTGGTCTGCGGGACGATCGATCTGGGTGGCAGCCAGACGTGGACAGTGCCGTCCGGACGCACGCTGACCACGGGCAATTCGAGCAGTGCCGGTTCCGTGAATTCGCCAAACAACGGCAATTTTATTGTTACCAAGGCAGGCGGGGGTGTTTGGACCACCAGCGGCACGGGCGACAACGGCAGCACCGGCATCATCATCAACGCGGGCACGGTCAACCTGGGCAAAAGCAGCGGCAGCGTCACCCATTCCGTGGGCGGACCGGGCCTGACGATCAACAGTGGCGGCACGGCCCGGATCACCGGCGGCGGCGGCGATCAGATTTACAATGGCGCCTCGATTACGCTGGCCGCGGGTGGCACGTTTGACCTGAATGGTCATTCCGAGGTTCTGGCCGGTGTCAACGGTTCCGGCGGCGTCGTGGACAACACGGCAGCCGCCACGTCGGCCACACTTATCTTAAGCAATGGCACTTCCACCTTCAGCGGCACGGTGCGAAACAGCGGGGCCGGGGCGGCCCTGGCGCTGGTTAAAGCCGGAACTGGCACCATAACCTTGAACGGCGCCAACACTTACACGGGTGGAACGACTATTAGCGGCGGGACGCTGGTTTTGACCACAACGGCCAACGTGTCGATGGCCTACGGCGTCAGCGGCGGGACGCTCGGTGTGACGGCGGCCGTTTCGAGCGCTTCGCTGCCGATGACAAGCCTGACTTTCAGCGGCAGCGGTTCGCAGATCACATTTAACCTGGGGGGAATGCGGAACATAACCGCACCGATGATCAATGACGCCGGCACTCTGACGATGAATGGCAACGTGCCGGTGAACGTGCAGAACGTGGCGCAATCCGGCACTTACGTTTTGCTGCAATATGCCGGAACGCGGAGCGGTTCGGGCAGTTTTACCGCCGGTTCGCTTCCTTCTGGAGCCGCCATCACAGATAACACGGCAACCAAACAAGTGATTCTGACCTATGCCTCACCACTGGAGCCGAGGGCCGTCATTCCGACGTTGAACAGCAATGAAGTGGTGGTGGCGGTCGCGACGCCGCAGCAGTACGGGGCGGTGGGAGATGGCATTACCGACGACAGCGCGGCATTTCAGAACGCGATGAATGCGGTCTATAACTCGGGCGGTTCGGGCGGCGGGGTGGTCTTTGTGCCCGTCGCCAATTACGCCTTCTACACTAATCTCACCATACCGACTGGCGTGACGCTGCATGGGGACTGGACGGACTGGACGAAGGGATCCAACGGTTTGACGGGCACGACCTTCAAAGTCTATTTCGGGGCGGGCCAAACCAATGCCACGCCTTTTATCACCTTGAGCGGCTCGACGGCATTGAGAGACATCAACTTTTGGTACCCGAATCAGAACCCGACCAACATCGCCGGTTATCCCTTCACCATCGGCCTCAATTCGGACGACGTGGTGCAGAACATCGTTCTGGTCAACTCGTATCAGGGCATCGAGACGTTTAACGGCGGGGACAAGCATATCCTCTCCACGGTAGTGGGCACACCGCTTTACCGGGGCATTGATTTGGACCAGATTTTCGACGTTTGTCATGCCGAGGATATCCGCTTTTCGCCGGCCGTGTGGCCCGCGTCCGGGGTCAGCAATTCCCCGGCTGCCGGCGGGTCCTACGCGACCTGGATGCGGAGCAACGGAGAAGGCATGCGGCTGAGGCGAGTGGATGGGGAGATGTGCATGGACACCTATATCAGCGGATATAGTGTCGGCATCGAGGCGAACGCGGCCACCAACGGCCAGCCGGGCGTTACCCTCTATTCCGGCACGGTGAGCAATTGCGCCACCGCGCTGCTGGCGGAGGATATGCCCAGCGCGTTCGGCCTGATGTTCGCCAATTTCGTCCTCGACGGCGATATTGCCGTCAACCGGACGAATACGGCCGATGACGCCAACGCCATGTTCGATCATTGCACGATTATCGGCCGGAACGGCACGGCGGTGAGCTCCACCGGGAGCGACTGGCATTCCTGGATGCAGATGCAAGACTGCACAATCTCCAACGCGATCCAATTGACGGGACCGGGGGTGTTTAATGTCGTGGATTCGACGCTCCTGGGCGGCACCCAATGCGTGCTGAGCGCGAGCGCCACGAGGGCCGCATTCACAGGGTGCGCCTTCAGCCCCGCGCAGGGGATCGTGAATCACGGCAGCGCCAGCAATTTATTGATCGATGCGCGCCAATCCGTCTCGAACGCATTCCCGATCGTTTATTGGACCAACGTGCTGAACAACTACGTGTCGCGCAAGGCGGCGAAAACGAACCTGTACGTGGCGACGGACGTGCCGTGGGGGGCTTACGGCGATGGATCGCACGACGACACCTTGCCCATTCAAAACGCGCTGGCCGCCGCATCAACGAACGGGGGCGGCATCGTTTACCTTCCGGCGGGGAAATATAAACTGAGCAATACACTGGATGTCCCCGCGGGGGTTGAGCTGCGCGGCGCGTTCGAGATGCGGCACGGCACGTGGCCGGGGGCGGATGGACTAGCCAAAGGAACCATTCTGCAACCCTACGGAGGGCAGGGGACCACGAATGGTCCGCCCGCGATCGCGTTGGAGCCGAACAGCGGGTTGCTGGGAGTGACGATCAGCTATGAGAGCCAGAACACGAATTGCATTCCGTTTCCGCCGGCCATTCAGGGGCGGGGCCCGAATGTGTATGCCATCGGAGTCTGCTGTCCCAACCCGTATTACTATGTGGATTTGGACACTTACACCTGCACCAACCACTTGCTCGACATGGTGGACGGCTGGGCGCTGAACATCGGCTACTGCGTGGGCAATGGTTCGTCCGGCACAATTGTGGACAATCATTGCAACTGGACCTATTGGATCGACGACATTGATTCAGAAAGCAGTTTGCCGCAGAGCATACAGGCGCCGGTGCTGGATTATGTGGCGCACAATCTCCGGATGTATGTGCTCGGCAACTGCGACGAGCTGATGGTGAAGGATTTCAGCATTATCGAAAACATCTTCATGGATTGCGTGGCAGAAACCGGGGAAGGCCCCAATGTGACGCTCATCAACAATTACTGCGACGCCACGATTCAGGGATTCGTCCTGGATGCGGCGGCCCCTTGCGCGATCAACGCCGTCAACACGCCGATGACGACTTTCAATTTCGGCGATTACAGCGACCTGGCGCAAGCGACAGTCGCTGTGTTAAGCACCACCAATTTCCAGGGCACGGCGCGGTTTGCCAGCTCGGTTCTGTGGGGCGGGACGTACCTCGACTTCGTCGTCAACGGCGGGGACGTCGGCATGGACATGGCGCACATGGATACTCATTCGTTCATCGGCAGCGTGGTCAACGGCGGGGTGTTTCATCTGGTGAACAATTCGGCCTACATAACCTACAGCGGGACGAGCAACTTTCCGCCGTATAACGTGACCTTTGGCACCAATGCGGGAATCCCCGGGAAGACCAATGAGTTTATCGGCTGCTATGCCTACAACGGCTGCGGCTGCATCAACGCGGCGGCGAACAACCCGGCGGACGTGTGGCTCGATTATGCGCTGTCCACGTATTCCGTGTTCGATCCGACACTTCCCGCGGTTTACGATCTCAGCCCGAACGGATCGAGCCTGTTCCAATACACGAACGGGTTCAGCTTTGGGGTGGTGGCGCCGGATGGCGTTACGGCAACCAATATTGTCGTGACGTTGAACGGAACACCCGTGACCAACCTGGTCTTCAGCGGCGCTTCAACGAGCTGGACCGTGAGCTATTCCGGGTTAACGCTGAACGCATTCTATACCGCGGTCATTACCGTGACCGACAACAGCGGGCATGTCGCCTCGGCGACCGTTGGTTTTGACACGTTTAACCCGACCAACTACACGTTTGAAGCGGAGGATTTTGACTACACCAGCAACGGGGTAAGCGGCTTGTTCATCGATAATCCCGAGACCAATGCCTATAGCGGCCTGGGTGCCGCGGACGAGATTGACTGTCATAACGCCAGCGCAGGAAGCGCCTCCTACCGCCCCAACCCCAGCGGGCTGGCAACCGAGGACGCCGGGGATCTGCCGCGTCCGGCCTACGCAGGCGGCCAGCAGGACTACGATGTGGGCTGGAACAACGGCGGGAACTGGGGGAACTACACCAGGACCTATCCCGCCGGCATCTATAATGTTTATATGCGCGCCGCCAGCCCCAATGGCAGTCCGATCACGGCCGATGCCGCGAGCCTGTCACTTGTGATCGGCGGGTTTGGCACCAGCAACCAAACCACCGCCAAGCTGGGCACGTTCTCGATTCCGAACACCGGCGATTGGCACCACTTCACGTGGGTGCCGTTGCTGGATAACAACGGCAACATGGTCCGGCTGACCAATAACGGCTCCGTCAAGACCTTGAGGGTGACCACGGACAACGGGGGATATAATGTGAACTTTTATGAGCTGGCGCCGGTGCTGATAGCGGCGCGGCCGGTTTCCCTGGCGGTGTCGGTCAGTGGCACGACGCTCACGATTTCATTCCCGACGCAGATGGGGAATCAGTACCAACTGGAGTATAAGAGCACTTTGGAGGACGCAAACTGGGTGGCTTTGGGAAGCCTGGTGGCCGGCAATGGATCGGTTAAGTATGTCACCGAACCGTTGTCCGGGGGCAGCGGGTTTTTCCGGGTGGTGGTGCAGGCGGGGCCGTGAGCGCCCCGTTCGCCTTTGACAATGTTAGGCTTTCTCGGATTCCTCTCTCACTGACGCACCCGCTTCATCCATTGGTATCTACACAAACTGTGCAGTATCTCCGGTGGCGGAAGCGAGCAGCACGCCTCTGCGCCAACGGTGCAGTATTCCTTAGCCCAGGCCAACGGCCTGGTAATCGAGCCCGGAAGCCTGAGCGGTCTGTAGGACCGCGATTCGGGACTATCGCGCCCCGTTGGGGCGCCGGGCTCCATGGGCCGTCGGTTCCCAGCCCGATGGGCTGGGCTAAGGAATAGCGGACCGTTGGTCCGCTTCCGGCGCCGAGGGCCACTCCCCTCGGATTGTGAATATACCAATGGCTGAAAGCCCGGTGCTAATGAGAGGTTCGTTCCGAGGGAATCAAACATTGTCGAGCTACATTCAAAAGCTTGTCGAGCAGTCCATTAGGCTTTAATTCACGGTGAATTTTACGGACAGTTTGGCGGCGGAACTGCTGCCCACATAGGCGGTGTATTCGCCGGGCTCGATCTTCCATTGCTGGTCGGCGGCCCAGATAGCCAGGTCGGATTGTTTCACACGAAACGTTATTGATTTGGATTCTCCGGGTTTCAGATGCACGCGCTCGAAGGCCTTCAGCGCCCTTACGGGCGTGGCGACGCTGGCGGTGTCTTTCCGAACATAGAGTTGGGCCACCTCGTCTCCTTCCCGCCGGCCGGTGTTGGCGAGGTTAAAGGTAACCGCGACGTCCGCGGCGCTTGCGGCGGCCGGAGCGGTGGCCGTAAGATCGGTGTATTCAAAAGTGGTGTAGCTCAGGCCGTGTCCAAACGGGAACAAAGGCCCATTGTCGCCCTCCACGGTATCGCCCGATTTTGAGGGGAAGTGATTGTAGTACACGGGCAGTTGGCCGATGGTCCGAGGGAATGAAATGGCCAGGCGTCCGGCGGGGTTGTTGTCCCCAAAAAGAGTCTCAGCGATAGCTTGGCCGCCCGACTCGCCCGGGTACCACGCCTCCAAAATCGCCGGGACATGGGAAGCGGCCCAGGCGATGGTCAACGGACGGCCGTTTTGCAGGACGAGCACGGTGGGAACCCCTGTGCCGGCGACCGCTTCCAGAAGCTTCTCTTGCTGGCCCGGCAGCCCCAGATCCGAGCGATCAAATCCTTCGCCCGAAACGCCCTTCCATTCGCCCAGGCCCAGGATGACTACGTCGGCATCCTTGGCCATGGCGACGGCCTTACGGATATCGGCCCCGTCGCTATATGACACCTTGGTCCGCGGCGAGACGATTGCTTTGATTTGTTCGAGCATGCCTTGCCGGGCGGTTTCCTTCGCGGCGTCGGCATAGTCGCCAAAGCGGGCGATGTTTGCGTTTATGCCGATGACGGCGATGCGCTTTAAGTCCTTTTTCAAGGGCAACAGATTCTTCTCATTCTCGAGCAGACACATTGATTCCCGCGCCACTTCCAGCGCCAGGTCCTGATGGGATCGCGAACGACAGATACTAGCGCCGAGACTTTCGTCCACAAATGGAGAGTCGAAGAGGCCGAGGAGGAACTTCACGCGCAGGACGCGGGATAGCGCGCGATCCAGCGTGGCGGAAGAGATTTTGCCGCTTTTAACGCCGTTGACGATAGCGTCTTTAAACACCGCGTGGTCGAAGTCGTAGAACTGCATGTCCACGCCCGCATTGATGGCGAGGGACACGGCGTCGGCTGGTGAATCGGCGACGTGGTGCGGGTCGCAGAGGCGGCGTATCGCCCCGAGGTCGGAGAGGACAAAACCTTGAAAACCCCACTCCTCGCGAAGGACTTTTTTGAGCAGCCAGGGGTTGGCAGTACAGGGAGAGCCATCAATATCGTGGTAAGCGGCCATCACCCCCATGGCCTTTCCTTCGCGGATGGCCGGCTCAAAGGATTTGAGCATGATCGTGCGAAGCTCTCTTTCGCCCACATGAACCGGAGACGTATTCAGTCCGCTCTCCGGGCTGCCATGGGCCGTGAAGTGCTTGGGTTCCGCGACGACGGTGTGGTCGGTGGCAAGAGAGTCGCCTTGCATACCCCTGACGTAGGCAAGGCCAAAGACGCCAGTAAGATAAGGGTCCTCGCCAAAGTTCTCCTCGACTCGTCCCCAGCGTGGTTCTCGAGCGATATCGAGTACGGGGCCGAGGATCATGCCCACCCCGCACGCGCGGGCTTCGGAGGCAATCGCGGCACCGGTCTGGCGCGCCAGATCGGGGTTCCAGGTGGTGGCGAGGTTGACGCTTTGGGGGAAGAGGGTCTGGCCGTAGGCCATATAACCATGCAAGCCCTCTTCAACGAAGAGCGCCGGAATCCCCAAGCGGCTTGATTTCATTACCCAGGCCTGAATCCGGTTGTAGAGTCCGGCGCTGGGATAAAGATCGTGAATCGAGCCGACACCCAGGTTTCCAACAATCTTCTCCGCCAGTTCCGGTTCGAATGCCGCATTGGTTTTGGCATGGGTCTTATCCAGGCACTGAGTGTCCTTCAGCAAGCTTTCGCAGCCGGAATACATGTCGAGCTGACGGGCCTTTTCCTCGACCGTCATGCGGCCAATCAGATCCTGGACGCGTTCCTCGATCCCAAGATCGCGGTTCTTATACGGCGGCGACGTGGGCTCCTCGCCTGAGGCGGACAGGATGGCGAGCAAAAGCGCAGCGGCCGCAATTGGCACGCGGTTCACACGGGAGCACCAGTTCATACGTTCATTCATATATTAAGAGGGCATTTCCAAATCCTATGGGCGCGCCAGGCGGAAAAAGACGCTTCCGTTGGCGGAATCCAATGGAATAACGATCTGATTCGTGATTGCCGAAGCCGGCATGGCGACCCAACTCGTCCCGATTCCCGCGCCAGGCGGATTGGTCTGGGACTGCAGAACCCAACCCAGGTTATCCTGCGGCCAGGCGATCTGCAGGTGGCCGCCGCCGGTTCCCAGGGTGAGTGGGGTGGCGGACATCGAGAGCGGTTGCGCGCTGACCGGAGCGGAGTTGGTGCTTTCGCCGGCGGCATTGGTTGCGGACAGGACGAAGTAATAGACCAGTCCGTTGGTCAAACCGGTGTTGGTGAAGGCGACCGCGGCCAGGTTCGTGGCAACCACGGTGTAAGGACCGCTTGAGGCGTTGGACCGCTTCACGTTGTAGCCAGTGGCGTTGGAGGAAACGTTCCACGTTAAGGTGACCTGGCTGGCGCCCGGCAGGGCAGCCAGCCCGTTCGGAGTTATGGCTGCCGCCGTTCCCAGGGGTCCCACCGCGTAATTCGCCGCCACATCGTCCGGCGTAAGGACGCCGCTTTCAACGCGAACACAGGCGATATAATCGTCGGCCACGTCGTTTCCGCCGTTGACGCCGGTGCCCCCGATGGCTGAGCCGACCTGCATGAACGTTTGCGCCGTATTGCAGATAGGGCCTACGCTCCTTTGCACATCCTGGATGCCGTCCAGGTAAGCCGTCAGCGTGCTGCCGTCCCAGGTATAGGCCAGATAGTGCCACACGTCGATATTGGGGGGAGTGTTCCAGGAGGTGTCCAGATTGCCAAAATCACCCGAGACGACGCCGGACCCGCCGCTATCATAACTGAATTCCCGATCTTCGACCGGTGCGGTGGAGCCGCCCTGGTAGCCGTAGTTCACGATGGCCTTCTTCGGGCTGACGCTGGCCGCGAAGATCCATGCCTCGACGGAGACCGGACGATTGGAGTTAATTTCAGCGGGGCTGGGCAACGCCGACTGGACCGAATTATTGCCGGAGGAGTTTACAAAGAGCGTCTTGACGCTCTGCCCGTTCCAAGCGATGGGAGCCACATTCAGGTTGCCGCCGCCCAGGGCGGTGAAATTGCCCACGCTTTGCGAACTGCTGGTTCGATTGGTCCAGACCTTAAAGAGGGAGCTCACGTCCTTGGACTGAAGGTTCACGATCAGGTCTCCCTCAAAACGGGCCGCAAAACCGGGACCTGGGGTGACGCTTGCCTCGGTCGAATTCGTGCTCCCGCCCCAGACATTAAAGGCCGAGACGACGTAGTAGTAGTTGGTGCCGCTGAGCAAAGCCGTGTCGATGTAGCTCAGGCGGGTTAAATTGCTGGCCACCACCGAATAAGGGCCGCCGCTGACCATCGCGCGTTTAAGGCTGTAGCTGTTCGCTCCCGCGACGCCGGTCCAAAACAACGCGGCCTGGGTAGCGCCGCCTTTCGCGGTCAACCCGCTTGGGGCGGCGGGAGGTGGCTCGACCAAATCGTTCGTTCGGGTGGAGGGAGTGACCGTCAATTGGGTGATGGCGGCACCCTGTAGAACCAGCCTCACGGAGGTATTGCTCGGAGCCCAGAGTTTGAAGTCCACGCTCCAATTGGCCGGCCACGCCGGCAGCGGCCTGATTTGGGAGCCGTTGCACTGCAGCAGCATGAATTGCAATCCGCTCATCGCGGCCCCGCCGGTGTCCTCACAAGGCAAGTAATCATTGCGGGTGGTCCAAAACGCCTGGAACCTGCATGTGGGGTCGGTGTCGCTGAAATTGTTGATCAGGTCCGTTTGCGCCTGAGCGATCAATCCTACCAGGGGCTCCTGGATCACATCCTGGCTCCAATCGTATTTGTAGTTCTGGACGGTGCGGTTATTGAAGGTGGCCAGCCCGACGTTCAGGTTCGTCAGGCCAAGCCCATAGAGCGGATAGGGGAAAAGGCAGTAGCACTCGGGGTTTTCCGCGTTATGCGAGGCCCCGTAAACCTGCGCCGGCTTGACGTAGGCGCCGGTGGGGTCCATCGGAAGCGGAGGAAGGGAGGCGTAACAACTGCTCCATTCATTGCTCAGCGCCGGGGTGATCAGGCTGGGGGGCAATGCCAGCAGTTGGCGGATGTCCCACGTCAGGCCCGAAATATAATCGGTCGGATTGGTGCAACTCCAATACATCTCACAGGCGTTGGCTGGATAAAAGACAAGCTTCCCGTTCGACGTTTGCCAATGGTTGTTAAAGAAGCGAATGACTTGCGTCGCCATCGGCACCACGTAGTTGGCGGCAAAGGAGCTGTCCTGCGTGTCGTTGTAATAGGCCAGCATCATGGCCAGCGCTTCCAGGCCGCCTTGATAATGGTAGGTGATGTAGCTGTTGGCGCAGGTCACCGCCGAGGTGTTGTTCCAGCCCCAATCGTCTCCATAGTAGAGCCCGAAGATGTTAAAGGTTTCCGGGAAGAACGCTCCGCCGTGCCCGTAATAATGGAGGGTTGCGGCCGTCTGGAGCGGCAGCATGTTGGTATAGATGTTGAAAAACGGCAACATCATGTCGAAATCGCCCGAGGCCAGCATCGGCCAATACAACAGCCGCGTGTTCTGGTTCCAATACCCCGGGCCCCACGCTCGGAAGTCGCCGTTCTGCCCGTTGTAGTCGAAGGTGAACGTTCCGCCATTGAACTTAATGGGATAAAATCCCCTGCCTTGGCAGGCCTGGACAAACCGTTGTTCGAGGTAGCCGCGCGTGACATTGGTGGCATTGGTGTCGCCGCTGATGAAAATCCAGCTTCGATTCCAGAATCCATCCCACCAGGCATAATGGTTGGTCCGCGCCGACGGTTCAGGGCTGGCCGCTATTTGTGCGATCTGATTGTTCATCTGGCTCTGCCAGAGGCTTTGGCTGCCGGCCTGCGTCGTGCAGGGATAAATGGACACCGTAAAATTGGCGCCCGCGCCGGACTGCAACTGCTGGCTGTTCACCACGTTGAAGTTCGTGGCCAGAATGGTGGCGCCGAAAATGCGGTTGATCCAGGGGTCGGTGTAGCTGCCGGAATACCCGCTCAAGTTCTCGGCATTGAAGAGGGCGTCGAAATACGAACTGGCGTTCTGATGATACCATACCAGCCGATCCGCCAGGCTGACGACCTGGTCCGCGCTTTCCGAAGGCGCCGGCGACGCGCCGGTTACCCCGCGAAAGCTGTCGGAGATGGCGTTGCTGATCTGCAAGGTGGAGCTGCGCCAGATCTCATTCGAACACGACATGGTGAAAGTCTGCTGCCCGGTGGCCACGATGCGAACTACCGGCTGATTGGCATCGACATAGATGCAGAGGGAGACTTGCGAACCGGCTTGCCCGGCCGTGATGTCGATTTCCCCCTTGTAAAAGTTAAGTGTTTGATTGAAGGGCGAGCCGGAAGAAAAGGGATTGGGTGAAAAGTGGATTCGGGTCCGACCGACTTTGAGCAGCCGGGAGGCTTCGCTCCAACTATCGGACTTGCCGAGGTAGAGCAGGAGATCGCCGCCGTTTTCGACCCAGACATTGGCCGTAATATCGCCGTTGCCGATGGGCATGGAGCCGGGGGAGCCGTTGGTGCTGGGAGTGGTCCACACCACGTTGTAAGCGTTCAGTTCGGCCAACACATCCGCCGGGAGCTGAGGCAAAGTCTGCGCGCGGACGGGAGCGGAGGCGGCGCCCAGGACCGCGGCCATGACCGCGAGCGCGGCACCAATGGAAGCAGGTCTGATTTTCATGGAAAAGGGCCGGCTTCTATGGGCCCAGCAACACGCGATAAAACGTTGCGGGTGAATTGAAGGCGTTGGTATCTGTCCACACAAATGGAAGGATGGGAGCGTTCGTGCTCCAAAGGGTGATCCAATTGGTCGGGCTAGCGAGGTTGCGCGACATCTGGACGAAGTAGTCCGGTCCGAAATCACCTTGGACCTGGAAATGGAATTGGTTGCCGCCCCAGGCGGCAGCTCCCATCCTGGGCCGCGAAAGCGGACTCACGACGACCTGAAAGCTTTGGGTCGCACTAAGACTGGGCGAGCCATTATCCGATACCTGAACCGTGAACAGGTTGGTGGTTCCCGCCTGGGCCACGCCGGGCCGCCAGTTGATCAAACCGCTGTTCGGATCGATGGCGGCATTTGTTGGCGCATTGACCAGCGTGTAAGTCAGAATCTGGGGCGGCGCATCGGGATCGGACGCTGAATTGGTGACCAGCATCGGAACCCCGGCGCTGGTCGTCAGGTTGGGAAGAGAAGCCAAAACCGGAGGGTGGTTAAGCGCGAATTGATCGAAGGATGCCACACTGGTGGTGTTGGTGGTGTGCGCTGTCACCGCCAGCCCGCAGTAGACTGAAGCTGCGAGATTGGTCAGGGTGATGGTTGAACCGACTTGCGTCCAATTCGAGCCGTCCGGAGAAGCGTAACCGGCAAGATTGGAGCCTGCGCGGACCAGGCGGACCCAATAGGGGGCTACGCCCAGCCCCGGGGCGCCCTGGTCCTGGTAACTGATCCCGCTGGTGACCAGCCGGCGCTGAAAGCTCACCGAGTTGCTGGGGGTTATGACCATCGTGGCGTGGCGGGATCCGGCGGCCAAGCTCTCTCGAATCATCAGCCCCGCTTTGGCCCATGGATCGGTCGGTTGCTGGTTGGCCACCCGCGTTGTAATCGTGCAATCCCCGGTGAGTGGTTGGTAAATATATCCGAAGGCGTCGGCCTGATTCCAGATGTCGGCGCCGGCCGCGGCCAGCCCGAAGGCGTTATCGAGATACCAACTCCAACCGCTGACGCCCATGGTCCCAATTTCCGAGTACTGCCAGGGCGCCGGTATTGTGCCAGGCTGCGGGCGCAAGGCATTGCCCAGGAGGCGCAACGCGACGGGTTGTGTCATGTCCATGTTTGTGGCGATAAGCGCGTCGCGCAGGCCAGGCAGGCAGGGAAGTACAATCATGCCGCGACCGTAATGGACGACCGCGGCACCCATGCCTACGGCGCTCTCGTGGTCGCGGCCGTAACCGACCATGACTTCCATGGGCGCACCCGGGGTTGCGCCCACCAGGAGCGCGCCGACATTCGGGCTTTGCTGGGGGATTTGGTATTGCCAACCCAACACGCAATTGGTGGGCAATCCATCGAAGAGCCAATGATTCCGGACAAAATACCATGCTCCCATCCAGGAGGCGGTGGCCTGTCCGATCGAGCCGTTATTGCCGGCTTCGGACGTCAATTGGAGGAGATTGGAACTTGCGAGCTTGCCGGCGAACTCGCCGGCCTCGCCCACGCCGTTCGGCCAGAGCACCAGGCGCACGCCGTCATTGGTCACTCGATTGAGGATGGTGCCCCATTGCGCATCGCTCACAGTCAAGCTGGTATACGGCTGCCAGATCTGGCCGCTGGAATCTGTGAACGAGGCTGGGTGGAATGCGACGGCGACCACTTTGCCCGCCGAATCCGTGATCTTTATGGCCGCAATGCTGGCATTATCGACCTCGACGTTTGGAACCGTGATCTGGACGCTGCCGCTCGGGGCGTTGACGCTGAAGGTTTTCACCAGCGCGATATATCGGCCGCCGGCTTGCTGGAAAATGTCGAAATCCTGCATCACCAGAGCGCCGTTGATGGCCACATCGAAAAGCCGCTCGCCGGGGCCCGTCCAATATTGCTCCGCCAGGTAAAGCTGCACCGTGCATGTTCCCGGAGTGAATCCGGTCCAGGTTCCCAGAGGGCTGGCCTTACCGTACATCTGGGTTTGGTACAAGCCCGGATCGGGGGTGTTGGAGATATTGTTGCCGACGGAATAGTAGGTTCCCGCCCACGAAGAACCCGCGGACACGACGATGGCATCGAGCGGATCGCTCAGATGCGAGGTATCCAGCGGCGTGATGCCAAAAACGTTGGTAAGGGCCTGTGAAACCTTGCCGTCGCCTTCCGCCACTACCACGCGTGGGAGGACCGTGGAACCGGCAAGCGGATCCACTACCGCCAAATCCACTTCATTGGTCAGCACCGAGCCTGTTCCTCCCTGCGGTTCCAAGATCCCCAGGATTCGCACTGTCCCGTTGGTGCGCGGCGTAAACGAGAGGTTGGTCGAGAGCACCTGTCCGAAGACGTCGCCGCCGGTGACGGTCACCTGGCGCTCCTGCGCGAAGAGGCTGCTCCCATTGGGATTCAGGGCGATGATCGTCAGCAGTTGCGCTCCGGCGCGCCCGGTTTCGTTAATAAGATGCACGTTTACGACGGCCTGGTCTCCCGGCTTGACCACGAAGCGCAACGGGCGGATCACCAGCACCTCGGGTGACATCGCGTTACTGAGAATGCCGGGGTCTGTCCGAAAATTCCTATGGGCGTCCACAAGGCCTGAATGGTCGTCGATGGTGGTTGATTCCCAGCCGCTGATGGTGAGGTAATCATTGGCATCGCACATCCGGGCGTTCTCCATGATCTTCCCCCAAAAGAAGTAGCTCTGCTTGCCGATTTCGTAGAACAGGGAAGAGGCGGTCGGAAATGATGACCGGAAGTTCCATTGATCCAGAAAGCTGTTGTAAGCGGTCAAAACCTGCTGGTGGAGTTGGAGATCGTAGCCGGTGGAGTGGTTGGTCTGATAGTACTGAACGATGGCGTCGTGGTCGTCCGGCATGCCCGAGCCGAGCATCTCGCCCCAGTCCACAATCTCGCTGGTGTTCGTAGAATAATGTGAATAATTCGTCGAGTTGACGTAGAGGCTGTCCTGGTAGTTACCGGGACCGCCAACGGTGTGCTGGTCCGACCAGCCGGAGTATCCGGTGCCATTATCGTAGAGGAAGTTTGTGGAGTAGGGCAGCATGAGAACCTGGTTATAGACGGGAACGCCCGAATGGAGGACCACCGTGCGGCTGGGGTCGATGGCTTGGATCTGGTGAAAAAGCCACCAAATATGGCTGTTGGTTAGCGCGGGATTATTCTCGTTTTGTATGCAATAGACGACGAGCGACGGATGGCTGCGGTCGCGGCGGACCATGGCGAGTATCTTGGCGACCTCGTAACTTCGGCGGAAATCGTCCGGGGTTCCTCCGTTGCCGCTGGTGTCGGTCGGGGGCACCGAACCGCCCGGGTCGGCGTTCCAAATATCGCTGTACGTGTTGAATCCCGCGCCAGCCTCCTGATAGCGCAGCAATCCCAACTGATCCTGCTGGTCCAGCACATTCGGGTGACCGATATTCCGATGAAAATTAAGCGCATTGAGGCCCAACGTCTGGGCCGCCACCACCTCCTGCTGGGCAATGGTGTCGTCCGGAAAAAGCCCATTGGGCGCCCAGTAGCCCCACGAGATGGCGGACCGCACGACAATCCGCCGGCCATTGAGCCGCAGCAACGCGTTGGTGCCTATGCCCTCGGGTGTGAACCAGCGGAAACCAAAGTTCACGCTCTGGCCGCTCGAGTCGCTGCCGGGAATCGACGCGCTGGCGGTGTATAGCACCGGGTTTGTGATGTCCCACAACTGCGCGTCGGGCACGACCACGACATTGGTAAACGTGTTGGTGGCGCCCGCCTGCACTGTGATATTGGTGCTGCCCTGCCAAACCATATTGGAGCCAAGCTGTATGTTCATGCTGACCGGCCCGCTGTAGGCCGGACCGGTGCTCGTGACCTCCGCCACCAACCAAACCTCCTGCGGATTTGGCGTATTCAACACCGCCAAGTCATCCACGTTCACCGCGTCGCGCGCCTCCAGGTCAATGCAGGCGTCAAGCCCGCCAAACCCATGCGAACGCGGCATTGCGTTGGTGCCCCAGGAAAGGCCGGGATCGTCGATGTCTCGCCAATCCAGCGCGCCGCCGGGATTGGTGATCCGAACCGCAAGGAGATTGTTAGTTCCCGGCCGGATGGCGTCGGTAATGTCCGCCTGGAAGGGCACCTCCGTGATCAGATTGTAAGCGCAAAGCTGCTGATTGCAGTACACCTCCGCTCGCATTCGCGCGGCGCGGAACCGGATGATGAGCCGCTGGCCGGGTTGCAGGGTTGGGGGCGAAAAGGTTCGCCACCACCAGGATACGCCGAGATAGTTGCCGTTTTCGGGGGTGGTGCCCTGGAGTTGCGCCCAATAGTACTGCTCGACAGTGCCGGGCAGGGTGACGGGAATGCCATTCTGATTGTTTAGCAAACCCCAGCCGCCGGAAGGGGGATTGACCGGCAGATTGGCGAGCACCACCTGGGCCGGGAGATAGAGGGCATCATTGGCCCACGCGGCGTTGGTATCGGGCCACATCCGCCAGCCCGAGGTGGAGATATCTTCCGCCCGAGCCGAGTCGGACAAACGGCCGCAGGCCGCAAACATTGCGGCACAGGCGAAGAGAAGACGACCGACCCGGATCAACATGATGGGGTCCGTTATATCCGCCCCCCAATCCGAGCGGTATCCCCGAAAGCGGGGGGGGCGCTTCGGGCATTGGCATGCAGCCCCGGGCGCGGACAGCATACCGAACACTGCGTTTTCTTCTTTTACAGCAACAACAATGGTTGACACAGCGCTCCAATGTGGCTCAACTGGTTGCCATCCAGGACCGGCATGCGCGCATCTTCTACACCATATTTCGGCGCTCTGATTGAAGTGGCTCTTGCATTCACGGCGCTACGCGGCATTCAGGAGCGCTTCAGGAGGATCGACCTTTGACAACATCCGCTATTCTGCTGGCTGGGACAATCATCGGGCTGGTGATGACGAGCGAGCGGGATTTCGCCCAGTCGGCGTACGAGCCCTATACATTCAAGACAATCGCCGGAGCGCCCGGAGGTGCAGGCATCGCGGACGGGAGTGGGAGTACCGCGCGTTTTTCCGAGCCATGGAGCGTGGCAGTGGATAGTGGGGGCAACGTGTATGTGGCGGACACCGGCAACAACACGATCCGCAAAGTGACGCCGGGCGGCCTTGTCACGACACTGGCCGGACTGGCAGGCCAGCGTGGCAGCGCGGATGGCAAGGGCAGCGCAGCGCGGTTCAATGGCCCGTTTGGAGTGGCGGTGGACGCTGCGGGGAATGTTTACGTAGCGGACACGTTCAATGCAATGGTTCGAAAAGTGACGCCGGAAGGCGTGGTGACGACGCTGGCTGGACAGGTAGGCCAAGGTGGCAGCGTAGACGGCGAGAGGACCGCGGCGCGGTTTAACGTCATTGACTCTGTGGCGGTGGACAGGTCGGATAACGTCTACGTGACCGATGGCGCGGACGACACGATCCGCAAGATAACGCCAGCGGGCGTGGTGACAACGCTGGCCGGACTGGCAACCGTTTCAGGCACGAACGACGGGACGGGGAGCGCGGCCCGGTTTGGCAATATGTTCGGCGGGCCTGCCGGCATTGCGGTGGACGCAGCCGGAAACCTCTACGTTGCGGACGAAAGGAATCAGATTATTCGGAAGGTGACGGCGACGGGAGTGGTGACGACACTGGCCGGAGTGGCCGGCAGCGAGGGCACCAACGATGGGCCGGCGAACGTTGCGCGGTTTCATGATCCTAAGGGCGTGGCAGTGGACGGCTCGGGGAACGTCTATGTGGCTGACTTCAACAATCACACGATACGGAAAGTGACGCCGGCGGGCGTGGTGACGACGCTCGCGGGGCTCGCGGGCAGCCTGGGCTTCGCAGATGGGAAAGGCAGCGCGGCGCGGTTTGGCGCGGTTCCGTCCTTTGGCCCCTCCGGCGTGGCGGTCTGCGCAGATGGAACAATTTTCGTGGCGGACACCGGCAACCATGAGATTAGAAAAATCACGCCAGAGGGAGTGGTGACGACGCTGGCCGGATTGGCTGGCGCTCAAGGCAGCAAGGACGCGGCTGGAACCGTCGCGAGGTTTAGTGCGCCGGGCGGCGCGGCTATGGACAAGGATGGCAACCTCTATGTGGCAGACATCGGCAACCAGCTAATCCGCAAAATGACGCCTGATGGCGTGGTTACCACATTGGCGGGATCGGCAGGCCAGCGGGGCAGTGCGGATGGGATTGGGAGCGAAGCTCGGTTTACCGATCCGTTCGACGTGGCCGTGGACAATGCGGGCAATGTTTTTGTGGCTGATACGGGCAACAAGACCATCCGGAAAGTGACCCCGGAAGGCGTGGTGACGACGTTGGCAGGACTGGCCGGACATCCAGGCAGCGCTGACGGGACGGGCAGCGCCGCGCGGTTTGGTGGCGAGCCGGAGATGGGCGGTCCCGCTGGCGTTGCGGTGGACAGCGCAGGCAACGTGTATGTGGCAGACACTGACAACCAGACGATCCGAAAAATCACGCCAGCAGGCGTGGTGACGACCTTGGCAGGAAATGCCTCGCAATTGGGTGTCACGGGGAGAATCAGCGGCGGCAGCGAGGACGGTACCGGGCCCGTAGCGCAGTTCAATTATCCTTGGGGCATAACCGTGGACAAAACGGGCACCGTTTACGTTGCGGACTCACAGAACAACTCGATCCGAAAAGTAACGCCGGAGGGGACGGTAACCACGCTAGCGGGAGTGAGTGACTTTATGAACAGGGGAAGTGCCGATGGGACCAAAACCCAAGCACAGTTTTGGGGACCCGAGGGGGTGGCGGTGGATGATGCAGGCAATGTCTACGTGGCGGATACGGGCAATCGTACGATCCGGAAAGTGACGCCGAAGGGGGCGGTGACGACGCTGGCTGGACAACCTGGGAGTAATGGGCACGCGGATGGTACAGGGAGCATGGCGCGGTTTTATCCTAGCGGCGTGGCAGTGGATAGCGCAGGCAACCTTTACGTGGTGGATAGTGACAGCTCCACAATCCTCAAGGGGTTCCCGGCCAGCAGTGGTTCACACCTTGCCACCAACCAACACGGCGCGCAGATGGCCCCAACAAACAGCTTCGAGCAGATCAAAGCGAAGGCAGAAGCAGGCGATCTGGAAGCCCAGGATGCTGTGGGCGAGGCATTGCTCATCGGCGGGCTTGGCGCGGCGAAAGATGAGGCTGAAGCCGTGAAATGGTTCCGCAAAGCCGCCGAGCAAGGAAATGCCAAGGCTCAAGGCGACCTCGGCTTGTGTTACGCCAAGGCCCAAGGCGTGGCGACGAATTACACCGAGGCGGTGAAGTGGTTTCGTAAGGCTGCCGAACAAGGGGAGGCCAATGGCGAGTACCTCCTGGGCGTGAGCTACGCGCTTGGCAACGGCGTCGTAGAGGATGAGGTGGAGGCAGTAAGGTGGTTCCGCCGGGCTGCCGAACAGGGAGACGCCAAGGCTCAAAACAGGCTGGGCGCCTGTTACGCCAAAGGCAGCGGCGTAACTAAGAATTCGGTTAAAGCCGCGAACTGGTTCCGCGAGGCAGCCGAACAAGGAGATGCCAATGGTGAGTCCAATCTAGGCTTGAGCTACGAGCGTGGCGATGGTGTGGGGAAGGATTATGTGGAGGCTTACAAGTGGACCCTGCTGGGGGCGGATCAAGGCCAGCAAGCCGCGAAGGCGGCTTTGGCCGGGCTGGAGGCTTTGATGTCGCCGGAGCAGGCTGCCGAAGGGAAAAAACTGGCACAGGATTTCAAGCCACGGCGGGTGCCACCACCGGGGGACGATGCTTCGGCGGCAGGCAGATGAGGCGCCACAATCCCACGACAGAGGCTAGTAAACCTTGGGCACGAACGTTTGTTCGGTGATGGGAGGCCGGACGTAGTGGCCGTTGCGCTCCGGAGGCGGGAGTTTGATGGCCTTTGGGGTAAGATCTTTGTAGGGGATTTGGCTCAGAAGATGGTGGATACAGTTCAGGCGGGCGCGCTTCTTTTTGTCGGCATCGACGACATACCATGGCGCCTGCTTGATATCCGTGAAGGCAAACATCTCGTCCTTGGCTTTGGAGTACTCCACCCAATGGCGGCGGGATTCGAGGTCCATGGGGCTGAGTTTCCAGCGTTTGGTCGGGGCGTGAATGCGTTCCTTGAAGCGGCGCTCCTGTTCTTCGTCGCAGACCGAGAACCAATACTTGATGAGAATGATGCCGGAGCGGATGAGCATGCGTTCGAACGCGGGGCAGGAGTGAAAGAACTCCTCGACTTCAGCCTGCGAGCAGAAGCCCATGACGCGCTCGACGCCCGCGCGGTTGTACCAACTGCGGTCGAAGAGGACAATTTCGCCGGCGGACGGCAGATGGGCGACGTATCGCTGGAAATACCACTGGCTTTTTTCGCGTTCGGTGGGAGCGGCCAAAGCGACAACGCGGCAAACGCGGGGGTTGAGGCATTCGGTGACGCGCTTGATGGCGCCGCCTTTACCGGCGGCATCGCGGCCTTCGAAGATCACGACAACTTTCAGGCCCTTTAGCTTGACCCATTCCTGCAACTTGACCAACTCAATCTGGAGCTTGGCCAATTCCTTCTTATAGGAAGGCTTCATGAGGGGCTCAAGAGCATGCCGTGAGCCAAGAGTCGCATCTCCAGCGAATTGGGCGAGGCAGGTGGCCTCCGATACGCCGGGAATGGATGCTTAGTGCGCGGTTCCTGCGCGGTCGTTCACGTAAAAGCGATGCTTTGCCGCGAGCTGGTGTGCGTCCAAGTCATTGGCGGGGAATGAGTTGCGTCGATAGGAGTACGCCTCCGCCAGTAACGCTTCGGTGAAGCCGTTGCGGAACCATTGAGGAAGCGGCACGCCGGAAGTCAAAGCGCCGGAATACGGCGCACTCCAAACGCTTCGCGACATGGCGTGCCATCTCTGGAACAGGTTTGCCGAGGCTTTACCTGCGCCGGGCAAAGTTGGGACGAAGGTGCCGATCCCCGCGAATCTCGGCATTGGAGCCTGCATAGGTGCCTTGCGGAGGGTGAGGGGGCAAAAAACACCCCCTCGCCTTGTTTATTCGGGCGAAATCATGGGGTGGGGGATCAAGGCTTCGTATTCACCGAGGCTGCCGTTGCTCAAGCAGCACTCGATGATCTGGCGGCCCAGACCCGTCAGATCCGGTACCAGAAAGGTCCGGACCTGCTCGTGGAAAAAGGCGCGCAGGATCTGCGCCCCGGCGTCATAGCCTTCCTCGCCCACCTCGGGCTGGATTTCAGGACGGAGGAGAAACGCAGCTACGGTCTGTCCCTCGATCGTAAGGGAGCGGAGCGCGTATCCGAGGAGGTCGCAGCGAGCGGCAATCACTTGTGCGGGGGTAAAATCGGCGTTACCACGGCGGGCCAGGAATTCGCGGGCAAGCCATTGCGGCATAAAGCCAACGGCCCAGGCTCCGATATGCTGGTTCGGGCAGAGGACATACCGCACCTTGGGGGTTGAGAACATTTGTTCCAGCAGCAGATTGGCCTGGTCCACACTGCGGCCAGTCGCGAAGGGCCAGTATGAGCCCACGCCTTCGGAGCTCATCCCTTCCTGATCCACGATGCTGGGGTTGCCGTGTCCGCGGGGCGCCACGAGCCGCCAGAGCCAGGCCAGCGCCGGCGGGAGGATGTGCAACAAGCCGAGGATGCCGTAAGTGGGCCGTTCTCGCAGACAGGGCGGGGTCCGCACGCCGAAGCTGCGAATGTCGATGGTCACCGGGCCGTCAACGATCTGCGGCACGATGCGGCGGGGAATAATCACCCGCGGATTGGGACAGGGTTTGCCCGGGGAATCCTCGATGGGTTCCCAGAGGAGGGCGGTGGCATTTGGGACCGCGTCGATGTTCAGGAACAGCAGCGGTTCGGGTGGTTTGATGGTGAGTTCCTCGAGATCCGGGTCGGTGCCGTATCGTTCAATGTGGTTGATGCGAACGAACCAGGCCGATTCGGCGTCCATGAGGGCCAGCTTGTGCGGTCGGTCCGGGCTCCGCAAGCTGGGATGGCAAAGGGCCATGTCATCGGTCACGGGCCGCAACTCGCAAGCGCGGGGCAACACCAGCTTGCGGTGATCGCCGGTGACGAGGTTCCGGCCCAGGAGCAGGGTGCCGTCCTTTTCGCGATGGATATGTTCGAGCATTTCGCTTTTGCCGCCGCCGCTGGCGCCTTCGTGCATGATGGTGGTCTTGTTGTCGTAAGGCGTGATGACCTGGACGGTGGAGCAATGAGCGGTGATCCATTTCTCATGCTCGCCGACATTGAGAAGCATGCCGTAAACGCCCTTCTTGGCGCTGGGTCCGGGATAGAGGTTATAGCTGAACAGCTCATGCATGCCGTCCAGCCGGTTATGGACCACGACTTGTTTTCCGCCGAAGTGGGTGTGCCGGAAGGGTGGCGCCACGTAAATGATGGCGCGAGGGATGAACCCGGCGGGGACTTTCGCAGGGTCGAGGATGCCTTGGAGCAGGGCCAGGCCGAAGCCAAAGAAACCGGCGTTGGCTGGCAGGACCGCCAAGGCGTCGACTCCTTTGCCGGGGGACCCGGCCGAAAAAGCGAACAGCGCAAGTTCCTGCTGCTTGAGCCAGGCGAAGGTTTCCTGCCGGACCAGCTCGAATTCCTGGCCGAACTGTTTCTTAAAGCTGGGTTTGCCGGTGGGACGGTTGTCGCCGATGAACATGCAGTCCGGGTCTCTCCGGCGCATGTACGGCTCGAGGTAATTGGCGGCCAACCCGTTGCGCACCGGGAAAACCACAGCTTCAGTCACGAGACCTTTGCCCGGGACTTCATATTGGACCTTATGGACGCCATTGTGCGCGTTGCGAATGGCGAGCTTCCGCAATTGTTCGGAGATGCTCGCCACGGTGAATCCGGGGCAGCAGGCAAGGATATCTTCCAGTTCCGGGGGCAATTGTACGCCCGGCAGCAGCCTGGTGCCGGCCGTACCCGCCTGTTCGTTCAGGGTTGTCATTTTTGCCGCATACCGTAAGCGACGTTGGCGCTTTGTTCAACCGGGAGACGGAACCGGATGATCGACCTCGAACCGATTGCGCACAGAAGTCTGGCGTTGGAGGACGAAGGGTGTTAATGATGCGGCGCATGAACTGCATCCGCTTGTTGGCGCCGGCATTTCTCATTATGACATCACCTCTTCTGGGGGAGAACATTCCCGACCTGCTGCTGCAAACCGGCCAATCGCTCAACGGCGAGTGGAAGAGCATTATCGATCCCTACGAGACCGGCTTTTACGACTACCGCTGGGCGGCCAGGGATCTGGACGCCTACCCGTCGCGCAGCGAGGCGTTTTTCCTCGATGTGAAGCCGGAGGACCCGTCCGAGCGGGTCGAGTACGACTTTGATCGGTCGCCCTCGCTGAGCGTGCCGGGAGACTGGAACACCCAGCGGCCTGAGTTGCTGTACTACGAAGGCACCGTGTGGTATCGCCGCACGTTTGAATCGGCCCCGTTGAGCGGAGGCGAACGGGCCTTCCTTCGTTTCGGCGCGGCCAACTATCGGGCGGATGTCTATCTCAATGGGCGCAAAGTGGGCATGCATCTGGGCGGGTTTACCCCCTTTTCGTTCGAGGTTACCAGTCTGCTCAAGGCGGGCACGAACTCACTGGTGGTCAAAGTCGATAACAAGCGGTCGAGGGACGGGGTGCCCACGCTGAATACCGACTGGTGGAATTACGGGGGCCTGACGCGCGAAGTGCGGCTGGTCCGGACCCCCGCCAGGTTCATTTCCGATCACCGGCTGGTGCTGGAATCCGAAGAGAGCAAAACGATAGCCGGCTGGGTGGCGGTGGATCATGCGGGTCCCGGCGAGGACGTTGTGATCTCCATTCCGGAATTGAACAAAGAGATTGCCGCAAAGACGGACGCCCAGGGCAGGGCGGCGTTTCGGTTCGCCGCGCCCGAGTTGCAATTGTGGACGCCAGAGAAGCCCAGGCTATACGCAGTGTCCATACGCTGCGGGGATAATCGGATCGGCGAGCCGGTCGGCTTTCGCACGGTCCGCGCTCGCGGCAAGCAGATTTTGCTCAATGGCCACCCCATTTTCCTTCGCGGCATTTGCATTCACGAGGAGTTTCCGCTGAACGGCGGCGGCCGTGTGAGGAATGCGGAACAAGCGGAGCAATTGCTTAAGTGGGCCAAGGAATTGAACTGCAACTTTGTGCGGCTGGCGCACTACCCGCATAATGAGAATATGACGCGGCTCGCGGATAAACTGGGCCTTCTGGTTTGGTCCGAAGTGCCGGTGTACTGGACCATTGATTGGACGAATGAGGAGACCTACCGGAACGCCGAGCAGCAGATCACCGACGAAATCCGCCGCGACGCCAATCGAGCTTCGATCATCATCTGGTCGCTGGCCAACGAAACGCCGGTGAGCGAAGAGCGGACGAGGTTCCTGGGCCGCCTGGCGGCCAAGGCGCGCGAACTGGATTCCACCCGGCTGCTGAGCGCGGCAATGGAAAAGCACCCCAAGCCGGGCGCGGCTAATGTCAATCTCGTTCAGGATCCACTGGCTGACGTAGTCGATATTGTGGCGTTTAACCAATACGTTGGCTGGTATGACGGTTTGCCTTCCAAATGCGCCGAAGTCTCCTGGGAAATCCCGTATGACAAACCGGTTTTCGTGAGTGAATTTGGCGGGGATGCGCGGCAAGGATACCACGGAGACAAATCGGCGCGATGGACCGAAGAGTTTCAGGAGGACCTCTACCGGCAAACCCTCCCGATGCTGGATAAGATCGACGGGCTGGCGGGCTTTACTCCGTGGATTCTGGTGGACTTTCGTTCGCCGCGGCGAGTGCTCCCTGGCATCCAGGATGGCTTTAATCGCAAGGGCCTCATTTCGAGCGAAGGCGTCAGGAAGAAGGCGTTTTCCGTCTTGCAGGAATACTACCGCCGGCGGCAGTGATGGGCGTCGCGGGGCTTTGGCCCAGACGTGGAGCGTGGAGCGTCGGAGCGTGTGCCCCTCACCCCGACCCTCTCCCCGTCGGACGGGGAGAGGGAGAAGACCTGGGGAGCAAAGCGCGAAGAGGAGTTGAGGGAAGTCTTACAGAGATGTAATGGCGCCGACAGGTTGCGGTCAGGAAGGCGGGCGAGTATGGTTTAGGGAATAGGGGATAAACCCGTGAGAGGAAAATATGAAGATGAATTTCAAACCGTTTCGCCGACGCCTGCCCGTTCTGATATTGAGCGGAGCTTTGCTGCTGTGCGGCTCAGTGCTGGCTTTTGAGCACGTTTCAGCAACCAATTCCACCGCCGCAGGTACGGGGAAGGCCTTGAGCATTCCCATGGACGAAAACACCGTGCAGGGCGCGTCCCAAGGCTACAGCAGCTTCGCGCCCATTGTGAAAAAGGTTGCGCCGGCGGTCGTGAAAGTCGTGGTGACAGTCCAGGCGGACGATGCCCAGGGCCAGGAATCCCCTGGACCCAACACCCCGTTCAACGACCCCTTCTGGCGCCACTTCTTCGGCCAGCCCGGGATGCCCCATGGCCGCCCGCACAATCCGTTGGAGCATGGCCTTGGCTCCGGTGTCATCGTCACCAAAGACGGCTATATCCTGACCAATAACCACGTCGTGGACGGCGCGCGGGAGGTCAAAGTGACGCTCCAGGACGGGCGTGAATTTACCGCGACAGTCATCGGTCACGATCCTCAGAGCGACATCGCTGTCGTGAAGATTGACGCGAACAACCTGCCTGTCGTTCCGCTGGCTGATAGCCAGAAGGTTCAGGTGGGGGACATTGTCCTGGCCATCGGCAATCCCTTTGGCGTGGGCCAAACGGTCACTCAGGGCATCGTCAGCGCCACCGACCGGGGCGGTATGGGCATCGAAGATTATGAGGATTTCATCCAGACCGACGCGGCCATCAATCCCGGCAACTCGGGCGGCCCGCTGGTGGATGTGGATGGCCGGCTTATCGGAATCAATACCGCCATCCTGAGCCGCACGGGGGGCAACCAAGGGATCGGCTTTGCGATCCCATCGGACCTGGCTCGCACGGTGATGACGAGTCTGGTCGAATATGGCCATGTCACTCGTGGTTATCTGGGGGTGACGATCCAGGATGTCACGCCGACTTTGGCCAGGGAGTTCAATCTAAAGGACTCGACCGGCGCTCTGGTGGGCGAGGTGTTGCCCAAAGGACCAGCGGACAGAGCGGGATTCAAAGACGGCGATGTGGTCGTACAGTTTAATGGGAAGGAAGTGCGCGACAGCCGGCAGTTGAAGCTGACGGTGGCTGAGACCAAGCCCGACTCGAAAGTGCCGGTGGAGGTGCTGAGAGACGGTTCGGCCAAGACTCTGGAGGTGACGGTTGGCCGCTTACCCGGCTCCCCAGAGATGGCCCAAGGCGGCGGCGAAAACGGCCAGGATACAGGCGCACTCAAGGGCGTGGGGGTAGGCGACCTGGACAGCCGGACCCGGGAGGATCTCAAGATACCCGAAAACGTGCAAGGCGTCGTGGTGACGCAAGTGCAGGCGGATTCACCGGCATCGGAAGCGGGTCTGAAGACGGGCGATGTCATCGAATCGATCGATCGGCATCCCGTGAAGAGTGCGGAGGAAGCGGTGCAACTGACGCAGAACGCGAAAGAGAAGCGCACGTTGCTGCGGGTCTGGAGCGACGGCGGCAGCCATTACCTGGTGGTGGATGAAAGCCAACCGGGCTGAGAAAGGGCAGGGGTCAACAGAAGGGATCTCGGGGGGACGCCAAAGAGGAGAGGCGCTCCTGGATAGGTCCCGCTAGCGCGTTCGGAACGGCCGTCCGGCCTGGTCCAGGCTGGGCCGGCGCTCTGTTGGTTCTGAGCCGATCCCGCCAGTGCCCGATCCCGCGTTGGGATCGGGTTTTTTTGCCATGATCGAGATGCCTGGATGGAAGGGCTGCTGCTGCCCTTTAAGGCGAAACCTGGCTGCCGAGCATGGTGGAAGTCCCCGGGAACGACAGCTTCGTTTCACCGATGCCCCGCGACTGGCAAACTTTTTTTGCTCTCAAACCAGACGTGAGATTGACATTGGCTGGGCGAATCTCTACAACTTCGTTCAACTACGACATTGACATATGCAAAATGTTCACTTGGGATTCATTGACTACGCGATTCTCCTAATCTACGTCGGTTTCGTTGTGGGCATCGGTTTTGCCCTGCGGCGTTACATGAAGAGCTCGTCGGACTTCCTCACCTCGGGGCGTTCGATCCCGGCGTGGGTGACGGGTCTGGCCTTCATTTCCGCCAATCTTGGGGCGCTGGAACTGGTCGGCATGGCTGCCAGCGGCGCCAAATACGGCATTGCCACCTGCCACTTCTACTGGGTGGGCGCCATTCCCGCCATGGTCTTTCTGGCGGTCTTCATGATGCCGTTTTACTACGGCTCCAAGGCCCGGTCGGTGCCGGAGTACCTGAGGATGCGTTTTGACGAGCGGGTCCGGGCGCTGAACGCGATTGCGTTTGCCGTGATGACTCTGTTCGCCTCAGGAATCTCCATGAACGCACTGGCCAAGCTGCTGGCGAACCTGCTGCCTTGGAAGTTCGACTTGGCCCTTGGTGGTCTTCATTTGGGAAGCTACGACGTTTATCTGTGGATCTGCTCGGCGGTCGTGCTGATCTATGTGCTCAAGGGGGGGTTGACCTCCGCAATTTACACGGAGGTGCTGCAGTTCTTCATGATTGTGCTGGGATTTGCCCCGGTAGTTTACCTTGGACTTAAAGATTTGCATGGATGGGGTGCGATGAACAACACGCTGCATGGCTTCGCACAGGATCCGATGGCCTACAATCTTGGCACGAAGGCCTTCCAGGCCGATGCCTGGACCAGCGCCTGGAAACCGCTTCTGGGAGGCTCTTCCGCCAACCCGATGGGGGTGGACTTGTTCGCGATGGTATTTGGCCTGGGCTTTGTGCTTTCGTTTGGTTATTGGTGCACCAACTTTTTGGTGGTGCAGCGCGCTATGGCCGCCAAGGACATGGGGGCGGCCCGGCGCACGCCCCTGATTGCCGCGGTGCCCAAAATGTTGTTCCCGGCGCTGGTGATCGTTCCGGGCATGATCGCGGTGGCTCTCACCGCGACCCCAAACAGCAACTATCGCATCCCGCCGCCAATTGTGAGCGAGGAGGTCTATGCCAAGGCCGTGCCGGTGGTTAAGGCGGCGGCGGCGATGGACCCGGAAGCGGCTTTCAAGGCGGTCAGTGAGGCCGTAGGCAAGAAGATGAACCAGGCGCGAGTGGCAGTCCTGGTGAAGGATGCGTGCAACCTCTCCGAGCCGCAGATCAAGGAGGGTGTTTACAATTCAATCGCCGAATACGATTACGACGGGGTCATCCTGTCGCTGGTGAAGAAGTATTGTCCCTCGGGGCTGCTGGGGTTGGCGTTGACGGCGCTGCTCGCCTCGTTCATGTCGGGGATGGCGGGCAATGTTACCGCATTCAATACCGTTTGGACGTATGACCTTTACCAAGCCTACCTTGCGCCCCACAAGACCGACCAGCATTACTTCTGGATGGGGCAGGCGATAACGGTGGTTGGCATTCTGCTGAGCATCGCGTGCGCCTATTTCGCCAGCATGTACAACAACGCGATGGATATCATCCAACTGGTGTTCGGCTTCGTTAACGCTCCGTTGTTCGCGACCTTCCTGCTGGGCATGTTCTGGGCGCGCACCACCGGCACCGGGGCCTTTCTCGGGCTCTTCGGCGGAATCACGGGATCGGCTGTGTTCCACTCGCTGACCATTGCCGCCGGCAACGCCCCGGGCGTTAAGGGTGGTTACGTGATGGTGCTGAAGACCTTCCCGAGCGAAATGGCGCAAAATTTCTGGCTGGCCAGTTTTGCCTTTATCGTCTGCTTCTCCCTCACGCTGGGCATTTCGCTGGCCACCCGGCGCACCAAGACCAACGAAGAACTCAAAGGCCTGGTCTATTCCCTCACGCCAAAGCTTAAGGCTGACGAGAAGCAATGGTACCTGCGGCCGGCGGTGGTGGGCGTGGTGCTCCTCCTCTGCTGCGTGGCTCTCAACGTTATTTTCCGTTAAAAAGAAAGAAACAGTTTTATGGGTCTCGATATTCGCTGGCCAATTGGTCTAATGTTCTCCCTGCTTGGCGCAATGCTGGTCATCTACGGCTTTGCCACCGGCTCCGACGCCGAGATGTACAAGCATTCGCTCGACATCAATGTCAACCTGTACTGGGGGCTGCTGCTGCTGGTATTCGGGATTGCCATGGTCGCATTCGCTTTGCGGGACAGCCGGAAAGCACGTGATGCGGCTCAGGCGCAGGCGGCCAAGCCCGGCAAATAATCGCATATCCCGGCAGGGCGGGGCGGGTCCATAACCGGCAAGGACGAGCCTGGCGAGTTCCCAATGTTTGGGGCTGGCGGAGGCAGGAAGATTGGCATTCTCTTTGACGGTGTCAGGTGTCCAATAAACGGTGTAATATAATATTGATAAGAGTGAGTCTGAATGAAAACGAGCAATCAGAAATCCAAGTTTGGGAAACTGGCCGACGGCAAGACCGCGGACCTTTACACGCTGACGAACGCTAACGGCCTTGTCGCCAAGATTACCAATTTTGGCGCAACGGTGACCGAGTTGCACGTGCCGGACAAAGAGGGCAAGCTTACCGACGTCGTGCTCGGGTTCGACCACCTTGACGGGTATCTTAAGGGCAGTCCCTATTTCGGCAGCACGGTCGGCCGGGTGGGCAACCGCATTGCCAGGGCACGGTTCACGCTTGAGGGAAAAACCTACACTTTGGCGGCCAACAACGGTCGGAACCACCTTCACGGCGGCATCAAAGGGTTCGACAAAGTGCTCTGGAAAGCGCAGGCGAAAAAGGGCGCCGCGTCGGTTGCATTCACTTACACCAGCCCCGACGGCGAGGAAGGCTATCCCGGCAAGCTCGATGTGACCGTCGTCATGACGCTGAGCGACGCCAACGAGCTGCGCCTCGACTACACCGCGGTGACCGACAAACCCACTCCAGTCAACCTGACGAACCACTCCTACTTCAACCTGGCCGGGGCGGGGGACGTCCTCTCCCACGATCTGATGCTGGCGGCGGATGGCTTTACCGCGAGCGATGCCGAGCTGATCCCCACAGGCGAGATCAAACCGGTCAAGGGCACGCCGTTGGACTTTACGACGGCAAAGCCAATCGGCTCGCGGTTCTCGGGGCTCAAGAGCAACCCGGTTGGCTATGACGACAACTTCGTTCTCAACAGCGGCGGCAAAAGCCTGGCCCTGGCGGCACGGGTGCATGAGTCCGTCAGCGGCCGCGTCATGGAGGTGCTTACCACCGAGCCGGGCATCCAGCTTTACACCGGCAACTTCCTGGACGGCACGCTGACCGGCAAGGGCGGGGCTGTGTACCGGCAGCACGCGGGTTTGTGCCTTGAAACCCAGCATTTCCCTGACGCTGTGAATCAGCCGAAGTTCCCTTCGATTATCCTGCGCCCCGGCCAGACGTACCAACAAACCACCATCTACAAATTTGGGACGAAGTAAAGGCACGGTCTCCCGGCACTGACATCAAAATTACTTCCTATGACTCTCAAAGATTTGGGCGCAGGCGTCGCGAAGCAGTTTGCCGAAGCCTATGGCCGCCAGCCATGCTGGATTGCCGCCGCACCGGGACGCGTCAACATTATCGGCGAGCACACGGACTACAACGATGGTTTTGTGTTCCCGATGGCTATCGACCGCTACACGGTCATCGCCGCCGCGCCCGCCAAAGAGGGCTCAAACCAGATTCAACTCCGATCGGCGCTGGGTGACAAACCGGCCTTGATTGACCTGGGTCAGCCGCTGAAGCCCGGCCCGAAGGGCGCCTGGTATAATTATCCGCTTGGAGTCATCGCCGGGTTCGAGGCTCGAGGCGCCAAACCGGCCGGATTCGACGCGTTTATCCATTCCACCGTGCCGCTGGGCGGTGGCTTGTCGAGCAGCGCCGCGCTTGAGGTGGCGACCGCGACCCTCCTGGAAATCATCACCGGCAAGAAGCTCGACCCGGTGGAAAAGGCGCTGCTGTGCCAGAAGGCCGAGCACGACTACGCGGGCATGCCCTGCGGCATCATGGACCAGTTCATCTCAGCGATGGGCAAGGAGAACCATTTGCTGCTGCTGGATTGCCGATCCTGCAAGCCGGAGCTGGTGCCAATGACCGACCCGTCAGTAGCCATCCTGATCACCAATACCAACGTTAAGCATGAATTGACCGGCGGCGGCTATGCCAGGCGCCGCCAGCAATGCGAGGAGGCGGCCAGGATTCTCGGTCTGAAGTCCTTGCGCGATGCGGATGGACAGATGCTTGAAGAGGCGCGCGGCAAGATGGAAGAGGTGGTCTATCGCCGCGCGCGCCATGTCATCGGCGAAATCGAGCGTACCATCCACGCCGCCGAAGGCGTGCGCGCCTCCAATTGGCCTACCGTCGGCCAGCTCATGTATGCCAGCCATTACTCGCTCAAGGACGATTACGAAGTGAGCTGTCCCGAGTTGGATACGGTGGTCGAGATTGCCCAGGCCATTGGGCTCGCGGGCGGGGTCTTCGGCTGCCGCATGACCGGCGGCGGCTTCGGCGGCTGCGCCGTCGCGCTCGTCGATGCCGGGAAGGTTGACCCGATTTCCAAGAGGGTAGCTGCGGAGTACGAAAAGCGGACCCGCATTAAACCGACGCTGTTCGTCTCCCGTCCTGCAGCCGGCGCCACCATTATTAAAAGCTAGGAGCGCATTTCGCCGGTGTAGTGTGTACCGGAACGGGACGCGTGTCCTGTTTTGCTACAGTTCCTCGATCATCCGTTTCCCGCGTGGCGGCAGCCGGTAGGGAGCGAAGTCGGCTTGCAACGTGTCGGCGGCCTGCGGAACGCGGCTCTTGATTTGGCTGCGATTTACGGGGCCGTAGGCGCGGCTGTCTATGCTATCGAAGCGGTTGTCTCCAAGCACAAAATATTGGTCTTGGCCGATTTTGAAGCTCCAGGCCGTTGACCAGTCGTCCTGGACGGTAAACATGTTTTTGAGAAGGTATGGCTCGCGCAGCATTCTGCCGTTGATGAAGACGTGTCCGCGCCACAACTGCACCGTTTCTCCCGGCATTCCGACGATCCGCTTGATGGCGAACTCCTGGGCCGCATCATTGAGCAGGACGATATCGCCGCGGTTGAGCGGGCCTTGAATCGGGCTGCTGAAGACACGGGCGCCGGGCTTGAAGGTGGGCATCATGCTGGTCCCTTCCACGACCGCAACGGAATCGGGGAGCGAGTCTTTGACGATGCGTCCGAAGGCGATACCGGCCAGACTGCTGAGGAGGATTGCCACAAGCCAGCGGTGCGATTGGCATTGCCGGAACCGCTGACACAATCGGTTAAGTTGTTGCATGCTGCTGGTTGAGGAGTAACGCAGGTTTCTTGCCAATAGCCGCTCCCGCGCGTGAGCAAATAGGGCCGGCACGGTCAAAAGGACAGTGAAGCGGCGGTCAAACGATGACTTTGCCCTGGCCGGCCCATGCGCCTGGGGACATATCGGTTTTCGCTATTCACGCCTTGCAGCCTGAGTTCGTGCGGGAATGGAACGCTGCCAGAATTGAACATTGCCAAAAACAAGCGGTCTGCATATAGAGTAGCCCAATCAATTGAGCGCTAAGAACATGGTGGTGGATTCTGATTCAAGACTAGGGCCTGCTTCTGAGCTAGAGAGAGATTCGCCGTCTGGTTTCGGAGCCGTGCGGAGCTGGCGTGAAACCCGTGGCGGCGCGAGCCGGTTCCAGCCAGCCATCTGGCGAGGAACTTTCGGCGGCGCGGCGGGACTCATGATCGCTGTTGTTCTGCTCCTTGCCGGGCTTCCCGCCGCGCGGGCGGCCATCCAGTTCGATGTGTTTCTGGGCTATGACGGGGTGGTGCCCGAGGGGAGCTGGTTCCCGATTGTCTGCGAAATCAAGAACGACGGCCCTTCGTTCAACGGCGTCGTTGAGGTGGAGCCCGGCAGCTACAGCCAGGGCCAAACCCGCCAAGTGAGTGTCGAGCTGCCGACCGGAACGCTCAAGCGGTTGGTGATCCCGGTGTTTTCGACGACTCGAGGTTACAGCTCCTGGGATGTGCGGTTGCTGGACGAGCGGGGCAAGACGCATGCCGAGCAACTGGGGCAGCGGCCTCGGCGACAGGTGGCCAAGGAGGTTCCTATCCTCGGCGCGCTAACGCGCACTGCCGGGGGCACGCCGGTTATCCGCCCCGTCATGGCCCAGCAAGCCGAAGCGCAGCCAATTGCCGCCCGGCTGCTTCCTCAAATCTTCCCGGATAACCCACTGGTGCTGGAGGGGATGGAATGCCTCTATTTGAGTTCGGAGAGGGTGCCGGAATTGACGGCCAATCAGGCTGGCGCATTGGTGCGTTGGGTTCACGCCGGCGGCCATTTGATCGTCGGCGTCGAGCAGGTGTCCGAGGTCATCGGAACCCCATGGATTAAGGAGATCTTTCCTTGTGACCTGAAGGAGATGCGGACGATCACGAGCCATCCCGAGTTTCAATCCTGGCTGCGCAACGGCGCCTGGCCGACCAATTTCCACTATTCCACGCGCTATCGCCCCGGCCAGAATCGGTCCCGGCCGGCGCCGCAACCGAATCTGGCGGGCGCGAGCAATCCTTTCAGCGACTTGGCGGACGATTTCACCTTCGAGGCGGCTGAGATGCAAGTGGCGGTTGGCGAGGTGATTGACGGGCGGGTGGAGGTGGCGGCGGGGGACACGCCTCTCATTGTGACGGCCAATCGCGGGCGCGGGCGTGTCACCGGGTTGTTGTTCAGTCCCGAGCGCGAGCCGTTTCGATCCTGGAAGAACCTGCCGACCTTTTGGGCCCGGATCGTCGAGGTGCCTGGCGCCTGGTATGTTTCGGCTGATTATGTTTCTCAAGGCGGCTGGAGCAGCGACGGTGTTTTCGGCGCGATGATCGACAGCCGGCAGGTGCATAAGCTGCCGGTTACGTGGCTGTTGCTGCTGCTGATCGTCTACCTGGTGGTCATCGGGCCTCTGGATCAGTTCTGGCTAAAGCGTCTCGGCAAACCGATGCTCACCTGGATCACTTTTCCCTGCTACGTCGTCGCTTTCTCCCTGGTCATCTATTTCATCGGCTACAAGTTGCGGTCCGGCGAGTCGGAATGGAACGAACTGCATGTGGTGGACGTGCTGCGCAACGGCGACCATGCCGAGTTGCGCGGGCGCACTTACGCGTCCGTGTATTCCCCCTCCAACCAGCGGTACCGGCTGGCCGCCCCGGAGAAATACGCCACCCTGCGCGGCGAGTTTGTCGGCGGCTGGACCGGCGGGCAGTCGAGCGAGAAAGCGACGGTTCTTCAGGAGGGCGACAGCTTCAAAGCCGACATCTTTGTGCCGGTCTGGACCAGCCAGCTTTTCGTGAACGACTGGTGGCAGCCGGCGGCCTTGCCGGTGGAGGCCAGCGTCACCCGCAGAGCGGACGGCTGGCAGGTCAAAGTGGAAAACCACTCCGAGCGAAAACTGGCCAGCTCGCAGATTGCGATTGAGGACGAGATCCTGCCGCTGGGGGATGTGCCGGCAGGGGAAAGCCGGACCTTCCAACTCTCCGCGGGGAAGGGGACTTCGCTGCGGGATTACGTCTCCGCCCACGGCTCCGGATTCCAGGGAGTGATCAACTCGCGGCAGCGGGCCTTCGCCGCCTCTGAGCATGGGTATATCGACGACTTGCCTGGCGCCACCATCGCTGTTTCCTTCCTCTCCCGGCTATCGTCGCAGGGGGATTACATGAATAACTTCATCTCGAGCCCCGGCCTGGACATGTCGCGCACCGTGCGGCATGGCGTCGCGGTGATCTTTGCCTGGGCTGATGACTATGAGCCCGTGCCGTCCATGCGCCAGTTCGCCACGCGCCGATCCCATGCCAGCACCATGTGGCGTGTGCCCGTGGAGGTTAAGGAATGAATTCTGAATCATGGTCAAACTCGTTTTATGGCTGACATCTCTGCTCCTCCCATTCCCGCCGTCCAGACCTACGGACTGACGCGCATGTTCGGCAACATCGCCGCGCTTCACGGCCTGGATCTGACGGTCAACAAAGGCGATTTGTTTGGCTTTATCGGCTCGAACGGGGCCGGCAAGACCACCACGTTGCGCATTCTGGCGACGTTTCTGGCCCCCTCGGCCGGCACGGCGCAGATTCTGGGACATGACGTCGTGCGGCAGGCTGACGCGGTGCGCCATGTGATTGGCTACATGCCCGATTTTTTCGGCGTATACAAGGACATGGAAGTGACCGAATACCTGGATTTCTTCGGCGCGTGCTACAAGATTCCCACGGTCCAGCGGGAGAAAACGGTCAATGACGTGCTGGAGTTGGTCGGCTTGAGCGAGAAGAAGGGGGCTTTGATTGGCGCCTTGAGCCGCGGCATGCAGCAGCGTCTCGGGCTGGCGCGGGTGCTGATCCACGATCCGCAACTGCTGCTGCTGGACGAGCCGGCCAGCGGGTTGGATCCGCGAGCGCGCATCGAGATGATGGCGGTGCTGCAGGAACTTCAGCGGCTGGGCAAGACCATCATCATTTCTTCCCACATCCTGAGCGAGCTGCAAACCCTGTGCAACCGCGTCGCTATCATCGAGAAGGGCAAGCTGATCTACAGCGGCCCGGTCCAAGGCGTCCGTGACCAGATGTCCTCGGGCCGAGTCGTTTGGGCGCGGGTCGGGAGCGATCAGTCCCAAGCGGTCGAGTTGTTGAAGGCGCGCCCCGAGATTGCGGAGGTGACGACGAGCGACGGCGAGATCAAAATCACCCTGGCTTCCGACGACGGCGACCACAGCATTGTCGCCGACGTCCTGGTGCGCGGGGGCGCCCGCCTTCTGGAACTGCGCGAGGACGAGATCGGGCTGGAAGAGGTGTTTATGCGCGTCACCCGAGGGGACACGCAATGAGGAGACCCCAAAGCGGATTCTGAGCCGTGGCGGCCGGCGGCGTGCCTGCGACTTCCCGAAAGATGACCTTGCTTCCTGTCATCACGCGCGAGCTGATTTCGGCGGCGCGGCAACCTTTCACTTATTATCTGCGCGCGCTGGCGGTGGGCGGGCTGCTGCTCGTAAGCCTGCTGTTCGTCATGAGAAGCGGCTTGCATCCGGACGAGGGCGCCACGCTCTTTAGCTGTCTGTCCTTCGCCCTTTTTGTAACCATCTGGATTCTGGTGCCGGTGTTGACGGCTGATTGCATCAGCCGCGAGCGGCGGGAGGGGACGCTGGGGCTGCTGTTTCTGACAGGGCTGGGAGCGAGCCAGATCGTCGTTGCCAAAGGGCTGGCTCATGGCCTGCGGGCCTGGAGCATGTGGCTGGCGGTGCTGCCGGTGCTGGCCATTCCCTTCCTGCTGGGCGGGGTCGGGTGGCAGGAGGCGGTCACTTCCATGCTGGCGAACTTCAGCGCTATTTGCTGGGCGCTCGCCGCCGGCCTGCTCGCTTCGGCCTGGAGCAAACGCTGGCTTGGGGCATTGGTCAAGGCCATGATTCTGTCCTGGCTCTTCCTGGGCCTGATGGCAAGCGTGGCGGGCTGGCTGTTGGTGTCGTCTCTCAGAATACCTTTCGCGAGATGGGTTTCAGGGGAGTGGGACTTGGGTGCGCTGCTGCTGGCCAGCGGCGTGCAGCTTGGCTTTATCTCCTCTTCCGCCAGCTTTGGATACGGGGCGTTCTCAACGCTGACACCCGCCAAGCTGCTCCGGGGCATCGAAATCGAGAGCGCGGTTTCGCTATTCGCGCTGATGCTTGTGATTGCGTTTGCCGGGGCCAGAACCCGGCGTGCCTGGCACGAAGAACCACCACCCGCGTGGCAGCTCTGGTGTCAGAAGGTTTTTTGCACCCCGATTGTGCTGGATAGGTTCTACCATCGCTGGCTGCGGCGGAGGCTGGAGGCCAACCCGATTGGATGGCTGGAACAGCGGACCTGGAGCGGCCGCCTGGTGACTTGGGCCTGGCTGGCGGCCGTGATCGCCCTCTATAGCGCCATGCTGAGCGACCGGAATTCTGTCCGCGGCTACGCCGGCGTGCAGTATCTAATGGCGTGGTTGCTGGTCGGCAGCATGGCTATGACCGCCGCCGGCAGCTTCCGGCGAGAACGCGAGACTCGCGTCATGGAGCTGCTGTTGGTTTCGCCCCTCCGCGAGGCCGACATCATCAACGGGCGCCTGCGCGGTCTTTGGGGGCAGTTCCTTCCCGCAGTCGGGTTGCTGCTGGGTGTATGGAGCTATTTCTCGACTTTTCTTCCGGAGTTTTCCGATCCGCGGGCGATCCTGTTTCAGGCTGGTGTCTATGTCACCCTGCCGGTCATTGGGCTCTACTATTCACTGCGTTGCGCCAATTTCATCACCTCGCTGCTGTCCACCTGCCTGACCGCGGTGCTCGTGCCGCTGGTTCTACCGACACTCGTTTATTGGGTCTGGTGGTTTTGGCGCTCGGACGGCAGTTACTTTCGGTATTCGCCGGGCACCAATCCGTGGGGCTCGACGCTGCTTTGCCAGTTCGTCTTTGGGGCGCTTTGCTGGATTCGTCTCCATCAGCGCCTCAAGCGGCGCGCGTTCGCCGTTGATGGTTCCGACAAATAGGATCAGCCCAATTACTTGTAACACTATCGAAAGAGTTCACCCTTGTTCACCCGCCATGCCGGCGCAATCATTCAACTCAACAATTCGGATTCGATGACCTTGCTTCCCATAGTTGCGCGAGAGTTGCGGATGGCGTCGCGGCGGCCGAACACCTATTGGCTGCGGTGCGGCGCGGCGGGGGTGGTGATCGTGCTGGGAACTTTTTGCTTCATGGTCATGCAGAGGGACTCCGCATCCCGCGAAATCGCCATGACGCTATTCGGGATTATGACGGGCAGTGCGGTATTGTATGCCTTGCTGGCCGGCACGCGTTCCACCGCCGACTGCCTGAGCGGGGAGAAACGCGAGGGGACCCTCGGCCTGCTTTTCCTGACCGATTTAAAAGGATACGACATCGTATTTGGCAAGCTGGCGGCCACTTCCCTGAGCGCGTTCTACGGGGTTCTGGCGGTGGTGCCTATTCTCGCGGTGCCGTTGCTGATGGGCGGGGTGGCGCTGGCTGAATTCGGACGCATGGCGCTAGTGGCCGTCAACACCTTATTCTTTTCGCTGGCTGTCGGGATTGGCGTCTCGGCGCTGAGCGTGTCGGCGCGCAAAGCGGCCGGGACCACTTTGTTGCTGCTGCTGTGCTTTACGATGTTTGTGCCGGTTGTGGGCATTTCGCTCACCGAGCTGAGCAAGGTGCCGAATCGTTTCCTGCCTTACTTTTTCTTGTCCAGCCCTGGAGCTACCTTCGCGACCGCGTTTGATATTGTTTACAAGAATCCGGGGACGGCGGGGTTTGCCGCCTGGAAGGTCTTCTGGTGGTCATTGGCAACGGTGCACTTTTTGGGCTGGCTCTTTTTGATTGTGGCATGCTGGCGGGCTCCCCGTGTATGGCAGGACCGTCCGGCGGGAACCGCATGGTCGGGCTGGCTGGAACGCTGCCGACAGTGGAGCTACGGCACGCCGGAGGATCGGAGCGCCTTTCGACGCCGGCTGTTGAACCAGAACGCTTTCTATTGGCTCTCGTCTCGCGTGCGGTCCAGACCGGCTTATGTCTGGGGGGTGCTCGGTTTGCTGGGCTGCGGCTGGGCCTGGGGCGCGGCGAAGTATCACCGGGACTGGCTGATGACTCCGATGTTCATCCTGACCGCCATCGTCCTGAATCTGGTCATCAAGATCTGGGTAGCCGCCGAAGTGGGGCGGCAGTTGGCTGAAGACCGCAAGAACGGCACCCTGGAGCTGCTGCTCTCCACGCCGCTGACGGTTCCCGACATTCTGCGCGGCCAGATGCTGGCCTTGCTCCGCCAGTTTCTCGGGCCGGTGCTAACGGTTGTGGTGATCTGGGTTGTCCTTCTGTTAGCCTCGGTGGCGCGATCGAGAGTCGACTCCGTTAACGGGGACGACTTCGCCTCGATGATATGGTTCTGGGTGGCGCTGATGGCGATGCTGGTGCCGGATTTGCTCGCCCTGCACTGGGTCGGATTGTGGCAGGCGTTGACCGCAAAGCATCCGGGGCGGGTGGCCGGCGGGGCCGCCGGGCGCATCCTGGTTTTGCCCTGGGCGCTTTTGTTGATCACGGGCATGACGCTGCCGGTCATTTCCGCGGTTGACCCCTACCAGAACGATCTGGGACCGAAATTCTTCATCAGCCTCTGGTTGGTTTCGGGGCTCATGGCCGACATTGGGTTTGGCCTCTGGTCCAAGCGCAAGCTGCTGACCGAGTTTCGCCTGGTGGCGGAGCAGCGATACACCAAACCCGCGGGCTTCTGGAAAGGGCTCTTCTCAAGCGGGACCCACTAACCGCGGCCGGAGATGCACGGTCCAGCCTAACTCCGCACCATGTCCTTCCTCCCCATAGTTGAGCGTGAGCTGCGGGAGTCGGCGCGGCGCCGGGCTACCTATCGCATCCGCTGGTGGACGGCCGTGGTTGCCCTGATTGTCTGTTTCATTGCCTTATTGGGCGCCATGGCTCGGGGATTGGGGTCGCCCGGCGAAACCGTCTTCTCGGTCCTGACCGGCTACGCCTTCGGCCTGGCGCTGCTGGCGGGGATCTTCCTCACGGCCGATTGCCTCAGCCAGGAGAAACGGGAGGGAACGCTGGGGCTTTTGTTCCTGACCGATTTGAAAGGTTACGACGTGGTGCTCGGCAAATTCGCCTCCCGGTCGCTGGGCGCGTTCTTCATGCTCTTTTCGCTGCTCCCGATCACGGCCATTCCTTTATTGATGGGCGGTGTGACGGGGGGCGAGTTCTGGCGGATGGCGCTGGCGCTGGTAAACGCGCTCTTTGTTTCGTTGGCTTTGGGGATGTCCGTTTCGGCCTTCATGCGCGATTCGCAGCGGGCGATTGGCCGGGCCTTCGCCCTGCTCCTGGCGCTGGTCGTCTTGTTGCCGATCGTGCAGAGTCTCAGCCCCAAATTGCCTTATCCTTGGCTGTGGCGTTGCGCGGCCTGGATCAGCCCGTTTTATCCATACTCCTATGCTTCCGACCTGCTTTATTTCCGGCATGCCGGCATGTACTGGGGGGCGCTGGCCGTTTCACAACTGTTCGGCTGGCTGTTGCTGGGCCTGGCCAGCTTTGCGCTGCCCTATTGCTGGCAGGAAGCGGCGCCGCAATCCAGGCGGAGCCCCAAGCGGCTGTTGCGATGGCGCAGGGGCGCTTCCTTCGCTCGCGCAAAGCTCAGGCAGAAGCTGCTTTTGGTGAATCCGGTGCTGGCGCTGATCGCCGGTGAGCCCTCCTTTGAGCACCTGGCCTGGATTATCGTGGCGATCTGGGGTGTTGTGGCGCTAGGCGCCCTCGCGGTGATGGGGCAGGGGACGCAAGCATTCATTGTGAGCCCGGTCGCCAAGCCGCTTGGGTTCCTGCTCAAAATGCTGGTCGCGCTTCAGGCCTGCCGTTTCTTTGCCGAGGCGCGAAGGAATGGCGCCCTGGAGATGCTCCTGTGCACACCTCTGAGCAGCCAAGAGATCATTCGCGGCCAGTGGCTTGCCTTGAAGCGCCAATTCCAGTGGCCGGTGGTGGTTTTTTCAGGCATTGAGCTTTGCACCGCCCTCGTGCCAATCCTTTTCTGTCGCAGGGAGGGATTTGACTTCCCATCGCTTTTGTCCGGGTCGTACGCAATGGTCAGCGCCGGCCTTTATTGCGTCGGCATGGTGGCGGACGTTTACGCAGCAGGCTGGTTTGGGATGTGGCTGGCACTCAGCCTCAAGAAGCCTGAGTTTGCCCAGGTCCTGACCCTTCTCTACGTCCTGATTCTGCCCTCGTTGTTTTGCGGGTTGGGTTCGCTCGCGGATATCTTTTTCATCGCCTGGGGGGTCTCGCGGTTAAGCGAAGACCTTCGCCGCACGCCGTCCTACCCTCACCTGCGCTCCGGCATGGCTGCGGGGACCGTCCCTTCTTGACAGGCTTCGTTCCGGCTGCAACTTAAGTGTCATGCAGCGAAATCGCAGGACGTTTTTGAAGTATTTGTTTGCGGGGACTGGCACGGCGGTGGCGGGGGCAAGCTGGTGGGCGGCGGTGTCGAAACAGCGGGCGGCCCGCTGGATACGAAGACTTGCCGGGGACGCCCGCCGCGAGGTGCGGCCGGCGCCGCTGCGGCCCAACCCGGCGGCATGGTCGGACAAGCAGATTACACTTTCCTGGCTGGGGCACAGCACGGTGCTGCTGAACTTTTACGGCCTCCATATTCTTACCGACCCGGTCCTTGGCAGCCGCGTGGGCATTTCGGCGGGGATCGGAACCATCGGCCCGAAGCGCTATGTCGCCCCGGCCCTGGGCGCCCGCGAGCTGCCGCCCATCGACATTGTGCTGCTATCGCATGCGCATTACGATCATCTGGATGTGCCGACGCTACGGCGGTTGCCGGCATCGACCTTTGCGGTCACCGCGAAGGCGACGCGGGATATTCTTTCGGGGACGCGGCTGAAGGAGATTACCGAGCTGGGGTGGGGCGAGCGCGCTCGATTCAAGGGCCGCAACGGCGAATTGGAGGTCGAGGCGATCGAGGTGAAACATTGGGGACAGCGCTGGCCGAGCGAAGTCGCGCGCGGCTACAACGGCTATATCTTCCGACGGGAAGGGGTATCGCTGCTATTCGGCGGCGACACGGCCCTGACACCGGCGTTTGAGCAGGCGCGTTCTCGCGGCCCATTCGCCCTGGCGATCATGCCGATTGGGGCGTACCGGCCCTGGATCTACAACCATTGCACTCCCGAACAGGCGGTGCAGATGGCCAACATCGCAGGGGCGCGGTACCTGGTGCCCGTGCATCATCAGACTTTCCGGCTGAGCGACGAGCCGGCCAACGAGCCCATCGAACGGCTCCAAGCGGCGCTCCAGCACGAACCGGAGCGCCTGGCGTTACAGCAGATCGGCGCGACATTCGTCTGCCCGACAGCGTAGGGGCGCGCATCCCGTTGGCTCGCTGGCGGCGGTTACTCCGAAACCACCAGCACAGAGTTTTTGCCACCGAACGGGTTCTGTACCGTCTCTTTGGCCCTGGGGTCTGGCAGCCATTCGCCATCCACGACAAAGAGGTACTCGTGGCGTCCCGGTTTGACGGACAGGTTTCCTACCCAACGTCCGCCGCCGGCGTGAGTGAGCGGGGTCTTTTCGGGTTTCCATTCGTTGAAGGAGCCGGCGACGTAAACGTTTTTTGCTCCCGGCCTGACGAATTCCAGAGACACTCCGCTGGGGGAGGCCGGCAGCGGCCTGGGCGATTCGGTTCTGATCGGCGCGCTCCGGATGGGCTCGGTCTTTGGGAGCGGGGCCCTTGGCAGTTCCGGCTTGCGAACTTCGACTGGAGGGGGTTCAGAACTGCGCACCGGCGCTTTGGGGGACTCGGTCCTGATGGGCGCGCTCTTGAGGGGCTCGGTCTTTGGCAGCGGGGCTTTTGGCGGTTCTGGCTTGCGAGTTTCCACCGGAGGCGTCCCGGAGCTGCGCACCGGCGCTTTCATCGGTTCGGTTTTCAATGCAGTATTTTTGAATTTTTTCGTGTTCATTATGAATGCCAATCCACTAACGTCTCATTCTCACCATTCAACTTTATCATACACCTGATTTCGCCCGTAGCAATGCCTGTGCCGAACGGTCAATGAAATTGTCGATGGGGTGATTTACTGTAGGAAATCGGCACAGAAGGGCTGGACATTTATTTTCGATGACGACCCGGGTGTGGCTTCTTTTTCCCATCGAGGCCAAAATGACTCTAAAAAAAGGGGCGGGCTGAAAGGGCAAGAGCATGTCAGGTCGGGGCAGGAGGTTGGGCTGATGGCGCGCGAAAAAAAATTTGGTTGCCGTAGGTTACCATAGCTTACCGTAGCTTACCGTGACTTACCGCCGGGTTACCGTCCGGGAACGTGATGGGGCTCTGGCGGCGAGCAATGGTGGAGGCAATGTCAACCAGGAATTGCACCGTTTTTCGGATCGGATTTTGCAAGTGGCTGGAGGAGAGGGAGTAATGAAATGCATTTTCGAAAAGCGGTGAAGAAACGGTGCAGGAATGGTGCAATTGTGCGATGACATTTATGTGATGCATGGAACGTAAGGAGTAAAACGCAAAACGTAAGGGGTCACGATCCGGGCGGCGGGCCTGTTCGCGGCTGCGAACTGGCTGGCATGCTTCGACCCGTTTTCTGGCCCATTTGGCTATGGTATCCATACTGACATTCGCAAGATATAACAATGGGTGTTTCGTGTCAAGGGGGAAGCGCGAGTTTTTTTTGGTGGGGATTGAGTTCCACCACAGGGGGAAACGAAGCCAACGAAGAGGCACGAACAAAAACGGCTTGAACCGCTAATGGGACGCTGATTGAACGCTGATTTTGACTCGGCATGATCGCTGGGACCGGGGACGCTGCGGGTTTAACAGGAGAAAACAGAGATGGGGATCCGCCGCGCCAGGAAGCGAGAGCACATCAGTAAGGAGAGGAAGCTCTTCCCCATTCGCCTTTGCGACATGCGCACCTTGCAGCAGTGGGAGTGCTTTGACGCCGACACCGGTTCGGACATCGCCCAGGAAGTCCGCGAGTAATTTATTCCAGATTTCTCCGACTGGACGAAACCCAGCCATTTCGAAAAGGCGTTTCCGAAACTCCTGTCCGACCTCCGCGTCGAGGGCGTTCAGATGAGTCTCCCTACAAACCGCTAGCAACAGGGCGGGCGGCGGGGCCCGCGTTTTGAGGAATTATGAGGCGTTTGAACTGACGTCAATCAGCTCGCCTTTATGAATCGCGCTTTCAGCGCTCGGAATGGTTATTGGGGTAGCGGACCCAGGGCTTGTGGCGCCCTGGGCTGGTATAAATCAGGCCTTCGGCCTGAAGAGTATGAGCGCCTTTGAGGAGGACGCGCACATGTGGGCTAAGATAACCGGTTAAACGCTGGGTCCGCACCCCCGACTCCATCAAGCCCCGTAGGTCGCTACTCAAACTTAATGGCGGCGGGAACCCGGGCAGGGAGGCGAGACGCCTCCTCCGCTTTCCAGTGGATGCGCTGGTTTACAAACGGTTGGCGAGATTATAGGTGCATTGGGGGCGGGGTTGGTGTTTGCTGGAGGGGAGCAGGCGTGCAAGTTCGTGCTTGCCAGGTAGTTTGGTTGACTCTTTAATGGTGTCCGTAAACAAACTAGCGAGGCCAATATGGAAGTAATCGTCTATTCGATCTGTTTTGGAGTCGGGCTCCTGTTCGCGGTGGTTACGGCTTTTATGGGCCATCTGTTTGGCGGACACGACTTTGGCGGGCATGGGGACTTTGGGGGACATGGGGATCTTGGCGGGCATGGGGACCTTGGCACCGGGGGCCACGCCGAAGCTGGCTTCCAGAACAGCGGCATGCCCGGGCTCTCATTCTTTAGCCCGACGACCGTTACAGCGTTTATCACCGCTTTCGGGGGCTTTGGCCTGATTCTGTCACAGATTGAAGCCACTCGCAGCCCATGGATCAGCGCTCCGCTGGCGCTGGTGGGATCGCTCCTGGTCGCCGCCGGAGTGGTCTTCCTGTTCAGCTACATTTTTTACAGGACGCAAAGTTCGAGCGAATGCCGCATCGGCGCCCTGGTGGGGGCGACGGCAACGATTATCACGCCCATTCCGGCGAACGGGGTCGGCGAGATCGCCTACGTCCAGGCTGGAACCCGCTACAGCGCGCCGGCCCGGGACGAGCGTGGCGCCCCCGTCGCCAATGGCCAGACGGTAAAGATTGTTCGAATCGTCGGCTCACAATTTTATGTCGTGCCTGTTTAATGCCGCATACTGAAAGGAACACTAAACTCCATGCTACCACCTATGAACCATCTCATCTTGCTGGCTGACCTCACCAGCGCAGGAACCATCGTCTCCGTCGTCGTCGGTATCGTCTTCGTTCTTGTGATCTTCCTTGCGGTCATGGCCAACCGCTATACCAAGGTCGGCCCGAACGAAGCCCTGATTATCTCCGGACGCAAGTACCGATACGTCGATCCGGACGGGACGGTGCAGACGCGGGGTTTTAGCCCGGTGAAAGGCGGCGCGACGCTGGTCTGGCCGGTGTGGGAGAAAGTGGATCGTCTCTCGCTGGAGTTACTGACCATCGACGTGCAGACGCCCGAGGTCTATACCAGCAAAGGCGTGCCGGTGCGGGTGGACGGGGTGGCGCAGGTGAAGGTCAAGGGCGATGACGTGTCGATTGCCACAGCCGCGGAGCAGTTTTTGAGCAAAGGCACCGATGAAATCAAGAACATCGCCACCCAGACGCTGGAAGGCCATTTGCGGGCCATCCTGGGCACGATGACGGTCGAGGATATCTATCAGAACCGGGATGCTTTCGCATCGAAGGTGCAGGAAGTGGCGGCAGGCGACATGGCGAACATGGGCCTGGGGATCGTCAGCTTCACCATTCGCGACATCAAAGACAGCCAGGGCTACCTGGACGCGCTAGGCAAGCCGCGGATTGCCCAGGTCAAACGCGACGCGCAAATCGCGCAGGCGGAGGCGGACCGGGACGCGATGATTAGGTCCTCGCAGGCGATCCAGGCGGGGCAGGAGGCGAAGTTCGCGGCGGACAGCAAGATTGCCGAGGCGCAGCGCGACTACCAGAGCAACGTGGCGCAATACCAGGCGGCGGTGAACCAGAAGAAGGCCGAGTCCGACCTGGCCTACGACCTGCAGAAGTATAAGACGGGCCAGCTGGTCAAAGCCGAGGAAGTACAGGTGACGATCATTGAGAAGCAGAAGCAGATCGAGCTGCAGCAGCAGGAAATCCAGCGCAAACAGCGCGAGCTGGAAGCCAACGTGCAGAAGCCGGCGGACGCCGAGCGCTACCGGGTGGAAACGCTGGCCAACGCCCGCAAGTTCCAGCTCGAGACCGAAGCCGCCGGTTCGGCATCGGCGACCAAAGCCACCGGGTTTGCGAACGCGGACGTGGCGAAGGCGACGGGCATCGCGGAGGCGGAAGCCAACCGGGCGCGCGGTTTGGCGGAGGCGGCCATCATCGAGGCGCAAGGCAAGGCAACCGCCGAGGCGATGCGGATGAAAGCCGAGTCGTTCAAGCAGTACAACGAGGCGGCGGTAATTGAGATGATTGTGCGGGTGATGCCCGAGGTGGCCGGGAAGATCAGCGAGCCGCTGTCCAAGACTGAGAAGATGGTGATCATCAACTCGGGCAACGGCGTCGGCGGCGGCGCCAGCAAACTGACGGGAGACATCACGCAGATCGTGGCGCAGTTGCCGCCGATGATCGAGAGCCTCACCGGCATCAAATTCGAGAAGCTGCTCCAGCAGGTGCCGGCGCTGCGCAAATCGATGGGCCTGCCGGAGGATACGGAGAAAAAGGGATGAGGTTTACGCTCCCGAGACGCAGGTGTTTGGCTGATTAATACGATAACGCTATGATGCTGGGATTTATTGGACTTTTTGGTCTTTTCTTTGCCCTGATCATCGGGGCGCTGACGGTGCTGGCGTGTGTGTTTTGGATTTGGATGCTCATCCATGCCATCACCAACAAAGGGATCGGCGACGGCGAGAAGATTGCGTGGGTGCTGGTGATCCTGTTCCTGCACTTTATCGGGGCCTTGATCTATTTCTTTATTGGGAGGCCGAAGGGAACTACGTGAAAGACCTCATGCGGATTGCTGGGCGGGGTGGGAATGCCCCTGGCGCCTTATCGTTGCGTAATGAATATTGAGCGAAATGGCTGCGCGGACTGTTGCAACGTGGCTTCGGAGCAACCGGCGCCGTGAATTGGCGGCGGATTTGCTCTTGTGGGGGTTGGCGTGGGTCGGCGGCGTGGCGGTGCTGGGAGTGACGGTGGGCGAAGTTTTTATATGCGGCTATTCCAAGCTATCATTGATGCGAATCACCGGGCTTTGGCCGGGGACACCCAGGCGGGCCTCCATCTGGCGGAGTATGCGGAGGCGCTTCCGGTTGTGGCGCTGACGTGTATTGATCCGCGGCTGGCGCCGCTGATACCGGAGGTATTGGGGGTGCCGAAGGAGTATTTCATCTGGGTGCGCAATGCGGGCAATACCGTCAGCGATCCGCTGAGCAGCGCGGTGCGATCGCTGGCGCTGGGGTGCGCGCTCAGAGGCGGCAAGGAGATTGCGGTCATCGGACACACCGATTGCCTGATGGGCAAGACGACCACCATGCAATTGATCGACCTGTTCCGAGAGCTGGGGGTCGACCGCCAGCGATTGCCCGAGAACGTCAGCGAATACTTCGGCGCGTTTGCCAGCGAGCAAGCCAATGTCATCAAGGCGGCGCAGATGGTGCGCCAAAGCCCGATCATCGGGCCGAAGATCCCGGTTCACGGCCTCCTGGTGGATATCGAGAGCGGGAAGCTCGATTGGGTGGTAAACGGCTATGAGCAGCTCGAGCTGATGAACGCGCCAGTTGCGATCGCTCAGCCGAGCCTCGGCACACCGGGCACGCTCGCGGACTTTAACATTGGCGAGATGAAATTCCCCGAAACCAGAATTGGCGAAACGGCAAGCCGCTCTGAAGATGTATTGCCAAAGCCGAGCCAGCCGCTGCACCTTCAGCCGCCGCCGCCCCCTCCGACCGTTCCTCCCAAGATCCCGCTGCCGCCGCCAATTCGACCGCGGCTGCATGTGCCGAAGAGATGAAGCGCGAAAGGCGGCGGTCAGACCTTCGCTTCACGTTTCAGGACAGGCTTGGAGCTGGGTGAACTGCGAACCCCCTCTAAAGAGGGATGAGCTTTGAGGTTTTATGTTTGACGGATCATCTTGCGTCCCTATCATAGCTTTTGACGACATGACCAGTCGGAATAGATTTTTTTAGGATGCACTCGAAAACGGGCATGGTTTTGGCAGGTGATATTGGCGGCACGTCGGCGCGGTTGGCGCTGTTCGATGTTGGGGCGGACGGGCTGCACGCGGTGCGGACCGAGACGTATTCCAGCCGGGGTTTTCCGGGGTTGGCGGACGTGGTCACGGCCTTTGTGCCGGCTGGGTCGCGCAAGGTTGTCTCGGCTTGTTTTGGAATTGCGGGCCCGGTCCAGCACGGCCGGGTGGTGACTCCCAATTTGCCATGGGTGGTGGATTCGGAAGCCTTGGCCCGCGATTTGAAGGTGCCGACAGTGACGTTGCTGAACGACCTGGAAGCCAACGCGTACGGGATCGCCGCCCTGAGTCCCAACGATTTTGTGACACTCAACGCCGGCGCCTCGAATGCAGTGGGCAATGCGGCGGTGATCGCGGTGGGCACCGGTTTGGGGGAGGCGGGATTGTATTGGGATGGCCGGGAGCATCGTCCTTTCCCCTGCGAAGGGGGCCATGCGGATTTTGCGCCGCGCACCCCCCTGGAGGCGGAACTGTTTTTGTTTCTCAAGAGCCGGTTCGATCACGTCAGTTCGGAGCGGGTATTATCGGGACGCGGTTTGCAGGCTATTTACGAGTTCCTGCGCGAGACTGGGCGCGGGCAGGAGGATCCCGCGTTGGCGGAAGAGATGGGGAAGAAAGACCCAGCGGCGGTGATTTCCAAGGCCGGGCTCCAAGGCCGGTGCGGGATGTGTGCGCAGGCGCTGGACATGTTTGCGGCCGCCTACGGGGCGGAAGCGGGCAATCTGGCGCTCAAGATGATGGCGACGGGTGGCGTATTCATCGGCGGCGGCGTGGCGCCGAAGATCATCGAGAAGCTCAAGGGTCCGAGCTTCATAGAGGCTTTTCTCGCTAAAGGCAGGATGCAGCCGCTGCTCGCCAACATAGCAGTGCGGGTGATCATGCAGGACAGAACGGCCTTGCTCGGCGCCGCCCGCTATGCGGCGCGGGCGCTGGCGCAGTGACGGCGGCCCGGATTCGGGCATGAGAATCAGGCTGCCGCATCCGAAGACGATGCGGTGGCTTAGAGCCGATCCCAATCGGGGGGTCTTTCACTGGAGGAGGGTGCTCTGCGAGGCCCAAATAATGGGGACTCGCGGGAGCTCGTCCCTCCGGGTATCGGCCGTGGCAGGCCCTAGGCTGTTTTGGTCTTTCGCAGGTTGCGAGTTAAGCGATTTCGGTTCTTTTAGCTTCAACCAACTATTATGAGAAACGCCTTCGCTATGAAATCTGATCAGAAACTCGGTTTGTGGTCGGCAGTTGTGGTCGGCTGGCTCTTCCTGGCTCTGGTGAGCCAGGCCGCCGCTTTGGGGGCGTCTCCCGCGGGCGCGGGAATCGCGGAATCGACCCCACGGGAGCGTTTGTTGATGGATAGCGGGTGGACCTTCCATTTGGGGAACTCCTGGGGCATTGCACAAAACCTCGCCAAGGCCGGCACCGGCAGCGGACCGGCCAGCACGAGTTTTAGCGACGGCACGTGGCGACCGGTTAACCTGCCGCACGATTGGGCGGTTGAGCTGCCCTTCGATCCGAAGGCCGATGGATCGCATGGGTTCAAAGCGATCGGGGAGGCCTTCCCCGACAACAGCGTTGGCTGGTATCGGCGGGTTTTCGAACTTCCGAAGGCCGACGAGGGGCGGCGGGTGTGGCTCGAGTTTGACGGCGTTTTCCGGGATTGCGTGGTATTTGTCAACGGCTGGTGCATCGGCCATCACGAGAGCGGTTACAGCAGCTTTCGGTTCGATATCACAGACGTGGCGAATCGCGGCGGGAAGAACCTGGTGGCGGTCAAGGTGGATGCGAGCCAGACGGAAGGCTGGTTTTACGAAGGCGCGGGTATTTACCGGCATGTTTGGCTGGTGAAAACCGGGCCGCTGGCCATTGTGCCGGATGGCACTTTCGTCCGGACCGAGTTTGCGAATCCCCAGGCGGGGGGGCCGGCAGAGGTGAGCATTCAGACGCGACTGGCCAATGCGCGGCCCGGGGCGGCGGAGGCCACGGTGAGCTGCGAGATACGCGACGCCGCCGGAAAGACGATGACGGTCAGCCGGAGGCTGCTTCGGATCGAAGGGGCTTCGGAGCAAATGGTTCAACAAACCGCCGCTCTTTCAGAACCAGCCCTCTGGTCTCCGGAGTCACCTGTGCTCTACACGCTCGTCACCACCATTGAATCCGGGGGCAAAGTGGAGGATCGAACGGAGACGGAATTTGGCGTTCGGACCGTGGGCTTCGATGTCGAGAAAGGTTTTCTGCTCAACGGCCGGCCCTATGTTTTGAAAGGCACCTGCAACCACCAGGACCACGCCGGGGTTGGGTCAGCGCTGCCGGATCGGCTGCAGTATTTTCGGGTTGCAAAGCTCAAGGAGATGGGCTGCAACGCCTACAGGACCTCGCATAATCCGCCGACGCCTGAGCTGCTGGAAGCCTGTGATCATCTCGGCATGCTGGTGATGGACGAGAACCGCTTGCTGGGCAGCGACGCCCAGAACCTCGACCGGCTGGAGCGTCTCGTTCGGCGCGACCGCAATCACCCGAGCGTGGCTATCTGGTCGATTGCCAACGAGGAGTTCACGGTGCAAAGTTCTCCGGCGGCCAAGGAGGTGGCTCGGACCATGCAGAGCCTGATCAAGCGGCTCGACCCGAACCGGCCGGTGACCTACCCGGCGCCGGAGGGCAACGAATTCCAGGGCATCAACGAGATCATCGGGGTGCGCGGCTGGAATTACCATGTGGGCTCCATGATGGAGGACTACCACAAAGCCCACGCCAGCCAGCCGAATGTCGGCACGGAGCAGGGGAGCACGGTGAGCACTCGGGGCATCTATGCCAACGATCCGCCGAAGGGCTACGTGAGCGCCTACGACGAGAACGCGCCGGAATGGGCGCACACGGCGCAGACCTGGTGGAGCTACTTTGCGGAGCGGCCGTGGCTTTCAGGCGGGTTTGTGTGGACCGGATTCGATTATCGCGGGGAGCCGACACCCTATGGTTGGCCCTGCATCAATTCGCACTTTGGCATACTCGACACCTGCGGTTTTCCGAAGGACAATTTCTGGTATTACCAGTCATGGTGGAGCGGCAAGAGGGTGCTGCATTTGCTGCCGCATTGGAACTGGGCGGGCAAGGAGGGCCAGGAGATCGAAGTGCGGGCGTTAAGCAATTGCGAGGAGGTGGAGCTGTTTCTCAACGGCGCCAGCCTTGGGCGGCAGGCGATGAAACGCAACGGCCAGATCCGCTGGAAAGTGAAATACGCGCCGGGCACACTGGCCGCCAAGGGGTTCAAGGGTGGACAAGCTGTCGCCGAAGAGCGCGTCGAAACCACGGGCGAGCCCGCCGCTGTCCGGCTGACACCCGATCGAGGGACAATTCACGCCGATGGCGAGGATCTGAGCGTGGTGACCGTTGCGGTTGTGGACGCCCAAGGGCGAGTGGTCCCGACGTCGGGCAACGCGGTTCACTTTTCACTGAAGGGGCCGGGCCGGATCCTGGGTGTCGGGAATGGTGATCCAAGTTGTCATGAGCCGGACGTTTATCTGACCCGCTGGCCATTTCACTCCAAGCCCGTTGGCGGCTGGAAGTGGCACCTGGTGCCGGATCCGTATAAGGCGAACCTGGCGGAATCGGCGACCGATTATGAAGACTCGGGCTGGCCTGAATGGGATGTGAGCACCGAATCCGGACCTTTGACGGAGCGCCAACACGGAGTGTTCCGCACGCGGCTGACTGTTTCCGATCAGGACTTGTCCGGCGGCGCGGTTGAGTTGCGCTTCGGCAGGATCGACGAAGATGGGTGGGTCTATGTCAACGGGCAGAAAGTCGGCGAATCCCACGACTGGCATGCGGCTCCGGCGTTCAATGTAAAAGCGGCCCTGCATCCCGGCCAAAACACGATTGCGGTGGTGGTGGCGAATTATTCCGGGCCGGGCGGCCTGAACAAAGGGGTGGATCTGCAGATGCGAGACGAGCCGATTCTGCCCGCTTGGCAAAGGAGCGTCTTCAACGGACTTGCCCAAATCCTGGTGCAATCGTCTCTAGAGGCGGGGCAGCTCACTTTAACTGCCCAAAGCGAGGGATTGGCTCCGGTCAGCGCGCCCATTGTCTCTGAGCCCTGCTCTCAGCGCGCGGCGGTGCCGTAATACCCCGAGGGCACGCAACGCGCCACCATTTATGAAGCCTTGCACGCTCCCGACATTCGGTTGGCTGGCCGTGTCCCTAATCGCGGGCTGCGGCCTGCTTACGCTCAGCAGCTTTGCGGCCCCAAGCCAGGACGGCGCGGATGGGCAGGCTTCCGAGAGCGGGCTGACACTTTGGTATCGGCAGCCGGCCAGGGAATGGGTCGAGGCGTTGCCGGTGGGCAACGGCCGGCTTGGGGCGATGGTCTTTGGAGGCTGCGTCCAGGAACAGATTCAGCTTAACGAGAGCAGTGTCTGGGCAGGCGGCCCGGTGCCCGCGCTGCCCTCCGGCCCAGGCAAACATTTGCCCGAGATTCGCCAGTTGCTCTTTGATGGCAAGTACGCCGAGGCCGAGACTCTCGCCAGAAAGGAATTGCTCAGTTTCCAGGACGAGGACGGCAGCTATCAAACGCTGGGGGATTTGTTCCTTACCGCCGCGGTTTCGGGCGAGCCGGCGGATTACCAGCGCTCGCTGGATCTGGACACCGGTGTGGCTTCGACCGTGTTCAAAGTGGAAGGGGTGACTTATTGTCGCGAAGTTTTCGCCAGCGTGCCGGACAATGTGCTGGTGATCCGACTGACCGCCGACCGACCCGGCAGCATCGGGTTCAGAGCCGTAATGAGGCGCACTAACGCACAGGTTGCCGCGGAGGGCAGCAACGCCTTAGTGATGTCGAACTGCGGCGCGGAGGCGCATCAGCACTCCAAGGGTGTAAGATTTGCGGCCGCCCTGTTGTTAGTGGCGGATGGGGGCACTCAAGGCAGCGGGGAAGTTTTGCGGAGCAGTTCCTCCGGCGGGGAGACGGGCGGGGAGGGAGTCCGCCCGCCGGCTTTGGAGGCGCGCAAAGCCGATGCGGTTACGCTGCTGCTGGGGGCCGCAACGGATTACAACCGCCAGAACCCGCGCCAACCCCTGTCGCGGGACGTCGAGGCTGTCGCGCTGGGAATGGTGAAGGAGGTGTCGGGCCAGCCTTATGCCAAGCTCAAAGCGCGCGCTATTGCCGAACATCAACGCCTCTTCCGGCGCGTCCAACTGCGGCTCTCCTCGGACCCGGTCTCCAACCTGCCGACCGATGAGCGGCTTGCGGCGGTTAAGAATGGAGCCGAGGACGCGCACTTGGTCGAGCTCTACTTCCAATACGGCCGTTACCTCCTGATGGGATCGTCGCGGCCAGGGGGTCTGCCGGCGAACTTGCAAGGCCTTTGGAACCGGGAGATGAGGGCGCCGTGGGGCGCGGACTACCACATCAACATCAACATCCAGATGAACTATTGGCTGGCGGAAGTCTGCAATCTATCCGAATGCCACGAGCCGTTCTTTGACTTTATCGAAGCGCTGGCCGCTGTTTCCGGCCGGCAGACGGCGCGGGATTTCTACGGCGCGCGCGGGTTTGTGGGGCATTACACGACCGACGCCTGGCTGGATACGCCGGCCAGCGGCCAACCCAAATGGGCGCTTTGGCAAATGGGCGGCGCCTGGTGCACCCGGCATTTCATGGAGCATTATTGGTACACAGGCGACCGGGCCTTTCTGGAGAATCGGGCGTATCCGATGTTGCGGGACGCGACGCTGTTTCTGCTGGACTGGCTTACGCCGAATCCCAAGACCGGCAAGCTGGTGGCCGGCCCCGGCGCCTCGCCGGAAAACGAATTCATCGGTCCCGACGGCGGCAAGCACAGCGTCTCCATGGGTGGATCGATGGACCAGGAAATCGTTTGGGACACCTTCAACAATTTTCTCACCGCCGCTCGCGAACTGGGCATTCAGAACGATCTGACCGCGCAGGTTGAGACCGCGCTGGGGAAACTGGCATGGCCTGGCATCGGGTCGGACGGCCGGCTCATGGAGTGGGCGGAGGCATTCCCGGAACCGGAACCGGGGCACCGCCATATCTCGCACCTTTTTGGCCTGTATCCGGGTTACCAGTTTACCCGGAGCCACACGCCCGAGTACCTGACCGCCGCGCGCAAGACTATCGACTATCGGCTCGCTCACGGCGGCGGTCACACGGGCTGGAGCCGCGCCTGGATTATCAATTTCTGGGCCCGATTTCACGATGCCGACAAGGCTTACGAAAACGTTGGACTGCTGCTGCAAAAATCCACACTGAACAACCTCTTCGACAACCATCCGCCGTTTCAGATCGACGGGAATTTCGGCGGCGCGGCCGGCATCGCGGAGATGCTGTTGCAGAGCCAGGAGACCGGAGCGGCGAAATCGGACACCAGCTCGAAAGTCGAGACGGGAAGCCAGACCTCAAGCATCCGCCAAATCGAGTTGCTGCCGGCGTTGCCCAAGGCCTGGAGTGCGGGGCATTTCAAGGGATTGCGAGCGCGGGGCGGGTTCGAGGTGAGTGTTTCCTGGACCAATGGGGTAGTCGAGCTTGCCGAAATCAAATCCTTGCTGGGCAATCCATGCCGGGTGCGCTTCGGCGAGACCGTCAGGGAGTTTCCCACGCGCGCGGGTGAGAGCTACAAGCTTCGCGGGGAGAGGCTGGAGTAAGGCGGCGGGTAATTTCAGGGATGGCCCGGGAACAGGTAGCGCTGGTAGATGTATTGATAATCCGGATCGGAGGTTGGAACCAGCAGAGTCCCGCTAGTCGCCTGGCCGCGGGCGGCTTTTTGGCCGGCGGCGACAATATTTCCGTTGAACCATTTATGAAGTTCGGCATGGCCGTCGCCGAAGCCCATTGTGTCCTGGTTCCCGTGAAACATGGCGGGAGGGTCCTCGAACTGGAAGGTCCCGGAGATGAGGTTCCATTGGACGATCCAGGTGCCGCGATTGTACCCGACGTCCGAGCCGTCAACGTCTTCGATCATTGCCAGCGTGTTGCTCGGCCGCTGGATGGCGGCGGTTTTGCGATAAGTATCGCCGCATCCCCACCAGTTATTGTAACTGTCGCCCCCGGTGTTTTGGCTCTTGGAATAGCTGTCATAAGCCCATCCATGGCCGGGAGTGCAGAGGTTATAGCGGGTATCCCCTGGGCAGTGGAAGACGGCGGGGTTGGGTGCATACTTGAAAAGGCCATTGTTGGTGGTAAGGCCCAACTGCTCGGAAACCATCGCGGCGTCCACAGCCATACCGCCGGTGATATTGGTTACGGGGCCTCCCCAGTACCCGTCGGCGGGATAAACCGCGTCGTAAGGGTCGCTCGCTTTGGCATTGGGATTACGCATCATCGGCACGACGTAGTTTTCATTGTCGTCGGCGTAAGTGATGTAGGCGATGCCGATCTGTTTCTGGTTTCCCAGGCAGGCCGCGGCGGTCGCCTTGAGCTTTGCGCGCGACAAGGCCGGCAAGAGCATCGCCGCCAGGATCGCGATAATGGCGATGACGACGAGCAGTTCAATGAGGGTGAAGCCCGTCCGCAAGGAGGGCGCTGATGCGGTATCCGGTTTTTGGGAATGAGTCACAGCTAATGTTCTAGTACTGGGTTCCATGACCGTCCGGCTGCATCGGGTTCCACCATAAGAGCCCTTTGCCCATGGTGGTGACGCCTTTCGGGGGCAGATTCTCCTGGGCCTGAAAGTCCGGGAAGGTGATGAAATTGGCATTGCCCCCCACAGCCAGGACGTTGGCGCCTTTGACGTGAAGATGGCCGACTCCCTCGTTGGTGTCCGGGTAGGAGCTGCCGTCGTTGTAGGCGCTCGCATCCAAGGTCTGGTCCGGCTCCCATTGGATAATGCAGAGGGGGCTCCAGATATCGGACATTTTGCAAGTTTTGTAGCCGTACTGGCTGTTAGCCCCGCCGCTGGGGAAATAGCAGGAAGCTCCGTTCATCACATAGGTTGAGAGCTTATCCACGCGCGAGTTCCAGAGCGCGGTCGGCTTGGGCCGGTCCACCGGGCAGACAAAGGTATCCGCATTGGGCACATACTGAAAAAAAACGCCTGATCGAAGCGGAGCCAATCGGGTGGTTTCCCAAGAGGCAAAGGTAATGAGGACTGAGGTAAGGTTTGTGCCATACAACCAGCCACGAGGGCAGGGGGGGACCGGATCGGTGCCCCAATTGGGCCAGGGCATCACGTCCTGGTTGTCAAAAACATACATGTTTAGGGCCAAGCCCAATTGCTTCATGTTGTTCAAGCAGGCAGTCCGCTGCGCTTTTTCCTTGGCGCGAGACAAGGCGGGCAACAGCATCGCCGCCAGAATCGCGATAATGGCGATGACGACGAGCAACTCGATAAGGGTGAAGGCATTCTGAGGCCCGCCAGAGTTCCTGATCTTCATGAGATTCTTTTGATCGCCCGCAGCTTCGGGAAAGCGGGAGCGTTTGTCGTTGATTACTGCGCGATCGTGGTGCGTGAGAGGAACCAGAACCAGTCGGGGCAAGTGGGGTCGCAGTCAACGCCGCCTGCAGTAGCGCCCAGGAGACCGGAATCTCTCCATTTCTTGATTTCGGAGTGACCGTCGGCAAAGGAAATGCCGGAGGCATTGTTGTGGTAAAGAGCAGGCAGATCGTCCCATCTACTGGTATTCTTAATCCAATCCTCGCAAAACCAGCCGTCGTTAATGGAGTAGGGGCTCTCGTCGATGGCCACCCAGCAATTGGCCGGCCCGATGCCATTAAGGTCGGACTGTTTTTTGAACAGCTTATAAACCGTGTAGCTCAGGTAGGGTGCGTAGCCAGGCATACCAGGGTTGAGGCCCGGCAGCGGATTCATCCAGGCGTTCATGGACATGCTGCGTATGGTTGGCATATTGCCGGCGCCGGTTTTCCGGTCGGCCGGGCACTTATAGACCCCCACGTTTTTGACGTAAGGGAAGAGCAGGCCATACCTGATATAATCGAAATTCGTCGCCTGCTCGGCGTTAGCGGCATCGACCTGGCCCAGAACCCACTGGGCTTTATAGCCACCCGGCCGGGCATCCAGGTCGTAGGGGGTGGACACATCGATGTAAGTGCCCCCGGTTGGAATGATGCCCTCCGTGTAATCTCCCGAATAAAGGGCCCAGCCAAGCTGGAGCTGCTTGAGGTTACTCATGCACTGAATACCCTGCGCTTTGATCTTCGCTCTGCTGAGGGCAGGGAGCAGCATGGCCGCCAGGATGGCGATGATGGCGATCACAACCAGCAGTTCGATCAGCGTAAAAGCTACCCATTTCGCGAGGCAAGCGTTGCGTTTCGAGGCACTGCCGCGCACATAGGCTTTGGTTGGTTGCATCCGATCCATAAATTCAGTATCCGCTGAGATTGAGTGTCTGCTGAAGTGCGACAAAGCCACAATGTTTCGTTAGGGGTACGGAGCCCGGAAGGCTCCGTGCCCTCTAATGATTAACGGTTTTCGATCATCTGCTGGTTCTAATGGTTGGTGTTGACGAGTCTGAAGAACGAATTGATGTTCGTCATGCCGAGCTGGCTATCGAGAATCAGAGTCCGGCGGTTGTTGTTAAACACCCAGTTCGTCAGCGTGGCGTTTGTCCACAAGTTCGCGGGGACAAGATTCGAACTGACCAGGAGGTTGAAGTTGATGTCCGGCAGGGTCCAATCAACCCAAACGGGCGCATCCGCCGGGACCTGAACGACGCCGCCGGCGTCAGCGACCGTCGATTGACCGGCGGTAGTGAGATCCCAGTTGTTCGGATCCAGCGCCTCGCCGCTGAAGTCATCATCGACAATCACCGCGCTGGCCGTGATGTTGCTGCAGAGGACATGGCTGAGGACTACGGGTTGGCCGACGTTGGCGGCATTGTTTGGATCGACGCCGACGTAGGTGTACATCGGGGCCTGGAAGTCAGAGGCGCTCACGGAATCCATGACAAAGTTCGTCGAGGTCCCATCGGGAGTGGTGATGGTGAAGTGCGCATTGCCGCTGCCGTCATTAGACCATGTCAAAATCCAGGTTCCCACGCCCTTAGTCGAATTGATGCTGGCCAATGTGCCGGCGGGATTGAACAACATGGGGGCCTGGCCGCCCGCGATGTTGGTCTTGTAGGAGAAGTCGCTGGTGAAAGTGCCATCGGCGTTATTGAGCACGCGGAAGGCTGCGACGTTGGGCTCGTTCCAATCCGGGGCCGTCTCAGATCCGGCGCCGTAGGGGACAAAGAAGACATGGAACTGGTAGCCGCTGTAGGCCGGTCCGGGGAAGTCTTTGATGGTGAATGCGTTGGTGACCTGGCCAACACCACTGAAGCCGTTGTCGTACAGAGCGTCCTGGGTAGGCCCGCCGAAGGTTCGGAGACTCTCGCGGTCACCGCCGTTGCCGGCAAGCACGGGGGTGAGGTTAAGACCGGTCTCGGCCGTGTAGATCGACATCACCGGCGGCGGAGGCGGCGGGGCGGTGTTTCCGATCAACTCGACATGAGAAAGGTAGTAGCCGGCGGGTCCGGTGATGCTGGAGTCGCCTGAGCCGTTTCCTTCGTAGTTCTCGACCTCGAAGCCGCCAATCTGGGCGACCGAGAAGGTGGGAGCCCAAATGTGCCAGAAGTGATACCAGCCGGGCTTACCCGCGATGGTATAAAAGTAAACTCTGTTGTTAGCGTCCTGGACATTGGTCGCGCCGGGGGTATAGGCGCTCCAGTTCGTGGGAACGATGAAGTTGCAGCCGTCACTGCCGCTCCAGTTGGCTCCGTCGGTGGTGCCGGTGAGAAGGCCGTAGTTGGTGCCATTGGGCAGGGTGGACGCCGGGTCCCATCTGACATCAAGCTGCACCCCGGTGAAGTTGGTGAGATAAGCAAAGGCAGGCAGATTCCAAGCGCCGCCGGTGGTGTAGAAGTAAGCAAAATCATTGGCCGTGCTGAAATCGGCGTGGACGCTCAATGCGCCATTGGTGTCGACACCGTTCGCGGGGTCGAACGCGATGGTTGCAGTAGCTCCCCACCCTTGCCACCAATAGGAGGTGTCGTTGGTGGTGTCAAAGAGCGGGTAGTTCGTCGCGGAGTAGGCCAGCGCAACGTTCGCCGCGCAAAGCGAGGCCACCGCGGCTCCGAGCGGGATGATTCGTTTAAGTGGATTGTTTCTCATAGAGGTTTATGGTGTTGGGTTATGAATTGTTGTTATCACGTTTCCATGTAACTCCGGCTTCAATCGTTGGATATCCTAGCCGGGAGGGAAAAACGCGTCATGTCGTGGAAACCATCGATACCTCAGAGGTCTGAAGGAGGGACCGCGCATTTGGCAACGGTTCGAATGGCAGGTTTGCGCCGTCACGCGGGAGCGGGGACGGGGCGTCCTCGCTTCTGCGGGGATCTCAACAGCTACAGGTTTTGAATGGGGTTTTGGGCTTGGCAAGGCCCAAATGCTGGGGACTCGCGGAGGGTTTTTCCCTCCGGGTTTCGGCTGAGGGAAGGGCTATCGGGACAGGCCCTTAGAGGGGCTGGCGAACGGGGTCGGCGTGCTGGTGGTGGTCGGGAAACTGGGCGTAGCGTGCCACCGCCTGCCCGCGCGACTGAACCTGGAGCTTTCCGTAGATGCGGTGGATATGGGTATTGACCGTGGGCATGCTGATGGCGAGCGTATCGGCAATCTCCTTGTAAGCGTAGCCACGGGCCAGCAAACGCAGCACCTCCCACTCGCGCGGGGAAAGGATGTCCGGCACAGCGGGCGCGGCAGGCTGACGCTGGAATGAGTGGACAACCTTGCGCGCAATGTAGCTGGTCATCGGCGAGCCGCCTTCGTGGACCATTTTGATGGAAGCGAGCAATTCGTCGCGCGGCGTCCTCTTCAACAAGTAACCGGTCGCGCCGGCTGTCAACGCGTCGAAAATGTGGTCCGCATCCTCATACACCGTCAGCATCACGAACTGGGTTTGGGGCATGATGGGTTTGAGCCGGTAGACGCAATGAATGCCGCTCTGGCCCGAAAGGTTGATATCGACCAGCACCACGTCGGGTTTGTCCTGCGGGATGCGGGCCACCGCGGCTTCGGTGCTGGCATAGTCGCTGAGGAAGTTGAAGCCCTTGGCTTGAGTAATCCATCCTACCAGGATCTTGCGCACCGAGGCATCGTCTTCAATTATCGATACTGAAACACTCAAAGCTGATACTGTTGTAGCACCTCGTCCCACGCTCTGGAAGTCGTAAGTTTCTACGACATGGCGCAGCGCAGCTTCCGCGTCTCCCAAAGTCCTAAGGGACTGGAGCGTTAACGGGGACGGCGAAGGTGACTCGGGTTCCGCTGCCTGGGGCGGTGCGGAAGTCACAATGGCCGCCGATCTCCTCCAGGCGCCGGCGCATATTCTCGAGGCCGTTGCCCTGGGCCAGCCTGTCCGGCGCCGCGGCCGCGGCATCGCCGGCCAGGGAGAAACCGCGGCCGTCATCCTCCACCGAAAGCGACAAGGCGTCCGCCTCCAATGCCAGCGAGATGCGCGCCTCGGAGGCTCGGGCGTGCTTGACGACGTTGTTGAGGGCCTCTTTGAAGGCCAAAAAGAGGTTGTGGCGCACTTCGGAGGTAAGGGACCAGGCAGGGAATTGGAGAGGCACATCGAGCCGGCAGCGCAGCCCCGCGGTGGCCAAAAAGTCCTGCGCGTATTTCTCCAGGTAATTGATGAGGCCCTCGATCGTGTCGTGCTTGGGATTGACGGCCCAGACAATTTCGTCCATCGCCCGCGTCAACTCGCGCGCAGTGTCGTAGATACGTTCGATATCCGCCCCGGCCTGAACCGGGTTGGCGAGGTCGCCCCGGGCCGACTCGCTGAGCATGGTGATGCGGGTCAAATTGGAGCCGAGGTCGTCGTGGATATCGCGGGCAATGCGCGCCCGTTCATGCTCGATGGCGCGCTGGCGTTCCGCGCGCTCGAGTTTTCGGCGCATTCGCCGCTGGGTATCGAACCAGACCAATCCGCTGGCGGCCGCCAGAATCGCCGCGCCGGCCAGGGACCGGAACCACCATGTCTGCCAAAAACGGGGCAGCAGCTCAAAGGCCACTGCCGCTCCGTCGTCGTTCCAGATTCCGTCGTTATTGCAGGCTTTGACGTGAAAGGCGTAGTTGCCCGGGGGAATATGGGCGTAAGTGACCGCCCGTTTTTCCGTTTCTGCCCAATCCGTGTCGAGTCCCTCCAGGCGGTACTGGAACCGGATTTTCTCCGGCGCGACAAAGCTCAGTCCGGTGTAACGGAACTCGAATTGGTTCTGGCCCGGTCTGATTCGCAGCGAGGCGAGAGAAGGGACGGTTGGGGACGGAAGGAGGCCGACGGATTTGCCATCGACGAGCAGTTCCTCGATGACGACCGGCGGTGGATGGAGGTTGGGCTTGACTTGGGTGGGATCCACTGCAACCAGGCCGCGGCTGGTCGGAAACCATAATACGCCGTCCGCGGTCTTACACCCAGCCGGTTGCAGACCGCCCGAGCAATCCAAGGTTGGCAGTCCATCGCCTTTGTCGAGCGCGACGCATTTGACGGCAGGCAGCAAGCCGTCGGCGCAACGGTTCATCTCCTGCTTGGTGACGCGCATGACGCCGGCGTGGGAGCTCATCCAGAAGTTGCCGTGAGCATCCTCTTCGATGTCGCAGATGATGTTGTTATTGAGGCCGTTGCTGGTGTTAATGACGGCGAAATGGCCTTGCTTGAGCCGGTTGAGCCCGCCTCCAAAGGTCCCAATCCACAGGGAGCTGTCTTCATCCGCGCGCAGGCATTGGACGAAATCGCTGGAAAGCCCATCCCGCTTGCGGAACTGGCGCAATGCACCCTCTTTCAGGCAACCCAAGCCGCCCCCGAACATCCCGAACCAAATAGCACCCTGGTTGTCCTGAGCGACGGCGCGGACATCCGGAAAACTCAGCCCCTCCTTGGCGCCGTACCAGGTCGTTTGGCCGGCGGCGTAGTGCATCAGTCCGGTTCCGGTGCCGGCCCAAATGGTCCCGTCGGCAGCGCGGAGGAGAGCGAGCATCGGCACGGTGATGTCTTCCAGTCCCTCAGGCCGCTCAAACCGGCCCCCTCGCTGGACAAACAAGCCTCCACCCCAGGTCCCGGCCCAGAGCCGGCCTTGGGCGTCCTCGCAGACCGACCAGACAAAGGTGTTTTGGAGATCCGAAAAGCGCGTCCAATGATCCTGGTCGAGGCGGTAAATGCCGGCGCCTTCGGTTCCAATCCAAAGTCCGCCTCCCTGTGCGGCCATGACGGACAGGACGGCCCGGCCTTGCCATTGGTCAGGTGCGTTGAAGGTGGCCACCTTGCCGGCACGCAAGGCGACCAGACCATTGCCTGTGCCGACCCACAAATTGCCCTCGCGATCCTCGCATAAAGCTCGCACCCAGTCGCTGGGGAGGCCGTTGGTGCGGTTAAAGAACCATCCGCCTCCTCCGGGGGAAGTCAGACTCAGCCCTCGATCCACGGTGGCGGCCGCCAAAGCCCCGGCTTGAGTCTCCAGCAGGGCTGCCGTTGGCCCAGTCCCCCACGGCACCGGCCCTTGATCCTCAATCTGCCCGCCTCTCCGCCATTTGCGCAGCCGTCCGCCATTGGCGAACCACACACCGCCATCTTTGCTGGCGCAAATGCCCTGGGCACTGGCGGTTGGCGCCTCGCTATCGAATTGCGCCGGCGCCAACTGCGTGCCCTGAAGACGCCACAACCGGCCATTGCGCATAATCCAGATCCTTCCGGAGGTGTCCCGCGTCAACGAAGCCACTTCCTCGGCGCCGCCGGGGTCTGAGGGAATGATGAAGCCGTCCCGCAGGCGCGCCAGAGAACCATAGGCACCCAGGGCCCAAATGTCTCCCGTTTCGTCAGCGCTCAGCGCCAGGATTTTGCGTCCATTCCAGGCCGGGGGCAGATCGACCGCCTGGAAGCGCCCCTGCTGGTAGCGCGTGACGTCGCCGCTCTCGTAGCCTACCCACAAAGATCCCGCACCATCCTCGAAAAGGCTGGTCACTCGGACTGACCGCATCTGGGGGGTGTTGTCGTTGTCGAAACGGGCGAAGCGCACGCCGTCGAAGCGGGCCAGGCCGCTATAGGTGCCAAGCCATAAATAGCCATCCTGTGTCTGTACGATTGCCGTGACGGCATTCTGTGGGAGCCCGTCCTCCGTTCGCCAAAGGTGGAGGAAATAATTGGGGATCGGGGTCGAGGCCAGACTGACAGTCCCAAGGCCCAGGCAGAGCGCCATGGCCAGCGCCATCGCGCGGTCGGAGCACAGACCTGAAGGCCGGCGGAACATGGATCTAAAGGGTGCCCACACCTGCCGCGTCGGCGCAAGGCCGAACTCGTGCCGAACTCGTGTCGTCAAAAAGCATGACACTGTCGGCTGGCAGTGTGGCCTCAAGGCAGCGGCGGTCCAATTTTTATCCGGTAAAAGCGCATGGGCGCGTTGGCGGTGTTGGTATCCATCCAGCCGAACGGCATCAACGGCGAGTTAGTAAGCAGAACCGTGCTCCAGTTGACCAGGTTGCTGGACACCTGCACCGCATAATCCGGCCCCGCCGCGCCGGTGATCTGGAAGCCGGCCTGACCGTTGCTCAGGCCGAACGAGCCCAGCGTCGGCAGTAAGACCGGCCCGACGACCACCTCAAAGCTCTGCGTGGCGCTCAGGCTGGGTGTGCCATTATCGGCCACTTTCAACGTAACCAGGTTTGTCGAATCGGCCTGGCCAACCATGGGCCGCCAGGCAAACAACGCATTGGTTGGGCTCACCGTTGTGAGGGTGGCATTGGTGGGGCCGGCCAGCAGGCTGAAGGTCAGGAGCTGGGGCGGCTGGTCGGTGTCCGTGGCCGTGGAGGTGAGCATCAGGGTGGCGCCGAACACGATGTTTTGGTCGGCGATAGGCTTCCAGACCGGTGGGGTGTTGGTGACCGTTGGAACAATAAGCTCGACCATGCTATAGGCCGGCACCATCACCGAAAAAGCGTTGCTCAGCCCTGAGAGGGTGTTGGAAACAAGGCCCGAGGAAGGAGTTTGATTGTTGGCGGGGAAGCTGTTGGCGCCAAAACTGATCTGGACGCCGGAGGCGGCCAGGACGGCGTTGGTGATCGTGACATTGACTGTCTGGTTGCTGGCAAGGCTTTCGTTGATCAAAAGCAGGCCCAGCTTTCCGTCTTGACGGAGGACCGCGTGGGCGCTGAGCGTGCTGTCGTCCGAGGCAGCCGTGATCATCGTGTCGCCGGGGCCGGCCAGAGCCCGCACGAGCTTGATTCCGTAAAACGCGGCTCCCCGGACCAGAGGGGAGCTGTCTCCGAGAAAGGCTGTTTTGTTCATTTCGAGGTAATCGACGTTGGCCACGCCCAGGTCGATCCAGGAGGCATAGCAGTCCGCCGCGAACAGGGCGTTGGCGGGCCCGAGCACCGAGTTGGTCACGGTGCCTGTATACCCAAATTCGGTGATGAAGATCTGCACGTTGGTGCCATCGGTTGGCCTATAGGTGTTAATCCAGTCGCGCAAGCCGGCGTTGGTGCCGGAATCCAGGCCCGGGGTCGCGCCGTTAATCATCAGCGGCAGCGTCGGGCCGATCTGGGACAGCAAGCCGGTGCCATCGGCGTTGTTTCCGGCATCCGGATACCAGTGGGCGATGACGAAATCGATATTCGAGGCGCACTGCTGCAGCACCTGGGGCGTCCAGCGCTGGCCGTTGTAGATGTCCCAACTGTAATCTCCCGGCGGCGTCGAGACCACGGCCCCGATCTTGATCGTCGAGTCGACCGCCTTCATGGCCTGGGCGAACTGGTTGACTTGCCGGCCGTAGAAGGCCGGCGAGAGAGAGGGCTGGCCGAGGCGCGAGTTTGTCGTGTAGGGGACCGAATAGTTGATGGAGTAGCCAGTGGTGCTGCCGTCGTAGTAGCCAGTGCCGAAGGTTTCGTTGCCGATTTCCCAGTACTTAATGCCGACCGGAGCGACGCGGTTGATGCGAAGGAAGTTATATCCGTCATCCGTGCCCAGAGGCTTGGCGGCGCGCAGAGCCGCCCAATAGCCGGCGGTCTTCCAGTTATTGCCCAGCGCATCGACCCCTATCGTGACATCGTTGGCTGTGCCCAGGATATTCGAGGAGGCGTTCGCATAAGCGACCCAAGCCGCGGCCTCCTGCGGCTGCGCATTGGTCGCAGGGACAATCAGCTTGCTGTGCGAGGCATTCCATGTGACCGCGGAACCGTAATCGATGGTAATGACGGCTTGGGCTCCGGTGTTCGTGAGCAGGTTGAGAAAGCCGCTAAACCCCGTCTGAGGGCCCATGTAGCCGTAATTGTTTGGTTGGCCCCACCAAGGCGTCAGGCCTCCGTAGCCGTTGGTCTGCTGGAGGAGGGGGTTGGCGCTGGACCAGTGAAACACATCGGCATAACCGCCGCCGGGATAGCGCAGCACGCTGACGCCCGACTCAACCAGCAGGCTGGGCAGGGAGGCATTCGCGTTCTGATTGTCGTAAACGGAGGTGTGAAGCCCGAACGCGGTTTCGGGCACGATGGCCAAGGGTCTTGAGGCATCGACCGTTACGGTCGCCGCCAGGCCCGTCCCGGAACAAACATAGACCGCCGCCAGTGCAATCGCCTGCACCCGGCTCAGACGCAGCCACATTCCGCGCCCGCAGATCCGGCTCAATTGCATCCGGCATTCTTATCCAAAGGGACAATGACCGGCTAGTCGTGAGTATCTACGACACGCGGCCGGCCGCTTGGCGCCATTCGATGCTCTGCCCGCCCCGGGCATGCCGGCCGCAGATGGTCGCGGAACTGCTTGCGCTCGGAAGTCGTGATTTCGTAATCTGTGGACATCGGCACTATTGATCTTTGTTTTGGGACGAGTAGAACTTTTTGAACAGAATCCAGCGAACGCCAGTCATAGGATTAAAAAGGCAGTCTGTCGGAAATGAGTCAACAGCTTGCCCGCGTTTCCTCGCGTTTCGGACACAGAAGGCCGTCGGCCGGATGCATTCACGCTGACAATTGGAGTGCCCATGGGCGTTTAATGGGTAGAATTACCCATGCCGGACTCCGCTGGATTCAGTTATGGAACCAGATTGTGAGGAGCAGGGTGGGGGATCGGTGATTCGGTTTCGGAGCACGCTGGAAAAGAAATAATTGATTGGATGTATGGTAGTTCATGATAAGCACCACAAAGGCGCCGGGCGGAAGAAAAGCCATCGGCTGCGCGGTTCCAAGGCCCCGGGCGCACGCCCGCTGAAGGCTGTCGAGCCGGATTTGGCGCTGCCGAGGCCTCCTCTGAAAGTTGAAGAGCCGCCCGTCGAGGACGAGGAGCCCAGGCCGGAGGATCTTGCCAAAGAAGAGGAGACTCTCAAGGCTGTCGAAGCCGAGGAGGCTGCCGCGACCGTCCCTGAGGCCGAGGCCGAGGATGTGCCCGGATCGCGGGGGCGGGAACGGTCTTCCTATGACGGGGACACGGCGATCAAGCTTTATCTGCGGGAGATTGGACAGGTTAAACTCCTGACGCCGCAGGAAGAAATCGACCTGGCCGCGCGCATCAAGAAGGGGGACAAAAAGGCCCGCGAGCAGATGATCAAGGCAAACCTGCGCCTGGTGGTCAAAATTGCCCGTGATTACGAAGGCATCGGTCTTCCGCTGCTGGATCTCATCAGCGAGGGCAATATCGGCCTGATGAAGGCGGTGGAGCGATTCGATCCCGCCAAGGGCGGCAAGCTCTCCACTTACGGTTCCTGGTGGATCAAGCAATCCATCAAGCGCGCCCTGGCCAACCAGTCCAAGACGATTCGCCTGCCGGTCCATCTGGTGGACAAGATTTCCAAGATGCGCCGGACGGCAATGCGGTTGCAGGAGGAGCTGGGCCGGGAGCCGACTGATGAGGAGCTGGGCGAGGAGCTGGGGATCACCGGGGCGCGTGTGGCCCAGATGCGGATGGCGGCAATCCGGCCCGCCTCGCTGGACGCTCCGATCGGCGACGAAGACTCGAATAACTTCGCCGAGGTGGTTCAGGACGAAAGCGCCGATACACCGTACGAGCAGCTTGAGGAGAAGACCGTCACCCGGATGCTCCAGGAAATGGTCAAGACCCTTGATCCGCGCGAGGCGACGATTCTGCGGGCACGATTCGGCTTGGACGGCGGCCCGCAAAAAACGCTCGAAGAAGTCGGCCAGAAATTTGGCGTCACCCGGGAACGCGTCCGGCAGATCCAGAACATCGCCCTGAAGAAGCTCCGCAAGATGATCGAGAAGATGGAGACCACCAAGGGCTGAGGGGGCGCAGAAACGACCGGGCAAGCTTGCCACGGCGGCGGCAAAGCCGTGGCGCTCGCGCGGCAGCTCCGGGCGGCTTTTTAGTTTGCCGCCGGGACTCTAAAGCTATAGAAAGGCCGCCGTTGACTAACAACCACATCAACCGCGCCAACTCATCATGACCCAAGCTCTCCCTGCTGTTGCGGAACTGGAAAAGGCCATTCGCACCATTCCGGACTTTCCGAAGCCCGGCATTCAATTCAAGGACATCACTCCGGTGCTGGCGGACGCGCGGCTCTTCGCCGCCAGCGTTGACCTGCTAACGCAAGGGTTCAAACCGGGCATGGTGGACGCGATCATCGGCATCGATGCGCGGGGGTTCATCTTCGCCGCCGCCGCCGCGGTCAAACTCCAGGCGGGGTTTGTCCCGATTCGCAAGAAGGGCAAGCTTCCCTTCCGGACCTACGAGCAGCAGTATGACCTGGAATATGGCACCGCCACCGTTGCGGTCCACGTCGACGCTCTCAGGCCGGGGAGCCGCGTGCTGCTGATCGACGACCTTCTGGCCACCGGCGGCACGGCCGCGGCCGCGGTGGCGCTGCTGCAAAAGCTGGGCGCCCAAGTCCTGGAGATCTCCTTCCTTATCGAGCTCGCTTTCCTGAAGGGGCGCGAGAAGCTCAAGGACCACCCGGTGCGCTCCCTGGTGGTGTACTGACACGGAATGAGGCCGGCGTCGAGGGAGGTTTTGATCCGAGTTAATTCTCGATATTAGAGGGGATCAAATCATTTTCCGGCAGGTTGATCGGCGGGCAGGGGGGATTAGGTTGAAGCAGGAACTGGTATGAATGCGACTCCCGCTTTCGAGAAGTGTTTGGCTTTCATCAACTGCCAGTTGCAGCCGGCGCGCGGGGGAAGCGGCGCCAAAGGCGGCCTGGTGCGCCAGGCGGTGACCATCTCCCGCCAAGGCGGATCGGGGGGCCACGCGGTTGCCTCGGCGCTGGCGGAGTATCTGCAAAAGCGCGCCCCGGACGATGGCTGCCCCTGGGCGGTGTTTGATCGCAACTTGGTGGGCAAGGTGCTGGAGGATCATAACCTGCCGAAACGGCTCGCCCGGTTCATGCCGGAAGACCGCATTTCCGAAATGGCCGACACGATGGACGAGCTGTTCGGGCTGCACCCTCCCTCCTGGACGTTGGTGCGGCAGGCCAGTGAGACCATTCTCCACCTTGCGGAGCTGGGCCATGTCATACTCATCGGCCGCGGCGCGCACATCATCACCGCCAAGCTCGACTACGTGTTTCATGTCCGGCTGGTCGGCTCGCTGGAGAAGCGCGTGGAGCACATGCAGGCGCTTGAGCATCTGAGCCGCAAGGAGGCGCTGGCGCTGGTCCGAAGGGAGGACCGCGGGCGCCGGCGGTATTTGAAGAAGTATTTCGATAGCGACATTGACGATCCGCTGCATTATCACCTGGTCATCAATACGGATCTGGTGTCCTACGAGGAGGCCGCGCGGCTCGTCGGGGACGCCTTGCTCGATCAAGCGCCAGCTGACGGGGTCATCCGCGCTTCGGCCGCCGCAAACAAACGGGTGTTGGTGGCAGCGGCGCCGCGTGGATGAGCTCCCGGGAGTATTGCCGGCCTTAATTTCTTACCGCTGCCTAAACGCCCTCAGTTCGGCAACGCATTCGTTCGATTGCGCTCTCCGCCTCCGCCTCCTATACTGGCTCCATCCTGGTTCTGCCTTTGAAAGGGATGCCACGACGAAAGAGACATTGTTTGCCGGACGGCGACCGAAAGCCGGGACGGGGGGTGCTTTGGCTCGCCATGCTGGTGGCAGGCAGCGCCATGGGCTGGGATGCGAGCCACGCGGTTCCGGACGTGGCTCCGATGGCCCCGATTACCAATGCCGGGCCGGCGCCGGTGCCGGACTTCCCCCGCCCGGTCCAAAACGTCTTCGAAGTTCAACTCGCTCTCGACCGGCAGGGACTTTCGCCGGGCTCGCTTGACGGTGTCAACGGTCCGCAGACTCGATCGGCGCTACGCGCCTTTCAGCGCAAGGAGAGTCTCCCGGTGACCGGCGAACTGGACCCGGGCACCAAAGCCCGCCTCCTGCTCAATGAGCCTCCTTGCACGATCTGCGAGGTCACCGCCAATGACCTGGCGCGGCTTCAGCCGCTGAGCACGACCTGGCTCGGCAAGTCGCAGCAGACGGCGCTCGAATACGAGACCGTTCTCGAACTGATGGGCGAGAAGGGACATGCCCATCCGAACCTGATTCGCCAGCTCAACTCGCGGGTGAACTGGTCCAACGTCGTCGTGGGCACAAAGGTGCAATTGCCCGACGTGGAGTGCGGTCTGGAGGATGCCAAGGCTTGTTTTATCACCATCCACCTGGCGGATAAGGTGCTGGAGGCCTTCGATGCCAGTTCGAACCTGCTGGTGCATTTTCCATGCAGCATCGCCCAACGCATCGAGAAGCGTCCGGTCGGCGTCCTTCGGGTGGAGGTCATAGCGCCCCATCCGAATTACACGTTCAACCCGGAGCTTTTCCGGGAATCCGCGGAAGCGCGGCAGTTGACGACGAAACTGTTGTTGCCTCCCGGTCCCAACAACCCGGTCGGCGTGGCGTGGATTGGGCTGGACCGCCCCGGCTACGGCATCCACGGCACCCCCAGTCCCGAACAAGTAGGCCGCACGGAGTCGCACGGTTGCTTTCGACTGGCGAACTGGAATGCCGCACGGCTGCTGCGCATGGTCAGCATCGGGACGCCCGTGTATGTGGAGCCGTAGGTCCCGGCTGCGGGGTGGATGGATTGCATGGACGAGGGGCGTGTGTGGAGGCGCGCGGCATGGCGTTGCCGCAGCAGGTTGAACCTCCGTTCTTGAGCAGGGAGGTGCTCCGGCCTAAACTAGCCTCGTGAATAAGAACTTTGTCGGCCGCTGGCAGGCCAATTTCCTGGCCGGCCTGGCCATTGTGCTGCCCGGGATCATCTCGGTGGCGGTGGTCATATGGCTCTTTGGCACGGCCGCAAGGATGACCGACACCCTCCTGTTTTTCCTGCCGGCGGCCAAGACGCACGCTGAGGATGGCAACGGGCCGATGTATTGGTATTGGAGCCTGGTGGCGCTGGCGCTGGCGGTATTCCTAATCGGCGTCGTGGGCCTGCTGGCACGCAATTACTTTGGCAGAAAGATAATCGAATGGGTCGAGTCGGCGTTGCTGCGCATACCGCTGTTGAACAAAATCTACAGCGCCACCAAGCAGGTCAACGACGCTTTCTCCTCGAACAACAAGACGGCCTTTCGGACGGTAGTCCTGGTTGAGTTTCCCCATTCGGGGACCTGGTCGGTCGGATTCGTCACTACCGAGCCGCCGGAGGAAATGCGGGCGCAACTGAATCGGAAGATGCTCTGCGTTTTCGTCCCCACGACTCCCAACCCCACCGGTGGTTTCCTTCTTCTGGTGCCCGAAGAAAAGGTGATCAAGCTGGAGATGTCGGTTGCGGACGGCATCAAATACATCATCAGCCTGGGTTCCATCATGCCGGAGGCGGCACAGGTTCCGCGCCTGGGCGGCATCGGCATCCCGGTGGTGCCGGCATCGGCGCGCCATGACTGAAACCGCCACCGGCGTGGTGCTGCGCACCTGGCCCCTGACCGAGACGAGCCTTATCATCCACTGGCTGACGCCGGACCTGGGCCGGCTGGCGACTGCCGCCAAAGGGGCGCGCAGGCCCAAATCCCCTTTTCGCGGCAAGCTGGATCTGTTCTTTCTGGCGGAGTTTAGCTTCAGCCGCAGCCCGCGCTCCAGCCTTCACAACCTCCGCGAAGTCGGCCTGCGCGAGACCCACAGCGCGCTGCGGGAAGACCTCGGCCGGCTCGAGCAGGCCTCCTACGCCGCCGCTCTGATCGAGCAGGTCACCGAGGCCGAAACGCCGCTGCCCGCCATCTTCGAGTTGATGAGAGGTCTGCTGGGTGCGCTGGTTTCGGGGCCGACCCAGCCGCAGACCCTCTTCGCCTTCGAACTCAAGCTCCTCCAGGACCTTGGCCTGCAGCCCGACCTCGAACAGACGCGTCTAAGTCCCGGTGTGAAGCAGATCGTGCGGGCGTTGAGCCAGTCCGCATGGAACTCCGTGGGCCGGGTCAAGCCGAGTGCGGTCCAGACGGCCGAGCTGACCCATTTTCTGCATGGTTTCCTGGAATACCACTTTGGCAAAGTCCCCCGTGGCCGTCCCTCGCTCTAGCCCCGGCCGCGCTGGAAACAAAGCCAGCCTTTCAGGACTCCAATCGGCTAAGAGCCTGTCCCGCTAGGGCAGACCCTCTTCTGGAGGGCCTGCCCTAGCGGGACAGGCCCGAAACGTTCCAACGCTTCAACGGGCTGCATTCCCAGCTTGATTTTCTTCCTTCGTTCATGGTATACTCCAGGCGTCAGCCGCAGTAATAAACCCACTTCGGCGAAGAAAGAACCATATGAAAGGACGACCTGTTTTCTCGATCGGGCTTGCGCCTGTACTGGGCCTGGTATTCTCATTCCTGGCGACCGGGGGCCAGGCAGCCGAGCCGGCTGGCGCGGCTGCCAATTCAACCCCGGCGAAACTTCCCGCAACGATTACACTCAACAGCGGCAAGACCTACGAGTCCGCCCGCCTGGTGAGTGCCGATCCAAGCGGCTTGACGATTGAATACGCGCCTCCGGGCGGGGGCATCGGGCTGGCGAAGATCAGATTCTCGAGCCTCCCGGACTCCCTGGCGCGCGACTTTGGTTACGACCCGGCGAAAGCCGCCGCATTTGATGCGGAGCAGGGGCAGGCGATGGCCCAATGGCGGGCGCAAATGCAGGCCGATGAGGCGCGGGCCAAGGCTGAGCAAGCCAACCAGCAGATCGCTGACGCCCAGGAGCGCGCGGCTGACGCCGAGAGCCGGGCCGATGCCGCCATGGGAGCCCTCGCCGATTTACGGCAGCAGTCCGGGATGGGACAGGCGCAAGCCTACGCGTGGGCTAGTTCCGGCGGAGCCGGCTATGGGAACCAGGGCTTCGGCAATTTCGGCGGCGGGAACTTTGGCAGGAACTTCTTCGGCCGGGGCAAATTCAACGGGTGGCGAGGGTATCCTTGGATTCTGGCTAGAGAGCAAAATCCAGGCATTCTCTGGTCCGCGTTGCAGCCGTCGCTACGTGGCGGGTCCACGGGCCGAACTCGGGGGCCAGGCGTACTTCCCTGATAGAAGCAGAGTTCCGAACGGATGAAGACCTGAGCAAGGGGCCTGGAGAAAGTGGTGCCCCGGCTAGGACTTGAACCTAGAACCAATTGATTAAGAGTCAACTGCTCTACCAATTGAGCTACCGAGGCAACTTGGGAGGCTGCGGCGAGCAACCACGGGCATTTATTTCGCATGGCGGGGCCTTGGAGGCAAGCTTTTTTCACCAACTCATCGTGACCCGTGATCGCGATGAGGGTGCCTGATAGGGAGCGTTGCAAGCACGGCAAGTCCTGCTTAAAGCCACTCCGCGCGGGATACAATGAAGGATGCAAAGGCATTCCCCCGCCTTGAAGCCTTGCGTCAGCGCTTATCTCGGGTCCAATCGCAGGGCAACGGGGGCGCGCTCCTCCAACTCGCCGTTGGCGGCGGCAAATTGAACGTATAATTGGTTTGCGGCTTCCAGTTTCCGACGGAAGGTCGCTTCGGTTCGCAGGCGGTTCAAAAGCGCGGGTTTGAGCGCGGAGCGTTGCGGAGAGGGACGAGCCACGCGCAGTTCGTCCACTTCCCCTGGCCGGGAGGCGCCACCGCTCTTCAATGCTGGAGAAACATTTGGCTACGGATTCCTTGTCAGGGGCAGTTGACGAGCGGTGAAGGGCGCAACGAAACTGCCATGAGGGCGAGCCAATTGAGGTTTAATCGAGTGTTGGAGGCGGAGTGGTCGCCCTTGTTGAGCTTGGCTTTCCATGGCAAGAGTCTATGCTTTCCCCCTGAGCAGGAGCATCATGAGGAACAAAAGATTAGTAATTGTCGTGGTTGCCAGCGTCGTTGCGCTTTTTGTAGCAGGCTGCGCGTCTTCTTCTACCAGCCATGCCGGTGCGAGCAGTTCGGGCCTTGCTTCGCTGACGAGCACCAACATTATTGTGAATGTAGATGACCGAAGCAAATGGGTTGATTGGCCAGCGGGAGGAGGGTTCTAGGCGCTACGGGTTGAGAGCTATGGTGAAGATCCGAGTTGTGGGAAAGCGAGCGCGCCGGTATAACAAGGCCCAGTTTCCAATGAAAACGAGCAGCATCGAAAAAGTCAAAGAGTTCCACCTGGCGTTCGGGCACCCTGTCCATGACCAGCCTCACATCGGCAATGCGAAGCTGAACGCTCTGCGCGTCAGCCTGATCGACGAAGAGAACCGGGAGCTTGCGGAGGCACTGGCCCGGGGGGATGCCGTGGAAGCGCTCGATGCACTTTGCGATTTGCAATACGTTCTCGACGGCGCTTTCCTCGCCCTCGGCTTCCACCGGGCGAAAGACGCCGCTTTTGCCGAAGTTCACAGCTCGAACATGAGCAAGCTCGGCGCGGATGGAAAACCGGTGGTTCGCGAGGACGGCAAGATTCTCAAGGGGCCAAACTATCGCCGGCCGCAACTGCAACCGTTTATCGCCGCAAGCGCGTCGCCCGCAGCCGGCCAGCAGCAAGTGAACGCCCGGATTTAGCCACGGGTATCTACAGAGCTCTGGCGGATCATCAAACCCGCGATGGATCCGGCTTTGTTCTGTTCCGGAGGGCTGGAGCGCTAGCCAACCATCAGCACCGCCGCGGCGGTGATTCTCCCCTTGCGCAAGGCATCCAAGGCTTCGTTGGCTTTTTCGATTGGAAAGGGTTGCACGACCGTCCGCACCGGCACCTTGGGCGCGATGGCAAAGAACTCCTCGCCGTCACGGCGAGTCAGGTTGGCCACGGAACAAACGCTGCGCTCTTCCCAGAGGAGGTCATACGGGAAGGAGGGGATGTCGCTCATGTGAATGCCTCCGCAGACGACCACGCCGCCTTTGGTCACTGCCTTTAGCGCCAGCGGCACCAGCGCGCCCACCGGGGCGAAGAGGATCGCCGCATCCAGCTTCTCCGGCGGGGTCGTCTCCGAGTCTCCCGCCCAGACAGCCCCGAGCGATCGGGCAAACTGCTGGCCTTCAAGATCGCCGTGGCGCGTGAAGGCATAGACCTCCCGTCCTTGGAAGCGCGCGACTTGCGCCACGATGTGAGCGGCGGCTCCAAAACCATAAAGCCCCAGCCGCCGGGCATGGCCTGTCTTCGACAGGGATCGATAGCCAATCAGCCCAGCGCACAGCAGCGGCGCGGCCTCGGCATCCGAATAGGTTTCCGGAATGGGAAAGCAAAACCGTTGATCGGCCACGACATATTCGGCGTAGCCGCCGTCCAGGGTGTAGCCGGTGAAAAGGGCCCGCTGACACAGGTTCTCCCGGGCGGTCCGGCAGTATTCGCACACGCCGCAAGTCCATCCCAGCCAGGGCACGCCCACCCGGTCGCCGGCTTTGAACCGATCAACACCCGCGCCGATCTCGGTTAGGAGCCCGACGATCTCGTGTCCCGGAACGAGTGGCAGTTTGGGGTTGGGCAGCTCGCCATCCACGACGTGCAGGTCGGTTCGGCAAACCGCACATGCCCGGACTTGAATGAGTACCTGACCCGGCCCCGGGCTGGGCCGTGGGATCTCCATCGCGCGCAACACCTGGCGCGCACCCTCGAGAACCATGGCGCGCATAAAGGAATTGAACCCTGTTTTCGGGGGGCGTCAAGAGGGAGGGGACGAGATCCAGCCGCACTTATCGCGGATAGAACGGGTGGATGCAGAGTAGCGCAGGCCCGGAACGGGCCCGCGCTACGCCCTTGAGACGCCGCCGGGCGGCGGTTAGGCGCCGCCCGGAGGCCGCAACGGCGAGAGCAACACACGCGTCTGCCGCCGCAAATTCAATCGGTCCGCTCGGCCAGCCATTGGCAGGCCGGGGGCCAGACCTCTTTCTGAGCCCGGCCGCCGATAGCCAGGCCGATGTGGCCGCTCCCCTCCAGCAGGATGGTCTTGCGGTCTTTGGAACCAACCAAATCGTTGAAGGGAGTGCCTTGCGAACACGGCACCAAATCGTCTTTGCCCGCCATGATGTTGAGCACCGGGCAGGTGATGTTCTGCAGATTGACGATGTGCTTGCCAACCGGCATGCGGTTTTGGGTCAGCAGATTCTGCTGGTAGAGGTATTTCACAAATTCCCGGTACACCTCACCCGGCACCGGGATGTTGTCCTGGAGCCACGTTTCCGTGGTCAGGAAGTCCTCGAGGAAGCGCTCCTGGTGCATGTTCTCGTAGAAATTGATCGGCTTCTCGAACAGGTTGCCGACCGGCCGGAGCAGAAGGAATGTCGCCTGAAGAAACTCCGGCGGGCAATTCCCGAAGGCGTCCACGAATTTATCCACGTCGAAGTTCTCGGCGCGGGTCCAGACGTTGAGCAGGCTCTCATCGGTGGCGAAATCGATGGGCGCCGCCAGCAGAATGAGATTCTTGACCCGGTCCGGGTGCAGCGCCGTAAACATCGCGCTCATCGTGCCGCCCATGCAGTAACCGAGGATATTGACTTCATCGACTCCAGTGCGCTCGCGCAGGTAATCCAGCACATTGCCCAGGTAGCCGTTGATGTAATCGTCCAGAGTGAGGTGCCGGTCGGCCGAGGTGGGAACCCCCCAATCCACCAGGTAAGTGTCGAAGCCGTGATCGACAAAGTTGGCCACCACGCTGCGGCCTTTCTTCAGGTCCAGAATGTAAGGCCGGTTGACCAAGGCATAGATGAAGACGAGGGGTGTGCGAAAACGCGGCCGCTGGTCGCTGAGGTAATGCCGCAGCTTGAGCCGGTCTTCCTCATAGACTACCTCGGCGGAGCTGACGCCTTTTCGAATCCGCTGAGCGCGCCGCCAGAGGGTGGGCAGGTGAGTCATGCGGCCGATCGCGGCCGAGGTTTCGTCGACCATGGTTTGCTGCCATTGGAGCCAGGGATTGCCGAAGCCGCCGTCGTTCATACCGCCTCAGCTTTCCTGGGACCGGTGGCAGGTTTGACTCTCCGGGCTGGGGCCTGGCGCCTGGGTGTGGCGGCCCCGGCCGCAGGCTGGCGTTTGCCCCCGCTGTTTTTTTGGCTCAAGGCATCGACTTTCGCCGAGATTTCGTCCAGTCGATCGAGGAGCCGTTTTTCCATGTGGCGTACCGTGAGCATGACCGTATCGATATCGTCGCGCGAGGGCGATTGCATCTCGTTGCGGGCCCGGGCCATGAAATCATTGGTGATTTTTCGAAAGGTGATGGCGTTTTCCATCCACTGTTTCATGCCGTCCAGAAACTGGGGAGAGCGCATGAACTCCTCCCATGACTCGGCCAGGGCCTGGAAGATGCCGCTGCGGATCTGGCGCAGCACCTCCGGCGGCGGCGAGTTGGGCGACAGAGTGAAGGCGGTCTGCATGAGCTTGCTCATGGATTCCATCCAGATCTTCTGGAAGGCAGCCGCCTCCTCCGCGGTCTTTTGGAAGCCGTTGTCGTTCATAAGCGCCTTTCCCTTAACACAGCTCGACCGCCATCGCAACGGCCTCTCCTCCGCCGATGCAGAGGGTGTTGATGCCGATGCGCGCCGAGCGTTGTTTCATGGCGTTGAGCAGCGTGACCAGCGTCCGGGCGCCGCTGGCCCCAATGGGATGGCCGAGGGCAACCGCGCCCCCATGGACGTTGACCTTCTCGTGCGGGATGGCAAGATCTTTCATCGCCACCATCGGCACGAGGGAGAACGCCTCGTTGATTTCGAACAAGTCGATGTTGCCCACCTTGAGCGAAAGCATGCGCAGCAGCTTGTCGATTGCCCCGACGGGCGCCATGGTGAACCACTCCGGCTCCCGCGAATAGGTGGCATATCCGAGGATTCTTGCCTGGGGCTTGAGGCCCAACGCCTTGACCTTTTCCGCCGATACCACCACCACGGCCGCCGCGCCGTCATTGATGCTCGAGGCATTGCCGGCGGTGACAGTCCCCTGCTCGCCAAAAGCGGGCCGAAGCTTGCGCAGCTTCTCTTCGTTGAATTTCTTCGGGTTTTCGTCCTCGGTGACGCTCAGGACATCCTTGCCCGCTTTGACCGGGATTGGTTCGATTTCAGCCGCAAAGAGGCCCTTGCGGGCTGCATCGATGGCGCGCCGGAAGCTGCTGACGGCGAATTCATCCTGCTGCTCGCGGGTGAACCCGTATTTGGCCGCGCAACGGTCGCCGCAGAGGCCCATGTGCATATTGTTATAAACGTCCCACAATCCGTCCCGAATCATGGAGTCGATGAGTTCGCCATTCCCCATGCGGTAGCCGTTGCGGGCCTTTTCGAGCAGATAGGGCGCGCGCGACATGTTCTCGGTCCCGCCCGCGACCACGGCGGAAGCGTCGCCGCATTGGATGGCCTGGGCCGCGAGCATGACCGCCTTAAGGCCCGAACCGCAGACCTTGTTGACGGACGTGGCGCCGACACTGGGCCGGAAACCGGCCCCAATCGCCACTTGGCGGGCAACGTTCTGGCCCAGCCCGGCGCTGACGACATTGCCGAAGATCACTTCGTCCACCTGGTCGGCGGGGAGGCCAGCGCGGCCAAGAGCTGCTTTGGCCACAGCGCTGCCGAGGACAGGGGCGGGGACCGATTCAAAGACACCGCCGAATGTGCCAACGGGGGTTCGCACGGCGCCGGTGATATAGACTGGATTCGCACTATTCATCATATTCTCCTGTTTTTCTGGTTGTTGGGACAATTGCCAACGCGGCTCCCGGCCCGACCATCGGGCGCGGTTGCTGGACCCATCCAAAGCCGCGTGGTTCAACGGACGATCCCGGCGGCGTTGCGTCAGGCTTTAGGGGCGCGGACTTCAGTGACTTCGGTGTTCTTGCGCACGAAATCGATGCACGAATCGATGGCCCGGCTGTTGATCTCGGTCAGGGCTTCCACGTTGGAGCGCATCGCGCCCATCGAGGAGGTCCAAAACTCCATCCACTTGGCCTGGCTGTCGGCGATGACGGGTGTTTGGGCGGCATCGACGGCTTTTTTCATCAGCTCGGCGCTGGTTCGGCTGTTCTTCTCGATAAGATCGATCACCTCTTCCATACGCTTCTGGGCCAGGGGGAGAACGCCGCTGGCCAAGGCGGTGAAATTGCTCACGCGCTTTTGCCAGTCGGGCACCGCCGCCGTCTGGCTCCAGATGCTGCTCCACCAGCGCGCCGCCTCTTCCTGCATGCGCAAACCGGTCTTCATCGCCTGCTCGTAGTTCTTCCTGGCATTGTCCGCCATCTCGGTCTCTTGCTTTTCCTGGGCACTGCCTCGCTCTTTCATGCTGCTACTCCTTTCCTTGCTTTGTGTTTCTGTCCTCATGGGCCATTGTTGTGCATCTGCACAACCGGAGCCTGGCTGCGGAAGAGGGACTTAGCCTCCCGCGCTCAACCGATGGTTCCGGTCATCCTGGCTTTTCAAACGGCCCTCACTGGGCCGCCTCATGTTTCTAAAGCCTATTAAAACCCAGGTCGGATCCGCTGTCAACAGGAAAATTGTGCAAACGCACAATTTTTTCCCGCCGCCTTGGCCGCCGGCCTAAGGCCGGCTCGAAAGGGGGCGGAGATTAAGTCATCGAGGGCTTGGACGCATCGCGCGCGGAACGCGGCGCGCGCCCTCTTGCCGCGCGGCGCTTTGCCGGTTTGCGGGAATGATTCTTCCGCAATTCAGCCAACTCCCGCTGGAGTTCGCTGACCGTCTTTTGCAATTGGGCGTTCTGCGCGTCCAGGGAGGCGGAGGCGGAATCTCCGGAGAGCGGTTGGCCCGCCCCGGCGGCAAAGGCCGAGGCAAACGGTTCGAGCATCGCTTTCGTCCAGGCGGAGACGGAAGGGAAAACCGAGGGGAGGCCGTGCGTGCGGCGGATTTGCTCCTCGACCTGCTGCTGATAGTCGAGGAAGGACTTGAGGGCCTGGTTGAAATACTTATCGATGAAGTCTTTGACCAGTTGGTCGTTGACGCGGATGATGCGAACCAGGAGGGGCACCGGAAGCGAATCAAGCTTGGGGGTGTCAAGCTCAAGAATAATCTGCGTCAGCACCTGGGCTGTGATGTCCGCCGATGACTTGGCGTCGATCACGCGCAGATCATAGCCCTGCTGGATCAGCGAGCGGATTTCGTCCAGCGTCAGATGCCGACTATGGGTCGCGTCGTAGTAGCGCCGATTCGGATATTTCTTTATCTCCAGCCTTTTGGCAGCCGGGTCAGTGTGCGAAGGCATGACTCACCATAAATTGAGCAAATGCACAAGGCAAGCCGAATGTTGGGCCCGGTGCGCCGTACGATGGGCCATCTCTCCGCTTGACAACACCCATATGGGCTGGATATTGCTCGAAATTGTGCGATTGCACAACTTTAATGGTATTAGAAAAAACTCGGCGTTGTTGGCGGCGGAGGATCGCGGGAGTGAGGAGCCCCCATGGCAGACGGCGTGGCAAGTGCCGGCGTTTTAAGCACAACAAAATCAACAACATACAATGAATATAAAGAACGCAGTGGCGGTTATAACCGGGGCCGCAGGGGGTATTGGACGAGCATTGGCATTGGAGCTAGCCAAGCGCAAAGTGGCCAGCCTGGCGCTAGTGGATCAGAGTGATACCGTCCAGCAGGTTGCCAAGGCCATCAACGAACTGTCGGGCAGTACGATTGCCTTCGGCTACAGCGGCAATGTGAGCGATGCTGAGTTTCGGCACCGGGTTTTCAAGGACATGGCCAAGAAGCAAGGCCCGGTTAACATTTGCGTGCCGGCGGCCGGCATTACCCGCGATTCCCTGGCGGTAAGATTGGACAAGGAGACCAGCCAGGTATCGATTTATCCGGTCGAGACCTTTCGCCAAGTGGTTGAAGTTAACCTGGTGGCTCCGGTTTATTGGGCCTTGGAGACGGTTGCCGGGATTGCCGAGCATCGCGCCCAGCGCGGCCTCAAGCGGTGGGAGCCGACCGAACCGCTGCAAGGCGCGATCATTTTCATCGGCTCGGTCTCGTCGCTCGGAAACAAGGGGCAAATCGCCTATGCGGCAACCAAGGCCGGGCTGGAAGGCGCTGCCGCAACTCTCATGATGGAGGCGGTCTTCCATGGGATTCGGTGCGGGGTCATCCATCCGGGTTTTACCGATACGCCGATGGTGCGGGCGCTTGGCGAGAAGTTTATTAGTGAACATATTATTCCGCGGACCCAGCTTCGGCGCCTCATCCAGCCCGAGGAGATTGCGGACGCCATTTGTTTTATGATTTCCAACGCCGCCGTGAGCGGGTCGCTCTGGGCTGACGCGGGCTGGCACCCAGCGGCTTGAGGCGGACGGGGAGGGGAGCGTGAGGAGCGTGGAGCGTTGGGAGCGCGGAAGCGTGGAGGCGCTCTGACGCTTCACGCTCAGGACGCTCCGACGCTCCGCGCGGGTTTTCTTACGGTCATTACCCCACTCCCGGGAGCGGGGTGGATGGCTATGTTAAGAGGAGCGGGCGATCGGGCCTGTGAGGAATCTGACATGCACCCCCTTGACACATTCACGTCGTTTGGCACGCACAACGTGCTGGCAGTCATTCTGGGTGGAGGCCGGGGGACCCGGCTTTTTCCACTCACCAAAGACCGGGCCAAACCGGCGGTGCCTTTGGGCGGGAAGTACCGGCTGGTGGACATCCCTATCTCGAACTGCATCAATTCGGGGCTGCTGCGCATCTTCCTGCTGACGCAGTTCAACTCCGCCTCGCTGCACCGGCATATCTCGCAGTCGTACAAATTTGACCATTTCTCGAACGGGTTCGTCGAGATTCTCGCTGCGGAGCAGACGCTGACGGACGAATCGTGGTATCAGGGAACGGCCGATGCGGTTCGCAAGAACCTGCTGCACTTCGAGACCAATCCCTATGATTACCTGCTGATCCTGAGCGGCGATCAGCTCTATCGAATGGACTACCGCACCATTCTCAGCCAGCATATCGCGAGCAAGGCCGATGTGACGGTGGGGACGATCCCGGTGCCGCGCAAGGACGTGCCGGGTTTCGGCATCATGCGCATGGATGCGGATTGCCGCCTTACGGCGTTTGTGGAAAAGCCCAAGGATCGATCCGTGCAGGATGCCTTCCTGCTGGCGCCGGAGCTGCAGTCCAGGCTGCGGATTCCTTCCGGCCAGGAGTTGTTCCTGGCCTCGATGGGCATCTACGTCTTCAGTCGGCACGCCTTGGTGCAGTTGCTTGAGGAAGCCTGTCACGACTTCGGCAAGGAGGTTATTCCGCGCGCCCTTAAATCGCACCGCGTCTCCGCTTATGTGTTTCAAGGAGTTTGGGAAGACATCGGCACCATCCGGAATTTCTTCGACGTCAGCCTCGACCTGACGGCCCCGCGGCCGCGCTTCAACGTCTTCGACATGACGGCGCCGCTTTTTACCCGGCCCCGCTTTCTGCCCTCGTCCAAAATAAACGGCGGGAGCATCGAAAACTCATTGGTTTCCGATGGCTGCCTCATCGATTTCGCCACGGTCCGGGAGAGCATCCTGGGCCTGCGCAGCCGTTTGGGCCGAGGCAGCCATCTCCAGAGGACCATCATGATGGGAAGCGACTATTATGAGAGTGAAGAATCGGCCGCGCGTTACCAGACCGAAGGAAAGCCGCCTATCGGCATCGGTCAGAATACCCGAATCGAGAACTCAATCATCGACAAGAACGCGCGCGTGGGCGAGGACTGTGTGATCTCGCCCGCTGGCAAACCGAGAGATGTCGATCATCCCTTCTACTACATCCGCGACGGCATTTTGATCATCCCGAAGAACGGTCTTGTGCCGCACGGGACAAAGGTCTGAGCGGTGGAACCAGGCAGTGGCTGGGGGGCGGAGGTTGCGCGACGCTTCTTCCTGGGGTGAACACCCTATGTTAATGCGAGCGCTTCATGGTAAAAGAAAGACGCTCGAACAATCAGTACAAAAAGGAGGCTAACTGTTTGAAATGACCGAGAGCGGCCTGCGCCTGGGCCGCTCTTTTTTTTGACCCTCTAAAAGCCGGAGTGTCACACGGCGCCAGCCTCTGATCGATTTCTTTCTTTAATTGAGGCGCTCGTCCAGGGGTGGAGCAGGCCCGGTGGCTGGATTTGCGAGGTAGTGGTTGTGGTGAGGAACCTCGCGGGGTGGCTCTTCCGCCACCGGGCTAGAAGGTCATTCGTAACCCCAGTACTCCCGGCGCTGCCGGTACCGGTCTCTCAGGAGGCGGCGGCGCACCCGGTTTTTGGGGAGAACCAGCCAAAGGAGATACAACGCTGATGCCGCACCGACGAGCGTCAATACACTGAACCAAGGGTCGCCGAACAGGCCGACTGAGTTTTCCATAGCTTTAGCTGCTGGTGCTGTTATATCCTGAAGGGGGGCAGCTTGTATATCCGTAGTAATACCCACGCGCAAAGCGGGCTCGAACCGCGCTCATTCGCGTGTTGTCCGAGATGCAAGGGCAGGAAAAAAGGAAGGGGGCCTCCCGGCCCCCTAGCCGGCTTCGCGGGAAACTTCAGCCAGAGGCCGAAGCGGAAGCCATTTGGTAGCCTATTCCTCTCATCTCCGGCGGCGCTTGTCAAGCGGGACTGGAGTTGCCAAATCTCTTGCTCCTTTGCGGGCTCGGCTTCTGGCCCGGTTCAGGAGGGCCGGGCTTTGGCGGCGCGGAACCCCACCAATTTGCGGCGCTGTTCGTCCCACAGACGGAACGTCAATGATTTGAAGCTGGACAACAGAGTCACCGGTTTAATCGCCTGAAACATGGGCTCAGCCCGATAGCACTTTTCCAGGTTGTAATTCGGGATGCGCGAGTTCAGATGATGGATGTGATGGAACCCGATGTTGCCCGAAAACCACTGCAACACTTTGGGCAGTTTGTAGAACGAACTGCCTTGCAGCGCCGCGGCGCAGTAATCCCATTCCTGGCGGCGTTCCCAATAGACGCCTTCGAACTGATGTTGCACGTAAAACAGCCACACGCCGGCGACCCCGGCGACCATCAACACTCCCCCTTGCAGCAGCAGGTAAGCTTTGAGGCCGAACAGGCAAGCCAACCCTGCGGCCACTGCCAGGATGGCCAGGTTGGTCCAATATACCGAGTTGGTTTCCCGCCGGCCGGCTCTTTTTACGGGAAACCGTTGCTTGATGAGAAACAGGTACAGCGGCGCCATCACAAACAGGATGAACGGGTTACGCGCCAGCCGATAGGCGAAGCGCTTCCAGCGCGAGGCCTCGAGGTATTCCTGCACGGTCAAGGTCCAGACATCGCCAGTGCCGCGCCGATCCAAGTCGCCCGCGCTGGCGTGGTGGAGGGCATGTTCCCACCGCCAATGGAAATAGGGCGTGAAGCTCAGCACACCGGTGATCTGGCCCAGGACATCATTCGCGGTTGGCGAACGGAAGAAGGAGCCGTGCCCGCAGTCGTGGAAGATGATGAACACGCGGACCAGGAACGCTCCGGCCAGGACCACCAGCGCCGCGGTGAGCCAATAAGACACCCCCAGGCTGAGGTGCATCAAGTACCAGAGGGCGGCATAAGGAATCAGGGTGTCAGCCAGTTGCCAAAGGGCGCGCCGGAGCGCGGGTTGCTGGTAGCGGGCGACAATCTCTTTCCACCGTGGAGCGGCTGCCTCTGGTCCGGCTGGGGCTGAATGCGAATCGTTTCTCATAAACTGCGGATAACTTAGAACACTTTAGACCACCTGCAAATTCGGCTCTGTTCCCGGCTACGGGCGGCAAATCATCAATGAAACGAGTTCAACTGAAGATCGATCAAGCTCGGCAAGTGACAAGCTGTCTAATGACGCGAACAATATAGCCTGATAATATGGGTTATTCAACCCATTTCTGGAGGGGCCGAAATCCCTCACTCTTGCGACGAGTTTGATCGGCCGACACGCAGAGAGGCCTCAAAGTTCTTCGACAAAGGCGCTTGCGGGACGTAGGGTGAATCATTAGACAGAAGGTGATGCGAAGTGGTCGTGAGAGGAAACTGCGCAATGCCAGTGAACAAACAGAACGGCACTTCCAACCCGAAACCCCCGGCAGACCGGGGACCTGCGACCTGCTATCTGGGGGTGAATGTCGGCGCCCTGAGCGTAAAGGTGGCGGCAATAAGCGGCGAGACCCGGCGGGGCAGGGCCGCGCCCCACCAGGGCCGGCCGGTGGAGGTCCTGAAGCAGTTACTCGCGGGGCCCGAGTTTGCGGGGGCGGAGTATTTCGGCGTGTCCGGGCACCTGGGACACATTTCGGAGGTGGCGGCCATCCAGCGAGCGTTACGCGAGTTACCGGGGCACTTTGACGCGGTGGTTTCTTTGGGCGGCGAGTCGTTTCTGGTTTATCTGCTGGCCGCGGGGAGGATCGCCAATGTTCTGTCGCACAACAAATGCGCCGCGGGCAGCGGCGAGTTTTTCGTGCAGCAGATTGGCCGGATGGGGCTGGGCCTGGAGGAGGCGATCCGCCGCTCTTTCGAGGGGAAGGTGGTGCCGCTGGCCTCGCGCTGCTCGGTGCACTGCAAATCGGACATCACGCACAAGCTTAACCGGCAGGAGGCGACGCCCGAGGACATTCTGCACACGCTGCACGACAGCATGGCGGCCAAGGTGGTGGCGCTGCTGGAGAAGGCGCAACGCGAGCTGCGGTGGGTGTTGTTAATCGGCGGCCTGACCGGCAACGGAGCGATGGTGGCGGCATTGCGCGAGAAACTTCCCGCCACGGAGTTCGCCGTGCTGCCGGAGAGTCCGTGGTTCGAGGCCTGGGGCAGCGCGCTGCTGACGCGGGATGAGCCGCGGTACAAGTCGCCCAATCTTTCAGTCCGGACCAGCCTGGGTCATTTGCCACCGTTGAGCTGCTATGCCGACCGGGTGGAGATCATCGGCGTGGCGGTCCGGCAAGCGCCGCCCGAAGGGCCAATGGTCCTGGGCGTGGATGCCGGCTCGACCACGACCAAGGCGATTCTGCTGGATCCCGCCACTAGCGGCGTGGTGGCCTCTCATTATACGCGCACCAACGGAGACCCCGTGGGGGCGACGCGGGAATGCCTCCGGCTACTGGCCGGCCAGACTGGCCGCGGCTGGGTTAGCCTGGTGGCGACAACCGGCTCAGCGAGAGAACTGATTGGCGCTTACCTGGGCACCGAGCATGTGTATAACGAGATTTCGGCCCAGGCGGCTGGGGCGACGCACTTCGACCCTGAAGTCGACACGATATTCGAAATCGGCGGCCAGGATTCCAAATACATTTATTTACGCAACGGCGTGCCGATTGACTACGCCATGAACAACGCGTGTTCAGCCGGCACCGGGTCCTTTCTCGAGGAGAGCGCCCAAGGTGACCTGGGGGTGGCGGTGTCTGAGATCGCCGGCCGGGCGCTGGCCGCTGCCGAGCCGGTGCAGTTCAAGGCGACCTGTGCGGCGTTCATCAACTCGGATATCCGGCTGGCGCAACAGGAAGGGCATTCGCGAGACAATATTGTGGCGGGCCTGGTTTATGCGATCGCGGGCAATTATCTCAACCGCGTGAAGGGAGCGCGGCGCGTGGGCCGGAAGGTTTTCTTGCAGGGAGGCGTTGCTTTGAATCACGCGGTGGGACACGCCTTTGCTCATAGTGTGGGACGGCAGATTGTCATTCCGCGCGACCCGGAGTTGCTCGGGGCCTTGGGGGTCGCACTGCTGGCACTCCAGCGGCGCGGGCTGAAGCCTGGAGCCAGTGAGATGCGGGACCTGTTGACGCTGGCCGGACCGGAACTCAAGGTGGTGGGCCGATTCGTCTGCGGCGCCTGCAAGCTGGCTTGCAGCATCGATCGTTTTGAAGTCGCTGGACGGCGCTTTCCTTTTGGCGGCCGCTGCAGCCTCTACGAGAACGTCTGGAAGCGCAAGGCGCGGACCGCGCCGGCGCCCGACCTGGTGGAACAAAGGGCCAGGCTGCTTTTTGGCTCAACCAGGCCGTCCTCGGCCAAAGGAGGGCTCGCCGACAGCACCATCCAAACTCACGCGATCAGCCAATCGAGTGCCCCGCGGCCCCAGGGGACCCTGTCGCCCCCGTCTCCGCTCCAGAACGCAAAACTCAAGGTTCGGCGTCTCCTGCCCTCCTCGCTGCTGCCGGCTGCCTTGCCGCGTTCGCCAGCAGCCCTCCCACCTTCGGTTGGCATTCCTCGAGCGCTGACCACGCACTCGCTGTTCCCGCTTTATTCGGCGTTCTTTTCCGGCTTGGGGCTGAAGGTGGTCTTATCGAACGTGGACCCTCGGGGTGAACTGAAGTCTTATTCTGGGTTTTGCTTTCCCGCGCAGATAGCGCACGGCGCTCTCATGGATTTGGCGGAGCGGGGTGTCAGGCTGATTTTTCTGCCGCACGTGGTGCGCATGCCGCAGGACAACGCCTGCCGGGATTCGTATTTGTGCCCGGTGACTCAAGCGGGGCCCTATTTCCTGGCCAAGGCCTTTCCCGGCCTGAACTTTCTTTCGCCGGTCCTGGATTTTACGCGCGGCTACGACACCAGCTCGGCGCTGGTGGAAATGGCGGTCAGCGAATTGGGCCAACCGCGCGACCAGGCCGAGCGAGCATGGGCTGCGGCCGTGCGCGCGCAGACGGAGCTTGAGCGCGCCTTGGGCGAGCTGGGGCAGCAAGCCTTGGCGGAATCGGTGCGGGCAGGGAAGCCGGCGATTCTGCTGGCGGGCCGCAGCTACAACGCATTTACGCCGGAGGGCTCGCAGTCGGTGGGCAAGAAGCTCTCCAGCATGGGGGTGACGGTCATCCCGGCCGATTGCCTGGAGCCGGTTGGAGAGGGCCCCACCGTGTGGTATGCGGCCAACCAGATTCTCAATGCCGTCGCCTTGGCCAAGCAGCATCCGAATCTCTTCCTGGTGTGCGTGAGCAATTTCAGTTGCACCATCGATGCTTTTACCCATGCGATGCTCGACTCCGGGCTGGGCTCCAAACCTTATCTCATCCTCGAGATCGACGCCCATACCGCCGATGCCGGGATCCAAACTCGTCTCGAAGCCTTTTTGGATATCGTCATGAACTACCGAGAGACGCAGGCCAGCCCGCGCCAGCCGTTCAGGGTTTGCCGGCTGACATCGGTCGGCCAGGTCGTCCGCGCCGGCCGCGCGCCGGTTTCCCTCACCGACTCGCGCGTGAAGATCTATTTCCCCAACTTTTCCGACTACCACGCCCAGAGCTTTGCTATGGCAGCCCGCTGGCTGGGGCTGCACCCCGGCGCGCTGGTGCCGCTGGCCCGCAGCCAGCTCGATCTCGGCCTTCAATACACGTCCGGCCGCGAGTGCCTCCCTCTGCCCATCTGCATCGGCCAACTCCTCCACATCAGCCAGCATCGGGAACCGGGTGAGATCGCCGGCTTTTATATGATTCGCGGCGGCGCCCCCTGCGTCAGCGAGTCCTATATGGGCTACTTTGAACGCTTCATCGCCGAGCAGCGCCTGGAGGATGTTTTTCTCCTCAATCCCGAAGAGGAGAACAATTACCTCGGCTTCGGCGCCGCGAGGCTGGCGCAGGATCTCTCGCCCGCGATTGTTTTGGCGGACATCCTCGTCGAGATGCAGCACGTGCTGCGGGTGGTGGGCTCCCCGGGCAGCTTGGAGCAGTTGCGGGAAGAGTGGCGGCAGTTGGCCGAGGCGACGGTCTCGCTGGACCAACTGCAAGGGGAACTTCCCGGGTTCATCGAGCGTCTGGGGGTGCTGCCGCGGACGCGAAGCGCGTTGCTCTGCCCGCGCGTCGTGGTGACGGGCGACTTCTTTACGCGGTTCAGTCCGTTTTTCATGGAAGGGGTCGCTGAGCTTTATGCCAAACGCGGCATCATTCTCAAGCCGGTGGATCTGGGGGACCTGCTGCTTTACGGCGCGTATCACGGCGTCGCGGAGAGCGCCGGCAATTGGGGGCTCAAACCGGGAGGCTTGGCGCTGGCCAAAGCCTGCACGCGGATACTCCAGCCGGATGGCAAGGAGTATCTGCGCCAGTGGGCCAACTATCAGTCCGAGCGATGGTGTGAGCAACGTTACCGCGGTCTTTTCCTGGAAACCGGACTGCTGGTGGCCGGGCCGAATGATGTCTCCTTGCTCTTCCAAAAAGCGATCGAGCACGTCTCTCCCGCCCTCTTCGGAGAAACCATTCCGACCATTGGCAAGGGCCTGGGCGCCGACAGCGAAGGCTACGACGGGATCATTGTCATTGGGCCGTTTAACTGCCTTCCCTACCGCATCTCGGAAGCCATTCTCAAGCCGTTGAGCCTGCAAAGCGGCACGCCCATCCTGACCTACGAAAGCGATGGCTATGCGGTTTCTCCGTCGTTTCTCCGGCAGGTCGATGTTCACATTCAGCAAGTCCTCGAGCACGCTGACAAGGCGCGTGGGTAGCTCTGGTTTTACCCGCCGGCGGGGCAATGAGCGGGGCAAGGTGGACTCGCGGACGAACTTGGCTGAAGAATTCAGTCTCGCTTTGGAGCCGGACCGCAGTATGATGTGCTTTCGGAGAGGTATTCTTCGAAGTTTTCATTTCTGTGACGGCAAAATTATTTTCTGAACTGGGGCTTTCCAGCGACCTGCTGAAAGCCATCGACAAACTCGGCTTCGAGCAGGCGGCGCCGATTCAAGCTGAGGCGATCCCCGTGTTGCTGCAAGGCAAGGACGTCGTGGGACAATCGCAGACTGGCTCCGGCAAGACTCTCGCTTTCGGGGCGCCGGCGATCGAAAAAGTCGTCGTGGAAGAGCGTACGACGCAGGTGTTGATCCTGTGCCCGACGCGCGAGCTGGCCGTGCAGGTGTCGGAGGAAATCCACAAGCTCTCGCTCTTCAAACGCGGGCTCCACTCTTTGCCCGTCTATGGCGGCCAATCCTACGACCGCCAGCTCATCGGATTGCGCCAGGGGGCGCACATCGTCATCGGTACGCCGGGCCGCATCATGGACCACATGCGCCGGGGCACGCTGCGGCTCAACTCGGTGAAAATGGTCGTGCTCGACGAGGCGGATGTGATGCTGAACATGGGGTTCCGCGAAGACATCGAGCTGATTCTTCAGGGCACGCCCAAAGAGCGGCAGACGGTCTTTTTCTCGGCGACCATCCCCCGGCCGATCCAGCAGTTAATCGGGAAATACTCGCGCGATCCGCAGAACGTTCGCATCGAGCAAAAAGCGCTGACCGTGCCGACGGTGGAGCAGGTGTATTACGAAGTGGATCGCCACTATAAGGTGGAGCTGCTGACGCGGCTTATCGATATTCACGACCTGAAGCTCGGGATCATTTTCTGCAACACCCGCCGGATGGTGGATGACCTGGTGGAACATCTGAACGCGCAAGGCTACTCGGCGGACCGGCTGCATGGCGAGATGACCCAGACCATGCGCGACCGGGTCATGAACAAATTCCGGCGGTCGGGCCTGGCATTCCTGGTCGCGACGGACGTGGCGGCGCGGGGCATCGACGTGGAAAACATCGAGGTGGTGTTCAACTACGACCTGCCGTATGACGGGGAGGATTACGTGCACCGCATCGGCCGGACGGGCCGGCAGGGCCGCAGCGGGCGGGCGATCTCTTTCGCCTCCGGCCGCGAGGTGTTTCAGATCCGCAACATCGAGCGCTACACCAACGTGCGGATGCAACGCGGCAAGGCGCCAAGCGCCGGGGAAGTCGAAGAAGCGCGCGCCAATGCGGTGCTCGACCGCGTTCGCGCCACGCTCAAGAGCGGCGACTTCAAACGGCAGGATCAACTCATCGAGCGCTTGCTCGAAGAAGGTTTTGGCTCGACCGATATTGCTTCGGCGCTGCTCCATCATTTGCAGGGCGCAGACGGTGCGCCCCCGGCAAAACCGGCGCGCGATCAGGCGGATCAACCCCGGGAGCGGAGCGGATTCCGGGAAGCCGATCGGGAGCGTTTTGAGCGGCCGATGCGCCCGCGCGAGGACCGCCGCCAGCCCCGGGAGCGTCCTCCCGTACCACCCCGCCCAGTCACCCCCAAAGCCTCCGCCAGCGCCCCGCCGCGCCGCATCTTGGGTGACCGCGAACGGCCTGCCTCTTCTTCGCAGCCGGCTGCTCCAAAGCAAGAGAGCAAACCCCGGCCGGCGCCGGCCGGAGACGTGGCAGCCCAAGCACCGGCTCCACGCGGCACCGAGGCTCCCCGTCCGCCCAAGGTTGGGCGGGGGACGCCGGACGGACAAACGCGCCTGTACATGAATGTGGGCGCGGAGATGGGCGTTGCAGAAGCGGATGTGGTCGGAGCGATTCTTGGCGAGACGGGTCTGCCCCGGCAAACCGTCGGCTTGGTAGACGTGCGGGAACGGCATCTGTTTGTGGATGTGGCTTCCGAACACTCCAACAGCATCATCGCGAAGCTCAACCGGGCGCAAATCAAGGGCCGGAAAACCAAGGTGAAGGTGGCGTGATGATGGCGCAGGGCCACTGCCATTAAGTCTGAGTGGCGGATGCGCCGTGGCCCGGTAGCGCAGGCCTCGGGCCTGCCAGGGCATCCGCACGACACGGGCCTCAAAGCATATCGGCTCAATCCGCCGCCGAAAACCCTCGTGCGAGGGGTCGCACGGGAAGATCGTTCACGCGATATACGAGTGGAACATGCCGGCGAGCAGGATCACCTCCGGATGCGCCGCCGCCAGCTTCGGCAGGATAACCTGGATGCGCGAGCGGTAAGCGGAGAGTTTCTCTCGCAGCGGGCGAAGGTCGTCCACGCTGTCCCACTGAAGCCGCTTGAGGTCCAACACCAGGCGGCTCTTGCTCCGCGTCAGAGATTCGCGGATGCGCAGACCGAGGCCTTCGGCGGCGGCGGCGGAGAGCTTGCCTTCCAGCCGCATCAACACCTGCTGCTGGGCCTGCTGCAGCTCCACATGGATCGCCAGATCGGGAGTCGCGGTTTTGCGCCGCAGTTCCTCCCACAGATCCGAGGCGCCGCGGCGGCTGGCCGGCATTCGGTACGGCGTCCGCATCAGCTTAGGATGCTGGAAAAGGTTGAGCTTCAAGGTCAGGCCAGTCCATAGCGCGGCGCCCACCGCCAGCACGGAGCGGAGTCGTTCGGCGAGAGAGGGAGAACCCAGTTCGGCGTGAATGTGCCGCTGCAAATCTCCAATTCCACGCCGCACGGCGGCGTTGGGCCCGAGCAACCTGCCGGCGAGAAATGCCGGGTAGGCGGCCCTGAGCTCCTTGGCGTAGTACTGGGCCTTCTGGCGCAGGAAAGGGTTCGGTGAGTTCTTGAGCTTCCGGTAGCCGAGCAAGCGCGCTTCCAGCGTGCGGAAAATGCTCGGGCCGAGGCGCTCGAAATCCTCTTTGAAACACCAGCGTTGGAGGTCCTCAATTTGACCCGGGGACAACGTCGGGTGTTTGATCATGGTGGCAAAACCGTCGCCGCGGCGGTAAAGCAGCTCCCGGTCCTTGGTGTACACGTCCTGCAAGAGATTGTCTTTGATGGTCCGCTCGTAAAACGGTGTGCCCGGGACCGGTCCGTAGATGAGGAACTGCCCCAGCGCCGGCTTGAGCTTCATCAACTCGTCCAGCTCCTGCGCCACCACTTCCGGAGTCTGGTAATCAAATCCGACGATCATGGAGGTCAGGATGGTGATCCCATGCTCACGAAATTCCGTGATGATGTCCTGAATGGGGCGTCCCTGCTGCTTGGCGTAGCCGGAGCGGGTGCCTTCGTACCCGATCCAAAAGCCGTCGATGCCCATCTCGAGAATCTCCTCGACCTTGTACTGGCTGAGGGCTTTGACGCTGGAGAAGGCGAAGATGGACAGGGTCTTTCCGCCTTTCATGACGCAGTCGCGGAACTCCATGGCCCGCTTTTTGTTGAGCAGGAAGTCCTCGTCGATGATGAGCAACACCAGCTCCGGGTTCAGGTCGAGATAGCGTTCGGCGACGGCGTAGATGTCCTTCCCCTCGGGCAGCAGGCGGATGTGTTGGCGGGAGAAGAAATGGGAGGTGCAGCAAAAATCGCAGCCGTTGGGGCAGCCCAGCCCGGCAAAGATTTTGCCGGTGCCGGAAACTTTCCAGCCAAAAACCCTCAGCCAGCTCACGAGCAGCGGCTGCTGATAAGGCATGGAGATAGGGGGTTCGCCCAGGAGGCGGCGAAAGAACTGCACGCCTTCTTCCCGGCAGATGTAATCTCCGTAGGGTTGAAGCTCCTCGTCCTTGAGCACGGTGCCATAGCCGCCCAAGACAATCTTGCTGTTGGGGGCGTATTGGCGGACCAACGCGACCACTTCTTTCATCTTGTGCATGACTGCCAGCAGGAAGGAGATGCCCACGTAGTCATAACCCTTCTTGAGTTCGTGGATCAACTCGCGCTTGGAGGGGTATTGCAGCACCACCGTGGGCGCGTCGAGGTTCTGGGCGATGTACTCGAGGGAGAAATGGATGTTGAAGGTGCGCGGGCTGAATAAGCCCTGGGCCCGGGTCACTTGCCCGTACAAAAGCTCGTAGCCAACCGAAGGGGCATCGCCGTATTTTGGCCCCAGGGGCCTGCACACGCTCGTCAGCAAGACTGTTTTACTCATGTTTTTGTCAAATAATGGCAACCACCCGCAAGTTCATCTTCACCCTGCGGTCAACTACCGGAATCAGAATAATCAGCCCCGGCCCGTTGGTCCCGAGCAACTTACCGAGACGAAAAAAGCTCCTCGTTCGTATTCAACCAGAATGCGGGTAGCCTGGGGCAAGATGAATGCCACGAGGACAATCACCGCCATAATGGCGGGGATCATTCTGGTCAGAATGGACAGTTCCGGCATTGCAATTCAAGAAGAAAAGCATGTGAAGTGCCGACTTTGGAGGATAAGCTTCAAGTGCATGAGAGGCAACCGCTTACCGTTTGTGTCGGGTCATGCAAAGCTGCCATTGACCTGGAAAATCGTGCAAAACGCCCCCTTCTGATTCCTGGCGCAATGCAATTTGCATGCATGGCATGGGAAGCACCCGAGGGCGGATGCTTCAGACCATGAGCACGCAGTGCTTAGAGCCGAGTGGTTTTTTGCCTTCTGCTGAGCGGCAGGGTCATGGCAACCGGCTTCATACGCGAATGATTAGCTCCAGTCCGCCAGAATTTTTTCCGCCTTCTTCACCTCATCCTCCGAACCGGTGAAGTTAAACCTCAGCTTTCCGGCTCTGCGAGTGACCAGGACCTTAACTGTTGAAAGGCCGCTCCTTTGCATTTTGAAGTGGAGTTGCTTGTGAGCTTCGTGGATTCCGTGCTGTCGCAGACTGTACATGGCTAAGCATCATGCGGCGGAAGGCGGAAGGCAATAGCAGAAGCGTACAAAACCAAACAAACTTTACCCAGTGCATGACGCGTTGGCAGGGATTCCGGCGAATTGCAATGATCCTCTATCCGCGCGTGACTCACGATGAAGAATCCTGCAAATTGGCTGGCGGCGTGTTGACGAATGACGATGCGTACGATGAACTGAACGGCAGCCAGTGCATTGATAGTGTCGGCGCCAAATTCTTGCGTGCTCCGTCATTTTGATGGCTCCGGCACGACTTTGAAACTCGATTGAATTATGATACTCGAAAAATTCAAACTGGACGGAAAAACAGCGTTGGTAACCGGCGCAGGACGCGGTCTGGGGCAGGGGGCGGCGATTGGCTTTGCCGAGGCCGGCGCGGATGTTGCGGTCGTCGACGTGATCGACACCAACGAAACGGCGTCAAAGGTTCGTGCGCTGGGCCGGCGGGTCTGCCAGGTGCAGGCGAACCTCATGGAGCGCGCGAGCGCGCCGAAGGTGGTGGACAGGGTAGTGAAGGAGTTGGGCGGCATCGATGTCCTTCTGAATAATGCCGGTATCATTCGCCGCGCGCCCCTCCTGGAGTTTTCGGAACAGGACTGGGACGAAGTGATTAAGATTAACCAGGACATGGTGTTTTTCCTTAGCCAGGCCGTGGGACGGCAGATGGTCAAGCAGGGCAGGGGTGGAAAGATCATCAACATCGCTTCGCTCCTCTCCTTCCAGGGTGGCATTCGTGTCCCGTCCTACACCGCGAGCAAAAGCGCGGTGATGGGCCTGACCCGGCTGTTTGCCAACGAGCTAGCCCCTCATGGGATCAACGTGAACGCGATCGCTCCCGGCTATATGGCTACCGACAACACCGCCCCGTTGCGCGCCGATGCCAGCCGCAGCCAGGAAATTCTCGGGCGTATCCCTGCTGGGCGCTGGGGCACGCCGGAGGATCTGCAGGGCGCGCTGGTGTTCCTGGCCTCAGCCGCTTCTGACTATGTGAGCGGCTACACGATCGCGGTCGATGGCGGATGGCTCGCGCGGTAGCCGGCGCCGCCTTTTGACAGGCAGATAAGACTCCTATTGACGACGCACAATTCCTATATGCAAACCCGTTATTCGCCCAACCAAGCTGGATATGTGAGCATGGACACCGAGCAGTTGCGCTCGGCCTTTCTCGTCGATTCGCTGTTTGCCCCCGGTGGATTAGAGTTGATTTATACCGATACTGACCGGGCCATTATAGGTTCCGCGGTGCCGTCCAACTCGCCCGTGAAGCTGGTGGCCGACGCCGAACTGAGGGCAGCCTGCTTTTGCGAGCGCCGAGAACTCGGCATCCTGAATATTGGCGGCCGGGGGGCAGTTGAGGTGGATGGCCGCCGTTTTGAGCTGGACAAGCTCGATTGTCTCTATGTTGGGCGGGGCAGCAAAGAGGTAACCTTCTTCAGTGCGTCTCCATCCAGCCCGGCCCTTTTTTACCTGCTAAGCTACCCGGCGCATGCGGCGCATCCAACCACGCTGGCCACCAAGGCGGACGCCTCGGCGGTGGAACTCGGAACGGTGGCGGATGCCAATCGCCGGACGATTCACAAGTACATCCATCCGGGAGGCATCAAGAGCTGCCAGCTTGTCATGGGCTTTACCCAGTTAGCCGAAGGCTCGGTTTGGAACACCATGCCGCCGCACACGCATACGCGGCGGTCCGAGATCTACTTGTATTTCAACTTGGGGCCGAATCGGCGCGTGATGCATTTTATGGGCACTCCGAAACAGACCCGGCACCTCATTCTGTCCGACAAAAACGCGGTGATTTCCCCGAGTTGGTCTTTGCATTGCGCCTGTGGCACCGGCGCGTACACGTTCTGCTGGGGCATGGGAGGAGAAAACCAGGCCTTTGACGACATGGACGCCGCGCCGCTGGAGCAATTGCGGTAGCGCCCGGCGACTTCAGCCATAACCGGGGCGCTGGGCGGGAGTTTTTTTATATGTTGCCATTGGATATCAAAGCAGCGGAAGGCTGCAAATTTGATCTGATCTCCCTTGGGGAGGTCATGTTGCGCTTTGATCCCGGTGAGGGCCGCATTCGCACGGCTCGCGAGTTCAAAGTTTGGGAGGGCGGCGGCGAATACAACGTCGCCCGCGGCCTGCGCCGTTGTTTTGGGATGCGAACGGCCGTCGCCACGGCTTTTGCCGATAATGACGTTGGCCGGCTGCTGGAGGATTTTATCCTTCAGGGTGGCGTGAGCACCGAACTGATCCAGTGGGCGCCTTTCGACGGGGTGGGGCGGACCACTCGCAACGGGCTCAATTTCACCGAACGGGGCTTCGGCGTGCGGGGCGCCGTGGGAGTATCCGACCGGGGCCTCAGCGCGGCAAGCCAACTCAAGAGAGGAGACTTTGACTGGAACCGAATCTTCGGCGAACTGGGGGTGCGCTGGCTGCACACGGGCGGGATCTTTGCCGCGTTGAGCGACACCACCGCCGAGATGGCCGTAGAGGCGGTGCAGGCGGCCAAGAAGCATGGCACGGTGGTCAGTTACGACCTGAACTACCGGCCGAGTCTCTGGAAAAGCATTGGAGGTCCCAAGCGCGCGCAACAGGTCAACCAAGAGATTGCTCGTTATGTGGACGTGATGATTGGCAACGAGGAGGACTTTACCGCCTGCCTCGGGTTGGAGGTGGAGGGAGCAGATGAAAACCTGAGCCGCCTGGACGTGCGGGCTTTCGAGGCGATGATCGAAAAGGCGGTGGCGGCCTTCCCAAACTTCCGAGTCACGGCCACGACGCTACGGACCGTGCGCTCAGCCTCCCGAAACGATTGGGGCGCGATCTGCTGGGCGGGCGGCAAGTTTTACGAGGCGCCACACAGGGAAAACCTGGAGATCCTGGATCGGGTGGGCGGGGGGGATAGCTTTGCCAGCGGTCTAATCTATGGTTTTTTGAAATTCAATGATCCGCAAAAGGCGGTGGAGTACGGCGCCGCTCACGGCGCGCTGGCGATGACAACGCCGGGGGATACCTCGATGGCCAGCCTCAAAGAGGTTGAAGCCCTGGTGAAAGGGGGTGGCGCTCGTGTGCAGCGGTGATAATCCTGGGCGGAAGAGGGTTGCGCGGCTTCTTTTGGCCCTGAGTTTAGTCGAATCGAATCGTTGAAGATCATATGCCAGACATGCTTGTTTTTGATCAGCTAGCCCGTTTTGGGATCGTTCCGGTTATTGCCATCGACAAGGTGGAGGACGCCATTCCGCTGGCGGATTCCCTGCTGGAAGGCGGTTTGCCGGTGGTTGAAATCACCTTTCGAACCGCGGCAGCGGCGGAAGTCATTCGGCTGATGGCTAAGGAACGGCCGCAGTTGCTGGTGGGGGCAGGCACGGTGCTGACGGCGGCTAATCTTGAGGCGGCCAAGGCCAGTGGTGCTGCTTTTGCCGTCGCCCCAGGGTTGAATCCGCGGGTGATCCAGCAAGCCCGGCAAATCGGCCTGCCATTTGTGCCCGGTGTGGCGACGCCGACGGATATCGAGGCGGGTTTGGCCCTGGGTTGCAAGCTGCTCAAGTTCTTTCCCGCCGAAGCGCTTGGCGGTGTGGAGATGATCGAGGCCCTCTCGGCTCCCTATAAGCCCACAGGACTCAGGTTTATTCCCACCGGGGGAGTCAATCCCTCGAACCTGGAGAGCTATTTGAAGCTGGAGACGGTGGCGGCGGTGGGAGGCACGTGGATCGCCAAGAAGGAGGACTTAAGCTCCGGAAGGTGGCAAGACATTCGAGACCGTTGCAAGGCAGCCATCCAGGCAGTCCGCAAGATGCGGAACGATTAAGGCGTTTGGAAGGGCAATGCGGTGGCCAAGACCCCGGAGGGACGAGCTCCCGCGAGTCCCCATTATTTGGGCCTCGCAGAGTTCGGCCCTCCGGTGAGAAGCCCGCCTACTGGGATAGGCTCTAAGACATTTTTTGATTTGACCCGTCAGTTGACAATTCGATATAGTTCCGCCGGTCAAAGATTAGTTTTGAGGGCTAGAAGGGCGGTTTCAACCTTAGGGAGTGTGCGGCCAGACCGATAAAGACCGCATGCTCCGGTGCTGGGAGAGCGAGATAGATGCAGGCAAGCCTGGAAACCAAGCCAGTTGCGGTGTTATATGTGGAAGATGAAGAGAGCGACGCGTATTTCATGCGTCAGGCTTTCAGGAACGTCGCGCCCAGTGTGGATTTGAGGACCGTGTCTGACGGCCAGCAGGCGATTGACTACCTTGGCGGAGGCTCCGGCTACAGCGATCGGAAGTCACACCCGCTTCCATTGCTTGTCCTGCTGGACATCCATCTTCCGCTCCTGTCCGGCTTCGAAGTGTTGAGTTGGATACGGCAGCAGCCGGAGTTCAAAAACCTTTCGGTGGTGATCTTTTCATCCTCTTCCTTCCTGCAGGACAAGGAAAGGGCAGATTCCCTGGCGGCGAATGGGTATATGCAGAAGCCCGGCTCGGCGGTTCAATTCCGCGAGGTTGCCGAGCAGTTAAAGCGGCGTTGGCTCTCGCGGAGCGGGATGGACGGGGATCGGGCCGGGGGCCAGCCCATGCCGCGGATGAGGAAACTGATTCAGAGCAGGGCAACAAAAGCCTTTTTGGCGGAAGGCGGAAAGTGGACCGCGGATTGGCGGCACGCCCAGGCATTCCTGACCACCGAGGCGGCCAGGGAGGTGGTTGCTATCCACGAGATCAACGACGTGGACTTGTACTATCTGTTTGCCGAGGAGCCTTCGTCCTACGACTTCACGATTTCGGTTTAGCTCCTGGGCTGCCGGTTTCTCCGCGGCAAATTCGGGCTTTTGGAGAAAGCTGAGATCCACGCACTCGAATTTTCCGGTAAACATTGTGCGAACACGAGGGGCTCCCGACGGACCACTATTTATGGCTTACCGGCCAGGGTGGGAGAATGCTCCGGGGGGAAATCCCGTTCTCCGCCAAAATGCCCAGCCGCAACTATTAAAGCGGCTGTCCAGAGCGGAGGATAGCGGATGGCGGCATTGTCTGCTTGACAACCGCGGCGGTTACCAGGGATGTTCGAAGCAAGCTAGTCGCAGAAATCAGACGACGCATTTGCCGTTTGGCGTCTATCCTGGCTCCGCTTGCATGGCGACGGCGCTACAGAATTGTATCCCGGAAGGCTGCCGGACACTTCGTGGACAAAGTGTCCACGCAGCACTTGGGCCGCTCCGGCTCCCCGTATGACGATGTTCCCGCCCCGCGTTGCGCTCCTTGCCTGCTCGGTCTTCGAGGGAGAGATTCTGCACTACGCCGCGGATGCGAAACACATTGTTGAGACGCGCTGGTTTGAGATCGGATTGCATGATCGGCCGGAACAGTTGCGTGCCACGCTGCAGGCGGGATTGGATGCCGCGGATTCCCGGGATGATATCGACGCTATCGTATTGGCCTACGGGCTCTGCGGCCGCGGCACGGCGGGGTTGAAAGCCCGATGCCATCGGTTCGTCATTCCCCGCGCGCACGATTGCATCACACTTTTCATGGGCAGCAAGGAGGCGTATGCCGACCACCAGCGAACGTGCCCATCGTGTTACTACTACACGCCGGGCTGGAATCGCGCGCGCCGGGTCCCGGGGCCGGACAGGCTCGGCATGCTCCAGGCCGAATGGGAAAGGAAATTCGATGCGGACAATATCCAGTTCCTGCTGCAAAGCGAGCGGGAGCAATGGGCGCGGTACGACACGGCTACTTATCTGGACTTGGGGACGAGCGATGCCGAGCGTGAGGCCGATTACTCGCGCCAGTGCGCCGAGTGGCTGAGATGGAGATTTGAGCGAATCACGGGTGATGCGACATTGCTGCGCGATCTGCTCTGGGGCAAATGGGACAAGGGCCGTTTCCAGATCATTGAGCCGGGAATGCAAGTGGGCCAGGCTGCCGATGACGCGGTGTTGCGCGCCGAACCCAGCGGATCGGGAACTTCTGCGGTATGAGCCGAGCAAAAGAACTCCCAGCGGGGCCGAATGAAGGCATAGTCGCCGAAGGCCTTGGGATTTGTCATACGCGGCTCCGGTAGCTGATATGAATGGAAACGATTTCCCTGCCGTTCCGTTGCTGGAGCACCGGCCCTACGACCGGATCCGAGAACTCTATCTGCTCCAGGAGCCGGCGCTGCTGGCTGCGATTCGGCGCGGTGAGCGCGGTGAGGCGCGGCGTCTCATTAACCATGTGCTGGTGCACATTTACAGCGCGGGTGAGGAGCGCAGCGATTTGCTCAAGGGCCTGCTGCTCGAACTGGTGGTGATGATCTCTCGCGCCGCGATTGAGGCCGGAGCAGCCCAATCCGAAGTGCTCGGCCTGAATTTCCGGTTTCTGACCGAACTAGCCGACATCAACGATGATGAGGAGTTGTCGGCGTGGCTGCGCAAGACTTTGGAGCATGTGTTCTCCACCATCGAAAAGCAGGAGGCGTTCACGCCGCTGCTGCTGATTTGCAAAGCCTTGAGTTTCATGCGGGAGAACCTGCACCGGAAAATCTCGCGGGATGAGGTCGCCCGGCACGCCGGGGTTTCGCCGAGCTACTTCTCCCGGCTGCTTAAGGAACGGACCGGGCGCTCCTTTGGCGAGTTACTCCGCCAATGCCGGGTGGACCATGCCTGTGACCTGCTATGCAAGACGCGAGAGCCGCTGGCGGGAGTGGCCGATGCTTGTGGGTTCTGCGACCAGGCTCATTTTACGCGGGTGTTTCAAGACGTTAAGGGTTTGACCCCCAGGCAGTTTCAGGCCATCCGCGGGCCTGAGCACCCAAATACAAAAGAAACGTACCGCCATACAAGACGGCTTGCGGCGGTGGGTGAGAAACTGGGGCCAATATGAGCACCGAACATCCTCTCACTCAGGCCATCATCTTGGGGAAGCGCAAAGAGGCTTCCGAACTTGTCCAGCAATGTCTCGCCGCCGGGGAAACGGCCGGCGATATTCTCGAGCACCGGCTCGTGCCGGGCATGGCGATGGTGGGCGACATGTTCAAGCGCAATGAGATCTTTGTGCCCGAGATGTTGATTGCCGCGCGGGCGATGAAAGAGGCGCTGGCGGTCCTGGAACCCAAGCTTGTGGCTGCCGGGGTGAGGCCTGAGTTCACGGCTGTCATCGGCACCGTGGAGGGCGATCTGCACGACATTGGCAAGAATCTTGTGGGCATCATGTGGAAAGGCGCAAACATGCAGGTTATCGACCTCGGCGTGAATGTGTCTCCCGCGAAGTTTGTCGAGGCGGCGCGGCAGCACCAGGCGAAGCTGGTCGGTTTGTCGGCGTTGCTGACGACGACGATGCCGGCGATGCGAGAAACAGTAAAGGCGATCCGAGGGGCTGGGCTGGGGGTCAAGGTGATGATCGGAGGGGCTCCAGTTACCCAGGAGTATGCCCGGGAAATCGGGGCCGACGGATACGCTCAGGATGCCGGGAGCGCGGCGGATGCCGCGCTGGCGCTGCTGCAGGCTAAGAACTGAAACCAGCGGGCGAGTCTTTGCATGGAACGCCAGTTCTACCTCAACTTGGCAGCCTCCGGCTTGCGGATGCCCATAGGCACGCACCTGATCCTGCACGAATCCGCGGATCCTGAGGCTGTCGCGCGTGATGGGAAGCGGCTGGGGCAAGTGGTGGAGGCCGCCGCCCGGCGGTTCCGTGTTCCGCTGGCGTTGCCGTTGATGGATCTCAGGCTGGAAAAGGAGGCGCTGTTGCTTGCCCACGGCGTGGAGGCGGAGCGGGTGGAGACTTTCCATTTTGCCGAACCTCCTGGCAAGGACCGGGAGTTCCGCATGACCGAGCGGATGAACGCGGTGTGCGAGGCGATTCGGTATATCGATTCTGAAACCGATCTGCTGCCGGTCGGCATGGGGATAGGCCCCTTCTCCCTGATGACCAAGCTTATCTCCGACCCGATTACGCCGGTTTTTCTGGCGGGCACCGGAGCCACGGCGCAAGAGGACGCGGAGGTTGCCCTGATGGAGCGCCTCCTGGAGATGTCCCTCCTGACGATTCGGGGGTACCTGGAGGCTCAGATTTCGGCGGGAGCAAAAGCCATTATCCTCTGCGAGCCTGCCGCCAACAAAGTCTATTTCTCGCCCAAGCAACTGGAACAAAGCTACGAAATCTTCGACCGGTACGTGATGCGATTCAACCTGGCGATTCGCGATCACCTGCGAACGCGAGGCGTGGACCTGATTTTTCACGATTGCGGCGATTTGGTGGACGGGATGGTATTGCAATTCGCCAGGCTGGATCCAGCTATCCTGAGCCTGGGAAGCTCGCGGTTGCTTTGGGAAGATGCGGCGCGGGTGCCAAAGACCACGGTTCTCTATGGCAACCTGCCCAGCAAGCAGTTTTATTCCGACGCGCTGGTAAGCGTGGCGAAAGTCGGAGAGCTATCGCGCCGTTTGTGCGAGCGGATGCGCCAGGCGGGGCATCCGTTTATCCTGGGCAGCGAATGTGACGTTTTAAGCGTTCCAGGCTTGGAACAGACCATCAAGGCCAAGGTCGATGCCTTTCTTAACGAAGGCCCCGGTTACAGCGGATTGTCGTGATGCCGCAGGTCGGGCCTGCGGCGAAGCGAGATGCGATCGAACTCTGCCGGCAAAGGTGGTGGCGCAACGGCCGGCTCCGCTGGCGCGGGCGGGTTTGGATCGCTGTGATGCGAGGATTTCATTTCCCTGGAAGCGCCAAAGGGATATGCTGCTAGCCATGCCGTGCCGAAGCCAGCGCCTTGTATCTCAGGCAACACCGCCGGAGCCCGATCCTTGGGACTGGAGCGCCGGTCGGCAGGGATACTTCCGGCAGGTCTTTCACGGCCCCGAGCAACTCCTGCTGCCCGAGTTGGAGATTTTCGGCTGGCTCAGGTTCAACCAGGCTCTCCCGAAGGCTTTGGGACCGGATCGGCATGCAGACTCTTTCGAGATACATTACATGGCGCGAGGCCACCTGCGATGGTGGGTGGAGAAGGAACATTACGAGTTCAACGCCCGGCAAGCGTTTATCATCCGCCCCAATGAGCTTCATGGGGCGGAGGAAAGTTCTCTCCAACCGTGCGAGGAATACTGGCTGCGCATCCGATTCCCCCGCCAGGGAAACCTGCCCACGCTTACCGTTGAGGAAACCCAGAGGCTGCGCGTCGCCTATGAGCGCGTGGCCTATCGCACCTTTACGGCTTCCCAGGAAGTGGAGGATCTCTTCAAGCGGTTGCTGGAGGAACATCAGTCCCAGTCCCATGGGTTCGCGAGGACCATGGCGCGGGCGACGCTGCACGCCCTGCTGATAACAATCCTGCGTGATCATGACCGCTTCGGAGCCGTCGCCAAACAGCAACCTCTGATCACCTGGATGGTGCGCCGCACGCGGGAGTGGCTGGAAAAGCAGGTCTATGAATCGGATGTGCGTTTGGACGCGCTGGCGCAAAGTTTTGGCATCACTCCTTCAGGATTGCGCGTGCGCTTTCAGACGGAAACGGGCTTTACGCCAAGGGAGTATTTGCTGCATCGGCGGATCGAAGAGGCACGCCGGCGATTATCGGATACCGATGACCGCATTATCACCATCGCCCATGAACTGGGTTTTCCCTCCAGCCAGTATTTTGCGACTGTTTTTCTGCGGCAGACCGGCAGCACGCCTAGAGCGTATCGTGGAAGCCATCGACCGGAGTAGTGCGCCCCATTGTTTTCATTCGCGGCGGCGTTCTCAAGGATATCCGCCTTGCGTGGGAGAGCATGTTTAAGAATCGACATTCGCCAAAAGTGAACGTCACGTCGCACCGATCCTCTATTATCCTCGACTATGGCTATATTGAAAGCGACAAAGCGACCTGGTTTCTTTATTGAGCCTCTCAGGGGGGGACATCACGCCGGATGGGAAGGACACCACGCCACCAATCCATGCGTGATTCGTTTCCGCAGCGACCCCCGAGTTTTCCTGGGCTATCGAGCCGGCGGCGATGCGGACTTCTTCCACGTGTCCCACTACCGTGTATGGGGGAGCCATCTTGGGCTAGCCGTCCTGGATGAAACCGGAGAGAATGTTGCCTGCCGCCTGCCGCTGCCTATCCTGACGCTCGAGCACGGCATCCCGCTGCCGCAGTCGGCTGAGGAATACGAGCGATTCATCAAGACAGACGCGGTTTCCAAGGCCTACGTTCTCCACGATTTTCGGTTTACCGAATACCGCGGATATCTGTATGTGGTCTTTCATGAAGGCCCGGTGAACGATGTGTTTGACTGCGTCGTTCGCATGCGAGTTGCGGACTTCATTGCCAAAGTCAACCACTCTATTGAGATCAGCAGCCTCCCTGAGCCACAGCGGACCGTCAAATGGCGGGAACTCTGGTGGCGCAAGGATACCTGGGAGCCGGCGGGCCTTCACGGCACGAATCGGATCTTTGGTTCCCGCATCAACAAAGGCGACATCATCTACTTTGAGCTGGCCGACGGCACGCTCCAGATGTGTCATCGTCCGCTGGCGTCGGGCTGTGCCGTGCTGCCGGTGGGAAGGAAGTTTTACGCGGACACGACTCCTGACGGTTTGACGACTTACGGCGTTTTTGAATCCAACACCCGGCCGGGATACACCGATAACTCGCATATTGGAAATAATGGAGCCCCAACGCCCGCCCGAGTCGGCGAGAAGAAGGTTTACATGGATGTGACGCATGGCTGCTGGAGTCACATGGTAACCATGGGCCGGCAAGTGCCGATGGATATCCAGTACTATGCCTACCTGCGGATGAAAGACGCCGCCACCGGCGAATTGCTGTATTACTCCGAGGAGCCGCTCATTGATTACGGCAAGGATTGGAATCGCTGCGCGATGGCGGGGACCTGGATTTCGGAGAATCCCGCGCTGCAAGGTGTCATGTTTGTCGGGGGGCAAGTGGAGCGCGTTGCGGGTGAGAACGGCTTGGATGATGAATTCATCGCCTACGTGGGCCTTGGCGATACGTCGATAGGCCTGGCCTCGTTCCGCTTGCGCGAGGCGGTTCCGGAGCGCGTCGTCGCCGATATCCAGACTCGCGACGCGGATATGAAGCGGGTTGTGGAGGACATCACCACAACTGAGCACTACTTAGACGGGAATGCCTGTGGCTGGCGTTGGACGGTGCGCAACAACGCTGTTCGGCGGACGGTTGAGATCGTTCGCGCGCTGCCGGCGAAAGGGGAGATTGGCGTCCGTGAGTTCAATTCCCGCCCCGGCTATTTCGACGCGCATGGGATGGCAATCTGCCCCGAGGCCGTGGTCCTGGATGAGGAGCTTGAGGCGTGGGTGATCGCTTATCAGGGACTCCGCCTGACTGGGACCTCGGATTCGCCGCAGACGCAATCGGGCTGCGGTTTTCTGGTGGTAAGCCGGCACAACCCCGAGCAGCTTTATTACCGGTCCATGCTGCCGGTGGCTTACGAGGTCTATTCTGGCTGGCGATTCTCGAAAGCGGGCGCTGAAAAGCGCATCCTGGAGCATTACCGCGAGCTAATTCCGGCGCGAGTGCTGGCGGAAACCCGCAACCTTGCGGTCTTGCGCCGCGACGGGCTCCCTTGGTCGCATCAGTTTGAGACCTGGCTCAAGCAGAAGAGCGGCCTGGAGAAGCCGCCCGTGCTGCCAATGCCGGTGCGGCGGCCCAAAACGGCCAGGCCCAAAGCCCTTGCCGTAACATAAACGCATCGCAAACCGGAGGCTTTTGATGCCGAAACAGAAATACAACTTCGTTCCTGACTTTAACCATATTCTGGATGCGGCCCACAACCGCAAGCCGCAGCGAGTGCCGCTGTACGAGCATGGGTTCCACCCGAAAGTGATGGAGCCGCTATTGGGCAAGCCGTTTTGGGATATGATGTTCTCGGGGAAACACCCCGACGCGGTCGAGGCCTATCGGCGTTTTTTTGAGTTTGGCGCGATGCATGGCTATGACGCAATCCCGGTGGAGTTGGGCGCCACGGCTATCGTTCAGTGTGGAGAAGGGCTGTGCGGCCGCCGGTCCGCGCTGTTCAAGACCCGTGCCGAAATCGACCGCTTTCCCTGGCATGAGCTCAAGGCCAAGTATCTCGGGCTGTTTGAGGGGCAGTTCAAAGCGATGTCTGAGGCCCGGCCGCCCGGAATGAAAGCTATCGGGGGGATCGGAAACGGTATTTTCGAGGTAGCCCAGGACTTTGTGCCGCTGATGGAACTGCCGTTCCTTCGGGCGGACGATCCGGATGGCTATGAGCTGCTCTGGAAGAAAATCGGTGACATGTTTGTGGAGCTGTGGTCGTGGCTGCTGGACCGGTACAGCGAGGATTATGTCGTGTTTCGAATGGGCGACGACCTTGGCTACCGGACTTCGACGATGCTGTCGCCGACCGATATCCGCACCCATATCATCCCGCAGTACAAACGCGTGGTGGACCTGGTGCATGCCAAGGGCAAGCCCTTCCTGCTTCATAGCTGCGGCTGCATCTTCGCGGTGATGGAGGACATCATCCGCGAGGTGAAAATCGATGCCAAGCACTCCAATGAGGATCCCATCGCCCCCTTTAAGCAATGGCTCGATCAGTACAACGACCGCATTGGCCTCTTCGGTGGCATTGATATGGATTTCCTTTGCCGCGCCGATGAAAAGTCGATCCGGGAGCGGACCCGGGAACTCATGCGCCTGGCGGAGAGTTATCGCGGCTTTGCGCTGGGTTCCGGGAATTCGATTCCAGATTATGTCCCGCCGCAGAACTTCCTGGCTATGACCGAGGCGGCGCGCGAATACCGAGGTGACACGCGCATCTGACCTGCGCCGAGTCATTGATGAGCAGAGAAACGCCAATATTCGATGTGTGCGACAGCGGGCTCCCTGACAGCCATTTGAGTTTTGTGCCCGTTGGAGGTGCCGGACTTGAGCGCATCGTGTCGGCTTCATGTGGGCCAGGCGCCCCAGCCGGCGATCCGCTTTTATTGAACAGGCTGCTAAACGATCCCAATTATTTAGGACCACTATGACCCCCCGACAACGAGTGCATGATGCGCTGAACTTCAAGACGACCGATCGTGTGCCGCGCGACCTTGGCGCCATGCGATCCTCGGGCATCAGCGCCTTTGCTTACCCAAAGTTGGTCAGCGCTCTGGGCCTGCCGCCCCGCCGGCCGCGCGTCCATGATACCCACCAGATGCTGGCCCTGCCCGATCTGGATGTGCTGGATGCCCTGGGCTGCGATGTGGTGACCATTGATGGCGGCGTGACCAATGCTTTCGACGAGCCGGAGAAGTGGGGCGATTACGATTTCAATGGCCGGCTGCCCGCCCGCGTCTGCGACCCGGCATCGTTCTCCGCGGAGCCGGACGGCACGGTCTGGCAACGAAAGTGGAACATTCAGATGCCGGCGGAATCGTTTGTGTTCAACGCCGACCACAATGGCCAGCCGATGCTCGATTTTGACAAGCCGCTACCGCTGCTGGATTTGAAGCAGTATCAGAGCGAGTTGGAGCAGGGAGCGCTGACCGATGCCCAGATCAAAGCGGCCCGCGACCTGTGCCGTCGGGTGCGCGAATCCACGGATCGGGCGGTGTTCTATGCGGATCACTTCAACGCGCGCATCGCTATTACCGCTCATGGCGGTATCGCGGTCTTCCCGGTCATCTGCCTGCTGGAGCCGGCCTATGTCCAGGATCTGCACCAGATCACCGTGGACTATGTGAAGGGGGAAATCCGAAAGCTCCTGCCGGAAATCCGCCAGTACATCGATATCGCCTTGACCGGCGGGGATGACTGGGGGACTCAGAAGACGCTAATCGCCTCGCCCGAAGTCTTCCGCAAGTTGTTTCTTCCGTTCTATCGCCAGGTGAATGACGAGTTCCACCGCCTGGCGCCGGACGTCAAAACGTTCTTGCACAGTTGCGGCGCCATCTATCAAATCCTGGATATGCTCGTGGAAAGCGGCTTCGACATCATCAACCCCGTCCAGTGGCCGGCCGGCGGACATGGATTCGATGCCTGGAAGGAAAAGGTGCGCTGCAGGGCCAGCTTCTGGGGTGGAGGCATCGATTCGCAGCACACGCTGCCGAAGGGATCGCTGGCGGATATCCGCAAAAGCACCGCCGAGATCGTCGGCTGCCTCGCCCAGGACGGTGGCTACGTATTCAACTCCATCCACAACCTTCTGGCTGAAGTGCCCGCGGAGAAGATTATCGAGATGTACCAGGCCGCGGGGCGGGAGAACGTTTCATGAGGAGAGCATACGCCAGCGCCGGCATCCCGCGCCCGCCCGCGCTGCAGCGCTACTCCACCCCCATCGAACTATGACGCCTGCAGCCGTGGCCCCAGTCGGTGCACAGGCGATTCCTCCCGCCGGGGAGAGTGCCCGGCTGCCGATGACGCAAAAGGCCGCTTATGGCATCGGCTCGCTGGCGGACTTTTTCCTGGCCAATGTCCTGCAAGGGCTGGCTTCGCCGATCTATCTCATCGCTATGAGGTTGGACCCGGGCGTGCTGGGAAGCATCCTGGCCGCCGCCCGTGTCCTGGGCGCCGGCTGTGACCCGTTTGTTGGCAACATCTCCGACAACACGCAGGGTCGATGGGGGCGCCGCAAGCCTTATGCGCTAGTGGGGGCGATTGCCGGCGCGATCGCTCTGCCCCTGCTATGGACAGTCCCGGCGGGTGGCATGGCGTTGCGGGGGACTTACATTATCCTCGTGGTGGCTGTTCTAATGGTGGCTGCCTCGCTTTTCTCAGTGCCTTATGGCGCTATCGGCCTGGAGATGACCGACAACTATGACGAGCGCACGCACGTCTTCGCCTGGCGCAACTATATCCAGACGGCTGGCGTGTTTTCCGGCTCGTGGTTCTACTGGTTTTGCCTGCTTCCTGTCTTTGGAAACGAAGTCGTGGGCGCTCGCTGGCTGTCGGTGATCGCCAGCGTTGTGGTTCTTGGGGCGGCCTTCAGCGCTATAGGGATCCTCCGGCCGCGGGTGCAGGCTGCTGTTCGTGAGGCCAAGGGCGTCTCGTTGGGGAAGGCCCTGCGGGTCACGCTTTCCAACCGGCCGTTCCTGCTCATCCAGTTTGCCGGCTTGGTGGTTGCCTTCGGCACCGGCGTGGACGGTCCCATCGGCATGTACCTGCACCTCTATTACACGTGCGGCGGCAATAAGACGCTGGCGTCGGTCGTTGGCGGCTCCGGCGGCACGCTCTGCACAGCGATCATCTTCGTTGCCACTCCCCTGGGTTTGTGGCTTTCCACGCGCTTTGGGAAGCGCGAAGCCGCTGTTTGCGGCATGGGCGTCATGTTGCTTTCGGTGCTCTCGATCCCCTTTACTATGACCCCGCGCTGGCCTTATCTCATCGTTACGAGTTGGATTCTCAGCACGGTAGGCATGCAGATAGTAGGACTGATGAGCGCGTCGATGATCGGCGACATTTGCGACGAGGACGAGCTGGCCACAGGCTTGCGGCGTGAGGGATCCTACGTTTCGGTGGGCAGCTTTCTGTCAAAGACCTGCCAGGTGGCGGTGCTCCTCGTCGGCGGATGGCTGCCGCATGCGGCGGGTTACCTCGATAGCTCGGTGCCGCCTTCCGAGTTCCTGCTCATTCGCATGAAGTGGATTCTGATCGGCACACAACTCGTCGGCGTCGGGTTGTCTTTATTCCTGCTTTGGATGTATCCCTTGACTCGCGCTCGCGCCATGACGACCCGTCGCGTGCTTGAGGCTCGCCATGCGGGTCAGTTGGCGCCCGTGATCGGGGAGTTGTGAGGACACCGGTGGCATTTGAGAGTCCGTTGATATGAGTCAAACCTTATAGTCTTATTACTATGCATCTCCTAATGTGGCAACGTCTCCGTGTGATGGGATGGATGGGCCTCCTCACGCTGCCGATCGCATTGCAGGGCGCTGAGCTGGCGGCGGAATCCTCTGGATTGGCTAACCCATCCAATACCAACGCCGTGGAATTCACCTCTAAGACGGAACATTCCTTTGAACTGAGAAGCGGCGAGTATCGCATCAGCTATGACGTGCAAAAGGACAGGGATGGATGGATTCTGGTCTCTCGTGCCGGCTGCGACGGCGTCATCGGCACCAAGTTGGCGCAGGGCCAGAGCCTGGACGTGACGGCGGCCCGAGCCGGGGAAGGGGATATCTACCAGTGGGAAGCCGGCGTGCGAAAAGACTCGTGCGTTTTCCGCTCTCTCGAGTGCCGGCAGGATGAAAACAAGGTGGAGATTGAAATCCGCTCCGAACGCCAGTGGGCTGCATTCGTGAGCCGGCTGATTGCCTATCGGCATCACCCGGGATTGCTGCACTGGACGGTTACCGCCACTGCGCTGCAGGACAAGGCCTTCTCTGGCGAGGCCACCCGGGATGCGCAGTTCGTAACGGGTCCTATCACGAACGACTGGCAACGCCATACGACGCATGAGGTGGTGCGTTATGCCGTTCAACGCGGGCCGGGCAGCCCGGTGGTTTACTTCCAGGATTTGCCGATGAAGAGCCTGGTTTTCTATTTCGAAGACCTAACCGCCCTCAACGACTTGTATCGAAGCACCGGCTGCGAAGTGCCCTTCGACTACCCTGTCCCCGGGAACCCTGGCAAAGTCGGGATGGGCGAGGCTGCGTCCTGGTTTCAGCCGGCGGCGACACCGGACGGCCTCCGAAATCCGCCGAAGCCGTTCGAAGCTAAAGTGGAAGCCTTCAGCGATTTCGGCTATCGGCGGCCCGACGGCTTTCGCATTAAAAAGGGAGCCAGCCTGGTGCTCGGGGACACTTATCTCTACCTCCGACCGGCAGACAAAACCAATAACGCGAGCATTTGCCGCAGTTACGTTGAGATGATGGCTGACGTGTATGGCTATATTCTGAAACCGGGGCAGGTCCAGACCGATTGGCGGCGCAAGGTGGTCCCGCAATTGGCTCGAGACGTCATGCGTCCCGAGAACACCACCAAATACCAGGACAAGTATCTCCTTCCCAAGGCCTACGTGGGCTACGAGCACGATGACATGCAGCTTTGGACATTGCTTAACTTGCTGCACCCGTTGGAGCTCTATACGAAGAAGTTTCCGGAGCAGAAAGACGCGCGTGAATTGCGCGACCGGCTGAGCGCGGCGCTGCCGCTTTTCTGGGACAAAAATCTTAAGTGGTTTGGCAACAACATGGCCCCGTGCAACCCCGACATGTTTATGACGTCGGTTTATATCTTCATTCCGGCACATATGTTGGCGGACCTCGCCATGGAAGGGCACCAGACGGCCAGGGAGATGTTTCTGGACGCCCGGGAGCGTTATCTGGCGATGGGCAAAGCGTGCGACTACGCCTTCGCCGATGTGTGGCTGCGGGATTTCTCGAAACAAACGGTGCTGTACCAGTTCGACGCAACGGGGGAATACATCTACCTGATGATGGCTTACTACAACCTGAGCGGCGGGAAGGACGCTGAAGCGCTGGTTTCGGCGAAGGCGGCCGCGGGCAAGCTTGAGCAGCGATGTATGGATCTGGGGTGGCAGGTGAATATGACCGCCGCCGGAGCGGTGGGATGTGAATTGCTTGCGAAAGCCACGGGTGAGCAACACTACCACGAAGTCGCTTTCATCCCGCTGGCCAACACCCTGTTGCAGGCATGGCTGTGGGAGGGCGATTATGGAACGGGGGAGCACACGACCACTTTCTGGGCCTTTTGCGGCTGTCCTGGCGCCCCGTGTTCAGCGGAATTCGAGGCCCATCGCACGCGGTTGGCCTTCCGCCAGTACTTGGATGTCGCCCGAAAGACGGTTTCCCCGAGCATCGCCGGAATGCTGGAAGACGGCTGGAAGCGGGGAATGACCCAGTCGCGCTACAGCCTGCCTCCACTTCTAGCAAAAGCCGGGGCGAAATCGGCCATGGCAGCAGAGGGTAAGCGCCAGACGAATTGTGGCGAAATCCGGCATGACGAAATGATCCCGGTGGAAGATGTGCGCGCAGGCTGGACGACCGATCTGGAGTGGTGGCAGAACAACGCCAAGATGGGCGTCGTCGGCCAGGAGATCTACGGCGCCGGCGGTCCGATCTGGTACGCCCTCTGGCAGGATGATTTATAGCGAGCGGGTGCGCCGTTAAAGCCGAAGAACACTTAGCTTATGGTTTTTTTCCAGCTTTCCTTCGCCCAGCGGGCCATCCGCTTTGCTGCTGCTCTTGCCTGCCTGGGCCTGCCGGCGTTATGGGCGGAAGGTCCCGCAAAACCTATCCATCGCCCTTTAGGCCCCAATATTGTCCTGATCCTCGCCGACGACCTTGGCTGGGGTGATCTTAGCTGTCAGCCCCAGGATCTGAGCCGGCCGGATGTAGCGATTCGCACTCCGAACATTGACCGGCTCGCATCCCAGGGAGCGCGCTGCACCCAGGCCTATGCGACTTGCTGCGTGTGCGCTCCTTCCCGGGCGGGGCTCCTGACCGGGCGTTATCAGCAGAAATTCGGCTTTTACGAATTTGTCGAGTGCGAAGTCGGGATTCCGAAAGACGAGTTGCTATTACCGGAGTTTCTTAAGCGGCGCGGTTACGCCGCCGCGTGCATTGGCAAGTGGCATGTGGGATACAAACCAGGCTTTCGCCCGCTCGACCGCGGTTTCGACCGGTTCTTTGGTTTCCTGGGCGGCCAGCACGATTACTACGACTCACGCCTGGGCGATCCCATCACGGCGATGAGCTTCGATTATGATGCTTTTGTCTTCGACCAGGACCGGCCGCTGCAGAATCATGAAATGGATTACCTGACCGACGAGTTAACTCGACAGGCCATCGCCTGGACCAAGGCTCAAGTCCAGGCCGGAAAACCATTCTTCCTGTATTTGCCCTACAATGCGCCGCATCCCCCGATGCAGGCGACCTGGGAGAAACTGGAGCCTTATGCCAAAGCACGGGGTGGCAAGTTCAACGTCCGCGATGAGGCCCGGGCCATGATTCAATCCCTGGATGACGGAGTTGGCCAATTGATGACCGCACTCGACCGTTTGGGGATCAGTGACAACACCCTGGTCATCTTTACCAGTGACAACGGTGGGGCCGATGACGGGCCGGGAGGCGAGTTGGTGCAGCACAACGGCGGCCTGCGCCCGCGAAAGGGCTTTCTTTGGGAGGGAGGCATTCGCATTCCCTTTATTGTCCGCTGGCCGGGCCGGCTGCCGCAAGGGAAGGTTTACGACCAACCCGTCAGCCATCTCGACATATTCGCCACGGTGGCAGCCGCTCTCAGAATAGCGCCGCCGAAGGCTTTGGACGGGGTGGATCTGCTGCCCTTTTTGAACGGCAAGAAGGCGGACAGTCCCCACCCCTTGCTGTTTTGGGGCTTTCCCCGGGCCACGGATCGCTGGGCGGTGCGTAGCGCCGAGTGGAAGCTCGTCCATGATATTCCCAATACCCAGGCTCAACCGAAATATCCCAACGGCATGGAACTGGGATTGTATGACCTGACCGCCGACCCGAAGGAATCCAACAATCTTGCGGCAAAACGCCCTGAAATCGTAGATAGACTCAGGCGGCTGAACGAAGACTTTTATGCGACTCTCCCAGCCTCGATTGCCACGCCGCAGGTTTTGGCGGAATGGCAGCGGGAGCTGCAGGAGCGCAGGCAAAAACTGCCCAACTCTGACAGCTTGCGCCGTGACGGCGCTCCCGGGCATTGGAATGGGCAATAACACGCGTTCGACCGGCCTGCTGAATGAGCGTCGGCGAACCACACAAACCAGAAGTTCAAATCAAGTATGCAGAGCGTAATACAAAACCCTTCGCGGCAGCTTGGTTGCCGCCTGGCTTCCAACCCGATTCTGCGGGCTGCTGATGTTCGGCCAAGCCGCCCGGGCCTGACGGTGCAGTGCGTGCTCAATCCCGGAGCCTTCCGCTTCCGAAATCGGACCGGGCTGCTCCTGAGGGTCTGCGAGCGGCCCGAACAGGAGCAGGGTTACGTGACCATCCCCATGCTCGACCCGGAAGCGCCGGGGGTAATGCGCCTGCTGCGCATTCGTGAGGACGACAGCCAGTTCAGGCCCATAGATTCCCGCGTTTTCATGTACCGCGGAACCACCCACCTCACGACCCTCTCTCATTTGCGCCTGGCCTGGAGCGACGATGGGGAGCATTTCACCGTCGAAGAGCGACCCGCCCTGGAAGGCGCCGGTCCTCACGAGCAATTCGGCATTGAGGATTGCCGGGTGGTGGAGATTGCCGGGCGCTTCTATTTGACATATTCGGCGGTGGCGCCGGTTGGCTATGGCGTCGGGTTGGCAAGCACCACGGACTGGAAGACCTTCGAGCGGCACGGACTGATATTCACCACTCCGAACAAGGACTGCGCCATTCTGCCCGGCAAGATCGGCGGATGCTATTACGCTCTGAATCGGCCCAGCAGTCCGGGTTTCGGCGGGCATTTCTTATGGATGGCGCGTTCGCCCGATCTGCTGCACTGGGGTGACCACCGGTGCATCGCGCAGCCGCGGCCGGGCCAATGGGATTCGGGGAGGATTGGGGCCGGAGCTGCGCCCATTCTCACAGAAGCCGGCTGGCTGGAGATATACCACGGAGCTACCGAAGAGAACCGTTACTGCCTCGGCTTGATGTTGCTGGATCGGGACGACCCATCCCAGGTGATTGGCCGGTCAAAGGACCCGATATTGGAGCCGGACAGCCCCTGCGAACGGGAGGGGTTCTTTGGCAACGTCGTCTTCAGCAACGGCTCCGTTCTGGATGGCGATAGTCTCACGGTTTATTACGGGGCGGCTGACTCGGTGGTTTGTGGCGCGCAATTCTCCGTGCGGGATCTGATCCGCTCTCTTCATGTATGATATTCTCCAGTGTGCAAATTATACGCCAGCCTGTGCTTCTTCCGATAAGATGGCTATCGATGGCTATTGCTCTGCAAAGCACGGCTTCTCGTGGCAGCGTGAGCCTGTGGTCGGATCACGATCGGCCTTTGGCGGCGGCGAATTCCCAATCCGGGCGGCAAGCCAAACTCAATGGAGTGAATCGGAGGCAGCCGAACGAGAATGCCGGGAGGCTGGATGGGTTTACATTAATCGAATTGCTCGTGGTCATCGCCATCATCGCCATTCTTGCCGCCATGCTGCTGCCGGTGCTTAACAAGGCAAAGGTCAAGGCGCAACTGATGACCTGTATAAACAATAACAAGCAATTCGGGACGGCCTGGGTCATGTATGCCGGTGACAACAGCGACCGTCTGGTCAACAACTACCTCGGGGCGGCTATGGCGACCGAGGTGCAAAACCAGACCTATCGCAATTGGGTCAACAGCTTCATGGGCTGGCAGGTGGATCCGACCGTCACCAATCTTCAAGTCTACCAACTGGGCATCTTTGCCGATTATGTGGGCAAGAGCGCCGGGATATTCAAGTGTCCGGCGGATAATTATCTAAGCGCGGCGCAGCGCGCCGCCGGCTACACGGCGCGCACGCGGAGTTTTGCCATGAACGCGTTCATGGGCGCGGACAACAATGACCCTGACGGCTACTGGCAGATGGGGGCTAACGATTCCGACCCGCTTTACCGGCAATGGATCAAGCTTACGGGAATTGACATTTCTTCCCAGCGATGGGTGACGATTGAAGAACACGCCGACTGGATCAATGACGGGTGGTTTATTACCAACCCGGACTGGACCACCGCCACGGAATGGTCGGGCGACACGCCGGCCTGGTATCACGCCGGCGCCTGCTCGTTCTCGTTCGCTGACGGCCATGCTGAGACTCACAAGTGGCGAAGCAGCACCACCATGTTCCCCATCACAACGGTTACGGCAAACTCGTCCGTTCTGGATGCCGCCGGCAAGCTGGATTACCAATGGCTTTGTCAGAGATACGCAGTTAAACGTTAAAAACAACACCTCATCGCAGTCCATCATGAAACCTATACTAACCGCACTGCTTGCAACACCTGTCTGGCTTGCCCTCCTGGCGGCAACCACGCAGGCGCAGACCGCCTATAACTGGACCAGCCCGACCTCCGGCACCGTCAACTGGTCCGCGGCCACCTGGAGTCCGGCCACACCCACCGCCGGAGGCGCGCTGGGCAACACCCTGACGTTCGCCAACGGCACCTACACCGCCTTCAACGATTTGGCGGGAACTTATGAGCTGACTACCCTTTACTTCAACAGCGGCGCCGGCGCGCTGGATATTTCCGGAAACGACCTCAACATTAACGGCGCCGGCTCCTACGATTGCCGTCTGATCAACAATTCCAGCGGATCGCTGACGCTCGAAAACAACATTACCCTGGCGGGCAACTACAATTGGTACATTTCCCCCTATGGCACGGTGACGTTCAACGGCATCATCAGTGGAACTTTGGGAAACGGCATTTGGATCGCCGACCGCAACGCCGCCGTGGTCTTCGCCAATGCAAACAACAGCTTCACCTGCCAACTGGGCGTCTACGATTACGGCACACTGATCGCCGGCGCCTCTGTCGGCAACGGCGTGAATAGCGCATTCGGGAACTCGACGACCAGCATTCAGTTTCCGCTCGTGGGCGGCAGCACCTCGACGGTTGCTCTTTATGCCAACGCCGCCGGAATCCTCATGAACCGGCGCATCAATGCGGCGCAGTTGATGGGCACGGGCGGGACACGCATCATCGGCGGCCTGCAGACCAGCGGTTATGTTACTTATGCTAATTACATCGACGGTCCGAACGGCCAGGCGATCGAATTCTACTGTCCCTCCGGCGCGGGGCTCCAGATCAATAGCGGCGTCATTGGCGCCCCGGCCGCGACCACCAGCATCGTCTACGCGGGAGGCGGCCAGTTCTCGATCTATGCCATCGGCGCCTCCGGCTTGACATATAGCGGAACGACTACCGTGCGGTCCGGTTACGTCTATTTGAACGGCGGCAGCGACACCGGCACGACGAATAACTGGATTTTGGGCAGCAGCCCCAACACGACAGCCGTGCAATTAGGTGATTCCCTGACTCCGGCCGGATCCCCTCTTTCGCTGATGGCGTACAACGACTTTATTATCAATCACAACATCTCAGTTAACAATTACGGCGGCACGGCGGTTCTCGGCAGCGACGGCAGCCATGAGACAACTTGGAATGGCAACATCTCGCTGCAGAGGAACGTGTATTTGCAGGACTACACCACCGGCTTTGGCGCCACCACGTTCAATGGTCAGATCAGCGGCCCTGGCGGGATCATTACCACCGGCGACGGCATCATTGCGCTGACCACCAATAACACTTATTCGGGAGGCACCACCGTGCAGGCCAACGCCGCGCTCGACGTGAAGTCTGACGGCGGCTTGGGCACGGGCAGTGTCGTTGTGCAATCGAGCGGCCAACTGACCTTGGACTCCGGTGTCGCGAATAGCTACATCGCCTCCACAGCCAACCTTGTGCTCCAAGACAGCACCGCCCAGGTGGCGCTTAACTTCAACGGCACCGACAACATCGCCGGCATCTCGTTTGATAGCGGCCTGACGTGGGTGGCGAACGGCACCTGGGGCGCTCCGGGTTCCGGGGCGGCTTACACCAGCACCAGTTTTTCCGGCTCCGGCCTTTTGAAGGTGAATAATGCCATGGCGGCTAATTCCAGCACCAATTCCCTTGCCCGGGTTATGAACGCCGCCTACGCGCCCGGACTCCCTGTGGACGGCACGGGCTCCGCTTGGGCCACGCTTGCCAGCTCTACGCTCTACATGGACACCAGCGCCAACAGCACGCTTCCCGATAACAATCTGGGCGCCAACATCCGCTATGCTTGGGATTACACCAATCTCTACATCCTCGTTGCCGAGAATACCAGTCTGGTCACCTCCACGAATGAGGTTGAGGCCCCCGATGAAGACAGTTACGAGGCTGGCCCGTGGAGCTTTGACGGCGCAGGGTTCTGGGTCGACCTGAGCAACACGTGTGGCCTGACCAATCACGGGGTGGAGATCGTCAAAGCGAATGCCGACTTCCAGCCCTGGTTCGGGTTCAGCTCTGCCAGTGTTCCCGGCCTTGAGTTTGCCCGGGCGAATAATTCAACCACCATGGATATGGCTGGACTGGCCAATGCGAGGGTGTTCACCTCGGGAACTTTTGCGGCTCATAACCGCAAGATCGAGGCAGCCATCGAGTGGGCCGATATCGCCTCGGATGTGGCCACCAACCAGCAGCCGGGAGGCAATATCGCCGCCGCTCTTGCGCCGGGCCTCAAGATCGGCTGCGAACCGCTGCTGATAAATAATTACTGGAATGGCCAGAGTTTTATCGGGGCGGGCAACCAATGGAATCCGCCTTCGGGTGCGGATACCAACTCCGTGGATATCCAGTTCATCTCCCTTACTACGCCGCCGACTCTCACCGTTCACATCGAAAGCGGGCAGGCGGTGGTTCGCTGGACTTCGGCTGCTCTGAATTATTCGTTGTGGCAATCGCCGGCTCTGGGAACTGGTGCCTCCTGGACGGCGGTAGGCACGGCGCCGGTGGCTGATACCGCCAACCCCGGGATGCTGAAAGTGAGCTTGCCGGACTCAGCTTCGGCCCGGTTCTACCGGTTGAAGCAATAAATAACAGTATAAACTTCCCCGGACAAAAACCACCATGCCATGCCGACTCCCGGAGTTTAACCGCTCCGGGAGTCTTGCTTGCTGCGGGATGGTGGATGTGATGGAATCAGGTGTTGCGTGATTCTGGCATTGACAATTGCATGGCTAAGGCGGTTTGCATGGACGATGCGAGGTGCGGCATGCCTCGGTCTGTTCGTGGCGTCGAGTTGTCCGTTGCGTGCCGATATTCTGACCAACAACATTTGGCCTAATCCGACGGTGGAAACCAGCACCAACACCACCGGGGTCCCGGACTTCTGGAATCTGGGCGGCAACAACACGAACTTCGACCTTTGGGCCACCGATTACAGCCTTAGCCCAAACCATAGCCTTTGTGTTTCGGATACTTCCACGAATGCTTACGGCGCCTGGTACTCCGACTACTTTCCTATTCAGGCCAATTCCTATTATCAACTCCAGTTTTATTTCAAGTACCAGATTTCGCAGGGCACGATGTATTTCTATGCCGCCTATTACAGCAACAGCGTCGCTCTAAGCAGTGTGGTCTATATGGCGAATGGCACCAACACCGGCACATGGCAACAAGTGGTTGATATCCTCCACACGCCCCCCGGCGCGAACTATGTGCAGCTCAATCTGCAATCGGCCGGAAATCAGACCGAACTGGGGCGGATATGGGTGGATGATATCTCGCTAGCCCCATGTTCATCCGCGCCTGGCATCCGGCGCGTTGCCCTGATGCCCAATCTGCCTTCCCCGTTTCAGATGAGGAACTGGAAGGCGGTGGCCACGAATTTCGATAATTTTGCCTTTAACTACAAACTTACCGGCCTCTATTTGCCCCTGATCAAACCCAACAATCTGAACCCGAATTTCGTCCTGCCGTGGTTCGCCCTCCCCAGCTATGTCGGCGTCACCAATTACACGGAACCGGAAGCCGTCACGGCCATGGGGGCCATTCTTGGGGCCACGCTCGTCGGTATTGATAAGAGTAATCAGAATGGCACCAACTGGGTGCTCATGATGAAGCAGTTCTACAATCATACCGATGGCCTCAACGTCCTGTTCAACAACTCCGGCGGCACGCTGTCGGATTTCTGGTATCAACTTGTGCCGACTATGCTCTTCGGTGCCTTGATTGACCGATACCCCGCCACGGCCAAGATTCAAACCATCTATGCGTCGGGCGGCGGCAGCGCCTCGATGACGAACATCTTTTCGACCGTCGCCAACAAATGGTATGGCGCGTGTCAAGCCATGGGGGGCACCGCCACCAACCCGCCGAACTTCAATTGGACGGGCTATAGCTTTGGCACCAATGGACCCTATACCAACGGCCTTTACATCGAGCCGGAGAGCGCCGGAGGTATTGCATGGCTTGAATACATGGCGTGGCGCTGCTTCGGCCAAACCAACGCCGCATTTCTGCAGGCCGCGGACTGGGGCCTGCAATTCATGCAGAATTCCCAGTCGAACGTCCTCTACGACTGCCTGCTTCCTTATGGCGTGCTTGCCGCCGCCCGGATGAACGCCGAACTCGGCAGATCCTACGACCTGGACCGCTTCATGAACTGGTGCTTCGACGGCGACAGCTACGCCAACCCGGGCTGGGGCATCGCCTCGGCCAATTGGGGCGGAGAGGATGTCAGCGGCATTGCGGACAGCATCTATTCGCAATATGCGTTCGCGATGGAGACCTTCCAATGGGCGGGGGCTCTAACTCCCGTGGCGCGCTATAACCAGACCTATGCTCATGACATCGGCAAATGGCAGCTGAATCTCGCCAACAGCATGCGCCTGTTTTACGCCGGCTACCAGCCGCTCAGCAACCAGTCTTCCACCAACTGGCTAAGCGGCACCAATGATTTCATCAGCTACGAAGGCCTCAGGCAGTACTGGAACGGGGCCAATCTCTACGCCTGCGGCGACGCGCTACGCTCGGGGTGGGCGGGAACCGACTATGGCGTTTACGGCGCCGCCTATGCCGGCTTTTTGGGCGCCATCGTCGACAGCACCACAGACCCGGCGGTTCTTCAGCTTGATTTGCTGGCGACAGATTTCTTCAAGGACGCCGCCTATCCGACCTATCTCTATTACAATCCCTACTCCTCCAATTGCGTCTTCGGGGTGAACTATGGGTCAGGAACCAACGATCTGCTGGATGTTGTTTCGGAGCGATTCCTGGCGACCAACGTCACTGGGGCCACAACTCTGTCACTGCCCCCCGATGGGGCCGCCGTCGTGGTGGTGGTTCCATCAGCAGCGGCCGTCGGCACGCAGGGCAACCGCATGTATGCCAACGGTGTCATTGTGGACTACCAGTACGCCGGCCTCGATACAGACGGTGATGGTCTGCCCGACTGGTGGGAAACCCGTTATTACGGCGGCGCGACCAATGCCGCAGCCTCCGCTTTGGCGCGAAACGGACGCACCAACCTGGAGTGCTACCAGCTCGGCTTGAATCCGCTGGATCCCAATGCAAACCTGAGCCTTGCCGTACACCTGCAGTCAGGCACAGGCTACCCGCAGTTGTCCTGGCCAACCATTGGAGGTAAAACCTACTTTGTCGAGTCCGCGTCAGTGCCGCTGCCTGCAAGCTTCCAAACGGTAGCCCAATTAACGGAAACCAACGTCGCCGTCGGCATGCCCGGCTCAGCAAGCTGGTCTGACAGTGTTTCTGCGCACACGAACGCCTCAAGCCGCTTTTATCGTCTCTGCGTGTTACCGTGATGACCCCTGCTTGCCCAATTCTGCCTCTCGCGTCCTGATGATTAAACCATCCGTCGTCATTTTCGATCTCGGCAAAGTCCTCGTGGACGTCGATTACAATCTGGCCGCTTGGAAGGTTGCCTCGTGTTGCAAGGCGCCCCCCACGTTTACGATTTTCGAACTCGCCCGCTTCCTGAGCCATTCCTCCTTGCTGAGCCGCTTCGAAACCGGTCTGCTGCGCAGCAAACAGTTTTACCAGGAAATCGCCGCCGCCACCGGCTACAGCGGCACTCTGGAGGAGTTCTTTCACGACTTTGGCGACATCTTCACTCCCATTGAACCGATGATCGAGTTTCAGGCCGTCCTGCGGCGGCGGGGCATCCCCACCTATATCTTTTCCAACACCAACGAAATCGCCGCCCGCCAAATCCGCCGCAGCTTTCCCTTCTTCGCTGGCTTCGACGGCTACATTCTGTCCTACGAGCACGGAGTAATGAAACCGAACGCTGGACTTTACGACGTCGTCGAGCATCAATGCGGCCGCCGGGGCGCTGAGGTCCTTTACCTGGATGATCGCCCCGAGAATATCGATGCGGGCGCGACTCGAGGATGGCAGGTTATCCTCCACGAATCTCCGGATAAATCCCTCGCTGCGGCTTCCCGGCTGGGATTGCTCTAGTCCCCGGGACCGGTTGCCGTTTGGGTCCTGGATGTGTTTCTGCTAGGGCGGCTGTGCCGTGAGGGGCGGGTTCACGCGAATTGTTTGAAGGGGTCGGAGATCAGCAGGCACCCGGCTTCGGCGTCGCTTAGGCCGGCGTAAAGAATTGCCGTTCCGTCTCCATGGCGAACAAGACCGCCGCTGAACATAACATCCACGAGGTCGGGGCGTTTGGCGGGTCCCGCCGGGAAATCGGCGCGAGAGGCGATGATTTGCGGCGTGGAGGCCCTGCCCGTGCGGGGATTGATGCAAAAGACCATGGGATAGTAGTGGCGATGCTGTCGGCTGTCGAAACAGGCGATGTGTCCGAGGACTCCCACAAGGCCGTTGGCGAGGTAGTGCGCCTCGTTAGGCCCGATCCACTCTTCATCGCGGCATTGACCGGCAAACAGCGGGGCTTCCTGGATCGCCTCTGCCGTGATGGCTTCCAGGTTGGCGGCAATAAAAAAACCAATCTTGCCCCGGCCTCCCTTGTCGCCTTGCGGACGGGTCAGCACGCCGACGCGCTCGTCGGCCAGCTCAACCAGTCGAATATCCTTCATTTGGTCGGGACCGATCAAAAGCGGGCGGAGATTATCAAGAGTTGTTCCACGATAAAACTCCATTCGCCACCCCATCGAACCGTCAGAGACGGTGACTGGGAACCGGACTCCCCCAAGGACGAGTTCTCCGCCAATGAATGTGACGCAGGGGTCCTGAAGGCCTGGAAACACGGGTGCGCCTGGGATTGGCCGCCAGGCCCCAGCTTCTTCGCAAAAGAAAGCGATCTCGGAATGCTCGATCTCCCGGCGCTCAACCCGGCCGGCGATGATCTGCCTTCCATTCAGTGGGAATGGGGCGGAGATGTTATAGACATCGCGGTCTCCGGTCTCTGCGAAGCAGAGCTTTTGCCCGCGCGAGGGCATCAGGCGCCGCAGCCGGGAGAGGAGTGTTTGGCAGCTATCCGGCCTGCGGTTCGTTACAGCAGTTGTCATGCAGCTAGGGCCATGATACGCGGGAGCGGCATCTCTGACGTTTGATTTGCGCCAGTTGCGTTCTTTGAACATCTCCATGCATGAGGAGCTTGCCGGGAGAAAAGCGGGCCAATATCATGGCCCCATGAAGCCGCCGTTGCAGTCGTCCCTGGAAGTTGACCCATGGCGCTTTTCCACAGGCCGGCGAGGCTACGAACGCGAAGCCTACGAAGGCCCGACGCAGTTGTTGCCGGAGTTGGAGATTATTGGCTGGCTCCGGTTTCATACGACCTTGCCGGGGGCGCTGGGGCCGGATCGGCATCCGGGCGCGTTCGAGATTCATTATCTGGTGCGCGGCCACCTTCGCTGGTGGGTCGAAAATGAGCAGCACGAATTCAGCCCGGGGCGGCTGTTTATTATCCGGCCAAATGAGTTGCACGGCGGAGATGAGGGGTCAATCCAGCCCTGCGAACATTATTGGTTGCGCATTCGGTTTCCGGGAAGCGGGAGTTTGCCAGGCATGACGGCTCAGGAAACCCAGGCATTGCGGCAAGCCTACGAGCACCTGACTTATCGCACGTTCACTGCTTCACGGGAGGTGGACGAGTTTTTTGAACGGCTGCTGGAGGAACATCGGCATGGGCGGACGCCACACGCGGCGCTCATGTCTCGCGCCATGGTGCACGCGTTGCTCATCACTATTCTGCGCGACCACAACCGTCATTGCGAGGCCGCACAACAAAAGCCGATGGTTACCTGGAGAGTGCGGCGCGCGCTGGAATGGCTTGAAGAGCAGCTTTATGAGAGCAATTTGCGTCTGGAGAGAGTGGCGGCCGACTTGGGGCTTAGCCCATCCGGTCTGCGCGCGCGATTCAGAGCCGAGACGGGCTACACCTTGCACGAGTACTTGCTCGACCGCCGGATAGCCGAGGCGCGCCGGCGCCTGGCTGAAACCGAAGACGATATTACGACCATCGCGCACGAAATGGCCTTCTCTTCCGGCCAGTACTTTGCCACCGTCTTCCGCCGGAAAACCGGCATGTCCCCCGGTGAATACCGTGAGAAACATCGCGTGCCCCGGCCCGATGCCAGCGCCTGACTATTCATTTTGGCCCCGGCAGTGGTTGAGGCCTCTGTGCCAGGTCGGCATCTCGGCGCCTAATGCCAGTACCGGCAGTACCTCTCCATCGCGCTAAAAACTGCCCGCAGATTCTGCGGAGGCGTCGGTGGCCAGGGCTGGTAGCACAGGGACAAGCCGCCTTCGTGACTGCCGAGTTCCATGACGATGTGCTTGATATGATCGTCGATGTCCTGGGGCGAACCGGTTACCGTTAGGCTCTGGCGATCAATGTCCACATCCAGGGCGATTCGGCCTTTGGCCAGCTTCCGAATGTTGTCGATGCCGTTGACCAGGTCTTGGAGATTGATGATGTCTCCGCCGAAGTGGATGATATCCTCCAGGAGTGGCAGAATGAACCCGTCGGAGTGTTCGTGCACAAGAATCTTTGCCTGCTTGATGGGGCGGGTAAGCCGCTCATACGCCGGGGCGATGTAGCGATGGAAATGTTGTCGGGAGAGCAGGGGGCCGGTCTGCATGCCCAGGTCCTCGGGGACGTAGATCGCGTCCGGCTCCAGGGCGACGTAGCGGCGGATCAACTCGCTGTTAAAGTCCGTCAGTAATTCGATCAGCTTGTTCAAACGCGGCTCTTCATCGGCCATGTCCAGAATCAGGTTTTCATAGCCGCGGAGATCCTGAAGCCGCAGGAACGTGTGCCCGTGCGGCAGGCCGCAGGCGAAAAACCAGTCCTGTTTCCGCGCCTCTTCCCGCCACGTCCGCAACTGGGCCCAATCAATTGGCAACATCCCATCGTGCCTGTCGGGGTCGGGCGCCCGCAGTCCATCCAGCTTGCTCCAGTCGTCCAGGGCATGCTGCATCACGGCGCCGACCATGCCCGTCTTCATCGTCTCCCACAGGCAGCCCCAGCCGTCACGATAGCGGTTGCCCTTCACGAGGTCCGGACGGCTCTCCAGCACCATTTGGCAGTTGCGCTTGATGGCGCCCTTCTGATACCCGGGAAGCAGGATCGGATGATCCAGGCAAATCTGTTCCAGCTCCGCCTCATCGTAGCCCTCGGCGGCCCAGTCCAGGAACGGAAGCCCTGTCGCAATCGGAATCCATTCCGGATGTTGAAAACGATAAGCGCGAAGACGGTTTTCTCGGTCTGTCATATCCACAATCCTCCGGAATCGTCGCCGGTTTGGCCGACATCGAAGTTCTGCGCCCGGCGGATCACCTCGATGCACGCCTCCGTGTCAGCGATCCTTGCGCCATGGGGCAAGCCGCTGCTTTCTGTCTTCTCAAGCGCTTTCATATCATTCATCTCCGTTCTATGGCCCTCGACGATAATCAATCACGACGCCGTTAGCCAACGTTTGGCAGCCTTGGTGCGAAAGGGGCGCGGTGGCCGGGACCAACGCCACAACCCGGGCCGAATCGGGGGCAATCTCAATCTGGGTTCTGCCATGGACGTTTCGGGCGATGAATTCGCCCCGCACTTCATCGTAGAGATCCCGCGCTTCCGAACCGGCATCCACCGTTATGTTTTTCGATTGCGGGTATGGATTGTAGTACAGGAAGGTTGGATAGGCTCGGTCGCGGAAAAGGTCTGTCACCAGGAGATCCAGTTGCAGAATGGCTGGCACATCCGTGCGGGCGACCATCGCGCCGAAGATGCCCACAAAGACCGAGCTGTAGAGGCTGCGGTTACACGGCCCCCATTTTTGCGAGATGGGATCGCCTTCGGCGCTGAGCGCCTGCGTTGGGGAATCCCAGTGGTACTTGAGCCCTTCGTAGGCGACCGCGTGTCGCGGATCGCCGGCCCAACCCCAGTCACTTTGCTGATCGGGAGGCAGGCTGTCGGGATAAAACAAGCGGGCGGCATTGGCGGCGTGAAGCATCCACTTGCCGATATCGCGGGCGTAGCGGGCGTCATAACGCGCTATCGGCACGATCGACCGCGCCTGCGAAAACGTATTCATCAGGAAGGCGTAGCCGCCGTCCCACGTGCGCCACGGAGGCACGGTGACACCCGCCATCAGGCCATAAACGTCGCGTTCGTCCCACCGGCTGGCCAAACAGGTCCATTCGATTCGAGCGGCGCTGCGGTCAAAGCACCAATTGATAATCTTGTTAAGGTCATAGTTGCAGCCAAGCTCCGCGTTCATTCTTGCGGCCGCCAGGGCGCCAAAGGGCAGCAGGCACTCATAATAGGGGTTTTTCTGCTCCGGCCGTTCACTGAGTGCTTCCAGGCATTGCCTGGCTGCGTTCAAAAAACGATCGTCCCGCCACTTTCGCCAGGCGGCATATTCGATCCAGCCAATCCCGCCCGCGGCATCGGGCTCAGTCCAGGCGTGATTGGAGGCCGCCTGCATTTTGACAAAATCAAAACCGGTGGAATCGAAGTTGGGCTTGCCTCCGCCGGCGGCGCTCAGCGCCTCCACCGCTCGGGCCCACTGAACCGCGCTCTCCCGCGCCATAGCGACAATCTCTTCCTCTTTGGGATACTGGTCAGCCAGGCTTAGAAACTGGATATTGGGGAAGAGAGTGTACCAATAGGTGGCCTCCGGATTAGCCTGCATTCCGTTGCCGACAATCCGGTGGGTGGGGCGCTTGTCGAAATACACCTGGCATAGACGGACGAAATCATGGGGACCGGCAGACTTGTCGATCCCCAGAAAACTGGCGTTGACCACCGCGCCCATCGTAGTAACGCCGTCATAGGAGGGAAATCGGCGGTTTTCTGAGCGTGTGTCACCGACGTAGGCCGGAATGCCGAAATACTGAACCTGGCCCTTCTCGTCGCGAACGAGGTGAATGAGGGGCAGATACTGTCCCTTGGCCGTGATGTCGAAGGCAAGCTGGTCAAAGTCCAACGCGGTTTGCCGCCAGTCGCGCATCGCGTAGGGCTCGGGAAGGTTGGGCATCATTCCCACCCGCCGGATTCTCGGCGATGGCGCCGCGGCCGGGTTGCCTGGCTCGCTCCCGAAACCCGGGCCCGTTGCCAAAACCGAGAGAATGACGATGAGGATGGCCCGTTCGGCCCCTACGGTTGGAAAGTGAAGCGTTCTCATTCTTCGAAGGGTTACTTTCCTTGGACATCCATCGGCAGGCATGATGGCTTGCGCACGGGATTCCGCGCCTTCTCGGATGTCAGATTGGTTTGAGAGCATCTGTCGGTTCAATATGCGGTACATATTATGCCAGCCTGGAGCGTTGCCGTTCAATTCTGACGATTGGTGCGAATTGAACGCTGCCGGTCGCAGCCCTTCGTAGCATGAGCCAATGAACAAGACATCCCGTTCTGTTGGCGTCCGGATCGGCCCGTAACAGCGCGGCACGAAATCCGGGCGACAATTTCGCGATGAGCCAGAGTCCGCCAGCTACTCAGCCTCCAGGAGGCCGCTTCCTTTGGCAAGCAAAGCATGAGATTCCTTCTCAGGCCCGAGTTTCGATTTGGCGAAAGGCTGCGTACGCTTCCGGCGGCCTGACGGACTTCTTCTTCCTGAACCTGATTCTTGGGCTGGCCGTTCCGATCTATGTCATCGGCCTCAAGATGGATCCCGCTTTGCTTGGGGTGGCGCTGGCGATTCCCCGCGTCGTAGGGGCCGTCGCCGACCCTATCGTCGGCACCTCGTCGGATAACGCGCAATCGCTATGGGGGCGCCGCCGCCCTTACATTCTCGTCGGTGGCTTGTCGGGGGGATTGCTCCTGGTATTGGCCTGGTGTTGTCCTTTCCGTTCGCAATGGGGCCTGTTTGCCTGGGTAGCGGGTATGATTTCCGTTTTCTCCGTTTTCTACTCGGTCTTCACGATTCCCTACAACGCCCTGGGTTATGAATTGAGCACCGATTATGACGAGCGCACGAAGGTGCTCGCCTGGCGGGGTTATTTCCAACTCCTTGGCACCTTCAGCGCGGCCTGGTTTTATTGGTTTTGCCTCCGTCCCGGGTTCGGGAACGAAGTCGTGGGAGCGCGCTGGCTCAGCCTGTTAATCGGAGCCGTCATGATCGGCGGAACGCTCTGGACCTTTACTGCTTCCCGGGAGCATCGCCTGGAGCGGCGACAGGCCTCGATGCCGATTGGAAAGGCGCTACGCCTGACACTAAAGAACCGGCCGTTTCTGCTGTTGCAAGGCGGGCAGCAGTTGCTCGCTTTAGGCACGGGTATCACGGGGACCCTGGGCAATTACGTCCATATCTATTTTGTTTGCGGGGGCAGCAAGCAAACGGCTTCATGGCTGAGCGGCTGGGGAGGCACGCTTACGGTCTTTACGAGCGTGGCGGCAATCTGGCTGGGTGTGTGGCTGTCCCGGCGGTTGGGCAAACGCGAGGCATGCCTGGCGGCCATGGCCGTCGTGCTCTCGAGCGTCTGCTTGTTGCCTTGGCTCTTAACGCCTCAGCACCCCTCGTTAAGCGTCGTCGCCTGGCTCATCGCGGCGCTGGGCATGCCCTGCGCCACTTTGATGTTTAGCTCCATGATTGCCGACGTGTGCGACGAGGACGAACTCATGACCGGCATGCGGCGAGAAGGCGCTTACAGCGCCGTGAACAGCGTCGCAAACCGCATCATGCAGATCGGCCTGGTCCTGGTAGGTGGTTTTCTCCCGCGACTTGCCGGCTATTGCAATACCAGCGCGCCGCTTAGCTCCGGAGTCCTGGAACAGATGAAATGGCTGCTGATCGGAGTGCAATTCGTTGGCGTGGCTTCCGCAGGACTAGTCCTCTGGTTCTTCCCCATTAGCCGCCTTCGGGCCGAGCAAACCCGCAGGGCGCTTGAGGCGCGGATCCGTCCGGCACAGGCTACTGCCGCGAACGAATCCTCCGCCTGTGTTGATTGAGTGTCCGGGCTTTCTCGGCTCACCGAGCCCAAACAAGTGAACACACGCCTTGACCGCCAAGCCGGCTGCTTTCTGTTATCCGGTAATAGAGGCAAAAAGCTCGCGGAGGTCCTCGCCAGCGACATCTACCATGGCTGCGCCTTCCAAAAGCTCGTTATCCACGCTGATCTCCACAAAGGAGTCTTCGCCCTGCTTCGCAAAATGAACATCACCAGCAAGAGCATTTACGGCGACGTTGACGGGCTGGCCCGCTCCATCAGAATGCAGATGCAAATATACTCAGCGGAGCCGTGACCCTCGGCCCTATCCCCGCTATTCCGGTCCCCCGTTTCGTTTCGCTGGTTCCCCTCAGTGGCGGAAATCGCTGCGCCAATCCGGGCCCGGATTCCGGTTCGTCATCGAACACCCCCTCCGCAAAAAAAGCGCACTCCCCTCTTGACACGAAACCCATAGAGGTATATCGTGTGAATACCAGTATGGATATCCATACAAAATGGACCGGAACGCGGCACAAAACACGCGAGCCAATTCCCGGGCCCGAACGAGCCCGCCCCGCAGTATTTACGTTTCGCGCCCCACGTTCTAACGTTTTAACGTCTTGCCGCGCCGAAGCAGCTTGTCTCGCCCGCTCGTCTCGCCGTAGTCTGACGAAGGCGGAAGTCCGACGAAGGCGGAAGCGAAGGGTCACGCATCACGTTTCACGTTTCACGTTTCACGCCATTGTCACCGCAGAATTGCTCATTTTCTATACATTTTACCCTTCACATTTAAAAAACACACACCTCGGACCGTTGCCGCCCAACCACTTACGCAAAATGCCGAACAAAACTGTGCAATTCCAGGTTGACTTTGCCCCAGTGGTCCCTCGGCGTCACGTGCCCTCTCCATTTGGGAGAGGGTGGGGTGAGGGGGATTTGTCCTTCCCTTCAGTGGCTAAAGGTCATTGGGCGCCGTTCCAGTACGCCAACCCACCGCCAACCTGTGCCAACCTGTGCCAACCTGTGCCAACCTGTGCCAACCTGTGCCAACCTGTGCCAACCTAAGGACGGCATAAATGGCAAAATATTTTTTTCTCGCCAAC